>QFZN01000003.1_pt1 | contig 134286 bp, 113 predicted proteins | sample 1740101 | NCBI WGS metagenome assembly QFZN01 (sample SAMN09210849, study PRJNA391713) | Ciliate metagenome, whole genome shotgun sequencing project. | isolation source: combination of 50 Heterometopus sp. ciliate cells from an enrichment culture... | host: Heterometopus sp. ...
CGATATGGTCCACGGTTTGCCTAGTCGTAAAACTGGTCATAAGACTGTCCTCTATTTTAAGAGAGTCTTCGTGTCCTGAGATTCAAGGGGCTATTCCAGATATCGTCTTGCTTCCAGAAGATGGTTCCGCCATACGCAGCAGTTGACACATAAATATGATCGTAGCGGTAAAGCTCATCTTTTGCAGCTTGATTTCACCTTTGATCCTCTTCTTTATCGTCTTGTACTTGATGACCAGCTTTGAAGATTCCTTGATGGAGTAGATATTGTGAGACGGGTGCGCAAAGCGAATACCGTTTTCTACTTTGAAATGTTTCAGGTAGTTGCTTTTGATGTCTGCGCCATCCCAAAACCACGCGCCATGGGATCTGTCTGGCCCATTTGCCAAGGCATTTTCGGCGGCCTCAGTAGCCGTCTTCATTGCAGGGTCCGACAAAATCTGCCTATCTGTAGAGCGTTGGAAATGTTGATATCGTTTATTGCCATCGCTGACGACGAAACTGAAACTTGGCTCTCCTTGAATAAATGCCTTCATCGAGGAATATCCTCTGGCATCTCTTTGCCTTTTCAATACGCTTGCAAGGGAATACATTTCGTCGGCATTGTTCTGAGTGGATGCCTCTCCATAGGTCATCGCCGCCAGCATTCGCACCTCCGCTCCTATCGGTTTCACGCCAGGTTCTTCGACAGTCCTTTTCATGGCGCGGCCTTTCCTGCGGAGAGTTCGGAGTCGCCAACCAGCCACACGACCATGCTTGAATCACCACCGGCAAAGGGCACGCTCTGTCCCTCCAGAAAACGGCAATCTTGCGCGGCGAGTATGCCTTTCTGATAAACATCGAACCGATAGCCTTCTACCGGGTTTCCATCGCCGTCTTCCAAGCTATACCAGTGCTCGATGATCTCCTCGCCCCCTTCGTCGCTGCCTCGCAAGGAAGCGACAACGGGACTCGCGCCGGCACCGATGTGAAACGCACTCTGGCTAGCTCGCAACTCCGCCCCACACGCCGTCTTCATGCCATCTACTGCAACTTGCTTCCCCCTATATCTGAAGTATTGAACTCCCTGGATAATTGCGTAGCTACCCTTGCAGCGCGGGCAATACACCATATGTCCAACGCCCGCAGCGGGCACGCCAAATACATTGAACGCGACAAAGCCTTCGAGAACGTTGCCGCCGTGAGACGTCGAATCTCCTTTGCGAATGATTGCTGATGACATGCTGTCTCCTTCAAAAACAAAGAAGGTAAACGGCGGCCACTGATCAACCTATCGTCATACAGCGATTTCTCGGAAGGATAGTCGTAGCCAGCCATACATGCGCCACACCATTAATACGAGAAAGCAGCTCTTCAACATCGATCAAGGAAGAGGGAGTGGATGACTGGCCGCGACAGCAAGAGAAGTCGAAAAAAAGAGGACTGCCAATACCGATCGCAGTCCTCTTGCTCTTTCCGGGTTCCTACCGTCAGATTCGTCGCCCCATCAGGCTCACATGATGGAAGCGCAGATGATCTTCCATGAAGCTGGCAATGAAGTAATACCCGTGGTCATATCCCTCATGCCGCCGCAAGGTCAACGGTTGCGAAGCCGCCTTGCAGGCTGCCTCGAACTGTTCCGGCAGCAACTGCTCGGCGAGGAATTTGTCGGCCAGGCCCTGGTCGATCAGGATGCCTTGCGGATAGGGTGAGCGCAGGCCGCGCATGAGCTCGCTGGCATCATGCTCCTGCCACGCCGGCCCCTGCTCGCCCAGGTAGTGGCCGAATGCCTTCTGCCCCCATGGACATTGCGAGGGCGCGGCAATGGGCGCGAAGGCCGACACCGAGCGGTAGATGTCGCGATGACGCAAGGCCAGCGTCAGGGCGCCATGCCCGCCCATCGAATGACCGAAGATGCCAACGCGTTGCGCATCGGCCGGGAAATGCGCCAGCACGGCAGCGCGCAGGTCCTCGACCACATAGGACTCCATCCGGTAGTGCTGGCGCCACGGCGCCTGCGTGGCGTCGAGATAGAAGCCGGCTCCCACGCCGAAGTCCCAGCTGTCGCTCTCGCCGGCAATGCCGGCACCGCGCGGGCTGGTGTCGCACGCCACCAGGATCAGGCCCAGCTCGGCCGCCACACGCTGGGCGCCGGCCTTGATCATGAAGGTTTCCTCGGTGCAGGTCAGCCCGGCCAGGTAGAACAGCACCGGCAACTTGCCGCCGGCGCTGGCCTGGGGTGGGACGAAGACCGAGAAGCGCATGTCCAGCCCGATGGCCGGCGAGGCATGGCGATAGTAGCCCTGCACGCCGCCAAAACAGCCGTGTTCGGAGAGCGTCTCCAGCATCGCGTCCCCCTTAGAACTCGACCACCGAGCGGATCGACTCACCGCTCTTCATCAGGTCGAAGCCCTCGTTGATACGCTCCAGCGGCAGCTTGTGGGTGATCAGGTCGTCGATGTTGAGCTTGCCTTCCATGTACCAGTCGACGATCTTGGGGACATCGGTACGGCCGCGCGCACCACCGAAGGCCGAGCCCTTCCAGACGCGGCCAGTCACCAGCTGGAACGGACGGGTCGAGATTTCCTGGCCGGCCGCGGCCACGCCGATGATGATGGATTGGCCCCAGCCCTTGTGACAGCACTCCAGCGACTGGCGCATGGTGGTGGTGTTGCCGATGCACTCGAAACTGTAGTCAGCGCCACCATCGGTCATGCCGATGATGGCATCGACCACGTTGGGCACGTCCTTGGGGTTGATGAAGTCGGTCATGCCGAACTTGCGTGCCATCGCTTCGCGGCCCGGGTTCAGGTCGACACCGATGATCTTGTTGGCGCCGACCATCTTGGCCGCCTGGATCACGTTCAAGCCAATGCCGCCCAGGCCGAACACCACCACGTTGGCACCCGCTTCCACCTTGGCCGTAAACAGCACCGCGCCCACGCCAGTGGTCACGCCACAGCCGATGTAGCAGACCTTGTCGAAGGGCGCGTCGGAGCGGATCTTGGCCAGGGCGATTTCCGGCACGACGATGTAGTTGGAGAAGGTCGAGGTGCCCATGTAGTGGAACAGGGGCTTGCCGTCCAGCGAGAAGCGGCTGGTGGCGTCAGGCATCAGGCCGCGACCCTGGGTGGCGCGGATGGCCTGGCACAGGTTGGTTTTCTGCGACAGGCAGAACTTGCACTCACGGCATTCCGGCGTGTACAGGGGGATGACGTGGTCGTCTTTCTTGAGCGACTTCACGCCCGGACCGACGTCAACCACCACACCCGCGCCTTCATGGCCCAGGATGGCCGGGAAGATGCCTTCCGGATCGGCACCCGAGAGCGTGTAATAGTCGGTGTGGCAAATGCCGGTGGCCTTGATCTCGACCAGCACCTCGCCGGCCTTGGGGCCACCGAGTTCGACTTCCTCGATGGTCAAGGGCTTGCCGGCCTGCCATGCTACTGCTGCTCTTGTCTTCATTGGGAGGATCCTTTGTCTGCTGAATTGATAGTAAGGGAAAAACGCTCAGGACCTGAACTTCCCCTGCACCGTCGTCCACTTAACCGGCATGTGAAAACCGGCATGTGAAGGTGTCAGGAGATTTCAGGCAATATTTCCCGGAGGGACGTATTATCGCATTGCAAGTGAAATTGGTTTGACGACGCTGCAACAGGGTCTCCGCCGTCGGCCATCCTGCGGCCTCGTTAGACAACGGCGGCAGCTTGCGGTAAGGTTCAGACAGACATGCGGACAGGGCGGTGCGAATCATTGCCGAGTGTCATGATGGCCAATCAATGGCATTCAGATGAGCAAGAGCAAACAATAATGATCTGATTGTACGAATTGCAAAAGAGGGTGGCATACTGTCACCTTGCGTATCACGCAGTGGGGGCATCCGCGTAATTCTGGCGTAAGCATGAGGCACGATCAATGTCGCCTGCATGGTGCGGTAGTGTCCAGGCGCCAATTGCGTGCGAGAGCTGTCGAAACAGGTGTACGGCATCAGCCGGACATAAACAGGTGCAGCATCAAACTACCTAACGACAGATGGTGTGATATTCGTCACATGGAAAAACACAACAAATCGGCGGGACGGGGCGGGTATACGCTGAAGACCTTGTTGCTGTTCGTCGCCTTCGTCGGCTCGTTCATCGTGGTCCAGACCTGGTGGGAAATCCGCCAGGATCGCCAGCTGACCATCGATGCCGAGCGCGCCAGTTCGATGGCCGCGGTACGCAGCGTGCAAGAGCATGCCGAGCGCGTGTTCCACGACCTGGACAGCGCGCTGTGGGGCGTCGCCCAGCACATCCAGAGCGCCGATCACAACCTCCTCGACGACGAGCAGGGTCTCTATCAGCTGCTCAGCCAGGCGCAGCAGTCGCTGCCGTCGGTGATGGTGCTGCGCTACGTGGACCGCAACGGCAACAACCGCGCCAGCTCGCTGCGCGCACAAGACACCGCCAGCATCCCGGACGACCACAAGCTGACCAATGTAGACAACAATCCGGCACGTCCCCAGCTGTTCGTCGGACAACTGATGCATAGCCGCTACAACCGCGAGCTGGTGCTGCCGGTGGCCATGAACCTGTACGACCGCAGCGCCCGTCCGGTGGGCCTGCTGGTGGCCGAGTTGCGGGCTTCGATCTTCTTCGACTTCTACCAGCGCATCACCAATTTCGAGGCCATCGTCTCGCTGCGCACCGAGAGCGGTTCCATGATGATCCGCTCGCCCTTCGAGGAGCGCTGGCTCAACACCAACATCGGTGACGCCGAAAGCATGAAGCGCATCCGCAGCGGCCCCGACGAAAGCACCTTCGAAGACCACTCCTTCCTGACCGGCGAAGCGCTGCTGTTCAGCTACAAGCGGCTGCCGGGATGGCCTCTGGTGGTGGTCTATGCGCGGCGCATGGAGGATGTGCTGGCGCCCTGGCGCAGCCGTACCGAGAATCGCATCCTGCTGACCACCGGCATCCTCGGCTTCATCCTGATCGCCCTGATTTCCTTCCTGGTCTACTACCGCTATCAGCGGCGCCTGGACAATGCCCTGTCGGCCAGCGAATACCGCTATCGCAAGCTCTATGACGAAGGCAGCGATCCCATCGTACTGATTTCCTCCGAGCTTCGCTACCTGGACTGCAATGGTGCCGCCCTGCGCTTTTTCGGCGTCCCCGACAAGGAACGCATCATCGGCCGCAAGGTAGGTCTGTTCTCGCGCCAGAAATCGCGTCACGTCGAGCAACCGGATATTGATGAACTGGTCAACCGCGTGCTGGCCGGACAACCCCAGCAATTCGAATGGGTCACGGTACGACGCAACAAGATCATCCATACCGATGTGACCCTGAACCGGGCCGAGTTCGAACGCGGCTACGCGATCTTCGCCATCCTGCGCGACGTCAGCGCCCGCAAGCGCGCCGAACTGCTGCAGACCGAGCAGAACCGGGTGCTGCACATGGTCATGGCCGACGATGACCTCGACACCATCCTCGACGAAATCGTCGGCTTTGCCGATGCCCAGATCCCCTATGGTGCCAGTTGCGTCATGCTGGTCAATGAGCAGGCCTCGCACTTCACCTCGGTCTTGAGCCGCCGTTACCCCCAGCGCCTGGTTCGCGCCCTGCAAGGCATGCCCATCCGTCATGGTTGCGGCGTCGGCGCCGAGGCGGCCTTGCGGCGCGGGCCCTGCATCGTCAGCGATATCGCCAGGGATCCGGTCTCGGAACAATTGCGCCAGCTCATCGACACCGAGGTCTATCCCTCCTGCGGCGCCTGGCCCATCATCGGCAAGGAAGGACAGTTGCTGGGCGTGTTCGCCGCCCTGCTCAAGGAAAACCAGGCTCCCAGCAACGAGTACCTGCAACTGGCCAACATCGCCGCCGACCTGGCCAGCGTGGCCATCGAAAGCCGCCGCGCCGACGACCGCATCCGCCACCTGGCGCACTACGACGAGCTGACCGGCCTGCCCAACCGCTTCCTGTGTACCCAGCACGTTTCCAACGCCATTGCCCACGCCGAACACCGCAGTGGCATGGCTGCCGTCCTGCTGCTGGACCTGGACCGCTTCAAGAACATCAACGACACCTTCGGCCACGAGACTGGCGAAGCCGTGCTGCAGGAAATCGCCCAGCGTTTCCGCAACAGCCTGCGCGAACTCGATATCCTGGCCCGCGTGGGGGGCGATGAATTCATCGTGCTGGTGGACGACTTCGATGATCCCCTGCAGCTGGGGGAAATCGCCCAGAAGCTGCTCAGTGAGGCGCGCAAGCCTTTCATCATCGATGGACAGGAAGCCACGCTCTCGGTGAGCATCGGCATCGCCACCTATCCCGGCGACGGCGAGAATGCGCAAACCCTGATCAAGAATGCCGACATCGCCATGTACCGGGCCAAGCACCACGGCAAGGACGACTATCGATTCTTCTCCGACGAGATCAACACCAATACGGTCGAGCGCATCGCCCTGGAGTCCGAACTGCGCCGCGCCATCGAGCGCGCCGAGTTCGTCGTTCACTATCAACCCAAGGTGGACCTGGCGCAAAGCCGCATCGTCGGCGCCGAAGCGCTGGTGCGCTGGCAGCATCCGGTGCGCGGACTGTTGCCGCCGGGCGAATTCATCCCGCTGGCCGAGGAAACCCGTCTGATCGAGCAGATCGGCCTGGTGGTGCTGGATGTGGCTTGCCGCGATATCGGCCAGCTGCTGGCACAGGGACTGGAGTGCGGACGTATCTCCATCAACCTGACCGGCAGCCAGTTCGGAGACGAGCATCTGCTCGATGACATCAGGATCGTCGTGGCGCAACACGGCACGCCCCCCAGCTGCCTGGAATTCGAGATCACCGAGAGCATGGTGATGCACAACCGCGACCGCGCCATCGCCATCATGGATGACATCCGCGCCGAGGGTTTCACGATCTCCATCGACGACTTCGGCACCGGCTATTCCTCGCTGGCTTACCTCAAGCGCTTCCCGGTCAATACGCTGAAGATCGACAAGTCCTTCATCAACGATATCCCTGACGATCCCAACAGCAGCGCCATCGTCCAGGCCATCATCGCCATGAGCCACGCGCTGAACCTGAAGGTGGTCACCGAGGGCGTGGAAACCGAAAAGCAATTACAGGCGCTCAGGGAATTCGGCTCCGACGAGTATCAGGGCTATTACTTCAGCAAGCCCGTCCCCTACGTCCAGTTCATCGACATGCTGCTGGCGCAGCAGCAACCGGCACGCCAGGCCGCGCAACAACTGATCAGCGCCGCTGGCGCCAACGCTAACGCGAACTGAGCCGGTCGACCTGATACAGCGCGGGGAACAGGCGTATCCAGAGCAGCACGATCACCAGCGTGCCGATGCCGCCGATGAGTACGGCCGGCACCGCGCCGAACCAGGCCGCCGTCAGGCCGGACTCGAACTCCCCCAACTGGTTGGAAGTTCCGATGAAGACCGAGTTGACGGCCGACACGCGGCCGCGCATCTCGTCCGGCGTTTCCAGCTGCACGAAGGAAGAACGCACCACCATGCTGATCATGTCAGCTCCCCCCAGGATCATCAGGGCCAGCAGCGACAGCGGGAAGGAGCGCGACAGCCCGAAGACGATCGTGGCCACGCCGAACACGGCCACGGCGATGAACATGGTGCGTCCCACGCGCGCGCCCAGCGGGCTGCGCGCCAACAGCACGGCCACCAGCAAGGCGCCGGCGGCCGGTGCCGAACGCAGCAGGCCCAGACCGACTGCGCCGGTATGCAGGATGTCATTGGCATAGACCGGCAACAAGGCCGTGGCCCCGCCCAGCAGCACGGCAAACATGTCCAGAGAGATCGCGCCGAACACGGCGGGCTTGCTGCGGATATAGCTCAGCCCCGCAAACACCGAAGACAGGCTGGCACCGGTCGGTTTGCTGGCCGTGGCGGTGGATGCGGCCTGCGGCGGGCGCTTGATCAGCGACAGCAGCACGCTGCACAGCGCGAAGAGCACGAAGCTGCTGGCATACACCACGGCAGGACCGGCCACATACAGGAAGCCGCCCACAGCCGGCCCGATGATGATGGCGAACTGGGTAGCCGAGGCCGAACCGGCCACCGCGCGAGGCAGCAAGGCCGGCGGCATCAGGCTGGGCAACAGGGCCGACATGGTGGGCTTGGAAAACGCCCGGCCCGCACCGATCACCACCACGATGGCAAAGATCATCTCGCGATTGAGCCAGCCGCCCAGGCTGCCCAGCGCCAGGGCAGCGGCCGCCATGGCCTCGACCAGCGAACTGATACGCGCCACGTTGCGGCGATCATGGCGATCGGCCACATGCCCGACCACGAAGACCAGGATCAGCGAGGGAATGAATTGCACCAGCCCGACAATGCCCAGGTCGAAGGCGCTGTGGGTGAGCTGGTAGATCTGCCAGCCGACCGCCACGATCTGCATCTGCAGTGCGATGGTGGAGGCCACGCTGGCGCACCAGAACAATTTGAAGGGCGTGTGGTGGCGTAGCGGTCGCTGGTCGCCGCCGGCTTGTCCTGGCAGGCTGGTACTGGAAGTGGATGACATGGGATGAGGGTATTTGCTTATCTGTTTTGTGGTGTTGGCGCGTTCTCTGGGCCGCCCTGCAAGGCAGGACCGGCGCGGCTATACTACCCGATACCGCAGCCGCCGGCAGGGCGCCCTCCTCTGCCCGGCCCTGCGTGCGCAACCACAAGGAGAACACCATGCAGTATCGCCAACTCGGCCGCACCGATCTCAAGGTCAGCCTGATCACGCTGGGCACCATGACCTGGGGCGAGCAGAACAGCGAAGCCGACGCCCATTCGCAGCTGGATTACGCGGTGGAACGCGGCATCAACCTGATCGATGCCGCCGAAATGTATCCGGTGCCCCCCAAGCCGGAAACGCAGGGCCTGACCGAGCGCTATCTCGGCACCTGGCTGAAGAAGTCGGGCAAGCGCGACCAACTGCTGATCGCCACCAAGTGCACCGGCCCGGCCCGTAAGCCGCACAATCCGCGTCATATCCGCGGCGGCAATAACGAGCTCGACCGCAAGGGCTTGACCGACGCCCTGCATGGCAGCCTGGAGCGCCTGCAACTCGATCACGTCGACCTGTACCAGCTGCACTGGCCCGATCGCAGCGTCAACAGCTTCGGCCAGTTGGGCTACCAGCATGTGGAGGACGAGACCACGGTCCCCATCGAGGAAACCCTGTCGGTGCTGAGCGAATTCGTGAAGGCTGGCAAGATCCGCACCATCGGCCTGTCCAACGAGACGGCCTGGGGCGTGGGCCAATTCCTGCGTGCCGCCGAGCAGCACGGACTGGAGCGCATCGTCACCATCCAGAATCCGTACAACCTGCTCAACCGCAGCTTCGAGGTCAACCTGGCCGAATTCGCCCATCGTGAAAACGTCGGCCTGCTGGCCTACTCGCCGCTGGCCTTCGGCATGCTGAGCGGCAAATACCTCAACGGCGCACGTCCGGCCGGTGGCCGCCTGACATTGTTCGAACGCTTCGTGCGCTACACCAATCCTCAGGCTGAACGGGCGACCGCCGAGTATGTGGCACTGGCCCGTCAGCACGGACTGGATCCGGCGCAGATGGCGCTGGCCTATGTCAACAGCCGTTCCTTCCTCACCGCCAACATCATCGGCGCGACGTCGCTGGAGCAGTTGCGCAGCAACATCGACAGCGTGCAGCTGCAGTTGAGCGAGGAAGTGCTGGCCGGCATCGAGGCCATCCATCGCAACCAGCCCAATCCGGCGCCGTGATCCAAGCAAGGCCTGTCTCGACGTTGCTGGCGCCGTCAATGACCGTTCGGACTGAGTAGCGGCGTAGCCGCGTATCGAAGACGCGCCTGCACGTCAAGCGCAATAGCGCCTTCGATACGGCCCTCCAGGGCCTACTCAGTCCGAACGGTTTCTGCTTGGCACAGAACAGCCTTCCACCCAAAAAATCGCCGGTCCGGATCACTCTGGAGCGGCGATTTTTCATGCTGATGCGGACGAGATCAGTCCCCGCCGCTCTCGCTGGCGATCGCTGCATCCACCTCGTCCTGGCGCGCCCCATAGCGTGCCGCCATGACCGCGCAGACCATTAGCTGCAACTGGTGGAACAGCATCACCGGCAACAGCACCATGCCGATGGCACCGCTGGAGAACAACACCTTGGCCATGGGCACGCCCGAGGCCAGGCTCTTCTTGGAGCCGCAGAAGACGATGGTGATTTCATCTTCCTTGCTGAAACCCATGCGCCGGCTGCCCATCGTGGTGATGAACATGATGATGGCCAGCAGCAGCGCGTTGATCACCAGCAGCGCCAGCAGCATGCTCACCGGTACCTGGTGCCACAGGCCCTGCACCACTGCCTCGCTGAAGGCGACATAGACCACCAGCAGGATGGAACTCTGGTCGACGAACTTGAGCCAGGACTTGTTGCGCTCGATCCAGCGGCCGATCCAGGGACGGGCGACCTGGCCGGCGACGAAGGGCAGCAATAATTGATAAACGATTTTCAGGATGGACTGCAATGACGACTGGCCACCGCCATCATGCGCTACCACGAGGATGCCCACCAGCAGCGGCGTGAGGAAGATCCCCAGCAGGTTGGAGGCCGAGGCCGCGCAGATCGCCGCCGGCACGTTGCCGCGCGCCACCGAGGTGAAGGCGATCGAGGACTGCACCGTGGAGGGCAGTACGCACAGGAACAGCAGGCCCAGGTAGAGCTCGGGGGTGATGAAGTGGGTCAGCAGCGGCTTCAAGACCAGGCCGATCAGCGGGAACAGTGCGAAGGTACAGAGCAGCACCGTGACATGCAGCTTCCAGTGCGTGAAACCGGCCACCACCGCCTCGCGCGAGAGCTTGGCGCCGTGCATGAAGAACAGCAGGCCGATCATGAAGGTCGTGAGGCCATCGAAGGCCACGGCCACCTGGCCGGTACAGGGAAGCAAGGAGGCCGTCACCACCACGGCGAGCAGCAGCAAGGTCATGTTGTCGGGCAGGAAGCGGGGACGGGCCATGGCAATCGGTTTTCTTGGAGGTGGGTCTGACGCGCGCAACATGCCGGCGCGCGCAAAAAACGCCATTCTACGTGAGAGGCAGCGCTCCTTGCAGCGCTGCCCTCCCCGTTCGGCCTGGAAAAACTCAGACCTTGCGCACGAACTCGGTCTTCAGGCCCATGGAACCGAAGCCGTCGATCTTGCAATCGATGTCGTGATCGCCATCGACCAGGCGGATATTCTTGACCTTGGTACCCATCTTGACCACACCGCCGCCGCCCTTGAGCTTAAGGTCCTTGATGACGGTGACGGTATCACCATCCTGCAGCACATTGCCGGAGGCATCACGCCATACGCGGGCCTGTTCGGTGGCGGGTGCGGACTGGGCACTCCATTCATGGGCGCATTCGGGGCAGACGAACATGCCGCCATCCTCATAGGTGAATTCGGACTGGCATTGGGGACAGGAAGGCAGGCTGCTCATGGAAACTCCGGGATAAAAATAGCGAAAAGGCAGCGATTGTAATGCCATCCGCATCCATCGACCATGATCTTGCGCAGCTTCATACCAAAAATACCGCACCGGTGATGCACCGGCTGGCCCAATGAAAAACGGCAGGCCTGCCTGCAGGTCCTGCCGTCGTCATTTCCTCCCAGGCGGCTTACCAGCCCCAGAACATCAGCCACCATGCCGTGTTGACCAGGGCCAGCCCACCGATCAACGGCAGCATGGCCAGCAGGCGCAGTGTCCAGTGGGTCGCATGGCGTGCCACGACCTTCCAGGCCAGCAACAGGCTCCACAGGGTCATCGCCGCCAGCAGGCTGGCACGCACGTCGTTGGCCCAGTCCACCGGCCAGTGCTCGGCACGCAGCAAGGTGATGGTAGTGGCCGACAGGCCCACGAACACGCCACACCCCGCCAGCGGGATCAGCGCCTGCACCAGGTGGTTGAAGCGTCCCCAGTCCCACTTGCCCAGCACACGGGTGGCCAGCGCGAACATCAGCGCCACACCGCTGCCCAGCACCAGGCCCGTGGTGAGGATATAGCCCACCACCATGGCACCATCGAGCCAGGTGAAGACATCGTTCTGCTGCGGGTAGTTGGTCAGCAACCACCACGGCGCCTGGGTGCCGAAGGGCCACATGATGTCGCGGTCGATCAGCCAGGTCGCGATGTCCTGCTTGATGGCGATGAACCAGGGACTGGCGGTCCAGTGGAAGGCACCGATGGCAATCCCCAGCAGGCCATACAGCACCAGCGCGCTTTCCCAGAGGCTGTTGTGGGTCTTGCCGAACTGCACCACTTCCACCGTCGGCGGGCGGAAGCTCAGGGTGATGGCGTCACGATGGCCGCTGCAGCGACCGCACATGTGGCAATCCGAGGCGCCCTTCATGTTGCGCAGGGGGACCAGCGGTGCGCAATTGATGGGGATGATCTTGTGCTGCGGATGGTAGGAGGCGCGCCAGGCGTCTTCATTGACCTTGTAATGCAGCGGCGCCAGCTTGGCCAGCAACCCGAAGACGCCATTGACCGGGCACAGGTACTTGCACCACACGCGCTTGTCACGGCCGTACAGGTAGCCGACCACCATGGCCCCCAGGGTGGAGCCGCCCAGCACCAGCAGCACCGCCTTGGGATACTGGTAGACGCTGACCATCTGCCCATAGACCGTGGTCAGGGCAAAGGCGACGAAGGGCCAGCCGCCCCAGCGCATCCATTTCGGGATGGCGCGGCCGCGCCCATGCTTGCTGGCGAATTCGGTCAGCGCCCCTTCCGGGCAGAGCACGCCACACCACACACGCCCCATGAGCACCATGCTCACCAGCACGAAGGGCCACCAGATGCCCCAGAAGGCAAACTGGGCCATCACGGTCAGGTTGGACCAGAGGTGGGCGGTTTCATCAGGCAGGGGGAGGAACACCGGGACCAGGATCAGGATGGCGTAGACCGCCACCACGATCCATTGCAGGCCGCGGATGAATGCGCCGTTGCGGCGCATCCACTCTCCGGTACGCGAGAGCAGGTTCGGCGATTGCGTACAGGTATTCATGCAGGAATCAGACGGCTTCTTGCCGCTTGGGTGCGGGCTTGGGTTTCCGATAGAGGGCCGAGCATACCACGATCCAATAGAGCGCATAGACGATCACCGACAGCAGCGCCGGACGGGCGCGGTAGCCGGTCAGGGTCGAGATCAGGCTGCCCAGCGTGGTGGAGTCATCCAGTAGTGCCGAGGTATCCCAGAGGGGTGCGGTCAGGGTCATGGTCCAGTCGGCCGAGGACAGCGCATCCGAACTCTCCAGCAGCACATCGAAGAGCTTTTCGACGCCCGTCACCAGCAGGCCTGCGGCCAGCAGCAACAGGATCACTTCGGTGACCTGGAAGAAACGACGCCAAGAGAAGATCCTGCCGCCCAGCTGCAGCAGGTAGAAGGTCAGGAAGGCCAGGCCGAAACCGATCGCGCCGGCCAGTACCAGGGACGCCGTGCTGGCGTCCTGCTGCCCCAGGCCGATCCCGTACAGGAACACCGCCGTCTCGCTGCCCTCGCGGGCGATGGCCAGCATCACCAGCACGAACACACCCCACCAGTTGCCACTGTCGTAGCTGGACTGCATGGAGCTTTCCATGTCCTTCTTGAGGGTGCGGCCATGCTTGCGCATCCAGAACACCATCTGCACGATCAGCACGGCGGCGATCAGGACGATGGCAATCTGGAACCAGGTCTGGGCGTCGCCCGAGAGCAGTTCCGAGAATCCCAGCAGCGCCGCGCCCAGGGCTGCGGCCAGTACCACGCCGGCCACCACGCCCCCCCACAGGTAGGGGATGCCGCGCCGCGCGCCGGCATCGCCGTTCTGCAACCAGGCATAGAGAATACCGACCACCAGAAGCGCCTCGACGCTCTCGCGCCAGACGATGAACATGACCTGACCCATGAAGCTATCCTTCCTTGCTAGAACCCGGACTTCCCGCCGCCTACTTGGCGACGATCACGCCTTGCGGCATGTTGAGGTGGAAGTCATCGAAAAACTTGTATTCGCCCGGACGCAACGGGGCAATCACCACGAAGGACTGCGCGCCTGGCGCCAGCACCTTCTCCTTGCGCAGTTCCACGCTCTCGAACTCGGCGGCCGACTTGCCGATGTTGTGGATCTCGATCTTGATGCGCTGCCCCGCCGGCACCTCGATGCGCGGCGGGATCAGCTTGCCGTCCTGCATCTCCAGCTTGAAGGTCGGCAGGTCGGACGCCATCACCGGTGCGGCCGCGCCCAGCCATGCGGCTGCAGCGAGGATCAGGGCCGGGGCCAGGCGGACTATTCTCTGGAACATGAAACTCCCTTCCGTACAAATGGGAAACCGGCCCACCGAAAACTCCGGTGGGCCGGCGTCGAATCACTGATCTGACCCGGGCTTAGTAGCCGCCCTTCTTGCCGATGCCGGCGAAGGTGAAGTCATAGTTCAGTTCGAAGGTCTTGAACCACGGACCCACGCCGGTTTCCTTGTCGACGTGGCGACCGAAGTGGGCGTGTTCATTGGCCTGCGGCGAGGAGATGGTCAACTTGAGCTTGTACTTGCCCGGACCTTCCAGCTTGACGTTGTCGCCATAGTGCGGACCGTCGTTGGCCACCATCGGCATCATGTCGCCCTTGACGGTCTTGGTGGAACCGACCTTGGTCAGTTCGTACTTGATCACCAGGTAGGGCATCCAGTCGCCTTCGGCGAAACCGTTGGGGTTCTTGGCCACGGCACGGATGTCGGCTTCCAGGTGGATATCGGATTCCTCGGCCTTGCGCATCATGCCGTCCGGTTCCATCTTCACCGGCTGCAGGTAGACGGCGTTGACTTCGAAGCCGTTCTGGATCTGCGGCTTGCCGATCGGATACTCGGCCGCCGAGGCAGCACCGGCAACACAGACGCTCAATGCAGCGGCGACGGCAAGTTTCTTGATACCCATCATTGCGTATTCTCCTGGTGGTCAAATGATAATGATTAGCATTAAGTATATCATTGTTTGAGGCAACCTGCGTTGCCTGCTTGTGCCACATGCCAATGCCATGCTGACCGCGAAAAAAAAACCATCCGGCTCAGGCCGGATGGTTTGACAGGGAAAGCTAAACAAGTGAGCCGATCGACTAGAACACTTCCATTTCCGCGTCCAGGCTGCGGCGGCCGCCATTGGCCGGCAGGCGCGCCGCCTGCGGCGTGACGTCCACCGGGCGGGCAGGCGTGGCCACGGGCGCTGTCGCGACGCGGCGGCCCTCCAGCTTGAAGGCGCTGACCACGCTCTCCAGGGTCTCGGCCTGCTGCTGCAGGGCTTGCGCAGCGGCAGCGGCTTCCTCGACCAGCGCGGCGTTCTGCTGGGTGCCCTGGTCCATCTGCGCGATCGCCTGGTTGACCTGCGAGATGCCGGCACTCTGCTCTTCGCTGGCATCGGCGATATCGCCCACGATCTGGGTCACATGACGCACGCTGTCGACGATCTCGCTCATGGTGTTGCCGGCCTGCTCGACCAGCTTGCTGCCGCTGCCGACCTTGTCCACGGAGTCGTCGATGAGTTCCTTGATCTCCTTGGCGGCCGCGGCCGAACGCTGCGCCAGCGAGCGCACCTCGGACGCCACCACGGCGAAGCCACGGCCCTGCTCGCCCGCACGGGCGGCCTCGACGGCCGCATTCAGGGCCAGGATATTGGTCTGGAAGGCGATGCCGTCGATGACCGCGATGATGTCCACGATCTTGCGCGAGGACGCATGGATGGAATTCATCGTATCGACCACCTGGCGCACCACATCGCCACCCTGGGACGCAATCGAAGAAGCGGATTGCGCCAGCTGGTTGGCCTGGCGCGCATTGGCGCTGTTCTGCTGCACCACCGAGGTCAATTGTTCCAGGCTGGAGGCGCTTTCTTCCAGCGCCGCAGCCTGCTGTTCGGTACGGGCCGACAGGTCGGCATTGCCGGCGGCGATCTGGCGCGCGGCCACGGTCACCGAATCAGTGGAGGTCCGGGTGGTGGCGACGACGTCCACGATGCGAGCCAGCAGCTTGTTGAAGGCTGCCGCGGTATGGCCGATTTCATCCATGCGGTCCACCGGCGCCTTGCGCGACAGGTCCAGGGTCTGGCTCACATGCTCGAAGGTATGCTGGATCTTGCCCAGGCTGCCGATCACGCCGCGCAACACCTGGATACCCAGCATGGCCGTCAGCAGCACCGCCACCACGATCACCGCGACCATGCTACGCAGGGCGAAGGCATAGGCGTCGTCACTTTCCTGCTTGATGGTGTCGATCATTGTGCGACCGATCAGGATATGGTCGTCGAAGCCCTTCTTGGCTGCCGCCGCCGACACCGCCAGGGGGGTGCCAGCCTGCAGGGCGGCACGGACCCCGTCCATGTCGTTGGCATAGGCGGCGGCAAAGAACGGCACCAGCGCCTTGCGATAGACCTCGATATTGGCCTTGTCGGCCTGGATCAGGCCACGGTCCTTGTCATCGAAGACCAGCGCGCGCTCATAGTGGGCGAACTCATCGTCCAGCAGCTTGTTGGCGGTATCGATCGCTTTTTGCAAGCCACTCTTGTCGGACAGGTTGGCAAAGACCGACAGGCGGTAGCCGGCCAGGCGCGAATCGGCCAGGTAGCCCTTGAGCAGGTTCAGGCTGTCCATGGCAGGCATGATGCGGTTCTGGATCAATTCCAGGCGTTGCTGGGAGCGTTGCAGTTGCCACAGGCCGTCGGCACCGACGAACAGCAGTGCCAGCAAGGCTGTCGACAGCGTGATGATGAGGCGTTTGGTAATGGTCATGGTCGAGGCTCTGTCGATGAAAAGGAAGAAGGCGGCCAGACACACCAACGTGCCTGGCCCGGCGCAGATGACTCGCGTTTGTCGTCGAGGCGTTGCAACGGCCGGCATGATAGCCCAACTTGAACCTGGAAATCGGGCCGTGGCACCCCGTGCCACGGCCCGATCACCGTCCCGGGCTAGCCCGGTCATTCGCATTTTTCCCGGATCGTCTCCACACCAACAGGAAACCATCGTTGCTCCGCCACGTAACTATCGTGTACGTGGCGAATATAGCCGAGCCGAGGGACCACAATGCCGCAGTACGAGATTTAATTCCCGCATATCAGCCATTCATGAATTGTATGAATCAATACGGGCAAGGCCGGACACCCCGTGGGCCGCCAATATCTGGCATAGTGATCAGACCTGTAATCATGTCGTAAGAATAATTCCGTAGCCGTACTGGTATGACCTCTGGTGAGTGAGCAATTTGCAATAGATTTCTGTAACTTGCTATGTCACACTTGCCGGGTATCATCGCCAAATTCCCATAAAAACAGCGCATCATCCGGTCATTACACGCATGTCCTGCCCCAGCATATTGATGGTCGATCCCAGCCCGGAGTCGGTTGAGCTGGCGCGCTTCAGCCTCTGGCGCAGCAAGCTCGACTGCGCCTTCGGCTGGTTCGAGGATGCCGAGCGGGCTGCCGAATCGTTGTTCACCCCCGAAGCCCAGGCCCATCCCGACACTCTGCCCTGCCTGATCCTGCTGGAGCCACGCCTGCCGCGCATGGAGGGCCTGGAATTGCTGCACCTCTTGCGCACCCATGCCCATACGCGCGAACTGCCGGTGGTGATGTTCGCCACCTCCCATGACGACAACGATGCCCGCCGCTGCCGCGCAGCCGGCGCCAACGACTACCTCGTCAAGCCAGTCGATGCCCGCGAATTCATGCAGCTCGTGAGCCAGACCGTATCGCGCTGGCTGCCGCCGCATCGGCAACAGGCCCACTGAGGCCTCCCACCCTCCTGCCAGCACCGCCCTATCAGGAAAATCCTGATGCCCTTCGCCAGCCGCAGTTCTTAAGATCATTGCAACATCCCGTCAGTCCCGATGCCATCGACTCGTCCTTGCATTGGATTGCTTTTTTTGCAATATTGATGACAGAACCTGCCACCATGCAGGCAGACCCAACCAGGAGCGACGCCATGAAATGGTTCTACGATCTGAAGATCTCCCGGAAACTGATCACGACCTTCCTGCTCGTGGTGACGATGGTGGCGGCCCTGGGCATATTCGCGGTCGGGCAGCTGGACAAGGTCAACAGTGCCTCCACCGAGATTTCCACCAACTGGCTGCCCAGCATCCGCTCCCTGAGTACGCTGCAACTGACGATGTCGCGCATCCGCAGTCTCGAACTGCAACACATCCTGTCGCACGATCCCAAGGAGCAGGCGGACATCGACGCCAGCACGAAGCTCTACATCGACAGCCTCAAGAAGTCCCAGGCCACCTATGTCACCGAGATCTCCGAACCAGAGGAAAAGGCCCTCTATCCGGAAGTGGAAAAGCTCATCGCCCAGTTCCTGGGCGAACATGACAAGATCATCGCGCTATCGCGCCAGGGCAAGGATGACGAAGCGCGCGCACTGCAACGGGGTGACTCGAGCAAGGCCTATCGCACCGTGCTGCAGGACCTGGAGAAGCTCACTGCCGTCAACAACGACGGCGCCGATCGCTCCAACAAGATGGCTGACAGCACCTATAGCGGAGCCCGCCTGTGGATCATGGGCATGGTCATCGCCTGCATCACGCTGGCCATGCTGATGGCGGTCTGGGTCTCGCGCCTGATCGCCCGTCCGCTGCAGGAGGCGGTATCGGTGGCGCAACGGGTGGCCGGTGGCGACCTGACCACGACCATCGTCCCCGGTGGCAAGGATGAAACCGGACAGTTGCTGGGCGCTCTCAAGAGCATGAACGACAGCCTGGTCGAGGTCGTCACCAAGGTACGTCAAGGCAGCGGCACCATCACCACGGCCTCCACCGAGATCGCCGCGGGCAACCTGGACCTGTCCTCCCGCACGGAGGAACAGGCCAGCTCGCTGGAAGAGACCGCCTCGGCCATGGAAGAACTGACCTCCACCGTCAAGCAGAACGCCGACAATGCCCGCCAGGCCAACCAGCTGGCAGCCTCGGCCTCGGAAGTCGCCAGTGCCGGAGGCACCGTGGTCAACCAGGTGGTCGATACCATGGGTGCCATCAATGCCTCCTCGCGCAAGATCTCCGACATCATCGGCGTCATCGATGGCATCGCCTTCCAGACCAACATCCTGGCCCTGAATGCGGCCGTGGAGGCCGCACGGGCCGGCGAGCAGGGACGCGGCTTTGCCGTGGTAGCCTCCGAAGTGCGCTCGCTGGCACAGCGTTCGGCTGCCGCCGCCAAGGAGATCAAGGAACTCATCGAAGACTCGGTCAGCCAGGTCAACATGGGCAGTCAGCTGGTCGAGAAGGCCGGCAATACCATGAACGAAGTGGTCGACAGCGTGCGCCGGGTGACCGATATCGTGGCCGAGATCAGCTCGGCCAGCCAGGAGCAGAGCGACGGCATCGAGCAGGTCAACATCGCCATCACGCAAATGGATGAGGTCACGCAGCAGAATGCCGCGTTGGTGGAACAGGCCGCCGCCGCCGCGCAGTCCTTGCAGGAACAGGCCGAAACACTGACCGAGACGGTCGGCTTCTTCAAGCTCGACCAGGACGCTGCCGTGGCGACGGCGCGCAAGACCAGGCCGGCGCCCTCCACCCACAGCGTTGCCGCCCGCCCTGCTGCCCCGCCAGCCGCGATCTCCCGCGAGCCCGCTCCTGCCGCCGTACCGCGCAAGGCGGAAGCACCGGCCAAGGCTGCCACGGGCTCGCGACTGCCCGGCGGCTCCGACGATGGCGGCTCGTGGGAGCAGTTCTAGTGCCCCAGCGGCATCACCACACCGCCGCATGAAAAAAGAGGGGCGCATCCAGGATGCGCCCCTCTTTCATTGGACCGGCTTATTGACTGATGACGCTCAGCGCGCGCCCGCCACCTCGGGCAAGCGACGCAGGCCACGACGCCGCAGCGCGGCCAGACCCATCAAGCTCAATGCACCCGCCAGGAACAGGGCCAGCACGCCCGGCTCAGGCACCTGCGCCACAGGTGCGTTAGGCGTGACAACGGTGGGCAAGGTGCCGGCAAAACCATAATCATGCAGCTCGCCATTGCCGGTGAAGCTGTTGGCGTACAGGAAGCCTTCCATGGCCGAGGAATTGGTCACGGCGGCATTGCCGGCCAGGACCGTGCCGTGCCAACCGGTGAAGGAGAGGCTGGTGGCGTTCTCGAAGTTCCAGATGATGTGCGTGTTCAGGAAGCTGTTGGCATTGAAGTTGGTGGTATCGACGAAGCTGGTACCGGTGACGTTGACGATGATGGTCTGTGCCGTGCCGCTGAAGACGATATTGCGCGAGGCCGACAATTGCGCGGTGGTCAGGTTGAAGACCGCCGTGCCGGTGGCATCGGGCGTGAGGTTGAAGGTGAAATTGTTAGGATCGTTGGCGTTGACGGTGCTGTTGGCTGACAACTGTGCCAGTTGCAGGGCCAGCGCGTTGAGCGGGGTGGTGAAATCGCTCATTGCGAACGGCGTGCTCTGGTAACCAGCGCTGCCGCCACCATTGAAGTTGAAGTGCGCCGCGTCGCTGGTCTGGTAGTTCACGCTACCGCCGTTGTTGATATTGGCGTTGAAGCTGTCGATCTTGATGGCGTTGATGGCGGCAAAGGAAGAGGCCGCACCGCGCGGGTTGTTGTAGAAGGTCGCACCACCGGTGATCTCACCGGCAACCACACGGCCTTCGATGTCATGACCCGAGGTCAGCGTGGTGGTCGCCACGACGTTGAATTGCGACAGGATCTGGCTGGCCGTCAGCGCAGCGGCAGAGGACACGCCGGAAGCCAGCGAAGCCACGACAAGGGCAAGGATGTTCAACGAGCGCATAGTCTTTCCAATGGATCAGCGATAGTCAGGATTGTAGCGAAACGGCGCTTGCGCCGATCGGCATAGTCCCACTCGGTAATAAAGCAATTCACAAAAACAAAAAAATACAACGCCCCACAGTGCCAACGTTACCGCGAGTCAACTGCATCGACCCTGGACACCTCGGCGACGCCGTCTTCCGGCAAGTCCGATGCCACGCCGTAATCGGCTGGCCAGACCTGCGGCAGGTAATACGTGCCGAACAGACGGTCCAGCAGCGGGAAGGTCGAGGCATAGTTGCGATTGATATGATCAGCCCGGCTGTGGTGCCAGTGATGGAACACCGGCGTTGCCAGTAGCCACTCCAGCGGCCGGAAACGGAAACGCACATTGGAATGGATGAAGAAACCCCACACCGTGCCGATCAGGATCACCGCCACCGGTGTGGCGATGCCGGCCGCACCGGGTCCGGCCAGGCCGAACAGGTACAGGGGTGTCAATCCGAACAGGCGGGTCAGCACCAGATCCACCGGATGGGCGCGGGTATTGACCAGGTAATACATCTGTTGCGGCCGATGATGCACGGCATGGAAGCGCCACAGCCACGGGATCTCATGGCTGAGCCGGTGTCCCCAATAGAAACCGACCTCACCGATCACGAAGGCCAGCAACAGGCGCGGCGCCAGTGGCAGCGATGCCGTGGCCTGCAACAGAGCGGCCGGCAGGATGCTGCGGCCCAGCTCGGCGATCAGGGCCAGGGGAAACCCCATGACCAGCGCCGGCGTGAGACTGCTCAGAAAATAGAAGCCCAGATCCTGCACCAGCGCGCGCTTGTTCAGCTTCTGGCCGCGCACTGCGAACCAGCGCTCCAGGGGCGCGAACAAGGCCGTCAGCAAGACCAGCCAGAGACACAGGCGAAACACGTCCGTGGCGAAGCCAGGCAGATGCGACAGGATGGATTGCAACAGGCTCATGGCCACTATTCTCTCAAACTAACGAAACGGGGAGCAGATGCTCCCCGTCAGACTACCGACTTGCTTAACGCTGCGATTGACGACGACGACGCGCCACCACGGCGGCCAGCGCCAGGGCGCCAATGGCCATCATCGGCACGCTGCCCGGTTCCGGAACGGCGACCAGGGAGACGCTATCGAGCAGCGAGAACGGCGGCAAGCCATTCGGGCTACCCGTTGCCAGGAAGGACAGCAGTTCGCTGGCGCCGGTGGCGGTGAAGGTGAAGCTCTGGTTGCGCCAGCCGGTGAAACCGTGGTTCACATTGCTGATGGTCGGGGTGTTGAAGGTCTGCGAACCCAGACTCACTTGCCAGCCTTCGGTGGTGGGACCGGTGAAGCCGTACTGTTGCGCACCGGCCCAGTCGAAGCTGAGCTGGTAGGTCTGGCCGGCCACCAGGCCGTTGATCATCTGCTGGATGGCACCGATCTGGTACACGCCATCGGAGGCCAGGAAGTTGCCGCCGGTCGGGCTGGTGGTCAGGCCGTTGTTGGAACCATCGTTGGGGCCCCACAGCTTCAAGCCCGAAGGACCCGCACCGGTGGTGTCGGCCGAGCCCGGGGTGAAGATGAAGGCGTAGCCTGCCGAGGTCCAGCCGGTAGCTACGGTCGTGCCTTGCAGGTTGACGTTGTTGAACTTGCCGGCACCATGGGTGACATTCTCAAATCCACCGTTGACGACCAGATTGGTCGAGGTGGCGAAAGCGGAAGTGGCGATCAGGCTGGCTGCGGAAACTGCAAGCGTGGCGAAGAATTTTTTCATGATATGAACGTGGTCTTTTTGACAATAACAATCAATAGTTAGCAAAGAGCGTGCCAATGATCATTGTCAAATAGAGAAAAAATAATTCCCTTCAAAATCAATAGCTTGAAATTATCAAGGCAAAAATATTTACATGCTGTGACGCAACATCCAAAGCCTTGTAAATTCCATCGACAAGCCTGACGCCACTTGCTCTATTGACATCGCTTTGCGTGCCAAGCAAAGCGCCCCGCAAACCCAGTAGTTATCGAATAAACAATAAATTTTGGGGACCAATGCCGCGCTGTCAAATTTACCGACACCCGCTCCTGGCTGCCCTCGACCCTACTTGCCCAGCAGATCCCGGATGAAATTGCCTGGGATGGCATAGGTGATGCCGCTGGGAGCCGTGATGGCTGATTCCTTGGTGCTATTGAGCACCTTATTGATGACACCCAGCACGACCCCGGTCTCGGGGTCGTACAAAGGACTGCCGCTGAAGCCAGGATAGGCGGTGCCATCGAGCTGGAACACCTCGTAGGCATTGCGCTGCAGTTGCACGATGGCCTTGGCATCCAGGGTGCGCGAATTGGGGGCCGGGGTCGCGACCACGGTAATGGCCGACACCATGCCGCGATGCGTGACCGGATGGAAGCCGAGGATGGAGGTCAGCGGAAAACCGGTAAAGGCCAGCATCTGCCCTTCCCTGGCCGTCCCCGAATCCCCCAGCCGCAAGGCGGGCAAGGGCGGGCCGCTCATCTTCAGCACGGCCAGGTCATGCAGCTTGTCCAGGCTCACCAGCACCGCCTCGCGCGCGTCGGCCGCGCCGCCGCCCTTGGGCACCAGCACACGCAGGCTTTCCTTGCGTTCGTCGTCGATCACGGCCGGCACCACGTGGGCGTTGGTGACCACCGTCAAGCCGTCACCAATGACGAATCCGGTCCCCACAAAACTGACCGCCGGGCTGCGCAAGGCCAGGTAGGTGCCGATACCGACGATGGAAGGCTTGACGGCCTGGATGGTCTGCACCAGGTCGGCCGCACCGGCCGCCCCTGTGGCCAGCAGCCACAGGACGGGCAGCAGCAGGCGGCACCAGCCGCTTGCCAGGGAGTAACGGGGGATTTTCATGATAGCGACGTTCCTTGTTGCAGCGGGATATCAGGGACCGGCCTTGGCCGCACGCGCGGCCAGCGCCTGCGCCTCGGCGAAGATGGCCGGCTGCGCCTGCAGGCAGGTGGCACGCTCCTCGGCAATGCGTTGGCGATCCTGCTGCAGATTGGCCGGTGTCAGCAAGACCCCGGGGAACTGCGCCGCTGCCTGCGGATCGACCAGCCCCAGGTTCAGGCGCTCCAGCACCAGTTGGCCGAGCGCATTCTTGAAATGCCCGGCCTCCCAATACCAGCGTGTACTGGTACGGCGGTCGCCCTTGGCGGGAATCGGTTCGCACTGGTAGCTTGAAAAACCGCTGAAATCCCACAGGCTGATCTGGCTCTCCGGGTAATCGTGCTGGGCTTGTGCGACTTCCTCGGCCAGTCGTTGCTTCCACTGCTCGAACAGCGGCCACAGGTTGGTCTGCTCGAACAGGGCCAGCATCTGGGCATGATAGGGATAGATCACCAGCTGCAGCACGCGCTTGTCCTTGCCTGCCAAGGCCAGGATGGCACGCAGGTCGTCCCAGGCCGGCGAGGTGCCGCTGGCGCGATAGACCAGCTGGCGCGGCCGGCGCTGGAAGGTGGCGGCATATTCCTCGGCACGCTGGCGGAAGATGGCGTAGTAGCCTTCGTCGCGGGCGTACTTGGCATATTCGAGCATGGGATTGAAGCCGTTGGCCGTCACCAGCGGCGCCTCCAGCCCGCGTTGCACGCGAATGGCGGTGAGACTGTCGGCCAGGGCCGTCATCGAGAACAGGGTATCGAAACGCCACTTGACGCCGTCGATGGGGAAGCCTTCCTTGACCTGTGCCGGCGGCTTGGCGCCACCATCGACCGGGAAGTCGAGGAATTCCATACCCATCACCACCCGCTGCGGCATGGCCTGCTCGGAACGCAGGTAGGCCAGCTCGCTGCGCGAGGTGTGGATGCCACTGCCGGAGATGGCCAGGTTGTACGGCACCACACCGTCCTTGCCAGGGCCCGTCGCCAGATGGGACGGATCAAAGCCCCATTCGGCACGCGAATTGCCCAGTACCACCACGTTGGCCTGCAGCTTGCGGGCCAGCGTGAGCTTGATCTCTTCCTGGAAATGCTCGGGCGCCGGGCGCAGCGTCGACCAGCCCGGCAGGTGTACCACCTGGTAGAGGCGATAGGGGTCGATGGCCACGACTGCGGCCACCACCAGCGCGCTGCCCAGCAGCACCGCCGCCAGCAGCCACATCAGGAAACGTGAAAAGCGACGGCTCTCATTCATGCCGGCATCCATCCTCAAAACTGGAAGTAAAGAAATTCGGCCGGCCGGTTCAGCGACAGCAGGCTCAGCACCAGCAGCACACCGATCCACAGCGCCCAGCGCAGCTTGGGCTGCCAGCCGCTGCGCACGATCGGCAGGACACCGCCAGCGGACAGATCAACACCCTTCTCGGCCAGTGCCGGCGCGAAGTGACGCATGATCTGCTGGGTATTGGGGCAGCAGAACACCAGCAAGGCGCCCACCCCCACCCACAGCCAGGTCTGCACGAAACGCGCGCCGCCCCCCAGGTAGAACACCACACCATGCTGCTCCAGCCAGCCGCGCAGGCCATCGCCCAGACGCAGGCCAATGGCATCGGGCAGGCCGATGCCTGACATCAGCAGCATGCCGCGCAGGATCTCCAGCGCACGCGTGAGATCGGTGGCGCGGAAGAACACCCAGGCCACGCACACGGCCACGAAGGTCAGTGTCACGCCGGCCACCTGCCCCAGCCAGCCGCCGCGTCCCTTGCCGTGCGTGCCCCACAACGCCTGCCAACCATGATTGATCATCAGGTAGCCGCCATGCAGCGCGCCCCAGATGACGAAATTCCAGCCGGCGCCATGCCACAAGCCGCCCAAGACCATGGTGATCATCAGGTTCAGGTAGCGGCGCGCGGCGCCCTTGCGGCCGCCTCCCAGGGGAATGTAGAGATAGTCACGCAGGAAGCGCGACAGCGTCATGTGCCAATGGCGCCAGAATACGATGATGTTGGGCGACTTGTAGGGCGAGTGGAAATTCAGCGGCAGCTTGACCCCGAACAGCCGTGACAAGCCGATAGCCATGTCCGAATAGCCGGAAAAGTCGAAGTAGAGCTGGAAGGCGTAGGCCAGCACCCCGCCCCAGGCCACCAGCAGTCCCGGCGAGCCGCCCTGGTTGAAGACCGCATTGGCATACTCGGACAGGTTGTCGGCGATCAACACCTTCTTGGCCAGGCCGATGGCAAAGATCGACAGGCCGACTGCCCAGTTGCGCGCCGAGAAGCGGTAGTTCTGCGCATCGGCGAACTGCGGCATCATCTCCTTGTGATGCAAGACCGGCCCCGCGATCAGGTGCGGGAAGTAGGTCACGAAGAGCATGTAGTGGATGAAGTTGACTTCCTTGACCTCACCCCGGTAGGTATCGACCAGGAAGGCGATCTGGGTGAAGGTGAAGAAAGAAATGCCGATCGGCAGCACCACCGCCAGCAGCGGATAGTGGCTGCCCAGCAGCGCATTGATGCTGCCGATGGCAAAGGCCGCGTACTTGTAATAGGCCAGCAGCGCCAGGTTGGCCACCACGGCCAGGGTCAGCCAGCGCAAGCGCGCCGCGCCCACGCCCTGGCTGATCAGCCGCCCGGCCAGGTAGTTGAGACAGATCGAGCCCAGCAGCAGCGGCAGGTAGCGTACATCCCACCAGCCATAGAAGAACAGCGAGGCCAGCGCCAGCCAGGCGGCCGCCCAGTCGCGCCGCAGTCGCGCCAGCGCGAAGAAGCCCAGCACCACGGCCGGCATGAAGAGGAACAGGAAACCGAAGGAATTGAAGAGCATCTGTTATTTTCCAAGCCAGCCACGCACGCCGCCCCCGGCCTCGCACAGCCCCTGCCAGAGTGCCAGCAGGGAGCGCTCCAGGGCGGTACGCAAGGGTCGCGACAATTGTCCGAACAGCCAGGTCGCCAGCACGATGGCCGCGATGACCGGCACTTCTTCGCCGCCTCCCTGGGCAGACGGCCGCAAGGCCAGCCAGGCAGACATCACCAGGCTATGCGCCAGGTAGAGCGGAAACGTGTAGAACGCCAGCACACGCCCGATCCGCACCAGCCACTCGGGCGTGGACAGGCGCGCATGCAGGGCACAGTAGAAATTGAGCAGGACCAGCCCGCCCATCAGGTAGTCCCCCAGCACCCGGTCGGCGCTGCCCAGCGGCCAGGCCGGCCAGGGCCAGTGCGCCTCGGCCAGCGCGCGCAAGACCATCTCGCCCTGCCAATAGGCGTACAGCAGCAGCAAGGCCGGCGCCAGCAGCATGCCGGCACGGGCCAGGCCGGCCGTGATGCTCCAGCGGCCATGCCAGCGCCACAGCAGCACGCCTGCATACCACACCGGCAAGAGCAGCCAGAGCTTGTAGCCCATCATCAGCAGGATCAGCGCCAACGCGAGCAGGCGGATGCGCCCGCGCAGGAAATACAGCGCGCCGAAGAAAGCGTAATACCACGCCTCGTAACCCAGCGACCAATAGGCGCCCAGCCAGACGGGGGTCTCCGAGAAGCGCCACAGCTCCCCCAGGTAGAAGGCATGGAAAGGCAGGTAGATGAACCACTTCTGTACCTCGTAGGCGTCGCGCAACGGCTCCACCAGGTGCGCTTGCGCCAGGTAGGCCGCGCCGAACGCCAGCACCAGCGCCGGCAAGGCCACCGAATAGAGTCGTGCCGCGCGCGCTGCGGCATATTGCGCCAGGCTTTGCTGGCGCGAATGGGCGGCATGGGCGATGACGAATCCGGACAGCACGAAGAAGGTCACCACGGCCTCCCTGCCCCACTGCGGCAACCACTGTGCCTGTGCCGGCGAGACGATGCGATAGGCCACGAAATGGTCCATCACCACCAGCACGGCCGCCAGGAAGCGCACCAGGTCCAGGTAGCAGGAAAACGCCCTCTTCACACCAGCACCTCGGCCGGCGCCGGGTGCCCGAGGAAAGCCGTCGGACTGGCGCTCAAGCCATAGGCGCCGGACTGGAACACCACCACCAGGTCACCCACGTCGGCGTACGGCAATTCCATCTGCGCGGCCAGGATGTCCAGCGGTGTACACAACGGACCGACCACCGACACCACTTCGCGCGGCAAGCTTGTCCCCGCCGCCGGGGCTTGCCGGGGGAGCACGGTGACCGGGTAGTTCTTGCGGATCACCTGACCGAAATTGCCGGAGGCAGCCAGGTGATGATGCAAGCCGCCATCGACCACCAGGAACACCTGCCCGCGCGAGACCTTGCGATCGACCACACGGGTGACGTAGATACCAGCCTCGCCGACCAGGTAGCGGCCCATCTCCATGACCACCTGCACCGACGGCAGGGCCGCCTTCAGGCGCGGCAGCCATTGCGCCAGGTGGGCGCCGATGGGGGCGATGTCCAGCGCCCGCTCTCCCGGGAAGTAAGGGATCCCGAAGGCGCCGCCAATGTTGAGGATGCGCAGGTCGATACCGGATTGCTGCGCCAGCGTGATGGCCAGCGCGAAGCTGTTGGCCTGGGCCTGCATGATGGCCTGGGCATCCAGGCTTTGCGAACCGCAGAAGATCTGCAGGCCACGCACATCGGCGCCCTGCCCGGCCAGATGGCGCAACAGCGCGACCGCGCGCTCGGCATCCACGCCAAAGGGCTTGGCACCACCGCCCATGCGCATGCCCGAGGACTTCAGTTCGAATTCAGGATTGATACGCAAGCTGACCACCGCCTGCACGCCCAGCTCGGCGGCCATGGCCAGTACCGCCTCGGCTTCGCGCTCGGATTCGATGTGCAGCATCACGCCGGCCGCCAGTGCCCGGCGCAGGTCGGCCAGCGACTTGCCGGGTCCGGCGAAGCTGATGTCCTGGACCGCCACGGGCGTATCCAGCGCAATGCTCAATTCACCGCCCGAGGCCACGTCGAAGCCATCGACCAGTTGCGCCATCCACTGCACCAGCGCCGGCATGGGATTGGCCTTGATGGAGTAATGCAGCACGATCTCCGGTGGCAACGCCGCGCGCAGATGCGCCACCCGCGCCGACAGCAAGGCGCGGTCATAGGCATAGAAAGGTGTGCTGCCGACGCGGTCGGCCAGGCGCGTGAGCGCCATGCCGCCCACCTGCAACATGCCATCGACCAGGGGAAAGGCGCGCTGCTCGGCGTGCAGTGGTTTGGCGGGACGTTCAGCGTTCATCGGATATCTGGAAAAAATGTCCTGCCAGCGTCTGCTGCAGGAGCTTGCGGTCAAGCTTGCCGTTGGGCGAGCGGGGCAAGGCATCGGGCCAGGCATGGACTGCGGCCGGCACCATATAGGACGGCAAGTCCTGGCGACAAGCCTGCACCAGCGCCTGCGGCGACACCTGCGCCGTGCCTGGCACCACCACCAGCACCGCCTGCCCGGTGTGCGGATGCGGCAGGCCGATGGCGGCCGCCTCTTCCACCAGTCCGGTGGCGTAGACCACTTCCTCGACCTCGTGCGGACTGATGCGATAACCGGAGACCTTGATCATGTCATCCTCGCGGCCGACGAAATAGAGATAGCCTTCTTCATCCATGCGCACCGAGTCGCCCGACCAGACCGCCAGCTCGCCAACCGTGAGAGCGGGATCACGGCCCGGCGTGGGACGAAAGCGCTGGGCGGTCTTCTCGGGGTCGTTCCAGTAGCCCTGGGCCACCAGCGCGCCACGATGCACCAGCTCGCCCACCTCGCCCGGCGCGCAGGGACGGCCATCGGGATGCACCACCATGATCTCGGCATTGGGGATGGCCCGCCCCATGGAATCGGGCCGGCGATCCAGCTCCTCCGGTGGCAGGTAGGTCGAGCGAAACGCCTCGGTCAGGCCATACATCAGGAACACCCGGGCTTGCGGCAAGGCGCTGCGCAATTGCGCCAGCACCGGGCGCGGCATGGCACCGCCGGAATTGGTGAGATAGCGCAGCGTGGTCTGCCCGGGCCAGGGCAATTGCGCCAGTTGCTGCCACAGCGGCGGCACGCCCGCCAGGCCAGTGATGCCCTCGGCCACCACCGCATTGAGGATGTCACGCGGCAGCAGGTAGTTCAGCAACACCACCGAGGCGCCGCTGAGGAAAGCCGTGGTCAACTGGCTCAGGCCATAGTCGAAGCTCAGCGGCAATACCGACAGCAAGCGGTCCCCAGCGTGGTTGTCCAGGTAACTGGCCACGCTCACGGCGCCGGCCACCAGGTTGCGATGGGACAGCACCACGCCCTTGGGGCGACCGGTACTGCCGGAGGTATAGAGGATGGCGGCGACGTCGCTATCGATACGACGATGGCCGTGATGGCTTCGATGGTGGCCCGGCAGGCCCGCCAGTTGCAGGAACGGCGTCCAGCCGATCTGGCGCGCGCTGCCCGGGGCGAGGTCGGTGGCGGCGTCGCCATCGACCAGCACCACGGTCTGCAGTTGCGGGCATTGCGCCAGGCTCTCGGCCAGCACCTGGCAGCGCTGCGCCGACGTGACCAATACGCGCACGCCGCAATCGTTGAGGATGTGCGCCACCTGGGCCGGCTTGAGCAAGGGATTGACCGGCACGAAGACCGCCCCTGCCGCCGCCGCGCCGAACAGCGCCAGCACCGTCTCCATGCGCTTTTCGAGGTAGACCGCGACGCGCTCGCCGGCCCCGGTGCCCAGCGCCAGCAAGGCCGACGCCACCTGCTCCATGCCGCCGCAAAGGCCGGCGTAGTCCAGTTGCTGGCTGCGATAGCGCAAGGCCACGGCGGTTGGCCGCGCCTGCGCGGCCGAACTCACCAGCTCATGGATCAGCGTGATGCTCACTTGATATCGTGCCGGCTCATCAAGTCATACAGCGTCGGACGGCTGATGCCCAGCAGTTCGGCCGCCTTGAGGATGTTGCCGTCGACCCGCGTGATGGCCTTGACCACCGCCCGGCGCTCGGCCTCGTCGCGCACCTGGCGCAGGTTCAGCGGCTCGGCCTCGCGCCCCTCCACCGACAGGCCCAGGTCATCGGCGGTGATGTGCTGGCCATCGGCCATGATGACGGCGCGCATGATGTAGTTTTCCATCTCGCGGATATTGCCCGGCCAGTCATAGGCTTCGATGGCGTCCAGCGCTTCCTGGCTCAGGTGCAGCGTGGCGCGACCTTCCTTGGCGCAGAACTTCTGCACGAAATGGCGCGCCAGCAGCACGGCGTCGCCGTTGCGGTCCTTCAACGCGGGAATCTTGATGACGATCTCGCAGAGGCGGTAGTACAAGTCCTCGCGGAAGGCCCCGGTGGTGGTCAGTTCCTTGAGGTTCTGGTGGGTCGCGCAGATCACCCGCACGTCCACCGGGATCTCGGTATGCCCACCGACCCGCTCGATGACGCGCTCCTGCAGGAAGCGCAGCAGCTTGGCCTGCAAAGGCATGGGCAGGTCGCCCACTTCATCGAGGAAGAAGGTGCCGCCATTGGCCAGCTCGACCTTGCCGATGGTCTGCTTGGCCGCGCCGGTGAAGGCGCCTTTCTCGTAGCCGAACAGTTCGCTTTCCAGCAGGTTCTCGGGGATGGCCGCACAGTTGATGGCCATGAAGCGCTTCTCGCTGCGCGGGCTCAACTGGTGCAGCGCGCGCGCCAGCACTTCCTTGCCGGTGCCGCTGTTGCCCAGCAGCATGACCGACGCCGAGGATGGTGCCACTTTTTCGATGCTGCGGCAAACGCCCAGCATGCCGGCGTCACGCGTGATGAGGCCATTGAGCGGCGAACTGCCGCTGCCCTGCTGCATGCGGCGATGCTCGCGCTGCAGGGCGTGCAGGTAGAAGGCACGCTCCACCACCAGGCGCAGGGTCTCGTCGTTGCAGGGCTTCTGGTGGAAATCATAGGCCCCCAGGCTGATGGCCTTGACTGCGTGGGCGTGGTCCTGGTTGCCGGTCAGCATGATGACCTTGGTATCGGGTGCCAGCGCCAGCACCTGCTGCAGCGTGGCAAAACCCTCGGTGGCGCCATCCGGGTCGGGCGGCAGGCCCAGGTCCATGGTCACCACCGCCGGTTCGTGCCGGCGCACCATCGCCAATGCGCTTTCGCGATCCCCCGCGACCAGCACTTCGTAGGCATCGAGGCTCCAGCGCAACTGCTTCTGCAGGCCCGGATCATCCTCGACAATCAAAATCTTAGGCTTGTTTTGACTCACTGGTTTCCTCTTGGTTTTGTCGCGATGCTGCGGCCGTGGCCACATGCAGGGGCAGCCTGATGCTAAAACGCGTGCCCACCCCCTCGGTACTTTCCACCTGCAGCACGCCCCCCAGCGCGTGCAGGTATTCTCGACTTTCGAATACGCCGATGCCCATCCCGGCCGACTTGGTCGTCTCGAAGGGCTTGAACAAGCGATCACGGATGAATTCTTCGCTCATCCCATGACCGTTGTCGATGATCTCGATCACGGCCTGCTCGCCCGCGCGGTCCAGTCGCACATCGACCTGGCCGCTGGTGGGCGACACCGCCTCGATGGCATTTTGCACCAGATGGCCGGTCACGCGCTCCAGGCGTTCCCAGTCGGCCTCCACCTGCAGGCCGCTGGCGGCCACGATCAGGCGCGGCTTGGGGCCGCCGGCCGACTTGGCGCGCAAGGTCCGCTGCAGCAACTCGTCCAGGTCGATGATCTCGTTCTGCTCGGCCGAATCCTTGCGACTGAGCTTGTGCAGCAACAGGCGCATCTTCTGTACCGAGAAGTCGATAGTATCGATCATGTCACGCTGGAATTCAGGATTATCCTTGTGGCGCTCGGCGTTGGCCATCAGCAGCGACAGTTGCGCCACCAGGTTCTTGAGATCGTGTACCACGAAGGTGGACATGCGGTTGAACGACTCGAACTGGCGTGCCACCATCAGGTCGTTGGCAAACTGCTGCTGCATCATGTAGCTCCCGGCCTGGGTGCCGGCGATCTTGAGCAGGTCGATGACTTCCCAGTTGAGCTTGAGCGGACTGCGCGGCTGTGCCAGCACCACGAAACCGACCAGGCTGCCATGCACATGCAGCGGGACCACCAGCCAGGCACGCGGCGTCTCGCGCAGCCATTGCGGCAACGGCAGGTGATGGTAATGCGCGGGGTCGGCCTTGTGTTGCAGCAGGTCGATCACCCAGTGTTTCTCGCCCAGGTAGCGCAGCAGTTCGGCATTGGCGGCATCGGGTGCGGCCAATGCCGACATGTTCCAGCAGGCCACTGTCTCGATATTGCCCTCGCGCACCACGAAGGCTGCGCCACCCGGACTCTCCACCAGGCGCGCCAGGGCTTCCACCACGCGCCGCTCCAGGTCCGGCCCCTTGGCCGAGAGCGAACCGGTGAAGGCCAGCCAGACCTCGCGATAGTCGTAGTTGTAGTGGTAGAAATGCTTGCTGATGAAAACCCGCAGGCGCGCCCGGAAACCACCCGAGAACAGCACTCCCACCAGCAACACCATCGCCCCGCAGAGGAAGGCCAGTTGCGCCACCGATCCCCAGCTGCCGCCGAAGATACGCACGTAGTAACCGGTGGAGGCCATGGCCAGCAGGTAGGCAGCGCTGCCAAAGAGCGCGGCCGAATGGAACAGCACATGGCGCGACACCTTGATCCCCAGCGACCAGCGCGGATTGCGCAAGGCCGAGATGGCAATGAGCGGCACCGCCAGCGCATTGACGAACCCCCGTGCGACCCAGGTATCGGGATTGAAGTGACGGAACAGCAGCGCGTCACTGTACATGTAGAAGTCGTAGGCGAAGATCACGCCCATGCCCAGGCAGGCGAACTTGATGCCCCAGCGCTGCGCCTCGAGGGTGTTGCGATAGAGCTGCTCCACCAGGAACAGGCCAAGGATGGCTGTGCCGGTGCGCAACAGCGTCATCACGGTGAACTGTCCCACGCGCACCGGGTAGCCCTGCTGCCACGACACGGTCAGGGTACAGACCAGGGTCACCGCGTAGAACAGCACCACCGCCACCAGCCAGCGGTTGGCATTGGAGAGCGTGGCACGGCGCTCGCGATTGAACGCCCCCACCAGCAGCAGCAGGAACAGGTCCCAGGCCACATTGCGCGCCACCTCCAGCAGCGCGCCGGCCATCGGCCAGCGCATCGGCGCCCACAGTTGCAGCGCCAGCAGCAAGGCCCACACGGCATTGATGGCGCAGGTCAGCGCCAGGACGATACGGCGCGACTGGCCCTTGTTGCGCAGGACCAGGAAGCCCCCCAACAGGAAGAAGGTCAATGCCGCGACCAGGTAACTGAGCAGGGCGACTTCCATCAGCATGCCGAACATGGGAAAGACCTCAGGTCCCAGCGCCGAACAGGACGACACTCAAGGTGTCGATGAGGATCAGCATGTCCAGGAACAGGCTGTTGTTCTTGACGTAGTAGAGATCGTATTGCAGCTTCTGCACGGCATCATCCTTGGATGCGCCGTACTTGTAGCGCACCTGGGCCCAGCCGGTGATGCCCGGCTTGACGCTGTGACGCACATTGTAGAAAGTGATTTCGTTGGCGAACTGCTCGACGAAATAAGGCCGCTCCGGACGCGGACCGACGAAGCTCATGTCGCCCCGCAGGACATTGAAGAGCTGTGGCAATTCATCGATACGGTACTTGCGCATCACGTTGCCCACGCGCGTGATGCGCGGATCGTCCGCCTGCGCCCACTGCGGCTTGCCGGCCTTCTCGGCATCCACGCGCATGCTGCGGAACTTGAGCACCATGAAGCTTTCGTTGTTCTTGCCCACGCGCTCCTGGCGATACAGGATGGGACCGCGATCCTCCAGCCAGATGCAGATCGCCGCACCCAGCATCACCGGCGACAGCAAGGGCAGCATGATGAGACTGCAGAACAGGTCGAAGCTGCGCTTCATGAAGGTACGGATGATGCTCTGGTCGAAACCGTTGCCGAACACCAGCCAGCTGGGGTGCAGCGAGTCGAGCCGGATCTGGCATGCCTCACGCTCGAAGAAACCGGCAGCATCGGTCACGCGCACGCCCTTCATCTTGCACTCCAGCAATTCCTGGATGCGCACCGCACCGCCGCGACGGTTCTGCACCGCCACCACGATCTCCTCGGCCCGGTACTTGCGCGCCGTCTCCAGCAGGGTACCAGCCGGCTCCAGCAGCTTGGTGATGGTGCTTTCCTCGCCCGCCACCGCGATGGCGCCCACGATGCTGTACTTGTGGTTGCGCAGGTTCTGGCGCGAGGTCTCGATGCAGTCACGCACCAGGTCGCTGCTGCCCAGGAAGAGAATGGGAGACACCAGCAGGCGCGACTTGACCACATGGAAGAAGATCGTGCGCACCAGCAACACCGACAGTGCCGACAGCACCAGCGAAATGCCGACGATGCCACGACCCAGATACAGATCCGGTGCCAGGTAGAACAGCACCAGCATCAACACCAGCGCAATGCCCAGCGAGGGCATCAGCCGCACCAGCGTCCAGCGCACGCTCTGTTCGATATTGCGCTGGTACATGCCCACCGCACTCATGCCCAGCACGATGCATACCGCCATCACCACCGTGGGCAGCCAGAACAGATGGAAATCCTTGATGTGCTCCGGCTTGCCCAGGAAGCGCAGGTTGACCCCAAGATAGCCGGCGCCAAACAGCATGGCCAGCTCGATCATCAGCAGAAACGCCACTACCTTGGATACATAGTGGTTGGCAATTCTAAACATTCTTTCCCCCAACTTCCCAGACTACCTTGCTGCGACCCTAGCCTCTTCGACCATGCGACACGACCCGTCTCTCCCGCAGACCCGACTCGCGACGACACACTTTTTTCTACCTGAAACCCCGCGCCGGGGTCAGGTGAATTTTCTCTGTGCAAGCTTTTACATTCACTAACGCAATCCCTCACCTTCACAGCGCTGAAGAATGAACTTTTTTGGTCATATTTGCAACATCATTTGTAAGTTTATTTGGACATTTCCGGGTGGCATTCATTTCGCCGAAATCCTTTATCCATAAGGCTTGCAGGCCAATCACGCTGTATCCTGGCATAAAAATTTACCTGATTTTGAATTGGCCCTCCCACGAAAAATCAGGTCAAATAGTGACGTGAAGAAAAATTAAGCCATGTCGGAAAAACTTACATTCCTCAAGACAACAACGGCAGCAGAAAACGCAAGCACTTGAAAACAAAGTGCTTTTATGTGCAGGCACAACAATTGCTATAACGACAATTAATTTGATGGGCACTGCGCCATCAACCGAACATCACCTCACAGGGCTATCCCGATGAAAAAATTCCTGCTCGCCGCACTGTTCGCCTTGGCCAACATCGGCTCCGGCTCAGCCAATGCGACCACGCTGTCGACCACCATCAATGCTGACAATCTCTTCCAGGTCTACGTCAGTACCAACGACAACGCGCTGGGCACCCTGGTGGGCAGCGCCAATGACTGGACCAGCACCTACAACTTCAGCACCCTGCTGACTGCCGGCGTGACCAACTTCCTGCACATCGTCGTGGCCAACCAGGGCGGCCCCGGCGGCCTGCTGGGCGCCTTCGTGCTGTCGGATGCTGACCTGGTGTTCGCCAACGGCACCAACACCCTGCTCACCGGCGACGCCGGCCTGACCCAGAACCTGACCGGCTTTGGCCATGCCACCAGCGCCACCGTCGCCGAAGGCGCCAACGGTACTTCGCCCTGGGGCCTGCGCAGCGGCTACGGTGCACTGGCACCGCAGTGGGTCTGGAACTACTACAGCAATAATTCCAGCGACCTCAACACCGTCTACTTCACCGCCGCCATCGACGTCCCCAACGCCGTGCCGGAACCCGGCTCGATCGCCCTGCTCGGCCTGGGCCTGGTCGCCCTGCTGGCCTGGCGCAAGCGCAAGGACGGCCTGGCTCTCTGAACCATGATGATGTGCCGGCCCTCGCGGCGCGCCCCGGCGTATCGATGAGCGCGTCGCTGTGGCTTTCGATGGCAGCAAGATGCCTGTTGCTGCCGCCCATGAACCTGCTACTGGTCACAGTGGCAGGTTTTGTGCTTTGTCGGTGGCATGTGCGCTGCGGTCGGGCGGTGGCCGCCACCGGCATCGTGTTGCTGGGCCTGCTGTGCATCCCGGCGGTGGCCGACCTGATGGTGCGCCCCCTGGAAAACCAGACCGCCGTGCTCACGCCCGCGGCGCGCAGCCAGGGCCAGGCCATCGTGGTGCTGGCCGCCGGCAGTGAAGATCACGCACGGGAATACGACGGCATGGACATCCCTGATTACGTGGCGCTGGCGCGCCTGCGCTACGCAGCGCGATTGCAGCACCAGACTGGCCTGCCTATCCTGGTGTCGGGCGGCAACGCACCAGCCGATGCGCCGCAGCACACCAAGGCCCAGGCCATGGCGCGTGCCCTGCGCGAAGACTTTGCCACGCCGGTGCGCTGGATCGAGGGACAGTCGGCCAATACCGAACAGAACGCCAGCTATTCGGCGACCCTGCTGCGCGCCGATGGCATCGAACGGGTCCTCCTGGTCACCGATGCCATGCATATGCCGCGCGCGGTCATGGCTTTCGAGCATGCGGGCTTGCACGCCATTGCCGCCCCCACCATGTTCTTCGGCCTGGATCGCCTGACACCCCTGTCGTTCCTGCCCAGCGCAGAAGGATTGCGTCGCGCCTACTACGCGACCTATGAATGGCTGGGCCTGCTGTGGTATCGCCTGCGCATGAATGCCAACCATCCGAGCTAAGCACGTCTAACCCGATCGCGACCATGACCATTTCCACCAAGCGACTCAAGCTTCTCCTCTGGCTGCTGCTGGCCGCCATCGTGCTGGCCATCGTGACCACGGCGGTTGCGCTATCGCGCCTGAACATTCCGCCACGCCAGCTTGCCCCCTACCTGGAACGCCGTGCCGAAGGGCATCAGGAGGCATTGACCAAGCTGGTCATGCAAGCGGCCGAGATCCTGCAGCGCCTGGATCGCGGCCAGCGCAACATCCACACGCCGCAGCAATGGACCATCGGCGCCCAGCCCGGCGCCTTCACGCCCGCGCCGACCGGCGTGGTGGTGCCGGTCGGCAACACGGTCGCACTGACCCAGGCGCTGGCGCAGGCCCGCCCCGGCCAGATCATCACCTTGCAGCCCGGCCACTATCGCATCGACGGCGACGGCTCCCTCGACGTGCGCCAGGCCGGTACGGCCGAATCACCCATTGTGGTGCGGGCCGCACGCCCCGACACCGTCTTCATCGAGCTCAATGCCGGTGAAGGCTTCAAGGTCGATGCGCCCTGGTGGATCTTTGAAAACCTCAACATCGAGGGCGTCTGCAAGAGCCAGGAGTTCTGCGAACATGCCTTCCACGTGGTAGGCCACGGATCGCACTTCATTGCCCGCAACAACCGCATCGTCAATTTCAACGCCCATTTCAAGATCAATGGCGACCAGGGCGGCTTCCCCGATAGCGGCATCATCGAAGGCAATACCCTCACCAACACCGCACCACGCCAGACCATGGGGCCGGTCACGCCGATCGACCTGGTGGCCGCCAGCAACTGGCGCATCGTGCGTAACCAGATCAGCGACTTCATCAAGGCCAGCGGCGACCGCATCAGCTATGGCGCCTTCGTCAAGGGCGCCGGCAGCGGCAACCGCATCGAACAGAACATCGTGCTGTGCGAATACTTGCTGCAGGGACACACCGGCCAGCAGGTCGGCCTGTCGCTGGGCGGTGGCGGTACCGGCCTGCCCTATTGCCGCGACAAGCGTTGCATCACCGAACAGGATGGCGGCGTGATCGCCGGCAACCTGATTGCCTCCTGTTCCGACGACGGCATCTATCTCAACCGTGCCGCGGCCAGCAAGATCTTGCACAACACGCTGGTCGATACCGGCGGGATTACGGTACGCTTCGCCGAAAGCACGGCCGATGTCGAAGGCAACCTGATCGACAGCGTGGTGCGCGCACGCGATGATGGCCTGGTGCGCACCGCCGAGAACGACATCACGGGCGCACTGAACCTGTACCTGGGACGCCATCCGGTACGCCATCTGTTCCAGTCGCCGCAGATGCTGGACATGCGCTGGAAGGACAAGCCACCTGTGCGAGAAAACATGCAGGAACTAGTGCCTGATTTATGCAAAGGAATGCGCAGCGGACGTGTATCCTATGGCGCGTTCGAGGATTTTGCTGCCTGTCGCAGGCAGCCCTGATTGCGGCACGGAAAGAATGGCCGCGCAGCAACATCAGTAACACCAATTAGCGGGCATGGGACGTGCCTGGTCATTTGTCTTAATCTTTGGGGATGGAAAACATGAGTATCGTTGCAGTCGTAGGCTTGGGTTATGTGGGTCTTCCGCTGGCAGTGGAGTTTGGCAAAAAGCGTCCCACCGTGGGTTTCGACCTCTCCAAGAGCAAGATCGAGAGCTATCGCAAGTTCGTCGACCCCACCGGTGAACTGAGCACCGAGGAACTGCGTGCCTCCACGCAACTGAGCGTGAGCACCGACCCGGCCATCCTGGCCGATGCCGACTACATCGTGGTGGCCGTGCCCACGCCGGTCGATGCAGCGCACAACCCGGACTTCGGTCCGCTGGCCGGTGCCAGCGTCACCGTGGGCAAGCACATGAAGCGCGGCGCCATCGTGGTGTTCGAGTCCACCGTCTATCCCGGCGCCACCGAAGAAGTCTGCGTCCCCCTGCTGGAACAGCATTCCGGCCTGAAGTGGGGCCAGGACTTCCACGTCGGCTTCTCCCCCGAGCGCATCAACCCGGGCGACAAGCAGCACACCCTGACCACCATCCTCAAGATCGTCTCCGGCGATGACGAGGACACCCTGGAAAAGATCGCACAGCTCTACGAATCCGTCATCACCGCCGGCGTGCATCGTGCCTCCAGCATCAAGGTGGCCGAAGCCGCCAAGGTGATCGAGAACACCCAGCGCGACCTCAACATCGCGCTGATGAACGAACTCTCCATCATCTTCGACAAGATCGGCATCGATACCCTGGAAGTGCTGCAGGCCGCCGGTACCAAGTGGAACTTCCTGCCCTTCCGTCCGGGCCTGGTCGGTGGCCACTGCATCGGCGTGGACCCGTACTACCTGACCCACAAGGCCGAGATGCTGGGCTACCACCCGCAAGTGATCCTGGCCGGTCGTCGCATCAACGACGGCATGGCCAAGTTCGTGGCCGAGAAGACGGTCAAGTCCATGATTGCCGCCGGTTTCCACATCAAGGGTTCCAAGGTCAACGTGCTGGGCCTGACCTTCAAGGAAAACTGCCCCGACCTGCGCAACTCCAAGGTGGTCGACATCGTGACCGAACTGCAATCCTATGGTGTGGAAGTCCACGTCTACGATCCGGTCGCCGCCAGCGAGGACGCCGAACACGAATACGGCATCAAGCTGGAGAACTGGTCCGACCTGCCGCGCGCCGATGCCCTGGTGGCAGCGGTGTCGCACAAGGAACTGCTGGCGCGCCCGCTGGCCGAGATCCTGACCAAGCTCAATGACAATGGCTGCTTCATCGACGTCAAGTCGCAGTTCGACCAGAACGCCCTCGGCGCAGCAGGCTACAGCGTCTGGCGCCTGTGATCGGCACCTCGCCAGAAACGCTCCACCATGACTAGATACGACACGATTTGCGCGCACCTCACGCAAGAACCCAAGCGCTGGCTCATCACCGGCGTGGCCGGCTTCATCGGCTCCAACCTGCTGGCCCGGCTGCTCTTGCTGGGCCAGCAAGTGACCGGCCTGGACAACTTCAGCACCGGCCGCCAGGCCAACCTGGACGAAGTCCGGGCCGAGGTCGGCGAGGCGGCCTGGGCCAACTTCAGCTTCATCGAAGGTGACATCTGCAACAACGATGACTGCGCGCGTGCCTGCGCCGGTGCGGACTACGTGCTGCACCAGGCGGCGCTGGGTTCGGTGTCGCGCTCCATCGAGGATCCGCTGCGCACCAACCTGAACAACGTCAACGGCTTCCTCAACATGCTGGTCGCCGCCCGCGACGCGAAGGTGGCACGTTTCGTCTACGCCGCTTCCAGCTCGACCTACGGCGACCATCCGGGCCTGCCCAAGGTGGAAGACGTGATCGGCAAGCCGCTCTCGCCCTACGCGGTGACCAAGTACGTCAACGAGCTGTACGCCGACGTCTTCGGCCGCTGCTATGGCCTGCAAAGCATCGGCTTGCGCTACTTCAATGTGTTCGGCCGCCGCCAGGATCCGCACGGCGCCTACGCTGCCGTGATCCCGCAGTGGGTGACGGCGATGATCCGCAACGATGCACTGCGCATCAATGGCGATGGCGAGACCACGCGCGACTTCTGCTACATCGACAACGTGGTGCAGGCCAACCTGCTGGCCGCCACCGCCGCGCCCGACGCCGCCAACCAGGTCTACAACATCGCGCTCAACGATCGCACCAGCCTCAACGAGCTCTATGAGGTCATGCGCGGCTTGCTGGTGGAGCGCTTCCCGCACCTGCAGCAGCATCGCCCGACCTACGCGGGCTTCCGTGCCGGCGACATCCGCGATTCCCAGGCCGATATCAGCAAGGCCCGCGCAGGCCTGGGCTATGCACCGACGCATCGCATCCATGCCGGTCTGCAGGAAGCCATGAACTGGTACATCGAGCATCTGGGAGCATCCGCCTGAGCACTGCCTGGGCGGGCAGCTGACATGGTCGCCATCGAGCGCTACGACAGTTTCGCGCAGATGCCGCCGGCGCTACTGGCGTGCTTCGAGCAAGCTGGGCAACAGGCCGATTTCTGCCTCACGCCCGGCTGGCTGCAGCATCTGGCCGCGACCACCGCCTCGACCGGGCAAGCGCTGCAGCTGTATTGCCTGCAGCGTGATGGCGCTGCCCGCATCCTGCTGCCGATGATGAGCGGCCCACCCAGCGGCTGGCCGGGTGCACACCGGCTGGAGATGCAGGCCAACTACTATTCGGCCCTGACCGGCCCCTTGATGGTCGCCCCCGGCGAAGACCTCAAGGAACTGCCGGCACTGATGGCCGCCATCGTCGCCGAGCGCCCCCGCTGGAGCCGCATCGACCTGCATCCGCTGGCCCGCGACGAAGCGGTCTTCGCGGTACTGCAACAGGCGCTGCAAGCCAGCGGCATGGCCGTGCGCCCCTACTTCTGCTTTGGCAACTGGACGCTGGACCTTGCCGGTCGCAGCTATCACCAATACCACGCCACCCTGCCCTCGCGGCTGCGCAACACCCTGGCGCGCAAGTCGCAGCAGCTGCGGGCGGCCGGCGCCGTCGACATCAGCATCATCCAGCAAGGCGAGCAGCTCGAACGCGGCATCGCCGACTACCAGTCGGTCTACCAGGCCAGCTGGAAACAGGCCGAACCCCATCCCGACTTCATCCCTGGCCTGATCCGCCTGTGCGCCCGCCAGGGCAAGCTGCGCCTGGGCATCGTGCGCATCGATGGCCAGGCCGTCGCCGCCCAGCTGTGGATCGTCCACCAGGGCGTGGCCGCCATCTACAAGCTCGCCTATGACGAACGCTTTGCCGCGCTCTCGGTGGGCTCGGTGCTGACCGCGCGCATGATGGAACACGTCATCGATGTCGATGGCGTGCGCGAAGTCGACTACCTGATGGGTGACGACGGCTACAAGCGCGACTGGATGTCGCACCGCCGCGAACGCTGGGGTCTGGCCGCCTTCAATCCACACACCGCAGACGGCTTGGCGGGTATGTTGCAACATGACATCGGACTGCTGCGGCGTCGCTTGTCATCAGTTCTTGCGACAAGCTTGCATTGCAGCAAGAAAAACCAGTAGTGGCGCGGCTTTCTAGCAAATAATGACCCGCAGAAATAGTGTAAATTTTGGCCTAATTTGTGTCTTATTCCGCACTGGAAATGTGAAGCAGGATGGTATGATTCTGCGATTGTCAAAAAGTCACTATTACTACTGATTAAACGATATCTCGCAGGGGGATATCCATCGGGGATGACCCGATTTGCCAGGAGGGGGACCTTTCCGGGGAAATCATTCACCACGACGATGTTGCGAACAGGCTACAGCGACCCGCTCAAGGAGGCTGGTACATGGCCTGTCGGTGTCGGCTCGCTTTACACAGTGGGGCCGCCATCGGTACCCCGACATTGCAGGTTGGCTGTCAAACAACTCAATTTATTGAATCTCGATCGCAGGGGAAGCGGCTCACATGGCGGATTTACTATCGCAACTCTTATCGCTCTTGAAGGGCGCCTGGAAGCATCGCTGGCTGGCCATCTCCGTGGCCTGGGTACTATTGCTGGTAGGCAGTGCCGTGGTGTTCCGGCTACCCAATGATTTCCAGGCCTCGGCACGCGTCTATGTGGATACGCAAAGCATCCTCAAACCCTTGCTGGCGGGCATGACCACGGTACCCAACATCGAGCAGCAGGTCTCCATCATGAGCCGCACCCTGCTCAGCCGCCCCAACCTGGAGCGTGTCACGCGCATGGCCGACCTGGACATCAAGGCCCAGACCGTGGCCGACAAGGACAAGCTGGTCGATGAACTGGCGCAACGCATCAAGATCACCCAGACCGGGCGCGACGACATCTACACCATCACCTACAACAACGAGAACCCCAAGCTGGGCAAGGATGTGGTGCAGTCGCTGCTGACCATCTTCGTCGAGGGCAGCGTCGGCGACAAGAAGGAAGACTCGGACAAGGCCGTGCGCTTCATCGGCGACCAGATCAAGAGCTACGAAGAAAAGCTGACCAATGCTGAAAACGCGCTCAAGGAATTCAAGCAGAAGAACGCCGAGCTGCTGCCGCGCCAGGGCAGCGACTATGGCTCCAAGCTGCAGGATGCCGCCGACCAGCTCAGCCAGGCACGACTGGAACTGGCCGAGGCCGAGCAGGCCCGCAGCGCCATCCAGAAACAGCTCACCGGCGGCAGCGGCAACAGCGAGGACATGCCGCGCATGCCCACGCCTGAAATCGATTCCCGCCTGGAAGCCGCCGTCAAGCAGCTTGATGACCTGCGCACCAAGTACACCGAAAACCACCCCGACGTGGTCGGCACGCGCCGCCTGATCGCCGAACTGGAAAAGCGCAAGCGCGACGAAGCCAAGACTCGCCAGCCGGGTGCCGATCCGGGCGCCAACTACAGCCCCATGATGCAGCAGCTGAGCGTGTCGCTCTCGGATGCACGCGCCAAGGCGGCCAGCCTGCGCGCGCGGGTGGATGAGTATGCGGCCCGCTATGCCCGCCTGAAGGCGCAGAGCATTGCCGCCCCCGACGTGGAAGCCCAGTTCACCCAGCTCAACCGCGACTACCAGATCAACAAGGACAACTACGAGAAGCTGGTGGCCCGCCGCGACGCCGCCAGGCTCTCCGGCGACCTCAGTTCGGCCACCGACCTGATGACCTTCCGCGTGATCGATCCGCCGATCGTGCCACGCCTGCCGGCGGGTCCGAATCGCCTGCGCCTGTTGTCGCTGCTCTTCGTCGCCGCCATTGCGGCCGGCTTCGGCGTGACGGTGGTGCTGAGCCAGGTCCGTCCCTCCTTCATCACCCAGCACCAGCTGCAGCAGGTCACCGGCCTGCCTGTACTGGGTGCGGTGGCCATGAACTGGACCGATGCCGAAGTCGCCAAGCGCAAGGGCAGCGTACGCAAGTTCATTGCCCTGGTGGTGGCCTTCTTTGTGGCCTATGTCGTGATGATGGCCTTCCTGTTCCTGAGGTATTGATGATGCGCCTTTCCCTTCATTCCAGTTTGCCTCGCCGCACCCGCGGCGTATCAGGAGAGCACGCATGAGCATCATCGAACGCGCCGCCAGTCGCCTCAAGACCCACGCCTCGCAACAGCCGGCCGGTGCGAGCGAGATCCTGTCGCCGGCCGAACAGGCCGCCCAGGCTGACGCACAGGCCAAGGCTGCGGCCGAGGCAGCGGTGGCCGCGACCACGCCAGCCACCGCTGAAGCTGCTGCACCGGCCGCACCTGCTGCCGCACCGGTCACGTCTGCTGCAGCACCCGCAGCACCGGCTCCGGCCGCAGCGCCCCCTGCGGCAGCGCCGACAGCCCCCCAAGCGAAGGCCGAGCCTGCGCCGGCCCGCAGCACCCCGGCCAAGCGCATCGACATCAACCTGGAACGCCTGGCCGGCATGGGCTTCCTGACACCGGGCAGCCGTTCGCTGATCTCCGAGCAGTTCCGCATGATCAAGCGCTCGCTGCTGCGCCAGGCCTTCGCGCCGCGCGAGGCGGGCTCCAATCCGGGCAACCTGATCATGGTGACCAGCTCGCTGCCTAACGAAGGCAAGACCTTCTGCTCGATCAACCTGGCCCTGTCGATCGCCATGGAGCTGGACCATACCGTGCTGCTGGTGGATGCCGATGTGGCGCGTCCCTCGGTGCTGCGTACCTTCGACGTCGCCGAAGAAGGCGCCGGCATGATGAACCTGCTGCTCGACGACAAGGTCGACATGGCCGATGTACTGCTCAAGACCAACGTCGATACGCTCAGCGTGCTGCCGGTGGGACCGCGCCACAGCCACTCCTCGGAATTGCTGGCCAGCCAGTCCATGCACCTGCTGCTGGAAGAAATCGCCAGCCGCTATCCCGACCGTATCGTGATCTTCGATTCGCCACCGCTGCTGGTGACCAGCGAAGCCAACGTGCTGGCCACCAAGATGGGCCAGATTGCCATGGTGGTGGCCGCCGAAAGTACCTCGCAACAAGCCGTCAAGACCTCGCTCAACCAGCTCAAGGGCTGCCAGAACGTCAGCCTGATCTATAACAAGAGCATGGCCTTTGCCGGCTCCCCGGAGTATGGATACGGATATGGCTATGGCTACTGAGAACCTGCGTAACGCAATCGCCCCCACATCCCTGCCGCGCCGCGCGGTCGCCATTGCCGCCACACTGCTGGTGGCGTCGGGCGCCCATGCGGCCGAATGGACCATTACGCCCTCGGTCAACGTCACCCAGACCTATACCGACAACGTGAACCTGCAGCCGCAGGGCAAGAGCGACTTCGTCACCCAGGTCACGCCGTCGCTGACGGTGGTCTCCAAAGGCCCGAACCTGACGCTCAATGCCAACTACGGCCTGCAGGAAACCTATTACGCCAACCACAACGCCGGTTCGTCACTGACCAACCTGTTGAATGCCAATGCCAACGCCAGGTTCATCGACAACCTGCTGTACCTGGATAGCGCGGCCTCGATCACCGAGCAGAACATCTCGGCCTTCGGCGCCCAGCCCGTGGACAACACCAATGGCAGCGGCAACCGCACCACCGTGCGCACCACCCGCATCAGCCCTTACCTGGCACGTACCTTCGGCTCGGATGCCACGGGCGAGTTACGCTATGCCCGCGACACCGTCTCGGCCAGCAACGGCGGCCTGTCCAACAGCAATACCGACACCGTCTCGATGAAGGTCGACAGCGGCCCGGCCTACCACCTGATCGGCTGGGGCATGAAGTACAGCGATGCCAACACCCAGTACGCTGGCCAGAGCAGTGTCAAGCTGCAGAATATCGTGGGACGTCTGTCCTACCTGCTGGACGAGCACTTCCGCCTGGTCGGCACGGTTGGTTACGATCGCAACGATTATTCGCTCACGGCCAATTCGAGCTCCGGCTATTCCTGGACCAGTGGCTTCGAATGGAAGCTCAACCAGCGCACCAGCCTGAACGCAGCCATCGGCCACAAGTACTATGGCAGCACCTTCTCGCTGTCGGCGGCCACCCGCAGCCGGGTCGCCAACTGGATGCTCAGCTATAACGAGGACGTGACCACCACGCCGGCGCAGTTCTCGCAGCCGACCACGGTCAATACCGCGACCTTCCTGGACCAACTGCTGTCGTCCTCGATCAGTGATGCCACCGCCCGTGCCGCGGCGGTGCAGCAGCTGATCCAGCAAGGCAACCTGCCCAGCACCCTGACCACGTCGGTCAACTCCTTTACCAACACGGTGTTCCTGCAGAAGCAGTTGCAGGGTTCGGTACTGCTCAGTGGCGCGCGCACGACGTTGTTGATCTCGATCTTCGATACCGAACGCGAACCGCTCTCCAATAACAGCCTGGGCACCCTGGTAGGCACCGGCAACGACCGCACCGAGCAGGTCGGCGCCAGCGCCGTGCTCTCGCGCCGCCTCAATGAACGGGTGCGCGCCAACGCCGCGCTGGTGGCCACGCGCGTGAAGTCGCTCACCACTGGCCGGGTCGACAACACCCAGAGCCTGCGCCTGGGCGTATCGCGCCAGCTGACCCCGGACGTGCTGGGCACCGTGGAAGTGCGCCGCAACCAGGGCCAGTCGACCCAATCCGACGTGTCCTACCGCGAAAACGCGGTGAGCGCCTATCTGAACATGAAGCTCTAAGAGCATCGAGCCCGCTATGTACGAATCATTCTACGGCCTGCGCGACAAGCCCTTCCGCCTGCGTCCCGACCCCAGCTTCTTCTTCGGCAGCAAGGGCCACAAGCGGGCCATGAGCTACCTGGAATACGGCCTGTCGCAAGGCGAGGGCTTCATCATCATCACCGGCGAAGTGGGTGCCGGCAAGACCACCCTGGTCAGGAAGCTGCTGGGCAAGATCAATCCCATGCAGATCATCTCGGCCCATATCGTCAACACCCACCTGGACCCGGACAACACCCTGCGCATGGTGGCCGCTGCCTTCGGCCTGCCCAGCGAGGATGCCAGCAAGGCCACCCTGCTGACCCGCCTGGAGCAGTTCTTCCTGCATTGCGAGCAAAAGGGCATCCGTGCCCTGCTGGTGGTGGACGAGGCGCAGAACCTGTCGCCCACCACGCTGGAAGAATTGCGCATGCTGTCCAACTTCCAGAGCGGCGACCGCTCGCTCCTGCAGACCTTCCTGCTGGGCCAGCCCGAATTCCGCATCACGCTGCATAGCGATGCGATGCTGCAGTTGCGCCAGCGCGTCATCGCCACCTACCACCTGGGGCCGATGGACGAGGAAGAGACCATTACCTACATCCAGCATCGCCTGCGCACGGTGGGCTGGGAAAACGATCCGTCCTTCGACGCCTCGGCCTACTCGGCCATCCACAACTACACCGGCGGCATCCCGCGCAAGATCAATTCGCTGTGCGACCGCCTGCTGCTGATGGGCTACCTGGAAGAACTGCGCGCCTTCAGCGCCGAGCACGTCGCCGCCGTCATCAGCGACATCCAGGAAGAATTCGAGCAGCCCCTGCCCGACCAGGAACAACAGACCATGGCCGAACTGCGTTCGGTCGAACGCCAGTTCAACGACGATGCGCTGGAAGAGTTGCAGCAGCGCGTGGGCAAGCTGGAGAACGCGACCGCGTCCATCCTCAAGATCCTGCGCGACCTCACCTCGCATTCGTCCAAATACAATCTCCAGGAACCCAAGTCATGAGCACCACCGCGACCGCAGCACCGCATCGCATCCTTTGCATCGTCGGCGCCCGTCCCAATTTCATGAAGATCGCGCCGATCATGTCGGCCTTCGCCCGGATGGGTGAGAAGGTGCAAGCCACCCTGTTGCATACCGGCCAGCACTATGACGTGGCGATGAACCACCAGTACTTCGAGGCATTGGGCATTCCCTCGCCGGACATCAACCTGGAGATCGGCTCCGGCAGCCACGCCGTACAGACCGCTGCCGTGATGACCCACTTCGAGCCGGCGCTGGACGCCGCCCAGGCCTCGGCCGTGCTGGTGGTGGGTGACGTCAACTCGACCCTGGCCTGCGCCCTGGTGGCCACCAAGAAGGGCATCCCGGTGATTCACGTGGAAGCCGGCCTGCGCAGCTACGACCGCGCCATGCCCGAGGAAATCAACCGCATCCTGACCGACCAGATCTCGGACCTGCTCTACACCACCGAGGCCAGCGCCCTGGGCAACCTGACGCGCGAAGGCATCGCCGCCGAACGCGTGCGCTTCGTGGGCAACGTGATGATCGACACGCTGCGCAGCAACCTGCCGCGCGCCATCGGCCTGCCGCAGATCCTGGAAGCCCACGGCCGCAGCGACTTCCAGCATGCGCAAGGCTATGCCGTGCTGACCCTGCACCGCCCCTCCAACGTCGATGATCCGGAAGTATTGCGCCGCCTGCTGGAAACGGTACGCACCATCAGCGCCACGCTGCCGGTGGTGTTCCCGCTGCATCCGCGCACGCGCGGCATGATCGAGAAGTTCGGCCTGGCCGAGCTGATCGATATCCCGCAGGTCCTGCAACTGCCGCCCATGGGCTACCTGGAAATGCTGGGCCTGATGCAGAATGCCCGCCTGGTGCTGACCGACTCCGGCGGCATCCAGGAAGAAACCACCGCCCTGGGCGTGCCCTGCGTGACCCTGCGCAACAATACCGAGCGCCCCATCACGGTGGAGCAAGGCACCAACACCATCGCCGGCAATGATCCGGAGAAGATCCTGGCGATCTTCCGCGACGTGATCGAGCATGGTGGCAAGGGTGGCCGCGTCCCCGAGTTCTGGGATGGCCACGCCGCCGACCGTATCGCCCAGGACCTGTGCGCCTGGCTGGACCAGCGCCGCGCCGCGGCTTGAGGGGAACTGGCATGGGCTCGCCTATCCGCAATGCCATGACGGTGGACGTAGAGGACTACTTCCAGGTATCGGCCTTCGCCAACACCATCTCGCGCGACAGCTGGGAAAACCAGCCTTGCCGGGTCGAGCGCAACATGGACCGGATCCTGGCCATCTTCGCCGACCACGGCATCCACGCCACCTTCTTCACCCTGGGCTGGATCGCCGAACGCTATCCGGCCGTGGTGCGCCGTATCGTCGAGCAGGGCCATGAACTGGCCAGCCACGGTTACGGCCACCTGCGCGCCAGCGACCAGGATCGCGTCCAGTTCGCCGACGACATCGGCCGCGCCAAGGCCCTGCTGGAAGATATCGGCGGCCAGGAGGTCAAGGGTTACCGCGCGCCCAGCTTCTCCATCGGCAAGGACAACATGTGGGCGCTGGATGTGCTGCAGGAAGCCGGCTATCGCTACAGCTCCAGCATCTATCCGGTCAAGCACGACCACTACGGCGTCCCCGATGCGCCGCGTTTCGCCTACTACCCCAATGGCCCGGATGGCCTGCTGGAAGTCCCGGTGAGCACGGTGCGCTTCGGTGAAAAGAATTATCCGGCCGGGGGTGGCGGTTTCTTCCGCTTCTTCCCGTATGCGCTGTCGCGCTGGCTGTTGCGCCGGGTCAACCAGCGCGATGGCGAAGCGGCCATCTTCTATTTCCATCCCTGGGAAATCGATCCCGGGCAACCACGCCAGAGCGGCATCAGCGCCAAGACGCGCTTCCGCCATTACATCAACCTGCATCGCACGGAAGACCGCATCAAGGAGCTGGCCTCCGACTTCCAGTGGGATCGCATGGATCGCATTTACCTGGGTGCCCAATGAACGCCACGACCTCGGTTTCCGAACACCAGGCCACTTCCGCCGCTGCCGCAGCGGGCGAGGTCACCGTACACACTTTGCAAGCCACCGACGTGCAACGCTGGGACGCGTTCGTCCTGCAATGCCCGCAAGCCACCTTCTTCCATCGTGCCGGCTGGAAGGAAGTGATGGAGCGCTCCTTCGGCCATCGCGCCTATTTCATGTATGCCCAGCGTGCCGGCGAGATCGTGGCCGTGCTGCCGCTGGCCCACATCAGGAGCCGCCTGTTCGGCAGCTGGCTGGGCTCGCTGCCCTTCTGCGTCTATGGCGGCGTGGCCGGCGACGATGCCCAGGCGCTTGCCCTGCTGGACGACGCTGCCATCGAACTGGCGCGCAAGCTCAACGCCGAACACCTGGAATACCGCAACATCGCGCCCCAGCACACCGACTGGCCGACCAAGGCACTCTACGTGACCTTCCGCAAGGAAATCTCGGCCGACGATGAAGAGAACATGCAGGCCATCCCGCGCAAGCAGCGCGCCATGGTCCGCAAGGGCATCAAGTTCGAGCTGCAAAGCGAGATCGACAGCAACACCGACCGTTTCTTCGACGCCTACTCGGCCAGCGTGCATCGCCTGGGTACGCCGGTGTTCGCGCGCAAGCACTTCAAGATCCTGGCAGAGGTGTTCGGCAAGGATTGCGAAGTGCTCACCATCACCAAGGATGGCCAGACCATCAGCAGCGTGATGAGCTTCTACTTCCGCGACGAAGTGCTGCCCTACTACGGTGGCGGCAACGAGCGCGCCCGTGACCTGGCCGCCAACGACTTCATGTACTGGGAACTGATGCGACGCTCGGCCGCACGCGGCATCCGCATCTTCGACTTCGGCCGCAGCAAGCAGGGCACCGGCTCCTTCGACTTCAAGAAGAACTGGGGCTTCACGCCCGAGCCGCTGCACTACGAATACCAGCTCCTGCGTGGACAGCCGGTGCCGGACACCAATCCCCTGAACCCCAAGTACCAGCTGATGATCAAGACCTGGAAGCGCCTGCCGCTGTGGGCCGCCAACATGATCGGCCCGCACATCGTCCGGCAACTGGGGTGAGCGGTGGAACACCTGCTTTTCCTGGCGCACCGCATTCCGTATCCGCCCAACAAGGGCGACAAGATACGTTCCTTCCATCTGCTCAAGCACCTGGCGCAGCGCTATCACGTCCATCTCGGCACATTCGTCGATGATCCGGCTGACTGGCAGCACGTAGACACCGTCAAGGCCTATTGCCAGTCCAGCCACTTTGCCCGCCTGGATGGCTTGCAGGCGCGCCTGCGCAGCCTGCCGGCCCTGGCCACCACGCGCGCACTGAGCCTGGACTACTACCGTAACGCTGGCCTGCGCCAGTGGGTGGCCGCGCAACTGGCGGCGGCACCGATCTCGCGCGTGCTGGTGTTTTCCTCGGTGATGGCGCAGTACGCGCAGGATCCGCGCCTGACCCGCAGCGTGGTCGACTTCGTCGATGTCGACTCCGACAAGTGGGCCCAATACGCCGCCAAGAAATCCTGGCCCATGAGCTGGCTGTACCGCCGTGAAGGCCGTTGCCTGCTGGACTTCGAACGCCAGGTGGCCGCTGCGGCCGATGTCTCGCTGTTCGTCTCGCAAGCTGAAGCCGCCCTGTTCCGTCAGTTGGCCCCGGCCAGCGCGCACAAGACCGGCTTCCTCAACAACGGCGTCGATATCGATTACTTCTCGCCGGCACACCGCCTGGACAATCCCTATGCAGCCGATGCCCAGGTGATGGTCTTCACCGGCGCCATGGATTACTGGCCCAATATCGACGCGGTGCAGTGGTTCGCCCGCGAGATCCTGCCGCTGGTGCGCGCGCGCCTGCCGCAAGCGCAGTTCTACATCGTCGGCTCGCGCCCCACGCCCCAGGTGCAGGCACTGGCCGAGTTGCCGGGCGTGACCGTCACCGGTACCGTACCCGACATCCGCCCCTACCTGGCCCACGCCCATTGCGCCGTGGCGCCGCTGCGGGTAGCCCGTGGCATCCAGAACAAGGTGCTCGAAGCCATGTCCATGCGCATGCCGGTACTGGCTTCGCCGCAGGCCTTCGAAGGCATCTCGGCCACGCCGGGACGCGACCTGTTGGTGGCCGACGGCGCCGAGGCCTTGGCGCAGGCGGCCATCGGTCTGTTGCAGGACGTGCAGCCGGACGGCCCGCGCCAGCGCCTGGCCGCCAACGCCCGCGCGCTCATCGAGCAGGACTACGGCTGGGAGCGGCAATTGTCGCTGCTCGATACCCTGCTGGAAAGTTCCGACGCACTCCATTTCACTCCCGCCTGAGGCTGCCATGCGCCCCGCCGATCTGCCCCTCGCCCAACGCCTGTCCCCGGCCACCATCGTGTTGCTGGGACTGGCGCTGGTCTTGCCCATGCTGGTCTACCGCGACACCCTGATGTCCATGGTGGAGATCTGGGACCGTTCCGAGACCTTCACCCATCAATACCTGATCCTCCCCATCAGCCTGTGGCTGATCTGGCGCCAGCGCGATGAACTGCGCGGACTGTCGCCGCAGCCCTTCCTGCCCGGGCTGCTGGTGCTGGCGCTGTGCAGCCTGGGCTGGTTGCTGGGCGAACTGGCCGACGTGCAGGTGGTCAAGCATTTCGCGCTGGTGACCATCATGATCAGCGCCGTCGTCACCGTACTGGGCCTGCGCATGTCGCGGGTGATCGCCTTCCCGCTGCTGTTCCTGATCTTTGCCGTACCGGCCGGCGAGGTGCTGATCGAACCGCTGATCGAATTCACGGCCGACTTCACCATCACCGCTCTGCAATTGACCGGCATCCCGGTCTGGCGCGAAGGCAATACTTTTGTCATCCCCTCCGGCCGCTGGTCGGTGGTGGAGGCCTGCAGCGGGGTGCGCTACCTGATCGCCTCGCTCACGCTGGGCGTGCTGTATGCCCACCTGAGCTACCGTTCGCGCTGGCGTCAGGCAGGCTTCGTGCTGCTCTCCGGCGTGGTGCCGGTGATCGCCAACGGACTGCGTGCCTACATGATCGTGATGATCGGCCACCTGAGCAGCATGCAGTTGGCCGTGGGCGTGGACCACCTGATCTACGGCTGGCTGTTCTTCGGCCTGGTAATGTTCCTGATGTTCTGGATCGGCGGCTTCTGGATCGACGCGAAGAAAAAGCGCAGCGACACCCCGGGGGCCGCGCCTGCCGCCCCCGGTACCGGCGCGGTCACCGGGGCGCCCCGCCTGGCGGGTGCCACGCCGGCACGGCTGGCGCTGGCAGCGCTGCTGACGGTGGCCGCCATCGGCGTGGGCCCCACCTATGCGATCTATATGCACCGCTTCGATGCCAGCGGCGCCCCGGTCGACCTCACCACCCTGCGCAGTCAGTGGAACGACAGCGCCGCCTTCAGCAACTGGGCGCCGGACTTCCATCCGGGTGTGGCCGACCTCTCGCGTTTCTATGGCCACGATGGCATGCAGGTCGGCCTGTATGTGCGCTATTACCGTGGCCAGCATCCGGGTGCCACCCTGGTCAGCTCGGTGAACCGCGTGCTACCCGAAAAGAACAGTCCCTGGATCCGTACCGGCAACAGCGTGCGCACCGAAACGGTGGCCGGGCGCCCGCTGGCGCTGCGCGAGGAAATCATCAGCGCCCCGGCCGGACGCATGATGATCTGGCGCTGGTACTGGATCGACCGGCGCTTCGTGGAGAACGACTACCTGGCCAAGCTGCTGCAGACCAAGAGCCAGCTGGAAATGCAGGGGGACGACGGTGCTGCACTGTTCGTCTTCACCAACATCGATGACCAACCGGAGAAGGCGCGCCAGGTGCTGCGCCGCTACCTGGGCGAGAACCTGGCCGGCATCGAGACCACCCTGAACAACAACGGCAAGCGGTAGGCATAGCGTGGATCAAGATATTCCTTTGGTCGTACACCTGATCTACCGGCTCGACTTCGGTGGACTGGAGACCTTGCTGGTGGACTGCATCAATGGCATGCCGGCCGAGCGTTATCGCCACGCCATCGTGTGCCTGACCGACTACACCGATTTCGCCAGCAAGATCAAGAAGCCCAACGTGGCGGTCTATGCGCTGCACAAGCCGCCGGGCCTGGCACCACAGACCCATTGGCACCTGTGGCGCCTGCTGCGCCGCCTCCGTCCGGCGGTACTGCACACCTACAACCTGCCGGCCATCGAATATGCGCCGGCCGCCGCCCTGGCCGGCGTACCCGTGCGCGTGCATGGCGAACACGGCCGCGACGCGCGCGACCCGCAAGGGGCCAACCCACGCCACAACCTGTTGCGCCGTCTGGTCCTGCCCTTCTATGACTGCTACTACGCGGTCTCGGCCGACCTGCGCGACTGGCTGCGCGACACCATCGGCGTGCCCGACCGCAAGAACCTGCTGCTGGCCAATGGCGTGGATACGCGCAAGTTCCACCCGCCCGTGGACGCGACCCGAGACGCCAGCGCGGAACTGCCCGAGGGATGCTTCGTGTTCGGTACCGTCGGCCGCATCCAGGACGTCAAGGACCACGCCATGCTGGTGGAGGCCTTCATCGCCCTGCTGGCGCTGCTGCCCGAACAGCGCGCCCGGCTGCGCCTGGCCATCGTCGGCGATGGCCCCTTGCTGCCTGGCCTGCGCGAGAAGATCGCGGCCGCCGGCATCGCCGACCTGGTCTGGCTGCCCGGTGCGCGCATGGATATCGACGTGATGATGCGGCGCTTCTCGGTCTTTACGCTGTCCTCGATTGCCGAGGGCATCCCGGTCACCATCCTGGAGGCCATGGCCAGCGGCTTGCCGGTCATCTCGACCGCCGTGGGCGGCGTACCCGAGGTCGTGCAGGACGGCCAGACCGGCGCGCTGGTACCGGCCCGCGATGCGCACGCCATGGCCGAGGCGATGGCCCGCTACGTCGCCGACCCCGCGCTGGTGGCGCGCCATGGCGCGGCCGGCCTGGAGAGCAGCCTGCGCCAGTACAGCATGCAAGCCATGTTGCAAGCCTATGCCGGCATGTATGACCGCATGCTGGAGGCCAAGCTAGGCCGACGTACCGTTTAAGGAAAAGACAATCATGTGTGGAATCACTGGCATCTTCGCCCTGCATGGCAACCCCGACATCGATCGCGCCCTGCTCGACCGGATGAACGAGACCCAGCACCATCGTGGCCCCGACGAGGGTGGCATGCACCTGGAACCGGGCATCGGCCTGGGCCATCGGCGCCTGTCCATCGTCGACCTCTCCACCGGCCAGCAGCCTCTGTTCAACGAGGATGAGAGCGTGGTGGTGGTGTTCAACGGCATGATCTACAACTACCGCGAACTGATGACCGAGCTGACCGCCCTGGGCCACCAGTTCCGTTCGCGCTGCGACACCGAAGTCATCGTGCATGCCTGGGAACAATGGGGCGAGGATTGCGTCACGCGCCTGCGCGGCATGTTCGCCTTCGCCCTGTGGGACCGCAACCGCCAGACCCTGTTCGTGGCACGCGACCGCCTGGGCATCAAGCCGCTGTTCTATGCCCTGCTGCCGGATGGCCGCTTCCTGTTCGGCTCCGAGCTGAAGTCGCTGCTGGCCGATCCGGCCCTGCCGCGCGCGCTCGATCCCTGCGCCGTGGAAGAGTACTTTGCCTATGGCTACGTGCCCGAGCCGCGCACCATCCTCAGCGGCGTACACAAGCTCAATCCCGGCCATACCCTGCTGATGCAACGGGGCGTCACCGTTGGCCAGCCGCAGCAAAAGAAATACTGGGACGTCCCCTTCAAGCAAGGCAGCGAACGCCCTGTCGACGAAGTCGCCACCGAACTGCTGGAGCGCCTGCGTGAAGTGGTCGGCAGCCACCTGGTCACCGATGTAACGCTGGGTGGTTTCCTCTCCGGCGGGGTCGATTCCAGCGCGGTGGTGGCGATGATGGCCAAGCTGACCGGCGAATCGGTCAATACCTGCTCGATCGCCTTCAACGACCCGGCCTACGACGAATCCAAATACGCCGCCCAGGTGGCCGAACAGTTCCACACCCGCCATCATGTGCGTACCGTGGACAAGGACGACTATGGCTTGATCGACCAGCTGGCCAATCTCTATGACGAGCCCTATGCCGACAGCTCGGCCATCCCGACCTACCGTGTCTGCCAGTTGGCCAAGGAACGCGTGACGGTAGCCCTGTCGGGCGACGGTGGCGACGAGAACTTCGCCGGCTACCGCCGCTACCGCTACGCCATGAACGAAGAAAAGGTGCGCGCCCGCCTGCCCGACGGCCTGCGCAAGCCGCTCTTCGGCTTCCTCGGCCGTCACTATCCCAAGGCCGACTGGGCGCCGCGCGTGCTGCGCGCCAAGACCACCTTCGAAGCGCTGGCGCGCGATACCGTGGAAGGTTACTTCCATGGCGTCTCCATCATGCCGGACCGCGTGCGCAACCGCCTCTTCAGCCCGGCCATGCGCACCCAGCTGCAGGGCTACCATGCCATCGAGGTCATGCGCGGCCATGCGGCGCAATCGCCCACCGACGACCCGCTGTCGCTGCTGCAATACCTGGACCTGAAGACCTACCTGCCCGGCGACATCCTGACCAAGGTCGATCGCGCCAGCATGGCGCACGCCCTGGAGGTGCGGGTGCCGCTGCTGGACCATGAGTTCGTGGAGTGGGTGTCCTGCCTGCCGCCGTCGCTGAAGCTGCATGAGGGCGAGGGCAAGTACATCTTCAAGAAATCGCTGGAAGGCACCCTGAGCGAAGACATCCTCTATCGCAAGAAGATGGGCTTCTCCATCCCGCTGTCCAGCTGGTTCCGTGGCCCGCTGCGCCAGACCGTGCAGGACAGCCTGCTGGGCCCGCTGCTGCGCGAGACCGGCCTGTTCGACATGGCCTTCGTGGAAGAGATGGTCGAACAGCACCAGTCCGGCCGACGCGACTACGCCGCGCCGCTGTGGGCGCTGCTGATGTTTGCCTCCTTCCTGCGCAACGTGCTGCACGCCGGCTCTGGCGCGACCCAACCGACGGCCCGCGCGGCCTGAACTGCTGAACCGACCGAACACCATGCATATCCTGCACATCCTCGACCACTCCATCCCGCTGCATAGCGGCTATACCTTCCGCACCCTGTCCATCCTGAAGCAGCAACGGGCACTGGGCTGGCAGACCTCGCACATCACCAGCGCCAAGCAAGGCGCCAGCGCGGCCGCCGAAGAAGATGTCGATGGCTGGCACTTCTACCGCACGCCGCCCTCCTCAGGGCCGCTGGCCAAACTGCCGGTGCTGAACCAGCTGGCCGTCATCAATGGCCTGGCGACCCGCCTGGAAGAAGTGGCCCGCAAGATCCGCCCCGACGTGTTGCATGCCCACTCGCCGGCCTTGAACGCCATTGCGGCGCTGCGCGTGGGGCGTCGCCTGGGCATCCCGGTGGTCTATGAGGTGCGCGCCTTCTGGGAAGACGCCGCCGTCGACCACGGCACCAGCAGCGAAGGCGGCCTGCGCTATCGTCTCACCCGCGCCATGGAAACCTATGCCCTGAAGCGCGCCGATGCCGTCACCACCATCTGCGAGGGCCTGCGCGCCGATATCGCCGCGCGCGGCGTACCGCTGTCGAAGATGACGGTGATCCCCAACGCGGTCAACATCGAAGACTTCACCCAGGGCCAGCCGGCTGACCCTGAACTGGCGCGCGAGCTCGGCCTGGAAGGCAAGACCCTGCTCGGCTTCATCGGCTCCTTCTATGCCTACGAGGGCTTGCCGGTACTGATGAAAGCCCTGCCGGCCCTGCTGGCAAGCAAGCCCGACGTACGCCTGCTGCTGGTGGGCGGCGGACCGCAGGACCAGGAATTGCGCGCCCTGGCCACGCAACTCGGCGTGGCCGACAAGGTGGTCTTTACCGGCCGCGTACCGCACGACCAGGTGCAGCGCTACTACAACCTGATCGACGTGCTGGTCTACCCGCGCCTGAAGATGCGCCTGACCGACCTGGTCACGCCGCTGAAGCCGCTCGAAGCCATGGCCCAAGGCCGGCTGGTGGTGGCCTCCGATGTCGGCGGTCATCGCGAGCTGATTGTCGATGGCCAGACCGGCGTGCTCTTCACCGCCGGCTCCCCGGAAGCGCTGGCGCAGAAGGTGCTGGCGCTGCTGGCCGCGCCCCAGCAATGGCCGCAACTGAAAGCCGCCGGTCGCCACTTCGTCGAAACCGAACGCAACTGGGCCGCCAGCGTGGCGCGCTACCAGCAGATCTATCCGCGCCTGGTGGCCTAGCCATGATGAAGCTGCTGACCTTCTCCACGCTGTTCCCCAACCTCGAACGTCCCAGTCACGGGATCTTCGTGGAAACCCGCCTGCGCCACCTGGTGGCCAGTGGCCGGGTGGAGTCGCGGGTGGTGGCGCCGGTGCCGTGGTTCCCGCTGCGCCATGCACGCTTCGGTACCTATGGACGCTTTGCGCGGGTGCCGCAGACCGAAGTGCGCAGCGGCATCGAGGTGCGTCATCCACGCTATGCGCTGCTGCCCAAGATCGGCATGACGCCGGCGCCCCTGCTCATGGCCATGGCAGTCAAGCCGGTGCTGCATCGCCTGATCGCGGACGGTTTCGACTTCGACGCTATCGACGCCCATTACTTCTATCCCGACGGCGTGGCCGCGGCCATGCTGGGCAAGGAATTCGGCAAGCCCGTGGTGATTACCGCGCGCGGCTCCGATATCACCCTGCTGCCGCACTACCGCTGGCCGGGCAAGATGATCCGCTGGGCGGCCAACCAGGCGGCCGGCATCATCACGGTCTGCAATGCCCTGCGCGATGAACTGATCGTGCTGGGTGCCGATCCGGCCAAGGTAGTATCGCTGCGCAATGGCGTGGACCTGGAACTGTTCCGGCCAGTGGATCGCGACGCGATACGCAAGGACCTGGGCATCGATGGTTTCACCCTGCTGTCGGTGGGTAACCTGGTGCCGGTGAAGGGCCATGAACTGACCATCGGCGCCCTCACCGAACTGCCCGAGGCACGCCTGTTGATCGCCGGCAGCGGCCCCGAGCGCGAGCGCCTGGAGGCGCTGGCGGTGCAGCTGCAGGTGGCCGACCGGGTCCGCTTCCTGGGGCCACAGCCGCAAGCCAGGCTGCGCGAGTACTACAACGCCGCCGATGCCATGGTGCTGTCGTCGAGCCGCGAAGGCTGGGCCAACGTGCTGCTCGAATCCATGGCCTGCGGTACGCCGGTGGTGGCCAGCAAGGTCTGGGGCACCCCCGAAGTGGTGGCCCATGCGGATGCGGGCGTGCTGATGCAGGAGCGCAGCGCACGCGGCGTGGCCGCCGCCGTGCGCGCGCTGCAGGCGGCCTATCCGGCGCGCGAGGCCACGCGCCGCTATGCCGAGGGATTCAGCTGGGATGCCACTACCCAGGGCCAGTTGCAGTTGTTCGGCCGCATTCTCGGCAGGGAGCACTGAGACCATGCGCGACATACTGGTCTTCGTCTTGGTCATGGCGACCCTGCCCTACATCATCAAGCGCCCGGCCGCCGGCGTGATGGTCTACGTCGGCCTGAGCCTGATGAACCCGCACCGGCTGACCTATGGCTTCGCCTACGACTTCCCGTTTGCGGCCATCGTCGCCGGGGTGACGCTGATGAGCCTGTTCCTCTCGTCGCAGCCCAAGAGCTTCCCGCGCCAGAACACCACCACGGTGCTGATCCTGTTCATCTGCTGGATCACCTTCACCTGCTTCTTCGCCCTGCAGCCCAGCGTGGTCTGGGCCGAATGGAATACCGTCATCAAGACCATGTTCATGGTGCTGGTGTCGATGCTGGCGCTGAACACCGAACGCGATGCCCGCGATTTCGCCTGGACCATCGGCCTCTCGCTGGGCTTCTGGGGACTCAAGGGCGGTGTCTTCACCCTGCTCTCGGGCGGCGGCGACCACGTCTACGGCCCGCCCGACAGCTTCATTGCCGACAACAACGACCTGGCGCTGGCGCTGCTGACGGTGCTGCCCATCATCTGGGGCCTGCAGATGATGGTCACGCGGCGCTGGCTGCGCTGGCTCCTGCTGGCGCTGTGCGTGATCACGGTGGTGTCGGTGGTCGGTTCCTATTCTCGCGGCGCGCTGCTGGGTGGTGGCGTGATGCTGTTCATGCTGTGGCTCAAGAGTCGCAAGAAACTGGCCACCGGCATCGTCGTGCTGCTGCTGATCCCGCTGGTCTACTCGGTGATGCCGGACCAGTGGTTCAGCCGCATGAGCACCATCGACTCCTACGACAAGGATGCCTCGGCGCTGGGCCGCATCAATGCCTGGCATTTCGCCATCAACGTGGCGACCCACAATTTCCTGGGGGGCGGCTTCAAGGTATTCTCGCCGCCGATGTTCTACCTGTATGCCCCCAATCCGCTGGACTATCATGCGGCCCACAGCATCTACTTCCAGGCCCTGGGTGAGCAGGGTATCGTCGGTCTGATCCTGTTCCTCACGCTGATGGTCTGCACCTGGCGTTGTGGCGGTCGCATCATCCGCTATTGCAAGGACCGGCCCGAACTGAAGTGGGCCGGCGACCTGGCCGCCATGTGCCAGGTCAGCGTGGTCGGCTATGCGGTGGGCGGTGCCTTCCTGTCGCTGACCTATTTCGACCTGTACTACTACATCATCGTGCTGCTGGTGGTGCTGGAGAAAGTCATCGTCAAGCCCGAGGCCTTGCCCTTCGCCGCGCTGGCGCCGCGCAGCTATTCAGCACCCGACAAGGGGACGGAGCGCAGCCCATGAGCGAGTCACGCCTGCATCCGCTGCTGGGCCTGCTGCTGCGCCTGGGGGGTCAGCTGATCGCCCTGGGCGGACGCCGTCGCCTGTGCATCCTGACCTATCACCGGGTGTTGCAGCAACCCGATCCCCTGCTCGATTCCGAGATCGACCTGGCCAGCTTTCGCTGGCAGATGCAACTGCTGGCCGAGCATTTCAATGTGCTGCCGCTGCCGGAGGCGCTGCAGCGCATGTGGCAAGGCACGCTGCCGCCCCGGGCCGTCTGCCTGAGCTTTGACGATGGCTATCGCTCGGTCTATGAACTGGCGCTGCCGGTATTGCAGGAATTCGGCCTGAGTGCGACCGTCTTCACCACTACCGCCTTCCTCGAAAACGGCAGCATGTGGAACGACCGCATCCTGGAAGCGGTGCGGCGCCTGCCCGAAGGCGCGCTGGACTGGCAGGCGCTGGGCTTGCCGCGTGCCTTGCTGCCGGCCACGCCCGACATGACGCACGATCCCGACCATCGCGCCCACCTGGCAACCATCCTCAACGACCACGTCAAGTACCTGCCGCCGGCCGAGCGTCATCGCGTCATCGATGCGCTGGAACGCTATACCGGCCAGGCCCAGGATACCGACCTCATGCTGGATCACGCCATGACCCTGGCGCTGGCCCGTGCCGGCGTGGAGATCGGTGGCCACACCGTGACCCACCCCATCCTCAGCCGCCTGGCCGACGAACAGGCCAGCCATGAGATCGTCGACAACAAGCGTGCGCTGGAGCAACTGGTCGGGCGTCCGCTGCAGCTGTTCGCCTACCCCAACGGCAAGCCCGGCTTCGACTTCGACCAGCGTCATGTGGCCATGGTCAGGGAGGCCGGCTACCTCGCCGCCTTCACCACCGCCAGTGGCTCGGCCGGTCCGGAGCACGAGCACTACCAGATCCCGCGCGGCCGTCCCTGGGACCGCAATCCCTTCATGTTCGGCCTGCGCCTGTTGCGCTGGCTGGCCCGGCCAGGAGCCTGAATCCATGACCGATCAACACCCAACACCCCCCGACGGCGCCATGAAAAACCGAGCCTTGCTGATCGCCTTCCACTTTCCGCCACAGTCGGAGAGCAGCGGCATCCAGCGCACCCTGAGCTTTGCCAAGCACCTCGACAGCTTCGGCTGGACCCCGATGGTGGTCTCGGCCGCGCCCATGGCCTACGAGCGCAAGAACTCCTCGCAACTGGCCAGCGTACCGGCCGAACTGGTGGTACGCCGCCCGCTAGCGCTGGACGCCAAGCGTCACCTGGGCCTGCGCGGCCGCTATCCGCAAGTCATCGCCCTGCCCGACCGCTGGTCCAGCTGGTGGCTGTTTGCCGTGCCGGCGGCCTTGGCCATGGTGCGCAAGCACAAGCCGGAGGTGATCTGGTCGACCTTCCCGATTGCCACCGCCCACCTGATCGGCCTGACCCTGCAACGCCTCACCGGCCTGCCCTGGGTAGCGGATTTCCGCGACCCGATGTTGCAGGTCGACTTCCCCAGCAACCCGCTGCAGCGCAAGGTATTTGCCTGGATCGAGCGACAGGCCATCCAGCGCTGCACCCGCGCCACCTTCACCACGCAGGGCGCGCTGGCCTCCTACAAGGCGCGCTTCCCGGCCGAACTGCACCACAAGTTCGAGGTGATCGAGAACGGCTACGACGAGCAATCGTTCGCGCAGGCCCCGGCCGAGGCGCCGCCCCCCGTTGCAGCAGACCAGCCGCGCCGCATCACCCTGGTCCACAGTGGCGTGCTCTACACCGAAGGGCGCGACCCGACCGCCTTCCTCAAGGCCATCGCACTGCTGCGCCAGCAAGGCCGCATCGATGCCGCCGGCCTGCACGTGATCCTGCGCGCGCCCAGCGAGATCCCCTACTTCAAGGAACTGGTACAAACCTGTGGCGTGGCCGACATCGTCTCGGTGGAGCCTCCCGTGCCCTACCGCGAGGCCTTGCGCGAGATGCTGCAGGCCGATGGCCTGCTGGTGTTCCAGGGCACGCCCTTCAACCGCCAGGTGCCGGCCAAGATCTACGAGTATTTCCGCGCCCGCAAACCCGTCCTGGGCCTGCTCGATCCGGCTGGCGAAACCGCCGGCATGCTGCTGGCCGCCGGTTTCGAGGACGTGGCCAGCATGACCTCCACCGACGCCATCGCACCGGTGCTGGAACGCTTCGTGAAGGCCATCGCCGCAGGATCGGCCCATGTCGCCAGCGAGGCGCTGGTGGCCGCGTCTTCGCGCACCCATCGCGCGCGCCAGCTGGCGCAACTGTTTGACCAAAGCCGGGGGCAGGCGCTTGCCAGCCAGCCCGGCGTGTCGTCGCACTGAGTCCAGGTATGCAAAACGATCTCCGCTCCAAGACCATCAAGGCCATCAGCCACCTCGGGCTGGGCAGCGCCCTGGGCAAGCTGATCTCGCTAGGCTCCACGCTGCTGCTGGCGCGGCTCCTGAGCCCGGCTGACTATGGCCTCATGGAAATCGCCATGATGTTCATCAGCTTCGTGGGCTTCTTCAATGAAATCGGCATGGGCGCGGCCATCGTGCAGCGTCCCTCGCTCAAGCAGGAAGAGGTCAATGGCTGCTTCGCCATCGCCGTGGCCTCCAGCGTGGTCCTGCTGCTGCTCACCCTGCTGGTCAGCGGCATGATTGCGGCCTTCTTCAAGCATGCCGAACTGCAGGCCATGATCTCGACCCTGGCGGTGGGCTTCGTGATCGGTTCCTTCGGTGCCATTCCGGAAGCCTTCCTGCGCAAGGAAATGCAATTCAAGGCCATCGCCGGCGTGACCATCCTGTCCATCCTCCTGCAGAGCATCACCAGCGTCAGCCTGGCCTTGCTGGGCTATGGCGTATGGTCGCTGGTGTGGGGCTCACTGGTGGCGGCGACAGTCTGCAGCATTGGCTTCTACCTGCTCTCACCCTGGCGTCCGCATGGTCGCTACGGCATCCGCGAAGCCGTCGACCTGGCGCTCTTCGGCATGCATGTCACCACCAGCCGGGTGTTCTGGTTCCTCTACAGCAATGCCGACCGCGCAGTGGTGGGCCGGCTCCTCGGACCAGCTCCGCTGGGGGTCTATGGCATGGCGTTTTCGCTGGCCACCCTGCCCAGCAGCCAGATCACCTCGCTGGTGATCAATGTGGCCGCCCCGCTGTTTTCCAAGCTGCAGGATGATCGCGAACGTCTCAATGCGGTGGTCATCCACATGACGCGCGGCATCGCCTACGTGGTCTATCCCGCGCTCATGGGCATGCTGGCCTGCTCGCATGAGCTGATCCTGGTGGTGCTGGGCCCCAAGTGGATCGACTGCCATATCCCCTTCGCCGCACTGTGCATCATGGGCCTGGTCAAGTCGGTCGACCCGCTGCTCTCGCAGGTGCTCACCAGCATCGGCAACGTCAAGCGCCTGGCCGCCTATACTGCATTGTGCGCACTGGTGATGTCGCTGGCCTTTGTCGCCGGCGCCTGGATCGATGGCCTGCTGGGCGTGTCGGCGGCGTGGGTGGTGGTCTATCCGCTGCTGTCGGTGAAGCTGCTGCGCGATGTGAGCCGCCTGACCGGCCTGTCCATGCGCGCCTACTATCGCTGCCTGCTGCCCATCCTGGCCGGTACGCTGGCCATGATGGCGGTGGTGCTGGTGGTGCGCCAGCTGATGTACATGCTGGCCCTGCCGCTGCCGCTGATCCTGTTGGCCGAAGTGGTCTCGGGCGGACTGGCCTACCTGGCCTGGATCATCTTCGTGGATCGCAATGCGGTCCAGGAGATCCGCCAGATCCTGATCGACCTGGGTGCGCCGGCCGCGCGCTTCGAGCGCTGGCCCTTCGTGCGGGCGAGCCGTCCATGATGCGCCAGACTCCCCCCTCTTCTGCCCCGCATGCCGTGGTTGTCGGCGGTGGCCTCAATGCGCTGGGTATCGTGCGCAGCCTGGCCGCCGCCGGTATCCCCCTGACCGTGGTGGACGATCATGCCGATTCACCGGCCATGCGCTCCCGTCATGGCCGCAAGCGCCTGGCCAGTGCGCTCGAAGGCGAGGCGCTGGTCAGCGTACTGCAGGACCTGGCCAAGCAGTACCGGCAGCCGGTCATGCTGTTCGTCACCGAGGAAAAGGGGGTCAACACCATTTCGGCCGCGCGCGATCACCTGGCACAAGCCTGCCTGCTGCGCCTGCCCGAGCACGCGCGGCTGATGCAGCTGATGCACAAGCAGGGCTTTGCCGAACTGGCCGAGGCCCATGATGCGCCGGTCCCCAAGACCGTCTACATCAGCAGCCAGGCGGACCTGGAACGGTTGGCGGCACTGCGCTTGCCCTGTGTATTCAAGCCGGCCTACAAGCACTATGGCTATGGCGCGCGCTTCAAGAAGGCCTATCGGGTCGAGGATGTCGCCCAGGTGCATGCCTTGTATGCGCAGATCGCACCGGTCATGCCGGACATGGTGGTGCAGGAATGGATCGAGGGCGACGACGACGAGATCTACTTCTGCCTGCAATACCTGGGCCGCGAGGGCGAGCTGGTCTCTTCCTTCAGCGGCCGCAAGATCCGCTCCTGGCCCCTGCATATCGGCGGCACCGCAAGTTGCACCGCCGCCTGGGAACATCACGAGCTGCTCAGCGCGCTGACCCACGACTTCTTCCTGCGCACCGGCTTCGTCGGCATGGGCAGCATGGAATACAAGCGCGACCGCCGCGACGGCCGTTTCTACATGGTCGAGCCCACCGCCGGGCGCACCGACTACCAGGAAGAAGTCGCCACCCTCAATGGCATCAACATTCCCCTGGCCGCCTATCGCTACGAGGCCGGCCTGGCGCCGCTGCCCTTGCCTGAGCGTGCCCGGCCGGCGCGTATCTGGCGCGATCCGCAAGCCGACAAGTGGTCCTTGCAGGAAAACGGTGGCAAGCCCGATGCCCGTTCGGCCGGCGACAAGGTGATGGATGCCTACCTGCGCTGGAACGATCCGCGCCCCTGGACCGACCTGATGTGCCAGCGCGTGGTCGCGCTGCTGCGCGCCCGTCTGGGACGGAGCACCTGATGACTCGCCACGCACTCTCCTATGCCGACTGGTCCGGCGCTGAATACCGCAGCGTGGCGCGCAGCCTGCTGGGTGGGCGCGTGCGCCAGGGGCGGGCGAGTACACAACTGGCGCAGCGCCTGGACGCCGACTACGCGCCTTCGCGCGCCTATGCACTGAACTATGCCCACACCGCCCTGGCACTGGCCCTGGCGGCCTTCAAGCGGCGGCGCCCGCAGCGCGACGTCGTGCTGGTGCCGGCCTACATCTGCCCCAGCGTGGTCAGCACGATCAGCGCCTGCGGTTTGCAGGCGCAGCCGGTCGCCGTCGGCGACGACCTCAACCTGGACATGGCCGCGTTGCGCCAGGCCCTGGAACAGGCACCGCTGGCCCTGGTGGCGCCGCACATGTTTGCCTGCCCACTGCCCATCGACGCGATCGAAACCCAATGCCGCGCCGCCGGGGTATTCCTGGTCGACGATGCGGCCCAGGTCGCCGGCGTGCGCCACCAGGGCCGCCTGCTAGGGACCTTCGGCGATGTCGGCCTGCTCAGTTTTGCGCAATCCAAGACCATCGTGACCGGCATCCGTGGCTCGGGGGGCGTGCTGCTGGTCAATGACCCCGCCCTCGATGAGGAACTGGGTGCGGCCTGCGCCGCGCTGCCGCCGTCGCCCGGCCGGCTGGCGGCGTTGCTGGAGTTCTGCTGGAACTATCTGTGGGCCGAGCGCACCGGTGCCAGCGGCGACCACCTGGAGCGCCTGCTCGATACCCTGGGACTGCGACCTGCCGATGCCGGCGCGGTCCAGGCCAGGATCAGCAATCTTGATGCCGGCATTGCGCTGGCCCAGTGGCCGCGCCTGGAAGGCATCGTCGCGGCGCGACGTCGCGTGGCCGAGCATTACCACGCGGCGCTGCAGGAGCAGCAGGCCATCGGCTTCCCGCAGTTTGCACCGGGGCGCTACCTGGCCCGGGTGATGTTGCTCCTTCCGGCAGGCAGCGACCTGGCCGCCTGCCGGAAGCAATTGCGCCAGCAAGGCATACAAAGCCGGCTGGGCTACCGCGTCCCGTTTCCCGACCAGCCCACCACCCGGCATGCACAAGACCTGTCGACGCGCCTGCTGGGCCTACCCAGCGGCGCCGCCATCAGCGCCGCCGACAGCCGCGAGATCTGCCAGCGTCTGGGCCGGATCCTGACCCAATTCCATTTGAAAGCCTGAACCGTGCAACATCTCCGACAACTCTTCAAAGACAAACTGGGCCTGAGCCGACAGCCGGTGCAAGCCATCGACGTCCACCTCAAGGCGGCCGCCGACTGGCTGCTGCAGGCCCAGCGCGGCACGCCCGACGATGGCGTGGCGCATAGCTTCGACATCCGCCGGGGCAAGTGGAATGCCTCCTATCCGGAAACCACCGGCTATGTGATCCCCACCCTGTACGACTATGCGCGCCACTACCAGGCTCCGGCGTATGCCCAGGCGGCCACCCGGATGACGCGCTGGGAATGCGAGATCCAGCTGGAAGACGGCGGCGTGCGCGCCGGCACCATGGATGCCGAGATCGTCGCCCCGACCATCTTCAATACCGGACAGGCGCTGTTCGGCTGGGCCAGTGCCTACCTCAACACCGGCGAGGAAGATTTCCGCCGGTCCCTGGTACGCGCCTCGGACTGGCTGCTGGCGGCGCAAGACGAGGATGGCGCCTGGCGCCGTTTTTCCTCGCCCTTCACCACCTCCAAGCTCAACAGCTACAACACCCGCACCGCCTTTGGCCTGGTGCGCGCCGCCCAGGCCCTGGGCGACGACCGCTACCTGCAAGCGGCCATCGCCAACGCGGATTGGGCGCTCTCGCGCAAGGCCGACAATGGCTGGCTACCCGACAATTGCCTGTTGCAGCGCCCCGACAATTCGGCGCTCACCCACACCATCGCCTATTCCATCCGTGGCCTGCTGGAAGTGGGCCTGGCCGGCCAGCGCGAAGACCATATCGCCCATGCTCTGCTGATGGCACGCAAGGTCGCCCGGCACCAGCGCGACGACGGCGCCCTGCCGGCGCTTTATACTCCCAGTTGGGAGACTCGCGTAGACTGGACCTGCGTGACCGGCAATTCGCAGATGGCCATCAACTGGCTGCGCCTGGCGCGCATCACGGGGGACAGCGGCCTGATCGACCATGCCCGGCGCGCCAATCGCTTCAACATGAGTATCCAGGACCTGCGCACGGGGGACCTCAACGTGCGCGGCGCGCTCAAGGGCTCGCACCCGGTCAATGGTGAATACATGACTTACCGCTACCCCAACTGGGCCACCAAGTTCTTCATGGATGGCCTGATGCTGGAGCAGCTTTACGACAAGATCGACAACATCGGTTGATCCCTCATGCTTAACGTCTTCTTCACTGTCGATGTCGAAATCTGGTGCAATGGCTGGCACGATATCGACACGCGTTTCCCGGCCGCCTTCCACAACTACGTGTATGGCGACGCGGCGCTGCGCTACAAGCTGCAGCAGTTCCAGGAACATGGCCTGCATGGTGTGTTCTTTGTGGAGCCGCTCTTTGCGACGCGCTTCGGCATGGGTCCGCTGCAGGAGATCGTCGGTCTCATCCGCGAGCATGGACAGGAAGTACAGCAGCACCTGCACACCGAATGGGTGGCCGAATCGCATACCCCCCTGATCGCGCAGGCCAAGCCGCGCCGCCCCTACCTGCGCCAGTTCTCGCTGGAAGAGCAGACCACCCTCATCGGGGCCGGCAAGCGCTTGCTGGAAGAGGCTGGCGGTGGCGTCATCAACGCCTTCCGGGCGGGCAGTTTCGGCTTCAACCGCACCACGCTCACCGCACTGGCCGCCAACGGCATCGGCTACGACAGCAGCTACAACTGCACCATGTTCGGCCTGGACAGCGGGGTCAGCCCGCAAGCGCCGCTGCTGGATGTGGTGCAGTGTGATGGCGTGTTCGAGTATCCGATGACGGTCTTCAATGACGGCACCAGCAAGCCGCGCCATGTACAACTGGGCGCCTGCTCCAACTACGAGCTGGAAGGCCTGATGTGGCAGGCCCTGGAACAGGGACGCCAGTCCTTCATGATGCTCTCGCACAACTTCGAGCTGCTCAATGCCGCGCGCAATCGGCCCGACCCCATCATGGTGAAACGCTTTGCCCGCTTCTGCCGCTTCATGGCCGACCAGCGCGCGCACTTCGCGCTGCGCGGCTTCCATGATCTGGCTGTGCAGCCCGTGGACGTGCAGCCGCCCATGCTGCATTCGCCGGTGTGGAAGACCGCCCATCGCCTGGCGCAACAGGCGCTGCGTCGTCGCTATGGCTGACCATTCCAAGTCCGCTGGCGCCAATGGGGTCGAGCACGTCGACTACCTGGACGGCTGGCGTGGCCTGGCCATCCTCTTCCTGCTGGTCGGACACTTCTTTCCCATCCCCGGACTGAGCCTGGCGCGTTTCGGCGTAAACCTGTTCTTCGTGCTCTCGGGACTGTTGATGGGGCGCCTGCTGTTCATCAAGGAGACGCCCTTGCCGCTGTTCTACCGGCGCCGCATCTCGCGCATCTTCCCGGCCCTGTACATACTGATCCTGCTGACCCTGCTCGGGCGCTGGTGGAGCGCCGGTCCCATCGAATGGAACGAGACCGGCCTGGCGGCGGTGTTCCTGAACAATTATTTCTTCACCCACGTAGGACACGCCATCATGCCCTTCGGCCATACCTGGTCACTGGCGGTGGAGGAGCAGTCCTACGTGCTGCTGTCGCTGGTGGCGCTGTGCGTGCGCAAGCGCTGGTGTCGCGCGCTGCCCGCCATGGCCCTGCTGGTGGCGGCTTGCGTACTGGCAACCTTCTGGTACTGGCATACCTGCACCAGTGCGCAACTGGAGTTCCAGTACGCCTACCACACCGAGACGGCCGGCTATGGCCTGTTCCTGTCGGTACTGCTGGCGCTGTGGCTGCAGCACCGTGCCATCCCGCGCCTGCCCGGTTGGTGCTATCCGGCGCTGCTGCTGCTGGCTGTCATGATGAACTGGTGGTCGATGCCTTTCCCGGCCACCGTGCTGCTGGGCAGCGGCGCCCTGGCGCTGTTGCTGAACCTGCTGCCGCAGGCACCTCCATTGTTCACGCGTTGCCTGTCATGGCCGCCGCTACGCCAGCTAGGGCTCTGGTCGTTCTCGCTCTACCTGTGGCAACAGCCGCTCTACCTGGAACACTACTGGAACGGCCTGTCGGCCTGGATCGCCCTGCCCTTGAGCCTGGTCGCCGGCATCCTCTCCTACTATCTGGTGGAAAAGCCGGTGCGCCAGGCCCTGAACCAGCACTGGGGACGCAAGACCGCTGCCGGCCCCGAACAGGCGGCGACAAGCTGACAGCAGACTGACGCCGCCATGGGCCTGGCACGGCAAATATTGAGGCGCGGCAATGGATTGATGCACGGGCTTAGGCAGCACGCGGCAAAGGCAGGACGTGTCACGAAAATGCAGCAAAAAAAGTTAGTAAATGGGCTATAGTTGCGCACGTTAGATGTTATCCGTAATGCAATATCAGACAGCGATCCAGGGGATCAGAAATGGGATGGACGATGGTAGATACAAAACGCAAGTGGCGCTTCTCGGCAACGGTCTGCGCTGTCATCCTGGTGTGCTCGGGCGTGACCGCCTGCGGGCGTTTCCAGTCGGCTGATTCCCTGGTCTCCGAAGCCAAGCAATACCAGCAGAAGGGCGACAACGCCGCTGCCGAGATCCAGCTGAAGAATGCCCTGCAAAAAGATGCCGACAACGCCGAAGCACGCCTGCTGCTGGGCAAGATCTATGCGGAAACCGGCAATGCCGCCTCCGCCGACAAGGAACTGCGCCGCGCCCTGGCGCTGGGCGTGAAGCCCGAACAGGTACTGCCCTCGCTGGCCCGCGCCCTGCTGATGGAAGGCCAGTTCGACAAGGTGCTGGAAGAAACCCGTTCCCTGCCGGTGCAGGGTGATATCGCCGCCCTGCGCGGCAATGCCTACCTGGGCCTGGGCAAATCCGACGAAGCCAAGGCGTCCTTCGAGACCGCCCTGCAAAGTGATCCCAAGATGCCGCAGGCGCTCATCGGCCTGGCGCGCAGCGCACTGCTGGCGCGCGACGTCGAGGGCGCCAACCGCCTCACCGACGAGGCCCTGGCCAAGAATCCCGAGAACACCGATGTGATGATGTTCAAGGCCAACCTGCTGCGCGTCCAGGGTGCCCAGGACAAGGCACTGGAAGTGCTGGACCAAGTGATCAAGCTCAAGCCCGATAGCCTGGAAGCACGCCTGGCGCGCGCCGACATCGGCATCCGCAGCAACAAGTTCGACCAGGCCAAGGAAGACATCCAGGCAGCCCAGAAGGCCTCGCCCAAGAACCTCTTGCCGACCTACATGCAGGCGGTGCTCGATTTCAGCCAGGCCAAGAACGCCGATGCCCTGACCGATATCCAGAAGGTGCTGGCCGCAGCGCCCGACTACATGCCGGCGGTCCTCCTGGCGGGCGCCATCCAGTATGCGCTGGGGTCGATGCCGCAGGTGGAGCTGAACCTCAACAAGTACCTCGACAAGAATCCCAACGACGTCTACGCCCGCAAGCTGCTGGCGTCGGCACAACTCAAGAGCGGCCAGAAGGCCAAGGCGGCGGCATCGCTGGAGCCGGCGCTCAAGGTGGCGCCGCAAGACCCGGAACTGCTGGCCCTGGCCGGCGAGATCGCCATCGAGAACAAGGACTTCGCCAAGGCCACGGAATACTATGAAAAGGCCAGCGCACTGGCCCCGCAGACCGCGCGCTATCACATGGGCCTGGGCCTGAGCAGCCTGGGTCGCGGCCAGAACGACAGCGCCGTGTCGCAGTTCCAGACCGCCGCCAGCCTGGACACCAAGTCGCCCCAGGCCGACATCCTGCTGATCATGACGCAGATCCGCCTCAAGGACTACGACAAGGCGCTGGCCGCCGCCAAGACCGCCGAGAAGGACCTGCCCGACAACCCGATCGTGCAGAACCTCAAGGGCGGCATCTACATGGCCAAGAATGACCCGGCCAATGCCCGTGCTGCCTTCGAGAAGGCGCTCAGCATCGATCCCGGCTTCTTCGCGCCGACCGCCAACCTGGCCCAGCTCGACCTGAACGAGAACAAGCCCGACGCCGCCAAGAAACGTTTCGAAGCCGTGCTGGCCAAGGACAAGAAGAGCATCCCCGCCATGAGCGCGCTGGCCAGCCTGGCCGACCGCGAGAAGCGCACGCAGGATGGTACCCAGTGGCTGGAGCGTTCGGTCAACGAAAACCCGGATTCGATCCAGGCCAACAGCCAGCTGATCGCCCGCTACCTGCAAGTGGGTGACAAGGCGAAGGCGCTGAACATGGCCCGCAAGCTGCAGACCGGCAATCCTACCGATGCCGGAGCGCTGGAAATGCTGGCCCAGGCCCAGTTCGCCAACGACGACAAGCAGGGGGCGCTGGCCAGCTACCAGCGCCTGGTGCAGCTGGTGCCGGATTCGGCGCCGGCACAACTGCGCCTGGGTTCGCTCTACCTGGCCAACAACAACCCGCAGGGCGCTGCCGAGGCGGCCCGCAAGGCACTCGAGATCCAGCCTGACTTCACCGATGCCGAGGTCTTCCGCGCCACCATGTACTCGCAGGCCGGCGACACTGCCCGTGCCCTGTCGGTAGCCCAGCAGATGCAGAAGAAGCCCAACCAGGCCATGGTGGGCTACGAGCTGGAGGGCAATATCCAGGCCTTCCAGAAGAAGCCCGACCTGGCTGCTGCCGCCTTTGCCCAGGCCTTTGCCATGGACAAGCAGAACGTGCGCCTGCTCATGAAGCAGCATGGCGCCCTGCTGCTGGCCGGCAAGAACCAGGAAGCGGCCGCCGCGGCTGCCCAGTGGTTCAAGACCCACCCCAACGACGTGGTCTTCCACCTCTACCTGGGGGAAAGCGCACTGGCGCAGAAGCAGAACAAGGTCGCCATCGACCACTACCAGCAGGTGCTGCGCCAGCAGCCCAACAATGTCGGCGCGCTCAACAACCTGGCCTGGGCCTATGATCAGGAACATGATCCGCGCGCCCTCGACACCGCCGAGAAGGCCTATGCCGCTGCCAGCGACAGCGGTCCTGTGACCGATACGCTGGGCTGGATGCTGGTCCAGAAGGGCAATACCGAGCGTGGCCTGACGCTGTTGAAGAAGGCCGCCTCGCTCTCGCCGGACGCCCTGGACATCCGTTACCACCTGGTGCTGGCACTGCTGCAGTCGGGTGACAAGGCCGCTGCCCGCAGCGAGCTGGAAAAGATCCTGGCCACCAACAAGCCCTTCCCTCAGAGCGATGAGGCCAAGGCGCTGCTGGGCAAGCTCTAAGGTATGACCATGGCCATCCTGGACGACATCAAGGCCCTGCTGGGCGAGGCCCTGGGCCTGGACCAGCGCAGCCGTGACTGGCAGCGCGATACGCCGCTGCTGGGCAGCGTCGCCGAGCTCGACTCGGCGGCGGTGATCCACATCATCGCCTCGCTGGAGGAGCGTTACGGCATCCAGTTCGACGACGAGGACATCGATGCCAGCCTCTTCGAGACGGTGGGCAGCCTGGTGGCCTTCGTCGAGGGCAAGCTCTCGTGACGAGCCCGGGGACCGCCAGCGCGCCGGTCCTGCCCTTCTTCCTGCCGGCGACACAGGGCTCGCGACTGTGCCTGTACCATGCTCCCGCTCCAGGCCAGCCCTGCCGTGGCGGGATGGTCTTCGTGGCGCCCTTTGCCGAAGAAATGAACCGCAGCCGCCGCATGACCGCCCTGCAGGCTGCTGCCATGGCGCGTGCCGGCATCGGCGTGCTCATCATCGACCTGTACGGCTGCGGCGACAGCGCCGGTGAACTGGCCGACGCCCAGTGGTCGCTCTGGCATGACGATATCGGGCTGGCGCTGGACTGGCTGCGCGGGCGCCTGCAGGCGCCGGTCGGCCTGCTGGGCCTGCGCCTGGGCGCGTTGCTGGCCCTGGATGTGGCGCGCACCCGCACCGACGACGTCAGCGCCCTGCTCTTTTGCAATCCGGTACTGGATGGCCAGGCCTACATGACGCAATTCCTGCGGCTGCGGCTGGCCGCCGGCCTGCTCGGTCCGCAGGAGTCGGGCGCACCGACCACCGTCCAGGAGATGCGCGTGCTGCTGCAAGAAGGAGAATTGCTGGAAGTGGCCGGCTACGAACTCAGCGGTGCGCTGCTGGCCGCCATCGATGGCCTGCATGCCAAGGTCCACCTGCCCGTCGGCGTGACGGTCCACTGGCTGGAAGTGGTGCGCGAGGCCAGCGCACCGCTGTCGCCTGCCATCGACAAGGTCGCCCAGGCCTGGTCACTCACGCCGCAGGTGGTCGAGGGTCCGGCGTTCTGGTCCACGCCCGAGGTCACCACTTGCCCGGCCCTGATCGAGCTTGCCACGACCTTGGCCCGCTCTGCGCTGGGAACCTAGCCGATGAACTATGAAGAACAGGCCTGCAGCCTGGATTGCGCAGGACAACAACTGATCGCCATTCTCACGCTGCCCTTGCCCGCAGCCGATACCGACGCCGATACTGCAGCCACGACGCCCGTACCGGGCATCCTGATGCTGGTGGGTGGCGCGCAATACCGCAGTGGCAGCCATCGCCAGTTCACCTTGCTGGCGCGCAGCTTTGCGGCGGCCGGCTTCCCGGTCATGCGTCTGGATTTCCACGGCATGGGGGACAGCCAGGGCGAAGCCGCCGATTTCGAGACTTTCGGACCAGATATCGACTGCGCCCTGAACGCCTTCAACCAGGCCGTTCCGACGCTTGCGGGCGTGGTCCTGTGGGGCTTGTGCGACGGCGCCTCGGCGGCGCTCCTGCATGGTCACGCCGATGCCCGCGTACAAGGCATGGTGCTGGTCAACCCCTGGGCCAGGACCGAGAGCGGACAGGCCCAGGCCTATCTGAAGCACTACTACCGCGCGCGCCTGTGGAGTCCCGACTTGTGGGGCAAGATACTGCGCGGACGGTTCGACGCAAAGGCGGCGTTAGGTTCGCTGTGGGAGCAGATGCGGCGCGCCGGCCGCAGCGCTGGCCCGGCCGTGCAGGCCAGCTTGCCCGACCGCCTGCAGCGAGGTTATGAAGGCTTTGCCGGCCCGATCCTGCTGGTCCTCTCGGGTCAGGACCTGACCGCGCGCGAATTCGCCGACCTTGCCACCCCAGGCAGCCGCTGGGAAACCCTGTTGCAAGACAAGCGCACCACCCGGCTGGACTTGCCCGAAGCCAATCACACCTTCTCGACCCGTAGCTGGCGCCAGGAAGTGGCGCAGGGAACACTGCAATGGCTGGCACGCTGGCGTAGCTGAGGCGCGTCGCCGAGGCCTGCCTCCTGCAACAGCGCAATAGCGCAATTGCGGCTAAGTAATCCGGAGTGAGGACGACTACACTGGCTGCATGAAACCGGCCCACTCCGAACAACTCTACCGTGACAGGATGGCGCGCGTGGTCGCGCTGCTGGTCGCCGATCCGATGGCCCAGCATCGCCTGGAGGACCTGGCGGCGGTAGCTGCTTTTTCGCCCTTCCATTTCCATCGCCTCTATCACGGCCTGATGGGCGAAACCGTCACCGAGACCTTGCGGCGCCTGCGCCTGGCCCAGGCGTCATCATCGCTGTCGCAGGGTCGCGGTAGCGTCACCGAAATCGCCCTGGCCTGCGGCTATGACAGCCCGCAGGCCTTCAGCCGGGCTTTCCAGCGTTTCGCCGGCCACTCGCCGCGTGCATTCCAGCGCCGCATCGCCCAGTTAGGCAGTGGCCAGGCCGGTTCCCCGATGGTCGAGCTCAAGGAGGTCGGCCCCCTGCAACTGCAGGGGTTGCAGCATCATGGTCCCACGGCGACGATCCCGCATACCCACCGCCACCTGCGGCGACTGGTCGGTCCGCACGCCGTCAGCCAGTGGCTAGGCCTGTGCCAGGGCGATCCTGCCGAGAAGGAGTTCCGCTACTTCGCGGCCACCCGACTGGCCGGCGGCAAGCTGGAGGATGGACGCCTGCAGGCCATCGAACTGCCGGCGGGGCTATACGCCAGCCATACCCTGTTCGGCCCCTACAGCCAGATCAATGCCACCATCGCCGCCCTGTATGCCAGCTGGCTGCCCGGCAGCGGCTTTGAACCAGACCACCGGCCCCTGCTGGAGCTCTACCACCCCCATGCACACGACGCAGCATCGTCGGCCAGGCGCACCGACCTGCTCATTCCCGTGCGGCCGCTGCCATAGCCTGCGCAGCCCTGCCTGCCAGGGACGCCACCTTCCCTGCACGATCCGTTGATCGTCTTCACTTTCTGTCGAGGCTCACCATGACCATGGTCCGTAAGCTGTGTCTGTTGCTGCTGTACTCCCTGCTGCTCCTGCCTGCCTTAAGCGGCCTGTCCGCCCAGGCCGGCAATGTCGGTTTCCAGCGCCAGATCGCGCCCGATCCCGATGGCGCCCCGCTGGAAGTGGGGATCTGGTATCCCAGCCAGGCGCCGGCGGCACCCCTCGCGATGGGGGCGATTTCACAGACCGTGGCGCTGGATGGCACCATCGCGGGAAGCAGGCTGCCCCTGATCGTGATCTCCCACGGCACCGGCGGCTCCTACCTGTCGCACTACGACACCGCCCTGGCGCTGGCGCAGGCCGGGTTTATCGTGGTCGCGCCCAGCCATACCGGTGACACCTACCTGGACCAGCGTCGCAGCCTCTATATCCTGGAACGTCCGCGCCACATCAGTCGTGTGCTGGACTACATGCTCACCGGCTGGAAGGAGAGCGCGGCCATCGACCCCGGGCGCATCGGCATGTTCGGCTTTTCGGCGGGGGGATTTACCACGCTGGTGAGCATTGGCGGACAGCCCGACATGCGTACCATCGCCCCGTTCTGCAGCGACCATCCCAGTCACTTTGCCTGCCAGTTGCTGGCACGCAGCCAGGCCGGTACTGAACCGCCCCCCGCGCCCGGTGCGCAAGGCACGGCGGATCCACGCATCAAGGCCGCCGTGGTGGCCGCCCCGGCCCTGGGCTTCAGCTTTGCCCAGGGTGGGCTGGATCACGTCAACGTCCCGGTCCAGCTATGGCGCGCCGAAGACGACGCCATCCTGCCGGCACCCTGGTATGCGGAGCCGGTACGGGCGGCGCTGCCTCACCCGCCAGAATATGAAGTCGTCGCGCACGCCGGTCATTTCGACTTTCTCGCGCCCTGCAGCGCCGCGCTGGCCGCACGGGCAGCCGAGATCTGCCACAGTGCTCCGGGCTTTGACCGGCAGGCCTTCCACCAGCACCTCAATGGCGAGATGGTGCGCTTCTTCCACGAACAACTGGGCGGCGCCCAATGAGAAACGCCGTTCAGTGCATCACTGAACGGGGTCGAAAACGGCCTGCCTGGCTGGGCTGAGCAGATATTTCCTTGCTTCACTTATCGGTAGCCGGGATGGCTTTATCAGCGCTTATGCGCAAGTACCACGCCAGGACACAAATCCATTTGCTCAAATGACAAGGGCGCTGTCATCGCGACAGCGCCCTTGCTATTTTCGATTGCGCTTGGCGCAACTCCCTCCTCCTCCAACAACGACCCGGCCGGACCGGCCAGCCAGATCGCCCTGCAGATCAGACCGCAGCGCGGTCTTTGCGACGACGACGGCTCAGCGCCAGCAGACCTGCGCCCAACAGTGCAATGGAAGCCGGCTCCGGAACCTGGCCGTTCGGCTGGGTCGGCGCGACCACCGGGGTGGCATCCACTACGATATTGTCGAACTGGTTGAAGGCACGGGTGATGGCACTACCCTGCGCCCAGCTGACCGACACGACATCCTCGAAACCAGTGAAGAGTACGGTCTGGAAGCTGGTGTTGTTGAGCAACAGCGCTCGCTGGGTCACGGTGCTGCCATCGGCCAGCGTACCGGTGAAGACCACGTATTCCTGGCCAGGATAGAAGCTCCAGGTATTGGTCAGCGCCGCGATATCGATCGACGTCAGCGAGAACGCGCCCCCACCCGACTTGGTCAGGGTGGTCAGGCCACCGTTGGTATCATCGTTGAACAGGCTGGTGGAACCAAAGTAGTAGTCGGTCTCGCCAGTGTGTGCGGAACCGAAACCGGATGCGCCCGGCGTATTGCCGGTCGTGCTCAGCACGAAGCCACTTTCGGTATAAGTCGACAGAGAGGGACCCGCGTTGTACTGGATGCTGGTCCAGCCTGTGCCGGATCGGGTCAGCGAGTCGAATCCGATCGTCACCGGCGTCGCCGCTGCACCAGCGGAATAGAAGGCGGCTGCCAACGACAGAAGGCCAAGAGATAGTCGTTTCATTTTGTTGTCTCTTTAATAAAAATTGACTCGGGTGCGAAAATGGCAAACCCGATCGGAACCGGATTTGCCATACCAACTACTATGTTGCCAAATCAACAGCGCTGTCTGTTAAAAAACCTGACATGACTGTCTCCAACAGGATGATCAGGACTTACGGCGACGCAGTTGCGTCAATGCCAGCAGACCCACTGCGAACAGGGCGATGGAAGCCGGCTCGGGGATGTCATAGATGTATTGCAGATAGACAACGCCATTCGAGTTACCCGAATAGCTGTTGAATACGCCTGGGGGCAGCGAACCGGACTGGCTGCCGACACCATTGACGTTGATGCTCACGGTGTTGGAGGCACCCAGGTAGCTGGCCAGGGAGGTCGGATTACCGGTGATGGTGTTGACCGGCGAAGCGATACCAGTGACGGTGTTGGTGGCGACGGCGACAGACGTGTTGCCGTTGTCAGCAAGGCTTCCCACATTACCCGCATACAACGGGGAGGTGGTCAGCTGATTGATGGTGGTCAGACCCAGGGGCCCCGTGACGGTGATCGTCGATGTCGCCGACAGGCCAACCGGGTTACCGACGGTCACCGCATAGTTGTTCGAGTTGTAGACGAGATCGCTCAGGGTTTCATTGACGATGTACTTGATCGTCACACCGATCAGGGTACCCAGGGAAGAGTCGAAGCCAGCAAAGCTGACTTGCGCATTGCCATCGACCGTGGCCAGGCTGAAGTTAGCCGATTGCCAGGAGGTGGTGAGGGTAGTTGCCGAAGCAGGTGCTGCTGCCACGAAGCTTAAAGCTGCTGCGCAAGAGACCAACAGTGAAGCAAGTTTCTTCATAATCGTTTTTTTTCATGTAAGTTAACCGGTACGCTGCTGGAAGCAAACAGCATGCCAGAAATAAACATTCATATATATCAATGACTTAGAGTCATCAATGAGAATCCTTACGAGTTTCTGTCAAATTTTCCGTCAGCGCCTGACCGTTCAGGCGCTGCGATCGCGGGTTCGACCGCTGACGAGAGGGTGTGCCGTGTTGCTGGCCTGCTACGCTGCCTGCACGGCCAGCATGGCGCAGCCCGGTCCGGCGACGGGATTGACGACCGTTCGACTGGAAAACCTCGGGCAGACGGCCCAGAGCACCGTTCCCGTTACGTTCGGCCAAGTCTTTGCGGCCGGCGACCTGCCGACCGGCAGCCGCCTGCTGGCACGCACGGAGGATGGACAGGACGTACCGCTGCAGGTCGATATCAAGGCCCGGCATCCGGACGGATCGGTACGACACGCCCTTCTGTCGACAATTTTGCCAGTGCTTGCGGCCGGCAAGACACAAACCCTGAGCTTGCAGGCGGGTCCTCCAGCCACCGGCGCCGCGCCCGCCCGTCATACTCCCTCGACCCTGCTGGCCGGGGATTTCGATGCCGTGGTGAGAATCATGCTCGACGACCAGGTCTATACGGCAGCCGCCCGCCCGGCGCTGGCCAACGGGCGCTACCGCAGCTGGATCGATGGCCCGCTGGTGAGTGAATGGCTGGTCAATGCCCCGCTGCTGGATCCCCATGGCAAGGCACACCCGCATCTGCAGGTGCGCTACGCCATCCGCGATTACGCCGATGGCCGTGGCACCCGGGTCGACGTCACGCTGGAGAACGACTGGGCCTACGAGCCGGCACCGCGCAACTACACCTATGACGTGCTCATCGACATCGCCGGCCAGAATGTCTACAGCAAGATGGCACTGACGCAGTACCACCACACCCGCTGGCGCAAGGTGTTCTGGCGCGGCCCGGCACCGCAGATCAATGTGCGCAGCGATACCACCTACCTGATGACCTCGCGGGCGGTTCCCAACTATGACCGTCGTACCTTCATCTCGGAATGGACGCTGCGTGACATGGGCGTGGCCTGGCACGGCCCCAGGACCGAACCGATGGCCACCGGGCTGGCCAATCCGGGCATGCCGACCACGGGTGGACGACCAGATATCGGCCTGATCCCGGCCTGGGGGGCGAGCTGGCTGCTGAGCATGGATCGCCGCGCGCGCGATGCCGCCCTGGGAACGGCCGACCTGGCCGGCAGCTGGTCCATTCACTATCGGGACCAGAAGACCGACCGCCCCATCTCGATCGAGAACTATCCCTACATGACCCTGCTGGGCCATGCCAGCGATGCCATCAACCCCAAGACCAAGAAATCCGAGGCCTTCCCGGACTGCATCGATTGCAGCAACCCCAATGTGGCCGATTCCGCCCACATGCCGGCCTTCAACTACCTGCCCTACCTGCTCACGGGGGACTACTACCAGCTGGAGGAACTGCAGTTCTGGACCATGTGGAGCGTGTTCAAGACCAATCCGGGTTATCGCGGCAATCTGCAGGGGCTGATCCACCGCGCCCAGGTACGCGACCAGGCCTGGAGCCTGCGCAACATTGCCGAGGCCGCCTACATCACGCCGGATGACGACGTGCTCAAGCCGCAACTGCTGCGCCTGGTGGAGAACAACCTGCAGTGGTACAACGCCAACTACACCAACAACGCTAGCGCCAATCGCCTGGGCATCAATGTCGACAATGCCATCGAGTACAACAACAAGCTGGGGATTGCGCCGTGGATGGATGACTTCTTCACCTCGGCCGTCGGCCGCATGGCGGAACTGGGATTCGAGCGCGCCATGCCACTGTTGCGCTACAAGGCCAGCTTCCCCATCGCGCGCATGACCCGGGACAATTATTGCTGGATCTTCGGCGCCGCCTACAGCATCAATGTGCGCGCCACGCCGGAGGGGCCGCTCTATACCGACCTCGGCCAGGCCTACCTGCCGTCCCTGCGCGCCACCTATGGTGAGCAGGCCGAGGCCATCTCGCGGACGCCGTGCGCCGGCACGGCCATGGCGATGGCCTTGAAGCTGCGCAATGGCGAAATGACCGGTTATTCCGCCGAGACCACCGGCTTCCCGGCCAACATGCAGCCCGCACTGGCCTATAGCGTCGACAGTGGCAGCGATGGCGCACAACAGGCCTGGGAGGTCTTCTCCCGCCGCTCGGTCAAGCCCGATTACGGCCTGGGACCGCAATTTTCCATCGTACCGCGTGCGCCCAAGAAGCCGGACTAGGCCAGCTGGCCCTGCCCATGGACGAAAAAAAACGCCACAGCAATGTGGCGTTTTTATTGGAGCCAAGCGCAAGGATCAGAAGATGCTTTCCGGAATCACCAGGATGTCACCCGGACGCATGGCCATGTTGGCCGAGATGTCACCATCCTTGTCCAGCAGCGACATTTCCTTGCGGTACGGCAGCGCCTGCGGCTTGGCGGCCTGGCCGATCACGCGGATCTGGTCGCTGTAGACGCCCGAGAAGCTGGTGACGACCACGGTGACCACCGGATCCTGGATGTAGGTCCCCAGGGCCTTGCCGATTTCCTCGCCCAGTTGCGTCGCCGTCTTGCCGCTGGCTTCGATGTCATTGACCAGGGGCGTGGAGAACTTGCCGTCCGGACGCACGGGCACCACTTGCGAGACTTCCGGATTGCGCCAGACGATGATGTTGAGCGTGTCGCCCGGCCCGATACGGTAGTCGTGCGTCGCCGGTTCAGGCGAATTGTCGGCGGTCACGGCCGGGCCGCGGCTGGCGCAACCGGACAGGAACAGGGCTGATGCCAGCAGAATGGAGGCGTATCGCGCAAGCTGAGGCCACATAGTCTTTCCTTTTTGTTGTAATGGATGATGAGTGAAGAAATCCCCGAACCAAACGTCACAAAAAATGCACGTCAGGTGATGGAAAGGGAGCATAAGCAAGGGTTTATATTTCGTCAACAAGCATCACGTCAAATGTGGCGCATGCGCGATAAAGGCAGACCGCATCTGTTGCCGCACGCCAAGAAGATGGTTCGTGCAGGACAGATAAGTTGATGATAGCCCCCGGCATGCAGCGCAATGAGGCGAAAAGAAGAGGAAAACGCTGAGATGAAAAGAAAAAAGGGCCCATCTTGCGATGGACCCTTTATATCTGGTGCGGCTGGCAGGAATCGAACCCACGACCCCTTGGTTCGTAGCCAAGTACTCTATCCAGCTGAGCTACAGCCGCGAAAAATGCAATTATAGCAGCATGGATTTCCGTTTGGGAAGTGTTTTTTGCGAAATCGCTATTTACCCTCAAATCCACCGGGCAACTGGCCATCCCCCCTGCTCTTTGCATCTGGCTAATGACCCCGTGCCGCGAGGCGGCTATCATTGCCGGCATGCATCCCCATCATCACCAGACCCGGCCGGCGCAACTCCCTGACGAGGCCCCCGGCGCAGAGCGCATCCGGCAACAGGAGCGCGAACGCATCGCGCGCGACTTGCACGACGAGCTGGGTTCGCAGCTGGCCGGACTGGGCATGGCCCTGGGACAGCTGCGCACCGCCCTGGACGAGGATGACCGGCAACGGGCGCAAGCCCAGGCCGACTATGCAGGACAATTGCTGGCCCAGGCCAGCCAGGGCATGCATGACATCATCGATGGACTGCATCCGCCAATCGCCGAATTCGGCCTCGCCGAGGCGCTGGCGTGGCAATGCCGGCAGGCCGGTCGCGAGGCCGGCCTGGCGTGCCGGCTGCACTGCGCGCCGGATATCGCGATCGATGATGCCTTCACGGTGGTCAACCTGCTGCGCATCGTGCGCGAGGCGACCGGCAATGCGTTCAGGCATGCCGGCGCACGCCAGGTACAGGTGCGGGTCAGTCATACGGAGTCGATATTGTTGCTGGAGATCGAAGATGATGGCCAGGGCTTCGATCCTGCCACGGCAAGCGGCCAGGGCCACGGCCTGCGCAGCATGCGCCAGCGCGCCCATTTGCTGGGTGGCCAGCTGCGGCTCGATAGCGCCCCCGGCGGTCCGACCGTGGTCCGGGTCACCCTGCCTGTCGCTCCCTGAATGAACACTATAGAATACGCCCTCTCCCTGCCCGCTGGCAGGGACACCGGAAGCATAGAAGCGCACAGGAATCCCGCATCCCACCCATGAGCAAGAAATCCACTGCCGCCATCAAGGTCCTCATCGCCGATGACCACGCCATCGTGCGCGAAGGCCTGCGCCAGATCTGCGCCGGCAGCAAGGATATCGTCGTGGCCGGCAACGCCGCCAATGGCCTGGAGGCGATCAAGCTGGCGCGCGAAGGCAATGGCGACGTCTTGCTGCTCGATATCGTCCTGCCCGACCGCAGCGGCATCGATATCCTCAAGCAGATCCGCAAGGAGCATCCGGCCTTGCCGGTACTGATCCTGTCCATCCATCGCGAAGACCAGTATGCCATCCGCGCCCTGAAGGCCGGCGCGGCCGGCTTCCTCAACAAGCAGGCGGCGCCGGCCGAATTGCTGGCCGCCATCCGCCAGGCCGCCTCCGGACGCAAGTATGTCAGCCCGTCGCTGGCCCAGGAGCTGGCCAACCAGATCGGCTTCGATCATGAGACGCCCTTGCACGAGACCCTCTCCGACCGCGAGTACCAGACCATGATCATGATCGCCTCCGGCAAGACCGTCAGCGATATCGCGACCGAACTGCTGCTCTCGGTCAAGACCATCAGCATGTACCGCTCCCGCGTGCTGGCCAAGATGAAGATGCGTCATAACGCCGAACTGACCCACTATGCACTCAAGAACGACCTGGTGGAATAAACACCACACCAGCTCTGCATCGGCTGATGCGGGCTTTTTCTCCCCTTATTAAAGGCATCCAGGGAAAATCCGCTGACGTAGAATAAGTTGTCATTCTGTCGTGCCGTCCAGTAGCGGCACGAACCGGCCCACATCGCTCCGGGACAGCGATGTGGTCGACGCAGGCAAGCGCGAGCCAGGATGGCTCAAGCAAATTGCGCAATGCGCCGATACCGGTAGAGCCATTCCCTGTCGCATCAAGACGAACATCAACAATACAGTCAGCCGGCATGTCCAAGAAACCGTCCACGCTCACGCCCGTCGAGATCGCCCGCGAAGCTTTCCAGCGACTCGGGTCCAGGCGCATTGCGCCCACTCCCGAGGCCTATCGCATCGCCTATGAAGAAATCCAGGGCGACCAGCCGGGACTGAGCGCGGACGCCCTGCTGGCCAATCTGGCCAGCAAGCTGGCCAAGCAGCCTGGAGAAAGCGGCCTGATCGGCACCCGCCTGGTGCGGGCCAAGGACAGCGGCGACCTGACCGAATTCGAACGCCATCTGAACGAACTGGTCGAGAAGAACTGGCACAACCGCCCCATCGTACCGGTCGTACCGGTGGGCGAGCTCATGCCGGTCGACCTGGAGCGCCAGTTCATCCGCGATAGCAAAAAAGAAAAGATGCTGCGCGAGATACTGGCACGGGTCCTGGTCTTCAACCTGCCGTCGCTGCTCTCCACCGCGCCCGAACTGGCGGGCGAGGCACGCAACTGCGGTCAGGAAATCAAGACGGCCTTCTCGGAGCAGGCGATGACCGAGATCATCACCCGCGTCAAGCAGCTGAGCTTCCAGATCGAACTCAAGACCGACGACATGGCGCAGCAACAGGAACTGCTGATGCGCCTGTTCCAGTTGCTGCTGGAAAACATCAACGGCCTGCTGGAACAAGGATCCTGGCTGTCCAGCCAGATCGAGACCGTGCAAAGCCTCATCGCCGGCCCCTTGAGCAGTACCTCGCTGTCGGACGCCACCAAGAACCTCAAGGAAGTGATCTACAAGCAGGGCTTGCTGAAGAACACCCTGTCCGAAGAGAAGGTGGTGGTCAAGAACATGATGCTGACCTTCGTGGACCGGCTCTCGGCCATGGTCTCCACCACCGACAACTACCAGCGCACCATCCGCGGCTTCTCGCAGCAGATCAGCCAGGCGGGCAACATCAGCGACCTCAACAGCGTGCTCGGCGAGATCATGCGCGAGACGCAGAACGCCCAGGAAGAAGCCACCCGCTCGCGGGACGCCATGGAAGATGCGCGCCAGGAAGTGGAGAAGGCCGAGGAACGCATCCATACGCTGGAGCAGCAACTGGTGCAGATGGGTGAGCTGGTGCGCGAAGACCAGTTGACCGGCAGCCTGAACCGGCGCGGCATGGATGAATCGCTGGACCGCGAGATCACCAATGCGCAGCGCCGCGAAACGCCGCTGTGTATCGCCCTGCTGGACCTGGACGACTTCAAGCGCATCAACGATACCCACGGCCATGCCACCGGTGACGAGGTACTGGTCCACCTGGTCCAGGTGATCCGCGAAACCTTGCGCAAGCTGGATGTGATCGCCCGTTTCGGCGGCGAGGAATTCCTGGTGCTGATGCCGGAGACAGCCCCCCAGGACGCCGTGCAGATCATCACCCGCGTGCAGCGCGAGCTGACCAAGCGCATCTTCATGCATGAAAGCCAGCGCCTGCTCATCACCTTCAGCGCCGGCGTGGCGGTCTACTACCCCGGCGAAAACCAGGCCGACCTCTTGAAGCGCGCCGACGTGGCGCTCTACCGGGCCAAGAACGCCGGCAAGAATCGCATCGTCTTTGCCGATCCGCCGGCAGCCGACGTACCGGCTACGACGCCCGACAGCAACTGATCAGCCGCGCCAGCGGCGCCAGCCGGCCACGGCCATCACCACGAACAGGGCATAGAGCATGGCCGTCAGGGCCAGGTGCTTGTACACGTACAGGCCCACGTAGAGCACATCCACCGCGATCCAGACCAGCCAGTTCTCGCGCTTCTTGCGCGAGAGCAGGAATTGGCCGACCAGACTGCCGGCGGTCAGGAAACCATCCATGTGCGGCACATCGGTGTCGGTGAAACGCTGCAGGAACCAGGACAGCAAGCACCATCCCACCAACCAGGCGCCCAGCATCACCGCCCAGCCACCGCGTGCCAGCGTGGAGACCGGCAAGGGACGATGCTGCTCGCCGCCGCGCAGCCACTGGTACCAGCCCCAGATGGACACGGCCACGAAGACGAACTGCAAGCCGGCATCGCCATACAGGCGGGCATCGGCAAAGACGGCTGCGTAGAGCAGCGAGGAAGCGATGGAAAACAGCCAGGCCCAGTGGTTCTGGCGGATGTTGAGCCAGACGGTGAGCACCGCCAGCACGAAGGAAACCAGTTCCAGCGGCGTGGTGGACAGGCCGAACAGGGTCAGCGGGGTATCAGGACTCATGCAGCCGGAGACAGCGGTTCAATGACAGGAAAAGCGGGCCATCAACGCTCGGCGGTACGACCGGCCGGTGCCACGGCGGGCACGGAAACGCTGTTGGGCTGCCCCGAACCGGGCATGTAGGGATTGAGTGCAGCGGCGGGCTTGCCGGAACTGCCATCGAGCAACTGGATGAAGATCTCGTTCTGCTTGATCATGCCCAGCTCGAAACGCGCACGCTCTTCGACGGCGCCCTTGGACTGCTTCAGGTCGTCCACTTCGGAGGCCAGCTTGTCGTTGCGCTCCTTGAGTTCGTCGTTCTTCTTGTGCGCTTGCTGGACCTGACGGTCGAGCTCCCAGACCTTGAACCAGCCGCCCTTGCCAAGCCAAAGCGGGTACTGGATCAGCACCAGCAGGAAAGACAGGCAAAGGATGATCAGGCGCATAGCCGGGAGCTCTCGTTGCGGCGCCCGTCCTGCAGGAGGATCAGGCGCCGCGGGCTTCTTACTTCAGGTTGTAGAACGCAGCGCGGCCTGGATAGCTGGCGATGTCGCCCAGGTCTTCCTCGATACGCAGCAGCTGGTTGTACTTGGCCATGCGATCCGAACGCGACATCGAGCCGGTCTTGATCTGCAGGGCGTTCATGCCAACCGCGATATCGGCGATGGTCGAGTCTTCGGTTTCGCCCGAACGGTGCGAGATCACGGCGGTGTAGCCGGCGCGCTTGGCCATTTCGATGGCGGCGAAGGTCTCGGTCAGGGTACCGATCTGGTTGATCTTGATCAGGATGGAATTGGCGATGTCCTTGTCGATGCCTTCCTTGAGGATCTTGGTGTTGGTGACGAACAGGTCGTCGCCCACCAGCTGCACCTTCTTGCCCAGGGTTTCGGTCAACAGCTTCCAGCCCGCCCAGTCGTTCTCGGCCATGCCGTCTTCGATGCTGATGATGGGGTACTTGTCGCACCAGGACGCCAGCAGACCGGTCTTCTGGGCCGGGGTCAGCACCATGTTTTCACCGGCCAGGTGGTAGTTGCCGTCCTTGTAGTACTCCGACGCGGCGCAGTCCAGGCCCAGGGCGATCTGGGTACCCGGCTCGTAGCCAGCCTTCTCGATGGCTTCAATGATCAGCTTGATGGCTTCTTCGTGGCTGGAGACGTTGGGCGCGAAGCCACCTTCATCGCCGACCGACGTGGCCAGGCCACGGTCGTGCAGGATCTTCTTCAGGGTGTGGAACACCTCGGCACCGTAGCGCAGGGCTTCACGGAAGCTCGGTGCGCCCACGGGGATGATCATGAATTCCTGGATATCCAGGTTGTTGTCGGCGTGTGCGCCGCCGTTGATGACGTTCATCATCGGCACCGGCATCTGCATGGAACCGCTGCCACCGAAGTAGCGATACAACGGCAGGCCCGACTCTTCGGCAGCGGCCTTGGCCACGGCCATGGAGACGGCCAGCATGGCGTTGGCGCCCAGGCGGCTCTTGTTCTCGGTACCGTCCAGGTCGATCAGGGTGCGATCCAGGAAGGCTTGCTCATTGGCGTCCAGGCCCATGATGGCTTCCGAGATTTCGGTGTTGATGTTTTCGCAGGCTTGCAGCACGCCCTTGCCGAAGTAACGGCTCTTGTCGCCGTCACGCAGTTCGATCGCTTCGCGCGAACCGGTGGACGCACCCGAAGGCACGGCAGCGCGACCCAGCACGCCGGATTCCAGCAGCACATCGCATTCCACCGTGGGATTGCCACGCGAGTCGATCACTTCGCGGCCGATAATATCAACGATTGCACTCATTCAGATCTCCATCGAGGTTTTAAAAATTGTTGGCGGGTGCAGGCCCGGTGGCCGGGGCATCCGTACTGACCGATGCGCCCATGATGAAACGGCCGCCGGGCGGCAGCCGTTTCATGCACGCGCTCAGGAAAAGTTGTTTTCCAGGAAGCCCGCCTTCTTCACGATACGATCCAGGTCGATCATCGTGCCCAGCAGATCCTTCATGCGCGCCAGCGGCACGGCATTGGGACCATCCGACTTGGCCTCGGCCGGATTCGGGTGGGTTTCCATGAACACGCCCGAAATACCCGCGGCGATGGCCGCACGGGCCAGCACCGGCACGAACTCGCGCTGGCCGCCCGAGGACGTACCCTGCCCGCCCGGCAATTGCACCGAGTGGGTGGCATCGAAGACCACCGGGGCACCGGTCTCGCGCATGATGGCCAGGCTGCGCATGTCCGATACCAGGTTGTTGTAGCCGAAGGAGACACCGCGCTCGCAGGCCATGAACTGGTCCGGCAAGCCGACTTCACGGGCGGCGGCACGGGCCTTGTCGATCACGTTGACCATGTCGTGCGGTGCCAGGAACTGGCCCTTCTTGATGTTGACCGGCTTGCCCGACTGCGCGCAGGCGCGGATGAAGTCGGTCTGGCGGCACAGGAAGGCCGGCGTCTGCAGCACGTCCACCACCGCCGCCACGGGCTTGATCTCGTCGATCTCGTGGATGTCGGTGAGGACCGGCACGCCGATCTCCTTGCGCACCTTGGCCAGGATCTCCAGGCCCTTCTCCATGCCCAGGCCGCGGAAGGACGAACCCGAAGAGCGGTTGGCCTTGTCGAAGGAGGACTTGTAGATGAAGGGGATGCCCAGCTCGCCCGTGATTTCCTTCAGGGTGCCGGCGGTATCGAGTGCCATCTGCTCGGACTCGATCACGCAGGTACCTGCGATGAGGAAGAACGGCTGGTCCAGACCTACTTCAAAACCGCACAGTTTCATGCTTTACCCTTTGCCGCCGCGTCCTGCTGGACCTGGGCATGATGTGCCAGTGCCGCGCGGACGTACGAAATGAACAGGGGATGGCCGTCACGCGGAGTGGACTTGAACTCCGGGTGATACTGCACGCCGATATAGAACGGGTGAGCGTTCTCGCCGGTGCGCGGCAATTCCATGATTTCGCACAGATCCTCGGACGGGGTACGGGCCGAGACCACCATGCCGGCCTCTTCCACGCGGCCGAGATAGAAATTGTTTGCTTCATAGCGATGGCGGTGACGTTCGGTCACGCTGTCGCCGTAGATTTCCGCTGCCAGCGTACCCGGCTTGACCGCGCAGGTCTGCGCGCCCAGGCGCATGGTGCCGCCCAGGTCGGAGTTGGCATCGCGACGCTCGACCTTGCCGTCGTGGTTCTGCCATTCGTCGATCAGTGCCACCACCGGTTGCTCGGTCTCGGGGTCGAACTCGGTCGAGTTGGCCTTGGCCAGGCCGGCCTTGTTGCGTGCGTACTCCAGCAGCGCCACTTGCATGCCCAGGCAGATGCCCAGGTAAGGCACCTTGTTTTCGCGGGCATAGCGGGCGGCGGCGATCTTGCCTTCCACGCCGCGCTTGCCGAAGCCGCCCGGGACCAGGATGGCATCGTACTTGTCGAGGGTGTCGGTGCCGTTGGCTTCGATTTCTTCCGAATCCAGGTACTCGATGTTGACGCGGCTGCCGGTATGGATGCCGGCGTGGCGCAGCGCTTCGGTCAGCGACTTGTAGGATTCGGTCAGGTCGACATACTTGCCCACCATGCCGATGGTGACTTCGTGCGAAGGATTGTTCTGCGCATCGATCAGCTTGTCCCACATCGACAGGTCGGCCGCCTTGGGCGACAGGCCCAGCTTTTCGCAGATGATGGTATCCAAACCCTGGTCATGCAGCATCTGCGGAATCTTATAGATGGTATCGGCATCCCAGACCGAGATGACGGCATCGACGGCGACATTGGAGAACAGCGAGATCTTGTCGCGTTCGTCGTCGGGGATGCGGCGGTCGGCGCGGCACAGCAGCGCGTCGGGCGAGATACCGATCTCGCGCAGCTTCTGCACGCTGTGCTGGGTCGGCTTGGTTTTCAATTCGCCGGCCGAGGCCAGGAACGGCACCAGGGTCAGGTGTACGAAGGCGGTGGCGTTGCGACCCGAGCGCAGGCTCAGCTGGCGCGCGGCTTCCAGGAAGGGCAGCGACTCGATGTCACCGACGGTGCCGCCGATTTCCACCAGCGCCACGTCGTAGCCTTCAGCGCCACGGTGGATGAATTCCTGGATCTCGTTGGTGATGTGCGGGATCACCTGGACGGTCTTGCCCAGGTATTCGCCACGGCGCTCCTTGCGGATGACCGATTCATACACCTGGCCGGTGGTGAAATTATTCACCTTCTTCATCTTGGCCGAGATGAAACGCTCGTAGTGGCCCAGGTCGAGGTCGGTCTCGGCGCCGTCGTCGGTGACGAAGACTTCACCGTGCTGCAGCGGACTCATGGTACCGGGGTCGACGTTGATGTAGGGATCGAGCTTGAGGAGGGTGACTTTGAGGCCACGCGATTCGAGGATCGCAGCCAGGGACGCGGCGGCAATCCCTTTACCCAGGGAAGACACGACGCCGCCAGTGACAAATACAAACTTGGTCATTACAGATGAGTGCCGAACGGCACATGCGGGAAATTCAAATTATACCCCAAAACGCGCTCGTTTTTTAATCCCCCACTCGATAAGTGTCTCGCCTTCGCGAAACTTGCAGGAAGAAAACATGCGCGCCTGGATCGTCACTCTTGACCACCCGCCAACTGTTTGGTTCTGTGCGACTTGCGCCAGGCTAGGCCACCGCCCTGCCCTGCAACAGCTCGCCTATCATCTGGTGGGTGGCCTGGGCCGCCGGCGCCGGGCTTTCCATGGGGAACAGATGGCCGCCGGGAAGCTGCCGGAAATGCGGACCGACCAGACGCCGGGTCGCCTCCAGCCCGGCCAGGCGGCACTCGACCGAATCGATCCCGCCCACGAAACCGACCGGCACCGGATAGGACTGCCGCACCAACCGTCCCAGGTGATGCGGAATGGTGCGATAGACCGCCGTCTCGGTCTCGCGCGAAAAGCGCAGGCGCACGCCACCACCCGCGCCGGGCACCAGGCCGTGCTGCACGTAGTCGCGCAAGACCTGCTGCGGCCAGGCGGCAAAGAGCGCCTTGGCGGCGTAATGCTGGTAGGCCGCCTCCAGATCGGGCCAATGGTCGCGACGGCGCGCCGAGGCCACCGATGGCGAATAGCGGCTCTCGTATTTGAAGAACTTCGACAGCCGCAAGACATGGGCGCGCCAGCCTGCCACGATGGGCGAATCCAGCAGCACCACGCAGCGCACCAGCTCGGGACGACGGCGCGCAGCCATCAGCGAGAGGATGCCCCCCATGGAATGCCCGACCAGGATCACCGGCTCGGTATAGCTGCGCTCGATTTCATCGCGCAGTTCGCGCGCCAGCTTGCGCCAGCCATCGTCGACCGGGAAACGTGGATTGTGAGCATGCACCGGCAAGGCACGCACGTCGTAGTGCTGGCGCAATTGTTCAAAGAAGACGCCATAGGTGCCGGCCGGATAGCTGTTGGCATGGGCAAAATGCAGGATGGGAAGGCTCATGGAGCGACTCGCAGGACTCAATGGCGGCAGCATAGCAAAACCGACCATTTCGCGAGCGTGCTATTTTCCCGCATCGCGAAATGCGGACAGAATTTCCCTTCCCCGGCTGTTTCAGCGGCCGTACCAGTAGCGCGCGTGTTCCTTGCGGTATTGCTCGGTGTGTAACTGATCACCCAGTGTCATGGTCAGCGCCCCCGATTCGTCGGTACGCAAACCGCGAATACCCAGGCGCTGGTAGCGCGCCAGCACGTCCGCCTTGGGATGGTTGAAGCGATTGCGATAGCCGACCTGGAACACCACCAGCTCCGGATGCACGGCCCGCAGGAAGGGCTCGGTGGAGGACGTGCCGCTGCCATGATGCGGCGCCATCAGCACGGTCGACGGCAGGCGCTCGGCCATGGGGCCGTTGACCAGTTCATCTTCCTGTACGGCCTCGATGTCACCGGCCAGCAGCAGCGACTGACGGCCGATCTGCACCTTCAGCACGCAACTGCGTGCATTGGGACGCCATTTGTCGCTTTCATAGATAGCCGGCGTCGGATGCAGCATGGTGAAGCCGATGCCATCCCAGTTCCACGACTGTCCGGCCTCGCAACGCTGGTGAATGGGTGCGACCTTCAAGATGGGGCTGGCCGGCGACAGCGACGAGTAGACGCTGTCGACCGCGATGTTCTTGAAGATGGAGACCGCGCCACCCGAGTGGTCATTGTCATTGTGCGAGATCACGACGCGGTCCAGGTGGTCGATACCACGCTCGCGCAGGTAAGGCAGGATGACACGGGTGGCTCCGTCGGATTGGGCGGTGTAGTAAGGCCCGGTGTCATAGAGCAGGCGATGGCCCGGGGTTTCCACCAGCACCGCCATGCCCTGCCCGACGTCGAAGGCAGTCACGCGCATACTGCCTTCGCCGGGGGCCAGCGGCGCATTGAGCAACAGGGGCAACCAGCCGAACAGGCCCAGCCAGCGTGCTGGCCAGCCACGTGGTGCCAGCATCAGCACGGTGCCGCCCAGGGCCAGCACAAACATCCACCAGCTCGGTCGCGGCGTCTCCCAGACAGCCCAGGGCATGGCATTGAGCTCCCGCAGGAAGTCGGCCAGCCAGACCAGCAACAGGTGCGGCAGCTGCAGCACGAATTGCGCCACCACCGTGGGCAGCAGGCTGCCCAGCAGCGCCAGCGGCGTGATCACCAGCGACACCAGGGGAATGGCGATGGCATTGGCAATCGGGCTGACCAGCGAATACTGCCCGAACAGCAGCACCGTCAGCGGCACCAGCCCCAGCGTGACGATGTACTGGGCATGCGCGGCCTGCCGGAGCTGCTGCACCAGCGCCGGCCACCAGTACTTGCGTGATGCCGCCGAGGCCATGGCATGACGTGGCTGCATGCGCCCCACGGTGCCATACATCAGCAAACCCACCGCACCGAAGGAAAGCCAGAAGCCCGGCCACAGCAAGGACCAGGGGTCGGCCAGCAAGACCAGCCCCAAGGCCAGGCACAGCACCACCGACACGCGCACGATGCGTGCGCGCCAGAAGGCGATGCCGACCACGACCAGCATATAGAGGGTGCGTTGCGCCGGCACGCCAAAGCCTGCCAGCAGGACGTAGAGCAGCGCGGTGCCCATCCCCACCATCACGGCCACCTTTTGTGCCGGCATGCGCAAGGGCAACTGCGCACCGGTGAAGAAGGAGCGCCGCCACAGCCAGCTCGCCAGGCCGCCGAACAGGGCTGCCAGCATGGTGATATGCAGGCCGGAGATGGCCATCAGGTGGCCGATGCCGGTACGGTTGAAGATACTCCAGTCGGACTGGCTGATGCCGCGCTGGTCGCCCATGACCAGCGCCGCGATCACGCCGGCATACTGCTCGCCCGGCAAGGCCGCATAAATACGGTCGCGCAGCCAGCCGCGCACGGTGTCGATGACATGGCCGGGCGTCCAGACGAAGTCGTCGATGCGCCGGTTGATGGCCGTCGCCGGTGCGCCAGCCGGTGCCGGCGCCCCCACCACATAGCCGGTGGCGCGCACGTCGTCCTGCAGCAGCCACACTTCGTAATCGAAACCACCGGGATTGGCATTGCCATGCGGACGCTTGAGGCGCACCTTCAGGCGCCAGCGCTCGCCGGGCCGCATGTCGGGCACGGCCATGCGCGCCGGCGCGGCCGCTTCGCCATCTTCCACCGGCATCTGGTATCGCTGGTTGCCGTACCAGGCCAGCGCCAGGCGCGGCGGCACGGGGGGCTTGACGTCTCCCTGCATGACCACCTGCTCGACCTCGAAGCGCATGCGCAGGCCCTGCTCGGTATGGTCAGGCAGGTCGGCGACGGTACCGATGACGGTGATGTCGTGTCCCTCCCAGGCCGCAGGCAACTCCTGATCCAGGTAGTAGAGCGCAAACGAGGCGGCCCACAGGAAGCCCAGCCAGGCTCCGCAAGTCAGCAGCAAGGGCAGGCGCAGGAAAGGTTGCCAGAACTTCCAGGCGGTGAAGGCCAGCAAGGCCGCCATCACCCCGCCCACCGCATACCACTCCACGCCGGGCAACTGCCCCTGGACCTGGAGCAGGCCGACGCCGATGGCAAAGCCGATGATCAGGGCGCGCATCAGAGCCCCACTCCAGACTGGGCCAGCCGTGGCAGTGCGGCGCGGGCGTTGGCGCTGGTGGCGGCGGCGATCTCCTGCGGCGGCAGGCTGCGCAAGCCGGCCAGCACCTCGCCGATACGCGGGATCTGGTCAGGCGTATTGATGTCGGGATGACGCCAGGCCGGCGAGATATCCGGCGCGTCGGTCTCCAGCACGATGGACGAGAGCGGCAATTCGGCCGCCAGTCGACGGATCTGCAGCGAGCGCGGGAAGGTCATGGCGCCGCCAAAGCCCAGGTGCAGGCCCAGTTCGATGAAGGTCTCGGCCTGCTGGAAGCTGCCATTGAAGGCGTGGGCGATGCCGCCCGGCACGCGGATGCGACGCAGGTGCTTGAGGATGATGTCCTGCGAGCGGCGCACGTGCAGCAATACCGGCAAGTCGAACTCGCGGGCCAGCTTGAGCTGCTCGGCGAAGAAGAATTCCTGTTTCTCGCGCAGCGGCGGCTCCTTCAGGGCCGGCACGAAGAAGTCCAGGCCGATCTCGCCGATGCCCACGAACAGGGGATCGGCCATGGCCGAGCCGACCGCCTCGCGCAGCAGGACCAGGTCAGTTTCGCTGGCCGTGGGCACATAGAGCGGATGGATGCCCAGCGCATAGACGGCGTTGCCGACCCTGCGTGCCAATTGCGCCACTTCGCTGAAATTGACACGGGCAATGGCCGGGATGACGATGACCCGCACGCCCGCCTGCGCTGCCTCATCGGCAAGACTGGCAGAACGGTCGCCGAATTCCCCGGCATCGAGATGGCAGTGCGTATCGACCCACATGTGCTGGCTGGTATGGCGAAAATCGGAAGACCGGATCATCACAGCGCCGGTTCCGGATGACGACGCACGCAACGGGGGACTCCTACCCTGGTTCAGCCTGGCGTGCTTCCCCCGAAGCGTCTTGTTTTTTTATACAGCTTTTGGACAGCATATCCGGTTTGGACCGGATTCGAACGTGGCAGTTTACAGTCTAACCGGCCCTTGCAACTATTAACAAACGTAAAGATTGTCATTACAACGCCCAAGAAAAAGGACGCACGCATGCGTCCTTCTTCAGGATGGCCGGAACCAGGGGTCAGGCGACTTGCAGCGACTTGCCCAGCTTGCGCAGGAACTGCTCGCAGCGCTCCATTTGCGCCAGCGTCACGAACTCGTTGGGCTTGTGGGCGTTGCCAATATCGCCGGGGCCGCAGACGATGGTGGGGATGCCGATCTGCTGGAACAGGCCGGCCTCGGTGCCATAGGCCACCTTGCGGGTCTCGCGGTCACCGGTGAGCGCGCGCACCAGCTCGGTCACGGCGGCTTGCTCGGCCGCTTCCAGCGCCGGGCTGCCGGCGAAGTTGTCGATCTCGATGCGGGCCTCGGGGAATTCGGTACGCATCTTCGGCAGCAGGGTCTCGGCGACGTACTTGTCGATCTGTGCCTGGATGTCGGCCACGCTCATGCCCGGCAGGTTGCGGAATTCATAGGTGAATTCGCACAGCTCGGGGATGGTGTTGACCGCGATGCCGCCACGGATCTGGTTGGTGGTCATGGTGCTGAACGGCACATCGAAGAACTGGTCGTAGGGGCCATTGGCCTTGTAGCCATCGGCGAAGTCGCGGATGGCGCAGATCAGGCGGGCCGCGTGCTCGATGGCATTGCAGCCCTGCGGGGTCAGCGAGGAGTGGGCCGACTTGCCATGCACCTTGCAGGCGAACACGTTGATGCCCTTGTGGGCCACCACCACGTTCATGCTGGTGGGTTCGCCCACCACGCAGCCATCGACCTTGATGCCGCGCTTGACGATCTCTTCCAGCATCACCGGCGCGCCGATGCAGCCGATTTCCTCGTCATAGGAAAACGCCAGGTGGATGGGCTTGGCACGCGGCATGGCCAGGAATTCCGGCACCAGCGCCAGCGAAGTGGCGATGAAACCCTTCATGTCGCAGGTACCGCGACCGTACAGGCTGCCATCCTTCTCGGTGATCTTGAAGGGATCGGTATCCCACTTCTGGCCGTCCACCGGCACCACGTCGGTGTGACCGGAGAGGACGATGCCACCCTCGGTGCTGCCAGCCAGGGCACCAGCGGTGGCCGGCAAAGTGGCGAACAGGTTGGCCTTGGTCTTTTCCTTGTTGTGGGCGAGCCAGGAGGAGATGCCCTGCTTTTCCAGGCTGTCGCGCACCGTGGCGATCAGCTCCAGGTTGGAATTGCGGCTGGTGGTATCAAAGGCGACCAGGGTCTCTAGCCATTGGCGGGTGTTCATGTTCTCGTACTCCGTTGTTCAAAGGCACACCGCCGTCTCTTCTGGAGACGGCGGCGAGAAACTGCAAGCTTACCCGGATTGCGTCAGTCCTGCTGCAAGCCCTGCTCGGACAGGCGCAGGAGCCGGCCGCAACGACCGGCCAGTTCACTATCGTGGGTGACGATGACGAAGGCCGTGCCCAGGGTGCGGGACAGCTCGATCATCAGTTCGAAGGTCTTGTCGGCGGTGCCGCGATCGAGGTTGCCGGTGGGCTCGTCGGCCAGCACGCAGGCCGGACGCGTGACCAGCGCGCGGGCCAGCGCCACGCGCTGGCGCTCACCGCCCGAGAGTTCGCCCGGCACGTGCGTCACGCGCTGCGCCAGGCCGACTTGCTCCAGCATCTCACGCGCCTGCGCCTGCGCCTCGGCACGCTTGACGCGGCGGATCATCAGCGGCATGGCCACGTTGTCCAGCGCCGAGAATTCCGGCAACAGGTGGTGGAACTGGTAGACGAAGCCCAGCGACTGGTTGCGCAAGTTGCCGCGTTCGCGCTCGCCCAGGTTGGCGAAATCCTTGCCCAGCAGGGTCACACTACCGCTGCTGGGGGTATCCAGCCCGCCCAGCAGGTGCAGCAGCGTGGACTTGCCGGAACCCGACGCGCCCACGATGGCCACCTGCTCGCCAGGATGGACATCGATATCGACATTGCCCAGCACCTTCACCGAATACTTGCCTTGCGTGAAGGTCTTGCCCAGGCCGCGCGCGGCCAGCACGATTTTCTTGTCGTTCATTGTGTTCATGGCATCACTCATAGCGCAGCGCCTCCGCCGGTTTGACGCGGGCGGCCGACCAGCTCGGGTAGAGCGTCGCCAGGAAGGCCAGCACCACGGCCATGCCACCGATGGTATAGACGTCGGACCAGATCAGGTCGGACGGCAGCTCGGAAATCACATACACGCTCTTGGGCAGGAACTGCACGTGGAACAGGCGCTCGATGGCCGGCACCACCACATCGATGTTCAGCGCCACCAGCACGCCCAGGCCGATGCCGATGGCCGTGCCGATCAAGCCCACCAGGGCGCCCTGGATCACGAAGATCTTCATGATCGACCCCGGCGACGCCCCCAGGGTGCGCAGGATGGCAATGTCGGCCTGCTTGTCGGTGACCGTCATGACCAGCGTGGAGACCAGGTTGAAGGCGGCCACGGCGATGATGAGGGTCAGGATGATGAACATCATGCGCTTCTCGGTCTTGACCGCCGCGAACCAGTTGCTGTTCTGCTGCGACCAGTCGCGCAGGTAGAGGTCACCGGTCAGGGTACTGGCCAGCTGCTGGGTCACCTGCGGCGCCTGCAGCATGTCGCGGATGCGCAGGCGCACGCCGGTGGGCGCGTCCTGGCGGAACAGGGTTTCGGCATCCTGCATCTGGATGAAGGCCAGCGTGGAATCGAACTCGTAGTGACCAGCCTCGAAGATGCCCGTCACGGTGAACTGCTTCAGGCGCGGCAACACGCCCGCCGGGGTCACCTGCCCTTGCGGCGCGATCAGGGTGACCTTGTCGCCCAGGCCCACGCGCAAGCCGCGCGCCAGCTCGCCACCGATGACGATATTGAATTCACCGGCCTTGAGCGAATCGAAACTGCCCTGCTTGACCTGCTTGGCCACATCCGAGACCTTGGGTTCTTCCTCGGGCATGACACCGCGCACCACCACGCCGCGCAGGGTGTCGTCGCGCGTGATCATGGCTTGTGCCGCCACGTAGGGGGCCGCGCCCAGCACTTCCTTGTTCTGGAAGGTCTGTTTGGCCACCGCCTGCCAATCATGCATGGAGCCGGAAGCGTCGAACACCTCGATATGCGCCAGCACCGAGAGCATGCGGTCGCGGACTTCCTTCTGGAAGCCGTTCATGACCGAGAGCACCACGATCAGCGCGGCCACGCCCAGCGCGATGCCGGCCATGGAAATGAGGGAAATGAAGGAAATGAAGCTATTGCGGCCGCTGCGCTTGCCGGCCCGCGTATAGCGGATACCGACCAGCCATTCGAACGGCAGGTTTTTAATCAGACTCAAAAATTGCTCCGAGAGTGGGCCTGGAGAAGCACGGCCGATCATGTCACAGAGACAAGATCATGACCGCACGCCAACACGGGCGAAGCGCGAAGTTTGCCACAGAATGTGCAGGCGGCCCATCCCCGGCCACCACCCTCTACACCTCCTGTCAGCGGCACGCGCCCCGACGTGCAGCTAATAGATTCACTTCCCCGGCAGAGGTTCTGCATAGATACCAAGGCTTACATTCCTGCGCATTGACGCCCATTTCATCCATGAAGTTGCGCGCATGACTGGTTATATATACAGTATGCATTTTCCCGCCTTTGCCATCTGAAGCATCCTGCCATGCCGCCCGAACTCGCCCAGGACCATCCCCACGCCAGCAGCGCCGCCGAGCAGGCGCCGGAGAAGGATCCCTTCGCCCGCCTCAATGCCGAGCAGCGCGCCGCCGTCGACCATGGCAGCGGCCTGGCGCCGGCGCAGCAGGCACCGCTGCTGATCGTGGCCGGGGCCGGCTCGGGCAAGACCAATACCCTGGCGCACCGGGTGGCGCGACTGGTGCTGGAGGGTGCCGATCCGCAGCGCATCCTGCTGCTGACCTTTTCGCGCCGGGCCGCCGCCGACATGGGCCGGCGCGTGGGCCAGGTGATCCGCCAGGTAATGGGGCTGGCCACCACCGATGCGCCGCCGCAATTGCCGTGGTCGGGCACCTTCCACGCCATCGGGGCGCGCCTGCTGCGTGACTATGCCGCCCATATCGGCCTGGAAGACGACTTCACCATCCAGGATCGCGGCGACGCCGAAGACCTGATGGGCCTGCTGCGCCATGAAATGAGCCTGTCGGCCACCGACAAGCGCTTTCCGCTCAAGGCGACCTGCCTGGCCATCTACTCGCGCGCCGTCAATACCCGCCAGGACCTGGGCCAGGTGTTGCAGGGCCAGTTTCCCTGGTGCCGCGAGTGGGAACGGCAACTGGGCGAACTCTTCACCCGCTACGTGGACGCCAAGGAGGCCCAGCACGTCCTGGATTACGACGACCTGTTGCTGTTCTGGGCCGACATGATGTCGGATGCGCAGATCGCGCAGCTGGTGGGCGCGCGGTTCGACCATGTGCTGGTCGATGAATACCAGGACACCAACCGCCTGCAGGCCGAGATCCTGCAGCGGATGAAGCCCGATGGCGCCGGGGTCACCGCCGTGGGCGACGATGCACAATCGATCTATTCCTTCCGTGGCGCCACGGTGCGCAACATCCTCGACTTCCCGGCGCTGTTCTCGCAACCGGCGCGACTGTTGACGCTGGAGCAGAACTACCGTTCCACGCAACCCATCCTGCAGGCTTCCAACGCGGTCATCGCCGATGCCCCCGAGCGTCACTTCAAGAACCTCTGGAGTGACCGCCCCTCCTCGCAACGGCCGCAGCTGGTGGTCATTCCCGACGAAGCCGAGCAGGCGCGCTGGGTCGCCAACCGCATCCTGGCGCACCGCGAAGAGGGGTTCACGCTGAAGTCGCAGGCGGTGCTCTTCCGCACCGCCACCCACAGCGCCGCGCTGGAGCTGGAACTGGTCCGCCGCAATATCCCCTTCGTCAAGTTCGGCGGGCTCAAATTCCTGGAAAGCACCCACATCAAGGACCTGCTCTCGCTGCTGCGCCTGGCGCACAACCCGAGCGGGCGCATGGCCGGGTTCCGGGCGCTGCAGCTGATCCCCGGCGTGGGCCCGGCCACGGCCAGGAAAGTGCTGGACCTGATGGGAGCCGCCAGCGACCCGGCTGATGCCCTGCTGAATTTCGGCGCGCCGGCCAGCATTGCCCTGCAGTGGCAAGCCTTTGCCGATACCTATGCCCTGATGCGCCGCGCCAGTGCCGCCTGGCCGACCGACATCAACGCCGCCCGCGACTGGTACCTGCCGCAGCTGGAGCAGCGCTACCAAGACGCCGACGCCCGCGCCGCCGACATCGAGCAACTGGCCGCGCTGGCCAGGGGCTATGCCTCGCGCGAGAACTTCCTCACCGAACTGACCCTGGACCCACCCGAGTCCAGCAGCGACTATTCGGCCCCGCCCTATCGCGACGAGGACTACCTGACGCTCTCCACCATCCATTCGGCCAAGGGCCAGGAGTGGCGCTCGGTGCATGTCCTGAACGTGGTCGACGGCTGCATCCCCTCGGACCTGGCCACCGGCAGCGAAGCCGAGATCGCCGAGGAGCGCCGCCTGCTCTACGTGGCCATGACGCGGGCCCGCGAGCATCTGCACCTGATCGTGCCGCAGCGCTTCTACATCACCCAGCAGACGCCGCAGGGCGATCGCCATGTGAACGGCATCCGCAGCCGCTTCATCACGCCACGCATGCTGCCGCATTTCGAGGACAGCCTGTGGCTCTCGGCCGAGACCAATGGCGCCCGCACCCCCATGCCCGACAGCGTCAGGATGCTGGTGCGGCAACGTGCCAAGAGCGCCTGGAAAAAGCCCTAAGTGAAGTTCCGGGCAGGTCGGCCGGGCCAAGCGGCCCGCCAGCCGCTAAAATAGCGCCCCATGAATCAACTCGACATCCTCATCCCCTTCGCGCTGCCGCCGGCCGAACTGGCGCGCGACCTGCTGCGCCAGTGCCAGGCGCCGGCGCTGGCCATGTTGCTGGGCCGTGGCAAGGCCGCCGCCCCGCGCCAGTCCCATGACCCGTTCTCGCGCGCCCTGCCGCACGAGCACTGGCTGGCACAACGCTTCGGCCTGCCCGCCCCCGCCCAGGACAGCAGCCCCGCCGCCGCCGCCGCCCTGATGCAGCAGTTGGGACAGGCACCGCAGGCAGGGCACTGGTTCGTGCTGCATCCGGCCCATATCCACGTCGCCCGCGACCACCTGGTGCTCACCGACATCGGCCAGCTGCAGCTGGACGAGGACGAATCCCGGCGCCTGTTCGCGGCGGCCCTGCCACTGCTCACCGAGATCGGCCATGAGCTGGTCTATGGCGACGCCCGCACCTGGTTCATCCGCGCCGATGCCTGGGCCGGCCTGCGCACCTCCACGCCGTCGGCCGCCAGCGGTCGCAACGTCGACATCTGGATGCCGGAAGGCCCGGGCGAACTGGCCTGGCGCAAGCTGCAAAACGAAGTGCAGATGCAGTGGTTCGCCGAGTCCCTCAACGAACAGCGTGAGATGCGCGGCCAGAAGGCCATCAATTCGATCTGGATCTGGGGCGGCGCCGGCAACGGCGCCATGGCGCAGTCGGCCTATGCCGGCAGCTTCGGCCTGCGCGGCTGGATGCGCGCCTTCGGCGCCGAGACCGGCGATACCGGTGCGGCACAGGTCGTGCAAGGCAGCGGCCAGCGCCTGCTGGTGCTCGATGCGCTGGCCGAGGCGGCCCTGGCCGAGGAATGGGGCCTGTGGCTGCAACACCTGCAACACCTGGACCGCGACTGGCTGGCACCGCTGCTGGTATCGCTGCGCGCCGGCTCGGTGGATGCCATCGAACTGATCCTGAGCGGCCCCGACCGCCTGACCCGCACCACCGTCACCCGTGGCTCCCTGCGCCGCTTCTGGCGGCCCGCGTCGCTGGCGGGGTTGGCAGCATGATCCGCGTCACCACCCGCTCCTACTCGCCGCAACAGGCCGACCAGCTCATCGCCGAGGGCGTGCATCCGGTACTGGCGCGTGTCTATGCCGCGCGCGGCCTGTCCAGCGCGCGCGAGCTGGCCAGCGAACTCAATGCCCTCTTCGCGCCCTCGGGCCTGCTGCATATCGAAGCCGCCGCCGTCTACCTGGCCGACGCCATCGCCGCCGGCAAGAAGCTGGTCATCGTCGCCGACTATGACTGCGACGGCGCCACCGCCTGTGCCGTCGGCCTGCGCGGCCTGCGCCTCCTGGGCGCGCAGGTCGACTACATCGTCCCCAACCGCTTCGAATACGGCTATGGCTTGACGCCCGAGATCGTCGAGCTGACCGTGCGCGAAAAGAATCCCGACATCATCGTCACCGTCGACAATGGCATCGCCAGCATCGATGGTGTGGCCGAGGCCAAGCGGCGCGGCATCGACGTGGTCGTGACCGACCACCACCTGCCCGGCGACACGCTGCCCGAGGCGCGCGTGATCGTCAACCCGAACCAGCCGCAGTGCGGCTTCCCCAGCAAGAACCTGGCGGGCGTGGGGGTGATGTTCTATGTGCTGCTGGCCGTGCGTGCCGAGATGCGCAAGCGCGGCCTGTTCGACGCCCAGACCCAGCCGCGCCTGGATGCCCTGCTGGACCTGGTGGCACTGGGGACCGTGGCCGACGTGGTCAAGCTGGACGCCAACAACCGCATCCTGGTGGCACAGGGCCTGAAGCGCATGCGCAGCGGCAAGATGCATCCCGGCATCGCCGCGCTGTTCCGCGCCGCTGGCCGCGAGGCGCGCCGCGCCACCCCCTTCGACCTCGGCTTTGCCGTCGGCCCGCGCCTGAACGCCGCCGGCCGCCTGGCCGACATGGCCCTGGGCATCGAATGCCTGACCACCGATGACGAAGGCCGCGCCTGGGCCATCGCCCAGCAGCTCGACGCCATCAACCGTGAGCGCCGTGATATCGAGGCCGGCATGCAGGACACCGCCATGCTGCTGCTGGACGACTTCAATCCGGCCGACCGCCGCACCATCGCCGTCTTCGACCCGTCCTGGCACCAGGGCGTGATCGGCATCGTGGCCTCGCGCCTGAAGGACAAGTTCTATCGCCCCACCATCACCTTCGCCCCCGGTGACGAGGGCTTCCTCAAGGGATCGGGCCGTTCCATCGCCGGCTTCCACCTGCGCGATGCACTGGACCTGGTGTCCAAGCATGCCCCCTCGGTGATGACCAAGTTCGGCGGCCATGCCATGGCGGCCGGCCTGACCATCCACGCCGAGGCCTTCGAGGCCTTCTCGGAGGCCTTCGAGGCGGTCGGTCGCGACTGGCTCACCCAGAACCAGCTGGAGCGCGTCATCGAGACCGATGGCGTGCTGGAAGACGAGTACTACTCGGTTCCCTTCATCACCCTGATGGACCAGCAGGTCTGGGGCCAGGGCTTTGCGCCGCCGGTGTTCTGCGATCATTTCCGCGTGCTCAGCCAGCGCATCCTCAAGGAGAAGCACCTCAAGCTCCAGCTGGAAAAGGAGGGCCGCAAGTTCGACGCCATCTGGTTCGGCCACACCGACTCGCTGCCGGACCACGCCCGCGTCGCCTTCCGGCTGGACGCCAACGAGTACAACGGCAAGACCACGGTGCAGCTGATGGTGGAGCACGCCGAAGGCGCCTGATATCGTCCTGACAGTTGACTGACAAGCCCATGGCAGGAGGCGACGGTACTGCGAAAAAACCGACAAATCCCCGCCGCAGTGGCACAATGCCGGCTTGGAGTGAATCCAGCCGGCAATTGCCCTGTCATTGGTAGCGCTCCAGCATCCATCAATAACAACAAGATCAAGTCGTCGATGAAGATCAAGCGCTTCAATTGCAGCCTGGTGACTCGGCTCGTCCTGTTCGGCGTCGTGCTGATCGCGGTAAGTGCTGCCCTGCGCTACTATATCCTGATCGACTTCCTGCAACGCGACCAGGCGCAAGTGGCTGCCGACCAGCAAAGCACCATCGCCAGTTACCTGGCGCAGGATATCGGTTACCGGGTCCAGGAGCGCGCGCGTTACCTGGAGCGCCTGTCGGCCCACGTACCGCCTGAGCGCCTCAACGACCGTGCGGCCCTGAGCGACTGGCTGCGCGATCACCAACAATTGCAGCCGCTGTTTTCCCAGGGCCTGTTTGCCGCCGATGCAGAAGGCAACATCCTGGTCGACTACCCGCGCATCGAGGAACGGCGCAAGCTGACGCTGGCGGACTATCCCGATTTCAAGCGCGTGCTGCAAGGTGCCACCCTGATCTGCCCGCCCATGCACAGCCCCGCCACCGGCAAGCCCGTGCTGGCCATGCTCACGCCGCTGCGCGATGGCAGTGGCCGCATCGTCGGCATCCTCGGTGGCAGTACCGAACTGACCGCGCCGGGCTTCCTGGATCACCTGCAACAGGCCAGGCTGGGGCCTTCCGGCAGCTTCCTGCTGATTTCCCCGGAACAACGTCTCATCATCGCCTCCAGCGACGAGGTGCTGGTCTATACGCAACTGCCAGCGGTGGGCAAGGATGTGTTGATGGATCAGGCTCTCCATGGCCTGCGTGGCAGCGGCGTGGGCGTGGCCGCCAATGGCGTGACCGAGATCAAGGCCTTTGCCTCGGTGCCGGACACCAACTGGCTGGTGGCGGTGACCCTGCCGCTGGCCTCGGCCCTGCCCACGGTCGAACGCACGCGCGCGCTGATTGCCCGCGGCGCCCTGATCCAGAGCGGCATGATCGTGCTGCTGGTGGTACTGGCCTACCTCTGGTTCTTCCGGCCGCTGCGCCGCGCCGCCGCGCTGGCCGAGCGCATGACCCGGGGCGACCTGCCGCTGTCGCCGCTACCGGTGGAGCGGCGCGATGAAGTGGGTCACCTGACCATGGCCTTCAACGGCCTGCTGACCCGGCTCAAGCTGCACCAGGCAGAACTGCAGCACCAGGCCCATCACGACATGCTCACCGGCCTGCCCAATCGCATGATGCTGGCCGAGCGCATGCAGGCTGCCCTCAGCCATGCCTGCCGCGGGGGGAGCGGCGTGGCCCTGCTGTTCCTGGACCTGGATGGCTTCAAGCCCATCAATGACTCGCTGGGCCACAAGGCCGGTGACCAGGTCCTGCAGGAAGTGACCCGACGCCTGCGCCAGGTGGCGCGTCACGGCGATACCCTGGCACGCGTGGGCGGGGATGAATTCGTGCTGCTGGTGACCGACCTGGCACAGCCCTTCGAGCATGGCGCCCAGGTACTGGCCGAGAAATGCATCAAGGCCGTCTCCGAACCGCTGCACCTGCTGCAGGGCGACTTCACGCTGGGGGTGTCGGTGGGGATTGCGGTCTGCGATGGCAGTTGCGACGCCGACAGCCTGCTGCAGGCCGCCGACAAGGCCATGTATGCCGCCAAGAACAATGGCCGCGGCTGCTACGTGATCGCACCCGCGCGCCCGGGTTGCAACGTCACCCCGTTCAACGTACCGGAAGGAACTGCAGGAACGACCCGCCCAGCAGGTTCTGCACATAGCTGATACCGGCACGGCGGTAACGTTCGGTGGTGAATTCGGCCATCAGGTCCAGGCGCCCGACGATCTTGCCGAACTCCCGCTCGAAACTGAGATTGCGCACCTCCCCGCCGATCTCGTCGGAGAACAGCAGCGGCGCACCTGCGGCATTGCGGCGGCTGGACAGGATCCAGGCGGCGATCTCGACATTGCGGGCGGCGTTGTAGAGATGCTGGGCGTCTAGCCCATCGACCAGGAAGAACTCGATCTTGTTGCCATGGGCCACGATGATCATGTCGGCCGTGGCATCGATGAAGGCCGCGACCCTATCCCCCTTGAACTCCGGTGACAAGGCCAGCGCCATGGCCAGGATATCGCGCTTGCCCTGCAATTCCGGCCAGGCCTGGCGCTGTTCGATGGCCTGCTGCACCTTCTTTTCGGCCTCCTCGCGGCTGGCGGCGGTCTTCTTCCACTCGGCCGGATTGCGCCGGTACAACTTCGACATCAGCAGGTACAGGCTATCCAGATTGGCCCGCATGGCCAGGGTGGCGACGCGGTTGGTATCGGACTGCCCCATCTCGCGCGAGCTGGCGTCGGCGCCACGGACCTCGCCATGCGGCGCAGGTGAACTGGCGCAGGCCGCCAGCAGCGCGGCACAGGGTAGCAGGAGAGGAAGCAGCTTTCTTCTTGTCATCGGCGGGCAGGACGAAACGAGCTGATAGGACCGATCCTATCAGAATGCGTTCCGCACCGGCCCGCCATGTGCGGCGGCTGCGCGCCAGACTAGGCCCGGGCGGCGTAGGGCAAGCCGGTCAGGTAGCCGACGGTCGCGCCGAAACGGTCCTTGTAGTTGGCCCGCACCAGGGGGTCGAGCTTGTCCCTGACCTTGTCGTGCAGCCCCTTTTCCCAGTCGCCGGCGTGCTGGAAGTTGCTCATCACATAGGTCCAGCCATGGATCTCGTCGACCGCATGCAGGCCGGTCGATTCCGCCCCGGCCGGACAGGACAGCACCCGCGTGAGCGCCTTGGTATCGACGTTGTAGGCCCACAGGAAGTTGTTGACGTGCATGCCGCTGTCTTCGCCGATGAAGAGCGTGCGCAGCTTTTCGGAGAACTTGATGTTGTCCGGGTTGGCGATGTGCTCCTGGTCGGCCAGGTTGCCCAGCGCGTCCGGCGTCTTCAGGTCCACGCCCACCAGGGCGGCTGGCGGGGCCATGTCGACCGGCACCCACTGGCTGTCGATGGCGCGGCCGTTGACATCGCGCTGCTCGCCGCGCAGGTTCAGCGCATAGACGGCGCCCGCCTTGGGGCCCTGTACCTTGATGTGGCCGGAACCGTCCAGCATCGAGGTCTGCACATAGGACATGGCCGAGTAGGCGATCTTGTCACGCGCATTGACGGTGGTACCTTCCATCTTGGTGAAGCCTAGGCTGCCACCGGCCAGCGCCGCATAGCGGTGGGTTTCCAGGAAGGCTGCGGCCTTCTCCATGCCCGGCTTGACGCGCACCCAGTTGGGCTTGCCGCCGAAGGGGATGCGGGTGAAGGACGCGTCGGCCGGATCGCTGGTGCGGATATCCATGATGTCGGCTGCCTTGTAGCGCTCCGCCATGGCCTGGATTTCCGCGCTGGTGGCACTGCCCAGGCGCACCCAGGAGAGCTTGCCGGCGCCCGGACCCACGCCCGAGACCTGCTCCCAGCGTGCCACGAAGAGGCTGCCCGAGGAGAGATCGGCGGCGCGGTCGGCAATGAACATGAACAGGCCGCCATTGGTGGCATCGTCGCCCATCAACACGGTACGCTGGTCGGGCATGACCTGTACCAGTTCATGCGAGATACGGCCCAGGCAATAGTGCTTCTTGATCGAGCCAGTGCCATCGGGGTTGACGGTCACCTCCGGCAAATGGCCGTAGTGGTAGGGATTGGCGCGCGTTTCATCACCGTACAGGTTCTTGCTGAAGGCCTTGAATTGCGGGTTGGCGGCAATGGCTGCGGCATCCGGCTCGTACTCTTCGGAAGACAGGTGGGTGTTCCACGGCGACAGGCTGGCGCCGCAGGTGATCCACAGGCCATTGACCTGGGCCGTATCGACGTTGTGGTACTTCACCAGGGTCAGCTTGCCCGAGGACGGGTCCTGGTCCAGCGTCAGCACGGCGATCGGCGACGGTAGCTGGCCATACATGGCGGCCTGCTTCTGGTCACGGGTGGTGTATTCGAATTGCACCACGGCAAACACCGCATTGCCCTTCACGCCGGGCACGCTGGCGCCCTTCACGGTCAGCAACGAGGAGCCGTCCGGGCAGTCCGAGTAGAACTGGCGCTCGCGCCCGGCCACCGAGCGGTCGATGATGGGGCGGTTGTGGATGTCGACGTAGCCGCCGGCCAGGATACTGCCCCCTTTGCCATCCGGAACCATGTCGCCGGTCATGAAGAATGGCTGGTAGGCCAGTTTGTAGCTCTGCTTGCTGCCATCGGTAAAGGTCACCTCCAGGGCCGAGCCCACCGTGGTGCTGGCCATGGCGGCCGGATTGTCCAGCGTGGGCGCGGGCATGCCGGTGAAGCGCGCCGAGGCGAACGGCTTGCCGCTCCCCGGGGTGGCGCAGGCCCCCAGCAGGGCCGAGGCCGACAGGCCGCCGGCCAGCGGCAGCAGCGGCGCGGTGGCAAAGGCCTTGAGCAAGCGGCGGCGGCCAGCCTGCGGCAGATCGGCATCAGGGGTAAGAACGGTGGCGGTGGGGGTGGGCTGTCTCATCTAGTATTCTCCGGGTTGATCAGTACTTCGCGGTCGGCGGCTGGTGCATTCGTCAGGCTTTTGTCAGCAAAACAGGCGCGCCGATGGTAACGAGCGAAAATGACAGGCCCGTGACGGAGATGAAACTCCCCCTCTCCTCTTGTATAATTCGAGGTTTGATCGCAAAAGAAACCATCATGGAAGCAGAACGCCTCAATTCCCTCCAATCCCTGCTCGACGATCTGGCCACCCGCGCCATCGAGCTACGGAGGTATCTTTGACTTCGATGTGAAGTCGGAGAAACTCGAGCAAGTCAACGCCGAACTGGAAGACCCCAACGTCTGGAACGACCAGAAACGGGCCCAGGACCTCGGCAAGGAAAAGAAATCGCTGGAAGCGATCGTCCATACCCTCATCAAGATCGACAGTGAGCTCACCGATGCCCGCGACCTCTTCGAGATGGCGCGCGAGGAAAAGGACGAGGACACCATCGTCGCCATCGAAGGCGATACCGAGGGTCTGAAGAAGCTGGTGGAAGACATGGAATTCCGCCGCATGTTCAGCGGCCCCATGGACGCCAACAACTGCTTCATCGACATCCAGGCCGGCGCCGGCGGCACCGAAGCCCAGGACTGGGCCTCCATGCTGCTGCGCCAGTACCTGCGCTATTGCGAACGCAAGGGCTTCAAGGCCGAGATCATGGAGCAGTCCGACGGTGAAGTGGCCGGCATCAAGACCGCCACCATCAAGGTCGAGGGCGACTACGCCTATGGTTTCCTGCGTACCGAGACCGGCGTACACCGTCTGGTGCGCAAGTCCCCGTTCGACTCGTCCAATGGTCGCCACACCTCCTTCTCGAGCCTGTTCGTCTACCCGGAAGTGGACGAATCCTTCGAGGTCGAGATCAACCCGGCCGACGTGCGCGTGGATACCTATCGCGCCTCCGGTGCCGGCGGTCAGCACATCAACAAGACCGACTCCGCAGTGCGCCTGACGCACGCGCCATCGGGCATCGTCGTGCAATGCCAGAACGACCGCAGCCAGCACCGCAACCGTGCCGAAGCCTGGGACATGCTGCGCGCCAAGCTGTTCGAACTGGAACTGCGCAAGCGCATGAGCGAGCAGCAGAAGCTGGAAGACTCCAAGACCGATGTCGGCTGGGGTCACCAGATCCGCTCCTACGTGCTGGACCAGTCCCGCATCAAGGACTTGCGCACCAACTTCGAAACCGGCAATACCAAGGCAGTGCTCGATGGCGACATCGACGACTTCATCGCTGCCTCGCTGAAACAGGGCGTCTGATCCACGCTGGCCGCGCAGCCCTTGCGCGGCCAGCCGTTGCCTGACCGACCGTTCAACACTCACGAATTCCAACCATGACCACGCAAAACACCCCCGCCGCCCAGCCGGCAGCCGACGAGAACAGCATCATCGCCGAGCGCCGCGCCAAGCTGGCCGCCATCCGCGAACAGGGTATCGCCTTCCCCAACGATTTCCGCCCGGCCAACACCGCCGCCGACCTGCACGCCAAGTACGACGGCTTCGACAACGAAGCCCTGGAAGCCGAACCGGTCAACGTGACCGTGGCCGGCCGCATGATGTTGAAGCGGGTCATGGGCAAGGCGGCTTTCGCCACCCTGCAGGATGCCTCGGGCGTGCGCGCCGATGGCCGCATCCAACTCTACGTGACCCGTGACGTCACCGGCGAAGACGCCATGGCCGCCTTCAAGCACTATGACCTGGGCGACATCCTGGGCGCCGAAGGTACCCTCTTCAAGACCAAGACCGGCGAACTGTCGGTGAAGGTCACCAAGCTCAAGCTGATCACCAAGTCGCTGCGCCCGCTGCCCGACAAGTTCCACGGCCTGGCCGACCAGGAAATGAAGTACCGCCAGCGCTACGTCGACCTGATCATGAGCGAGGAAACCCGTCGCACCTTCAAGGCCCGTACCGCCGCCATGTCGTCGATCCGACGCTTCATGGAAACCAACGACTTCATGGAAGTCGAAACCCCGATGCTGCACCCGATCCCGGGCGGCGCCGCTGCCAAGCCCTTCATCACCCACCACAATGCGCTGGACATGCAGATGTTCATGCGTATCGCCCCCGAGCTGTACCTGAAGCGCCTGGTGGTGGGCGGCTTCGAGCGCGTCTTCGAGATCAACCGCAACTTCCGCAACGAAGGCGTGTCGCCGCGTCACAATCCCGAATTCACGATGATGGAGTTCTACGCCGCCTACGTGGATTACCAGTGGCTGATGGGCTTCACCGAACAGGTGATCCGCCAGGCCGCCATCGATGCCCACGGCACCGCCGTGCTGACCTACCAGGGCCGCGAGCTGGACCTGTCCAAGCCCTTCGACCGCCTGACCATCAGCGGCGCCATCCTCAAGTACGCACCGGGCTACACCGCCGAGCAACTGGCCGACATCGACTTCCTGCGCACCGAACTGAAGAAGTTCGGCGTCAAGACCGACCAGGCCCCGCTGGCCGGTGCCGGCATCGGCGCCCTGCAACTGGCGCTGTTCGAAGAAACCGCCGAATCGCAGCTGTGGAACCCGACCTACATCATCGACTACCCGGTTGAGGTCTCGCCGCTGGCACGCGCCTCCGACACGGTGCCGGGCATCACCGAGCGCTTCGAGCTGTTCATCACCGGCCGCGAGATCGCCAACGGCTTCTCGGAATTGAACGACGCCGAAGACCAGGCCGCCCGCTTCCAGGCCCAGGTGGCCGCCAAGGATGCCGGCGACGAAGAAGCCATGTACTACGACGCCGACTACATCCGCGCGCTGGAGTACGGCATGCCCCCGGCCGGCGGCTGCGGCATCGGCATCGACCGCCTGATGATGCTCATCACCGACTCGCCCAACATCCGTGACGTGATCCTGTTCCCGCACCTGCGCCGCGAAGACTGATCCGGCCGGCTGTCCTGTCTTGTCCGCATCCCGCCCGGGATGCGGATTCTCCCTTCCGCAGTCTCCCTCTCCCCACCTGCCTCGCCGCTGGACTTGCCTTTATAGCAAGAATGCAGCTGTTGTCGTGCTGCAAACCCGCCTCCTGCGCCACCGCCCAGCGCATTACAAGTTTTTACAACTCTCACAGAATCGGGATTTTTTTTGCCCGATGAGCACTCCATAATCCAGTCATCCACTTGGGTGGACATCAGAACAACTAGAGAGGTCATCATGGAAACCAACATTGTCACCAAACCCAGCGCAAATCGTCTGCATCCCCTCGTTGCAGGTGCCGCTATCGCCGTCATCCTGGTCAGCCTTCTGGGCGTGGCCGCCATGACCGGCTTGCTGCCCAACTCCAAGAGCGCCAATTCGCCGCAACAACTGGCATCGATGGAACAGAATGCGCAACAGCCCGGCCAGCCGATGAACCAGCAACAGCAGGCCGCACTGATGCCGTCCCAGGCGGCGCCTGCCGGCCAGCAACAGCAAGCCTATCCGGCCCAGGCCGCAGCCCCGGCTACCCAACGTACACCGGCCGTCTGCAGCAGCTGCGGTGAAGTGGTCGCCGTGCGCGCCGTGCAACATACCCCCAGCACCAGCGGCGTGGGCATTGCCGGTGGCGCCGTGGTCGGCGGCCTGCTGGGCAACCAGATCGGCGGCGGCACCGGCCGTACCCTGGCCACCATCGCCGGCGCCGTTGGTGGCGGCTATGCCGGCAACGAGGTCGAAAAGGGTGTCCGCACCACCACCAGCTACGTGGTCGACGTACGCATGGATAACGGCAAGTCGCGCAGCTTCCCGCAAAGCGGTGCCAACTGGCGCGTCGGCGACCAGGTGCGCGTGATCAACGGCCACCTGGAGAGCCGTGGCTGATTGCCCAGCCCGCCCCCTCCCCTAGCCAGCCCTTCGAGTCCGCTCGAGGGGCTTTTTGCTTTCAGGGCAGCTTGCCAGTCACAAGCAGAAAAAATTTACCCAAGTTAATCTCCGCGCCGGTACACCAATTGTTGTATTACAACGTTAGGACGACACGGAACTGTCATATTCCTGCTGAATGGGGCAACATCGACTCCTATTCCCGAGCTGACGAGAAGGAATTCGATAAAAGCTGGCAACATTCCTCCCGGGCAGTTAGACTTTTGTAAATTAATTCATCTGCCAGAGACAGAAGCAGAATTTTGGTTGTCGGGATACAGAACGCATCCAAGCCAATGCGTCGGCCCGCATCCTCCTCACAAACGGGGGGCGAACGATTCGCCAGTACGGGCTTACCGGCTCGAATGCGTGTTTTTGATTTATGGACTCACTGTCATCCATCGACTCCAGCGGCCTCTCTGTGGCCGCACCGGCTGAAGAACGCCATGGCGGCCCGCACAAGGAGCATGCCGTCATCCTGCTGCACGGCCTGTGCGGTTCCCAGCTTGAGATGGGCTCGATTCCCAAGCAGCTCAAGAAGGCCGGCTGTACCGTCATTCCCCTGAACATCGAGAATTACTCGGCCGCGCTGACCAATCCCCGCGTCTCCCCCAACTGGGAAGACTGGTGCGCCGTGGTCGAAAGCCGCGTGGCGCGCCTCAAGGAAGAATTCAAGACCGTCTCGATTTGCGGCCTGTCCATGGGCGCCACGCTGGCCCTGGCGGTGGCCGCGCGCAGCAAGGAACTGCTCTCGGTGGTACTGCTCTCGCCGGTGCTGCAATACGACGGCTGGTCGGTGCCCTGGTACTGGAAGCTGCTCACCGTGGTGTATGACCTGGGCCTGCGCAACTGGTCCTACAAGGAGAGCGAGCCCTACGGTATCAAGAACTACGAGATGCGCCGACGCGTGGCCAGCGCCCTGGAAAAGGATGGCGTGGCCGCCGTGGGGGCCGCCTCGATCCCCGCCCGTCACCTGCGGGCGGCACTGCACATGATCGATTTCGTACGCAGGTCGCTGCCGCTGGTACGTGCCGACACGCTGATCATCCACTCCATCGACGATGAAACCGCCTCCCCGCGCAATGCAGAGGTAATCTTGCAGCACATCAACGCCGAGGTCCGCAAGGTCATCTGGCTGGGCGATTGCTATCACATCATCACGGTCGACAACGAACGCGAGATCGTCACCAACGAAACGGTGATGTTCATCAAGCGCAGCATCGATATTCATGGCAACGAACTGTCGCGCAAGTACCTGGCGCACTCGTCACCGCTGAAGGATCGCCGTCACTAGGCGGGCTGACAGATACGCAAATGCAACATCATGACGCAGATGTGCTTTGCGTCAGTGTTTTGAAAGACTGCTTCCTTAACATGAGGGCATTGCGCTGCGGTGCAACGCACGAGAAGATGGATACGACGCACAACCACTCAAAAACCATCATGGGACTGATCCGACTGAAGAACGCCAAGAGCTGGCGCCCGCAGGGTTTTCGCCCCGTGTATGTGAGCGCGCTCGGCTTCATTGCCGCCTTCGGCCTGCGCTACGCGCTGGCGCCTTTCGTGGAAGATTCGCTGTCGATGCTGTTCTTCGCCATCAACAGCATCGTCATCAGCTACCTGTTCGGCTATCTGTACTCGCTGGGCCTGCTGGCCATCAGCATCCCGACGGCCATGTTCTTCTTCCGCAAGCCCTACTACACGATGGACGGGCTCAACGACAAGGACATCTTCCTGATCCTGGTCTACACCACCATCGTCGCCACTGCGGCGCTGATCATCGAGTGGCTGCAACGCGAACGCTATGCTGCCGTGCTGCAACAACGGGTCTCCGAGACCCGCTATCGCCTGCTCATCGAGTCCGACCAGGCCCGCCGCGCCGAGTACAGCAAGCAATTCGAAGCCAGCTCTGCCAGCGACCAGGGCTGATCCAAGCCGATATCGCCTGATGCGAGGCCAGCGCGCATCAGGAAGCGCCTGATATCCAGCCCCACCTCCATCTGCGAAGATGGCCTCAACACAGCAAGGAGGCCATCATGTCCGCATCTCACCCCATCCCCCGTATCCTCGTCATCGACGCCGATCTGGACGCCATCGAAACGGCCCGCTTCGCCCTGTGGCGCAGTCATACCGCCTGCCGCTTCGAATGGTTCGACGATGCCGAAGTGGCCAATGCCTCCCTGCTGGCCCAGGCCCTGTGCCGCTCGCGCGACCTGCCGGCGCTGATCCTGCTGGATCCGCGCAAGTTCCCTGGCACTGAAGGCTATGAACTGCTGCGCACCCTGTGTGTGTACCAGCAGCTGGCTCACATCCCCCTGGTGCTGTTCACCGAATCGCCGCTGTGCAGCGACTTTGCCCAGGAACAGGACAGCCGCATCTGGTATGCCGCCAAGCCCGAGCGTGCCGCCGACCATATGGACCTGGTCACCCGCTGCGTACAGAAGCGCCTGTGCCAGCCTGAATTCCACTAACGTGGCGACGGCCGCAGCAGACCTGCCAGGCGGCCGATGAGGGCATCGAACTGCTCGGCGGACGTATTGCCGTAGCCGATCACCAGGCCGTTGTTGTCGGCCTGCCGGCGCTGTGCCGAGAACGAAGACAGCGCTCCCACATTCATACCCGCCGCGCGCGCCGCCGCACTGATGGCGACATCCTCCAGCGCCGGCGGCAACTGCACCGTCAAGTGCAGGCCGCTCTCCCCACCCCGTACCGCATAGGACGCCGGCAAGTGCGCCTGCAGCGCCAGCCGCAAGGCCTGCTGCCGCTCGCGATAGAGACGCCGCATGCGCCCCAGGTGACGGGCAAACTGTCCCCCGGCAATGAATTCGGCCAGGGCCAGCTGCTCCAGCCGGTGCCCGCCCCGCAATAGCTCGGCCAAGGCCGGATAAGCCCCGGCACCCGCCGACGCCGGCAAGACCAGGAAACCGATGCGCAAGGCCGGGAACATGGTCTTGCTGAACGTCCCCACATACAGCACCGGCGCATCAGCCACCAGCCCCTGCATGGCCGGCACCGGATGGCCGCGATGACGGAACTCGCTGTCGTAGTCGTCCTCGATGATCCAGCTGCCGGCCTGGCGCGCCCGGGCGATGAGTTCGAGCCGACGCGACAGCGACAGCACCGCCCCGGTCGGATACTGGTGCGAGGGCGTCACATGCACCAGCCGTGGTGCTTGCCGGCGCCAGGCACGCGCCGGAATCAGGATGCCCTCGCCATCCACCGGCATGGCCTGGATCTTCAAGTCCCCCGCATGAAAGGCCGCACGCACGCCACCGTAGCCCGGATCTTCCATCCAGGCCCGCTCGCCCGGATTGGCGAACAGGCGCACACACAGCGACAAGGCCCCCTGCGCGCCCTCGGTCACCACCACCTGGCCGGGCGTGCAACGCACTCCGCGCGCCACCCGCAGGTATTGCGCGATGGCCTCGCGCAAGGCTGGCTCGCCCAGCGGATCGCCATAGGCCAGCACTTGGGGCGAGGCCCGTTTCAAGGCCCGTTCCTGGGCACGCAACCAGGCGTTGAGCGGAAAGCGGCTCAAGGCCGGCATGCCCGGCGTGAGCGGCAGGGTGCGGTCGCCCGCGTCGCGGGTCGGCGTCATGGTGCTGACGCGGCGCGACTGGCGCGGCGCGCTGACAGTGGCGACGTCCTCGGTAGCGGCGCGCTGCTGCGGTGGCGGGGCATGGGCCAGCGAGGCCACCCGCGTCCCCTGGCGATCGGCCTGGGCATAGCCCTCGGCCACCAATTGTTCGTAGACCGCCAGCACGGTATTGCGCGCCACCTGCAGCTCGGTACACAGGCTACGGCTGGAGGGCAGGCGGCTGCCCGCTGGCAGCTGGCCATCGAGGATGGCGTGCTTCAGGCGCGCCAACAGTTGCTGCTGGCGCGATGCTGCGCCCGCGCCTGATTGCAGTGGAGAAAAAAGCAGGGACACAGACATGGTCGACAAAATTCGTGGCTCCATCAAAATGGCCATCAATGGCACTTCTGATGATGCCACGAAAACGCTATCGTCACGACATCGGCAACCCATCCACGACACGCCCCCACCCCTTCACGACATCAGGACGCCATGACCGAGCAGACCCCGCAACGCTACAACGAATTCCAGCAACCCATCGGCCCCGCCCTGCCCGACTGGCAAGCCTGTCCTTACCCCTCGGGCATCCGCCTGCAGGGCCAATACTGCCGCCTGGAGCACATCGACGTCGCGCGCCACGGCCAGCAGCTCTACCGTGCCTACGCCCAGGCCGCGGACGGACGCGACTGGACCTACATGATGAGCGGCCCCTTCCCCGACGAGGCCACCTACCTGCTGCATGCCCAGAGCCTGCAGGCCAGCCAGGATCCCCTGCACTACGCCGTCATCGACCAGGCCAGCGGCCAGGCCCTGGGCACCATGTCGCTCATGCGCATCAATTCGGCCGGCGGGGGCATCGAGGTAGGGCATATCGCTTTCTCGCCACTGCTCAAGCGCACCCGCATCGCCACCGAGGCACACTACCTGCTGATGCGCCACGTCTTCGACGACCTCGGCTATCGCCGCTACGAATGGAAGTGCGATAGTCTCAATGCCCCCTCGCGGCAAGCCGCACAGCGCCTCGGCTTCCAGTTCGAAGGCATCTTCCGCCAGGCGGTGGTCTACCGTGGGCGCAGCCGCGATACGGCCTGGTTCTCCATCATCGACAGCGAATGGCAGGCGCTGCGCGTGACTTTCGAACGCTGGCTGGACGCCTCCAACTTCGACACCGAAGGACGCCAGCGCCAGCCGCTGGGCCAGCTCACGGCTTGAGCTGCTTCAACTCCCACAGGGCATCGAGCACATGCTGGGTGGCCGGCTCCGGCCGTCCGGCGCGGTGGGCGATACCCAGTGGCCGCCACAATGCCGGCCGCAAGGGCCGCATGGCGATACGCGGATCCAGCGGCACAGCCTGCCCCTGGGTGCTGGCCTCATGCGGCAACAGCGTAGCGCCATAGCCGGCCGCCACCAGGCTCTTGATCGCATCGTTGAAATTGAGCTGGATGCGCGGTGCCGGATGCTGGCCGCCACCGGCAAACCATTCGGTGGTCAGGCGCGACAGGCGCGTCTCGGGAGCGTTGAGGATCAGCGGCTGCGCCGCCAGCCAGGCCGGTGTCACCGTGCGCGGCGCCTGCCACGCGGCCGGCAGGAAAGCCACCACCGGATCGCGTCGCCACGGCTTGACCGTCAGGCCACTTACCGGCGTCTGCGGCAGCGCCACCAGCCCGATATCCAGCGCCCCGGCGGCCAGCCGCGACAGGGTCTCCTGCGAGGTCAACACCATTACCTGCACATCGATGCCGGGATGGCTGGCCCCCAATCGTGCCAGCGCCTGCGGCAACAGATAGGCAATGGCGCCGGTGGAGGCGCCCAGCCTGACCCGCCCTTCCAGGCCCTGCACCTGCCGCCCCACTTCTTCCAGTGCCTGCTCGGCATCGGCCAGCAACTGGCGCGCGCGGGCGATGAGCGTCTCGCCGATGCCGGAGGGCCGCACCTGGCTGCGCTGGCGCAACAGCAGAGGCGCACCGATACGCTCCTCCAGTTCGCTGATGTGCAGGCTCACCGTGGGCGGCGCCAGGTGCAAGGCGCGCGCGGCAGCGGCAAAGGAACCCAGGTCGGCAATGGCCACCAGGGTGCGCAGACGATCCAGGCTGAGTTCACGCATGGGAGAGGCTCCGTAGGCAGGGAAATGGTAAGAAAATAGCAGGAAAACAGCCAGAGCGCTGATTCAGGAAAACTGAATCATCTCTTTGCAATATTCAACTTTTCCAATTGTACGGTTTACCGCAACATAGCACTCCATCGGCACTACCGCGCCATGCCGGCCCCTTCCCTTTTTCCAAGGCGCGATCACAGGAGTCCTACCGTGAGCAATCCTCCCCTGATCTTCATCGACGGCGACCAAGGCACCACCGGCCTGCTGATCCACGAACGCCTGCGCGGCCGCAAGGACCTGCGCCTGTTGAGCTTGCCGGCCGCCGAGCGCAAGGACCCGCTGCGTCGCGCAGAGGCCCTCAACAGCGCCGATATCACCGTGCTGTGCCTGCCCGATCCGGCGGCCCGTGAAGCGGTGTCGTGGATCGAGAACCCCAAGGTGCGCGTCATCGACGCCAGCTCGGCCCATCGCACCAGCCCCGGCTGGGTCTATGGTTTCGCGGAACTGGCAAGCGGCCAGGCCAAGGCCATTGCCGCCGCACAGCGCGTCACCAATCCCGGCTGCTATCCCACCGGTGCCATCGCCCTGCTGCGCCCGCTGGTGCAGGCGGGCCTGGTACCGGCCGACTATCCGCTGGCGATCCAGGCGGTCTCCGGCTACTCGGGTGGAGGCCGCGCCCAGGTGGAGCAATACGAAGGCGCCGAGGCCGCCAGCGCCGCGCCCTTCGTGGTGTATGGACTGGGCCTGCATCACAAGCATCCGCCCGAGATGCAACTGCACGCGGGCCTGACGCAGCGCCCCATCTTTGTCCCCTCCTACGGCGCATTCCGCCAGGGCATCGTGCTGAGCATCGCACTGCAGACCCGCCTGCTACCGCCCCAGGCCAGCCTGGAGAGTCTGCGTGCCGCCTTGCAGGCGCACTATGCCGGCAGCCCTTACATCAGCGTGCTCGATGCCGCGCAGAGCGCCGCCACCGATCGCCTCGATCCGACCCGTCACAACGGCAGCAACGAGATGACGCTGGGTGTATTCGGCAATGCCGACGAAGGCCATGTGCTGCTGTGCGCCGTCTTCGACAACCTTGGCAAGGGTGCCTCGGGTGCAGCGGTGCAAAACCTGGAGCTGATGCTGGGCCAGTACTGACTCGCATCACCGGCTGCGGCGGCGCTGCAATAGCTGCCGCAGCCTGACCGATCCAGTGCGCACGCGCACTCGTAAAATCCTGAAAAGCTTGATCCCGCTCAGGGCAGGATGAAGCGGGCTATGGCATCATGGCACCCTGATTCGCCAACATAGTCCCGCAGGCGCGGGCCCATTGCAGAGCTTGGGCCACACGCCTCGTCCCGAAGCACATGTCCACCATCATCGGCAAGATCGCCTGCCAGTACCGCGGCGCGACCATCAACCTGACTCCGGTATTGCGTACCGACGGCAAATGGAGCGCGTTCGTCCACATCGACTTTCCTGACCGTACCACCCACGACTTCGGCGATTTCAAGGCCGGCAGGACCAAGATGGAAGCCCTGCAGAACGCCGTGACCGGTGCCGAAGGCTACATCGCCGGCCGCCTGGGCTAACCGGACAAGGACCGCGCCAACAAAAAAACATGGCCCGCATCGGCGCGAGCCATGTTGCTGCCAAGCGGTGCTGCCACGAACATTCAATTCATCTTCACACCCGCCGCCTCACTCTCCTTGTAGATGGCATTGATCAGGTCCTGCCCCACCCGCCCGGCCATGCTCTTGTGTACCGGCAAGAGGGCGCGGCGCCATTCGGCCTTCTCGTCCTCGCTCAGGTAATAGACCTTGGTCTTGCCGCTGGCCTTGATGGCGTTCAGCGCATCGTCGTTTTCCTTTTGCGCGATGGTATTGGCGTAGATCGTGGCGTCCTTCATGGCCCCTTCCAGTTCGCTGCGAATATCCGCCGGCAAGGCTTCCCAGAACTTCTTGTTGACGATGACCGCATAGCCGATATAGCCGTGGTCAGAGACAGTCAGGTTGGATTGCACCTCATGCATCTTCTGCGTGTACACGTTGGAAGGCGTGTTCTCGCTGCCATCGACCACCCCGGTCTGCATGGCCTGATACACCTCGGAGAAGGCCAGCACCTGCGGATTGGCCTTGAGCGCGCGGAACTGTTCGTCCAACACCTTGGAAGACTGGATGCGCATCTTCAGCGCCCGGAAGTCCGCCACCTTGTGCAGCGGCCGGTTGGCCGTCATCACCTTCATGCCGTTATCCCAATAGGCCAGGCCCTTGATGCCCTTGCCCTCCAGGCGCTGGAACAGGCCCTGCCCGATCGGCCCCTCGGTAACCCGCTTGAGCACCGCCTTGTTGGGGAAGATATAAGGCAGGTCGAACACCTCGAACTCGCGGGCGCCCAGCGGGCCGAACTTGGCCAGCGAGGGCGCCAGCATCTGCACCGAACCCAGCTGCAACGCCTCCAGCTCTTCCTTGTCCTTGTAGAGCGTGCTGTTGGGATAGACCTCCACCTTCACGCGCCCATGGGTCGCCTTCTCGGCCAGTTCCTTGAAGCGTTCCGCGCCCTTGCCCTTGGGCGTGTCATTGGCCACCACGTGGCTGAACTTGATGACGATGGTCTGCTGGGCCTGCGCTACCGTGGCCGATAGCGTCAGTGTGGCAAAGGCGCAGGCGGTCAGTGCCGCCCGCATTGTGATGATGGTCATGCGTGTCTCCTCCGGGTGAAGCCGGAGGCCGATGCATTCGGCCCTCCGGCGTTAAAAGACGATCAGGTCGCGCAGCCCCTCCCCGCTATGCAGGCGGTCGAAACCGCGATTGATGTCGGCCAGCGCCAGGCGCTCGCCCATGAGCTTGTCCACCGGCAGGCGACCGGCCTGGAACAGGCCGATGTAGCGCGGGATATCGCGCAGCGGTACGCACGAGCCGATATAGCTGCCCTTGACGGTGCGCTCCTCGGCCACCAGGCTGACCTGTTGCAGCGCCCAGTTCTGGTTCGGCGCCGGCAGGCCGGCCGTGACCGTCATGCCGCCCCGGCGCGTCATGCGATAGGCGGCTTCCATGGCCTGCACCGAGCCGGCCATCTCGAAGGCATAGTCGACGCCGCCCTTGGTCAAGGCCTTGACCTTTTCCACCGCATCGGGGTCGCTGGCGTTGATGGTGGCCGTCGCACCGAGCGCGCGTGCCACTTCCAGCTTGCTGTCGTGCAGGTCCACCGCGATCACTTCGCGCGCGCCGGAGGCCAGCGCGCCCAGCATGGTACACAGGCCCACGCCGCCCAGCCCCAGCACCGCCGCCGTGGTACCGGCCTTGACCTCGGCGGTATTGACGGCCGCGCCCACGCCGGTCAGCACTGCGCAGCCGAACAGGGCCGCCTGTACCGGATCGATATCGGCCTCGATCTTCACGCAGGAGCGGCGCGAGACCACCGCATGATCGGCAAAGGCCGACACGCCCATGTGGTGGTGGACGTGCTGGGCGCGGTCATGCAGGCGGCGCTGGCCCGACAGCAGCTCACCCAGGGTATTGGTGGCCGCGCCCGGTTCGCACAGCGCCGGCCGCCCTTCCATGCAGGGCAGGCAATGGCCACAGCTGGGCACGAAGACCAGCACCACCAGATCGCCGGCACGCAGGTCGGTCACGCCACTGCCGACCTCCACCACTTCGGCCGAGGCCTCGTGGCCCAGTGCCATGGGCACCGGACGCGGACGCACGCCAGTGATCACCGACAGGTCCGAATGGCACAGGCCCGCGGCCTTCATCTTGACCAGCACTTCGCCGGGGCCGGGCGGATCGAGATCGAGTTCCTCGATCTTCAGTGGCTGGCTCACGGCAAACGGATGCGCATCAGTCATCTCGCGCAGGACGGCGGCCTGGATCTTCATGTGTCTGTCTCCCTCGTGGTTGGCAAAGCACCTAGATTACACGAGCCCGGTGCAGGCACGTCGGAGCCTGATCAAGGACTCAGTCGCGCAACAAACCGGATTGATGCAGGAACTTCTCCGCCTGCAAAATCACCGGCTTGTCGATCATCTTGCCCTTGAGCGAAATGGCACCGCCGTCGCTGTGGCGGACCGCTTCCATGACTTCCTCGGCCCAGGCCAGCTCGGCCTCGCTGGGCATGAAGCCCTGCCTGACCGTGGCCACCTGACGCGGGTGAATGCACAGCTTGGCGCCGAAGCCCAGGCGCCGCGCCCGCTGCACCATGCGCGCCAGGAAGGCATCGTCATCGAAGGCGGTGGTCACGCCATCGATGGGCGGCGCGATCCCACCCAGGCGCGAGGCCAGCACCATCTCCACGCGGAAATGCGCCAGCTCTTCCTCTTCCGGGCCGCATTGCATGCCCAGGTCCACCTGCGCGTCGATGGAGCCGAAGGCCAGTCGCTGCACCCCCGGCACGGCGGCAATGGCGCGCATGGCGGCCAGCCCGGCAGCACTCTCGATCAGGGCGATCAGGCCACGTCCCGTGCCCAGGCCACGCGCCATGACCGACAGGGCCTTGGGTTCCTCGGCCTTGGGCAACACGATGCCGGCCAGCGGTAGCGTGGAGAAGGTACTCAGGTCCTCGGCATGCCAGACCGTATCGGCGGCATTGATGCGCACCCACAGGCGTGGCTGCGGCCCGCTCTCGCGCAGCCAGCGCGCCAGGGTGGCGCGTGCCTCTTCCTTCTGCGGCAGGGCCACCGCGTCTTCCAGATCGACGATGACCGCATCGGCCCCACTGGCCAGGGCCTTGGCATAGCGATCGGGCCGGTTGGCCGGCACGAACAGGTAGCTGCTGGCCGTGGCGATCTGCGGGGCCATCACACGGCTCCCCGTTCGCGCAGCGCGGCGATGCGGCTGACGTCATAGCCGAGGTGCGCAAGGATGGCATCGGTATGCTGGCCCAGCGCGGGAATGGCCTCCATGCGATAGTCGTAGCTGTCGTTGACACCCGGCGGCAGTAGCGCCGGCAACGGCCCCGCCGGCGAGCCGATCTCGGCCCAGCGCGCCCGCGCCGCCAGTTGCGGGTGCTCCCACAGGTCTTGCATGGTATTGACGCGCGAATTGGCGATCTGGGCCTGGTCCAGCCGCGCCACGACCTGCTCGGCCGTCATGTCGGCGAACATGTCCAGGATCAGGCGGCGCAAGGCATCGCGGTTCTCGTGGCGGCGCGAATTGTTGGAAAAGCGCTCGTCACCGGCCAGCACCGCATCCTGCAGCACCACCTCGCAAAACACCTTCCACTCGCGCTCGTTCTGCAGGCCCAGCATGACGGTCTTGCCATCGCCCGTGGTAAAGGGGCCATAGGGATAGATGGTGGCGTGCTCGGCGCCCGATCGCACCGGTGCCGACGCCCCTTGGTAGGCGTAGTACAGCGGGAAGCTCATCCACTCGGTCAAGGCCTCCAGCATGGACAGGTCGATGTGGCTGCCACGGCCGTCACGGCCACGCTTGATCAGGGCCGCCAGGATATTGGAATAGGCATACATGCCGGCGGCGATATCGGCGATCGAGCAACCGGCCTTGACCACCTCCTCACGGGTGCCGGTCACCGACAGGAAACCGGCCTCGCTCTGGATCAGCAGGTCATAGGCCTTCTTGTCGCGGTAAGGCCCATCTTCGCCATAGCCGGAAATATCGCAGACGATCAGGCGCGGATGCTTCTGCTGCAGCACCGCTGCCGACAGGCCCAGCCCGGCGGCGGCGCCCGGCGCCAGGTTCTGCACCAGGACGTCGGCCTCCTGCAGCAGCTGGTCGATGATGTGCTTGCCCTCCTCGTCCTTGAGGTTCAGGGTCAGGCTTTCCTTGGAACGATTGGTCCAGACGAAGTGCGAGGACAGGCCGCTGACGCGGGTGTCATAGCCGCGTGCGAAGTCACCCACGCCTGGACGTTCGATCTTGATGACGCGCGCGCCCAGGTCGGCCAGTTGGCGCGTGCAGAACGGCGCGGCAATGGCGTGCTCCAGGCTGATGACGGTGATGCCCTCCAGCGGGCGATTGGCTTGCGACATGGTCAATCCTCGTGACGGTCAGTGCAGTCGATGGGCAATGTGGTCGATAACTCAGAACAACTGGTCCAGCGTCCGCTGTTCATGCAGATGCCAAGCGCGGGCGATGATGCGGCTCACCTCCTCGTCGCTGGCCGCGCCGGAGAAGGCGATCAGCTTGGCCACCTTGTGTTCCAGTTCGGGCCGCGACAGGGTGTTGTCGGGGTCGCCCTTGGGGACGTCCACGGCGGCCGAGAAGTGCCGGCCATCGGTGGTCTCGACTTCCACCCGCCCCAGCCAGCGTGCCGGATAGGCGCCATCGACCTCGTCATCGAGGCTCATGCGCACCTTCTGGCGGAACTGCGCCACGCGCGGGTCCTGCAGGGCCTGCTGTTCGAATTCGCCCAGCCCGGCCTGCTGGTGGACGGCGATCAGGCCCAGCACGGTGCCCATGGAAAACTTGGCCTGGTGCACCGTCTGCGGATCGACCACCGGCCCCAGCACATCGATGGCGCCCTGATGCACGCGGGTATTGACGGCGGCAATCTGGTCGTGGCGCAGGCCTTCGCGCTGCATCAGCAACTGCAGGGCATCAGCGGCCGGATGCGTATGCCGGCAAGAGGCGTGGAACTTGAAGGAGGTCTCGGCGGTGGCCCAGCGCGTACCCAGGCCATCGGTCAGCCGGCTGACATCAGCGTCGGACGACATGCCGGCGGCCATGCCCTGCGCGCCCTCCAGGATGCGTTGCGCGCCGGTGAAACCATCGCGCGTCAGGTAGGCGGCCAGCAAGCCATCGGCGGCGGCCTTGCCGGTGTGCAGCTGCTTGGAATCGGCGGCGTCGCGCAGGAACTCCCACAAACCCGCCGCCTGCGTACCCGCCGAGCCCAGCGCATGCAGGAATTGCGACACGTCGAAGCCCATCAGCTTGCCCACCGCCACGGCCGCTGCCAGCGTACCGACCGTGCCGGTGGTGTGGAAGACACGGTAGTGCGAGCGCCCCATGAATTCGCCGATGCGGATGCCCGCCTCGTAACCGGCGACGGCCGCCACCAGCAGGTCCGCGCCTGACTTGCCCAGATCCTGGGCAGCCGCCAGTGCCGCCGGGAAGACCACCGCCGCCGGATGGAACACCGAACCGTTATGGACGTCGTCCTGCTCCACCAGGTGCGAAGAGGCGCCATTGACCAGCGCCGCAAAGTAAGGCGAGGTGCTGCGCCGGCTGGTGAGGATGGTGGCGGGTCCCTGCTGCGGCCCCATGGTGGCGGCATAGCGCTCGATGATCCCGATCTGGCGCGCACCCTTGCCGGCCAGCGCCGAGGCGAACCAGTCCAGGAACAGGTCTTCGGCACGGGCGATCACCGCCGGCGGGATGTCCTGGTAGCGCAGGCCCGCCAGGAAGGCGGCCAGGGTGCGCGAAGGGTGGTCGGCCGCGTTGACGTTTTCTGCACCACCGGATGAGGTTTTGCTGGCTGCCTGCATGATGGACCTCAGAAGGAACGTGGCAAGCCGAGGATGTGCTCGGCCACGTAAGAGAAAATCAAGTTGGTCGAGATCGGCGCCACCTGGTACAGGCGCGTCTCGCGGAACTTGCGCTCGACGTCGTATTCGCAGGCGAAGCCGAAGCCGCCGTGGGTCTGCAGGCAGACATTGGCCGCCTCCCACGAGGCCTTGGCCGCCAGGTACTTGGCCATGTTGGCCTGGGCGCCGCAGGCCTGGCGCGCATCGAACAGCTCACAGGCCTTGTAGCGCATCAGGTTGGCGGCCTCGATCTCGATGTAGGCATCGGCAATGGGGAACTGCACGCCCTGGTTCTTGCCGATCGGACGGTCGAACACCACGCGCTCATTGGCATACTGCGTGGCCTTGTCGATGAACCAGTAGCCGTCGCCGATGCATTCGGCGGCAATCAGGGTGCGCTCTGCATTGAGACCGTCGAGGATGTACCTGAAGCCGCGCCCTTCCTCGCCGATCAGGTTCTCGGCCGGGATGTCCAGGTTGTCGAAGAAGAGTTCATTGGTCTCGTGGTTGACCATGTTGAGGATGGGCCGCACTTCCATGCCATGGCCGATGGCTTCCTTGAGATCGACGATGAAGATGGACATGCCCTCGGACTTCTTCTTCACCTGGTCCAGCGGCGTGGTGCGTGCCAGCAGGATCATCAGGTCGGAATGCTGGATGCGTGAGATCCACACCTTCTGGCCGTTGACCACATAACGGTCGCCCTTCTTCACCGCCACCGTCTTGACGCGCGTGGTATCGGTGCCGGTGGTGGGCTCGGTCACGCCCATGGATTGCAGGCGCAATTCACCGGTGGCGATCCTGGGCAGGTAGCGCTGCTTCTGCTCTTCCGATCCATGGCGCAACAGCGTCCCCATGTTGTACATCTGGCCGTGGCAGGCGCCGGAATTGCCACCGGTGCGGTTGATCTCTTCCATGATGACCGAGGCTTCGGTCAGGCCCAGGCCGGAACCGCCATACTCCTGCGGAATCAGCGCGGCCATCCAGCCGGCGCGGGTCAGGGCATCGACGAACTGCTCGGGGTAGCCGCGTGCCTCGTCGACCTTGCGCCAGTATTCGGGCGGGAAGGTATTGCACAGATCGCGCACGGCATCGCGCAGATCGCCATAAGCGTCATTGGGCGCCTGGGTGGACATGGATGGGTCTCCGATGAAAATGTGTTCCGGGTTTCAGGCCAGGAGGGCCTCGGCCTGCATGGCCAGTTCACCGCGATCGTTCTGCGCCCATAGTTCGGCGCTGCGACCATCGGCCGCCAAGCTGCCGCACAGCGTGAAGGCTTCGATATCGAACAGACTGCCGACGGCGCGGAAATTGAATTCGCGCAGCACCGCCTGCGGCAGTTCCCGCGCCAACAGGTCGGCCAGCAGCGTGGCGATCAGCGGCCCATGCACGATCAGGCCGGGATAGCCCTCCACACCGGTGACATAGCTACGGTCGTAATGGATGCGATGGCCATTGAAGGTCAGCGCCGAATAGCGGAACAGCAGCACCGGATCGGGCTCGACACGGCGACACCATTGCGCGCCCTCCGGCGCACTCCGGGGAACGACGGCGACCGCGCCCGGCTGGGGCAGGTCGCGATAGACGATGTCGTGTTCCTCGCTCAGGCAGAGCTGGCCTTCGTGACTGATCTCGTGACGCACGGTCACGAAGGCCAGCGCACCGGTGCGGCCCTGCTTGACATCAATGCTGGCGATGCGCGAAAGCTTCTGCGCCGTCGCGCCAATGGGCAAGGGAGCAGCGAATCGCAAGCGGCCGCCCGCCCACATGCGGCGCGGCAGCGGCACCGGCGGCAGGAAGCCACCGCGCTGCGGGTGACCATCGGCGCCCACCTCGGACTGGCGGCAGAGGCTCCAGAAATAGATCCAGTGCCATAGCGGTGGCAAGGCATCTCCGACACGCGGCTGGCGCGGACCATCGAGGGTCGCCGCCAGCGCCGCAGCACTCACCGGATTGATGAGGTCGTGATGGGTTTCGGTCTTGTCCAGCCACTGCCGTAACAGGGTGAGGTCGAGATCAGGGTGGGCCATGTCTCCTCGCTTGTTATTGATTTGTTGGCGGCAAGTCTGGCGTGCCAGGGAGACAAGAACAATCTCTCATTTTGGAAGGGGGGCTTTCGCAAAACTGAAGTCAGCTTTCGATCCGGCAGGAGACCGGACATGCGGCGGCGCAGCAAGCAAAGCCGGCCAGCGTCAAAGGAAATCGGCGTAACATGAAGCGCAGCCACGGCAGCCAAACGCTACGCCGCAGCATGCGCCCCTCCCCTCAACGACCGCCGGAATCCGCCATGCTCTTCGACCTGACCGACCTGCGCCTGTTCATCCTCATCGCCGAACTCAATAGCCTCACGCGTAGCGCCGAGCGCATGAACCTTTCGCTGGCCGCCACCAGCAACCGCATCAAGGAACTGGAAGCACGCTTCGGCACACGGCTGCTCTATCGCGAGAGCAAGGGCGTGCAACTGACCCCGGCCGGCCAGACGCTGCTGCATCATGCGCAGCTGTTCATGCAGCAGGTCGAGCATCTCAAGAGCGACATGCAGCAGTACAACAATGGCATCAAGGGCTACATCCGCATCTTCGCCAACACCACCGCCGTGACCGAGTTCATGCCGGAGATCCTGGGCAAGTTCCTGGCCCGCCATCCCCAGGTCAACGTGGCGCTGGAAGAGCGCCTGAACCACGACATCCTGCGTGGCATCCAGGAAGGCACGGCCGACATCGGCATCGTCGCCGGTCCCGTGCAGGGCGACGGCCTGCAGGTGATCAACTTCTCGACCGACCGGCTGGTCCTGGCCACGGCGCTGGAGCACCCGCTGGCCGGCGCCGGCAGCATCCCCTTCCTCGATACGCTGGAGTACGAGCACATCGGCCTGCATGAAGGCAGCACCCTGCACCACTTCCTGAACCGCATCGTCTCCGAGCACGGCCAGCGTCTCAAGCTGCGCATCCAGGTGCGCAGCTTCGAGGCCATGTGCCGCATGATCGAGACCAATGTGGGCATCGGCATCGTCCCGCGCTCGGCGGCGCAGCGGCACCAGCAGACCATGCAGTTGGCAGTGGTGGAATTGAGCGATCCGTGGAGCGTGCGCGAGCGCAGCATGGTGGTGCAGAACATGGAAAGCCTCTCGCCGCATGCCCGCAACCTGGTGGATTTCATCAGCGAGCAGATGGCGCAGGTAGCACCGCTGGTCGAAGAGGACAAGGCGGCCGCCTAGCAGTCACAAGCCATCAGCCAGGAAGGACAGCCCGGAGGGCGCCATCACGGCAGGCGCAAGGGCTGCCTCACCCGGCCATCATCATCCACAGCGAGAGCAGCAGCAGCGCCCCGCAGAACAGGATGCGCAAGCGCCGCTCCGGCAGGTGATGGGCCAGCGCCACGCCCCAGGAGATGCTGAGCACGCCGCCCAGCGCCATGGGCAGGCCGACCGACCAGTTGACGTGCCCGGCCTGGGCATAGGTCCACAGGGCCACCAGGGTACCGGGCGTGACCATGGCCAGGCCCAGGCCTTGCGCCGCCGTCTGCGTGGCCCCGAAGAAGGCCGTCAGCATGGGCACCGCCACGATGGCCCCGCCCACGCTGAAGAAACCCGCCGACGCCCCCGCCGACATGCCCACCAGGGGGATGTACTTGCGACCCAGCGTGATGGACGTCTGCACGCTGCGCTTCTGGCGCAGCAGGGTCCACAGGTAGTACAGCGCCAGCAAGCCCATGAAGACCGCGAAAGAGAAATGCAGGCTGCGCGCGTTCATGGCGGTGGCCACGCGCGCCGACAGGTAGGTGGTAACCACGGCCGGCACACACATCATGGCCGCCGCGCTCCACTCGATGCGATTACGCTGCCGGTAGCGCCAGAAGGCGATCACCACATTGGGTACGATCATCACCAGGGCCGTGCCCTGGGCCAGCTGCTGGTCCATGCCGTAGAGATAGCCGAGCACGGGAATGGCGATCAGGCCGCCGCCGATACCGAACAGGCCGCCCATGGCGCCAAGGAGTCCGCCCAACAGGAAGTTGAGCACGCCGGAGAAAAACAGAGAAGCCGTCATCGGTGTAAAGTGATGCCTCTGCCGCCGGCCCCAAACCGGGACGCGGCAGCATCGAACGATATAAACGATATATAAAAAAGGAGACTGGCATGAGCGGCATCATCGTCGTGGCGCTGGAGATGGGCGTGGTCGCCATCATTGCGCTGGCCATCTACATGGTGGTCAAGAAGTAGCCGACACCGCCTGCCAGGCCGACAGTTTAGCGCAGGCGGCCGTTGCTGTCCCGGACGGTCGCTGCACCACGCCACCCCTCAGACAAGGACAAAGGACACACAATGGATTTGAGACTCAAGGGCAAGACCGCCCTGGTATGTGCATCGAGCAAGGGCCTGGGACGCGCCTGCGCGCTATCGCTGGCGCGCGAAGGCGTACACGTGACGATGCTGGCCCGCGGCCGCGAGGTCCTGGAAGCCGCCGCCCAGGAGATCCGTGACGAGACCGCCGCCACCGGCGCCATCATCACCACGGTCGCCTGCGACATCACCACCCCGGAAGGCCGCGCCCTGGCGCTGGCCGCCTGCCCTGCCCCTGACATCCTGGTCACCAACGCCGGCGGCCCCAAGCCGGGCGACTTCCGCGACTGGACGCGGGACGACTGGATCGCTGCCGTGGATGCCAACATGCTGACCCCCATCGAGCTCATCAAGGCCACGGTGGATGGCATGATCGCCCGGCGATTTGGCCGCATCGTCAACATCACCTCCAGCGCGGTGCGCGCACCGATCGACATCCTGGGTCTTTCCAATGGCGCGCGTTCGGGGCTGACGGGATTTGTGGCGGGCCTCTCGCGCAAGACTGTGGCGCACAATGTCACCATCAACAACCTGTTGCCCGGCCCCTTCGAGACTGATCGCCTGCGTTCCACTGCCACTGGCGCCGCGCAAGAGAGTGGCCGCAGCGTGGATGAAGTGCTGGCCGATCGTCGCAAGCTCAACCCGGCCGGCCGCTTTGGCGACCCGGCGGAGTTTGGCGATGCCTGCGCTTACCTGTGCAGTGCGCAGGCCGGCTTCATCACGGGGCAGAACCTGTTGATGGATGGCGGGGCTTATCCGGGGACGTTCTGAACGGGATGGGCTCGCTGCCGCGTCACATTGCCGGCTTGCAAACGGGAAAGAGATGGATGCAAAGCAAGTGATGTGATGTATAATGCGGGCCTCGCGCAACGGGCTCTCTCTGAGCCTGGTTCCACGCAAGGAGGTTTGGGTGAGCGGTTTAAACCAGCAGTCTTGAAAACTGCCGACGGGGTGACCCGTCCGTGAGTTCGAATCTCACAGCCTCCGCCAGAACACCAAATAGAACGGGCCTCATCGGCCCGTTCTTCATTTCTGCGCGCGTACATACCCACAAATGCAATTGTGATGACGCCTGATTATCCGGCAGGTATTCTTGCGCTCAAGCGAATATCAGTTGAGGGGCCGATGTACCGGCAATTTAAGAAATTCCCGCAGGATAGCATCGCGAACTTTCGCCGAATTGTGCGCCAGGCACAAGGCGAAGTGAGGCTGGAGTATCTGCAAAATAGTGCATGGATTATTGCCGCAGAGATGGCTGAAAAACATCAAAGGCAGATCTATTTTGCAGTCACAGATGATCAGGGCCGAGTGCCGACCAGCCTTTGTGGACGGTCAGTTAAAGGTGGAGATAGAGCTACCCGCTATGCGGCTTGCCTGGGCCAGAGAAAGGAAGGGGCAGACGAAGGCCTCCCCCCGCTCATTGAGATACTCCCGGGCCCGCTCCATGCTGGTCCTCTCCAAAGCCTGCTGGAACAAGAGGAATTGACGGGACAGCTAGCTTCTTTGGACTAAGCCTTAGCGGCGACTTTTCGCAAGCGGTTGCATACGCTCCAGCCAAACCTTACTGATAAACTCACAGGATGCAAAAGACTAGACCTCAATCTGATGATGTACTTTCCTTTTTTTCTGGAGCCGGCGGGTTTTCCTACGGCTTCGCCCAAGCTGGACTGAAACCACTATGCGGCGCCGAAATCGATAAAGACGCATGCATCTCCTACGAAGAAAACGTCGGAAGCTCTTGCCACAACGTCGACCTTTCGTCTGTTGACCCTGATTTTTTTCTTGAAATCACAAAAGGTCGCGAGCCATTCGCAGTCATCGGTGGCCCTCCGTGCCAAGGTTTTAGCACCGCCGGTTCCCGATCCGTAGGTGATCCCCGAAATCGCTTGATATTCAATTATCTGAATATCGTTGACCGCCTCCGCCCGCGGTGGTTTATTTTTGAAAATGTGGAGGGTTTGCTCACATCTGGTCACGGCGAAGCCATCTATTCATTGGTGACCGAATTTCTTCGAATTGGATATTCTCTGCGTGTCCAGAAGGTCAATCTGGCTGCATATGGTGTTCCCCAGACTCGCAAGCGAGTTCTCATTATCGGAAACAGCTTAGGTATTGACTTCGATTTTCCGCCCGAGACGTCATCTTATTCTTCAGGGAAATCAAAAAAGCAAAACGGCAAACCATTTGCGCCAACTCTCAATCAAGCATTGGCAGGACTGCCCAGCCCAAGTGCATTACGCCAGGACAGCGTTACCTATTCCAGCACAATCGCGGTTAATGAGTTTGATGCGCTCATGCGAGTTGGCAATGAAGGAAGAATGCTAAGTGAGCACTTTCAAAGTGTTGAAGAAAAGGACGCAGAAATGTATGCCCTTCTGTTGCCGGGCCAGACGATGAAAGACTTACCTCAAGAATTCTGGCATGAGAGTTTTAAACGACGTGCATTTCGACGCGTTCGAGATGGAACACCGACCGAAAAACGAGGAGGAGCCCCGTCCGGGATCAAGCGTTTGCATGGTGATTTGCAAAGCCTGACAATCACCGGAGCTGCGTCTCGTGAATTCATTCATCCATCTGAGAATCGCCCCCTGAGTATCAGGGAATGCGCCCGCATACAGACATTTCCTGACAAGTACCTTTTTTCTGGAAATGCCGCAAGCGCCATGCAACAGATTGGGAACGCAGTCCCTCCAATGGCTGCGTCGGTTTTCGCCAGTCATCTAAAGTCGATTGACGGAAAGTTTGGTGGAGGAGTCGCCCCCCCAAAAAGTACGAGTGCCAGATTTTTAGGATATTTTCTCACCGAAGCAACAGGAATGAGCGAAGCACTTCAAAAGACCGACGCATTACTTCGAAGCATTCAACAAAAAAACTTACTCTGATTTGCACATGAATACCACCGCAATCCGCCTGACTGCAGATGAATCAAAATTTCTCACCAAAGTAACAACGCTCGGTTCCGCAACAGCATTGCCAGTTGTTATGAGCCCAGGAGAGTTCGCAAAATTAATTGGTGTCGTTTACTTTGATACGGACCGGTTTTCCGAACTAGAAAAAAACCATCCAAAGTTAGCGGCAGACATAAATCCAAGAATCGACTATTACAAAATCCCGGAAGAATGGTTTGCAGAGCCTATTGAGCTTAGTGAGATGGAACATATTTCACTGATGCGTCAAGCGGCCGTTGATATTCCAGACTTTGTCACTTATCTCCGGTGCTTAGCCGAATTGCACAAGCGAAGGAAGAAGTATTCCATGATTTTGTCGGCACAACCTATGCCGACCATGGTTCAGATTTCGCCTCGCTCTCTCATGGAGTATGGCCATGTTGATCCGGAGGCTTTAGCGTCTTGGCTGACTTGGCGTAAATTCTTTTACGATTTGGATAATCGGTCTGCGCAAGAGACCGGCTATTTATTTGAACCCATTCTCGCCGCCGCTATTGGCGGAGAACCCAAAGGCTCTAAGTCCAAGGTGGTCAAGCGAACTGAAGACCCTTCAAAGGGGCGTCAGGTGGATTGCTGGAAGGCGCTACCAGGCCAACTACCGTTGGCATACGAATTTAAGCTTCGCGTCACAATCGCCGCAAGCGGACAGGGACGTATCGGTGAGGAACACCAATTTGCCGTCGATTGCAAATCGTCTGGTGCCATTCCTGTTCTTGTGGTACTTGACCCGACTCCAAATCCGACAATGGCCGCCCTTAAAGCCGTATATGAAGCAAACGGTGGGCATGCATATATCGGTGAGGAGGCATGGGCTCATTTGCAGTCAGTGGCCGGAGAGGTCATGGCTCGTTTCATCGAAAAATACGTGCGAGCACCCGTCACTGAAATTTCCGCATTTGAACAAACGGTTAACAACGATTCGTCCCGGAAACGAATTCAACTATTGGATTTCGGAGCGCGTGCAGTAGCAGGCGAAATTCGCATTCAGCTGGGGACACATTCGCGAGTTATTCCCAGAAAAGAGGACCAGTCACTTGCCGACGATACTGAGGATGGAGAAGAAGGATAGTGAACTATTCAAGCTTACCGACATAAACACCCTCAACAAACTGGGCATCGACTTTTTCAAATTTGGACAATCTTTGAATAGCCGTATCGGAGGCTATATAAATGCTTACTCTATGTGTTCAAACTTAAAGGAGTTTGAAAATAAAATGGAGGTCTTACGAAAGAAAGTTTATTCAACGGTTCTCTCAAACATCGGAATAAAGCCAGCGACGATGTCTTCTGCAAGCAAGCAGTTTTTTAAAATGGAATGACGAGCCTGACTCACCTTTAAAAAAACAATTTAAGGAGCACAGTGATGGAGTCAAACGTTTCCAGATTCAAAGCAGATCTAAATCAGCTAATACAGACGGGCCAAACATTGACCGTTGCCATGCGGCATGAATGCGAACCAAAAGAATCAACGCAAATGATTCGAAAGAAATACGGCGATGGCGCACAAGAAGTTATTGATTCACTCCCCAGATTTGCAACCGCATACCAAGCCTGGTATTCGGAATCCCTTGCCCTTCTCCGACAGATTCTTCCCGACCGACTGAATGATTTCGTTCGTCACTATGAAAAGCCGAAGACGCGCAAAGAGTTGACTCAAGAAAATTATCGAATCGAAGACTACCTTCAAGGCATTCAAGTTTCTCGTGGAGGCACAGTCACAGTCCCTACTTCGTCAGTGTAGTTGCCCCTGCAATTCAGGACACTCAGACATCGTTAAGTTACTGATGCTGCAGCCCGTCTGAACTCGCGAGGCGAGCGGTATTTCAGGGCCTTGT
>QFZN01011567.1_pt1 | contig 133902 bp, 119 predicted proteins | sample 1740101 | NCBI WGS metagenome assembly QFZN01 (sample SAMN09210849, study PRJNA391713) | Ciliate metagenome, whole genome shotgun sequencing project. | isolation source: combination of 50 Heterometopus sp. ciliate cells from an enrichment culture... | host: Heterometopus sp. ...
GCGCCGATGATAGTGCTGCAACCAGTGTGAAAGTAGGTCATCGTCAGGCTTGTTATTCCCAAGGACCCTCGTTACGAAAGTAGCGAGGGTTTTTGCTTTGGGGCGCCGGTTTTTATGCGCTCTCGTCAGTGTCATCATTTGCCGCGCATCCCCGCAACTGGCTCCTCACAATCAGAGTCGAACACACGCAGAAAAACTAACTATTCTGCCTTGTGATCCAGATCTACCGGTGTCAGAACTGGTCAGCAAATTGTCGTGAACATCCTCGTTGCAGCACTGCCGAAAGTAGCATGATCGGTTAAAGTGATTGTCGGCAGGCAAGGTGTGAAGAACCAATCCGTATTTTGTAAATCATTTACAGATATCGCCCTCGCTTGCCGCCAGTGTCATTGGTCAACCTTCAGGCAGGAGCACGGATGTCGTCAATCGCACCAGAAATCGCAGCAGATCAAGTCTCATCGGAGCCCTCAAGCCCGGCAAGTGCGCCGGCGCTGTCGTCACGCGCCAACGGCAAGCCCGTCATTGCCATAGTAGGCTTGTCCAATCGCCCTGAACGTGCCAGCTACGACGTGGCTGCCTACATGCAGGCAGCCGGCTATCGGATCGTTGCTGTCAATCCCATGTATGCCGGCCAGGTCATCCTGGGCGAGCACTGCCACGCCAACCTGCCGGAGGCCAGCGCTGCCCTGGCCACTGAGGGGCTGAAGATTTCAATTGTCGATTGCTTCCGCAAGTCTTCGGACATTCCCCCGGTGGTGGAAGAGGCCATCGCCATCCATGCCGAGTGCGTATGGATGCAGCTCGACATCATCAATGAACCTTCTGCCGCCCGGGCAAGTGCGGCCGGATTGCAGGTCATCATGGACAAATGCATCAAGATCGAGCATCGCCTGGGTAATACCCTGGGGGTGTTGTAGCCCAGCGCAGGATGCATGTCATCAACCTCTTCCATAACGACAAAGCGAGACAGCATGGCAAAGAAGATCGGCCCGCAATTCATCGTCCATCCCAAGACCCTGCTCAAGGAAAGTGACGCCACCACCAAGCCGCTTTCCAGCGGCGACAAGGAAAAGGACCGCGCCACCATCCAGCGCCTGGCAGCGGACATCGGCGTGCAGCAACAGATGCTCTATGCCGGCCACAAGCACAAGGTGCTGGTGGTGTTGCAGGGCATGGATACCAGTGGCAAGGATGGCACCGTCAACGATGTGTTTGCCGCAGTCAATCCACAGGGCATCCGCATCGCCAACTTCAAGGGCCCCACGGCCATCGAACTGTCCCATGACTATCTGTGGCGGGTCCATGCCCAGGTGCCGGTAGCGGGCGAGATCGCGGTGTTCAACCGCAGTCACTACGAGGATGTGCTGATCACCCGTGTGCATGACTGGATCGACGAGAAGGAGTGCAAGCGCCGCTATCGCCAGATCAACGATTTCGAGCGCATGCTGTGGGAAACCGGTACGGTGGTCCTGAAGTTCTTCCTGCACATTTCCAAGAGCGAGCAGAAGGCGCGCTTGCAGTCGCGCATCGATGATCCCAACAAGCACTGGAAATTCGATCCCCAGGACCTGGCCGAACGCAAGTACTGGGATGCCTACCAGCAGCGCTATCAGGAAGTCCTGCGCGCTACCAGCACGCTGCACGCGCCCTGGTACGTCGTGCCGGCCGATTCCAAGACCCATCGCAACCTGATGGTGGCCAACGTGGTCCTGGAGACGCTGCAGAAGCTGAAACTGAAATTCCCGGATCCCAAGCCCGAACTGAAGGACCTCAAGTTCGACTGAGCGGGATCCGGATGAGGGCGATGGAGCGTCTTACTTGAGCCACTTGTCGAAGATCTGCTGGTACTGCCCGGTGGCCTTGGCCAGGTGCAACCAGGTATCGACATAGGCCTTGAAGGCGACATCGCCGCGTGGCAGCAGGTAGGCCTTCTCGGCAAACTGCAGCGGCTGGTCCGGCGTGACCGGGCACAGCTCGGGGTGCAGCTTGGATTGCCACAGGGTCTCGCTGGCATCGGTGACCATCACATCGGCACGGCCATCGACGATCTGCTGGAAGATGGTCACGTTGTCCGGGTGCAGCATCAGCGTCGCATGCTTGTAGCGCGCACGCGCGAAGCGCTCGTTGGTGCCGCCCGGGTTGACGATGGCGCGCGTGCCCGGCTGGTCGATCATGTCGAAGTTGCGGAACTTGTCCTTGTCGGCGCAGCGGATGATGGGCGCCTTGCCATCCACCATGGTCGGCTCGGAGAAGGCCGCCGTCCTGGCGCGATCGAGCGTGATGGAGACGCCGCCCATGGCCATGTCGCACTGGGCGATGAAGTCATTCATCAGCGTGCTCCAGGTGGTCTTGACGAACTGGGCTTCCACGCCCAGCGACTTGGCCAGCGCCTGGCCCAGCTCCACGTCCATGCCTTCGAAGCTCTGGTCGGGGCGATAGTAGGTAAAGGGCTTGTAGTCACCGGTCATGCAGATGCGCAGCTTGCCCGCCTTGATGACCTGGTCCAGGCGGGATGGGCCGGTATCATCGGCCAGGGCCGGTCGCAGCGATAGTGCAACCAGTGCCAGGCCAGCCAGGATGGCGGCGCTGATGAGCTTTTTCATGGGGGTCTCCACTCCATTGTGATGTGAGAATGATGTTGGGGCAGGTCATCTGCCTGCTTCTTGCGGTCTGGTGCCGCCGCTGCGAATGATAGCAAATGCCAACGGACGCAGCGCGCATTGGGGCTGCCACGACCTGCGTCAATATACGTCTACGCGGATAGTGACAATTAGCCCGGAAGCGCCTGGCGTTGGGTGAGATAATGACGAATTGTCGTCAGTTCGCATTGCAGGCCGACCATGTCTTCTACTACTTCGATGTCCACCTTCGCTCCGCTCAAAAACGATACCTTCCTGCGCGCCCTGTTGCGCCAGCCTACCGACTACACCCCGCTGTGGCTGATGCGCCAGGCTGGCCGCTACCTGCCGGAATACCGCGCCACACGCTCCCGTGCCGGCTCCTTCATGGGCCTGGCGACCAATCCGGATTACGCCACCGAAGTCACCCTGCAACCGCTGGAACGCTATCCGCTGGATGCCGCCATCCTGTTCTCGGACATCCTCACCGTCCCCGATGCCATGGGCCTGGGCCTGTACTTCGCCGATGGCGAAGGTCCCAAGTTCCAGCGTCCCTTGCGCGACGAAGCCGCCGTGATGGCGTTGCAGACACCGGACTTGGGCAAGCTCAACTATGTCTTCGATGCCGTGACCCAGATCCGCCGTGAACTCGATGGCCGGGTGCCGCTGATCGGTTTCTCCGGCAGCCCCTGGACGCTGGCCTGCTACATGGTCGAGGGTGGTGGCTCGGATGATTTCCGCCTGGTCAAGAGCATGCTCTATGGCCGTCCGGACCTGATGCACCACATCCTCAAGACCAATGCGGATGCCGTGGCCGCCTATCTGAATGCGCAGATCGCCGCCGGCGCACAGGCCGTGATGATCTTCGATACCTGGGGTGGCGCCCTGGCCGATGGCATCTACCAGCAATTCTCCCTGGCCTACATGGAACAGGTGGTCAGCCAGTTGCAGCGTGAGCGCGACGGCCAGCGCATCCCGGTGATCGTCTTCACCAAGGGCGGTGGCCTGTGGCTGGAGCAGATCGCCGCCATCGGTGCCGACGCCGTCGGCCTGGACTGGACCGTCAACCTGGGCGAAGCCCGCCGCCGCGTGGGCGACAAGGTCGCCCTGCAAGGCAATCTGGACCCCAACGTGCTCTTCGCCGGTGACAACGCCATCCGCACCGAGGTGCGCAAGCTGCTGGAGTCCTTCGGCAAGCCTGGCGCCGCCAGCGGCCATGTGTTCAACCTTGGGCACGGCATCTCCCAGCACACTCCGCCGGAGGCCGTGGCCACCCTGGCGCAGGCAGTCCATGAGATCAGCCGTTCGATGCGCGCCTGAATCGGCGCGTATTTGTCCTTATTTGTTCGCTTCTGCATGCCAGGAAGAGATAATGTGACGCGCGTTGCAACTATCACGTGACTTATACACACTCTTCCGCCTTTTCTCTCTGAGAATAAATTTTATTTGCATATGAAGATGTGTACCGAGGCAATCTCTCTAAGTCATTGATTTTTTTCGATTTATTTTTCTTGGATAATTGTGCGAACGACCGGCGAGCCGCTGCAGGCTTGGTCTCGGGACTTGTCAAGACGCACTTGTCAACAAAGTTATCCACAGTCACTGTGTATAAGGTTCAAAAGCGTTTACAAAACCGCCGTTTAGGGCAGTTTGTGACGTTTTACTTTAAGTTTGTAGGACAAGTGACGATCTCGCGTGCTGGAGAGACAGGGGATATATTTCTTGGCCGGGGCTTGACAAATGCCAGGCCGGCGGATCGTGATTTGGACTTATGCACATTCGGAGACCATCGCACATGCGCAAATCTTCTGAGCAAAAATATTTTCCAGACTTTGGGTTGGAAGACTAAGTCATTGATTTTATTGGATTAATTTTTTGCCCCGGATTTGGGCAATTCCTTGAGAGCCGCAGCCAGACTAGCGATGGTCATGTCAAGTGGCAGTTGTCCCCAAAGTTATCCACAGCATGTGTGGATAGCTCGAAAATCAACATTGAAACCGTGGCTTAGCCCGATTAATCAGGATTCACATTAAGTTCGTGGAACAACGCATCCTTCAGGTCGCCCTCGATGCCCCCCTGCACACCGTCTTCGACTACCGTTGGCAAGCGCAGGCAGAGGACGACGCGGTGCCGGCCGTCGGTCAACTGGTGGTCGTCCCCTTTGGTCGTCGCGAGGCCGTGGGCGTGGTGGTCGGGCACGATGCGCAGACGGACCTGGACCCGCAGAAGATCAAGAATGTGATCGCCGTGCGCAGGCAGTTGCCGCCCATGTCGGCGCACTGGCTGGCGCTGTGCGGTTTCGCCGCCGACTACTACCAGCGTCCGCTGGGCGAGGTGATGCTGCCGGGCTTGCCCAAGAACCTGCGGGCGCTGACGACGGTGGCGCTGGACAAGGCGCTCAAGGCACTGGGCCAGATCAGCACGCCCAGGAAGACACGCGCCAAGTCCAAGGCCGCCAGGCTGGCCGACGCTGCCACGCCGTCCGTGGAGAGCGAAGCCGTTCCCGCACCTGCCCTCGATCCCATGCAGTTTGGCGAGGCGCCGGCCTTGAACGCCGCCCAGCAGGCAGCGGCCGACGCCATCTCAGGCGCCGAGGGTTTTGCGCCGCTGCTGCTGTATGGCGTCACTGGCAGTGGCAAGACTGAGGTCTACCTGCAGGCGGCGGCCGCCATCCTGCGCCGTGCGGCCGAGCGCGGCGAGCGCGCCCAGGTCCTGGTGCTGGTGCCTGAAATCAACCTCACGCCGCAGCTGGAAGGCAATATCCGCGCGCGCTTCCCGCACCTCAACGTAGTCTCGCTGCACAGCGCCCTGGCCGAGGGCGAGCGCGCCCGCAACTGGCTGGCCGCACACCTGGGCCAGGCCCAGATCGTGCTGGGTACGCGGCTGGCCATCCTGTCGTCCTTGCCGTCGCTGCAGCTCATCGTCATCGACGAGGAACACGATCCCTCCTACAAGCAGCAAGAAGGCCTGCGCTATTCGGCACGCGACCTGGCCGTATGGCGCGCGCGCCAGCTGGGCATTGCAGTGGTGCTGGGCTCGGCCACGCCGTCGCTGGAAACCTGGCAGCATGCCCAGGCCGGACGCTACCGCCGCCTCGAACTGCGCCAGCGTGCCGCCCGCCAGGCCGTGCTGCCCAGCGTCAAGGTGATCGACATGGAGCGCGACAAGCCCGTCGATGGCTTGACCTCGACCCTGATCGCCGCCGTGCGCAAGCGCCTGGAGCAGGGCGAGCAATCGCTGCTGTTCCTGAACCGGCGCGGCTATGCGCCGGTGCTGGCCTGCGATGCCTGTGGCTGGATCAGCAATTGCATGCGCTGCGATGCCTTCATGGTGGTACACCGTCCCGAACGTCGGTTGCGCTGCCACCATTGCAGCCTGGAATTGCACATTCCCCGTGCCTGCCCGACCTGCGGCAATGTCGACCTGCAACCTCTGGGACGTGGCACGCAACGGGTGGAGGAGGGCCTGCAGGCGATCTTCCCCGAGGCCCGCGTGTTACGCATCGATGCCGATTCGACCCGGCTGAAGGGCTCGGCCCAGAGTGCCTTCGACAGCGTGCATCGGGGTGAGGTAGATATCCTGATCGGCACGCAGATGGTGGCCAAGGGCCATGACTTCAAAAAGCTGACCCTGGTGGGCGTGCTCAATCCCGACACCGCGCTGTTCTCGCATGACTATCGCGCCAGTGAGCGCCTGTTCGCGCAACTGATGCAGGTGGCCGGCCGCGCCGGACGGGCGGGGTTGTCGGCGGATGGCAGCTCGGGCGAAGTTCTGATACAGACGCGTTATCCGCATCATCCGTTGTACCAGGCGGTGATGCGCCACGACTACGATGGCTTCGCCGGCACCCTGCTGGACGAGCGCCGCCAGGCTTGCTTCCCACCCTTCATGTACCAGGCGCTGCTGCGCGCCGAGGCGCGCGAGCTGGAGCAGGCCATGACGTTCCTGAAAGACGCATCGACGCTGCTGGACGACCCCGCCATCATCGTCAACGAACCCATTCCGATGACCATGATGCGGGTCGCCAACGTGGAACGCGCCCAGCTGCTGCTGGAGTGCGCATCGCGTCCGGCCCTGCAGGCTTTCCTCAAGCAGTGGCTGGCGCTGTTGCGGCAGGTGAAGACGCGCGCGCGCTGGTCGCTGGAAGTCGATCCCGTCGATATCTGAGCTGCTGGCGCCCTCGATGTGGCGTTTCGTCGCATCCAGCTGGGCGGGACCGGGAAGGCGCGTTACCTTGGTGCCTGTTCCCATTCCTCCTATCGCCAGTCCACTCGCGGAGTTGCCCATGATCCTCGCCATTCTTTCCCACACCCCCACCTGGGTCTGGCTGTTGCTGGCCTTCCTGCTCTATCGCGGCCTGCAGGCCACGCGCACGCGTGAAAGCGCCCTGTGGCGCGCGCTGCTGTTGCCGCTGGCGATGTGTGCCCTGTCGGTGACAGGCTTGCTGCAGGGCCTGGCCACCCATGCGCTGGCGTCCGGCCTGGGGGCGCTGGCGCTGCTGGCGGCCGCCTGGCTGGGCTTCCATGGCCAGGCCGTTGGCCGCATCGGCGTCGATCGGGCAAGCCAGCGCCTGGTATTGCCTGGCAGCTGGCAACCGCTGTTGCTGACCATCAGCATCTTTGTGGTCAAGTACAGCGCGGCCGTGGCGCTGGTCCTGCATCCGGCGCTGGCCACCCAGGCCTGGTTCAGGCTGCCGCTGGCACTGGTGTATGGCGCTTTTGCGGGCCTGTTTGCGGGCCGGATGTTGCGAATCATGCATCTTTACTGGCGTGCCTGGAGCGACGCCGGGCAGACGCCGGCTGCTGCGGGCTAAGGCCGGCGGGCAAGGGAAGCGCAAGTTCGGGCAAAAAGGCGGTCACGGCCATCCCCGGAGGCGCAAAGCAGGTCGGCAAGCCGGTATAATCTCGGCTGCTCAACCAATTTCAAGCGATTCCTCCGCGCGGCGCACGATGAGCAAGTCCGGCGCCACGGCCGCTTCCGCTTTACCCCTCATTCCCATGCTCGCACAACAGAAACAACGCATCTCCGACCTGTTCTCTTCCGCATTGCAGCCGTTCCTGGCCGGTACCGACCTGACGCCGACCATCACGCTGGAGCGCCCGCGTGACGTCACGCACGGCGACATCGCCTGCAACGTGGCCATGCAGCTGGCCAAGCCGCTGAAGAAGAATCCGCGTGAACTGGCGCAAGCCATCGTCGCCGCCGTGATGGCTGATCCGGCCCGCGAGGGCCTGGTGGAGTCCGTCGAGATCGCCGGTCCCGGCTTCATCAACCTGCGCGTGGCTGCGGCGGCCAAGCAGGCGGTGATCAAGGTAATCCACGAGCAGGGTGCGCAATTTGGCCGCGGCAGTGCCGGTGCCGGCAAGAAGGTGCTGGTCGAGTTCGTCTCGGCCAATCCGACCGGGCCGCTGCATGTGGGCCACGGCCGCCAGGGTGCGCTGGGCGATGCGCTGTCGTCGCTGCTGGACGTGCAGGGCTACGACGTGCTGCGCGAGTTCTACTACAACGATGCCGGCGTGCAGATCGCCACGCTGGCCAGCTCCGTGCAGGCACGTGCGCGCGGCTTCAAGCCGGGTGATGCACAGTGGCCCGAATCGGCCTACAACGGTGACTACATCGCCGACATCGCCCGCGACTTCCTGGACAAGAAGACCGTCTCGGCCACCGATGGCGAGCCGGCCACCGGCAGCGGTGACGTCGAGGACATCGATTCGATCCGCCGCTTTGCCGTGGCCTACCTGCGCCACGAGCAGGACCTGGACCTGCAGGCCTTCGGCGTGAAGTTCGACAACTACTACCTGGAATCCTCGCTCTATGCCGACGGCAAGGTGGCCGCCGCCGTGGACGCGCTGGTGGCGGCCGGCAAGACCTACGAGCAGGATGGCGCGCTGTGGCTGCGCACCACCGACTATGGCGACGACAAGGATCGCGTCATGAAGAAGACCGACGGCACCTATACCTACTTCGTGCCCGACGTCGCCTACCACATCAACAAATGGCAGCGTGGCTACGGCAAGGTCATCAATATCCAGGGCAGCGACCACCACGGCACCATCGCGCGCGTGCGTGCCGGCCTGCAGGCCGCTGGCGTGGGCATTCCGCAGGGCTATCCCGACTACGTGCTGCACAAGATGGTCACCGTCATGCGCAACGGCGAGGAGGTCAAGATCTCCAAGCGTGCCGGCTCCTACGTCACCCTGCGCGACCTGATCGAATGGTCGGCCGGCGAGACCGTCGAAGGCCAGGAACGCGACCTCACCCGTGGCCGCGATGCGGTGCGCTTCTTCCTCATCTCGCGCAAGGCCGATACCGAATTCGTGTTCGACGTCGACCTGGCGCTGGCGCAGTCGGATGAGAACCCGGTCTACTACGTGCAGTACGCGCATGCGCGCATCTGCACCGTGCTGGGCAAGTGGGGCGGCAACGAGGATGAGCTCAAGTCCGTCGCCGATCTCTCGCCGCTGACCGCACCGCGCGAAGCCACGCTGCTGGCCAAGCTGGCCGAGTATCCGGAGATGCTGGCCCATGCCCTGCAGGAGCTGGGACCGCACCAGGTCGCCTTCTACCTGCGTGATCTGGCAGGCGAACTGCATAGCTACTACAATGCGGAACGCGTGCTGGTGGACGATGTCCCAACCAGGTCTGCACGCCTGGCACTGCTGTCCGCCACCCGCCAGGTGCTGCGCAACGGCCTGGCGCTGCTGGGTGTATCGGCTCCCGCCAGAATGTAAAACAAGCTCCTAGACAAGAGAAACGTGAAACCGTTGAACGCGAAATATCACAAGCAGGCCGGCGGTACGCTGCTCGGCCTGATCCTGGGTTTGATCGTCGGCCTGGGGATTGCCGTGGGTGTGGCGCTGATGATCACCAAGTCGCCCATCCCCTTCGTCAACAAGGTGGTGCGCCCCGAGCGCACCGACCCGACGCCGGCCCAGGCGGCTGATCCCAACCGTCCGCTCTACGGCAATCGCGACATCGCCCGCGAGGCCGCGCGTGACCAGCAGCAGTCGCAGACCCCGGTGCCGCCCAATACCGCCGCCGCCCAGCCGGCCACGCCGCCAGCTGCAGCGCCGACGCCGGCCCAGCCTGCACCTGCGCCGGCCAAGCAGACGGAGAGCAAGCAGGCCGATGCCAAGCCATCGACGTCGTCGTCCTCGGCCTCCTCCAAGAGCGATGCCGCCGATGACAAGTGGACCTACTTCCTGCAGACCGGCGCCTTCCGCGACCAGGCCGATGCCGACAGCGCCCGCGCCAAGCTGGCCCTGCTGGGCTTCGAAGCCAAGGTGACCGAGCGCACCGCCGACAGTGGCGTGCTCTATCGCGTGCGCATCGGTCCCTTCGAGCATGCCGATGCGATGAACCGCACGCGCAGCAAGCTGTCCGATAACGGGGTCGATGCCGCCATCGTGCGCATTCCCAAATAAAAGAACGTAGCGAGCAAGCCAGCGACGCCGGACAGGGATAGCCGGCGCCGCAGGCGGGGCAGGCCGGCCATCCTGGCGAGCCTTACCGAACATCCATCAGAGAGGGTAATACCATGCGTTTCCATCAAAAGCTGCTGGCAGCCGTCAGCTTTGGCGTGCTGGCCTGGTCGGCCAGCGTCGGTGTGCAGGCCTCCCCGGCCAATCCGCAAGTGGGTAGCGACTACCGCGTGCTGGAGCCGGCCCAGCCTACCGATTCGGGCAACAAGGTCGAGGTCACCGAGTTCTTCTGGTTCGATTGCCCGCACTGCGCGGCCTGGGATCCGTCGCTGACGGCCTGGGTCAAGAAGCAGGGTGACAAGATCAACTTCAAGAAGGTGCCGGTGGCCTTCCGCGACAGCTTCGTGCCGCAGCAGAAGCTGTACTACACGCTCGAAGCCATGGGCCGTGCCGAAGAGCTGGGTCCCAAGATCTTCCATGCGATCCACGTCGAGGGCCAGCGCGTCAATACCGACAAGACCATCCTGGCCTACATCGAGAAGATCGGCCTGGACAAGCAGAAATTCCTCGACCTGTACAATTCCTTCGGCGTGCAGACCAAGGTCCGTCGTGCAGCCCAGCTGCAGGAAGCCTACAAGGTCGATGGCGTGCCGATGATCGCCATCGATGGCCGCTACGTGACCTCGCCCTCGGTGGTCGGCGTGGCGCTGGCCAACCAGCCCGAATCGATGCAGCAGGCCGCGGCCCTGCAGGTGATGGATCACCTGGTGGCCAAGGCCGCCGCCGAGAAGAGCAGCGGCGCGGCAGCCAAGAAGAAGTAAGCCTGCCCCACCGTCGACGGTCCGCGTCCGCAAGGGCGCGGGCCGTTTTCATTTTGATCGCGCGTCGTCGCGCTTTGCATTGCTACGAGGAGCAGGCATGCCATCCCTTCCTACGCTGACCGGCCCGTTGCGGGTCTTCCTGACCGGTGCTTCCAGCGGTATCGGCATGGCACTGGCCCGTGCGTATGCGGCACAGGGTGCCAGCCTGGGCCTGGTGGCACGGCGCGGTGCCGAGCTGGATGTCCTGCGCGCCAGCCTGCCTCATCCGGAGCGGCATCGCGTCTATGCGCTCGATGTCACCGACCATGCCGCGCTGGCCGCCGCCGCCGAGTCCTTCATGGCCGAGTTCGGCGGCGCCGACGTGGTCATCGCCAATGCCGGCATCTCGCAGGGCACCCTGACCGAATACCAGGAAGACCTGGCCGCCTTCGCGCGCATCCTGGCCGTCAATGTCACGGCCACGTTCGCGACCTTTACGCCGTTCGTGGCGCGCATGAAGGCGCTGCCCGAGGCACAGCGGCGGCGCTGCCGGCTGGTGGGCATCGGCAGCGTGGCGGGGATCCGCGGCTTGCCCGGTGCCGAGGCCTACAGTGCTTCCAAGGCCGCCGTCATCAGTTACTGCGAGTCCTTGCGGGTGGAATTGCGCGCCTCCGGGATCAAGGTGGTGACCATCGCGCCCGGCTATATCGATACGCCGATGACGCGGGTGAACACCTACCCCATGCCCTTCCTGATGCCGGTGGACCGCTTCGCCGAGCGCGCCGTGCAGAGCATCGCCGAGGGCGCGAGCTATCGCGTCATCCCGTGGCAGATGGGCGTGGTGGCCAAGCTGCTCAGGCTGCTGCCGAACTGGCTGTACGATATGGCCTTCGCCCGCGCGCCACACAAGACACGCAACCTCTAGCAACCTGACACCGCGGCGCGTGGCGCCGTGCCTGGAGTTATTCATGAAGATCATTTTCGCCGGTACGCCGGAATTCGCCGCTGTTGCGCTTGAAGCGCTGTACGCGGCTGGCCACGAGATCAGCCTGGTGCTGACCCAGCCGGATCGCCCCGCCGGACGCGGCATGCAACTGCAGGCCTCGCCGGTGAAGCAGTGCGCACTGAAGCACGGCACGCCGGTGGCACAGCCGGTATCGCTGCGCGTCAACGGCAAGTATCCCGAGGTGGCGCAGGAGGCCCATGCGCTGCTGCAAGCCACGCCGCACGATGTGATGGTGGTGGCGGCCTATGGCCTGATCCTGCCGCGCAGCGTGCTCGATATTCCGCGCTACGGCTGCATCAACATCCACGGTTCGCTGCTGCCGCGCTGGCGTGGTGCCGCGCCCATCCATCGCGCCATCGAGGCCGGTGATGCCGAGACCGGCATCACCATCATGCAGATGGAAGAGGGCCTTGACACTGGCCCGATGATGTTGATCGAAAGCCTGCCCATCACCGATGAAGACACTACCGGCAGCCTGCACGACAAGCTGGCCGCATTGGGCGGGCGGATGATCGTGGAAGCCATGGAAAAACTGGAGCGCGGCGAGTTGCCGGCCACCCCGCAACCGGAAGAGGGCGCCAACTACGCCGCCAAGATCGCCAAGGAAGAAGCCGCGCTGGATTTCAGCGAAAGCGCAGAACAACTGGCGCGCCGCATCCGCGCCTTCAATCCCTTCCCCGGCGCCACCGGTCGTTTCGGCGACACCGTGGTCAAGCTGTGGCAGGCGCGTCCGGTGACCGTGGCACAGCGGGGCGAGCCCGGACAGGTGCTGTCGGCCGACGCCCAGGCCGGCATTGTCGTGGCTTGCGGCGAGGGGGCATTGCTGCTGAGCGAATTGCAGAAGCCGGGCGGCAAGCGCCTGCCGGCAGCGGAATTCCTGAAGGGCTTCCCGCTGGAAGGCGGCCGCTTCGCCTGAGGTTGGCTCAGGCGTATGGCTTGAGCACGTGCGGCAGATGCCGCCAGAACAGCTCCGCGCCCAGATGGACGCGGGCTTGCCAGTCATCGGCGGCATCGTCGTCGGCGCCGTCGGTGACGAACTTGAAGGCCCGCCACGGCAGGCCGAAATGGTGGCAGACGCGAGCAATGGCAAATAATTCCATGTCCACCAGGTCCACTTGCTGCGCCACCAGCCAGTCATCGGCGGCGGTCACGAAGCTGTCGCCGGTGCCGCAGAGCACGCCCGGATAGCCGGACTCCAGGCGTGGCGGTTGTTGCTCCTGATCCACCAGTGGGGTTACGCCGCGCGGTGCCAGCGGCATGGCGGCCATGTCGCGCTGGATCACGGCAGCCACTTCCAGCAGGCCATCGTGCAGGGGATCGATCTTGCCGGCCGTACCGAAATTGATCACCGCACGCGGACGCCGCTCCAGGATGGCCCGGGTGGCATGCAGCGCGGCATTGATCTTGCCAACGCCGCAATACACCACTTCCACCCCGGCAGGAGCATCGGCGGCCTTGAGTTCGCTTTCCAGGGCGGTCAGGATCAGGATGGGTTGAGGGTCGCTCATCTTTGTAAACAGTTAACGGATTGCAACGAAGGCCCGCCGCAAAGGCCGGCCGGACGCGGGAGATAGGGTGCTTTCGCGTATAATCTGGGTCTATTTTTCGCCTGAAAACCGGTCTTTGCCTGGCCGGTTTTTTGACCCGCCGATGGGGGGCGCAGGCCCGCATTGTTGCCGTAACCAGAGAAAAACGCCAGATGAAACCAAACGAACTGTGCCAGACCGAATTGCTGCTGCGCGACCTGATGTCACAGCGCATCCTCATCCTCGATGGCGCCATGGGTACCATGATCCAGCAGTACAAGCTGACGGAAGAGGATTATCGTGGCCAGCGTTTCGCCGGGTTCAGCGTTCCCGGCAAGGACCTGTTCGTCAAGGGCAACAATGAACTGCTCTCGCTGACCCAGCCGCACATCATCCAGGAAATCCACGAGCAATACCTGGCCGCCGGCGCCGACCTGATCGAGACCAATACCTTCGGCGCCACCAGCGTGGCCCAGGACGACTATCACATGGCGCATCTGGTCTACGAGATGAACCTGGAGTCGGCCCGCCTGGCCCGCGCCGCCTGCGACAAGTACTCGACCCCGGACAAGCCGCGCTTCGTGGCTGGCGCCCTGGGCCCCACGCCCAAGACCGCCTCGATCTCGCCGGACGTCAACGACCCGGCCGCCCGCAACGTGACTTTCGATCAACTGGTGACCGCGTACCTGGAACAGACGCGCGCGCTGGTCGAAGGCGGCGCCGATGTGCTGCTGGTCGAGACCATCTTCGATACCCTGAACTGCAAGGCCGCGCTGTTCGCCATCGATACCTTCTTCGAGGAGAGCGGCAAGCGCTTGCCCATCATGATCTCGGGCACCGTCACCGACGCGTCCGGGCGCATCCTGTCAGGCCAGACCGTGACCGCCTTCTGGAACTCCATCCGTCATGCGCGCCCGCTGACCGTGGGCCTGAACTGCGCGCTGGGCGCAGCGCTCATGCGCCCCTATGCGGAAGAACTGTCGCGCATCGCCGATACCTACGTCTGCATCTACCCCAATGCTGGCCTGCCCAATCCGATGAGCGATACCGGCTTCGACGAGACGCCCGATGTCACCTCGGCGCTGTTGAAGGAATTCGCCGAGAGCGGCTTCGTCAACGTCGCCGGCGGCTGCTGCGGTACCACGCCGCCGCACATCAAGGCCATTGCCGAGACGGTGGCCACCATCGCTCCGCGCAAGCTGCCGGAAAACAGCCACGAGATGCGCCTGTCGGGCCTGGAGCCCTTCACCATCAATGACGAATCGCTCTACGTGAACGTCGGTGAGCGCACCAACGTGACCGGTTCCAAGGCCTTCGCCCGCCTGATCCTCAACGAACAATACGACGAGGCCCTGGCCGTGGCGCGCCAGCAGGTCGAGAACGGCGCGCAGATCATCGACATCAACATGGACGAGGCGATGCTGGACTCGGTCGCCGCCATGACGCGCTTCCTGAACCTGATCGCGTCGGAACCGGACATCGCCCGCGTGCCCATCATGATCGACTCCTCCAAGTGGGAAGTCATCGAGGCCGGCCTGAAGTGCGTGCAGGGCAAGTCCATCGTCAACTCCATCTCGATGAAGGAAGGCGAGGAAAAATTCCTGCGCGAAGCCAAGCTGTGCCGCCGCTATGGCGCCGCCGTCATCGTCATGGCCTTCGACGAAGTGGGCCAGGCCGATACCTTCGCGCGCAAGACCGAGATCTGCGAGCGCGCCTATCGCCTGCTGGTGGACAAGCTGGACTTCCCGCCCGAGGACATCATCTTCGACCCCAACATCTTCGCGGTCGCAACAGGTATCGAAGAGCACAACAACTACGCGGTCGACTTCATCGAAGCCACCCGCTGGATCCACGAGAACCTGCCCTACGCCAAGATCAGCGGCGGCGTCTCCAACGTGTCCTTCAGCTTCCGTGGCAATGACCCGGCGCGTGAGGCCATCCATACGGTCTTCCTGTATCACGCCATCAAGGCCGGCATGACCATGGGCATCGTCAACGCCGGCATGATCGGCGTCTACGATGACCTGCCGGCCGAGCTGCGCGAGCGTGTCGAGGACGTGGTGCTGAACCGCCGCGACGACGCCACCGAGCGCATGATCGAATACGCCGCCAACCTGAAGGCTGGCGACAAGAAGGAAGAAGCCACCCTGGAATGGCGCAGCGAACCGGTTGCCAAGCGCCTCTCGCATGCGCTGGTACACGGCATCACGCAATGGATCGTGGAAGATACCGAAGAGGCGCGCCAGCAGATCGCCGCCGACGGTGGTCGCCCCATCCACGTCATCGAAGGTCCGCTGATGAATGGCATGAACGTGGTCGGCGACCTGTTCGGCCAGGGCAAGATGTTCCTGCCGCAGGTGGTCAAGTCGGCCCGCGTGATGAAGCAGGCCGTGGCGCACCTGATCCCCTTCATCGAAGAGGAAAAGCGCCAGCTCGAGATCACCACCGGCGAGGTCGCCAAGGCCAAGGGCAAGATCGTGATTGCCACCGTCAAGGGCGACGTCCACGACATCGGCAAGAACATCGTCACCGTGGTCCTCCAGTGCAACAACTTCGAGGTGGTCAACATGGGCGTGATGGTGCCCTGCGCTGAGATCCTGGCCAAGGCCAAGGAAGAGAAGGCCGACATCATCGGCCTGTCCGGCCTGATCACGCCCTCGCTGGAAGAGATGGCCTACGTCGCCAAGGAAATGCAGCGCGACCCCTACTTCGCCGGCCTGAAGATGCCGCTGATGATCGGTGGCGCCACCACCTCGCGTGCGCACACGGCCGTCAAGATCGCCCCCAACTACGAAGGTCCGGTGGTCTATGTGCCGGATGCCTCGCGTGCCGTTTCGGTGGCCGCGTCGCTGTTGACCGATGAGCAGAAGGGCAGTTACGTGGCCGAGCTCAATGCCGACTACGAGCGCATCCGTGAGCAGCACGCCAGCAAGAAGGCGGCGCCCATGCTGACCCTGGCGGCTGCCCGCGCCAACAAGACCAAGCTGGAGTTCGCGCCGGTCAAGCCCAAGTTCATTGGCCGCCGCCTGTTCAAGAATGTCGACCTGGCCCTGCTGGCCAACTACATCGACTGGGGCCCGTTCTTCCAGACCTGGGACCTGGCCGGTCCTTACCCCGCCATTCTCACCGATGACGTCGTGGGCGAGGCCGCGACCAAGGTCTTCGAAGAAGCCCAGGCGATGCTGAAGAAGATCATCGACGGCCGCTGGCTCACCGCCAATGGCGTCATCTCGCTGCTGCCGGCCAATACCGTCAACCACGACGACATCGAGATCTACACCGACGACAGCCGTAGCCAGGTCGCCTTCACCTACTACGGCTTGCGCCAGCAGACCGAGAAGCCGGTGGTCGATGGTGTGGCGCGTCCCAACCAGTGCCTGTCGGACTTCATCGCACCCAAGGACTCGGGTATCCAGGATTACATCGGCATGTTCGCCGTGACCGCGGGCCTGGGCATCGAGAAGCACGAAAAGCGTTTCGAGGATGCCCATGACGACTATTCGTCCATCATGCTCAAGGCCCTGGCCGACCGCCTGGCCGAAGCCTTCGCCGAATACCTGCATGAGCGCGTGCGCAAGGACCTGTGGGGCTATGCCGCCGACGAACAGTTGGGCAGCGTCGAGCTGATCAAGGAGAAATACCTGGGCATCCGCCCCGCGCCAGGCTATCCGGCCTGCCCGGAACATACTGTGAAGGCTGACGTTTTCCGCACCATGCAGTGCGACGAGATCGGCATGCAGTTGACCGAGTCCTATGCCATGTTCCCGGGAGCGTCGGTGTCGGGCTTCTACCTGGCCCATCCGCAATCGAAGTACTTCGTGGTCGGCAAGATCGGTGCCGACCAGGTCGAGGACATGGCCCGGCGTCGCCAGGTCTCGCGGGAAGACCTGGAGCGCTGGCTCGCACCCAACCTCTAAGCTTTGCCCCGCCCGGTTGTGTGCCGGGCGGGTTGGTTGTCGTTCTTCCTGTTGTCCTTGTATTCGGCAGCCGTCCTGCTATCATCCACGCCCGCCGTTCCGTAGCCCCGCTTTAGCCATGATCGATTCCGCCGACCACGTCACCCATGCACTGCCCGTGACCGTGGCCATGCGCCTGCATTTCTCGGACGGAAAATCGCGTGCCATCTTCACCGTCGACCTGGTGCAGGACCTGCTGGGAGACTGGGTGCTCACCCAGGCCTGGGATGGCGGCGAGATGCGCAGCGCCGTGCGGCGCACCGTGGTGGCCGGCCATGAGGCCGGCTTGCTGATGTTGCAGAAGATCGCCCGCCACAAGGAGCGTCTGGGCTACCAGCAGGTCCATCTCTACCACGTCGGCTAGTTTCCCCGTCCCCGCTTTTGCAGCCCCGCCTGCAAGGCCGGCGCTTGCATGTTAGTCTGCAAGGCCTGCACCAATCGAGTGCGGATCATGGCCGGGGACAACATCACAATTCCATCCCGGCCGGCACCACCATAATTTTATAAAAAATTAGCCGGAGATCACCTTGGATACCCCTCCATCCAGCGCCTTGCCTGCTGCATCCCGCCATGCCAGCCACTCTGACCTGCACCAGGTCGATTCCTCCTATGCGGTGATGCGCCTGTGCATCACGATGGTCCTGATGATCGTCGGCGCCAGTGGCATGTATGTGATGGCCGTGGTCCTGCCTGCAGTGCAGGCGCATTTCCAGGTCGATCGTGGCCTGGCTTCCATGCCCTATACCCTCACCATGCTGGGCGTAGGCGTGGGTGGCCTGCTGATGGGCCGCATGGCCGACCGTTCCGGCATCACCCGTCCGCTGCTGCTGGGTGGGGTCTGCCTGGGCGGTGGTTTCATTGCCGCCGCGCTGGCGCCCAATATCTGGTTCTTCATGGCGGCCCACTGTATCCTGATCGGTCTCCTGGGCACGGCCTGTACCTTCTCGCCGCTGGTGGCCGATACCTCGATGTGGTTCCGCAAGCGCCGTGGCATCGCCGTGGCCGTGTGCGCCAGCGGCAACTACCTGGGCGGTGCGATCTGGCCGCCCATCGTCCAGCATTTCGTCGATAGCGTGGGCTGGCAGCAGACCTACATCGGCCTGGGCGTGATCTGTACCGTCGTGATGTGTACGCTGGCGCTGTTCATGCGCGCCCGTCCGCCGGCGCAGGAGGGCGGGGCCACGGCCGCGCGCATCGGGGGTGGGGCGCGTCCCTTCGGTCTGGCGCCGGGTTCGGCGCAATTGCTGTTGTGCGTGGCCGGCGTGGCCTGTTGTGTGGCCATGGCCATGCCGCAGGTGCATATCGTGGCCTATTGCGGCGACCTCGGCTATGGCCCGGCACGCGGCGCCCAGATGCTCTCGCTGATGCTGGCCTGCGGCGTGGTCAGCCGGCTGGTCTCGGGGGCCATCTGCGACCGCATCGGCGGCTTGCGCACGCTGTTGCTGGGTTCCATGCTGCAGGGGCTGTCGCTGCTGCTGTTCCTGCCCTTCGACAGCCTGGCCTCGCTGTATGTGATCTCGGCCCTGTTCGGCCTGTTCCAGGGCGGCATCGTGCCCTCTTACGCCATCATCGTGCGTGAGTACTTCCCGGCAGCCGAGACCGGCCAGCGCGTGGGGGCGGCCATCATGGCGACCATGTTCGGCATGGCGCTGGGCGGCTGGATGTCGGGCAAGATCTTCGACATGACCGGCTCCTACCATGCCGCCTTCGCCAACGGCATCGGCTGGAACCTGCTCAACTTCGCCATTGCAGCGCTGTTGCTCATGCGTGTACGCAGCATGCATCTGCGCACCGCCTGAACGCGGGTGTGCGCGTGGAGTTGGCAGCGTAGCGGCTTTCGGCTACGCTGCGCACTCCAGCTTCTACTGTCTTCTTTCTGCCATGCTGATCCTCTTCCTCAAAGCGGTCGTGCTGATCCCGATCACGCTCTTGCCCATCCTGAATCCCCTGGGCATTGCACCGGTGTTCGCCAACCTGCTGGGCAATGTCAGCCGCAGCACCGAGCAGCGCATCGCGCGCCAGGTGGCCATCAATTGCTGGTTCATGCTGGTGGCGGCGATCTTCATCGGTTCGCACGTGCTGACCTTCTTCGGTATCTCGCTGCCCATCGTGCGGGTCGGCGGTGGGCTGCTGGTGGCGGTGTCGGGCTGGAAACTGCTCAACGACAACAGTCAGGACAATGCCATTCCCACCCAGGTCGCCAAGACCTATGACGAGGACCTGCCCGACGAGGAGATCAAGGCGCGCAGCTTCTATCCCATGAGCTTCCCGCTCACCGTCGGGCCGGGCACCATTGCCGCTTCCATCACGCTGGGCGCCAATACCCCCACGCGCCTGCTGGACTGGGTCATTTCGGTGGGCAGCGCGGCCCTGGGCGCGGCCCTGACCTCGCTGGTGATCTTCCTGTGCTACAACTACGCGCACAAGCTGGTCAAGCTGATGGGCCGCTTGGGCACCATGGTGGTGTTGCGCCTGTCGGCCTTCATCCTGCTGTGCATCGGCATCCAGATCTTCTGGTCGGGGATGGCGGCCTTGCTGGCCGAGGCGGGGATCAGCGGCGTGGCGCCGTAAGGGCGCATAGGAGGCGCTGGCGCCGGCTACTTCAGCCAGCCCATTTCATCCAGCGCATCCTGTACCAGCTCCAGCCGCAGCAGCGGATTGTCCAGCGCCAGCAGGCTCTGCTTCATGTCGACGGTGACGGGCATCATCTCGGCCCAGCGGTTGGCGACCCAGCCGCAATCGTCCAGGCGGAACGGCGCGGCAATCGGGACTTCGCTGTCCGGCAGGCCCTGGCGCAGTACCGATTGCAGCAGGTCGTCCAGCGCCCGCGCGGTATTGCGCAATTCTTCCGGGATGATGACGGCGCGATCACTCTCCATCATTTCCACCTCGGCGGTCCACAGGCCATGTTTCTGCTGCTCGGCCTGCAGGATGCGAAAGCGTTCGCCCCCGCTGCAGGCGATGCGCATCAGGCCAGGCGAGGGGGTGGACCATTCCCGGATGCGCGCCAGCGTACCCACGCCGACGAAGCGCTCGCTCTGGCCGGGACGGCGCACTTCCGAGCCTTCGGTCAGGGCCACCACGCCGAAGCTGCTGCCCTCGGCGATGCACTTGCCGATCATGTCCAGGTAGCGGACCTCGAAGATCTGCAGCGGCAGCCGCCCTTCGGGAAAGAGCGTGCTGGCCAGCGGAAACAGCGGGATGGTCTGCGCCGAGATCGGCGGACGGGGAGTGGCGGGTGCGGCCGGCATGCTCACTCCGGCCGCGGCAAGGGGTGCGCCTTCATGTGCGTAGCGAATAGCGGTTCTCGGCCACGCATTCGTAGCGCTGCACGATATAGCCGTTGTCGTCCACGCTCTCGAGGTAGACATCGAACTGCCACAGCCGCGCCATATGGCGCAGCACCTCGTTGGTACTGTCGCCCAGAGAACGGCCATCGCTGCGGAAGTGGCGCAGCGTCAGGCTGCGGTTGCCACGCGTGTTGACCGACCAGACCTGGATGTTGGGCTCGCGGTGATTGATGTCGTACTGCCGTGACAGTGCCTGGCGCACGTACTGGAAGCCACGCTCGTTGTGGATGGCCGACACTTCCATCTCGCTGCGGGTGTCGTCGTCGAGCACGGCGAACATGCGCATGTCGCGCATGAGCTTGGGCGAGAGGTACTGGGCGATGAAGCTCTCGTCCTTGTAGTTGCGCATCACATGGTGCAGGGTATCGAGCCAGTTGCTGCCGGCGATCTCGGGGAACCACTCGCGGTCCTCGTCGCTGGGATGCTCGCAGATGCGGCGGATGTCGCTCATCATCGAGAAGCCCAGGGCATAGGGATTGATGCCGTTGTAATAGGGTTTGGTGATGGGCGGCTGGAACACCACATTGCTGTGCGAATGCAGGAATTCCATCATGAAGCCATCGGTCAGGCGACCCTGGTCGTAGAGCGTATTGAGCAGGGTGTAGTGCCAGAAGGTGGCCCAGCCTTCGTTCATCACCTGGGTCTGGCGTTGCGGATAGAAGTACTGGCCGATCTTGCGCACGATGCGGATCACCTCGCGCTCCCAGGGCTCCAGCAGCGGCGCATTCTTCTCGGCGAAGTACAGCAGGTTCTCCTGCGGTTCGCTGGGGAAGCGCTCTTCCACGGCGGTGGCGGCGGTTTCCTTCTTGGTCGGCAGGGTGCGCCAGAGCTCGTTGACCTGCGATTGCATATAGGCTTCGCGCTCACGCTGGCGCGCCTTTTCCTGCGCCAGCGAGAGGCGCTGCGGCCGCTTGTAGCGGTCCACGCCGTAGCTCATCAGGGCATGGCAGGAGTCCAGCAGTTCCTCCACCCGCTCGAAGCCATGGCGCTCTTCGCATTCCGAGATGTAGTTGCGGGCGTACACCAGGTAATCGATGATGGCACTGGCATCGGTCCACAGCTGGAACAGGTAGTTGCCCTTGAAGAAGGAGTTGTGGCCATAGCCCGCATGGGCGATGACCAAGGCCTGCATGGTCATCGTGTTCTCTTCCATCAGGTAGGCGATGCAGGGATCGGAGTTGATCACGATCTCGTAGGCCAGGCCCATCTGCCCGCGCTTGTAGTCGCGCTCGGTCAGCATGAAATGCTTGCCGTAGGACCAGTGCCGATAGTTGACCGGCATGCCGTGCGAGGCATAGGCATCCATCATCTGCTCGGCCGAGATGATCTCCAGCTGGATGGGGTAGATGTCCAGTCCATAGCCCTTGGCCACGCGCGCGATTTCCTCGTTGTAGCGCTCGATCAGCTCGAAGCTCCAGTCCGAGGGGCAAGGCAGGGGGTCATGCTTGAAGCGGCTGTTCATGCGTGTACCTGCTTTTCAAAGAGTTCACGGAACACCGGATAGATCTCGGCCGCCGACTGCACCTTCTTCATGGCGAAGTGCGGATGCGACTCGATCAGTTGCAGGTACTCGGTCCACAGGTTCTGCTCCGGCTCGGCCACCTGGATATAGGCGAAATAGCGCGTCAGCGGCAGGATGGCCGACTCCAGCAGTTCGCGGCACTTGGGCGAATCGTCGTTCCAGTTGTCGCCGTCGGAGGCCTGCGCGCCATAGATGTTCCATTCGCTGGGCGAATAGCGCTTGGTGATGATGTCATGCATCAGCTCCAGGGCGCTGGAGACTACCGTGCCACCGCTTTCCTGCGAGTGGAAGAAGGTGTTCTCATCCACTTCGTCGGCACGGGTGTGGTGGCGGATGAAGACCACCTCGATGTGCTCGTAGTTACGCGTCAGGAAGAGATAAAGCAGGATGAAGAAGCGCTTGGACAAGTCCTTGCGCTGCTCGTCCATCGAGCCCGACACGTCCATCACGCAGAACATCACGGCGCGGCTGGAGGGCTGCGGCTGGCGTACGCGATTGACGTAGCGCAGGTCGAAGGGATCGATGAAGGGGATGCGCAGGATGCGCGCGCGCAGTTGCCGGACTTCTTCTTCCAGCAGCTTGATGTCGGACTGGTGCTCGTCCGGCTGGCGCTTCATCTCGGCCAGGGTTTCCTCGGCGATGTCGAGCTGGCGCTGCAGCGGCCCGCCCATCGCAATGCGCCGGCCCAGCGACGAGCGCAGCGAGCGCACCACGTCGATATTGTTGGGCGAGCCATCCACCGAGTAACCGGCGCGCTGGTTCTTCCAGTTGGGAACCTGCAGCAGGTTGGTTTCCACCAGGCGCGGCAATTCCAGGTCCTCGAAGAAGTAGTTCATGAATTCTTCGCGGGTCAGCTCGAAGGTGAAATCATCCTGGCCTTCGCCCTCGTTGCTGGCGCTGCTGCCACCGCCGCCGCCCCCGCCACCCTGGCGCGGGATGCGGTCACCCTGCAGGTAATCCTGGTTGCCCGGATGCACGGCCTCGCGCTTGCCCCCCTTGCCGTGATGGAAGAAGGGTTCGGTGACATCCTTGCGCGGGATGCTGATGCTCTTGGATTTTTCGAGATCGGTAATGCTGCGGTCGCGCACGGCGTCCGCCACCGAACGTTGTATATGCCCCTTGAAGCGCCGCAGGAAGCGCTCCCGGTTGGCGATGCTCTTGTTCTTGCCAGCCAGCCTGCGGTCGATGATCTGATGCAGCACTCGTCTCTCCTGCTAGTGGTCGGCGGCCCGCCTCGCGGCGGACGACGCCGAGGAGTCGCATGGCGCACCGCGCCGTCCCCGGGGCGGTGCGCGCATGCGGCGCTTACGAGGACTTGCGCACGCGCAGGTACCATTCGCACAGCAGGCGGACCTGCTTGGGCGTGTAGCCCTTGCTGACCATGCGATTGACGAAGTCCTCGTGTTTCTGCATTTCCTCGGTGGAGCCCTTGGCATTGAAGGAGATCACCGGCAACAGGTCTTCGGTGTTGGAGAACATCTTCTTCTCGATCACCACGCGCAGTTTTTCGTAGCTGGTCCACAGCGGATTCTTGCCACCGTTGTTGACCCGTGCGCGCAGCACGAAGTTGACGATCTCGTTGCGGAAGTCCTTGGGATTGCTGATGCCGGCCGGTTTCTCGATCTTTTCCAGTTCCGCATTCAGGGACGCGCGGTCGAAGCTCTCGCCGGTATCGTGGTCGCGGTATTCCTGGTCCTGGATCCAGAAGTCGGCATAGGTCACGTAACGGTCGAAGACGTTCTGGCCATATTCCGAATACGACTCCAGGTAGGCAGTCTGGATTTCCTTGCCGATGAATTCGGCATAGCGCGAAGCCAGCGTGTCCTTGACGAAGGAGAGGTACTTCTGTTCGGCCTCCTGCGGGAATTGCTCGCGCTCGATCTGCTGTTCCAGTACATACATCAGGTGTACCGGATTGGCCGCCACCTCGGTGGTGTCGAAGTTGAATACGCGCGAGAGGATCTTGAAGGCGAAGCGCGTCGAGATGCCGTTCATGCCCTCGTCCACGCCGGCGTAGTCGCGGTACTCCTGGTAGGACTTGGCCTTGGGGTCGGTATCTTTCAGGTTCTCGCCGTCATAGACCTGCATCTTGGAGAAGAGGCTGGAGTTTTCCGGTTCTTTCAGGCGCGTCAGGATGGAGAACTGCGCCATCATCTTCAGCGTGCCCGGTGCGCAAGTGGCCTGGGCCAGCGAGGAGCTGCGGATCAGCTTTTCATAGATCTTGATCTCCTCGGACACACGCAGGCAATACGGCACCTTGACGATGAAGATACGATCCAGCAGTGCCTCGTTGTTCTTGTTGTTGCGGAAGGCCTTCCATTCCGACTCGTTGGAGTGGGCCAGGATGACGCCATCGAAGGGGATCGCGCCGAAGCCCTCGGTGCCCTTGAAGTTGCCTTCCTGGGTGGCCGTCAGCAGCGGGTGCAACACCTTGATGGGGGCCTTGAACATTTCCACGAATTCCAGCAGGCCCTGGTTGGACAGGCACAGCCCGCCCGAATAGCTGTAGGCGTCGGCATCGTCCTGGGAATACTGCTCCAGCTTGCGGATATCGACCTTGCCCACCAGCGTGGAGATGTCCTGGTTGTTCTCGTCGCCCGGCTCGGTCTTGGAAATGCCGATCTGGCGCAGGATGGACGGATAGCGCTTGACCACACGGAACTGGCGGATGTCGCCGTTGTACTCGTGCAGGCGCTTGACGGCCCAGGGACTGAGGATGGGTTTGAGATAGCGGCGCGGGATGCCGTACTGTTCTTCCAGGATGGCGCCGTCTTCGTCGTAGTCGAACAGCCCCAGCGGCGATTCGTTGACGGGCGAGCCCTTGATGGAATAGAAGGGCACCTGCTCCATGAGCTGCTTGAGACGCTCGGCAATGGACGACTTGCCGCCGCCGACCGGACCCAGCAGGTAGAGGATCTGCTTCTTCTCTTCCAGGCCCTGGGCGGCATGGCGGAAGTACGCCACCACCTGCTCGATCACTTCTTCCGCGCCGTAGAATTCCTTGAACGCGGGATAGACCTTGATGACCTTGTTGGCAAAGATGCGCGAGAGGCGGAGATCTTCGCGGGTATCCACCTTTTCGGGTTCGCCGATGGCCATCAGCATCCGTTCGGCAGCAGATGCATAGACCGCCGGGTCGCTCTTGCAAAGATTCAGATACTCTTCAAGCGATAACTCTTCTTCTCTGGTCTTGTCGAACCGGCTTGCAAAGCTGCTGTAGATATCCATACCACCTCCGTCGCTCTCGAAAAAAGTACGAAACAGATTTATATGTCTGGACTTGCCATCTGCGGTTATCGAAGAACGCGTCGGTGACTCTGCTAGCGTCATTGCCGGTGTGTTCTTTGAAAGCCGTAGCATCAACAGCGTGTTGCGAAGATCATTTCAGCTCTGGTTTTTATTCTAGTCCTTTTTTTGCTTCCACTAAGTGATCCCACCTATGAACCTTGGTTCAGTAAGGACGGGACTTTCTTGCGCATCGTGTGTGATTCATCCCATCCAATGCGAAGCAAACATCCCTCATGCTCTTTCAATGTGCGGCATGCCATGGCGGTTGACCTCACAGTGCGCTATTTTCGCGCAGCGCGCCATCGTGAAAACCCTGATAGCCGCATGTCGCAAACTGGCGCAGTATCCCGCCGTGGGTAGCGTATTGCAGCATGTCGCGGCAGGCGCCGCTACCCCGCTTCTTCTCCATGGCTGGCGCGGCTATCGCGCTGCGTCATCGGTCCTTGCCTCCCTGTAGCTGGAATCGTGCCAGGTCGCTTGCCGGGTGTTTGCGGCGCGGGCAACCACGTTTCTCCGCTTTTGTGATGATGCTCCGCTACGTCCACGGTGTTGCGCATCCGCCTCATTCGGAGCGCGCTGAGGGAGGACGTTCAAAACGCTTTAGATGATTTACGGTTTTGCTCATGCGCTGCGCGCATGCGTCGCAGCGGTTTCCTGTCTTGCAAAGTGGGGGCTGCAGTTGGTGGCGGAGCCGTGGCATGACATGTCCGATGGGCAACTGTTCATCGCGGGCGATGGCGGAAATCGCCGATTCGCCACATTCTGGTGGAAAACCCGGTCTCGGCTTGTGTACAGATCGCCCCAAAAGCCCATAAGTCATTGACAGCCAAGTAGAAAATGAAGTCTAATTCAGGGTTCACCATCTGAAGAATTGCGCGCGGTGCCGACGCAGTGCTGTTTCAGTTGTCGACCGGGTCCATGCCAGAGCAAAGCGAGGCGAATTGGGGTCGGAAGGCGACAGAGGCCAACAAATGGTGTCAGCGATGCAGGGGCTGCCGGCTTATGTGGGCGGCAGGGCATCGGTGATGCGGAACAGGCACACCGAAAGCGGTTCCAGAATTCCGATTTATTTTTGCTGTTTGCTCCAAGGCAGCCCAACTTAGCGAGTCCAACATGAAACGTACTTACCAACCTTCCGTCGTGCGTCGCAAGCGTACCCATGGTTTCCGTGCCCGTATGGCAACCCGTGGCGGCCGTGCCGTGATCAACGCCCGTCGCGCCAAGGGCCGCAAGCGTCTGGCTGCAGTTTAAGCCACGACACTGCGCTGCCGTTTCGCGTGACGGACGTCCGTTCACCGCTTCCAGCACGTCTAGCAGGCGACTTCCCACGCGATCGGCGAATCGTTAAAACGGATGAATTTTCATCCGTTTTTCGTTTGCGCCCCGTGTTTCGTACCGAGCATTTCGTGTTGTACGCATGCCGCAACAGCCTGCCGCAAGCCCGCCTGGGCGTGGTGGCGGCCAAGCGGCTGGCGCCGCGCGCGGTCACCCGCAACACGATCAAGCGTGCCACGCGCGAGCTGTTTCGCCAGGCCGAATTGCCTGCGGTCGATTGCATCGTGCGCCTGTCGCGCCCGCTCAACAGCAAGCGCGATCCAGCGCGTACGGCGGCCCTGAAGGCCGTGGTGCGGGCTGAATTGACGCAACTGTTCGCCTTTTTGCCGAACGCGCCAGCGTTTGCCAGGAAATAGGAACGATGAAAACGCCTTTGCTCCTGCTGTTACGTGCCTACAAGCTGGGAGTGAGTCCTTTCCTGGGGCAGAATTGCCGTTTCTATCCCAGTTGTTCCGACTATGCCGCCGAGGCGGTGCGTGTGCATGGCGCCCTCAAGGGGAGCTGGCTGGCCGGCAAACGCCTGTGCAAATGTCATCCCTGGCATCCGGGTGGCCTGGACCTGGTGCCCGGTTCGGCCGAGGCCCGGGCCGCCGCCGCTGATGCAACTGCGCAGGCCGAGCTTGCGCGCGCGTCTTCCTCCGTGTTGCCGAATGCTTCCTCGCAGCCTGGTGCTGCGCGGGTTTCCCTTCCTGTGGCCGCTGACGGTTGCAGCCACTCCTGAACTCATCAATACGCATATCGCATATGGATATCAAACGTACCGTCCTGTGGGTTGTATTCTCCTTCTCCCTGCTGCTGCTCTGGGATAGCTGGATGCGCCATAACGGACATCAGTCGATGTTCTTCCCGTCGGCCAATCCGACTCAGGAGCAAGCCGCGGCCAATCCGGCCGCGCCGACCGCCAGCCCGAACGGCTCGCCTGTTCCGCAAGCCGGCACGTCGGCGCCGGCAGTCCTGCCGGGCAATGACAGCGGTGCCGTCGCCACCAAGGGTGAGACCATCGTCATCACCACCGACCTGGTCAAGGCCAGCATCGATACCGTCGGTGGCGAGCTCAAGCGCCTGGAACTGCTCAAGCAGCCGGACGTGGTCGATCCGACCAAGAACGTGGTCCTGTTCGACTCCGAAGCCGGTCACACCTACCTGGCCGAATCGGGCTTGATCGGTGGTCCCTTCCCCACCCACAAGACCATCTTCACGGCCCAGCCCGGCGCTCGCTCGCTGGACAACGGCAATGAAGTGCAACTGGTGCTGGTGGCCGACCAGGGTGGCGTAAAGCTGACCAAGACCTATACCTTCAAGCGCGACAGCTACCTGATCGACGTCAAGCACACGGTGACCAACACCACCGCTGCGGCCATCAATCCCTCGCTGTACCTGCAGCTGGTCCGTGATGGCAACAAGCCGGGCGGCGAATCGCACTTCTACAGCACCTTCACCGGTCCGGCCGTCTACAGCGACAGCGAACACTTCGAGAAGCTGGACTTCGAGAAGATCGCCAATGGCAAGCAGCAGCACGTGAACAAGGCCGACAACGGCTGGATCGCGATGGTGCAGCACTACTTCGTGTCGGCCTACATCCCGCCCGAGAAGGCGCAGCGCGACATCTTCAGCAAGAAGGTCGGTGACAACCTGTACGCCGTCGGTTCCATCCTGCCGCTGGGCGCCATTGCCCCCAACGCCAGCGTGACCATGGACGCGCAGCTGTACTCCGGTCCCACCGTCTCCAAGACCCTGCAAGCCATCGCCCCGGGTCTGGATCTGGTGCGTGACTACGGTCACCTGACCGTGATCGCCGAGCCGATCTTCTGGCTGATGACCCACATCCACAACCTGGTGGGTAACTGGGGCTGGACCATCATCCTGCTGACCGTGCTGATCAAGCTGATCTTCTTCCCGCTGTCGGCCGCCAGCTATCGCAGCATGGCCAAGATGAAGGCGGTCTCGCCCAAGATGCAAGCCATCCGCGAGCGTCACAAGAGCGATCCGCAGGCCATGAACCGCGAGATGATGGCGCTCTACAAGACCGAGAAGATCAACCCGCTGGGCGGCTGCCTGCCCATCGCGATCCAGATCCCGGTGTTCATCTCGCTGTATTCGGTGCTGCTGGCCTCGGTGGAAATGCGTGGCGCGCCCTGGCTGGGCTGGGTCCATGACCTGACCGCCCCGGACCGCCTGTTCGGCACCATCCCCTACTTCAACATGCCCATCGGCCTGCTGCCGATCATCATGGCTGCATCGATGTTCCTGCAGACCAAGCTGAACCCGACCCCGCCGGACCCGGTCCAGGCCAAGGTGATGATGTTCATGCCGCTGGTGTTCTCGTTCATGTTCTTCTTCTTCCCGTCCGGCCTGGTGCTGTACTGGGTGACCAACAACATCCTGTCGATCGCGCAGCAATGGGTGATCACCCGCAATATCGAGAGCGGCAAGACCAAGTAAGCCGGTTCTTGCAGGCCATCAAAGGAAAAACCCGTGGATTCCACGGGTTTTTTTTCGGTTGTCGCCCGCCGGCAGGTTTAACATTGTCATGAAGCCGCCCTGGAAGGGACGCGGCGACGACAGACCACACAACAACAACGACCTCAGATGACTTTTGATTCTTCTCCCATCGCCGCGATCGCGACCGCACCCGGGCGCGGCGGCATCGGCGTGGTGCGCATTTCCGGCCGTGACCTGACGCCGGTGATCCGCGCGCTGTGCGGCCGCGACAGCCTGGCGCCGCGCCACGCGACCTACCTGCCTTTCCTCAATGCCGATGGCAGCGCCATCGACCAGGGCTTGGCCATCCATTTCCCGGCGCCGCATTCCTATACCGGTGAAGACGTGCTGGAGTTGCAGGGCCACGGCGGCCCGGTCGTGATGCAGATGCTGCTGGCGCGTTGCGTCCAGGCCGGCGTCGAGATCGGCCTGCGCCTGGCCGAGCCGGGTGAGTTCACCCAGCGCGCCTTCCTCAACGACAAGATCGACCTGGCCCAGGCCGAGGCCGTCGCCGACCTGATCGAGGCCACCACCGAAGCTGCCGCCAAGTCGGCCTCGGAGTCACTCTCGGGCGCCTTCTCCAAGGTGATCCACGAGCTGGTGGACCAGGTCACCCGCCTGCGCATGCTGGTGGAAGCCACGCTGGACTTCCCCGAAGAAGAGATCGATTTCCTCAAGCAGTCCGACGCGCGCGGCCAACTGGCAAGCATTCGCGCCACGCTGGAAGATGTCTTCAAGCATGCCGCCCAGGGCGCGTTGCTGCGTGATGGCTTGAATGCCGTGCTGGCCGGCAAGCCCAATGTGGGCAAATCGTCGCTGCTGAACGTGCTGGCCGGGTCCGACGTTGCCATCGTCACCCCCATCGCCGGTACCACCCGCGACAAGGTGACCCAGACCATCCAGATCGAAGGCATGCCGCTCAATATCATCGATACCGCCGGTATCCGCGAAGCCGGTGACGAGGGTGGCCCGGACGAAGTAGAGCGCATCGGCATCGAGCGCACCTGGGCCGAGGTCGCCAAGGCCGATGTCATCCTGCACATGCTGGACGCCGATCGCGGCCCGACGCTGGAAGACGAAAAGATCACGGCGCGCTTCCCCGATGGCGTGCCCATCATCCGTATCTGGAACAAGATCGACCGTTCCGGCCACAAGCCGGCGGTGGACCCGATGCCCGACGCCACCCATGTCTACCTGTCGGCGGCCGAAGGCGAGGGCGTGGACCTGCTGCGTGGGGAGCTGCTGCGCATCGCCGGTTGGCAGCAGACGGTGGAATCGCGCTACCTGGCGCGCGAGCGGCACCTGCTGGCGCTGAAGGCGGCCGACGAGCATCTGGCGCATGCGGCTGCCCATGCGGACCTGGACAACGAGGCCGGCGAACACGCGCTGGATCTGTTCGCCGAGGAGCTGCGGCTGGCCCAGGAGCGTCTTTCCGGCATCACCGGCAAGTTCACGCCGGATGACCTGCTGGGGGTGATCTTCTCGCGCTTCTGTATCGGGAAATAGGCATCGGCGGCGACATGCTGGTATTCCTCTCTGTCCTGCGTCATCGTGCTTTCGGTTTTTTTATGTGTTGATGCTGTCGGGCAGCGATGGGGTATTACGCTTGCTCGTTCCTGCGACGGCGCAAGAACAGTGTTACAACGCTGAGCCCGATGCCGAGAAGCGCCAGACTGTCAGGTTCGGGTACGTTGCTGGGAGTGATGGAAAATCCCCCGACCTTGAGTTCGCTGGGCAGTAAATGGTCGCCGACGTCTCTCACACCAGCGGTGAGTACGTACCAATTCGAGGTGGCAGCGGTGAAGCTGAAACTGATAACGGGTGAAGAGCCATAGTTGCCGTATTGGGCAATGGACGCAGTCAACAGATCGGATTGGCCGATGGAGACAAAACCGTCATCGTTAAAAGGCAGGTAATCGTGCCCCAGCCATTGCGCCCAGCCGCTGAGGGCGTCGCCGGTATTGAGGTAGATCTTTTGCGATAGGGTGGTGTAGGTATTTTTCCCCAGGCCGGACCACAGATCGGCAAGATACCCACCTGATCCATTTGGCCGTATCGATACCTTGGAGGTGGCATTCCAGCCGTTGAGATTGCCTGTTGCGAAGTCACCATTGATGATGGTGCCGGCGAAGGCCGTACCGGAAAGAAGTGCCAATGAGGCGGCGAGTGATTGAATTTTCATGTTTGATCCCAGGTTGAATTGGCACGGCGCTATTGCCGTGCGGAATACTTACAGCAACGGCTGTGCTAACCCGGCAGGAATGCGGCTTTGCCAGGGAATTGTCAGGAAGCCTGCAGAAACCGCCCGACCGCGAACCGTATTCTTGTAAGGTGGGGCGACATTGATGCGGTCTTCAAGGCGGAGCGAAGGCGTGGCGGGATAGCGCTGAAACCCTTTGTGCGTAAGGTTTCCAGAAGAGGAGGGGGAATTGTGCGGGGGGGAATCGTGCTGCAAAAAACGGCGACTTCCGGCCTATTCTGCTGGTCTGGCAAAATCCGCAGGTGCCCAGGCACAACGCAGGGGGCGATCCGCTCGCCTCCCGCATTGTTATTCACAGCCATAAAAAACGGGAGCCAGCGCTCCCGTTTTCATTGATGTCGAGTCGGCTCGGGTACGCTTGCTCGGCAGGAAAGAGCGTGCAGACATTGAACAGATATTCCGCATCCTGACCAAACTCGCCGACTGCACGGCCCAATTGCAACGGATGTTACAGCGTGTAAAAAGCTTGGCGGTGGAGCGAGGCCATCGATATTCTGAAGTTCCTCCCCCTCCAATTCATCACCCCTGAGAATTGGATTTAACCCGCCGCCGCAAGGTGCGCGGGTTTTTTTATGGCGGCTTGCTGGCGACGCACATTCCGGGTGACTCCTGCAGGAAAAATGTTGCGCTGCTAATATGCCTCCTGCCTGATTTTTCCCCTTCATCATTTCATCGACAGGAAAACAAGATGTCCGCCAATCCACGTCAAGCCGACTACCCCATCGATCCGCAATTCACCCAGCGCTGGTCGCCGCGCGCCTTCACCAGCGTCGATATCCCTGAAGAGACTGCACTGACTTTCCTGGAAGCCGCCCGATGGGCGCCATCCGCCTTCAATGCCCAGCCCTGGCGCTTCGTCTATGCACGTCGCGGCACCCCGGCCTGGGATAGCCTGCTGGGCCTGTTGAATGAATTCAACCGTGCCTGGGCCGAAAAGGCCTCGCTGCTGATCGTGGTGCTGTCGCGGACCGTGATGGTGCCACCGGGCGCCACCGAAGCCGTGCCGGCCCCGACGCACTCCTTCGACACCGGTTCGGCTTGGGGCTACCTGGCCCTGCAAGCCACCCTGTCCGGCTGGCATGCCCACGGCATGGCCGGTTTCGACAAGGAGAAAGCGCGTACCGAGCTGAACGTACCGGCCGAGTTCGCGGTGGAGGCCATGGTGGTGGTCGGCAAGCTGGGCGACAAGTCCATCCTGCCGGAAGGCCTGCAAGCCCGTGAAACGCCGAGCCCGCGTGAGCCTTTGTCCAAGCTGGCGTTCGAAGGCAAATTCAAGGCGTGAAGCGGCACCGTAAAATATTTCGTTATTTTTAAAAATAGCCCTAGCTTTTTGAAAAAGCCTCTCCTATAATAGCGATCTTTCAGCAAGCAAAGACAGCTGAGACGGTTTTAGGAGTGGTAGTTCAGTTGGTTAGAATACCGGCCTGTCACGCCGGGGGTCGCGGGTTCGAGCCCCGTCCGCTCCGCCAGATAAAACGCCCCGTTCGCAAGAACGGGGCGTTTTTGTTTTTGCGCAGCAAAAACCTGCGGAGTGGAGGGAGCCGCCTGCGCGGCTCCCGGCGGGGCGAGAAGGGAATCGCTTGCAAGCGATTCCGCGGCCTGCGCTGGTGTAGGAGAGCCCCTGCTATCCACATCGCGCCACCACATAACTTGCGAAATGAAAGTATAGTTACTATTATTGTGAAAGTTATTTGATCGCCGCTTCGGATGAATCAGCATGAACATCAAGGGAACCGTGATCCTCATTACCGGCACCAATTGAAAGATGCCATGACCCAGCACAGCACCGCCCTGGCCAGCAGCAACGACGCCACCCCTGCCACCCTGGCGCTCTGGAAGAGCGAGGAGGCCGCCGTACGCGCGCGGCTGTCGGCGCCTGGCGTGGCCACGCCCGAGCAGATCCAGGGCTTGAGCGGCATGGAGATCTTCGAAGCCATCTTCCGGGGCGAGCTGCCCTTTGCACCCTTTGGTGAAACCGCCGGCATCTGGCCCATCCAGGCCAGCCACGGCGGTTTCATCTTCCAGGGAACGCCGTCACCAGCCTTCTTCAATCCCATGGGCACGCTGCACGGCGGCTGGATCGCCATGATCCTCGACTCCGCCGTCGGTTGTGCGGTGCAGACCACCTTGCCTGCCACCGCCGCCTATACCACGGCCGAACTGAAGATCAGCTATCTCCGCGCACTCACGCCCAAGGTCGAGCGCGTGCGGGCCATCGCCAGCGTCCTCAGCGCGGGACGGCAACTGGGGTTTGCCGAAGCCCGGCTGGTCGATGCCGACGGGCGCCTGTATGCCCATGCCAGCACCACCTGCCTGGTGATGTCGAGGCCCTAGTCACGTCGCGCATGATCGTCGACGGGTTCGCCGGCGACCGTGCGTATCCATTCCCGGAACGCCTTCACCGCGCGCATGCCGGCGTCCCCCCGGCGATAGCACAGGAAGTGCATTTCCTTGTGGATGGACTTGAAGACCGTCTCATCCAGTCGCACCAGGTCCCCGCGTGCCAGCTCGGTCTCGGCGAAGCGCGCCGTCTCCAGCGCCACCCCCAGTCCATCGACGGCCGCGGCCACCGCCAGCGAACCGCGGTCGAAGGACGGATGCGCGCTCGGCGGCAGGCGCACGCCGTGCAGGTCAAACCAGTCTTTCCAGCGCACCGGATTGAGCTTGGATTCGATCAGCGTGAGTTCCAGCAGGTCCAGTGGCCCACGGATGGCATGACGCAGCAGCAGCGCCGGGGCGCACAGCGGCACGGTCGGCTCCATGCCCAGGGCTTCGACGATGACACCGTCACGATGCGGCGGAGCGCCATAGGCAATGTCGATATCGATGGTGCCATCGCGCTGCAGGTCGATGGGTTCGGCGCTGCTGGACATCTGCAGGGTGATCGCCGGATGCGCCTGCATGAATTGCCCCAGGCGCGGACTCAACCACTTGCTGGCAAAGCTGGGTGCGCAATGCACGGCCAGCACCGCCTGCTCATCGGCCTGCCGGAATACCGCGCAGGCATCCTCGATGGCATCGAAGGCCGGCGTGAGCTTGCCCAGCAACTGCTGGCCCTGCATGGTCAGCGTCACCCGCCGGGTCTGGCGGACGAACAACTCCTTGCCGCACCACTGCTCCAGTGAACGTACCTGATGGCTGATGGCTGACGTGGTCAGGTGCAGCTCCTGCGCCGCCAGCGTGAAACTGCCCAGCCGGGCGGCGGCCTCGAAGGCGCGTAGCGAAAAGAAGGAGGGCAGTTTGCGCATGGCGGTTGGCTGGCAGGATGGCGTAGGCAGCGGACAGGCTGATGGTTGAGCCAGATTCAACAATCTGTGAAAACAGCTCTTTTGTCAACGCGCGGTCGTGCTGCCACCATGGCAAGCCGCTGTCAGGAACGCCACCTGCACCCCATCACACCAAGACAGGAGACCGCATCATGCTCGACACCGTCAAACGCACATCCGTCTACCAGCCGGAGCAACTGGGCCTGAAGTTTCCAGAGATGCCCGAGTTCAAGAGTGTCGACGAGCATCGCCTCTACCTCAAGAAGCGCCTGGTCGCCGCTTGCCGCGCCTTTGGCCAGCAGGGCTTCGACTATGGTTTCGCCGGCCACCTGACGGTGCGTGACCCCGAGCGTCCGCACCTGTACTGGACCAATCCGATGGCGGTGCATTTCAACCAGGTGCGCATTTCCAACCTGATCCTGGTGGATCACGAAGGCCGCGTAGTCGAGGGCGACTACGCCGTCAACCGCGCCGGTTTCGTGCTGCACGCCGCCGTGCATGAAGCGCATCCCGAGATCATCGCCATGTGCCATGCCCATACCGAATACGGTACCGCCTTCTCCACGCTGGGCCAGCCGCTGCTGCCGATCAGCCAGGATGCCGCCGCCTTCTTTGAAGACCACGTGGTCATCGGTGATGAAGCGGGCCAGGTCGCCGTCGAGGTCAAGGCTGGCCATCGCGTGGCCAATGCCTTTGCCGGCGTGAAGGCGGCCATCCACCAGAACCATGGCTTGCTGACCGCCAGCCGCCACAGCATCGAATCGGCCGCCTTCTGGTTCATCGCCCTGGAGCGCTGCTGCAAGCAGCAGTTGCTCATCGCCGCCAGCGGCCAGGCGCCCAGGCTGGTGCCCGACGACAAGGCCCGCTACAGCCGTGAACACGTCGGCAGCGACTACATCGGCTGGCTGCACTTCCAGCCGATCTATGACGACCTGGTGGCCACCCAGCCCGACATGTTTGCCTGACAAAGAAAAGCCGGGACATCGCAAGATGCCCCGGCTCTGTTACTTCCCTGCATTGAACCGCTAGCGCCTGGTCACACTGGCGAGTCAGCCCCGCCCCTTGTTCCCGCTCAGTTGTTCCACCACCTGCCGTGGTGCCTCGGCATAGTGCTTGAACTCCATCGAGTAGGTCGCACGTCCCTGCGAGAGCGAACGCAGCGTGGTCGAGTAGCCGAACATCTCCGACAGCGGGACTTCGGCGCGCACCAGCTTGCCACCACCGACCATGTCTTCCATGCCCTGCACCATCCCGCGCCGCGAGGACAGGTCGCCCATCACGTTGCCCATGAATTCCTCGGGCGTTTCCACCTCGACCTGCATCATCGGCTCCAGCAGCATGGGGCCGGCGCGCTTCATCGCTTCCTTGAAGGCGATCGAGCCGGCCATGCGGAAGGCGTTTTCGTTGGAGTCCACGTCGTGATACGAACCGAAGGTCAGCGTGGCCTTCACGTCCACCACCGGATAGCCCGCCAGCACGCCGGCCTTGAGCGTCTCCTGGATGCCCTTGTCGACCGCCGGGATGAACTCGCGCGGTACCACGCCACCCTTGATGGCATCGACGAATTCATAACCCTTGCCGGCAGGCTGCGGCTCCAGCTTGATCACCACATGGCCGTACTGGCCACGTCCGCCGGACTGCTTGACGAACTTGCCCTCGACATCTTCCACCGTATTGCGGATCGCCTCGCGATAGGCCACCTGCGGCTTGCCCACCGTGGCCTCGACGTTGAACTCGCGCTTCATGCGGTCCACCAGGATTTCCAGGTGCAGCTCGCCCATGCCCGACATGATGGTCTGGCCCGATTCCTCATCGGTATGCACGCGGAAGGACGGGTCCTCCTGCGCCAGGCGATTCAAGGCGATGCCCATCTTTTCCTGGTCGGCCTTGGTCTTGGGCTCGACCGCCTGCGAGATCACCGGCTCGGGGAAGATCATGCGTTCCAGGATGATCGGGTGCTCCGGGTCCGACAGCGTGTCGCCAGTGGTCACGTCCTTCAGACCCACGGCGGCAGCGATGTCGCCGGCGAAGACTTCCTTGATCTCCTTGCGTTCGTTGGCGTGCATCTGCAGGATGCGACCCAGGCGTTCCTTCCGTCCCTTGACCGGGTTGTAGACCGTGTCGCCCGAATTGACGATGCCGGAATACACACGGAAGAAGGTCAGCTGCCCCACGAACGGGTCGGTCATGATCTTGAAGGCCAGCGCCGAGAACGGTTCCTCGTCCGAGGGATGGCGTTCGATTTCGCTGTCATCTTCGGCGTGGCCGGCAATGGCCGGCACGTCCACCGGCGAGGGCAGGTAGTCGATCACCGCGTCCAGCATGGCTTGCACGCCCTTGTTCTTGAAGGCGCTGCCGGCCAGCATCGGCACGATCTCGTTGGCCACCGTGCGCAGGCGCAGGCCGCGCTTGATGTCCTCTTCGGAGAGCGGATTGCCGGAGAGATATTTCTCCAGCAATTCCTCGTTGGCCTCGGCCGCCTGCTCGACCATGTGGTCGCGCCACTGGCGTGCGCTGTCCTCCAGCTCCAGCGGGATATCCTCGTACTTGAACAGCACGCCCTGGCTGGCCTCATCCCAGATGATGGCCTTCATCTTGACCAGGTCGATCACGCCCGTGAAATGGTCTTCGGCGCCCACCGGGATCTGGATGGGGACGGCATGGCCTTTCAGGCGTTCCTCGATCTGCTTCTGCACGCGGAAGAAATCCGCGCCGACGCGGTCCATCTTGTTGACGAAGGCGATGCGCGGCACCTTGTACTTGTTGGCCTGGCGCCAGACGGTCTCGGACTGCGGCTGCACGCCGCCCACCGAGTCGTACACCATCACCGCGCCATCGAGCACGCGCATGGAACGCTCCACCTCGATGGTGAAGTCCACGTGGCCCGGGGTGTCGATGATGTTGATGCGATGCTCGGGGTAGTTGCCGGCCATGCCTTTCCAGAAGGCCGTGGTCGCCGCCGAGGTGATGGTGATGCCGCGTTCCTGCTCCTGCTCCATCCAGTCCATGGTGGCCGCACCGTTATGTACTTCGCCGATCTTGTGGTTCACACCCGTATAAAAAAGAATGCGCTCGGTGGTCGTGGTCTTGCCCGCGTCGATGTGGGCGCTGATACCGATGTTGCGGTAGTTTTCTATTCGGGTCTTGCGGCTCATGGCATGTCCTTTCGATGGGTGCCGTCAAATGCTTTTCTTCAAGCGTTCAATCAAGGTGGGTGGGTCAGGTGACCGGCTGGTGTTTTGCTCGCCACACATTTATTTATGTAACGAGCATTAGATAATAGGAATGACTGAGGCAATATTCAAGGGGAAATCGAATATTTTGTAATGCCGATTAAAATAAACTACACTGCCTGACGAATCCATTACCGCAAGGGGTAATACCCCGCAAAGGACACCGATGATACGAACCCGCGGCCGCCCACGCAGCTTTGACCGTGAACAGGCGCTGCACCAGGCCATGCAGGTCTTCTGGAACAAGGGCTACGAAGGCAGCACCATGGCCGACCTGACCGAGGCCATCGGGGTGAAGGCGCCCAGCCTCTATGCCGCCTTTGGCGACAAGGATGCGCTGTTCCGCGAGGCCGTGGAGTTGTATTCGCGCACGATCAGTGCCGAGCCGCTGCGGCTGTTGCAGGCCGGCAAGGGAATCCGTGAAGACCTGCATGCCATGCTGCGCGCCAGCGTGCGCATGTACTCGGGCAAGTCGACGGTGCCGGGTTTGCCGGTGGGAAAGGGATGCATGGTGGTGATCTCGGCCATCAACTGCGCGCCCGAGAACAGCCAGCACAGCGATGCCATGTCGCAGCGCCGGCACAAGCGCCGCAACGAGATCCGCGCCCGCCTGTTGCAGGCGCAGCGCGAGGGCGAGATCCGGGCCGACGCCGATGTCACCGCACTGGGTGATTTCTACACCAGCTTCCTCAATGGCCTGGCCCTGGGGGCGCGCGATGGTGTCTCCAGCACGCGCCTGGCGGCGACGCTGGGGCATGCGATGCTGCCGCTGGAAAATGTCCTGACCCCGTCTTCGGCCGCTGGTCCTCGCTGAGGAGAGGGATCAGCCGGCCAGCGGCAGCAGCAGCTCTGCCGAGAAGTCCGCACACCTGGCCACCAGCTGATGCATCTGCTCGATCAGCGGGCGCGAGTCGCCGCGTCGCCAGTGGAAGGAATATGTCATTGATCCCAGTTGTGCATCGTCACGCGGGATGATCAGTTTCTTCTGTGCCACCAGCTTGCGCGCCCAGCCCTGCGGCAGCATGCCGACGCCGACGCCGGCGGTGAGCATGCCGGTCACCGCGCCCCAGTTGTTGCAACTGAGGCGTTCCACCTTGGCGATCGCCTGTGCCAGCAACCAGTCATCGATAAGCCGGGTGGTGCCGGCCGATGCCGGCAGGGCAATGACAGGACAACCTTCCCGAACCATTCTGGCAATGTTGGGGCGCTGCCTGCGCAGGCCGGGCGCGCAGGTCCACACGAAAGGTACCTGCGATACCGGTTGTGCCAGCAGCATCTGGCGCGACGAACGTCCGGCCACTACGGCAAAATCCAGTTCGCCATTTTCAACTTTCTCCTGCAGGACGCTGCCGACCGCGACATAGGGCTCCAGCACAAGGTGCGGGTGATGTCGCCGCGCCTGCGCCACGAAGCCTGCCAGCCAGGTCAGCGCACTGAGCTCGCCCACGCCGAAGCGGCAATGACCGGCCAGTCCGGCGGCTGGCGTGAAGGAGCTGCGGATGGCTGCCGCCGCATCCAGCAACGCCAGCGCCTGCGGCATCAGCTGCTGGCCGGCATCGGTGAGCAGTGCGCGATGGCCGCTGCGGTCGAACAGCACCACGCCCAGGGATTGCTCCAGTTCATGCAGGCGCTTGGACAATGAAGACAGGGAGACATTGACGCGCTGCGCGGCAATGCCGAAGTTGGCACAGGTGGCGGCCCAGTAGAAGGCTTCCAGTTGCTTGAGCGTCATGGGAGCAGGCAATGATGTTCGCTTTTTGGAAAGAAGATTCTAGCAATATTTTCGCTTTTATTTAAATAGCGCCTCTCTAGAATCTGGCTTCTGCATTTCCGATCTTCCGTCAAACAGAACACCATGAAACCAATGCGTTACGCCGTCATCGGCGGTGGCATCAACGGCCTGGCCGTGGCCCGGCAACTCCTGCTGGATAATCCCGACGTACGCGTGACTGTCTTCGAGAAGGAAGATGCGGTGGCGCGTCACCAGTCCAGCCACAATTCCGGCGTGGTCCACGCCGGCCTCTACTATGAACCGGGTGGCCTGAAAGCCACGCTGTGCCGGCGTGGCGTATCGCTGGTCAGGGATTATTGCCAGCAGAACGACCTGCCCTACGATGAATGCGGCAAGGTGGTCGTGGCGCTGGAACAGGAAGAACTGCCACGCCTGGAGGCCATCTACCGCAAGGCCCTCGCCAATGGCGTACCCGACGTGGAGATGATCGACGCCGGTCGCCTGCGCGAGATCGAACCCAATTGCATTGGCTTGCGCGCCCTGTATTCGCCGCGCACGGCCATCGTCAGCTATGGCCGCATCGCCCAGCGCATGGCCCGCGAGATCGAGGAGCGTGGCGGCATCATCCGCCTGAACGCCCAGGTCAGGCGCGTGCTGGAGCGCGGCCAGCACGTACAAGTGGAACTGGAGGGGGGCGAGATGCATGAGGATACCTTCGATTCGGTGATCGCCTGCAGCGGCCTGCAATCGGACCGCCTGGCGCAGCAGTCGGGCCACGCCGATACACCGCGCATCGTGCCTTTCTTCGGCCAGTACTACGTCATTGACGAAGCCTTCAAGTCGCACGTGAAGGGCCTGATCTATCCGGTCCCCGACCCGCGTTTCCCCTTCCTCGGGGTGCACTTCACCAAGCGCATCGATGGCCAGATGACCATTGGTCCGAACGCCTTCATCTCGCTGGGCCGCGAGAACTATCACGGCGATCGCTTCAGCCTGCGCGACATCGCCGATTACCTGACCTATCCCGGTTTCTGGAAGTTCGCTGCCCGCAACGTACCGGCCACGCTGCGCGAGCTCAAGACGGTCCTGAGCGAAAAGGTCTTCGTGCGCGAGGCTGCCCGCTACGTACCTTGCCTGGCCGATGTCGGCGTCACGCCAGCGGTGCGCGGCATCCGCGCCCAGGCCATGCAGCCCGACGGCACCCTGGTGGACGACTTCGTGATCCGCCAGAGCAGCCGCGTCACCCACATCCGCAACGCACCTTCGCCCGGTGCCACATCGTCGCTGGCCATCGGCGAGCACATCGTCAGGAACCTGTTACAGCCCTAGCCATTCCCTATCGACCGGCCGGCCATGACCTCCCGAGGCCATCGGACCGGCTGCCTGCAAGCACAATAACGAGAAAGAGACATCGCAATGCAAGCAGCACTCCCCGCAGAAACTCCCGCAGAACGCCGCCAGCGGCTGCGCAAGGTGGCCGCAGCCACGATCGTCGGCTCCATGCTGGAATGGTATGACTTCTACCTGTACGCGACGATGGCTTCCATCGTCTTCAGCAAGATCTTCTTCGATCGCAGCGATCCGACCAATGCTTCGCTGCAGGCCTTTGCCACCTTCGCCATCGGTTTCGTGGCACGGCCCATCGGCGGCATCTTCTTCGGTTACCTGGGTGATCGCTTCGGGCGCAAGAGGATGCTGTTCCTGACCTTTTGCCTCATGGGCCTGTGTACCACCGCCATCGGTCTCATTCCCGGCTATGCCAGCATCGGCGTCTGGGCGCCCCTGCTGCTGGTGGTCATCCGTATCATCCAGGGCCTGGGGGCGGGCGCCGAACTGGCCGGGGCGGCGGTGACCTCCTATGAACACGCGGACGACAACCGCAAGGGCCGCCAGGGAGCCTGGCCGGCGCTGGGCCTGAACCTGGGCCTGCTGCTGTCATCGCTGACGGTGTACCTGCTGACCATGGGCGGCGATGCCTTCCTGTTGGCCGGCGGCTGGCGCATTCCCTTCATCCTGAGCTTCCTGCTGGTGCTGGTGGGCATCTGGGTGCGCCGCAGCCTGCCGGAAACCCCGGAATTCAGCGGGGTCGCGAATGCCCATCGAGCCCGCAAGCCGATTCGCGAACTGTTCGGCGCGCAACTCAAGGGGCTGGGTGTGGTGTTCTTCGTGGCCGTCGGCTACAACGCCATCAGCTATATCTTCAAGACCTTCTCGCTGGCTTACCTGACGCAGTTCAAGGGGGTCTCCGCCAACGTGACCTCGCTCTCGGTCACGCTGGCCAGCCTGGTGGCCATCGTCGCGGTCCCCGTGTTCGGGTGGCTGTGCGACCGTTTCAGCAGCAGGCAGGTGCTATTGACGGGCGGCCTGTTGTCGGCGCTGTTCGCCTATCCTTTCCTGGCGCTGCTGGGTAGCGGGCAGAACATGGCGATCTATGTGGCAGTGATGATCGGCACCGGTGTGCTGGCACCGATGATGTTCGCGCCGCAGGGCTCTTTCCTGAGCCGCCAGTTCCCGGTGCAGAGCCGTTCCACCGGCGTGGGTACCGGGCGCGAGATCGGCACGGCCCTGGCCGGCGGCCTGGCGCCGTTGTGGGCACTGGCGATGGTGGCGCAATCGCCCATCCATGCCACGGGTGGCGTGGTACTGATCCTGGTGTGCTCGGGCTTGATGGTGGCAGTGGCGACGCTGTTCGACCAGGGTTACCGGTTCAGCGTACACAAGAACTGAGGGGGAGGAGGGACGACGCTGGCTTGCGCTGCAGGATCGTGCAAGCCAGCGGAGGCGATCAGGCTGCGCGTGCCAGGGCGCCGTCGTTTTCCTTCAACTGTCCACCCAGCGCATCGACCAGCGCGGCCAGCAGCTTGGACAGTTCACCGCTCATCAGCATGAAGTCGCCATCGAAGCGCTCGTCGTCGTTCTTGCCGGCGATCTCGCTGTCTTCCTTGAGCACGTCCAGTGGCGCGATGCGCTTCACCGACAGGTTCTCGGTCAACACGAAGGAGACCTTGTCGGCCCAGGTCAGCGCCAGGCGCGTGCATTGCTTGCCGGCCTCGATGTGGCGACGGATGTCCTCGGCTTCCAGCGCATGGCGCACATAGCGCACGGTGGCCTTGCTCTCGGCGGTGGAACGCAGTTCGGTATCCTGGTCGACGGTGAAGCTGTTGGGCGCTTCGTCGCTGGCCAGCCAGTCGGTCATGGCCGCACCCGGCGACATCACCGTACGCAGTGTTTCCAGGGGGAACTTGGGGATGGCCTTGAAGAGCAGCTTCAACACTTCCTCGGCCTTGCCGGGGCTGCCGGCATCGACCAGCAACCAGCCATTGACCGGATCGATCCACACCCAGGTGCTGCGCACCACCGAGAACGCGCGCGGCAGCAGTTCGTCGGTGACCTGCTCCTTCAATTCCTTGGTCTGCTTGCGGCCCGGGGGGAAGCCTTGCTGTTCTTCCAGCTCGGCCGCACGCGCCTTGGTCACCTGGTTGATGACGGTCGAGGGCAGCAGTTTCTTTTCGGTATCGAGTTTCAGCAGCAGCTGGCGGTTGACCACATGGACCAGCTTGTCATTGTTGCGCGGCGAGACCCAGCCCTGGCTTTGCATTTCCAGGCTGGGGCAGGCGGCGAAGGCTTGCGGCGCGAGTTGGGATGCGAGTTCGTCGGCATTGATCGCCCAGGGGGCGGGCAGACGATAGATCTGTAGATTCTTGAACCACATAGAGCTTCCGGGGCAGGGTAAAAGAAAGAGATTCTACACGTCCCTCCAGACGCAAGCGATGTCGGATTGTCCACGCTTCAGGGTAATTTCTCCCGTCCCGCGTGGACGGGAATCAATAGTGTGGCGGCTTCTCGTTGGCCGCTGCACGATCCTGGCTGGTGTCGGAGAGTTCCCGGAAGCGCTTGGCCAGCGCACCCAGCAGCATTTCCAGTTCCTCTATCTTCTTTTGCTGTCGATAGACGGTCTGGTTCAGCTCATCCACCATGTCTTCCTGGTGGGCGATTTTCGTTTCGATGTCGATGAGGCGGTCTTCGTTGATCACTTGTGTTGTTCCTGTTGAGAGGCTTGCAGGCCCGCGCTGCGGTCTGCGCCATTGAGCCATTCCCATGCGCCGACGCCGGCGGCGTGGCCGGTGGCGAAGCAGGCGGTGAGCAGGTAGCCGCCGGTGGGGGCTTCCCAGTCCAGCATTTCGCCGGCGCAGAACACACCGGGCAGCGCGCGCAGCATCAGCGCATCATCCAGCGCCTCGAAGCTGACACCACCGGCGCTGCTGATGGCTTCGTCGATCGGTCGCGTTCGCAGGACCGTCAGCGGCAGCGCCTTGATGGCGCGCGCCAGTCTGGCGGGGTCGGCGAAGTCGTCGCGGCTGGCGATCTCGCGCAACAGGCCGGCCTTGACGCCCTTGAGATGCAGGCGGCTCTGCAGGTGGCTGGACATGGAGCGCGCACCGCGCGGATGGGCCAGTTCGGACTCGACCTTTTCCAGCGTCCAGTCGGGTAGCAGATCCAGGTACAGGCGCGCGTAGCCCTCGGTCGCAATGGCCTCGCGCAGCGCCGCCGACATGGCATAGACGAGTCCGCCTTCGATGCCGTGCGCGGTGACGATGAATTCGCCACGGCGGTTCTGCATGCCGCCGCTGGGCAGGGCCACGCTGGCCACCACGGGCTTGACCGGCTCGCCCGCAAAACGCTCGCGCAGGTGCTCGCTCCAGTCCAGTTCGAAGCCGCAATTGGAGGGCAGCAGCGGCGCCACTTCCACCTGCCGGTCCTGCAGCAGCGGGACCCAGGCGCCATCCGAGCCCAGGCGCGACCAGCTGGCGCCACCCAGGGCCAGTACCACGGCGTCGGCCTGCACGGCGATCTCGCCGTCAGGATGGCCCAGGCGCAGCGCGCCGTCAGCGTCCCAGCCCAGCCAGCGATGGCGCGTATGGAAGCGCACGCCCGCCTCGCGCAGGCGGTGCAGCCAGGCGCGCAAGAGCGGCGCGGCCTTCATCTCGCGCGGGAAGACCCGGCCGGACGTGCCGACGAAGGTCTCGATGCCGAGGTCGTGGATCCACTGGCGCAGGCGTTCCGAATCAAAGCGGCGCACGAAGGGCGCGAGCTGTTCGCGCCGGTTGCCATAGCGCGGCAGGAAGTCGGGTTGGGGCTCGGCATGGGTGATGTTCATGCCACCACGGCCGGCCAGCAGGAACTTGCGTCCGGCCGAGGGCATGGCGTCGTAGACGTCGACCGTGGCGCCGTGCTGCGCCAGCACGTCGGCGGCCATCAGGCCGGCCGGGCCGGCACCGATCACGGCCACGCGTCGTGGCTGGCCGTGGGTGGGGGAGGGGAGGTTGTGCATCGGAGTCATGCGCGCGATGATACCGCCCGCGCGCGCCTGGCGCACGCACAACGGCACAGATCAGCGGCGATGGGGGGCGCTGTACTTGTTTTCCAGTCGTGCCACCACCAGTGCCAGGCAGATGGTCATGGAGAAATACAGCACGGAAATCGTGATATACGGTTCCCAGTAGCGGGCGTAGGTGCCGGCGACGGTGCGGGCGGCATAGGCCAGTTCGGCCAGGCCGATGGCCGAGACCAGCGAGGAATCCTTCAACAGCGTGATGGCTTCGTTGCCCAGCGGCGGCAGCATGCGGCGGAAGGCCTGGGGCAGCACCACGTAGCGCATCGTCAGGCCGTAGTTCATGCCCAGGCTGGCAGCGGCGTAGGACTGGCCACGTTCGATGGACTGGATGCCGGCACGGAAGATCTCGGAGATATAGGCGCCCGCATTGAGCGACAGGGCCACCGTGCCCGAGAGGAAGGCGCCGTAGTCCTGCTTGATGGTGCGCGCCAGTTCTCCGCTGATCAGGAGGCCATGTTCCTGCTGCACCAGCACCGGCATGAGCGCGAAGTGGATCAGCATGATCTGCACGAACAGCGGCGTGCCACGGAAGAAGGCCACGTAGAAGCCGGCCAGCCAGCGCAGGCATTTCAGCGGCCACTTCCAGGCGCCGTGTTGCACATCCGCCAGGCGCAGCATGCCCACCAGCAAACCGATCACGGTGCCGATCACGATACTGATCAGCGACACCTGCAAGGTCATGAGAACGCCCTTGGCGAACAGCGGCGCATAGCCTTGGATGATGCTCCAGCGGAAATCCATGTCGGACTCGATTGGTGGGTGAAAAAACGGGTTCTGTAACGACATGACGGCGGCATCATGCCGCCGTCATGGTAGTGCGTCTGCCTTGCAGCGGCTTAGTTGCCGCTTACTTGCCGAAGTATTGTGCGCTGATGGCCGCGAAGCTGCCATCGGCCTTCATGTCGGCCAGGCCCTTGTTGATCTTGGCCAGCAGTTCCAGATCATCCTTGCGCACGGCGATGCCGTAGTCTTCCTTGGGGAAGCTCGGGTCGGTCACGGTACGCAGCTTGCTGTTGGGGTTGTTGGCGATGTAGTTCTTCACCACCGGCTCGTCGGCCACGACCGCATCGACGCCGCCGCTTTCCAGCTCCTTCAGGGCCAGCGGGGTGGAGTCGAAGCGCTTGATCTTGGCGCTGTTCTTGCCCAGCACCTGCTGCACCAGCTCGTCACCGGAGGTGGCGCTCTGGGTGCCCACGGTCATGGGCTTCAAGTCATCCATCTTGCTGACCTTGGTGTCGGCCGCCGGCAGGGCGATGGCCTGGGTCGCCACGAAGTAGGGCTCCGAGAAGCTCACCGACTTCTTGCGCTCGTCGGTGATGGTGATGGCCGAGATCAGCAGGTCGCGGTCACCCTGGGCCAGGAAGTTGAAGAAGCCTTCGAACGGGGTCGGCACGAACTTGACCTCGATGCCGATCTTCTTGGCCAGGGCCTTCATGATGTCGATGTCGAAGCCAACCACTTCCTTCTGTTCGTTTTCCGAGGAGAAGGGCGCGTAGGCCGATTCCACACCCACCACGTAGACGCGGGCGGGAGCAGCGGCTTGCGGTGCAGCGGCGGCGCTCTTGTCTTCCTGCTTGCCACAGGCGGCCAGGCCCAGCATGCCGACGAAGCCGGCGGTCAGCGCCAGCGCGCGGGCGTGGCGGGAGAACATCTTGATCATCTTGCAGATTTCCTTGTCTGGAATGGTGGAACGGAACGGGGCCGGCCGCGCGGCTTGCGCAGCGGCTGATGTTGCTCCGGTGAAACTCGGGGATTTTTTTGCAGGCCGCATTGTAAACCGCGACGCCGCCGGAGCGTGCAGTTTGCCGTCAAAAATGCACAATAAATGCGCAGCCTGGCGGTTTTTTGCCACTTCCGGACGGCTTGGCTGGCGCTTGCCCGATCTCTCGCCTCAACTGCCCTCTGGCGTGGCCCGGGGTTTCTGCAGCAGGGCCTTGAGATTGGCCAGGCGTGCCTGGGGCGTGATCTTCTCGTCTTCCTTGGGCGGTGCCTCGCCTTCGTCCAGGCGCATTTCCTTGACGAAGCGCGAGATCTGGCATTCGATCACTTCCTTGGCGCGCTTGCGGCGCTTGCACCAGGACAGGTGCAGCGTACGTTGGGCGCGGGTGATGCCCACGTACATCAGCCGGCGCTCTTCTTCCACGCGCGCGGCGGCGGCTTCGGGCGGGGTGTCGGGATCGCCCTTGTGCGGCAGGATGCCTTCTTCCACGCCCACCAGGAACACGTGCGGGAACTCCAATCCCTTGGAGGCATGCAGGGTCGACATGCGTACCGCATCCTGCTCCTCGTCGCGGCCTTCCAGCATGCTCATCAGGGCCACCATCTGGGTGATTTCCAGCAGGTTCTTTTCTTCGCCCTCGCCATCGCGGCCACCGCAGGCGCGTTCCTTCAACCAGTTGATGAAATCCACCACGTTCTGCCAGCGCGCCTGGGCGGCACGCTCCTCGAAGCTGTCGTAGAGGTAGAACTCGTAGTTGATGGCTTCCATCATGTCGTCCAGCACGCGGCCGGCCTCGGCACCGCTGCCGGAGGGACCGGGACGGGTGGCGCGCGACTCCAGCGCGGTGATGAAGTCGCAGAACTTGCGCAGCGGCAGCAACTGGCGGTCGGTCAGCTTGTCTTCCAGGCCGCCCTTGGAGACGGCGTCGAACAGCGAGCACTGCCATTGCCCGGCCAGCGTGCCCAGCACTTCCAGGGTGGCCTGGCCCACGCCCCGGCGCGGCGTGGTGACGGCGCGGATGAAGGCCGGGTCGTCGTCCTGGTTGGCGATCAGGCGCAGGTAGGCAATGATGTCCTTGATCTCGGCGCGGTCGAAGTAGCTCTGGCCGCCCGACATCACATAGGGAATACGTTCGCGGCGCAGCGATTTTTCCAGGATGCGCGCCTGGTGGTTGCCGCGATACAGGATGGCGTAGTCGGCAAACTTGGCGCGCCGTTCGAAGCGGTGAGCCGAGAGGGTGATGGCGATCTGGTCGGCCTCGGCTTCCTCGTCATCCATGGCCATCACGTTGATGGGGTCGCCCAGGCCATGCTCGGACCACAGGGTCTTGTCGAACAGCTTGGGGTTGTTGGAGATCACCGCGTTGGCCGCCTGCAGGATGCGGGTGCTGGAGCGGTAGTTCTGCTCCAGCTTGATCAGGTGCAGATTGGGGAAGTCCACGCCCAGCAGCTTGAGGTTCTCGATGGTGGCGCCGCGCCAGGCATAGATGGCCTGGTCGTCGTCACCCACGGCGGTAAACATGGGCTTCTTGCCGACGCCGGTGACCAGCAGCTTGACCAGTTCGTACTGGCAGGTGTTGGTGTCCTGGTATTCGTCGATCAGGAGGTAGCGCAGCTTGCGCTGCCAGCGGTCGCGCACTTCCTCGTTGCTGCGGAACAGTTCCACCGGCAGGCGGATCAGGTCATCGAAATCGACCGCCTGGTAGGCCTTGAGCGTGGCCACGTAGCTGCGGTAGATGCGTGCGGCCTGGGCCTCGTCCTCGGTGCCGGCGTTCTTTTCGGCCAGGGTGGGATCGACCAGGCCATTCTTCCACAGCGAGATGGCATTCTGGATGCCACGGATGATGGCCTTGTCGGTGGTTACCGCCAGTTCTTGCACCAGGGAAAAACAATCGTCGCTGTCCATGATTGAAAAGCGGTCCTTCAACCCCAGATGCTTGGACTCCTGCCGCAGGATCTTCACGCCCAGCGAGTGGAAGGTCGAGACCGTCAGGTGCTTGGCCTGCTTGGGGTCCTTCAACAGTTTGGCGATGCGTTCCTGCATTTCCAGCGCGGCCTTGTTGGTAAAGGTCAGCGCGGCGATGTTGCGCGATTCGTAGCCGCAGTTCTCGATGAGGTGCGCGATCTTCTGCGTGATCACGCGCGTCTTGCCCGAGCCGGCGCCGGCCAGCACCAGGCAGGGGCCGGTCATGTAGTGGACGGCTTCGCTTTGCGGTTTGTTCAGGCCGAAGGAGGGAGCGGACATACGGATAGCGCGGGCATCGGCAGGGGGAAAGAGGCGCCATTGTAGCAGCCCGGGGGAGGCGTCCCTGTGGGACAATGGCCACACCGGACCGGCCGCAGGCAGGTCCCACATTTATTCGCGCGTGAGCGCATCAGAGTGCCATCATGAAATTCAATCACCTCATCCAGATCAACGATCCGCTCAATCCGCTGATCGATTCCCTGACCCGCGAACAGCTGTGGCGTGGCCTGGTCCTGCGGGCCGAGTCGCCGCGCCTGTTCATGCCGCACCTGGACGATTGCCAGCTCTCCGAGAAGAGCGTGGACAGCGTGCGTCGCGCCTTGCGCTATGGCGAGCTGGTGATCCAGGACAAGGTGATCTACCTGCCGCAGATCCAGGTCCTCTACGAAGTGCCGGCGCAGGGCGAGATCCCGGCCTCGCGCATGAGCATGACCATCGAGGAACCGCAGGCCGAGATCCTGTTCGTGCGCTTCGAGTACGACGATGGCAAGCCCGAGGATATCGATGGCAGCGAAGCCTTCTATGACAATTTCCGCCGCTCGGCCTACCAGGAAGCCGACATCGATACCATCCGCATCATCCGCGAGATGACCCAGCGCGGGTCCTTGCATTGAACATCGCGTCTGCTCGCGCATCATGGATAGCGCGAGCAAGGTGATAGCCGGTATATGATAGCCAGAATATATTTCCTTCAATGAGTCGATTTTCGGATGAAGCCATGGATGTAAAAACGGACAAGCCCAATATTCTCGAATCCGTGATCGAGCGCTCACTGTTTACCAGCCGGTGGATTCTCGCGCCGATGTATCTGGGCTTGTGCATCAGCTTGCTGCTTCTGGCCTTCAAGTTTGCCCAGAAAAGCTGGGGAATGATCGAGAACTTCCTGAGCATCAGCGCGAACGATACGATCATCAGCATCTTGTCGCTGGTCGATCTGACCCTGATGGGAAACCTGTTGCTGATGATCATGCTCGGGGGATATCGTAATTTCGTCTCCAGGCTGGACTTCAACGGTCACGTGGATACGCCCGAATGGATAACCCACGTTGGTTTTGGCAACTTGAAACTCAAGTTGATGAGTTCCATTGTCGCCATCTCCGCCATCGAACTGCTGAGAAGCTTCATGTTCCTGGAAGTGGTGAGTGATCGCGTCCTGTGGTGGGAAGTCGGCATTCATTTCACGTTCGTATTGTCGGCCTTGCTTCTGGCGGGCACCGATATGCTCTCCGCCAGGTCCGTCCACAAATAGAGCCCGTTGCCTTGTGTCGCAGACTGAGGGAGCCAGCCAGGAGATCTGGATGTTCAATCGCTCCCCGTTTGGTCTCAGGAAGGTCTCACATGCCCGCGACATCCGGCGCTAGGCAAAAGAAAAGACGCTCTTCCCGGTTCACGACTTTCCCGGTTTTTCGGGCATCGCCGATGAGTGATGATGGGCGATCAGCCATTTTCCATCCTGCCACTCATAGACATACGTGTAACGGGCATGCACCGTCTTGCCATCGGCAAACTTGAACGTATAGGTGCCGACATCCTGCGCAATGTTGCAGCCGATCTTGATGATGCGCTGATCAATCGAGCCTTGCGGACCGCTCTTGAGGAACTTCACAAAGTAGTCACGGATCTCGGCCGGGGTCGTGCGCGGCTGGTTCGATACGGTGGGCAGCAGCACACCGTCGGAGGCGTAGTTGGCGAGGACCTGATCCGGGTCGCCGGTGCGCAGAGAGGCGTTCCAACGATCGAACAGGCCCGAGATCTGTTGCGGGGTGGCGGCAGCGCATGTGGGCGCCGAAGACTGGGCACTCGCCGGCACCGACGCGCCCAAGGACAGGGCTGCAACGGCAATGAAGGGGATGGTGCGCAGATGTTTCATCGATGTTTCCTCTCTGGATCTGGGTCAGGCGTCGTCATTCGACGCTGTGCCGTTCAAACGACACAGATCCATTGTGGGACGAGAAGATGAACATCGGCCGGCGGGTTTGATGAAGCGTTCCTGAGTCCAAGATGAACGCAAGATGAACAATAGGGACGTCAGCCCCGCTACGACGTGCTGTCGAGCCGGTAGCCCAGGCCGCGCACGGTCTTCAGCAGCGGCAGCTCATGCCCTTCGTCGATCTTGCCGCGCAGGCGACGGACATACACATCGACGATATTGGTCAGAGGATCTTCGTTGACGCCCCAGACGTTGGAAAGAATCCGCTCACGGCTGTAGAGGCGGCCCTGGACGCTCATGAGCAACTCCAGAAACGCCAGTTCCTTGGCCGTGAGGGCGATGGGCTTTCCCGCGCGGGTGACCTGCATGCGCTCGCGGTCGAGCACAAGGTCGGCCACCTGCAACACGGTCGCCTTGGGACGTTGTTCACGGCCACGACGCAGCAAGGCTTCGATACGCGCCAGCAGTTCCTCGAAGGCGAACGGTTTGGTGAGGTAGTCATCCGCACCCAGGCGCAAGCCGGTCACGCGATCTTCGACGTCGCTCAATGAGGTGAGCATCAGGATGGGTACGTGGTTGCACTCGGCACGCAGGGTCTGGCATAGCTCCAGCCCGTTCATGCCGGGCAGCATCACATCGAGCAAAAGCAGCGATGGCTCTCCATCGCGCGCCAGTTGCAATCCCTCCAGCCCGGTACGGGCAAGCTGCACGCGATAAGCTTCGGCGCGCAGGCCTCGGGAGAGAAAGTCCGCCACCCGGGCGTCGTCTTCAATGATCAGGATATTCATGATGAGGTCGTTGCGGGCGTATGCCCGGCGTGAAGCGGAAGTGCGATATGCACGCGGGTTCCTCGCTCGGGCACACTTTCCAGTGTGATGTGTCCATGATGGGCATGCACGATCGCACGTGCAATCGACAAGCCGATGCCGGTTCCGTCTGCCCGATGTGCCCGCGCACGTCGACCACGGACGAAACGGTCGAATACCTGAGGCAGTTCATCCGCGTCGATGCCGATACCCTGGTCCCTGATCTCGATGTTCACGGCCTCGGCCGAACGGTGACATTGCATGTGAACCGCACTGCCGTGGGGAGAATAGCGGATGGCGTTGTCCAACACGATGACGATGGCCTGCCGCAAGCGGTCCGGGTCGGCCAGCAGCGTGAGTGCATCGGGCTGTGTTGGAATGGCCAGCGCCACGCTCACGTCGTTGTCCGCACCTAGTACCTCGGAAAACTCGACGGCGTCCTGCAACAGGGCGACCAGGTCGATCAGCTGTGGCTGCATGATGATCTGGTCGGCTTCGGCCTTGGCGATGAGTAGCAAATCGTTGATGCGACCGGTGAGCTGCTTGCTGTCCTCGACGATGCGCTGGAGCGCCTGGCGGTATTCCTGCGCTGGCTTGTCGGCGCCGCGCAGGGCAATCTCCGCCTCGCCACGGATCGCGGTGGTCGGCGTGCGCAGTTCGTGGCCGAGATCGGCAAAGAGCTGGCGCCGTCGCTGGTCGATGCGCTGCAAGGTTTCATGGGCGGAGCGCAGTTCGCCGGTGCGGGCCTGCACGGCCTCTTCCAGGCGCCGGCGTGCGGCATCAGCATCGGCGCGGTGCTGTTGCAGCTCCGTTGCCATGGCATTGAAACCGTCGGCGACGCGATCAAATTCGTCACCCGAGCCCACCGGCAGGCGGTGATCGAGCGCACCCGCGCGCAAGGCCCGCACGCCGTCGAGCAGGCGGTCGAGTGGCCCCTGCAGTCGGCGGCCGAGGTGCAACGCCAGCATGACCGCCGCTAACAAGGTCAACGCCACCATGCCGATGGCCTGGGTACGCACGCGATCCAGTCCCCGCTCAGTGGCCAGGCGGGCGATGGGGACGGCTTTGCGCTGGCGCTCGATGGCACCGTTGAGCAGCTCGCGCAGATCCCTTCCATCTGCCATGTCAAAGACTTGGTTCAGCTCTCGCCACACCCCTGAGAATTCCGCATCGCGCTGTAACGGAACGAGATTGAGCAGGCGCTTCTGTACGGCGGCGATATTGACCCTGAGCAGTTCGCTCATCGAGGCCAACTGTTCGACATCGGGAGGGATCGGTACGGCGTCGCGTGCGGATATCTCATTCCACAGCATGATGTCGCGTCGGGCGAGTTGGCGCAGCGTCGCAGCGCTTTCCTGCATGCGCGCCAGCAAGCGGTCGCGCACCTCGGGCGAGGCATCGGCGTTCATCAGCCGCTGCGAAGCCCACACGCGCAGTCGCTGCTTGTTGGCCGACAGTTCCAGCAGTTCGGACTGGATGTCGCTGGCCAGGCGGCTGTGCTGCGCATAGTCATTGACGCGATTGGCGCCCCAGTAGACGAAACCGGCCTGCACGCAGACGAGTACCACCAGCAAACCGAATGCAAGAGAGAGCCGGAATCGGAACATGGGCGGTAGTGGGATAGTCAGATGCCGATGGAGTGTAGAGGGGAACGATGATGCTAGCAACACTCTCTCGATCGGTCCGCAGTATCGCCACTCTCCATTTGACTCGCCTTGTCTCACGGCTTCCACTATGGGTGGATCGACAAGATCGGTATGGCGGGACCAGGTGGCTCTCTTTGGGAGAGCGCCGTTTTATGCCCTTGCCGCTCAGGCCAGCAGCCGTCCCAATGCGCCGTTGACCAGGGCGCCGCCGACCACCAGCCAGCCGAACAGCACCGCGCCCAGGATCATCGGCTTGATGCCGGCATTGCGCAGCGCCGAGAGGTGGGTGCTCAGGCCCAGGGCGGCCATGGCCATGGCCAGCATGAAGGTATCGGCTTGCAGCACGACCTGGTTGAGCGCGGTGGGCAGCGGGAAGAAGGAGTTCAGCACCACCACACCGATGAAAGCGAAGGCAAACCAGGGGATCGACAGCTTGCTTTGCTGGTGCGGGTGTCCGTTGCTGTGGCGACCGACCTTCATCGACAGCATCAGCAGGAAGGGCGCCAGCATCATCACACGGACCATCTTGGTGATCACCGCGACATCGGCGGTGTGCTGGTCGATGGAGCGGGCGGCGGCCAGCACCTGCGCCACTTCATGGACGGTGGAACCGATATAGACACCGAAGTCGGGCAAGCGCACACCCCATGCCGGCTCGGCTTGCAGCGTGTAGAGCAGCGGATAGAGGAAGATCGCCAGCGAACCGAAGATCACCACGGTCGAGACCGCCACCGTGACCTGCTCGCTGCGTGCGCGCAGCACCGGTTCGGTGGCCATGACGGCGGCGGCGCCGCAGATGGAGCTACCGGCACCGATCAGCAATGCCGCATCGCGATCCAGCTTGAGCACGCGGGTGCCGACCAGCCAGGCCAGGCCGAAGGTGGACAGCAGCATGGCGGCATCGATCGCCACACCGGCTACGCCGACATGGGCGATGTCCTGGAAGGTCAGGCGAAATCCGTAGAGGATGATGCCGGCCCGCAACAGGGTTTGCTTGGAAAAGCGTACGCCCTCGCCACAGGAGGCGCCCAGGCGCGGGTAGAGGGTATTGCCGATGACGATGCCCAGCACGATGGCCACCGTCAATGCCGAGAAACCGTGGGCCTGCAGCCAGCCGATATCGCCCAGGCCCATGGCGGCCCAGGCGACCGCGCCCGAGAGCGCCAGGCCGGCGATGGCGGGATGCAAGGGGGAAGTCTGGGCGGCGCTACGCATGATGCTCTCCACATGAGGATTGGGCTGTCGATGCCTGCACTCTACGCGTGGTGGATTTAAAAGAAAAACGCGTTATTTTGCTAATATCTACCCGTTTAATAGGTAAATTGAGAGATCGTCCCGTATTCCGGGAACATGGCCGAGGAGAACAGGGCAGCATGAAAATCACATTGCGGCAATTGCAGATCTTCCTGGCGGTGGCCCAGTCTGGCTCCACCACGGCGGCGGCCACCCTGGTGGCGCTATCGCAATCGGCAGCCAGTGCTGCGTTGAATGAACTGGAACATCTCCTGGGCGTGCAATTGTTCGACCGCGTCGGCAAGCGCCTGGTGTTGAACGACAGTGGCCGCCAGCTGTTGCCGCAGGCGCGCCACATGCTCGATGCCGCGCAGACCATCGAGCGCCAGTTTGCCGACCCGATGGCGGGGAGCGAATTGCATATCGGTGCCTCCACCACCATCGGCAGCTACCTGCTGCCGGCCATGATCGCGGCTTACCGCAAGGAGCATGCCGGTGCGCGGGTGCGGGCGCTGGTGGCCAATACCGCCGATATCGTCGATGCCGTGGTCAATTTCGAAGTCGATGCGGGATTGATCGAAGGGCCTTGCCATGCCGACGACGTCGAGGTCGAGCCGTGGATGACCGATGAACTGATCGTGGTGGCCGCGCCGCGCCATCCCATCCTGCAATCCGGTCGCAAGATCACGCTGAAGATGCTGCGCGAGGCCGACTGGCTGCTGCGCGAGGCCGGCTCCGGCACGCGCGAGGCGGTCGAACACGCCCTGATTCCCTACCTGCATTACCTGCCGTCCTCGTTCGAGTTCGGCAATTCCGAAGCGATCAAGCGCGCCACCGCCGAGGGGCTGGGCATCAGTTGCCTGTCACGGTCGGTGGTGCAGGACATGATCGAGTCGCGCAAGCTGGTCGAGCTGGCCACGCCGCTGCCGACCCTGCGCCGTCATTTCTACATGGTGGTCAGCCGGCATCGGGCGCCCTCGCCCAGCCTGGGCAAGCTGCTGGATTTCTGTCGCCAGTGGGCGGGCCGGCCGCCCTTGGCGCACTGAGGCAGGCGCGCGCTCAGAGCGGCTCGAACACGCCTGCGTTGCGATTCTTGGCGACCTTGTTCCAGGCGAAGATGCGGCCATTCATCGCCACATACACGCCTGCCGGCAGCACCTGCGCAACGCCGCAGGCGAAACCGAAATTGAACTGGGCATCGGAATTGGCAATCTCGTAGGGGATCATGGCGCCGGTCAGCACCACGGTCTTGTCGTGCAGTGCCTGGCCCAGCACCTGGGCGGTCTGCTGCATGGTGTCGGTGCCATGGACGATGACGATGGCGCGCTGGGCCGAGGCCTGGCACGCGGCCAGGACACGCTGGCGGTCGGCATCCTGCATCTCCAGCGAGTCGAGCAGGCGCAATTCCTCCAACACCACGTCGGCGGTGATGCGCGCGCGTGCGATCACTTGCGGCAGGTGGCTGGCGCCGAAACCGAGTTCGCCGGCGATCTCGTTGTAATGCTTGTCGAAGGTGCCGCCGGTGGCGATGATGCGCAAGCTCATGGTGGTTCCGTTTCCTGGGGTGAAAAATGCCGTCCGCTATCTTACACGGACGGCATGCCGGCTTGTTGCAGATGCTGGTCGGGTCAGGCTGCCAGCAGGGTCTCCTTCTGCGCCGGCAGTGGCGTGCCTGGCGCCTGCGTCACCAGTTCCAGCGCGGGCGGCTGCGGGACGCTGCCATCCACCACCCAGGCGAACAGGCGCTCGACCTCGATGGCCTGGATCAGCAGCTTGCCGCCATTGGCCTTGATCACCTGCGAGACCAGCATGGATTCGCCCTGCATCGCAAAGGGCGTATGGATGATCTGCGCCTGGCTGAATTGCGGCACGGCATGCAGTTCGTCCACCAGCAGGCCGATGGTGTGTGCGCCGTGCTGCACGATCATCACCTGGCTGCTGCTGGTGATGGCCGAGCGTGTGCCACGGATCAGGAAGCCCAGGTCGAAGACCCAGATGAAATCCCTGTGCTGGCCCTCGCGTTCCAGCCCCAGTACGCCGATCTGCTCGACCCGGTTGCCCATGGACGTGGGCAGTACCTCGCTGTAGGGAACCGCTTCCATCACCTGGGCGGCGGCGATGGCAAAGAGGCTGTGGTCGGAGAAGAAGGTGGCGTATTCGAGGTCGTCGCCGTTGCCATTGACGGCACCATCCTGTTCCAGCTGGAAGGCACTGCCGCCGTTGGTGCTGCTCCCTTCATTGACCGCGCCGAAGCACTGGAACACGACCGCGATCACGTCTTCCTGGTAGCCATCGCTGGTCTTGAATTCGCGATAGCCGCTGGAAGCGCTGGCGGCGACGATGGCGTACTGGTCATCGTGCAAGGTGACGCTGGAGAGGTGCTCGCCATTGGCCAGCTGCAGCATGGCCGCATCGATCTCCAGTGTGCCGCCGACGGCGCGGGTGGCGTCGGTGCTGGCCAGGATGCGGCCTTCGCGGTTGACGTAGAAGGCGCTCATGCGCTCCTTGCCGGCCAGCCCTGCGACCAGCATGTTGCGCAGCTCCGGTTCGGCGTCGAAGACGATGCCGATGCCGCCGACCACGGCATCCTGGTCCAGCGCACGGATGGCGGCGTGGTAGAGGTAGGTATCGCGGCCGCCATACAGGGCACTGGGGCGGAAGGGGCTGACGTGGTATTGCTGCGCGCTGCGCAGGGCGCTGACCGCTGCCAGCGTGGCCTGGTCGATGTGGCTGCCGATCACGGCCTCCCGCGCGTCGCCGGTGCTGGCGATGATGCGGCCTTGGCGATCGTAGACGAACAGGCGCGTATAGACCGTATAGAGGCCATTGATGGTGGCCAGGATGGCGTCGATCTTGGTGCAGCCGTCGGTATCGATCTCGGCTTGCGCCAGCACGCTGCGCAGTTCGGGCGTGAGCGCCCACCAGCGGCAGTCGTCGGAGCGCTCGTAGAGATTGCGGTCCAGCAGGTCCACCATCAGTCCGGTGGTGAATTCGGCATCGCGCATGCTCGATACCAGCACGGTCTGGTAGAGATCGTGGATCGATTGCGCGAACAGCTCGTTGCTGCGGTTGCCGGTCTCGCTGATCTGGTCGAGGATGGTCTTGAGCTTGAGCATGTCGCCGCGCTGGCCGGCGGTCATCACCTGGCCGTTCCAGACGATGCGCTGGATGGTCTTGGCGGCGCTCATGATCTCATGCAGGGGCGGGCAGAAGGAATGGGCATGCGAGAGCAGGCCCTCGGCCACCTCTGGCGCAAGCTGCGAGAGGGCATCGCTGGTGCTGCCGTTGAAGGCCACGTCTACCGGGATCATCACCTGCCCCTGCCAGCCGGATGGGCCGGGATAGCCCTGGTAGCCATCGGCGGCGAAGGTGCGAACCAGGTATTGGCGGCCGCCGTGCATCATCAGGTGCGGCTGGCCATCGGTATTGACCGGCACCTCGCTGCCCGGCGGGATCCACAGCGCATCGGCGCTGGCGATGACGCGGTTTTCACCATCGAGCAGCAGCATGTTGCTGCGCGCCTGCGGATCGCAGTGGGCGGCGAAGATGCCGGCCATCTCCTCTTCGAAGTGGAAGCACAGGCAGAGCACGCCGATGACTGCACCAGTTTGGGGATGGTGCATGCGCCGTGAATACACCAGCGCGCGATCCTTGGCCGGCCGCAGGTCGGTGGCGCGGAAGGTCTCGACATAGGTGTCGGACTCCAGTGTCTGGCGGATCAGCGGATCGGCACTGTGTTCCAGCGGCGTGGCGGGGTCGATCTGCACCAGCACGTTGCCTTCGGCATCGAGCAGGATGATCTCGTCGTAGACGGTGTACTTGTTGCGATATTCGCGCAGGCGGTAGCGCGTGGCCTCCACCGAATCGCTGAGGCCCGCCACGAAGTTGCACAGTTCGTGGTCGGTGGCCAGGAAACCCACATCGGCGGTGCGCTCGAACAGATTGCGCACCACGATATCGATCACGTAGCGCGCCTTGGTGCCGATCTCGGCCAGCACATTGCCCACCTTTTCCTGGACCAGGCTGCTGACCAGTTCGCGTTCCAGGCGAGAGAAGCCGGAGCGTGTCGCGGCCATGGTGGGAAGGATGCTCTTGGCTTCGACGGGGCAGTTCATCTTGGCCGAGGCCTCGATGATGCGCCACATCAGGTTCAGCTCCTGCAGCGACTGCTCGCACCTGGCGACGTCGCGCATGTAGGGCAGGAAGGTTTCGGTATGGGGCGTACTGGATCGGTCTCTATCTCTATCCGTGGCGTTGCGCGTGGTCATGGTTGACATCCCTCTGGTTTGTCGCAGGTCCAACGTCGTTCGATGTTGGAACTTCCGACATCTGTTGTTTGTTATTTTTTCTTGTTGCCTGCGTAGACCAGCAAGTTGCATGCCACTGCGCGCAAGCGTTTGCGGTGGATGGCCACGACGAGGATCCGGACAGGACTAATTTTTTATACTGTTTTTATGCGCCGCGGATTGTAGCGATACAGGATGGTTATCGACTAATGAAAAATTCTACGTGGATCAGCTGTAACGGTATGACTGGTCAGACCGCGAGCGTCGCCGGAAGACGGTGAAAATGCGATTTCATCGGGCCGCTTATAATGGAACGCATATGAAACCATTGGCTCCCGGCACCGTCATCTTTCATCGTCATCGCGGCTATGGCGTGATCGTGCTCGTCAACCTGTTGACGGGGTGGATTTCTGCACGCTTTGGCAGTGAACTGCGCACGCTGGACCTGAACCTCTCCTCGGACGAGGTCCAGCATGCCGATGGCACGCCCATCCTGTTCCGGCACGAGCCGCCGGACCGCATGCCACAAGCGCGCCTGATGGCGATGGTGCGCGAGTTGCATCGCGCCGGCTATCAGCGTCTCTACCTTTACAGTTGGCCCAAGCCTTCCGGGCTGCACTGGCGTTGGCATTTGTTCAGTGGTCCGCGCAACTGGATGGAGCGACCCTGGCGCGAGGGCTGGTATGGCTCGGGCGCGGACTACAATTTCAACCCGGTGATGGGATGGGGCGATGGCCCGGCGGCCTCGCCCGAGGAACTGGCGCGCCTGCTGGCGCAGTTCGATCCACAGGGGCTGGCCCAGGCATTGGGCGAGGACCAGGATCACGCCAACTGGTTCGAGCTGGTCTGCGCCACGCTCTTGCCCGACTATGCCTTCAGTCTCGGCTGGCACCACAACGGTGCAATGCCGGAACACCTGCCGGTGATCCCGGTGCGGCGCAATGTTCCTGAATATTCCGGCCCGCCGCTACCCTGGCCGCCGGGATGGCGGCACCTGTGGAAGGCGTCCGGTCGCCTGCCGCAACTGGCCTACGATCCGCCGGTGCGCACCATCCACCGCATCACCCCAGAGCCTCAGGATTGAGGACGTTCTTCGGCGTGCCGGCGGCATAGTCGACGATGTTCTGGAAGGCGGCGCGGAAGTAGAGTTCGTAGCCATCCTTTTCCACATAGCCCAGGTGCGGGGCCGCCACCACGTTATCCATCTTCAGCAGGGCCGAGTCGACCGGCAGCGGTTCGCGCTCGTACACATCCAGCGCCGCCAGGCCGGGGTGGCCCTGCAGCAGTGCGGCTTCGAGGGCATCGGTCTCGACCAGTTCGGCGCGGCTGGTATTGACGAAGCAAGCGGTGGGCTTCATCAGCGCCAGGTCGCCGGCCTTGACGATGCCACGGGTAGCGTCGTTCAGGCGCAGGTGCAAGCTCAGCACGTCGGCCTGGGCAAAGAAGGCCTCCTTGCTGGCGGCGGCCTGGTAGCCATCCTTCTGGGCCTGCTCGCGGCTGGCGTCGCGTCCCCATACCACCACCTGCATACCAAAGGCGCGGCCATAGCCGGCCACCAGCCGGCCGATCTTGCCATAACCCCATATGCCCAGGGTGCGGCCCTTCAGGGCGGTGCCGATCAGGTTGTGATGCGGGGTCGGCGAGACCTGTTGCCAGGCCCCGGCACGCAGCGCGCTGCAATACTGGGGGACCCGGCGCATGGCCGCCATGATCAGGGCCCAGGTCAGTTCGGCCGGGGCGGTCGGATCTCCCACGCCTTCCACGATGGCGACGCGACGCTCGGTGGCGGCGGCCACGTCGACATGGCCGCTGACCTTGCCGGTCTGCGAGATCAGCTTGAGCAGGGGCAGCTTTTCCAGCAGCGGCCTGGTCAGCGCGGTGCGTTCCCGGATCAGTACCACCACATCGAAGCTGGCCAGGCGCGCCGCCAGCTGGCCGGTGCCGCGTATGGTGTTGGTGAATACCTTGACGTAATGGCCATTCAACAGGCTGAAGCAATCGAGGTGGCGCACCGTGTCCTGGTAGTCATCGAGGATGGCGATTTTCATGGGGAAGTCTCCTGGTACTCTTGATGGGCGGTGACCGGCCACGTGCGTGGCCGGCGTGGGCGTCCATGATAAAGCGATTGCCAGGATTCGGCACGGGCTGCGCAGCCCTCGCCGTTTCCCGCCATCTCCCGCCGATGTCAATGGCCGATATCGATGACCAGCTTGCCGCGCGCTTGCCCCTCGACCAGCAGCGCATGGGCCTGGTTGACCTGCTCCAGCGTGAAGCGGCGGCCATCCACCAGCACCCGCAGTTGCCCGGTATCGGCCATGCGCGCCGCCTCCCCCATGATCTGGCCGTGCCGCTGGCGGTCTTCCCCGGTCAACAGCGGCAACAAGGTGAAGACGCCCGAATAGGTGGCGCCCCGGAAGGACAGTGGCGCCAGCTTGTGCGCGCCCCAACCCAGGCAGCTGACGACGTGACCGACATAGCGCCTGGCGGCAGCGAAGGAGGCATCCAGGGTGGCGCCGCCGACGGTATCGTAGATGATGTCGAAGCCTTGGCCGCGGGTGTATTGCTGCACGTAGTCGTCCACCGTCTGGCTGCGGTAGTCGATGGCTGTGGCACCCAGGCTTTCGATGAGGGTCTTCTGGTCGGCGCTGCCGGTAGCATAGACCTGGGCGCCCAGCGTGCGCGCGATCTGCACGGCGATGTGCCCGACCCCGCCGGCGCCGCCGTGCACCAGCACCTTCTGGCCGGCCTGTACGCGGGCACGCTCGACCAGGCCTTCCCAGGCGGTGATGAAGATCAGCGGCAGGGCGGCGGCCTGCCGCATGTCCAGGGTGCGCGGCTTGTGGGCCAGCAGGTCGGCATCGACCGCTGCGAACTGGGCCAGCGAGCCCGGTACGCCACCGATGCCGCCGGTCATGCCATGGACCTCGTCGCCGGCCAGGAAGCGCGTCTCGCCGGGTGCCACTGCCTCGACCACACCGGCCAGGTCGATGCCGAGGATGGCCGGCAGGCGGACCTGGGCATGGGCCGCATTGCCGCCCTGGATCTTGGTATCGAGCGGATTGACGCCGCTGGCGAGCACGCGTACCAGCACCTGGCCGGGGCGCAAGACGGGCAGTTCGGTGGGAGCGATGGACAGCGGGGCGCCGAACTGGGTCAGCAGAGCGGCTTGCATGAGAGGACTGGCATTGGACATGATGACTCCTGAGGGTGGTGGAAGAATCGCCTGACCGCATGACGGCAGGTCGATGCACGCAGTCTGGGGGAGTGCGTCCGACGGAAAAAGCCGGCTGCGCCCAAGTCAGAATTGCGCATCGCCGAATAATCCACGGCCCGCCATGGCCTAGAATCAGGCCACCTATCACGACAGCAGAGGAGAACACCATGGACCGACTGGACATGCTCAAGGTCTTTTGTGCGGTGGTCGAGGCGGGCGCGTTCAGTCGCGCGGCTGAAAAGCTGTCCATGTCGACGTCCTCCGTGACCAATCACATCGCCGCCCTGGAAGCGCACTTCAAGGTGCGCCTGCTCAATCGCACCACGCGCAGCATGTCGCTCACCGAAGAGGGGCGGCATTGCCACCAGCAGGCGTTGCGGCTGCTGGCCGACATGGGCGAGCTGGAGGCTGGTCTGCGGGCATCCGACACGCGCCCCGCAGGCCTGCTGCGGGTGGATTTGCCCAGCGTCATCAGCCGCCGTTACGTGGCGCCCGCGCTACCGCGTTTCCTGCGCCAGTATCCCGATCTGGAACTGCGCGTTACGGTCAGCGACCGCATGGTCGACATGGTGGAAGAGGGGTTGGACGTGGTGGTGCGCATCGGCACGCTGGGCGATTCCGGCATGGTGGCGCGCAAGCTGGCGGGGACCCGCTATCTGTGCTGCGCGGCGCCGTCCTACCTGCAGCAGCATGGTTGGCCGCAGACGCCCGAGGCGCTGGACCAGTTTGCCTGCCTGGGTTTCCTCAACCCGCGCACGCGCATGGTCAAGCCCTGGCGTTTCAGTCATGGCGGCGTGGAAAGCTCGCATATTCCCAAGGGTCTGCTGGCGATGGATCATGTGGAATCCATGGTCGCCGCCGCACAGGCCGGCGGCGGCATCCTCCAGCAGATGTCCGTGACCCTCGATCCTGCCTTGCAGGAAGGCAGCCTGGTGCCGGTTCTGTCGGAATGGCAGGTGGCCGGACCGGATATCGTGGCGCTTTACCAACCGACCCGCAGGGAGACAGCCAAGGTGAAAGTTTTCGTCGCCTTTTTGCAAGAGATATTCACATTGTGAATGACTTATCGGCCGCAATGTCCCGCAAATCCAGTGTTGATACGGTTTTTCCCGAAACTGCTGTTATGCGTCTCAGTAATGAAAAAACAGAATTCTTTTAATTTGTAATTACCTACTACATAAGTCGGGTATTTCTCGCTACAAATTTCAGTAATTTGCTTTTTATCGGGGTACAATCGCAGCCACTTTCCTGCATTCCTGGCTGTCCGGGCGTGTGTAAAACCCGCTGCCAACCAGGGTGGCGGGCAAGGCGCAAGGCCTCCACCGAGGCCGTCGCCATCGACAAGACTGTCGTGTTGCTGGCTGGCGTGTGGACCTTCCGCTGGCGTCCTGCACCGACGCTCCTGCCGTGCCAACCGAATTCATCTTTAACTTGTGGCATTGGAGGTATCAACATGAACCAACCCCTGATGGCAGGCATTCCCGCAGTGAATGCACCCGCCTACGTCAAACACCAGAAACTGATCAACTGGGTCGCCGAAATGGCCGCGCTGACCAAGCCGGCTCGCATTTACTGGTGCGATGGCTCCCAGGAAGAATACGACCGCCTGTGCGCCGAGATGGTCGCCGCCGGCACCATGAAGAAGCTGAACCAGGAAAAGCGTCCCAACAGCTACCTGGCCTGCTCGGACCCGTCCGACGTGGCCCGCGTGGAAGACCGCACCTTCATCTGCTCGCAGAACAAGGAAGACGCCGGCCCGACCAACAACTGGACCGACCCGGCCGAGATGCGCCAGACCCTGAACGGCTTGTTCGACGGCTGCATGGCCGGCCGCACCCTGTACGTGGTGCCGTTCTCGATGGGCCCGCTGGGTTCGCCCATCGCCCACATCGGCGTGGAACTGTCGGACTCGCCCTACGTGGCCGTGAACATGCGCATCATGACGCGCATGGGTCGCGCCGTGTATGACGTGCTGGGCGCCGATGGCGAGTTCGTGCCCTGCATGCACACCGTGGGCGCGCCGCTGGCCGCCGGCCAGAAGGATGTGGCCTGGCCATGCAACGCCACCAAGTACATCGTTCACTATCCGGAAACCCGTGAGATCTGGTCCTACGGTTCGGGCTACGGCGGCAATGCGCTGCTGGGCAAGAAGTGCTTCGCCCTGCGTATCGCCTCCACCATGGGCCGCGCCCAGGGCTGGCTGGCCGAGCACATGCTGATCCTGGGCGTGGAGTCCCCGGAAGGCAAGAAGCACTACGTGGCAGCGGCCTTCCCGTCGGCCTGCGGCAAGACCAACTTCGCCATGCTGATCCCGCCCAAGGCCTTCGGCGGCTGGAAGGTCAGCACCATCGGCGACGACATCGCCTGGATCAAGCCGGGTGCCGATGGCCGCCTGTATGCGATCAACCCGGAAGCCGGCTATTTCGGTGTGGCCCCGGGCACCAACGAGAAGAGCAACTTCAACTGCATGGCGTCGGTCGCGGCCAACACCATCTTCACCAACGTCGCCCTGACCGATGATGGCGATGTGTGGTGGGAAGGCATGAGCAAGGAAGCGCCGGCGCACCTGATCGACTGGCAGGGCAAGGACTGGACCCCGGCGATCGCCAAGGAAACCGGCCGCAAGGCGGCTCACCCGAACGCGCGCTTCACCGTCGCCGCCACCCAGAACCCGGTGATCGATCCGGCCTGGGACGATCCGGCCGGCGTGCCGATCTCGGCCTTCATCTTCGGTGGCCGTCGTTCCACCACCGTGCCGCTGGTGACCGAAGCCCGCAACTGGGTCGAAGGCGTCTACATGGCCGCCACCATGGGTTCGGAAACCACCGCTGCGGCCGTCGGCCAGCAGGGTGTGGTGCGCCGCGATCCGTTCGCCATGCTGCCCTTCGCCGGCTACAACATGAGCGAATACTTCCAGCACTGGCTGGATATCGGCAAGAAGATCGCCGCCTCCCCGGCCGAGCTGCCCAAGATCTATTGCGTCAACTGGTTCCGTACCGATGCCGACGGCAAGTTCGTCTGGCCGGGCTTCGGCGACAACATGCGCGTGCTGAAGTGGATGCTGGACCGCATCGAGGATCCGCAAGGCGTCAAGACCGGTGGTGTCGAGCACCTGTTCGGCGTCACCCCGCGCTTCGGCGATCTGCAATGGGACGGCCTGGACTTCAGCGCCGAGCAGTTCACCACCATCACCTCCATCGACAAGGCCGCCTGGGTCAAGGAACTGGAGCTGCATGCCGAACTGTTCGACAAGCTCAAGCACAAGCTGCCGGCCGAACTGCAAGGAGTGAAGGAGAAGCTGGAGAAGAAGCTGGCAGCCTAAGCTGACCGGCCGGTTCCGGCGAGCAGGAGACAGGGAGGCGCCTGCCGCAGCAATGCGGCAGGCGTTTTCTTTTGTCCATCGGGATCACGCTGGCGGGAAATGAAGCTTGTTACAATTTCGCTTCCCTCTCCCGCACCGGGCTCCGGCACCGGCATCCAAGACCGCCCTGTCATGAACATCAGATTCCTGGAAACCTTTGTCTGGGCCGCCCGGCTCAGCAGCTTTCGCACCGCAGCCGAGCGCCTCAATATCACCCAGGCGGCGGTCTCCAATCGCATCGCCTCGCTGGAGCAGGACTGGAACACGCGCCTGTTCGACCGGGATCCGCGCGAGATCCGCCTGACATTCTCGGGCCGCCGCATGCTGGCCTATGCCGAGCGGATGCTGGAGCTGAACCGCGAGATGACGGCGGCCAGCCAGGCCAACTACATGGTGTCTGGCGTGGTGCGCATCGGTGTCATCGAGACGGTGGTCTTTACCTGGCTGACCGGGTTCCTGCAGCGGGTGCAGGAGCTCTATCCGGCCATCGAGATCCAGCTCAGCTCGGAGTCGACCTTGCGCCTGCATGCACAGATGCGCCAGGGCGAGCTCGATATCGCCCTGCAGACTGACCAGTTGCTGGAGGATGGCGTGCGCAATATCGCCGGCGGTGCCGTCGCCATGGGCTGGGTCGGGCGCAGCATCGACTGGGCCGGGAAAACCGCCAGCCTGGGTTTGGCCGAGCTGGCGCAACACCCCATCGTCACCATGAACAAGGGTTCGCAACCCTATGTGTCATTGCGCAAGCTGCTGGAGGATGAGGGCGTGGCGGTTCCCCGCATCCATTGCGTGAGCTCTATCTCGGCCATCGTCCGGCTGGTGCGCGCCGGCTTCGGTATTGCGGTCCTGCCGCTGGCCCCGGTGCGTGAGGAAATCGAGGCGGGCACCCTGGCCATCATCGACTGCGTCCAGCCACTGATGCCGCAGCGGCTGGTGGTCAGCTATCGCAGCGATGCCACCACCGAGGCCATCCAGATGGTGGCGGGGCTGGCTTGCGAAGAGTCGGCGCGCTTCACCGTGGGGCTGGCGCCGCCGTTCGGCTTCGAGTCGGCCTGAGCGTTAGCGGTTCACGGTAAAACTTATCAGTGGTGATAAGAATTATCCGTTTGTCGGCGCGCGGCACGAATTCTATTCTTGGGTTTCCCGTTTTCCCACCACCCAATGATGGATTCCATGTCAAACCAAGCCAGCCCGGACCTGCCCGCCATCCTTTTCGTCTGGACCGATGTCGATCCTGACCACGAGCAGGATTTCAATCTCTGGTACGACCGCGAGCACGTGCAGGAGCGCGTGGCGTTGCCGGGCTTCGTCTCGGGCGTGCGCTACCGCTGCGTGCAAGGCCCGCGTCGCTACCTGGGCCTGTATCGCACCCGCAACCTGGCGGCTTTCCGTACCGCCGAATACTTCCAGGCATTCCAGCACCAGACGCCGTGGTCGGTGACCAATCTGCAGCGCATGCGCAATCCGATGCGGCGCGTCTGTACCATCAGTGCCGAGGCTGGCGCCGGACGCGGTGCCTGGCTGGCCGTGCTGCGACTGGGCAGCCAAGCCCGCAGCGACGCCGGGACGGCCATCAGCAGCCTGGGTCCGGCCTTGCTGGAGATGGACGGCGTGATCGGATCGCGCCTGTTGACCCCGGACCAGGCGCTCTCCACGCCCCTGCCGATGGAAAACCCGGAAGGGCGTCTGCTGGATGCCCTGTTCCTGGTGGACGCGTCGTCGCAGCCTGCGGCCCAGGCCGCTGCCGAAAAGGCTGCCCAGGTGCTGGGCGTGCCGGCGAGCGAGATCTCGGTGCTCAGCCTGAGCTGGCAACTGCTGGAACAGGACTTGCCTGTAGCCGACGGCCACTAGGCCAGGCCTCCGGGTAGCTGGCAGGCACGGCGCTCTGGCACGGCCTGCCCTTTTGATCCTTCCGATTCATTCACCTCTGCACACAGGGAAACATCCATGGCCCATTCCGCTCTGCCCCTCGATACGCCGCTGGCGCCCGCGCAAGGCGGCAGCAAGCGGCTTTCCGCCGCCAGCATGATCGGCACCACCCTGGAGTGGTACGACTTCACGGTCTACAACACGATGGCGGCGCTGATCTTCAACAAGCTCTTCTTCCCGTCCTTCGATCCGCTGTCGGGCACGATCCTGGCGTTCTCGACCTATGCCGTGGGCTACGTCTCCCGTCCCATCGGCGGGGTGATCTTCGGCCATCTCGGCGACAAGCTGGGGCGCCGCTTCGTGCTGGTGGTGACGCTGCTCCTGATGGGCCTGACCACCGGCCTCATGGGCTTGCTGCCGACCTATGCCTCCATCGGCATCGCCAGCCCCGTCCTGCTGGTGGCCTTGCGTTTCGTGCAGGGTGTGGCGCTGGGCGGCGAGTGGGCTGGTGCGGTGCTGATCTCGGTGGAGCACGGTGCCCAGGACCGGCGTGGGCGCAATGCGTCCTGGACCCAGGTGGGACCGTCGTTCGGCACCTTGCTGGCAACCGGCTTCATCGCGCTGATCACCTACCTGGCGTCGCCCGAGCAGTTCCTGGACTGGGGCTGGAGAGTCCCCTTCCTGGCCAGCGTCGTGCTGGTGGGCTTCGGCTTCTGGATCCGTGCGGGCGTGGATGAAACGCCGCACTTCAGGGAACTGGAGGCGCAGCACCGCAAGGCCGAGACGCCGGTCTCCGATGTCTTCCGCAACTACTGGCGGCGCCTGCTCATCGCCGGCGGGGTCCGCATCGGCTCCGATGTGCTGTATGCGCTGGTAGTGGTCTTCACGCTGACCTACGTCACCACGGTGCTGAACCTGCCGCGTCCGCTGGCCTTGACCGCCATCATGATCGGTACCGCCTGTAATGCCTTGAGCGTGCCGATGTTCGGTGCCCTGTCGGATCGCATCGGCCGGCGCCCGGTGTATGGCCTGGGGGTGGTATTGGCGATGGCGTGGGCGTTCATATTCTTCGTGCTGCTCGACAGCAGCCAGCCGGTATTGATCGTGGCGGCCGTGGTCGGTGGCCTGGTGATCCACGCCATCATGTACGGTCCGCAGGCCGCCTTCGTGACAGAACAGTTCCCGACCCGGGTGCGCTATGCCGGTTCGTCGCTGGCCTATACGCTGGCCGGCATCGTCGGGGGTGGCTTTGCGCCGCTGATCATCGCCACCCTGTTTCGCGCCTACCAGAGCACCGTTGCGATCTCGCTGTACCTGGTGGTGGCACTCTGCCTGACGGGCATTGCCCTGCTGGCCGCCCGCGAAACCGGCAAGTCACCGCTGGAAGAGTAGGTCGGCAGACCCCGGTGCTAGCCGGGAAGCGCCAGGTGTTCCAGCACCTGGCGCAGCGCGGCCGGCAACTCCACCGGTCGCCTGGATGCCCGATCCACATAGACGTGTACGAAGTGACCCTGTGCCGCCGCCGTCTCCTCCCCAGCCTTGAAGATCCCCAGTTCATAGCGCACGCTGCTGCGCCCCAGGTGTGCCACCCGCACGCCGACCTCGATCTGCTCGGGGAAGGCCACCGAAGCGAAATAGTTGCAGCGGGTCTCGATGACCAGGCCGATCACTGTGCCATGCTCGATATCGAGGACGCCTTGCGCCACCAGGTAGTGGTTCACAGCGGTGTCGAACCAGCTGTAATAGACGACATTGTTGACGTGTCCATAGACGTCGTTGTCCATCCAGCGCGTCTGGATCGGGTGGAAGTGGCGGAAATCGGCACGGTGGCCGGCTTGCGGTCGGGAATCACTCATCTCGCTTAGGGCGTCAGGATGGGTCGGCTTGTGCAGCTGCACAAGAACGGCATGCTTGCAGTAACATGGCTCCTGCTTTCGCAGACCGGCGCATTTGCCCCGATCTGCGGGAGCGTCCATGTTAAGCGATCGCCATCGGAAATTGCAGAGATTGGCATATTGTCCGGCTTGCATCTGCACATGGCGCCACCAGATGGACGGCGGGCGCATCTCCGATAGCCTTGTTCGTCATTGCGATAGTTAAATCCAATCAAAAGTATTGATTAAATAAAATTGATCTATTTTGAATGGCGTTCTACTATGCATCCCATCGCTTCACTCAACCCCCCCTTAAAAGGAAATAGACATGTCCCTGATCAACACCACTATCAAGCCGTTCAAGGCAACCGCTTTCCACGATGGCAAGTTCGTCGACATCTCCGAAGCCACCCTGAAGGGCAAGTGGTCCGTGTTCGTGTTCTACCCGGCTGACTTCACGTTCGTGTGCCCGACCGAACTGGAAGACCTGGCCAACAACTACGCTGAATTCAAGAAGCTGGGCGTTGAAATCTACGGTATCTCGACCGATACCCACTTCGCCCACAAGGCATGGCACGATACCTCGGAAGCCATCAAGAAGGTCCAATACCCGCTGGTTGGCGACCCGACCACCACCCTGGCACGCAACTTCGAAGTGCTGATCGAAGAAGAAGGCCTGGCCCTGCGCGGTACCTTCGTGATCAATCCGGAAGGCCAGATCAAGGTCCTGGAAATCCACGACAACGGCATCGGCCGTGACGCTTCCGAACTGCTGCGCAAGGTCAAGGCAGCCCAGTACGTTGCATCGCACCCGGGTGAAGTCTGCCCCGCCAAGTGGGAAGAAGGCGCAGCAACCCTGAAGCCGTCGCTCGACCTGGTCGGCAAGATCTGATGACCGGTCGGGCCAGGCCCGCCGGGTCATGCAATGACCTGAAGTAGATACCCCGCTGTATCCGTCCGGAGTGGCCCCCAGGGGCCAGCGGCCGACCCCCACAAGGGCGAGGCCGTGCTCCGGACGATTTGAATCTCACAACAAGGAAGCAATCATCATGCTGGATGCCAATCTCAAGACCCAACTGAAGGCCTATCTGGAAAAGGTCAGCCACCCGATCGAGATCGTCGCGTCGCTCGATGATGGTGCCAAGTCCCGTGAGATGCAGGAACTCCTGCAGGAAATCGTGCTGCTCTCCGACCGCATCAGCCTGGTCGAGCATCGCGGCACCAGCAAGGACGCACGGACCCCGTCGTTCAAGCTGAACCGCCCCGGGAGCCACATCAGCGTCGAATTCGCCGCGATCCCGATGGGCCACGAATTTACCTCCCTGGTGCTGGCCCTGCTGCAAGTGGGCGGCCACCCGGTCAAGCTCGACGACAAGGTCATCGAGCAGATCAAGAACCTGGATGGCGACTACAGCTTCGAGACCTATGTCTCGCTGACTTGCCAGAACTGCCCGGAAGTCGTGCAGGCCCTGAACGTGATGTCCATCATCAACCCGCGCATCCGCTCGGTGACCATCGATGGCGCCCTGTTCCAGGGTGAGGTCGAGCAGCGCCAGATCATGGCCGTGCCGACCGTCTACATGAATGGCGAAGTGTTCGGCCAGGGCCGTACCGGCGTGGAAGAAATCTTGGCCAAGCTCGATACCGGCGCTGCCGCCCGCAAGGGTGAGGAGCTCAGCACCAAGGAACCCTACGACGTCCTCATCGTCGGTGGTGGCCCCGCTGGTGCCGCTGCCGCCATCTACGCCGCTCGCAAGGGTATCCGTACCGGCGTGGTGGCCGAGCGTTTCGGCGGCCAGGTGCTCGACACCCTGGCCATCGAGAACTTCGTCTCGGTGAAGGAAACCGAAGGCCCGCAATTCGCCACGGCCCTGGAGCAGCACGTCAAGACCTATGACGTCGACATCATGAACGTGCAGCGTGCCGAGGCCCTGGTGCCGGGCGACAAGCTGATCGAAGTGAAGCTGGCCAATGGCGGCGTGTTGAAGGGCAAGACCGTGATCCTGTCCACCGGTGCGCGCTGGCGCAACGTCAACGTGCCGGGCGAGCAGGAGTACAAGAACAAGGGCGTGGCCTATTGCCCGCACTGCGATGGTCCGCTGTTCAAGGGCAAGCGCGTGTCGGTCATCGGTGGCGGCAACTCGGGTGTGGAAGCAGCCATCGACCTGGCTGGTATCGTCGCCCATGTGACCCTGATCGAATTCGCTGCCGAACTGAAGGCTGACGCGGTGCTGGTGCGCAAGTTGAAGAGCCTGCCCAATGTCACCGTCGTGACCTCGGCGCAGACCACCGAGATCACCGGCGACGGCCAGCGCGTCAATGGCATCAGCTACAAGGAACGCGACACCGGCGAAGTCAAGCACGTTGCACTGGAAGGCGTGTTCGTCCAGATCGGCCTGGTGCCTAACACCGAGTGGCTGAAGGGGACGCTGGCGCTGTCCAAGCACGGCGAGATCGAGATCGATGCCCGTGGCCAGACTTCGATTCCCGGGGTGTTTGCAGCGGGTGACGTGACCACCGTGCCGTACAAGCAGATCGTCATCGCCGTGGGTGCCGGTGCGACCGCCGCACTGTCGGCCTTCGATCACCTGATCCGCTCGTCGGTCGATGAGGTGGCACCGGCTGTGACCAAGGAAGTAGTGGCTGCCTGAGGACCGCCACCGTCAGTCAGTAAAACGCCACCGGCCAGCTGCAGGTTCTTGCCTTTGAAGTCAAGACCTGCGGCCGGCCGGTGGCGTTTGCGCAGCTGAAATGAACGCGTTGAGATGTGCGGCGACTTCGACGGGGCACTCTTCCATGACGAAATGACCGCAATCCTCCAGGATGTGGCCCCGTACGTCACTGGCGATTTCCTTCATTGTGTTGAACAGGCCAGATGCCACGCCGGCTGCTCCGCCGATGACCATGACAGGCATGTCCAGCGTCCGGGTTGCCCTGGTCTTGTTGGCTTGCAGCGCTTCGTGCGAAAACGATTCCCGATAGTAGGCGAACGCCGTTCGCGTGCCGCCAGGCAAGGTGTAGGTGCGCACGTATTCGTCAATCACCTCGGGGGTGAACACCCATGGACGGACGGCTTTCTGGGATAGTAACCAGGTAAGGTATTCCCGCTCGTGACCGCGTACCAGGATTTCGGGAAGGTCGGGGATGCGATTGAAGGAAAAATGCCAGGTACGCTTGTTGATCTCGTCAGAGAGAGCCGCCCCGATGGGCAAGGCAGAAATACCGGGCAAGGCCGCATCGAGCAAGGACAAGCTCTTGACGTCAGCAGGCCAGTCGGACGCGTAGGCATATGCGATCCATGCACCCACATCGTGGCCCGCGATATCCCATCCGCCCTCCTTGTCCAACTGCAGCAATTCACTGAAACGATGGATTTCCGCTGCGACCGTGCCCGGATCAAATCCGCGCTCAGGATGGGCGGAATCACCCATGCCACGGGGATCAATCGCAATCACCCGCCGCCCGGCAGAGACCAGGTGTGGAATCACATCCCGCCATGCATACCAGCTCTCGGGCCAGCCAGGAATCAACAGGATTGGCGCTCCGGAACCCGCCTCGACATAGTGCAGCCGTACACCATCGACATCCATCGACCTGTGCTGCAGTAAAGCCTTGCCATCAACGTCGATACTGTTGCCGGGAAGGGGAGTGTGCGAACTAATTATAGACATTTTGGTTCCTAAATAAAGAAATAAAAGGACGGCGTTTGCCGTCCAGGGAAGAATATTCAGCCCAGGATTTTCATGGTCATCTCGACCAGATCCTGATTGAGATGGGTACGTTGGTCATCGCTTTTCCCGAGGACGCGCAAGCCCTGCATGAAACAGAGCAGGGATCTTGCCGCAGAATCCGCATCCAGACCCGCTGGTATCGAGTGGTCCCTGATGCCAGCCTCGATCAGTTCGGACAGGGTGACTTCCAGCCGTTTGAGCGCCTGGCGGAACAATAACGCGATGTCCGGCTCCAGCAAGCTTGCCTCCAGGCCTGTCGCAATGACCAGGCAGCCGAGCTTTCCCGACTTGCCGGTAGACTGCTGGAGATAGTAGCCCAGCAGATGCGCGATCCGCTCTCGTCCAGTCCCGCCGCCTTGGGCGATCTCCCGGATACGTTGCTGCCCACGCTGCGCATAGCGCTCGAATGCGGCGATATAGATAGTTTTCTTGTCGTTGAATGCCTTGTACAGGCTGCCGCGTGTCAATGCCGTCGCCTCCACCAGGTCAGCAATCGACGTCGCGCCGAAGCCGCGCTGACGGAACAGGCCAATGGCCCGGTCCAGGACCTGGTCATAATCAAACTCCCGGGGGCGGCCACGGCCGCTTTTTTCAGTAGAATGTGCCATAGCGCTATTTTGGATCAATTCGGTTTCTTATTCAAGTGACGAGCTGGCAGATTCCGCCAGGCTCATCTCACACCGCCTATCGGTTACGTCACCGCCGGGTGGTATCGACAGTTCTACGGCGATGTCGTCAAGCCTTCCTTGAACTGGATTGCGGCCCGGACGGGGGCATAAAAAACGCCATCGATTGCTCGATGGCGTTTTGCATGTTGCACAGCTGGGACAATGAGCCCAGCAGACTGTCGCTTACTTGAACATCAGGCGCAGCGAGTCCCAGGCGCGGCCGATGAAGCCGGCCGGGCCGACCGATTCCAGCGCCACCACCGGCAGCTCGGCGACGACCTTGTCGTCGATGCTGACCTTCAGGGTGCCGACCTTGGCGTTCTCGGCGATCGGGGCGATCAGGGGATCATTGCGATCCAGCTTGGTCTTGACCTTGTCGGCCGTGCCCTTGGGGATGGTGATGTAGACGTCGTTCTTGAAGCCGACCTTGATCTTGCCCTGCGAACCCTTCCACACGTCAGGCGTGTCGACCGGCTGGCCCTTGGCGTAGAGCTTCACGGCGTCGAAGTTCTGGAAGCCCCAGTTCAGCAGTTTCTGGCTTTCCTGGGTGCGGACCTGGTCGGAGACGGTACCGATCACCACCGAGATCAGGCGACGCTCGCCGTTGGGCACCGGACGGTGCGCCGAGGTGATCAGCGAATAGCCGGCGCTGGAGGTATGGCCGGTCTTCATGCCGTCCACCGTCGGATCCAGCCACAGCAGGCGGTTGCGGTTGGGTTGGGTGATGTTGTTGTAGGTAAACTTCTTCACCGAGTAGTAACGCTTGTAGTAGTCGGGGAAGTCGTTGATCAGGTTGCGGCACAGGATGGACAGGTCGCGCGCGGTGGTATAGGTCTCCGCGTTGGGCAGGCCGTGCGGATTGCCGAAATGGCTGTTGGTGAGACCCTGGCGCTGGGCTTCACGGTTCATCAGTTGCACGAAGGCATCTTCGGTGCCGGAGACGGCTTCGGCCACGGCCACGGCGGCGTCATTGCCGGACACCGAGATCAGGCCGTACAGCAGGTTGTCGATGGAGACCGGCTTGTTGGGCTCGATGAACATCTTGGAGCTGCTCGGGTCGACCTTCCAGGCATTGACCGATACGGTGACTTCCTGCTCCTGGCTCAGGCGCTTGTCGCGCAGGGCGGCGAAGGCCAGGTAGGCGGTCATGAGCTTGGTCAGCGACGCCGGCTCGACGCGCATGTCGGGGTCGCTGGAGGCGATCACCTGGTTGGCCGAGGCATCCAGCAGCAGCCAGCTCTTGGCGGCCACGGTTGGCGGCGGCAGGCTCTGTGCGGAAGCGGTGAGGGTGGAAATGGAAAGGACGGTTGCGGCGAGCGCCGCGAGAAGCTTTTTCATCGGTGCCTAAGAAAAAATGCCAGCACGGGGGAACATCGTAGCTGTTGGTTTGATAAGAGGATAAGGCCGGGCGGGTCAATCTGTGGCAGCAGCCAGGGCCGGCTGCACGCCCGGAATTATAAACGTCATGCGGCTTCGTTCCCAATTGAATGGATCTTCATCCCCGAAAATCCCCTCGCGAAGCCGCCGTGGCGGCGTTTCCATCGTATCGCCGCCGTGGCCGGGCACTCAGGCTTGCAGCTGGGCCGGGCGGCGATGCCAGCTTTCGACCACCACATTCTTGATATGTTGCAGTTTGCGGTGAAAAAAGTGATCCGAACCGGGAATCACCACCACCGGCAGCTCCTGCGGGCGTGCCCAGTCCAGCACCGCCGACAGGGGGATGGTGTCGTCCTGCTCGCCGTGGATCAGGATGGTATTGGCCGGGGCCACTGGCATGGGCCACTTGCCGGCGGCCGTGCCCACCAGCACCAGGCGTTCGGCGGCACTGGCGGCGTCCTGTTGCAGCAGGCGTTGCTGCAATTGGGCCTGCACGAAGGTACCGAAGGAGAACCCGCCCAGTGCCAGCGGCAGTGTCGGGAATTGCGTGCGCATGTGTTGCAGCAGCAGGGCCATGTCGTCGGTCTCGCCGGCGCCGTGGTCATGCACGCCCTCGGACTTGCCGACACCACGGAAATTCATGCGCACCGCCACGTAGCCCAGTGCCAGGAAGGTGCGCGCCAGGGTCTGTGCGACCTTGTTGTCCATGGTGCCGCCATACAGCGGGTGCGGATGGGCCACCAGGGCCAGGCCGACCGGGGCGGGGAAGACCTCGGGGTCCGGCAGGTCGAGTGCGCATTCGAGCTGGCCGACGGCGCCAGCGATCATGAAATTCTGGGTGTGTGCGTTCATGGCTTGCTAAAGACGGAGGGAGAAAAGCTTAGATCTTGAGGCGATCGACGACCTTGCCGCCGACGATGTGCTTGTCGATGATTTCATCGATGTCTTCGTTATCGACATAGGTGTACCAGGTGCCTTGCGGATAGATCACCACCACCGGGCCTTCCTCGCAGCGCTCCAGGCAGCCGGCCTTGTTGATACGGACCTTGCCGGGAGCGGCCAGGCCGAGTTGCTTGATGCGTTTCTTGGCGTGCTCCTGGGCGGCCTGCGCGCCCTTGTCGGCGCAGCAGGTACGCTCGCCCGGCTTGCGCTGGTTCAGGCAGAAGAAGACGTGGTGTTCGTAGAAGGGCTCATCACTCATGGGAGGGGACCTGTGGAGGTTGGTCACGGGCCGGCGCACCGGCCAGGGGGAAAGCGTCAATGATACACCCCGGTCATCGTTGCTTGCGGTGCACCGGGTGGTAGAGGAACCAGATCGCCAGGAAGGGCCACAGCACCGAGAGGAACTGCGCGGCGCCATCGAAGTTGAGGAACTTGCCCTGGACCCAGGTTTCCAGCGTCGAGATGTAATAGGGATTGACCGGCACCACGTTGGTCACCACCAGGCTCACGATCAGGGCCAGCGCCGCCACCCGTCGTTGCGCGATGGGCGGTGCCCAGGACAGGCCGGCCACCATCATGGCGCCCAGCATGATGCCGCCCACCGCACTGGGCGAGATCCAGACAAAGGCATTCTGGGGCGCGAAGAACAGCGCGCAGGCCAGCGACTTGGTGGCGATGCAGGCCAGCAGATACAGCCCGACCAGGCGGCGGCGCGGCGCCTGCCGGCGCATCAGCAGCAGCACCAGCAGGGAAGCGCCGGTCAGGCCGCAGGCGCTGACGATGATGTCGGCCAGCCAGTATTGCTCGGCGCTCAGCTGGGCGTTGTTGAGCCAGGCTGTGGACAGGTCGATGGGCGTGTCGAGCAGGTCGGAGAAGAATCCCGACAGCGGCGGCACCAGGTGGCCCAGCCCGAACAGGTGGTTCTGCGGGTAGATCAGTGCCAGCGGCCAGAGTCCGGCCACCACCAGGCCCCGGCTGGCCTCGCCGGAAAACCAGCGCTGGCGCAGCAGCAGCAGGCGGCTCTCGCGCAGGAAGTAGCGGCTGCAGGCCGCGCCCAGCAAGGCCCCCAGGGTGACCCCGGCGGAATTGGTCAACAGGTCCAGGTTGGAGGGGACCCGGGTGGGCAGGTAGGTCTGGCCGGCCTCCATGCAGGCCGACAGCAGCACGCCGGCGACGATGGCCGGGACGATGGCCCAGCGCGCGCGCAGGCGTGGATACATGGCCAGCACCAGCAGCAGGCCCAGCGGCGCGTAGCCGGCGATATTGGTCCAGACGTCGAAGCCGGTCCAGTAGTAGGGCAGGCGCGCCCACAGGTAGTCGAAGGGCTTGATGCCCATGTCGCGCCAGCCCGAGAACGGATACCAGCTGGCATAGACGATCAGCAGCGCATAGATCGCCAGGCTGACGCGCGCAAAGGACGAGGCCGCTGGTGGCGCGGAGGAAGGGACGGGCTGGGCGTGCATGGGCCAGAGGGTAACCGATTTCATGGTGGCCTGCCGCGTTGCGCGTCCGCCTTTACATTGCCGCGCGGGCAGCGCGCAGGCGCCGTCTGCCGTTACAATGCGCGCTATGACCATGATTTCCCCCCAGTCGGCCGACGACACGCCGGTGCCGGCTTCCGACGAGCGCCAGCCGCTGGTGCGCCCGGAACGTATCTCCATGCTGCTGGCCGCTTCCGACAGCGAAGGCCGGGACCGCGTCGATGTCGAGGCGGTCGCGCAGACCGGTTCCACCAACGTCGACCTGATGCAGCGCGTGACCAGCCTCTCGCGTCCGCTGCTGCTGGTGGCCGACCGCCAGACCGCCGGCCGTGGCCGTGCTGGTCGGCCCTGGCGCACCACACCGCAGGATTGCCTGACCTTCTCGCTGGCCTGGCGCTTCGAGCGCCCGCTGCATGCCCTGCTGGGTTTGCCGCTGGCCGTGGGTGTGGCAGTGGCCGAGGCGCTGGAAGTGTTCGGCGTGCAGCCGCAACTGAAGTGGCCCAACGATGTCTTGCGTGAGGGCGCCAAGCTGGCGGGCATCCTCATCGAGACGGCGTCCGACGGTCGTCGTGGCGACGCCACCTGGGCGGTCATCGGCATCGGCCTGAACCTGGGCGTGCCGCAGGGGCTGGAGCAGGAGCTGCAACGCGCCATCGGCTGCGCGCCCGAACTGCAGAAGCCGCCTCGTGAAACGGTGCTGGCCATCATCACCAGCGCCCTCGCCGATGTGTTGGCGGAGTTCGAGCGTCGTGGCTTCGGTGCCTTCGTCAAGCGCTGGGAAGCCTTCCACGCCTATGCCGGACAGGCCGTGAAGATCGTCGACAACGGTCGCATCGTCCATGAAGGGACGGCGGCCGGCGTGGACATGATGGGACGCTTCCTGCTCGATACCGAGGCGGGCCAGATCGAGATCCTGGCCGGTGACCTGTCCTTGCGCCTGCAGGATTGAACATGCTGCTGATCGACGCAGGCAATACGCGCATCAAGTGGGCGGTGCCGGGCGCACAGCCCGGTGGCGCCTCGCGCTGGCTGCAGCACGGGGCCGTGGCGCGTGCCGACGTGCAGGCGCTGGCCTCGGCCTGGCGTGTACTGGCCACAGGCCCGCAGGCGGTGACGCAAGTGTGCGTCTCCAACGTGGCCGGCCCGGCCCTGCGCGAAAGCCTGGAAGCGGTACTGCATGAGGTCTTCGGTGGCCGCGTGGCGGTCGACTGGTTTGCCTCCACCGAACAGCGTGCCGGCCTGCGCAACGGCTATCGCCATCCGGCCCAGCTGGGCTGCGACCGCTTTGCTGCGGCCATTGGCGCGCATGCCCTGTTTCCCGGTGAGCAATTGCTGGTGGCGACCTGCGGCACCGCCACCACCATCGATGCGGTCAGCGCCGATGGTCTCTTCGAGGGAGGCATGATCCTGCCCGGATTCGGCACCATGGCGACCTCGCTGGCCCTGAATACGGCGCAACTGCCACGCATTGATGGGGCTGTCCCGCCGGAGCGGGTCTTCGCCGACAATACGGTAGAGGCCATCGTCTCGGGTTGCATCGCGGCCCAGGTGGGCGCCATCGAGCACGCCCTGGCGGAGCGCCGCCGCACCGGTCCGCCGGGGCCGCTGCGCTGCCTGCTGGCCGGCGGCGCCGGCTTGCTGCTGGCCCCTTATCTGGACCTGGGCGATGTCCCGCTGGAAAAGGTGGATAATCTGGTGCTCATCGGCTTGCATGAGGCGATGACGCAGGGACGCCAGTAGCGCGTTTCCTCATCTGGAGCTGACATTGAAACAACTGACAAGGGCAAGGAAGACAAGGCGCGGATGAAGCTGAAATTGTTTTTTTGGCTACTGCTGGTCGGGAACGTGATCCTGTTCGGGTTGTCGCGCGGCTATTTCGGCGCCAGCGCCACCGAACGGCGCGAGCCGCAGCGCCTGGCCGAGCAGTTGCATCCGGAATTGCTCAGCGTGCTGCCGGCCAACAGCGAGAAGCTGGCGTCGCAAGTGCGCGCCCAGCCGGCTGCTCCAAGTCCGGCTGCCGCCACCACCGCGCCCACGGCGGCACCGGTGCAAGTTGCTGCGCTGACACCTTCCTGTACCGAGGTGGGCAATTTCAGCGTGGCCGATGCGCGCCGTTTTTCGGAGCAGGTGGCCAGCCTGAACCTGGGTGACAAGCTGGTGCAGAAGCTGACCCAGGACGTCACCAGCCACATGGTCTACATCCCGCCCCAGGATGGCCGCGACGGTGCCGACCGGCGCGTGGCCGAGCTGCGCCGCCTGGGCATTGGCGATTTCTACGTGATTCCCGACAGTTTCCCCAACCCGGCGCTGCGCTCTGGCGTCTCGCTGGGCATCTTCCGTACCGAAGACGCGGCCAAGGCCTATGTCAGCCAGTTGATCTCGCGCGGCGTGCGCAGTGCGCGCATCATTGCGCGCCGTTCCGGGGCCGGCAAGCAGGTGTTCCAGCTGCACGACCTGAGCCCGGAGGCGCGCAGCGCCCTGGACCAGATCAAGAGCGCCTTCCCGGACCAGGAAATCCGCGCCTGCAGCGCCTGAGCCCGGCGGCGTTGTCAGGATCGCACACGCTGCATGTTGCAGTGCGAAGCCCGGCTTCTTTCCATGTAAAATCCCGCTCCTAACCCATCCCATCCAGTCACAGGACATTGCCATGACCACCGACCTGACCAACGTAGCCCCCCAGATCAAAGCCGAAATCCTGGCCGAGGCGCTGCCCTATATCCGTAAATTCCACGGCAAGACCATCGTGGTCAAGTACGGCGGCAACGCAATGACCGAGGAAAGCCTCAAGCACGGCTTTGCCCGTGACGTGATCCTGTTGAAGCTGGTGGGCATGAACCCGGTGGTGGTCCACGGTGGCGGCCCGCAGATCGATGCCGCGCTCAAGAAGATCGGCAAGCAGGGGACCTTCGTCCAGGGCATGCGCATTACCGACGAAGAAACCATGGAAGTGGTGGAATGGGTGCTGGGCGGTGAAGTGCAGCAGGACATCGTGATGCTGATCAATCACTATGGTGGCCAGGCGGTGGGCCTGACCGGCAAGGATGGCGGCCTGATCCGTGCGCGCAAGATGCAGATGCCGGACAAGGAGCATCCGGGCCAGTTCCTGGACATCGGCTACGTGGGCGAGATCGAGGCGATCAACCCGGCGGTGGTCAAGGCGCTGCAGGACGATGCCTTCATTCCCATCATCTCGCCGATCGGCTTCGGTGACGACGGCCAGGCCTACAACATCAACGCCGACGTGGTGGCCGGCAAGATCGCCGAGATCCTGCACGCCGAAAAGCTGATCATGATGACCAACATCGCGGGTGTCCAGGACAAGGCCGGCAAGCTGCTGACCGACCTGTCGGCGCGCGAGATCGACGAGATGTTCGCCGATGGCACCATCTCCGGCGGCATGCTGCCCAAGATCTCCTCGGCCCTGGATGCGGCCAAGTCGGGCGTGAACACGGTACACATCATCGATGGTCGCATCGAGCACTCGCTGCTGCTGGAAGTGTTGACCGAACAGGCGTTCGGCACCATGATCCGCTCGCACTGAGCCCGGCTGCCAATGCCAACCGGAAAGGGATGAGCAGGCTCATCCCTTTTTTTCGCCTGCAGGCCCTGGTGGCTGTCCCGGTGTGGGCGGGTGCATTGTCGCTGCAGGTGCGGCATGCTAGTCTGCCGTCCATTGTCTTGCCCATTCACGCTCACGGAGAAGTCATGAAATTGCTCAAGCATGTCCTGTTCGCTCTCGCCCTTGTCTCGGCGTCCGGCGTCGCCTCGGCCGCCCCGGCCAGCGATGCGTCGATTCGCCAGTTGCTCGAGGTTACCCAGGCCCGCAAGGTGATCGACGGCGTGCAGCTGCAGTATGGCAACCTGGTGGATGTGGTCGTCAAGCAGGCGCTCAGGGGGGGCGTGCCCAATGCCAAGCAGCAACAGGCCGCCGACAAGCTCAAGGTGCGTTTGCTGGGCCTGGTCAAGGACACGGTCTCGTGGCAAAAGATGGAGCCGTCCTACCTGCAGTTCTATAGCGAGACCTTCACCGAAGATGAGGTGACGGGCATGCTGGCGTTCTACAAGACCCCGGCCGGACAGGCCGTGATCCACAAGATGCCGGTGCTGATGCAGAAGAACACGGCGCTGATCCAGCAGTTGACGGCGAGCATGCAACCGCAGATGGAGCAGATCCAGCGCGATTTCATTGCCGACCTGAAGGCCGCCAACTGAGCGCGGCTGATGCAATAGCGCAAGCGAACAAGGGATGAGCATGCTCATCCCTTTTTTTATCCGCTGCCGCCGGAGCCGTTCTCCGGCATGTCATCGCATCAGTAGAGCTGCCTGACCTGCAGCCCCTTCCGGGCCAGCAGGGCCGGGACGCCATCCGGGCCGATCAGGTGCAGGATGCCGATGGCGGCGATGGCCTTGTCGTTCTTGCGCAGCAAGCCGGCAATGCCGTCGGCCAGGCCGGGATTGCGTTGCTCCAGCAGCGCTTGCAGGGTGAACCGGTTGCTGAAGCTGTCGTCGTCCCGCAGTTCCTTGAGGGCCGCAGCGAAGCCGGCGCTGTCGGCGTGGCGCCAGGCGCCGACCAGTTCATCGAGCTTGCGGGTGAGGTCGTCGTCCTCCAGCTCGTCCAGGCTGTCCTGAAGGAACTGGGCCTGCTGCGCGGCATCCAGGCGGCTGAAGATGCCCATCTGGCGCTCCGCGCTTTCCAGCTCCACGATCCGGCCACCATGCTGGCGCACGGCATTGGCCAGGTAGCTGTCGACCGCCAGCTCGGCATGGTAGCCATGCTGCTCATAGGCCTGTACGGTCAGCGCCATGGCCAGCATCCAGGGACGCATGGCCTGCATGGGAGCCGGCGGCAACTGGTAGCGTTGCAGCGCGGCCAGCGTGCGTTGCGCCAGCGCGGGGTCGAGCTGGTCCTGGAAATGCTGGCCGTCCGGATAGCGTCCATGGCGCCGGACCGCCACCTGCAGCGCACCGGCATTGTTCGGGTCCAGCTCCAGGGCCAGTACCGGGGCCACCGCGAGGGCCTGCGCCAGCCTATGTTCCAGCGGGTAGAAGTCGGCCGCGCCGACGTGGATGGTACCGAACAGCAGCAGCGTATGGTGGCCATCGGAGACCTGGTACAGCGCGCCACGTGGTGGCGCCTCACGCGGGGCTGCCGGGGTGGGGGGCGAGGCTACTTGCGCGAGTGCCTCGGACAAGTAAAAGCAGGACAGCCAGGTCAATATCACTATAATCAGTCGTTGCGTCACACCGGTCACTGCTGGCCTTTCTTTTCCTGCTTGCTGATCCGCGCCCACGCTAGACGTCGGGGCGGTCGTTTCTGATTTATGGCGTCCAATACTACACCGCTCTGGTTGTTCGATCTCGACAATACCCTGCACAACGCGTCGCATGCGATCTTCCCGGCCATCAATGCCAACATGAATCGCATCATCACGCGGGTGCTGGAGGAGGGCGGGCATCCCAGTGACGAGGCGGCGGTCAATCACCTGCGCCGTCATTACTGGAAGCTGTATGGCGCGACCCTGCTGGGCATGGTGCGCCACCATGGCGTGCGCATCGAGGATTTCCTGCACGAGGCGCATCTCTTCGATGACCTGCCCGGCATGGTCAGGGCCGAGCGCGGCATCGGCCGCTGGCTGCGCCAGCTGCCGGGTCGCAAGATCCTGCTGACCAATGCGCCGCACCGTTACTCGCGCGAGCTGGTGCGACACCTGGGGCTGCATCGCCATTTCTCGCATCATCTCTCCATCGAATCCATGCACGTTCACCGACAGTTGCGGCCCAAGCCTTCGCGGTTGATGTTGCGCAAGCTGCTGGCGCGTCACAAGATCGCGCCGCACCGTTGCATCCTGGTCGAGGATACCGTGGACAACCTCAAGACTGCCCGCCAGCTGGGCGTGCGCACGGCCTGGGTGACCCAGTACCTGCGCGGCAGCCAGGCCCTGCTGGGGCATATTGGTGGGCAGCGGGTGTTGAGCCGGTTTCCGGGCTATGTCGATGTGAAGGTGCGCTCGGTGCGCCAGCTGCCGCGCCGGCTGGCGGCACTGCGCTGAGGATGCGCGGCGGTGTCAGTCAGCGCAGTCGGCGCACCAGCCCTTGATGGTGAGCTCCACCTCGTGGCTCTGGAAACCCTTGCCCAGGGTCTTGCGCAGGGCTGACTGCAACTGGGCGGCGGTGGACCGATGCTTGTCCGCGTCCGGCAGGACGGTGGCCAGGAAGTCGGTGCCGTCGCTGGCATCCAGGCAGAATACGCGGGCGCAGCGGGTACACTTGAAATGGCCGTGCTGGTGCTGCTTGCCGTGGATGTGGTCGTGCAGGCCGTGTTCGGGATGGTCGGTACCGGCGCTGTAGCGGAAGATGCGGTCGTCGCTGGAAATCTTGTGCGCCAGCCCGGCTTCGGTGAGGCAATCCAGCGCGCGGTAGAGGGTGACGCGGTCCATGCCGGCAAAGCGGTCCTGGATATCCTGGTGCGATGCCGCGCTGCGGGTTTCCAGCAAGGCGCCCAGCACATTGACCCGTGCCTGGGTCACGCGCACGCCGGCTTCGCGCAGCTGGGCCTCGGCCAGCACCGTCATGGCGGCGGCCTGGGGCGTGCTGCTGGCGGTGGGGTGATCGGCGGCTTTGGCTTTCATGGTCGGCATCTGCTGGAGAATTCAAGGGGCCAGGTGGCTGGCGAAAGACGAACGTAGCGGACTACGTCCCTTGTCGCTCTATTTTAGCCCATGCGGGGGGACTTTCCCCTTGCCTTGCCGCGCTGGCCTATTTGCCACCACCCTTGCGGGCGCGCGGATGGGCCTGGTCGTAGACCTGGGCCAGACGCTGGAAATCCAGGGCGGTATAGACCTGGGTGGCGCTGATGGAGGCGTGTCCCAGCATCTCCTGGACCGCGCGCAAGTCGCCGGAGCTCTGCAATACATGCGAGGCGAAGGAATGGCGCAGCATGTGCGGATGGACGTCGCCGGCCATCTCCAGCGCCCGACCGTGCGCCTTCAGGCGCAGCTGCGTCACGCGTGGCGACATGCGGGTGCCGCGTTCGCTCAGGAACAGCGCATGCGCATCGGCGCCCCCATCGGCCTTGACCAGCGTGGCCCGCAGCGGCAGCCAGGCGGTGATCGCCTGCAGGGCGGCCTGGCCGACCGGCACCTTGCGCTTCTTGCCTCCCTTGCCGGTGACGGTGACTTCGGCCTCGACGATATCGATCCAGCCGGCCGACTCGTGGCCGTGCTCGCGCACATCGGCCATATCGATGCCGACCAGCTCGGAAACCCGTAGGCCGCTTGAGTACAGCAATTCGAACATGGCCCGGTTGCAGGCGGCCAGGGTGGAATCGGGATCGCGTGCCGGATCGCCCTGCGATACCAGGCGCACGGCATCATCGGTGGCCAGGGCCTTGGGCAGGGGTTTGCTCTTCTTGGGGGATTTGACGCCCTCGACCGGATTGGCCGACAAGGCGATCTCCTGCGACATCCAGTCAAAGAAACCGCGCCAGGCCGACAGCTTGCGGGCGATCGAGCGGGCATCCAGGCCACGGGCGTGCAGACGCGCGGCACATTTGCGGATCTGGGTTTGGGTGGTGCGCGGCAGGTCGACGTCGGCCTGGGCATCGCCGGCGGGTGCCAGCAGGTCGCGCAGCGCCTGCAGGTCGCGTCCGTAGTTCTCCAGCGTATGCGGGGAGAGCTTGCGCTGCGAGCGCAGGAAGGACAGGTAGTGTCCGATCAGTGAGGATGCCGTGTTGTCCATGCTCATCCGCTTTCCGGCCCATGTTGCCGCGTCACGCCGGGTGTACGCGGTTTCATCTGTTTCTGTCCGAGGGTCAGCGCAGCAGGCAGGCCAGGGCGGCGCTGCCGGTTTCGCCGATACGGGTCAGGAAATCGATACCCATGTCGGAGGTGAAACGGCTGGGATCGGGCGAACCCAGGACCAGCAGGCCGAAGGCATCCGGCGACGCGCCCACGCGCAGCGGCAGGATGGCGACCGACTTGACCGATTCGCTGTCATCGAGCCAGCTGGCGGCTTCGAAATCCTTGTTCGGACCGCAGAACGGCGCCGACAGGCCATTGGCGAACAGGCGTGCGTCGTCCGAGATGTCGTGGGTGGCCCAGTTCTCGGCGTGATCCTGGCCCAGGTTCCACAGGCGCACGGTGACTTGCGGCACGTGGAAGATTTCCTGCAGCTGGGTCGTCAGTGCGCGCGGCAGGTCGGCGGCATCGCGGGTGAGCAGCAGGGCGCGGCTCCAGGCCTGGAACTTGTTGGTGATTTCGTCGTTTTCCTGGGCAATGCGCATCAGGTCGGCCATGCGCAGCTCCTGGACGCGGATCTTTTCGCGCAGGATTTCCATCTGGCGTTCCTGCAGGGAGACGGCGCGGCCCATCACCGGACTGGTCAACTTGATGGTCGAAAGCAGCTCGGCGTGCTCCTCGAAGAAGTGAGGGTGATCGAGCAGGTAGTCGGCAATCAGATTCGGATCCAGTTCGGTGGTCATTGTGAGGGTGTCGGTGAGAATGGCGCCGCCTGGGCTGGCGGGCAAGCCGTGAAGTATCGCGAGATTATCCACGCTATCGCAGGCACTGACAATCATCGGCGCGGGCTTTGGATGCCCTGCGGCAGCATCTTTGCGGCTTTTTTCTTGTTGGCGCAATGGCTGCGGAAAAAGAAACGGGCCTGCATGATTGCTCATGCAGGCCCGAATCGGTTCAATTCAGGTTGAAACCGGTATGTTCATACCGGCATCAGGTCCTTGAATTAGAACTTGTGGCGGATACCAACAGCCACAGCGGTTTGGCTGTCGCTGGCGTTGCCGATGCTGGCCGAACCGGTTGCATCGCCGAACACGCCGGTGTTGGCCATGTCGGTTGCGCGGATGTTAGCCACGAAAGCGTACAGGTCGGTACGCTTGGACAGCCAGTAGTCGGTACCCAGGCTGATTTGGGTCAGCTTGCCCTTGGAGGACGAGTTGAAGTCAGCACGGGTGTGGGTCACTGCGCCCAGCAGCTTCAGGGACGGGCTCAGGGAGTAAGCGGTACCGATTTCGTAGATGTCAGCCTTGTTAGCAGCGCCCAGGGTCTTGGTAGCAGCGGTGGTCGGGCTAGCAGTGTTCAGGTCTTGCTTGACGCGCGAGTAGTTAGCGTACACGCGTGCCGGGCCGAACTGGTACGAAGCCACAAGGTTCAGGCCCTTGTAGGCGCTGTTGCCAGCTTGAGTGGCGCTAGCCGACGAGATCAGGCTGGTGTCCGAAGGAGTTGCACCTTGCTTGGACTGGTAGTAGTTGATACCCAGACCCAGAGGACCGTTGTCATACTTGCCGCCGATGCCGAAGGATTGGCCAGCGGAAGTTTGGCCAGCGGTTTCGCCGAAGCCGTACATCAGGTTACCGGTGAAGCCGCTCAGGTTAGCGGTGGTATAGTTGATGGAGTTGTTGGTACGGGTACCTTCCAGACGGTCCAGGTTGTGGCCGACTGCACCGGTCACGCCACCGAAGTCGTTGACGGAGGTGTAAGCGGAGATGGTGTCAGCGAAGTCGGTTTGACGACCCACCAGGACGGAGCCGAAGCCACCAGCCAGACCAACCACCGACTTGCGACGGAACAGGTTGGTGGTACCAGTAGTACCATCTTGACCGTTCAGAGCGCCGTTGTCGTTGTTGAAACCGGTTTCCAGGTTGAACACGGCCGACAGACCGCCGCCCAGATCTTCAACGCCCTTGAAGCCGATACGCGAACCTTGGATGATGCCCGAGTTCAGGGAGAACTTGCTGCCGGTGTTGCCGGTGCCAGTGTTGATAGCCTTGCTGGTGTAGACAACACCGGTATCAACGATACCGTAGATAGTAACGGAACTTTGTGCTTGAGCAGCACCTGCGAACGCGCCGAGGACGGCCAGTGCCAGCAGAGATTTTTTCATTTGACATCCTTCTATAAAAATAGTCTTGAGGATCCGTACTTCTGGTCGGATGGTGAGACATTAAGGGTTCTCATTTGGCGTGGCCGCAGATTGGTCACGTGGAGGGGGGAAATTTGGTTGAAAGCGTCAAAGAGCTGTTCTAGTGTTGTTTTTTTCAAACGGTTTCCGGCCTGCCAATGCCTGGAAGGCAAATCTTGGCTTGCAGCGTATCCCTCGTTTACGACGTGGGCGGGCGGAACTTGACTCATCCGGCGGGATTCGTGGTCTTGTTGCTAAAACGATGCATTTCGATAGATTTGATTGAGATTTTAAAAAAATATGGATTGTGGGGCATAATTTTGGCTTTCTGACCTAACGTGGAGGGCCGATGGCAAATCGTGAAGATCTCGCAATCATCCGCGCTGCGCGAGCCGGACAGGCCGACGCGCAGCTCACACTGGGCAAGCGCTACCTGTTTGGTGGCAATGGATTGCCGCAAAGCCTTGGCACCGCATTCCACTGGCTGGAGCGTGCCGCTCGCCAGGGATTGGCCGATGCCTGGATGTTGATCGCCCAGCATATTCCTTATGAAGTCGTCACGCCCCTGGCCAAGCCGCAGGAGGCCGCGCAATGGTACGAGCTTGCCTTCGAGGCCGGGCTGACCAAGGCCGGCCTGGTGTTTGCGCGCCTGGTGCTGGATAACGTGGCGCAGAGCAGCGCTGAATCGAAGGGCCGGGCCATCCGTGCGCTGGAAGTGGTGGCGCGCGAAGGCGATCCGGATGCGCAGTGGTTGCTGGCCCGCCAGGGCGGTCCGATGGATGCGCCAGCCTCGCCTGCTGCACCGGCCGACGCCGAGTCACCTGCGGTCAAGCCGGAGGACTTGCGGCAATGGACGCAAAAGGCAGCCGATGCTGGCATCGAACAGGCTCAGCAGGCCCTGGCTGAAGCGGCCTGGCGCCAGGCGGATCATGACGCCTTCCGCCGGCGCGCCCAGCCCCTGGCGGATGCCCTGCTGCGTCAGTACGAGCCCATGCTGGTCCAGCTCAATGCGCCTTCCGAGACCCTGGCCTCCAGCCTGGGCGGGCAAAACATCGAATTGTTGCGCCGGCTGGCGCAGGTCCATCAGGCTGATAAGCGTCCTGACCTGCTGCATGCCCAGCAATTGCTGGAACTGGCGGCCCTGGCCTGCGACCGCGATGCCCAGCTGGCATTGGGCCTGCTTTATGGTCGCCTGGACGAGCAGGGCGCACGGCGCTTTGCCGGCATGGGGTCGGCCAATTACAAGAAAGCCATCCGCTGGCTGACCCTGGCGGGTGAGCAGGGGCTGGCGGCGGCCTGGTATGTGCTCTCGCGCATCTATCTCAAGCCGGAGTTCTCGCAACGCAACCTGGCCGACGTGCAGCATTACCTGGAGCGGGCGGCCGAGATGGGCCATGTGGCGGCGCAGCTGGAGTGTGGCGTGGGCGCCTGGCGCAATCGCCGCGATGATCCGGGCAACGACGTGCGTGCCCTGTACTGGCTGCAGAAGGCCGCTACCCAGGGGGCCCAGGAGGCCCGGGCATTGCTGGACAAGGTGGCCGATCATCCGCAAGCGGCGCCTTGGGCCGTGCTGGCGCGCACCCAGCTGACCCGCGAGCAGGTCAATGCCCACCCCTTCCTGGCGGCGCGTATCGAGCTGGCCTCGCTGTTCGGACTGACCCGCCCGGAAGCCCTGCTGATCGACCTGAAGCAGGCCGATTGCGGTCATTGCCTGATGGTGGATATCCGTAGCCAGTATGCGCGCAGCAAGCGTCGCCTCATCATGGTGGAGAACGGCGAGCAGCGCGGTGCGCTCAATCGCATCGGACGCCTGTTCGAAGACATGGAAGGCGGACCCAGTGGCCCTGAAGGCAACTACCGGCAGCGCCTGTACCGGCTCAAGACGATACTGCCGCAGTCCTCCGAGGAAGAAGAGAGCGAGGAGCAGGGCGTGGAGGCGTGATTTCCACTATCAAGACAACAACGGCTTGCTGATCCAGCAAGCCGTTTTGTTGTGTGTCGTCCGGGCGTCGCCTTATTCGGCGTCGGGCAAATCGATTTCACCCTCGAAGACCGAGACCGCCGGTCCGGTCATCATGACCGTCTCCCCGGGGCCGGCCCAGGCGATGCTGAGCACGCCGCCATGGGTCTGCACCGTCACGGGCGAGTCGAGCAGGCCGCGGCGAATCCCGGCGACCACTGCCGCGCAGGCGCCGGTGCCACAGGCCAGGGTTTCGCCGGCACCGCGTTCATAGACGCGCAGATTGACGTGGTGGCGATCGACCACCTGCATGAAGCCGGCGTTGACGCGCCTGGGGAAGCGTTCGTGCCGCTCGATCAGTGGTCCATCCACCAGTACCGGTGCGGCTTCGCTGTCGGCCACTACCTGTACGGCGTGCGGGTTGCCCATCGATACCACCGAAATCCAGGTGGTCTTGCCGGCTACGTCCAGCGGCCACAGGGTGTCGTCGGCGTCGCTGCGGTGTTGCAGGCCGCGACTGTCGAAAGGTACGTCGGCCGGTGTCAGGATGGGCGCGCCCATGTCCACGGTGATGCGGCCGTCGTCTTCCAGGCGCGGTTCGATCACGCCCGACATGGTTTCCACGCGGATGGCGCGTTTGCTGGTCAAGCCCTTGTCGGTGACGAACTTGACGAAGGCGCGGGCGCCGTTGCCGCATTGCTCGACCTCGCCGCCGTCGGCGTTATAGATGCGATAACGGAAGTCGACGCCGTCGCCACGGGCCTTTTCCACCACCAGCATCTGGTCGGCGCCGATGCCGAAGCGACGGTCGGCGATGAATTGCCACTGGGCAGGGGTCAGGGAAATGGCCTGGTTAATGGCATCGAGCACGACGAAGTCGTTGCCGGCGCCATGCATCTTGGTAAATTTGATCTTCATGCGGATATTATAAGGACGCCGGCCCCGTTTTACAGGGGCCGGCGTTGGGGATGGGGTAATCAGTCGCGTTCTTTGCGATACACGTCGGGTTGGCCGGGCGGCCGGTTCTTGAAACGCTTGTGTGCCCAGAAATATTCTTCCGGGGCTTCCAGTACGCGTTGCTCGATGAAGGTATTCATGCGCCGCGTGGCCGCCACGATGTCCTCGCCCGGATAGTCGACCCAGGCCGGGTAGAAGGTGGTCTTCCAGCCGCGGTAGCCGGGCAGGAAGGTGGTGATGACCGGCACCACCGACGCGCCCGTGGCGGCGGCGATGCGCGCCGTGGCCGTCAGGGTGGCAGCCGGAACGCCGAAGAAGGGGACGAATTCGGCATCACGGGTACCGAAATCCATGTCCGGCAGCATGATGAAGGGCAAGCCTTCGCGCATGGCGCGGATGATCGGCTTGACGCCCTTTTCGCGCGCCAGCAGCGTCACCGGGCGGAAGCGCGAGCGGCCCTTGAGCAGGGCCTGGTCGACGACTTCGTTCTGCTGGCGTGCATAGATGGTGCAGACCGAATAATCCGAATTGAGCACCAGTGCGATGCCAGGGATCTCCAGGCAGACGAAATGCGGGCACAGCAGGATGGTCGGGCCCTTGTTCAGGGTCTCGAAGGGAACGCCGGGTTCGACCTGGATCAGGCGCTTGAGGCGCGATTCCGGCGCCCACCACAGGATGCCGCGCTCCAGGGCGCTGCGGGCATAGGCCTGGAAGTGGCGGCGGGCGATCAGCCGGCGCTCCTCTTCGGTCTTCTCGGGGAAGCACAGGCGCAGGTTGATGAGCGTGATGCGGCGGCGCGGCCTCATATAGATATAGAGCAGCCATCCCATGCCCTCGCCCAGTCGTCCGAGGATGGGCAACGGCAGCCAGTGCAGCAGCCACATCAGTGCGATCAGTATCCTCATTGCGCAGCCCCCGGGGGCGTCACGCCGGGGGGCGTCTTGTAGCGGTTGTAGCTCCAGATGTATTGGGCCGGGCAGCGGGCGATCAGTTTTTCCATGGCCTGGTTGATGGCACGGGCCTGTTGCTCGGGAGTATCGCCCAGCTCGCCCTCGAAGGGCACGAACTGGACGGCGTAGCCGCGCCCCCAGGACAGCCGTTCGGCATAGACCAGGATAAGGGGGGCAGCGCTCATCTTCTGCAGCTTGGCCGGCAGGGTCATGGTATAGGCTGGCTTGCCGAAGAAATCAGCCCACACGCCCTCGCCGTTCTGCGGCACCTGGTCGGGCAGCAGGCCGATGGCCTGGCCGCTCTTGAGAGCCTTGAGCAGGATGCGCACGCCGCCCAGGTTGGCCGGTGCCAGGTGCAGGTTGGCGCGGGCGCGTGCGCCTTCGATCAGGGGTTTCAGGGCGGCCTTGCGCGGCGGGCGGTACAGTGCGCTCAGGCTGGTATGGCGCGCCACCGCCTGGGCCGAGATCTCGAAACAACCCAGGTGCGGGGTCAGGATGATCACGCCGGTCTTGGCATCCAGCGCCTGCTGCGCCAGGTCCCAGTTGACGATGCGAGCCGTGCGCATCACCCGCTGCGGACTGGCGCACCAGATGAAGGGCAGCTCGAACATGCCCTTGCCTGCCTCGCCCACGGCTTTCCACAGGCTGGCGCGCTGCCCGGCCAGGCTGATGTTGTCGCGCAGGCGACGGCGATAGGAGGGCGACAGCAGGAAGACCAGCCAGCCGACAATCACGCCGATGGCGTGCAAGAGTGGCAACGGCAGGAAAGACAGCAGGCGAAATAAAGAAACGAGCATACTTGCCGATAACAGGTAGTGGCAGCAGGAGGCCGCCGCCAAATTGCAGAAAAATGCAAGAGGCGTAAAATAGCACATGCCGTCGAGTTAATGACAACTTGCGAGACGGGGTATAAATATCGCTAAAGCGTCGCAGGCACGATGACTGTTGGGCCGCGACATTTGGCTAAATCATTTTCAGTTAGAGGCTTGCATGTCCAAAGAATATCTCTTTACTTCCGAATCGGTCTCCGAAGGCCACCCGGACAAGGTCGCCGACCAGATCTCCGACGCGATTCTGGATGCCATTCTGGCCCAGGACCCGCAATCCCGTGTTGCCGCCGAAACCCTGTGCAACACCGGTCTGGTCGTGCTGGCAGGTGAAATCACCACCCGCGCCAATGTCGACTACATCGACGTGGCTCGCGAAACCATCAAGCGTATCGGCTACGACAACGCCGACTTCGGCATCGACTACAAGAGCTGTGCCGTGCTGGTCGCCTACGACAAGCAATCTCCCGACATCGCCCAGGGCGTTGACGAGGGCCGTGGCGTCGACCTGGAACAGGGTGCCGGCGACCAGGGCCTGATGTTCGGCTACGCCTGCAACGAGACCCCGGAACTGATGCCGGCTGCCATTTATTATGCGCACCGCATCGTCGAGCGCCAGTCCCAGTTGCGCAAGGATGGCCGCCTGCCCTGGCTGCGTCCGGACGCCAAGTCCCAGGTCACGCTGAAATATGTCGACGGCAAGCCGGTGGCGATCGACACCGTGGTGCTGTCGACCCAGCATTCGCCCGAGATGGAGCAGAAGGACATCCATGAAGCTGCCATCGAGGAAATCATCAAACCGGTGCTGCCGGCCGAGTGGCTGCAGAACACCCGTTACCTGATCAACCCGACCGGCCGCTTCGTCATTGGCGGCCCGCAGGGTGACTGCGGCCTGACCGGTCGCAAGATCATCGTCGATACCTACGGCGGTGCAGCGCCCCACGGCGGTGGCGCCTTCTCCGGCAAGGATCCGTCCAAGGTCGACCGTTCGGCCGCCTATGCCGGCCGCTACGTGGCCAAGAACATCGTGGCCGCCGGCCTGGCCGAGCGTTGCCAGATCCAGGTGTCCTATGCCATCGGTATCGCCAAGCCGACCTCGGTGATGGTGACCACCTTCGGTACCGGCAAGATCAGCGACGAACAACTGGCCGAACTGGTGCGCGAACACTTCGACCTGCGTCCGAAGGGCATCGTGCAGATGCTGGATCTGCTGCGTCCGATCTACGCCAAGACCGCCGCCTATGGCCACTTCGGCCGTGAAGAGCCGGAATTCACCTGGGAACGCACCGACAAGGTCGCCGCCCTGCGCGCCTCGGCCGGTCTGTAATCCGGTAATCCTGCAGTCCCGGAGGCGGGGCTGGCTGATGCTTGATCCGGTAAGGATTGACTATCGCCAGCCCCGCGCTACAATGCACTTCCCGCAGATTGTCATCTGCGACCAGGTCTGATGCTGGCATTGCGCCAGGCCCGAAAACTCACAATGCCTCACCGCCGCAAGGAGCGTTGCGACAGGGATATTCCCTGCCAGGCTTGCAGCGATGAACGGGCGCACCGCGCCTGGCAACCGCGCTCACGTTACTTTTTTTCTGGCTTTTACTTGAAAGGAGGGCGTGAACAGCGCCATTGCCATGACTACTCAACAAGACTACATCATCGCCGACATCAACCTGGCTGGCTGGGGTCACAAGGAAATCAAGATCGCCGAGACCGAAATGCCGGGCCTGATGGCGATCCGCGAGGAATTCGCCGCCTCCCAGCCCCTGAAGGGCGCGCGCATCACCGGTTCGCTGCACATGACCATCCAGACCGCCGTGCTGATCCAGACCCTGGAAGCACTGGGCGCGCAAGTGCGTTGGGCTTCCTGCAACATCTACTCGACCCAGGACCATGCTGCTGCGGCCATCGCGGCCAACGGCACCCCGGTCTTCGCCATCAAGGGCGAAACCCTGGATGAGTACTGGGAATACACCCACCGCATCTTCGAATGGACCGACGGCGGCTATTCGAACATGATCCTGGACGATGGCGGCGATGCCACCGTGCTGCTGCACCTGGGTACCCGTGCCGAAGCCGACATCTCGGTGCTGGACAAGCCGGATTCGGAAGAAGCCGTGTGCCTGTTCAACGCCATCAAGCGCTATCTGGCCAAGGACCCGCACTGGTATTCCAAGCGCATCAAGGAAATCAAGGGCGTGACCGAAGAGACCACCACCGGCGTGCACCGTCTGTACCAGATGTTCAAGGAAGGCAAGCTGGCCTTCCCGGCCATCAACGTCAACGACTCGGTCACCAAGTCCAAGTTCGACAACCTGTACGGCTGCCGCGAATCGTTGGTGGACGGCATCAAGCGCGCCACCGACGTGATGATCGCCGGCAAGGTTGCCATCGTGGCCGGCTACGGTGACGTCGGCAAGGGTTCGGCCCAGGCCCTGCGCGCGCTGTCGGCACAGGTGTGGGTCACCGAGATCGATCCGATCTGCGCCCTGCAGGCCGCCATGGAAGGCTATCGCGTCGTGACCATGGATTACGCCGCCGAACACGGCGACATCTTCGTCACCTGCACCGGCAACTACCATGTGATCACCCATGAGCACATGAAGAAGATGAAGGACCAGGCCATCGTCTGCAACATCGGCCACTTCGACAACGAAATCGAAGTCGCCGCCCTGAAGCAGTACACCTGGGAAAACATCAAGCCGCAGGTCGACCACGTGATCTTCCCGGATGGCAAGCGCATCATCCTGCTGGCCGAAGGTCGTCTGGTCAACCTGGGTTGCGCCACCGGCCACCCGTCCTACGTGATGAGCTCGTCGTTTGCCAACCAGACCATTGCGCAGATCGAACTGTTCGTCAACACCAAGGCCTACCCGGTCGGCGTGTACACCCTGCCCAAGCACCTGGACGAGAAGGTTGCCCGCCTGCAGTTGAAGAAGCTCAACGCACAACTGAGCGAACTGACGCCCGAACAGGCTGCCTACATCGGCGTGAAGATCGACGGCCCCTACAAGGCCGAGCACTACCGTTACTGATCGCGGCAACAGGCCGGCCTGGCGCCGGCCCCAGTCTTCTGTCGCGACACTAACAAAACAACCCACGGGCTGCGCCTGACGTGCCGCCCGTGGGTGTTCTCTTTACTCCCCCCGACGGGGTCGAAAGGAATCACCTTGCGCTTGCTGCTGACCTGGCTCATCAATGCCCTGGCCCTGCTGGCTGTTCCCTACCTGATGCACTCGGTGCAGGTCGACAGCTTCGGCTCGGCCCTGCTGGCCGCGCTCATCCTGGGGTTCGTCAATACCATCGTGCGTCCCATCCTGGTGGTGCTGACCCTGCCGGTCACCGTGCTGACGCTGGGTCTGTTCATCCTGGTCATCAATGGCCTGATGTTCTGGGTGGTGGCGCAACTGGTGGGTGGCTTCCATGTCGCCGGATTCTGGTCTGCGGTGGGCGGTGCGCTGCTCTATAGCGTGGTGTCCTGGGCGCTGTCGACGCTGTTGCTGAAATCGGGATCGAATCAATGAGCAAGCATAATTTCAGTATCGAATTCTTTCCGCCCAAGACGGCGGAAGGCGCGCAGAAGCTGCGCGCCACCCGGGCCAAGCTCGCCGAGCTGGATCCGCGCTATTTCTCGGTGACCTTCGGCGCCGGCGGCTCCACCCAGCAAGGCACCCGCGATACCGTGCTGGAAATCATCGGCGAAGGCCATGAGGCCGCGCCACACCTGTCCTGCATCGGCAGCTCCCGCGCCAGCCTGCGCGCCATCCTGGACGACTACCGCGCCAATGGCATCAAGCGCCTGGTCGCCCTGCGTGGCGACCTGCCCAGCGGCTATGGCGCCCTGGAGCAGGCGTCCAGCGAATTCCGCCATGCCAACGAGCTGGTCGAGTTCGTCCGCGCCGAGAGCGGCGACTGGTTCCACATCGAGGTGGCGGCCTATCCGGAAATGCATCCGCAAGCCCGTTCGCCCCAGGACGATGTGGAAAACTACGTGCGCAAGGTCAAGGCTGGCGCCAATTCGGCCATCACGCAGTACTTCTACAATGCGGACGCCTATTTCCGCTTCGTCGACGAGGCCGCCAGGCTGGGGGCGACGGTGCCGGTCATCGCCGGCATCATGCCCATCACCAACTATTCGCAACTGATGCGTTTCTCGGACATGTGCGGCACCGAGATCCCGCGCTGGATCCGCCTGAAACTGGCCAGCTATGCCGACGATACGGAGTCCATCCGTGCCTTTGGCCTGGATGTGGTCACGCAGCTGTGCGAACGCCTGCTGGCCGGCGGCGCGCCGGGCTTGCACTTCTATTCACTGAACCAGGCCGGTCCGACCCAGGCCATCTGGCAGCAACTGGTGAAGTAAGGCGACGTACAAGCGCCCGACGAAAAAATGCCGGACCCGGGTCCGGCATTTTTATTGCTCAGTCCATATCGGTCAGTACCTGGTCCAGCGGCACGTCGTGCGGCTGTCCATCGAAGTCCACCCGGCCAAAGCCGTAGCACACCCCCACGGCCAGCGGGCGCGGTGAAGCGGCCAGGGTGCGGTCATAGTAGCCACCGCCATAGCCCAGCCGGAACCCCTCCGCATTGAATCCCACGCAAGGTATCAGCAAGGCCTGGGGCTGGACCACGGCCGTGCCGGCCGGTGGTACCAGGGTGCCCAGCGCTTCTTTCTCCAGGACATCGCCGGGCTTCCAGGCACGGAATTCCAGCGGCGCCTCCCGGCCGATCACGACCGGCAGGCTCAGGTACACCCCGAGCGCCACCAGCGCGTTATAGGCCGCAAGGAGGTCCGGCTCGCGCCGGATCGGCTGGTACACCCCCAGGCTGGTGATGGTGTGCGCGCTACACCAGTCCAGCAGGCGCTGCACCAGACGCGCGTCGGCCTGGGCCTTGTCGTCGCTGGAAAGCGCCTTGCGGCGGGCCAGGAGAGTGCTGCGCAACAGGTTCTTCTGCTGCACGATGGCCTCTTGCCCGGACGCCGGGTCGAGGGGATCGCGTGCTATGCTTGGGTTCATCATTTGTTTCATCAATCTGCATTTAGAAGCTTGCATGAGTATGCGTCCGAAGAATCATCCGTTCAACCAGCGCCTGCGTGCGCTGGCCGCCTCCCTGGCGCTTCCGCTGGCACTGGCCACCGGCACCCTGCTGGCCGTGGCGCCGCCCGCCCAGGCCCAGAAACGCCTGGCACCCGATGCCGCGCCGGATGACATCTTCCTGGCGCTGCGCCAGGCGGCCTCCAGCGACAATGCGGCACTGGCCCAGGACCTGGCACAGCGCCTGTCCGGCTACGAGCTGCCTTCCTATGTGGATTACTACCGCCTCAAGCCGCGCGTGCGCGACTACAGCGCCAGCGAACAGGAGATCCGTGATTTCCTGTCGCGCTGGGACGGCCAGGCCATCGCCGACCGCCTGCGCAATGACTGGCTGCTGGCCCTGGGCAAGACCGGCAACTGGACCGTGTTCGACGAGCAGTATCCCAAGTTCATCCTCAACGACGATACCCAGGTCAAGTGCTTCGCGCTGAACTCGCGCGCCCTGAAGGGGGCCAATGTCGCCGACGAGGCACGCGCCTTGCTGACCTCACCCAAGGACTACGGCCAGGGGTGCAGCGACCTGATCGCCACGCTGGCGCAGAACGGCCAGTTTACCGAAGCCGATGTCTGGTTCCAGATCCGCCAGGCGGCCGAGAACAGCCACGCCACCGTGGCGCGTCGTGCCGCCGTGCTGGTCGATAGCGGTGACGTCAGCGTGACCCAGGTGATGGACCGCCCGGCCCTGATGCTGGCCAAGGGCCCGGGTCGCGGCGCTGCCAACCACCAGCTGTACATCATTGCACTGGGCCGCATCGCCCGGAGCAATCCATCCCAGGCCGCCAGCTACCTCAACGACGCCGGGCGCAACATGACTTCCCAGGAAGTCGCGCTGGGCTGGGCCCAGATCGCCCTGTCTGCCTCCTTCAAGCTGGCTCCGGAAGCCTCGGACTACTGGCGCCGTGCCAAGGATGCCCCGCTGTCGCAGGATGCGATGCAGTGGAAGGTGCGCATGGCCCTGCGCGACGGCGACTGGAAGACCGTGCGCAAGACCATCGAAGGCATGCCGGCGCCGCTGCGCAGCGACATCACCTGGGTCTACTGGCTCGGCCGCGCGCTGAAGGAAGACGGCCAGAACGACGCTGCCCGCCGCCTGTTTGAATCGATTTCCCCCAATTTCAGTTTCTACGGCCAGCTGGCGCTGGAAGAGCTGGGCCAGAAGATCGCCATCCCGCCCGGCCCGACTCCGCCCGGTGCCGGCGAAGTGGCCTTGTATTCGCAGAATGCCGGCTTCAAGCGTTCGCTCAAGTTCTACCAGCTGAACCTGCGCTTCGAAGCCATCCGCGAATGGAACTGGGAGCTGCGCAACCTGACCGACCGCCAGTTGCTGGCCGCCGCCGAGTTCGCCCGCCAGAGCGATGTGCTGGACCGCATGGTCAACACCTCCGACCGCACCCGTGCCGAGTTCGATTTCACCCAGCGCTTCCCGGCGCCGCACCTGACCGAGATGAACGCCGCCACACGGCCGCTGGGCATGGAAAACGCCTGGGTCTATGGCCTGATTCGCCAGGAGTCGCGTTTCATCAAGGCGGCCCGCTCGCACGTGGGCGCCTCCGGCCTGATGCAGATCATGCCGGCCACCGCCAAGTTCGTGGCCAAGAAGATCGGCATGACCGAATTCACGGCCGACCAGGTCAACGACATCAACACCAACCTGTTGCTGGGGACCAGCTACCTGGACATGGTGCTCAACAACCTGGAAGGCTCCGAGACCCTGGCCACGGCCGGCTACAATGCCGGTCCGGGACGACCGCGTACCTGGCGCGCGAGCTTGCCGCGTCCGGTGGAAGGCGCGATCTTCGCCGAGATCATCCCTTTCAATGAAACCCGGGGTTATGTCAAGAACGTGATGTCCAATGCGACTTACTATGCGGCCATGTTCGAGAACCGCCCACAGTCGCTGAAGCAACGCATGGGGACGGTGGCGCCCAATTCCAACGTCGCCACCGACCTGCCCTGATCCTGGTGCCCGTGCCGTCGCCATGATCGTGGCAGCGCTCAGCAATTCGGAGGCATTTGCATGGCAGTAAAGAAGATCCTGGTCATCGGTGGTTCCGGCTTCATCGGTACGCGCCTGGTGGAATTGCTGGGCGGTGGCACCGACTACCGCATCACGGTGCCCACGCGCCGCTACGAGCGCGCCAAGCATCTGCTGGTGTCCCCGGTGGTCAATGTGGTGCAGGCCGATATCCACCAGGATGCCGTGCTGGCACGGCTGGTGGCTGAAGCCGATGTCGTGGTCAACCTGGTCGGTATCCTGCAGTCGCGTCCGGCACGGGGCGGTGCGCCCTATGGTCCGGATTTCGCGCGCCAGCATGTGCAGTTGCCGCGTCGTATCGTGGCCGCCTGTGTGGCGCAGGGCGTGCGTCGCTACCTGCACATGAGTGCGCTGGGTGCCGATGCGCAGGGCCCGTCCATGTACCTGCGCTCCAAGGCGGCTGGCGAACGCGAGGCACTGTCGGCGCCGGGCCTGGACGTGGCCATCTTCCGGCCCTCGGTGGTGTTTGGTGAGGGCGATCATTTCTTCAACATGTTCGCCAGCCTGAACCGCAGTTTCCCGGTGATCCCGCTGGGCAGCGCCGAGGCGCGCTTCCAACCCGTCTACGTGGGTGATGTGGCACAGGCCTTTGCCAACGCGCTGGTCCTGCCACGGCTGGGCGGCAAGGTGTTCGAGCTGGGCGGGCCTGCCAGCTACAGCCTGCGCGAGCTGGTGCGCCTGTCCGGCTGGTATGGCGGCCATCCGCGCCCCATCATTGCCTTGCCCCCGGCGCTGGGCCTGTTGCAGGCCTTCGCGCTGGAGCATTTGCCGGGCAAGCTGATGAGTCGCGACAATGTGGCCTCCATGCGCGTGGATAATGTATTGTCTGCCCCGATGGCAACGGAGCTGCAGTTGACGCCCCGGGCGATCGAGGAGGTCGTTCCCGGTTATCTGTCGGCGCGCAGTCCGCAACAGCAGTACGATTATTTCCGCAGCAACGCACGTCGCTGAGCTGCTGGCAGCGACGTCTTCCGACTCCCAAGAAACGAGCCAACATGCAAGACACAGAACTTGATCAGGTATTGTCCGAAACACTGCAAAAGGCGGGACGCCACATGCCCACGCTGGTGATCGCCAACAAGAACTACTCGTCCTGGTCGATGCGGCCGTGGGTGGCCATGGTCGCCTTCGACATTCCCTTCAAGGAAGTGCGCGTGCTGCTGGACCAGCCCGAGACCGCCAACGAGATCGCCCGCTACACCGGTTCCGGCCGCGTGCCGGTGCTGCTCGATGGCGACATGGCGATCTGGGATTCGCTGTCCATCTGCGAATACCTGGCCGAGCAATTCCCCGATCGCGGCCTGTGGCCGGCCCGCACCGATGCCCGCGCCATCGCCCGCAGTATCAGTGCCGAGATGCACTCCGGCTTTGCCGGCCTGCGCAGCGCCATGAGCATGGATATCCGTGGCCGCTATCCGGGCCTGGGCCGCACGGCCGCTGCCCAGGCCGATATCGCCCGTGTCTGCGAGATCTGGGAAGAATGCCTGGCGCAATTCGGCCATCACGAGTTCCTCTTCGGTGACTTCTCGATTGCCGATGCCTTCTATGCTCCGGTGGTGATGCGCTTCGTCAGCTACCAGGTGCCGCTGGCACCGGCGCTGCAAGCCTATGCCGACCGCGTGCGCACGCATCCGGCGGTGGCGCGCTGGATCAGCGAGGCCCTGGCCGAGAAGGAAGTCCTTCCGGACCACAAGTGAGGCACCCACGATGAAGATCTACACCGTCGGCGGCGCAGTGCGCGACGGCTTGCTGGGCCTGCCGGTGAAGGACCGCGACCATGTGGTGGTCGGGGCCACGCCGCAGGACTTGCTCGACCGGGGATTTCGCCCGGTGGGCAAGGATTTCCCGGTGTTCCTGCATCCCGAGTCGCAGGAGGAATATGCGCTGGCACGCACCGAGCGCAAGACCGCGCCCGGCTACAAGGGATTCGCCTTCCATGCCTCGGCTGATGTGACGCTGGAGGACGACCTGGCGCGCCGCGACCTGACCATCAACGCCATCGCCCAGGACGAGGATGGCAGCCTGGTCGATCCCTATCGCGGTCGCGAGGATATTGCGGCGCGCGTGTTTCGCCATGTCTCCGATGCCTTCATCGAGGACCCGGTACGCATCCTGCGCGTGGCGCGCTTTGCCGCGCGCTTCGCCGATTTCACGGTGGCGCCCGAGACCAATGCGCTGATGCGGCGCATGGTCGAGGAGGGCGAGGTCGATGCTCTGGTGCCGGAGCGCGTGTGGCAGGAGCTTTCGCGCGGCCTGATGGCGCAGCGGCCTTCGCGCATGTTCGAGGTCTTGCGCGACTGTGGTGCCCTGCAGCGCATCCTGCCCGAGCTCGATGCCTTGTGGGGCGTGCCGCAGCCGGAGAAGTGGCATCCCGAGATCGACACCGGCGTGCATGTGATGCTGGTGATCGACTGGGCCGCCGCGCAAGGCTTCGCCTTGCCGGTGCGCTTTGCCGCGCTGCTGCATGATCTCGGCAAGGGCACGACGCCGCCGGAGATGTGGCCGCGCCATCACGGCCACGAAGCCCGCAGCGCGCAGTTGGCCGAGCAGGTCTGTGCCCGCCTGAAGGTGCCGGGCGACTGCCGCGACCTGGCCTTGATGACCGCGCGCGAACATGGCAATGTCGGTCGCGCCTTCGAGATGCGTCCGGACACCCTGGTCAAGCTGTTCTCGCGCTGCGATGCTTTCCGCAAGCCGCAGCGCTTCCTCGACATGCTGCGCGCAGCCGAGTGCGACCACCGCGGACGTACCGGCCTGGAGCAGCAAGCCTTCCCGCAGGCCGCCTACCTGGAAGGCGCCTTGCAGGCCGCGCAGGATATCGATGCCGGCGCCATCGCCGGCCAGCACCAGGCGCAGCCGCAACGCATCCCCGAGACCATCCAGGCTGCGCGTTGCGCCCAGGTGGCCGCTTACGTCGACCGCCAGCCACCGGCGCAGTCCTGAGAGGAAGCCGATGACCAATCCCGTATCAGCCCTGATCAGGCGCCTGCGCGGCCAGGCGGACGGTGCTGCCGGTAGCGGTACGGGCACGCCGGAACACCACGACAAGCCCATCGTCTTCGTCAAGGAATTGTCGCCGCGTGCGCGCCGGCACCTGATGCGCCATTTCCTGGCGCTGGAAGAGAAGGACCGCCTGCTGCGCTTCGGCTCCAAGCTCTCCGATGAGATGGTGGCGCGCTACGTCGAGCACATCGACTTCGATCGCGATACCGTCTTCGGCGTCTATGACCGTCGCCTGCGCCTGCTGGGCGTGGGGCACCTGGCCTTTGCGCCCAAGGAAACCACGCGCATCAGCGGCGCCACCATCAAGCCGGTAGTGGCCGAGTTCGGTGTATCGGTCAGCGCCGCCGCACGCGGGTTGGGGGTGGGCACGCGGCTGTTCATGCGCGCGGCCATGCGCTGTCGCAATGCCGACGTCGATACGCTGTACATGCATTGCCTCTCCTCCAACAAGGTGATGATGCACATCGCCAAGAAGGCCGGCATGGAAATCCATCGCGACTACGGCGAGGCCGACGCCTACCTCAAGATCAAGCCGGCCAACTCCGCCACCATGTTCCAGGAGGCGATGGAAGAGCAGGTCGCCATGCTGGACTACATCGTCAAGGCCAACTTCAAGGCGCTGCTGAAATGGGGCGTGCGCGTGACCGGCATCGGCGCCGCGAAGAAGGACGCCGGCCCGCCACCGCCACCCTGATCCGGCATCCCGGATCCGCGCCATTTGCGCGGGCGCACATGACCTGCCCGGCAAGGGAGCGCATAATATGCGCCTCACTTTGATAACGGGTATGCCATGAGCACCAATCCCAATACCGATGATTTCTTCGCCACCGTCGCCACCAAGTCCGATAGCGGCGCCTTGCGTGGTGACTACAGCCAGGCCGACGCCAACTACGTCGTGGCCCAGGACTGGGAAGGCTACACGCCGGCCCAGCACGCGCTGTGGCGCCGTCTCTACGAACGCCAGGCCAAGCTGATCCCGGGGCGCGCCTGCGATGTCTTCATCGACAGCCTGAAGGCCCTCGATGTCTCGCAAGGCATTCCGCGTTTCGACCGCACCACCGAAGCCCTCTACAAGGCCACCGGCTGGCAGCTGGTGGCCGTGCCCGGCCTGGTGCCGGACCAGACCTTCTTCGAGCATCTGGCCAATCGCCGCTTTCCGGTCACGGTGTGGCTGCGCGAGGAGCACGAGTTTGACTACATCGTCGAGCCCGACGTGTTCCATGATTTCTTCGGTCACGTGCCTCTGCTGTTCAATCCCATCTTCGCCAACCACCTGCAGGAATACGGCAAGGGTGGCCTGAAGGCCATGAAGCTCGATGGCCTGGCCTGCCTGGCGCGCCTGTACTGGTACACCATCGAGTTCGGCCTGATCCAGAGCGAGCAGGGCCTGCGCATCTATGGCGCCGGCATCCTGTCCTCGGGGGGCGAGGTCGAGTATTGCCTCTCCAGCGACCAGCCGCGTCGCGTTCCCTTCCAGGTCGAGCGCATCATGCGCACGCTCTACAAGATCGACACCTACCAGGAAACCTACTTCGTGATCCGTGATTTCGAGCAGCTCTTCAACGATACCGCGCCCGATTTCACGCCCTTCTATGAGCGCCTGAAACAGCAGGAAACCTTGCCGGCCAATACCCTGCTGCCCGGTGAAATCAACTTGCCTGGTACGGTGTGACTGCGAGAACGAACGCCGGCGGTCCGCCTGAGGCCGCCGCATCAAATGCAAAAAAAAAGCGGATCTGACAGGGGAGGCCAGATCCGCGAGCTAGTGGTGCTTTCAACACTAGAGGGGAGGAACCTTGCACAGTAAGAGATACCAATCCATCGCTGTTCAAGTAGGTTTCATTAAACTCCCGCTGCGCTGAGGGGCCAAAGTCTTTTACTGGTTGTTACACTCGCGTCTTGCTTGTAACACTTGCTCCCTTGCATCGCCGGGCAGGATAATTTTTTTCAGCCGGAAATATTGTTGTTTGGCGCTTTCCGGCATTTTCTTCTCTACTCATCCTTTAACGCCGCAGGTCCTGCGGAAAGTGTTTCCGGTATGCCAAAAAAGCCCGGAAACCCTGCTGCGGCGTGCGTAGCGGGGCGCTGACCCTTGTGCTAACTTGATTGCATAACACTAATAGACCTGGTCCAAAAGACCGATGGTCTGACATAGCCCGCCTGACCCGGCGCATGTGCAAGCAAAAACAAGAGTTTTGGCACGGAGACCCCATGAACGCACCCCTACCATCCGGACAGCGCCTGTTGCTGGACGACGTATCCCTGGACGACAAGTACGCGCTGGAGCGCGGCAGTGTCTTCATGACCGGCATCCAGGCGCTGATCCGCCTGCCGATGCTGCAGCGGCAATACGACGAGCGCGCCGGCTTGAATACCGCCGGTTTCATCACCGGCTATCGCGGTTCCCCCCTGGGATCGGTCGACCAGACCGCCGAGAAGGCGCGCAAGTACCTGGCCGCCAGGCAGGTCAAGTTCCACCCCGGCATGAACGAGGACCTGGCCGCCACCAGCGTCTGGGGTACGCAGCAGGTCAATCTCTTCGAGGGAGCGCAATACGACGGCGTGTTTTCCCTGTGGTATGGCAAGGGGCCGGGCGTGGACCGCTGCGGCGATGTGTTCAAGCATGCCAACATGGCCGGCACCTCCAGACATGGCGGCGTGCTGGTCATTGCCGGCGACGACCATGCCGCCAAGTCCTCCACGGCCGCGCACCAGAGCGAGCACATCCTGAAGGCCTGCGGCATTCCGGTGCTCTATCCGTCCTCGGTGCAGGAATACCTTGACTACGGCTTGCACGGCTGGGCCATGAGCCGCTACACGGGCCTGTGGGTGGCCATGAAATGCGTGACCGACCTGGTCGAATCGGGCATGTCGGTGATGATCGATCCGGACCGCGTGAAGATCCAGCTGCCGGAGGATTTCGCCCTGCCGCCCGATGGCCTCAACATCCGCCTGCCCGATACCGTGCTGGGCCAGGAAGCGCGGATGATCAACTACAAGTGGTATGCCGCGCTGGCCTATGCGCGGGTCAACAAGCTCAACCGCATCATCTGGGACAGCCCGCGCGCACGCATCGGCATCATCACCGCCGGCAAGTCCTATCTCGATACGCGCCAGGCCCTGGAAGACCTGGGCATCGATGAACAGGTGGCCAGCGACATCGGCATCCGCCTCTACAAGGTCGGCATGACCTGGCCGCTGGAAGCCGAGGGCGTGCGCGAGTTCGCCCAGGGGCTGGATGAGATCCTGGTGGTGGAAGAGAAACGCCAGATCCTCGAATACCAGTTGAAGGAAGAACTCTACAACTGGCGCGACGACGTGCGCCCGCGCGTGGTCGGCAAGTTCGACGATACCGGCGAATGGAGCGGTTCGCAGCGCGACGGCCATGGCAACTGGCTGCTGCCGGCGACCTACGAACTCAATCCGGCGCAGATCGCACGTGCCATCGCCACGCGTATTTCGCGCTACTTCGCCGGTCATCCGGTGGAGCAGCGGGTACGCACGCGCGTGGCCTACCTGGAAGCCAAGGAAGCCGCCCTCAACATCAGCAGCAAGCCCGACCCCGACAAGGACCGCATCCCGCACTTCTGCTCGGGCTGCCCGCACAACACCTCCACCAAGCTGCCCGAAGGCAGCCGTGGCCTGGCCGGCATCGGTTGCCACTACATGGTGACCTGGATGGACCGCGAGACCAAGCTCTTCACGCACATGGGCGGCGAGGGCGTGACCTGGGTCGGACAGGCGCCGTTCACGAGCGAAAAGCATGTCTTCGCCAACCTGGGCGATGGCACCTATTTCCACTCCGGCTTGCTGGCCGTGCGTGCCTCGGTGGCGGCCAAGGTCAACCTCACCTACAAGATCCTCTATAACGATGCAGTGGCCATGACCGGCGGCCAGGAGTTCGACGGCCCGCTCGATCCTGCCATGATCTCGCGCCAGCTGGCGGCCGAGAACGTGCGTCCCATCATCGTGGTCACCGACGAGCCGGACAAGTATCCGGCCGGCACCCAGTGGGCCGAGGGCGTGACCATCCGCCATCGCAGCGAGCTCGATGCGGTCCAGCGTGAATTGCGCGAGGTCGCCGGTGTCTCGGCCATGATCTACGACCAGACCTGCGCCTCGGAAAAGCGTCGCCGCCGCAAACGCAATGCCTATCCCGATCCGGCCAAGCGCGCCGTCATCAACGAAGCCGTCTGCGAGGGCTGCGGGGACTGCAGCGTGCAGTCGAACTGCCTGTCGGTGGAGCCGCTGGAAACCGAGTTCGGCCGCAAGCGCCAGATCAACCAGTCATCCTGCAACAAGGATTATTCCTGCGTGAGCGGCTTCTGCCCCAGCTTCGTGACGGTGGAAGGCGGCGCACTGAAGAAGCCGGCGCGCGCCAAGGCGCAATCCGGCCCGGCGCTACCGGCCTTGCCGCAGCCGGTGCTGCCGGGACTGACCCAGCCCTACGGCGTCCTGGTCACGGGTGTGGGGGGGACCGGCGTCATCACCATCGGCCAGATCATCGCCATGGCGGCGCACGTGGAAGGACGTGCCTGCTCGGTACTGGACATGAGCGGCCTGGCGCAGAAGGGCGGCCCGGTGATGTCCCACGTGCGGGTGGCCGAGCATGCCGAGCATATCTACTCGACCCGGGTCGGCACCGGCATGGCGGACCTGGTGATCGGTTGCGACGTGATCGTCACCGCCAGCCGCGACGCCCTTTCGCGCATGGGCGAGGGCCGCACGCATGCCGCCGTCAACTCGACCCAGATGCCCACGGCGGCCTTCGTGCGCAATCCGGACTGGCAATTCCCCACCGCCTCCAGCGAGGGTGAGATCGCCCGCGCCTGCGGACGCGACAACCTCTCCCTGGTCGATGCCGGCCACATCGCCACGGCATTGATGGGCGACGCCATCGCCACCAACATGTTCATGCTGGGCTATGCCTGGCAGCGAGGTTGGCTGCCCTTGTCGGAAGCGGCCCTGCTGCGCGCCATCGAACTCAATGCGCAGCAGGTGGAGTTCAACAAGCAGGCCTTCGCCTGGGGGCGCGTGGCTGCGCATGACCTGGCCTTCGTGCAGGCGGCGGCCGGGCGCAACGGCTTGAGCGCACAGGTGATCGAGTTCAAGCGCACGCCGACGCTGGATGAATTGCTGGAGCGTCGCGTGGCCTTCCTTACCGACTACCAGAATGCCGCCTATGCCCATCGCTACCGTGACTTCGTGCAGCAGGTGCGCGTGCGCGAAAGCGGCCTGGGCGAGGCTGGTCGTGCACTCAAGCTGAGCCGGGCGGTGGCGCAGTACCTGTTCAAGCTGATGGCCTACAAGGATGAGTACGAGGTCGCACGGCTCTATACCGACCGCAGCTTCCGCGACAAGATCGCCGGCATGTTCGAAGGCGATTACAAGTTGCGCTTCCACCTGGCGCCGCCGCTGCTGGCGCGTCGTGACGAGAAGGGGCATCTGCGCAAGCAGCAGTACGGCAGCTGGATGATGCCGGCCTTCGGCGTGCTGGCCAAGCTGCGCTTCCTGCGCGGCACCGTTTTCGATCCCTTCGGCCATACCGAGGAACGTCGCCAGGAGCGCGCCCTGATCGGTGACTATTGCCAGACCATCTCGCGCCTGCTCGACAAGCTCAGTGCCGACAACCTGGAGCAGGTCGTCGCGGTGGCGCGGGTACCGGAAGATATCCGCGGCTATGGCCACGTCAAGGAACGTCACCTGCAGGCGGCCAGGCAGAAGGAGGCCGCCTTGCTGGCCGAGATCGGCCAGCCGCAACGTCCGCAGGGTGGGGGCAAGCAGGCCGCCTGAGGGGGCGGCCGTGAGGGTCAGGGCAGGCGGGCGCCGCTGACGCGCTCGATATCGGCCAGGTCGCGCCAGCTCTGCACCTCGGCAAAGCCGCTGCCGGACAGCAGGGCGCGCACGGCGGCGGCCTGGTCGTAGCCGTGTTCCATCAGCAGCCAGCCGCCGCGCTTCAGATGCGCGGGTGCACCGTCGATGATGCTGCGCAGGTCGGAGAGGCCATCGGCGTGATCGGTCAGTGCATCGACCGGCTCGAAGCGCAGGTCGCCCTGCGACAGGTGCCGGTCGCCGGCGACGATGTAGGGCGGATTGGAGGCGATCACGTCGAAGGCCTGGCCGGCGGGCAGGGCCTGGTACCAGTCGCTCAGGAGCAGCGTCACGCTGGCCCGGTGGGCAGCAGCATTGCCCCGCGCGACTTCCAGCGCGGTCGCGCTGGCGTCCAGGGCGGTGACGCTGGCATCCGGTCGCGTATGGGCGATGGCGACCGCGATGGCACCCGAGCCGGTGCCCATGTCGAGCACGTTGCCGTGTTGCGGCAGTCTTTCCATGGCCAGCTCCACCAGCAATTCGGTATCCGGACGCGGGATCAGCACATCCGGCGTGACCCGGAAATCCAGTCCATAGAATTCGCGCAGGCCGACGATATAGGCAATCGGCTCACCCTGCAGGCGACGTGCCATCAAGGCGGCCAGGGTATCGGCCTCGGCCACGTCCAGGCGGCGCTCCGATTGCGTGATCAGCTGCACCCGCGTGAGCCGCAAGGCGTGGCAGAGCAGGATGCGGTTTTCCAGCGGTTCCAGTGGCGCCGTCTTCAAGACCGTGGCCAGCGTGCAGCCGGCATAGTGGGACGGCGCCGGCATCACTTCCAGATGGTCGAGCGGGGTGCGCGGGCAAACACCTGCACCAGCAGCACCAGCGCCAGCAGTGCGAACCAGATCAGCGACCAGGTCGGGATCTGCAGGCCGAATACAGGCGGCCACGGCGCCGAGCAGAAGCCGTCGGCGGTAAACATCTGCGGCCACAGCTTGGCCGTGGGCAGCTGGTTCAATGCGGTCTCCAGCGGATCGGTGGTGCAGGACACGCCCGGATGCGCCTTCACATACAGGTGCCAGATGGCCGTGCCCGCACCGCCCAGCGCGGCCAGCACACCCAGTGCGGCGCCGGCACGGCGCGCCGGCAGCGGCATGAAGTAACCCAGCAGGGCGAAGGCCGCCACCAGCACGAACATGTAGCGCTGGATCACGCACAGGGGACAAGGCTGCATTTCTTCAACGATCTGCAGGTACATGGCGAAGCCCAGTAGCGCGATGCAGACCAGCGCCACCAGCAGGAAAACCGGTTTGGATGATTTCATATCGATTCGATCAATTCTCGGACAATGAGGATGGGCACGGCTTCGATCCGCAAGCCATGGCGTGATTGTAGTGGACAGCCCCGATCGTCTGCACCCGCCCCCTCAGGCGGGTCTCGACGTTTGTTTCAGAACTGCATGATACCGTTTGGTTCCGGATGTCAGGAAACTGTCAGTGCCATCTCAATCATCGCCCAATTGCGCCAGCAGTTCGGCCTGGTGTTCGGTGATGAGGGCATTGGTCAGTTCGTCCAGGTCACCGTCCATGATGAAGTCCAGCTTGTACAGGGTCAGGTTGATGCGATGGTCGGTCATGCGCCCCTGCGGGAAATTGTAGGTGCGGATGCGCTCGCTGCGGTCACCCGAGCCGATCAGGGACTTGCGGGTGGCGGCTTCCCTGGATTGCTGTTCGCGCAGTTGCACGTCCTTGATGCGCGCGGCCAGCACCTTCATGGCTTGTGCCTTGTTCTTGTGCTGGCTGCGGTCGTCCTGGCATTCCACCACGATGCCGGTGGGCAGGTGGGTGATGCGCACGGCCGAATCGGTCTTGTTGATGTGCTGGCCACCGGCACCGGAGGCACGGTAGGTATCGATGCGGATATCGGCCGGATTGATATCGACGTCCTCGACTTCATCAGCCTCCGGCATCACCGCCACGGTGCAGGCCGAGGTATGGATGCGGCCCTGGGTCTCGGTGGCCGGTACGCGTTGCACGCGATGGCCGCCGGATTCGAACTTCAGGCGCGAATAGGCGCCGAAGCCGGCGATGCGGGCGATCACTTCCTTGTAGCCACCCAGTTCGGACTCGGACGAGGACACGATTTCCACCTGCCAGCGCTGGCGCTCGGCATAGCGGGTGTACATGCGCAGGAGGTCGCCGGCAAACAGGGCCGACTCGTCGCCGCCGGTGCCGGCGCGGATTTCCAGGAAGATGTTGCGCTCGTCGTTGGGATCCTTTGGCAGCAGCATTTTCTGCAGGTCCAGTTCCAGCGCGTCCATGCGGGCCTTGGCGCCCTCGATCTCTTCCTGGGCGAAGGCCTTCATGTCGGGGTCCGACAGCAGGTCCTGGGCGGTGCGGATATCGTCGCCGGCCTGCACGAAGTCCTGGTACAGCGCGACCAGCGGGCCCAGCTCGGCATGTTCGCGCGTCATCTTGCGGAAGTTGTCCATGTTGGCCGTGGCGTCTTCCTGGGCCAACAGGCTGTTGAGCTCTTCCAGTCGCTCGGCGAGCTGGTCGAGTTTGGCGAGCATCGATGGTTTCATGGGGGGTGTCGATCCGGTGCTAAGAGGGTAGAGGTGAGGCTAAGGCGAGGGCGCCGGCAAGTGCCGACAGGCGCTGCGCATGGTAATGCGCAGCCGCAGGAGGGGGACCGCTAACGCTTGGCGCGGAACAGTTGCGGCAGCAGCGAGACCAGCTGGCTGCGCTGTTCGCCCTGGGCGTGGTGCAGGGCCTGTTGCGGGCCATGCAGGAACTTGGCGGTGAGGCCACGGGAAAGAGCCTCGAGGACCGCTTCCACGTCGTCGCCCTTGGCCAGCATGCGGCGGGCGCGTTCCAGTTCGGCCAGGCGCAGGGCCTCGCCGGTTTCGTTCAGATCCTGGATCAGCGGCACCATGGCGCGGCTGTCGATCCAGTGCATGAAGGATTGCACCCGGGTCTCGATGATGGCTTCGGCCTGCGCCACGGCGGCCTGGCGGTTTTCGACGCCGCTTTGCACCACCGAGGCCAGGTCATCCACGGTGTAGAGGAAGACGTCATCCAGGCGGCCGACTTCGGATTCGATATCGCGTGGCACCGCCAGGTCGACCATGAAGATGGGTTTGTGGCGACGTGCCTTGACGGCCCGCTCCACCAGCCCCAGGCCGATGATGGGCAGCTGCGAGGCGGTACAGGAGACCACGATGTCGAAGCTGGCCAGCTGTGCCGGCAGGTCGGCCAGGCGGATGGCGCGGCCGTTGAAGCGATGCGCCAGCGTCTCGCCGCGTTCCATCGTGCGGTTGGCCACCGTCAGGGATTTGGGATTCTGCGCAGCGAAGTGGGTCGCGCACAATTCGATCATTTCACCGGCACCGATGAAGAGCACGTTCTGGCCCGAGACGGTGTCGAAGATGCGCTGTGACAGCCGTACGGCGGCCGCGGCCATCGACACGCTGTGGGCGCCGATCTCGGTGGTGCTGCGTACTTCCTTGGCTACCGCGAAGGTACGCTGGAACAGCTGGTGCAGGTAGGTCCCGAGGCCGCCGGCCGCATCGGCCTGGCGGACGGCATCCTTCATCTGGCCCAGGATCTGCGGCTCGCCCAGCACCATCGAGTCCAGCCCGGAGGCGACACGGAAGGCATGGCGCACGGCATTGTCCTGGGGCAGCGAGTACAGATAGGGACGCAGGTCGGCGTAGGCAATCTGGTGGTAGTCCGCCAGGAACTGCGCGGTACGGTCGATGGCGAAATCCACGCCATCCTTGCCCGCCACGGCAGCGGCATACAGCTCGGTGCGGTTGCAGGTGGAGAGGATGGCCGCCTCGCCCGAGGCGATGATCCTGTCATTGCCGCCAAACCACGCGCGCGCTGCTGCCACTGCCTGACCGATCTGGTCCGCAGGGAATGCCACCTTCTCGCGCAGCGAAACAGGCGCGGTAGTGTGGTTGAGTCCGACGGCAAGCAGGTGCATGGAATTTCGCGGCGAGGGCGCCGATGAGCTGGGATGGTGCAGGGCCAGGTGGTAAAACAGGCAGGAAACACTCAGTTTTAGCCCCGGTTTTGGGAACTATTATACCCTTTGCGAAATATCGGGTTGGAGCGGGCCCTGATAATCGGTATAGGTTTCTGACCTGGATCAGCTTTTCCCGGGGCAAGCGTTGCGATTGCACCCATCTTGCCGCACCGACACTTTTTCCCGTCCTTACGCCAGCTGTTCGAGCTGGTAGCCATAGCCATAGACCGTTGCCAGCTGGTATCCGTGTTGCGGATGCAGGCCGAGCTTGGTGCGGATGCGCGAGATGTGGGTGTCCAGCGTGCGTGTGGGCAGTTCGGCTTCGGCCCCCCAGACCCGCTCGCGCAGGAAGGCGCGCGACAGCGGTCGTCCCAGGTGTTGCAGCAGCAGCAGGGCCAGTTCGGCTTCCTTGCGGGTCAGCATGACATCCAGTTCGGGGCGATCGGGATGCGTGGCGCGCAGGCGTGCCAGGTCGATGGTGAAGCCGCCCGCGGCCACGATACGCTCCGGGATCTCATGTGGCTGCGCCGCCATCAGCAGCAGGTCCAGGCGCAGGGCCAGTTCCTGGCGCCGTACCGGCTTGACCAGGTAGTCATCGGCACCGGCCAGCAGCAAGCCGCGCAACCAGGTCTGGTGCGCCGGCGTGGCCAGCAGCAGCACGGCCGGCAAGGCCCGCGGGGTCACCGGTGGGCGATGCGCGTGGATCAGCTCGGTGAGGGCATTGGCCTGCGGGTGTCCCTGCAGGTCATCCAGGTCGACCACCAGCAGGCCGGCGCCCTCCCGGCACGCCAGCGCCAGCTCGGTGGGGCTGGCATGGACGGTGCAGTCGTGGCGTTCGGCCAGCTGGGTCACGAGGGTGACGGTATCGGCGTCGGAGCAGAGGATCCCGATCTTCATCGCATCAGGCAAGGATTTCAGTGGGCAAGGGCATTCAGATAGACGAAAGGGCAGCCGGAGCTGCCCTTGCTGCGTGGCGAGCCGTGTTCAGGCACGCGCCGTCGCGGCGCTCACGCGGCCGGCACATCGCTGTCGGGCAGCACCACGTTCACGTCCAGCACCTCCAGGTTGCCCTGGCGGTCCAGCGAGATCTTGATGTCGTCGGCATTGACCTTGGTGTACTTGGAAATCACCTCGATCAATTCCTTGTGCAGTGCCGGCAGGAAGTCCGGGCCCTGGCGGCCATTGGAGCGTTCGCGGGCGATGATGATCTGCAGCCGCTCCTTCGCCGCCACCGCGCTCTTGGGCTTGTTGGGGAAGAGGAAAGAAAGCAGGGACATATCACTTACCTCCGAAGATACGCTGCAGGAACCCCGGCTTTTCGTAGGTGGTAAAACGCAGTTCGACGGTCTCGCCGAGGAAGCGCGACACCACGTCCTGGTAAGCCTGCGCCACATCGCTGTCCTTTATGTGGATCGCGGGGGAGCCCTGGTTGGACGCCTGCAGCACGGTTTCCGACTCGGGGATGATGCCGATCAGGGGAATGCGCAGGATTTCCTGCACATCGGTATAGGAGAGCATCTCGCCATCTTCGACGCGCTTGGGCGAATAGCGGGTGATCAGCAGGTGTTCCTTGACCGGCTCGCCGCCCGAGGAGGCGCGGCGCGACTTGGCCTGGATGATGCCCAGGATGCGGTCCGAGTCGCGCACCGAGGACACTTCCGGGTTGGAGACCACGATGGCCTCGTCAGCAAAGGTCAGCGCCATCACCGCACCGTGCTCGATGCCGGCGGGGGAGTCGCAGATGATGTAGTCGAAATCCATCTTGGACAGGTCGCTCAGCACGCGTTCCACGCCTTCTTCGCTCAGGGCGTCCTTGTCGCGGGTCTGCGAGGCCGGCAGGATGAACAGGTTGTCGCAGTGCTTGTCCTTGATCAGGGCCTGGTTCAGGGTGGCTTCCTTGTTGATGACGTTGATCAGGTCGTACACCACGCGGCGTTCGCAGCCCATGATCAGGTCCAGGTTGCGCAGGCCGACGTCGAAGTCGATCACGGCTGTCTTGTGGCCGCGCATGGCCAGGCCCGATGCGAAACTGGCGCTCGACGTCGTTTTGCCGACGCCGCCTTTACCCGAAGTCACAACGATGATTTTTGCCACGAAAAACTCCTTAAGAAGAACAGTACGCCGGGTGGTCCCGGCTGGATTCAGTCAATGATTTACTGCAGCGTCTTACGACGCCTTCATCTGCAGCACGTCGATGCGTTCGCCCTGCAGGCGCACCTGCACCTGCTTGCCTGCGAGCTCGGGCGCGTGACCGTTCTCGAAGGTTCGATAGACTCCGGCGATGGAAACCAGTTCCGCCTCCAGCGATGCGGCGAAGATGCGCGCCTCGGTATTGCCCGAGGCACCGGCCAGCGCACGACCGCGCAGCGGCGCGTAGACGTGGATGCAGCCATCGGCGATCAGTTCGGCGCCGTTGTTGACCACGGCCAGCACCACCAGGTCGGCGCCACGCGCATAGATGCGCTGGCCGGCCCGCACCGGGGTATCGATCACGACGGTATTGGCCACGGGCGCCGTGGCAGGCTGCACGGGCGCCGGAGCTGCCGGCGCAACCGGTGCAGCAGCGACGGCTGCGGGTGCGCTGTCCTGCACGGCGGCTTCCTGGGCGCGCGCATGGGCAGCACCAGCACCGGCGACGGCCGAATTGTCGATGGCCAGGCCGTGTCCGACGATACCGGCATGCAAGTCTTCCGGTGCATTGCGCACGGCGACGGTGTTGAGGCGGAAGCGCTTGAACAGCGCCACCACGGCGCTCCAGTCGATGCCGGCGGCGGCGTCGGCGTCCAGGGTGCCGATGTCCAGTACCGCGAATTCGTCCTCGAAGAAGTCGGCGACGCCGCCGGTCATTTCCTTCAGGGCCTGCTCGAGCGAGGCCGGGTCGGTTTCATGCAGGATTGCCGAAATGGCAACCACGGTGGAAATCTTGATCTCGATCGGTTTGCGGGCTTTTTGCATAAATCTAGATGTTGATTGCTGCGGGAAGTGAAGGAAAACGCCAGCTTCCGGCAGATATTGGCTGTGCATTATACAGGCTGGATGCGGCGGTGATAGCGGCGGGTCGGGGTTTTCGGCGGGGCGGGGCGCAGGCCGGAAAGCCCATGAACATGTCGATCATGCATTGTTGCGCGGCAACTTCGCGCAACAGCCAGGCCGAAACCGGATTGTAAATAGTAGCGATACAGGATACATTGTTTTGCATGATAAAAAGTTTCCGACACAAAGGGCTGCAGCGTTTCTTTGAAACGGGCAGCAAGGCCGGTATCCAGGCCACGCACGCGGGGCGGCTCAGGCTGCAGCTGGCGGCGCTGGACCAGGCCAGCCGGGCGGAAGACTTATCAGCGCCGTCATGGGCGCTGCACCCACTGAAAGGTGACTTGAAGGGGCATTGGGCAATCACCGTCAATGGAAATTGGCGCATGGTGTTTGCCTTCGAGGGACAAGACGCGGTACTGGTGGACTACCGCGACTATCACTGATTTCAAAGGGAGTTCTACGATGACTCGCATGTTCAATCCGCCGCATCCGGGCGAGGTACTCAGGGAGTACCTCGGCGAGATGACGGTAACCGAGGCCGCCTTGCGGCTGGGCGTGAGCCGCGTCACCTTGCAGAGGGTGGTCGGCGGTGCGGCCGGCATCTCGCCTGACATGGCCTATCGGCTGGCGGCCGCCTTTGGCACCAGTCCCGAACTGTGGGCAGGCATGCAGATGCAATTCGACCTGTACCAGGCCGGCAAGCTGCAGCGCCCCGTGATCGAGCGCATCACGGCATAGGCTTAGGCGATCCCGAAAAAAAACCGCCGGCACCTCGCAGTGCCGGCGGTCTTGCGCTGTCACCGGGCGCGCCTGCGCGCGCCACGTTGCATCAGCCCGGCACCTTGCCGTCCACGCCTTCGACGTAGAACTTGATGCCATGCAGGAAGCCGTCATCGGCCACGGCATCCTTGCCCAGTACTTCCTTGCCGGTATTGTCCTTGAGCGGACCCTTCCAGATCGGCGCGCTGCCATCGACGATGCCCTTCTTGCGCTCTTCCACCAGCGACTTCACGTCGGCCGGCAGTTCAGGATTGAAGGCGGACAGGTCGATGCCGTTTTCCTTCAGCCCAATCCAGCTGGTGCTGGTCTTCCACGAACCATCCAGCACCGCCTGCACGCGGGCGGTGTAGTACACGCCCCAGTTGATCATGGAAGCCGCCAGGTGAGCCTTGGGGCCGAAGCTGGTCATGTCGCTGTCCCAGCCGAAGGCGTACACACCCTTTTCCTGCGCGGTCTGGACCACGGCGGCCGAGTCGGTGTTCTGCATCAGTACATCGACGCCCTGGCCGATCAGGGTGGTGGCGGCTTCACGTTCCTTGCCCGGATCGAACCACTTGTTGACCCACACCACGGCCGTGGTGGCCTTGGGGTTGACCGAACGCGCACCCAGGGTGAAGGAGTCGATGTTGCGGATCACCTCGGGAATCGGCACCGATGCCACCACGCCCAGCTTGCCGGACTTGCTCATCTTGCCCGCGACCACGCCGGCCAGGTAGGCGCCTTCATAGGTACGCACGTCGTATTGCGCCAGGTTGTCAGCGGTCTTGAAGCCGGTGGCGTGCTCGAACTTGACGTCCGGGAATTCCTTGGCGACCTTCAGCATCGCTTCCATGTAGCCGAAGGTGGTGCCGAAGATCAGCTTGTTGCCATCGGTGGCCAGCTGGCGGAACACGCGCTCGGCGTCAGCTGCCGACTCGGGGATGTTTTCCACGAAGGTGGTCTTGACCTTGTCGCCGAACTTTTCTTCCACGGCCTTGCGGCCCTTGTCGTGGGCGAAGGTCCAGCCGGCGTCACCGACCGGGCCGATGTAGACGAAGGCGACCTTCAGCGGATCAGCCGCCGGTGCGGCGGCAGCGGGTTCTTCCTTCTTGCCGCAACCGATCAGGGTTGCTGCCGCCAGGGTGGCGAGCATCGTCAGCGATGCCCTGCGCGAAATCTTCATTGTGTTCTCCCTCAAGGTCAGTGGATAAATGCAGGTGCTGCTACAAAAACGAGTGCTTCAAATTCAGGACGCGCCCGGGCGGAAAGGCTTGCCCAGCGAGGCCGGCATGTTCAGGCGGATCCAGTCGGGATTGCGCGAGATCAGCGCCAGCACCACGATGGTGGCCAGGTAAGGCGCCATCGACAGGATCTGCGAAGGAATGGTCACGCCCATGCCCTGCAGGTAGAACTGGGCGATGGTGACGCCGCCGAACAGCAGCGAACCGAGCAAGACACGTGCCGGCCGCCAGGTGGCGAAGGCGGTCAGTGCCAGCGCGATCCAGCCGCGCCCGGCCACCAGGCCCTCGACCCACATCGGGGTATAGACCAGCGACATGTAGGCCCCGGCCAGGCCGCAGCAGGCGCCACCGAAGAGCAGCGCCAGGTAGCGGATGCCGCGCACCGAATAGCCCAGTGCATGGGCCGATTCGGGCGACTCGCCCACGGCACGCAGCACCAGACCGGCGCGCGTGCGATAGAGGAACCAGATGCTGGCCAGGCACAGCACGAAGGCCAGGTAGCTCATCCAGTGCTGGTGGAACAAGGCCTGGCCGATGAAGGGGATATCGCCCAGCAGCGGCACCGAGTTCGGTTGTGCCGGCAGCGCCAGGCCGACGAAACGCTGGCCCACGAAGGCCGACAGGCCCGCGCCGAAGATCGACAGCGCCAGGCCCGTGGCGACCTGGTTGGTGGCCAGGCGCAGGGCCAGCCAGGCAAACAGGGTGGACATCAGCATGCCGCAGACGGCGCCGGCGACAAAGCCCAGGAGCGGACTCTTGGTGGTATAGCCCACGGCGAAACCGGCGATGGCCGAGACCAGCATCATGCCTTCGGCGCCCAGGTTGAGCACGCCGGAGCGTTCATTGATCAGCAGGCCGATGGCCGCCAGCAGCAGTGGTGTACCGGCATTGATCGAGGCTGCGATGAGAGGAGCGAGTTGATCCATATCCTGTCCTGATTCCTTAGACTTTCTTTTTCCACGCCAGGCGGTAGTCGATCAGCGTGTCGCAGGCCAGCAGCAGGAACAGCAGCATGCCCTGGAACACCCCCGTGATCGCCGAGGGCAGGCCCAGGCGCGACTGCGCCAGTTCACCACCCAGGTACAGCAGCGACATGATCAGGCCGCCCAGGATGGCACCGATGGGATGCAGGCGGCCGATGAAGGCCACGATGATGGCCGCGAAGCCATAGCCCGGCGACACCGACGGCAGCAGTTGGCCGATCGGGCCGGCGATCTCGAAGGCCCCGGCCAGGCCGGCGAAGGCGCCCGAGATCAGCAGCGACACCCACAGCGCCGAGCGTGCCGAGAAGCCCGCATAGCGTGCCGCATGCGGTGCCACGCCGCCGACCATCAGCGAGAAACCGCGCAGGCTGCGCATCATGAAGACCGCCATCAGCACGGCTGCCACGATGGCCACCGCAAAGCCGATGTGCAGGCGCGTGCCGGAGATCAGCATGGGCAGCATGAATTCATCGGAGAACACCTTGGACTGCGGGAAGTTCATGCCATTGGGGTCCTTCAGCGGGCCATTCACCGCCCACATCAGCAGCAGCTGCGCCACATAGGTCAGCATCAGCGAGACCAGGATCTCATTGGCATTGAACTGGTCGCGCAGGTAGGCCGTGATGGCCGCCCACAGTGCCCCGCCGATGACGCCGGCCACGATCATCAGCACCAGGCCCATGCCGCCAGAGATGCTGTGGCCCGGCACGTCCAGCCAGACCAGCATCGCCCCCGAGCACAGCGCGCCGACGGTGAACTGGCCCTCCGCGCCGATGTTCCAGATGCTGGCGCGGAAGCACACCGCCAGGCCCAGCGCACACAGGATCAGCGGTATCGACTTCAACAGCAGTTCACTGATGGCGCGCTTGCCACTGAAGGGATCGACCAGGAACACCTTCAGCCCCGCCAGCGGATCCTTGCCCAGCGCCAGGAACAGCAGCGCCCCCAGCAGCAGCGTGGCGACGATGGCGATCACCGGCGACAGATAGGTCATCGTCTTCGACGGCGCGCCGCGCAACTCCAGGCGCAGCGGGAAACCCATGCGATCAGCCATGGCGCACCTCCGCACCGGCGGTCGCGGCGTCATCCCACAGGCCGCTCATCCACACGCCCACCTGCTCGCGGGTGGCCTGTTCGATCGGGATGGCGGGCGAGAGCCGTCCCTTGGCGATCACATGCAGGCGATCACATAAGGCGAATAGTTCGTCAAGTTCTTCCGAGATCACCAGCACGGCACAACCTTCCTGTTTCAGTTTCAGGATTTCACCGTGGATCTGCGCCGCAGCGCCCACGTCCACGCCCCAGGTCGGCTGGGCCACCACGAACACCGCCGGCTTGCGTTCCATCTCGCGGCCGACGATGAACTTCTGCAGGTTGCCGCCCGAGAGGCTCTTGGCCGCCGCATCGGGACCGGCCGCCTTGACCTTGAAGCGTTCGATGATGGACGCGGCCGCCCGACGGGTAAAGCCGAAGTCGATCATGCCGTGCTTCACATAGGGCGCCTTCTGGTGCGACAGCAGCATATTGGCCGTCAGCGACAGGGTCGGTACGGCACCGCGTCCCAGGCGTTCTTCCGGCACCAGGCCCAGGCCGGCCGCGCGGCGAGGATTGGGCGAGAGATCGCCCACCGGCTTGCCGGCCAGCATGATCATGTTGGGGGCGGCACGCTGGTCCTCGCCGGAGAGCGCCGCCAGCAATTCCTGCTGGCCGTTGCCGGAGACGCCGGCGATACCGACGATCTCGCCGGCACGCACTTCGCACTCGATGTCCTTCAATTCGGTGGCGAACAGGTGGGCCTTGGGCAGCGACAGACGATTGACGTGCAGCTTGCGCTCGTTGCGTTGCGAATCGGGATTGCGCTCGCGCTGCAGGCGCACCAGTTCGTCGCCGATCATCATGCGCGAGAGGCTGGCGCTGCTTTCATTGCGCGGATCGCAATTGCCGGTCACGCGGCCGCCGCGCATGACGGTGGCGCTGTGGCACAGCGCGCGGATCTCGTCGAGCTTGTGGCTGATGTAGAGGATGCTGCAGCCTTCGTCGGCCAGGCGACGCAGGGTCACGAAGAGTTTCTCCACCGCCTGCGGGGTCAGCACCGAGGTCGGTTCGTCCAGGATCAGCAGTTGCGGCTCGGTCAGCAGGGCGCGCACGATTTCCACGCGCTGGCGCTCGCCCACCGACAGCGTATGCACATGGCGCTGCGGTTCCAGCTCCAGGCCGTACTTCTCGCCGGTACGGGTGATGCGCTCGGCCAGCTCCTTCAGGTCGGTCTTGGCATCCAGGCCCAGGGCGATGTTCTCGGTGACGGTGAGCGTATCGAACAGCGAGAAATGCTGGAACACCATGGCAATGCCCAGCTTGCGTGCCACCTGCGGGTTGGCGATCTGCACCGGCGCGCCGTTCCAGCGCAGTTCGCCGGCATCGGGCTTGACCGCGCCGAAGATGATCTTCATCAAGGTGGACTTGCCGGCGCCGTTTTCGCCGAGCACGGCATGGATCTCGCCGGGCGCGACCGCCAGGCTGACGTCGTCGTTGGCCAGCACGCCCGGATAGGCCTTGCGGACGTGGCTGATTTCAAGGCGGAGTGGAACTGCGCTCACGTGATTTCCCTGTGGTTCTTTGAGGTTCTCTGTTTCGAATCGGCTGGCCCCTTCGCCAGTCCGGCCTGCCGGCCTTGGGCCGGGGCGTGGTACGCGCGTCATCATAGACAAATTGTGCTGTGCCGCCTACCGCTTTTGCATGCCTGGCACGGCCCCCGGCGCGCAAGACCTCATTTTCCGCGATGCGCCCAGGCCGTGGTGCGACGCTCGACGATGGCAAACAGCATTCATCTCGGATACCGTCGAGCCCACGAAGGCCAGCGTGATGGCGACCTTCAGCGAGGCAAAGAAGTACGGCATGGAGCGCGGCAAGCCGACCTTGAGCAGGATATCCATGCGGCGCGCGCCCAGCACGCGCAAGACGTCCTCCAGCTCGGGCTCCAGCGTGGCCAGGCCGGTGGCGATGTTGACCATGATGGGGAAGAAGGAGATCAGGAAGGCCGTCAGGATCGCCGGTCCCGCACCGATGCCGAACCAGACCACCAGCACCGGCACGAAGGCCGCCTTGGGCAAGGCGTTGAAGGCCGTCATCAGGGGATAGGCGGCGGCATACAGCATGGGCGAAGAACCGATGACGAAGCCCAGCGTCACGCCCACCGCCACGGCGATGGCAAAGCCCACCATGGTGACCCAGAAGGTCGAGAGCGCATGCTCGGTGATGGGACCGGCGAATTCCACCATCGCCTGCAGGATCGAGGCCGGGCTGGGGAAGATGAAGTCGGAGACGTTCCACACGCTGCAGATGAACTGCCAGATGCCCAGGATGATGATGAGCAGGATCCAGGGCGCCAGCGTGGTGGCGGCCTGGTTGAGTTTGCCGGAGAAGGGTTTTTTCATGATCGGTCCTGGGCCGGGGTCAAGTATTGCGCACGTGGCCGATGTGCTCGCGCAGCTCGTGTACCAGGGCGTTGAAGGCGTCGGTGTAAGTGGTTTCGAGCTCGCAGGGGCGCGGCAGCGGATTGTCGCGCTTGACCACGATGCGGCCCGGGCGCTTGCTCATCACATAGATGGTGTCGGCCAGGAAGGCCGCTTCGCGCAGGTCGTGCGTGACCAGGATGACGTTGAAGCGGCGCTCGGCCCACAGGTCGCGCAGCACGCACCACAGCTCCTCGCGGGTGAAGGCGTCGAGCGCACCAAAGGGCTCGTCCAGCAGCAGCATCTTGGGTTCGTGGATGAGTGCGCGGCAGATCGAGGCGCGCTGCTGCATGCCCCCCGAGAGCTGCCAGGGGAACTTGTCGGCGTAGCCATCCAGGCCCACGGTCTTGAGCAACTTCAGGGCGCGCTCGGTGTATTCGGCCTTCTTTTTCTTGAAGTCGCGGCGATAGGGCTCGACGATCTCCAGCGGCAGCAGCACATTCTCCAGCGTGGTGCGCCAGGGCAACAGCGTGGGCGCCTGGAAGGCCATGCCGACGAACTTCAGCGGCCCGGTCACGACCTGGCCGCCGATGACCACGCTGCCACGATTGGGCTGCTTCAGGCCCGTGGCCAGCTTCATGAACGTGGACTTGCCACAGCCGGAGGGGCCGACGATGGCGATGAATTCGCCTGCCCGGGTCTGCAGGTCGATGTCTTCCACCGCAAATTCGGTGGCGCCATCATAGGCCAGGTAGACGTGGCGGAAATCGACGAAGGGTTCGCTCATGGATCGGGTCGTTTTTCTTCTGTGCTGCCGGCCGGGAAAGCGATGCGATGAAAAGGATCCTGGGATCTCGAAACTTAGTTTTTCGATCGGATCACTTTCCCGGCGGCAAGTTGTTGAAACTAAGTTTTCAACAGCGTTTTTCTAACAAATCAGCAGAGTCCAGGCATTGCCCGTGACGCGCTTACTTGGGAAAGACATCCAGCTCCGCCTTGGAAGGGAGGAAGCTGCCATTCCAGATCTTGTCGGCGTTGACGCGGGTCTTGGTGCCATAGGCGTCCGAGACCTGCGAGGCCATCAGCGTCAGGCGCGGGCCGAACACCTGACCATAGCCTTCCGACTTCGCATGCGGGGTGGCGATGGCGCTGGCGATGGCCAGCTTCAGGCGGCGCAGTTCCAGCTTCTCGTCGATCAGGCCATCGCGCTCCTTCAGGACCTTGATGGCCGCTTCCGGATGGGCCATCACGTCGCGGCTGGCCTTGGCGAAGGCGCGCAGGAAGCCCTTGATGGCCTCCGGCTTCTGCCTGACCATGGCGTCGGAGGCGATGATGGCATTGCCGTAGAGGCGCACGCCATAGTCCGGATACATCATCACGTTGATGTCTTCATCCTTGATGCCACGGGCATTGAGGTTCAGGAGCGAGGTGAAGTAGAACCCGGTGATGGCGTCGACGTCGCCACGCGCCAGCATGGTCTCGCGCAGCGGCGGGTCCATGCTGGTCCACTGCGTCTTGGCGGCATCCAGGCCGTTGGCCTTGGCGAAGATCGGATAGGCACGACGGCCGGCATCGAACACTGGCGAGCCCAGCTTCTTGCCGGCCAGGTCGGCCGGTTTCCTGATGCCGGTCTTCTTGAGCGAGAAGATCGCGGCCGGCGTGTCGTTGTAGACCATCATCACACCCACCGGCTTGCTGGGGGCGTCGGGATTGTTGGCGGCGAATTCCATGAGCGCGGCCATGTCGGCAAAGCCCATGTCATAGGTACCCGAGGCGACGCGGTTGACCGCATTGCCGGAGCCGTTGCCGGCATCGATGGTGACATCCAGTTTTTCCTGCGCGAAGTAGCCTTTGGACTTGGCCACCAGGAAGAGGGCGGACGGGCCTTCGAAGCGCCAGTCCAGCTGGAACTTGATCTTGGTTTCCTGGGCGAACGTGGTCGAGCACGATGCGGCCAGCAGAAGGGCGCCGCCCAGTGTGGAGAGCTTGCGGAATTGCACGATGGACTTCCCCTTTCCTCATTGATAGAAGCGCACCCCATGGCCGAGACACAGGTCCTGCATGGGGTGCTTTGACAGACCCATAAAAGCATTTAATGTGCCAAGCCCGGCGAGCGCGCATGGAATCGGGCTCGCGCTTGCCGCTGGGCGTCCAGGCCGATCAACAGCCGGCGTATTTTTTGTCGACAATCAAAAAACCCATTTGCAACAAATTGGTGCTCTGCTGCACCTAAGTAGAAAGAAATGCACTAAAAAAAATAGCACGCACCCCGCTATAGGTCTTATCCAGCGGCATTCCTGCTGCGGATGTCGTGCTAAAGATTGTGTGGCTGATTGTCGACAATGTATGTCAAAAATGCGCCGAGAGATCGCTTTTCTCTTTGGGACGGGCCTCGGCTCGGCTACCATGCGCCCCTGTGTGCGGGGGCAGGGATCTCCGATGGCGCGTCTGGCTCGTATTCGTCGGCTCGCATCGGCGCGGTTTGACGTGTCTTTCCCGGGCTGGCACGCGCCTTGCCTAGAGGCTTCGGTCGGTACGGATGTCGGCAATCGTGTAAGCAATCTGCCCGGCCTTATTTGACAAGGTGAACAAGGCAGGGTGTCCGGGACGCACAGTGCAGCGGGGAGAGCAAGGCGCTGCGGTGGGCGGGAGGACATCCCTATCCACACAAATTTTTCATGAAGCAAACCAGGGAGAAATGTATGAAGAAGAGCGTCAAGGGGAAACACTGGATGATGGCAGCGGTGGTCGCGTCGACTGCCTGCAGCCTGTCGGCGCATGCCGCCGACTGGTCGGATAACTCGATCGGCTACCGTTACGGTACCCATTTTGCCGAGCCGTTCAACACGCAAGACATCAGCAAGAACATCGTCAACTTCCAGCACGCCAGCGGCTACAAGTACGGTACCAACTTCCTGAACGTGGACCTGCTGATGTCGGACAGCAAGGATGACAGCGCCCAGGAAGCCTATATCACCTATCGCAATACCCTGGATATCGGCAAGATCAGCGGCAAGGACCTGTCCTTCGGCCCCGCGCGCGGCGTCGGCATGACCCTGGGCTTTGACTGGAACACCAAGAACGACAAGAGCTACGCTTCCAAGAAGCGCATGTTGGTGGTTGGCCCGACCCTGATGATGGATGTGCCGGGCTTCCTGAATGTGAGTGTGCTGGCGCTGTTCGAAAGCAACCAGCCCATCGGCGTTTCCAGCCGCTACACCTATGACACGCACCCGATGCTGAACCTCGCCTGGGGCATCCCGCTGGGGTCGACTGGCCTGGCCTTCGAAGGCTACATGAACTATATCGCCTCCAAGGGTAAGAACGAGTTCGGCGGACCGACCGCACCCGAGCTGAACTTCGACGGCCAGGTCATGTACGATGTGGGTACACCGCTGGGCATGGGCAAGAACACTTTCCGCGTCGGCCTGGAATACCAATACTGGCGCAACAAGTTCGGCAATCCGAGCAACGTGCCGGGTTCGCTGGCGAAAACGCCGATGATCCGTGCCGAGTATCACTTCTAAGTCTGGCTGGCACAGGCCGCTGGCCTGGCCTCCAGCCTAGCGTGACGATGCCGGATCCTGCGATCCGGCATTTTTGTTTGCGCGCCCGCATGGGCGCAAGAATTGGCTAAATGGTTTTCTTCGAATTGTCATCAGGTTCCTGGAGGGAGAGCGGGGCGTCATGGAAGCATACATTCTTGATTGGTTGAACCTGCTGCTGCGCTGGCTGCACGTGATCACGGCGATCGCCTGGATCGGCTCGTCCTTCTACTTCGTCTGGCTGGACAACAGCCTGGTGGCGCCCACCGACCCGGAGCTCAAGGAAAAGGGCGTGGGCGGCGAACTGTGGGCCGTGCATGGCGGCGGTTTCTACAATCCGCAGAAGTACCTGCTGGCGCCCAAGGTCTTGCCGGAACACCTGCACTGGTTCTATTGGGAGTCCTACAGCACCTGGCTGTCGGGTTTTGCGCTGTTCTCGCTGCTGTACCTGTTCAATGCCAATGTGTTCCTGGTGGACCGCAATGTCTTCGACATGTCGGCCTCGATGGCCGGCGGTACTGCCATCGCCTTCCTGGTCTTCAACTGGCTGGTCTATGACGCCATCTGCAGCACCATCGGTGATCGTGCCGGGGCGGACCGGCTGGTCAACCTGCTGGTGGGCCTGCAGGTGGTGGTCTCGGTATGGGCGGCCTGCCACCTGTTCTCGGGACGGGCGGCCTTCCTGATCAGCGGCGCCTCGATGGCCACCATCATGAGTGCCAATGTGCTGGTGTGGATCATCCCGGGGCAGCGCAAGATGGTGGCCTCGATGCGTGCCGGCCAGGCTCCGGACCCCATCCACGGCAAGCGCGGCAAGCAGCGCAGTGTCCACAACACCTATTTCACGCTGCCGGTGCTCTTCGCCATGCTGTCCAATCACTACAGCATGACCTACAGCGCGCCGCATAACTGGGTGGTGCTGCTGTTCATCATGGCCGCCGGCGCCCTGGTCCGGCAGTTCTTCGTGCTGCGTCACAAGGGCGTCTACAACTGGTGGTATCCGGGTGTGGCCGTGGTATTGCTGCTGGCGGTGGCGGTGGGCTTGAGCCCGGCCATGCGCGACAAGCCGGTGCCGGCGGCACTGCATCCTGCGCCAGCCGGGAGCGATGTCGCTGCGGCACCGTCTGCAGCGGTTGCGCCGCTCACGCAGGGCGGCTTTGCCCAGGTGCAGCAGGTCATCCAGGCGCGCTGCATCCAGTGCCATGCGGCGCAACCGACGCTCATGCCGGTGCCGGGCAAGGGCGTGCTGCTGGATTCGGCCGAGCATATCGCCCAGCATGCGCAACAGATCTATCAACAGGCGGTCGTGCAGAAGTCCATGCCGCTGGGGAACATGACCCATATCACCGATGAAGAAAGAGCCATCATCGGGAAGTGGTTCGAAGCAGGAGCAGCCACCCGTTAACTAAGTTTTACGGGTAGCAATGATTAGTTTTCCAGGGAATTTATTCTGGGGAAGGTCGGCGGCAGGCGTTAGTATTTTCAATCCTGCCGTTCCCCCCATGGGGCGGTTCAGAACAGGTCGATCTCGCCACCCACCGGCTTGGTCTGCAGCTTGGAGGCATATTCGCGTTCGCGGCTGGCCAGGTCGGTGCCGGCATCCTTGATCTTCTTGACCAGTACCTTGCCCGTGCGCGGGAAGAAATGCACCTTGCGCGGCCAGATATCGTTGAGGTCCTCGGCCACCACGCGGATCTTCTCGGCCGACAGGTAGCTCCTCACGAAGGCGGCATTGCGCTCGCCCACGTTCATCGCATTCATGCCACGCAGGACCGCGCCGCCGCCGAAGACCTTGCACTCCAGGTTCTCGCGCCGGGCGCCGGCCTTGAGCACATCGTTGATCAACACTTCCATGGCATAGGTGCCATAGCGCATCGATGCCGACACCGGGCTATCGGCCTCGCCACCGCCATCGGGCAGCATGAAATGGTTCATCCCACCCACGCCGGTGACGCGGTCACGCAGGCAGGCAGACACGCACGAGCCCAGCACCGTCACGATCATCATGTCCTGGCCCGTGTAGTAGTACTCGCCGGGCAGAATCTTGGCCGTCTCGCAATTGAAGGAGCGGTCATGATAGACGTAGGAAGCGAAATTTTCCGGCTTGTTGATGACGGTTTGCATACTGTTTCCTGATCTCGAACGTATCAAATGGCGCTGTGAGGGAGTGTGATTGTCTTGCTGGGCTTATTGTCAGCGAGGCCATGTCGCGGCGATATCGGGGAATTCCCTAGACCTGAGAGCAGGCTCCGGCCTGGCCGGTAATGAGGGATATCCGCAATCGTCCCGATGCAGATCCCGTGCTACGCTGCGCCCCCTCGACATGACCCGATCCCGGTCCGCTCTGACGGAGACGATTTCTACAGGCATTCCCCAAATGCCGGAGACAGGCATCGGAAAGGCAGTTGAATCCGGCAGGCACAGGCGCGGGCACACGTCCGACCTGGTGCGCCGTGGCCGCCAGCGGCCACGCCCGGCAGGCGTTGTGCAGGCCCGAAACAGGCTTGCGCAGCGCACTTGGCGCCTCACGTCGCCCTACCTCTCCACAGGCAGGCGTACGCCGATACGTCTCGCGCCGGTTGCCCGCATCCCCCGCTTCCCACCCTCCGCCTGGCGGACCGGTGTGCCGGGGACGCAGCCCTCCCTCATCACAAACGGATTAGACAATGTTGAAAAAATCCTTCCTGGCCATGCTGGGATTCGTAGTTGCGCTGGTGTTCGCACCGGCTTCGCAGGCGGCCGACGTCAAGAAGGTCGACGTGCTGCTGATCGGCGGCGGCATCATGAGCAGCACCCTGGCGGTGTGGCTCAACGAGCTGGAACCGGGCTGGTCGATGGAAATGGTCGAGCGCCTGGATGGCGTCGCCGAGGAAAGCTCCAACGGCTGGAACAACGCCGGCACCGGCCACTCCGCGCTGGCCGAGCTGAACTACACGCCCGAGGACAAGGACGGCAAGATCCAGATCGCCAAGGCCATCGAGATCAACGAAGCCTTCCAGATCTCGCGCCAGTTCTGGTCCTGGCAGGTCAAGAACGGCGTGCTGAAGAATCCGCGCTCCTTCATCAACTCGACCCCGCACATGAGTTTCATCTGGGGCGACGACAACGTGGCCTACCTGAAGAAGCGCTATGTAGCCCTGCAGGCCAGCCCGCTGTTTGCCGGCATGCAGTATTCGGAAGACCACGAGCAGATCAGGAAGTGGGTCCCGCTGATGATGGAAGGCCGCGATCCCCAGCAGAAGCTGGCGGCCACCTGGACCCCGCTGGGGACCGACGTCAACTTCGGCGAGATCACCCGCCAGTTCGCGGCCTACCTGCAAGGGCGTCCCAACTTCAGCCTGAAGCTCTCCAGCGAAGTGCGTGACATCACCCGCAACGCCGATGGCACCTGGCGCATCGGCTACAAGAACCTCAAGGATGGCAGCACCACCGAGACCGACGCCAAGTTCGTCTTCATCGGTGCCGGTGGCGGCGCCCTGAAGCTGCTGCAGAAATCGGGCATCCCGGAAGCGCGTGAGTATGCGGGCTTCCCGGTGGGCGGCTCCTTCCTGGTGACCGACAACCCGGCCGTGGCCGAGCGCCACCTGGCCAAGGCCTATGGCAAGGCCTCCGTGGGCGCGCCGCCGATGTCGGTGCCGCACCTCGATACCCGCATGCTGGACGGCAAGCGCGTGATCCTGTTTGGCCCCTTCGCGACCTTCTCGACCAAGTTCCTGAAGCAGGGCTCGCTGTGGGACCTGTTCTCCACCGCCACCACCCATAACGTCTGGCCGATGGCGCGTGTCGGCATCGATGAGTATCCGCTGGTGGAATACCTGGCTGGCCAGCTGATGCAATCCGACGATCAGCGCTTTGCCGCCCTGAAGGAATACTTCCCCAATGCGAAGAAGGAAGACTGGCGCCTGTGGCAAGCCGGCCAGCGCGTGCAGATCATCAAGCGCGACGACAAGAAGGGTGGCGTCCTGAAGCTGGGCACCGAGATCGTGACCTCGGCCGATGGCAGCATGGCCGGCCTCCTGGGTGCCTCGCCGGGCGCCTCCACGGCTGCGCCCATCATGCTGACGGTGCTGGAGAAGGTCTTCAAGGACAAGCTGGCCACCCCGGCCTGGCAGCAGAAGGTGCATCAGATCGTCCCCAGCTACGGTACCAAGCTCAACGACCATCCTGACCAGGTCGCCAAGGAATGGGCCTATACCAGTGACGTGCTGCAGTTGAGCCCGCCGCCGGTGATCGCCCCCAAGGCGTCGTCCAAGGAAGCAGCCAAGGCCGGCATGGACAAGCCCAAGGCCAATGCGGCGGCTGATATGGCGCTGTAATCCTGTCAAGGCAAAGGCACAGGGCAGGTAGCCTGCAGGCACTGTGCCGAAAGCCTGACGACATGACTATCCCGGTTTCCTGGCCCGGACGTATACGTTCTTGCCGAAGAAGGAGCCGGCCAGCGTGTCGAGAAGTCGGCTCAGCGGGAAAATGAACTTGTCATAGATGCGCAAGGCGGTAGGGTTGATCCCACCGTCCTTGTCGCCCATCAGCTTGTAGGCGAGCGTGGCAAAGAATCCCACGCAATCGGCATATCGACTGCGGCCGATCGAGAATCCAGCCGCCTCCAGCTTCCTCTGCAGGTCTTTGATGGTATATCGGCGATGGTGCCCGACCTTGGTGTCCATGCTGCTGAAAAGCACCGGGAATGCCGGAACATAGACCAGCACCTCACCACCCGATTTCAGTTTCCTGAACCATAGCCGGAGGATGAAATCATCATCCGGGATATGTTCGAGGACATTGAGCGAGTACAGATAGTCAACGCTCCCATCCTTGACCCGATCAAGGTCATCGTTGACCTGGAAACCCGCTTTTTCCAGCCCCGCCTTCAGTACTGGATCGGTCTCGACACAGCGCACATCGTAGCCTAATGCACGCAGAGGGGTGGCAAACGTCCCGCTGCCGGCGCCGAAGTCGATGATAGTCGAATCTTGCCTGGCAGGCGTCGAGATCAGATCCACCAAATACGCGTTATAGTTCTTTGCCATGAGCATGACATCCAGATTGTCACGCCCGCTGTATTCGATTTCCGCCATTCAATCAGCTTTCTTGAAAATGAGGAACCTGGAAACGAGGTAGGTAAATACCATCGAGACTCCAGCTCCAATACCCAAAGGAAGTACCGGTACCTGCGAGAGCCAGCCAAACAGGTGCGTCAATACGTAGAACACCGAGAGGTTGATGGCCGCACCCGCAACCTGGGTGAACAGATAGCCGGCATATTCTCCGGCCTGCCTGCGTTGGCGGTAGCCGCGGAAGGTCCACCATCGGTTCAGTGCCCAGGTCGCCGTGACCGCAAAGAAGAATGACACCAGCCGGGACTCGAACACCCCCTTGCCGTGTGCAGTCAGCAGGGTCAGGATCCCGCTGTCGATGAGGAATCCGACTCCTCCGACGACGATGAAGCGCCGTAGTTCTCGATCGGAAAGCAGTTTCTGCCAAAACGTTGGACGCATACGGTGTTATTTTCTTGCGTTTGTCATGGCCAGGATTTCGCGCTCGAAATTGCGTTTGTCCTGATGGGCCAGGGAGTCAAGGATCAACCCTACGCTGGCCATGAGCATCGCGGCGATTTCCATTCCGGTGGCGAAGATCGCCAGCGGGACATGGTAGATATAACGTGACGTGAACCAGTCGTCGAAGACCGGAATGGCGGCAACCAGGCCAACCAGACCGGCAACGACAGCGGTGAGGCCGAAGAAGGTCAGCGGCCGGTAGTGCCGCATGATGTTGCAGATGGTACTGAGCACCCGCAGGCCGTCGGAAATCGTGTTGAGTTTGGACGCACTGCCTTCCGGTCGATCGCGATAGTTGACCGGAATCTCGCAGATCCGGAAACGCTTGTCCAGCGCATGCAAGGTCATGTCAGTCTCGATCTCGAAGCCATCCACGAGGATGGGGTAGGTTTTCACGAACTTGCGGTTGAACACGCGATATCCGCTCATGATGTCCGCCAGTCTGCTGCGGAACAACTTGTTCACAAGATACTTGACCAGGTTGTTGCCAAATCCGTGGAATGCCCTCTTGTTTTCACTGGCATAGTGTCCTTCGCTATGCCGGTCACCCACCACCATGTCGGCTTCGCCACGTACGACGGGCGCAATCAGGTCGGGAACATGGTGGGCGGGATAGGTCAGATCGGCATCGGCAAGGATATAGATGTCGGCGTCGACATCATGGAAGGCGCGGCGCACGGCATTGCCCTTTCCTGGACGGCCTTCGTAGATGACGCCACCGCTGTTGTGGCAGGCAGCCAGGCTTTCTCGCGCGATTTCCTCGGTACGGTCACTGGATCTGTTGTTGATGACCCAGATCGCCGCATCGGGTATGACGCCATTGAAATCGGCAATGGTGCGTGCGATGGTGAGCTCTTCGTTGTAGGCAGGAAGGATCACGGCGATACGTGGTCGCGAAAGAGCCTCTTCGGGAGAGGTGGGCTGGTTGGCGAATTTGCTTGCGAAGTTCATCTTCAGAACGTCCTCGACTGTTCGGGATTTTCGGGTGCTTATTGTCTTGAAACGAGGAAGTAACCGGCGTTATGGAAACGCATCTCTTCAACGATGTGACCGTATTGGGTGGCTACCGAGCGTAAGGCCGCTACCTCCTGCTCATCCAGATGCGAATGCGCAAACCATATCAGGTCAGGCTTGAGCGCCAGTGCCTTGTTGATCTCGGCGCTGGCCTGGGCCGGAGCCGCGTAGGCATTGGGCAGGCTCTGGAGGTGGACGCACGGCAGCGAGAGTGCCGACGCAGGCGCACCATGGGTGGCGTCCGAGCGGATGAAATAGTCCCTGGCTTGCATCATGCCTGGATTGAAGAACACCAGATGAGTCTGGTTCTTGCAACTGCGCTCAATGGATTGCGCCGCCTTGCCCGCAGGCAGGGCGAAGGCGGCCCAGACCAGATCACTTTGTTCGACCGGCGCGGCCAGCTCTTCGAGACGGTCGCTGCGGATGTGGGAAGTATTGATCAGCGTCCAGGCGATGATGATCAGCCCCACTCCGGTAGCCAGCCGGTGCAAGGGGCTCAAGGCGCAAGTAATGAACAGCAGCAGGATGATGTGGGCATAGACAAACTGGTTCGGACGGATCTTGCCCAGGGGCCAGGATCCCGCCATATTGAGTGCTACCAGCGTGATCACCAGCATCACATAGAAAATGCCCAGGGTGAGTGCCTGTGGCGAAAGACGGAAGCGATTGCGCAGCAGACCAGCCAGCACGAGCAGCAGCCAGAGCGCCATGATGACAAAGGAGGCAGGCTGAGGCGCACGTGCCTGTGTAAAGGCACCATCCCAGAGCCCGAGCAGCTTCATTGCAACGTAGCGCAGGCGGCTTCCTGCGGCCGGAGAATAGAAGCTGTCGACCCAGTAGGCCATCAGGCCATCGTCTCTGCCCTTGGACCAGAGCAGGAAATACAAGGTCAGAACGAACAGGCCAATGACGGTAAATCCACCAATGATGAAGGGCAGGGTACCTGGACGTCGAAGCCCGAAATAGGCAAGCGACAAGCCCAGTGCAGGCAGGAGGAATACCACGTTGGGGGAGGCCGTCAGGGCCAGGCCAAGCAGCAGGAAGAACCCGGTGAATTGCCATGGAGAAGGTTTGTCCCGCATGAGTAGACTCAACCACGCCAGCAGGCAAAGCTGGTGGGTGAGTACCTCGAACATGTAGGGCTTGAATTCATTGGAGTACTGAATGAAGTCGGCGTTGACCGCAAACAGAAGCGCGCCGCCCGTACACAGCAGTAGCGAGGCCCCCACTATGCGCAGGATGCAGGCGGCCAGTACTACGCTGAGTAGTCCGCACAGCAATGACGACAGACGCAGGACATGTGGCGATATCGCGCCGAGCTCCGCCAGGAGGCGGTTGATTGCAACATACAGGGGAGAGGTGATCGCCGCATACAGGTCAGGCTTCGGCCAGTAGCGGTGAAATACATCGGGATCCAGCACGAAGTTGACCCGCCATAGTTCGTCGATCCAGAATGCGCGGCCATCTGCTCCCGGGAGTCGCAGGACCAGCGCGAGGGCGCAGACCAGTAATGTGACGATGACGATCTTGGTCTTTTCCGTACGTGCCGATTGCGTCTTTGGCAGGACGCCGGATTGCTTCAACAGAGACATGGTGGGGCGGAGAATATCAACAACAACCACGGAGATAAATTGGGAGGTGCACGTCGTGCTTGCAGTCCTGAGAGTGCGAAACGGCGGCCTGGAAACGAAAAATGCACTGCTAGATTCTGGTCACTACCCAATCCCCCGGTTGATTCCCTTGCGTCAGTATTCGCTTTTCTTGAATCTGAGCAATTGCTGTTTTTTCTTTGTTGATCAAAAAATAATTTCTGTCGGCTTTTGCTTTTCTATTACGCCTCACCCGGATAATCATAGCGCGAGAATCGTCGTTGTTGTCCCTGCCAGATAAGGGGAGAGGTAAATTTTGCCCTGTCCGGATCAAGATGGGGAGTTTCTCGGACCGGGAAATGGGTGAATCCGGAGTAAATTATTCTAAAAACGATCAATTATGCGGAAAAGCGAGCTATCTATCGGATTGAGATCGATATTTTTATATTCCCTCGCATTTTTCCTGTTCTTTCATCGACATATGTAATGACCCAGCCAAACCTGCTCACTTTATGCGGCTAACGCAAATGCCTCAGCCGGGGTCTTCATACCCAGTGCCTGATGCGGCCGCTGGTTGTTA
>QFZN01012613.1_pt1 | contig 127661 bp, 131 predicted proteins | sample 1740101 | NCBI WGS metagenome assembly QFZN01 (sample SAMN09210849, study PRJNA391713) | Ciliate metagenome, whole genome shotgun sequencing project. | isolation source: combination of 50 Heterometopus sp. ciliate cells from an enrichment culture... | host: Heterometopus sp. ...
GGGCAGCAGGATCATGATGACGTCAGCGTCCTTGACCGCGTCGTTGACTTCAGCGACCTTCAGGCCGGCCTTCTCGGCCTTGGACCAGGAAGCGCCGCCACGGCGCAGGCCGACGGTAACCTTCACGCCCGAATCCTTCAGGTTCAGCGCGTGAGCGTGACCTTGCGAACCGTAACCGATGATGGTCACGTTCTTGTTCTTGATCAGGGACAGGTCTGCGTCTTTGTCGTAGAAAACTTTCATGATTTTTCCTATGTTCCGAATAACTCGAATTGAATATGTATGTGTGTGAGGTGTTGCCTGTCGCGACGGCTCAGATCTTCAGGATCCGCTCGCCACGACCAATGCCGGAGCCGCCGGTACGGACCGTTTCCAGGATCGCGGTGCGATCCAGGGCGTCGATGAAGGCGTCCAGCTTGCTCTTGGCGCCGGTCAGCTCGATCGTGTAGGTCTTTTCGGTGACATCGATGATGCGGCCACGGAAGATATCCGCGGTACGCTTCATCTCTTCACGTTCCTTGCCCACTGCGCGCACCTTGATCAGCATCAGTTCGCGCTCGATGTGCGCGCCTTCCGTCAGATCGACGACCTTCACCACCTCGATCAGGCGGTTCAGGTGTTTGGTGATCTGTTCGATCACATCGTCCGAGCCCGATGTCACGATGGTCATGCGCGACAGGGTCGAGTCTTCGGTGGGTGCAACGGTGAGCGTTTCGATGTTGTAGCCGCGTGCGGAGAACAGGCCCACGACACGGGACAATGCGCCGGCTTCGTTTTCCAGCAGCACAGAAATGATATGGCGCATGATTAGAGATCCTCCGAACCCAGCAACATTTCAGTCAAACCCTTGCCCGCCTTGACCATCGGCCAGACGTTCTCGGTTTGATCCGTGATGAAGTTCATGAAGACCAGCCTGTCTTTCATGGCGAAGGCTTCGCGCAGCGCGCCATCCACATCGCCCGGTTTCTCGATTTTCATGCCGACGTGGCCGTAGGACTCCGCCAGCTTGTTGAAGTCCGGCAGCGAATCCATGTAGGACTCGGAATAGCGCGAACCGTAGTCGATCTGCTGCCACTGGCGCACCATGCCCAGGAAGCGGTTGTTCAACAGGATGATCTTGGGGGTCAGGTGATACTGCTTGCAGGTCGCCAGCTCCTGGATGCACATCTGGATCGAGGCTTCGCCGGTGATGCAGGCCACCGTCGCATCCGGATTGGCCATCTGCACGCCCATGGCGTAGGGCAGGCCCACCCCCATGGTGCCCAGGCCACCGGAATTGATCCAGCGGCGCGGCTTGTCGAAACCGTAGTATTGCGCGGCCCACATCTGGTGCTGGCCGACATCGGAGGTGATGAAGGCATCGCCCTTGGTGACTTCCCAGACCTTCTGGACCACCGATTGCGGCTTGATGAATTCGTCCGAGGTGGCGAACTTGAGGCAGTCGCGCTTGCGCCACTCGTTGATCTGCTTCCACCAGGCGTCCAGCGCCTCGCCGTTCTGGCGGGTCTCGGCGGTATCCAGCTGGGTCAGCAGTTCCTGCAGCACGTCCTTGACGTTGCCCACGATGGGGATGTCGACCTTGACGCGCTTGGAAATCGACGACGGATCGATATCGATATGAATGATCTTGCGGGCATGCGAAGCGAAGTGCTTCGGGTTGCCGATCACGCGGTCATCGAAGCGCGCGCCGATGGCGATGAGCACATCGCTGTGCTGCATGGCCATGTTGGCTTCGTAGGTGCCGTGCATGCCGGGCATGCCGACGAACTTGTCGCTGGACGAGCGATAGGCGCCCAGGCCCATCAGCGTATTGGTACAGGGGTAGCCCAGGCGATCGACCAGCTTGTTCAGCTCGGGCGCCGCATTGGCCAGGATGATGCCGCCGCCGGTGTAGATCATCGGACGCTCGGCCGACAGCAACAGCTGCAGTGCCTTGCGGATCTGGCCCGAGTGACCCTTGTCGACCGGCTTGTAGGAACGCATTTCCACCGCCTTCGGATACTCGTAGGCGCAGGTATGCATGGTGATGTCCTTCGGGATATCGCGGGTGATACCGACGGTGTCGCACTCCTGGAACGCGTCCTGGCCGATGGCGGTCGACGGCACCTGGCCGGAGATGATCACCATGGGGATCGAGTCCATGTAGGCGGTGGCCAGGCCGGTAACGGCATTGGTCACACCGGGGCCGGACGTGACGATGGCCACGCCGACCTTCTGCGAGCTGCGCGAATATGCGTCCGCAGCATGCACCGCAGCCTGTTCGTGACGAACCAGGATGTGCTGGAATTTGTCTTGCTTGAAGATTGCGTCGTAGATATAGAGGACGGCGCCACCAGGATAGCCGAAGACGTGTTCAACACCCTCTTCAGCCAGGCAACGGACGAGTATATCCGCGCCGGTGAGTTGCTCAGCACTCATGCTGCTTCCTTTCAAGGTCCATTGGAAATTGATCGGATGTTCTCTCCTGACGGAATCGCATTCATCGTCCTGCCGGCAGCATCCCTTTATTGTGCGGTCACGCCGTTTCTGCGCTCCAACCGTAGTGGAGTTTGAAACGTCGCTCAACGCGACTCGTTCAGCCTTGGTACAAGTTCGACTCTTACTGATTCCTCGCGCTTGTGGCACGGGTTAGAACAAACAAGCTTTAAACCTATAAAGCGTTTCCTGCACCGGCACGACCTTATGTGAAGCACCGGCAAGGAACAAAAACGCCCCAGATGTGGGAGGCGGGAAACAGGACAGTAATGCGTTGCATCATTTTGGTCAAGCGAAATCCCATCGAAACCTGGCGAGCACTCGCGTTTACTGCGGGCTTTCGGGATAAACACCACGACAAGCAAGGCCATTTTTGCTAGGATTCGGTCTGCTTTTTGACGATTTCTTGCATTTTTCCGCATTCCGGCCGGTCAACCAGAGGAAATTCCACCTCTTGTTGGCCGGCAACCCATCCGGCACACCGTATTGCATGGCAACTGACAAAGAACTCTCCGATTTTCTTGAAAGTGTCGAACGTCGCGCCTTCAAACAGGCTGTGTATGCCGTACGCAAGGACGAGGCAGCACTGGACATCGTCCAGGACGCGATGATCAAGCTGGCCGAGAAATACGGCGACAAGCCGGTCGGCGAATTGCCGATGCTGTTCCAGCGCATCCTGCAAAACACCATCCATGATTTCTTCCGTCGCGAAAAGGTGCGCAACACCTGGGTGAGCCTGTTCTCCAGCTTTGGTGGCAACGGCGGCGATGGCGAGGGCGGCGACGACTTCGATGTCCTGGAAAGCCTGGAGTCCGAGGACGGCTCCGAAGCCGCCGAATCCAGTGCCGACAAGGTCGAGCGCCAGCAGACCCTGTCCCTGATCGACGCCGAGATACAAAAGCTGCCGACACGTCAACGGGAAGCATTCCTGATGCGTTACTGGCAGGACATGGACGTGGCGGAAACAGCCGCCGCCATGGGTTGCTCCGAAGGTAGCGTAAAAACCCATTGCTCCCGTGCAACGCACGCGCTGGCTCAAGCCCTGAGAGCCAAAGGAATCTCATTATGAACAACAAGGAAATGCAGTTCGCCTACAAGGTGAAGCTGGCGCTTGACGCCAACCTGGACAACTTGTCCGACGACACCCTGCAAAGCCTGGCGGCGGCCCGCCGGGTCGCGCTGGCGCGCAAGAAACAGACGCCCATGACCGTGCGCGTCGAGCAAGCAGTGCTGGCTGGCGCCTTCAGTGGCGGTGGCATGCTGTCGCCGCAGAAACCCTCGTGGCTGAGCCGCCTGGGTGTGGCCGCACCGCTGCTGGTGGGCATCATCCTGTTCGCGGGTCTGTACCAGCACGAGACCGCCAAGCGCGTCAGCTACCTGGCGGACATCGATGCGGCGGTGCTGTCCGACGAGCTGCCGCTGTCGGCTTACCTGGATCACGGTTTCAACGCCTACCTGGCTGAAAAGGGACAATAAGACAATGCGCAAGACCACCGGCTCACCTTTCAAAGCTCACGCCCGCCTCACGCAGATCGCGCTGGCGCTGGCAATGCTGGCCGGTGGATTGACCTGCGCATGGACCGTGGCGCAAAACACGCAGGCGCCGGCACCGGCGGCAACTGCCACCGCGCCCGCCGCCGCAACACCTGCCGTACCCGCGAAAACCTCCTCCACCAAATCCACCGCCAGGAAGCCCGAAGGCCGCCTGGCCTGGCCCAACCTGTCGGCTGCACAGCACCAGGCTCTGGAACCGCTGTCCGGCGAATGGTCGCGCATGAGCGAGACCCAGAAGGAGAAGTGGCTGGAGATCGGCAAGCGCTACGCCCGCATGAAGCCGGAAGAACAGCAGCGCCTGCACGAACGCATGCGCGACTGGGTCAAGCTGACCCCGGCCGAGCGCAGCGCCGCCCGCACCAACTACGCCCGCGCCAAGAAGCTGGATGCGGAAGAAAAGCACGAGCAATGGGCCAAGTACCAGCAACTGTCTGCCGAGCAGAAGAAGAAGCTGTCCGAAGCCAAGCTGCCCAAGCGCGTCGCCAAGCTGCCGACCACGCCGTCGGCTGCCGCACCGACCATCCAGCTGCCAGCTGAAGCACTGGATCGCACGCTGCCGGTGGCGCCCGCCCCTGCTCCGGCCATGGCACCGGCACCGACGCTGGCGCCGGGCTCGCAAGCCACACCGCCACCGGCTGCAACGCCGCTGGTGGCACCTGCTGCGGCAAGCGGCACCGGGGCCTGATCACCGCACTCGCGACGGTCGCTGCCACCACCAGGTAACTCTGCTTCGGCACGCCGCATTCCTGCGGCCCCTCATCATTCATCACCCAACACTCAATCAAGCAGGCTCTTCCGCCACCACTTGCGCCGGCTCAAGTGCTGCCATAGGCAAGCCCCGCCGATTGCATTACCATCTGCGGGCCGCATCGGCCCCGAGGCCGATGCCTTCCCGAGTTCACCCACCCAGAAGAGACCATGCCGGACCTGACCACGCCTTCGCTGCGCCGCCGCCTGAGCAGCATGCTGTATGAATCGATGTTGCTGTTCGGTGTCCTGTTCATGTCCGGCTGGCTGTTTTCCACCCTGCTGCAACAGCGGCACGCACTCTATCTGCGTCATGGGCTGGAGTTCTGGTTGTTCCTGGTGCTGGCGGTCTATTTCATCTGGTTCTGGACCCACGGCGGGCAGACGCTGGCCATGAAGACCTGGCGTTTCCGCGTGGTCGACCTGGCCGGACATCCGGTAGGACTGTGGCGCGCGACCTTCCGCTTCCTGCTGGCCTGGCTGTGGGTCCTGCCCGGCCTGGCGCTGGCGGCGGCGGTACATGGCCAGCAATGGATGCTGGTGATCATCCCCGCCCTGAACATCCTGCTCTGGGCATGGAGCGCGCGCCTGGATCCGCAGGGGCAGTTCCTGCATGACCGGCTGGCCGGCACCCGGCTGGTGGACGTCACCCGCAAGGCCAGCTCCTGACCCGCACCCGGAGCAAGGCGCCGGGCTCTGCTATGCTCTGGGTCGAACGCATGCCGCCGCATGCCCGATCCACACAATGCCTCGGACCCTGCCTCGCATGATTTCACGCATCTCCAGAACCCTGCTCCTGATCCAGTTCGGCATTGCGGTCCTGTTCTACTTCCTGTTGCGGCATTTTGATTGGCCCATCGTGGTTGCCGCACTCGGCAGCGGCGTGATCGTGCTGCTGTTGCGCGCGCAGATCACCGCCAACAGCTTCGTGCTGACCTGGCCCTATCGCGGCCGCACCTCCAATCCGGTGGAGATCAGCTGGCTGCAGATCGCCCGCCTGTGGCTACGCGAATACCGCGCCACCATGCTGTGCTCTTCCTGGGCCATGCCCTTCTTGCGCTTCGACCAGTTCACCTATCCCGACACCACCTCCCTGCCGGTGCTGCTGATCCACGGGTATGGCTGCAACAGCGGCTACTGGCGCTGGATGAGCCTGGCGCTGCGCGAAGCCCACATCACCCACTACGCGCTGGACATGGAACCGGTCTTCGGCAGCATCGACGACTATGCCCCGCTGGTACATGCCGCCGTGCAGCGTGTGCTGGTCGAGACCGGACAGGAGAAGATCGTCATCCTCGCCCACAGCATGGGCGGCCTGGCGGCGCGCGCCTACCTGCGCGACCACGGCTGTGATCGCGTGGCCCGCGTCATCACGCTGGGCTCGCCGCATCATGGTACGGCCATCGCCAACTTCGGCATCGGCATCAACTGCGGCGAGATGAACTGGCTCGGACGCTACGAGGAAGGTCGCAGCAGCCCCTGGCTGCAAAAGCTGGCCGCCACCGAAGAGGCCGACGCCCTGAGCCACATCGTGTCCATCTATTCCCATCACGACAACATCATCTCCCCGCAAAGCTCGGCCCACCTGGAAGGCGCCTGGAACATCCCGGTCATCGGCATCGGCCACGTGGCTCTGGCGCTGGAACCTTCGATCCAGAAACTGGTGATCGAACTGATCCACAACACCCGCGAATAATCGAACGCAACGGCCTAAACAGGCGCTCCGGACGTGACAATGCCGTCCGGCTTGCACCGGACGGCATTGTCTTCAGCGGTGTCAGTGACGGCGTTACCGACGCCCGACCATGGATTACTTCTTGGAGGCGTCCTGGATCTTCTGGCCAGCCACTTCCATCTTCTCGCCCGTCTTCTGGGCCAGGTCCTTGGCGCCTTCCTTGGTCTTTTCGTAAGCTTCCTTGGCGTCCGCCTTGGCCTTGTCGAGTGCCTCGTCGAGCTTGGAGCCCGATTCCGAGGTCTGTTCCTTGGCCTGGCCGGTGGCCTCATCGAGCTTCTTGCCGGCGTCCTGGACGGCGCCGTCGATCTTCTTGCCCAGCGCTTCAGCCGGACCCGGCTCTTCCTTCTTCTGGCAGGCCGCCAGCAGGGAGATGGCGGCCAGGCTGACGGCGACACCGGCCAGCAGTTTGGACATCTTGTTCATGTTGTCATCCTTTCCATTCATATAAGCGATTCCGCGACATCGGAATTCGCGCTGACGATAGCATAACCACCCGAACCTGCCTGAACCCACGACAATTGCTTACATCAGTTGCAAATATGTCGCTTATCGCGTGAAATCAGTGAACATCAGCATTTCTTCGTCCGAAAAACCGGCCGCCCGGCGCGCTTCCACGTTGAAGGGGCCACGCAGCGGCGGCGCCCGGTGGCGCTGGCACAACTCGGCAAAGATGGCGACCGGGTCAAGCTGGCGTTGCTCACACAGCCAGTTGAACCAGCGATTGCCGATCAGGACATGGCCGACCTCGTCGCGCGTCGCCCTTGGTCGATTCGGCCATGTCCCAGAGCGCATTGTGGGCTGTGAAGTCACCATAGGCATGACCCAAGGCCTGCAGATGCTCGGCCAGCAAGCTGAAGTGGTAGGCCTCTTCGTCGGCTACCTGCAACCAGTCGGCATAGAAGTCGCGGGGCATGCCGGCAAAGCGCCAGACCGCGTCCAGCGCCAGATTGATGGCATTGAACTCGATATGGGCCAGGGCGTGGATCAGCGCCGCCCGCCCCTCGGGCGTGCCCATCGAACGATGCTTCACCTGCAATGGCGACACCAGCTCCGGCTGGTCCGGACGACCAGGAATGCCGCTGCCGGGTTCGCTTGCCGCCAGATCGTCCGCCTCCAGCATCAGTTGCCTGGCCTGCCAGGCGGCCCGCAAGGCCCGCACGGCGGCGCACTTGGCGGCCGGGCGGGTTTCCTTCAGGCAAGCCAGGGCGCCACTGCGCAGGCCGGTGAATGAAAAGACTTCAACTGGGGATGTGACGTGATCCAAGGGAGCTGCTTTCAAGGAAGGTAAAATAGATAGTTGAGGACGCGGGCATTGCCTCCATATGCTGGAGCAGGTCCCGCGCAAGTTCGCAACGAGGAGACAATTTTATTATGGCGATCTACCAACTGGAGCAGGACATCCCCGAAATCCATGACACCGCCTTCGTGGCCGAGTCATCCACCGTGGTGGGCAAGGTGAAGATGGAGGCGCATTCCAGCGTCTGGTTCAATGTGGCCATCCGTGGCGACAACGAACTCATCACCATCGGTGAGAACAGCAATGTGCAGGAAGGTGCGGTATTGCATACCGACGTCGGCTATCCCATGGTGATCGGCAAGAACGTCACCGTCGGCCACCAGGCCATGCTGCACGGCTGCACCATCGGCGAAGGGGCCCTGATCGGTATCCAGGCGGTGGTACTCAACGGCGCCAGGATCGGCAAGAACTGCCTGGTCGGCGCCGGCGCCCTGGTGACCGAAGGCAAGGAGTTCCCCGACAACTCCCTGATCATCGGCGCCCCCGCCAAGGCGGTACGCCAGTTGAGTGATGAAGATATCGCGCGCATGCATGCCGGCACCGACAGCTATGTCCAGCGCGCGCAACAGTTCAAGGCCAAGCTCAAGCGCATCGCCTGAGCGGCCAAGCAAAGGAAACAATGAAAGACACGCTGCAAAAATTCCTGGTCGACAACGCGCCCGTGCGGGGCGAGCTGATCGAGATCTCCGACACCTGGCGCCACGTGCAGGAGCGCCGCGCCTATCCGCCGGCCGTGCGCACGCTGCTGGGCGAGATGCTGTCCGCTGCCGCCCTGCTGTCGGCCAATCTCAAGTTCAACGGCATGATCGTCATGCAGATCCATGGCGACGGCCCGGTCAAGCTGCTGGTGGTGGAATGCGACTCCGAGCTGCAACTGCGCGCCACCGCCAAGCTGGCAGATGACACCGTCATCGCCGACGACGCCACGCTGACCGACCTGGTCAACGCCAGCGGCAATGGTCGCTTCGTCATCACGCTCGACCCCAAGGACAAGCTGCCCGGCCAGCAAGCCTACCAGGGCGTGGTGCCGCTGGATGGCGAGAACGTGGCGACCGTGATCGAGAATTACATGCTGCGCTCGGAACAGCTGGACACCAAGCTGTGGCTGGCCGCCGACGCCCATGTCTCGCGCGGCCTGCTGCTGCAGAAACTGCCCACCATCGGTGGCACTGCCGCCCCCACGACCAAGCCCGAGGGCGAGCTGGAGACCTGGAACCACATGGTCATGCTGGGCGATACCTTGAAGCGCGAGGAATTGCTCAGCACCGATATCGCCACGCTGATGCACCGCCTGTTCTGGGAGCAGGATGTGCGTGTCTTTGATCCCGTGCATCCGCAATTCCATTGCTCCTGCTCGCGCGAGAAGGTCGGCAACATGCTCAAGATGCTCGGTCAGGAAGAAGTGGCCGAAGCACTCTCACAGAGCGAAAAGCTGGCCATCGATTGCGATTTCTGCGGCCAGCATTACGAGTTTGATGCGGTGGATTGTGCGCAGCTGTTCATGGCCGAAGTGGGTGGCGCGAGCGAGGCGGGAGACGCCAGGCATTAAGGCCAGCCCCCTGCCAAGAAAAACGCCATCGGTTTCGCGACCGATGGCGTTTTTCTTGTCACCTCGTCGACGTCGTGAAGCCTATTCCTGATCCGGCACTAGCAACCCCATCTGATCCGCATCCAGGTAAGTCCACTCCCCTTCCTCCAGCCCCAGTGCCTGCAGTTGCAAGCCACCGATGGCCACCCGGGACAGCGCGCTGCAATGGTTGCCGGCGGCGGCCAGCATGCGCTTGACCTGGTGGTACTTGCCCTGCTCCAGCACGATCTCCAGCAGGTGCTCACCCAGCTGGCGGCAGCGGGTGGCGGCCAGCGGCGCGGGTTCGTCATGCAGCTGCACACCCGACTTCAGTTGCGCAATCAGCGCCTCGGTCACCGGCTCGGCCGTGGTGGCCGCGTAGACCTTGGGGACGTGGCGCTTGGGCGAGGATTGCGCATGGATGAAGGCGCCATCATCGGACATGAGCAACAATCCCGTGGTGTCGTGATCCAGTCGCCCCACCGGCTGCACATCGCGCCAGGTGAACTGTTCCGGCAACAGCGTCAGCACGCCCGGGTGATGACTGGGCTTGCGCGAGCATTCGATGTTCTGCGGCTTGTTGATGGCGATGTAGATATGCTCGCGGTACGCCCACTCTTCCTCGAACACCGTCAGCACCAGGCCGTTGGTATCGGGCGTGGCACGGTAGTCGTCGACGATCTCGCCATTGACGGCCACTTCGCCGTCATCGATCAACTCGCGGCAATATTTGCGCGAACCGAAACCCTGCGATTGCAGGATGCGGTCCAGGGTCAGCTTGGCCATCTCAGCCTTCTCCTTGTTCGTTCTGGTGATTCTGGTCGTCCTGTCGATGCTGGCCAGCCTTGGCCTGCTTGGGCGCCAGGATCTGGCGGGCGATGCCGCGCAGGATGTTGACCTCTTCGGCCTCCAGCTGGGCGCGGGCAAACATGCGCTTCAGGCGCGGCATCAGTTTCTTGGGGTTGTCGGGGTTGAGGAAGTCGATCGCCACCAGCGCCTGTTCCAGGTGCGCGAACATGCCCTCGATCTCGGTCACGCTGGCGCTCTGGCCATGGAAACCGACCTCGCCCGGCGCCCGGGCGTCGCCGCTGGTCTGCATCGGGCCGCCCTGCAAGGCCAGCTCGGTCATGCGGCACTCGTAGGCCAGCACCTGCACCGCCTGCGCCAGGTTCAGCGAGGAATAATCCGGATTGGCCGGGATGTTGATCAGCGCCTGGCACTTCTGCACCACCTCATTGGGCAGGCCGAAGCGCTCGTTGCCAAACAACAACGCCGCAGTGAGCCCGACATCGCTCGATACCTGGGTGGCCAGCTCGCGCGGCGTCACCACCGGCGGCGAGAATTCGCGCAGGCGAGCACTCACGGCGGCGGCGAAGTTGCAGCCTTGCAACGCTTCCTCGACGCTGCCGACGATGCGTGCATTTTGCAACACATCCAGGGCGCCGCTGGCGAAGGCAATGGCTTCATCTTCCTTGACCGCGTCGGGAAAGCGCGGATTGACCAGCACCAGCTCCGAAAAGCCCATGGTCTTGATGGCCCGTGCGGCCGAGCCGATATTGCCCGGACTGCTGGTATTGACCAGCACGAAACGCAAACGGCTGAAAAGAGATTGTCCTGACACTTGCTTGTTCATTTAAAATAGCGGGATTCGCGCCCCAGGATAGGATATTGGCAAAACGTCAATATTGCAAAAGCAGATCGACCCAATGGGTCGACTGCTGCACCCTGGACTGCATGGCAAACCCGAAAGCATAACAGCCAAGGGTGGCGCAACGCTCATTAATTTCATCGTCGCACTGGTTTGACTGCCGGGTTTCGCCTGGCCAGCTGTTCCGCAAGCATGACGCGGGAGGCCGGTCCGTCGGCCATGGCGACGATGAGCAACGCAGCCATCGTCAACGATGGCCGCAATTTTAACGGAACCATCGGAATGATCATCCCACCCATGCTCAATACGGCGATCAAGGCAGCTCGCCGCGCCGCCACCATCATCAACCGCGCGTCCTTCGACGTATCGTTGCTGAAGGTCTCGAAGAAATCGCACAACGACTTCGTCACCGAAGTGGACAAGGCCGCCGAAGACGCCATCATCGACGTCCTCAAGAACGCCTATCCCGACCACGCAATCCTGGCCGAAGAGTCCGGTGCCTCCGACAACCTGCACGATGAAAACGAGAACGTCTGGATCATCGATCCGCTGGACGGCACCACCAATTTCATCCACGGCTTCCCGCAATATTGCGTCTCGATCGCCCTGCAACAGCGCGGCATCATCACGCAGGCGGTGGTCTACGACCCTACCCGCAACGACCTGTTCACCGCCTCCAAGGGCGCTGGCGCCTACCTGAACGAAAAGCGCATCCGCGTGGGCAAGCGCGACAAGATCGCCGATGCCCTGCTCGGTACCGGCTTCCCCTTCCGCGACCTGGATGGCCTGAACGAATACGTCAAGATGTTCAAGGTCATGACCGAGCACAGCGCCGGCCTGCGTCGTCCGGGCGCTGCCGCCCTGGACCTGGCCTACGTGGCCGCCGGTCGCCTGGATGGCTTCTTCGAGAAGGGCCTGAAGCCCTGGGACATCGCCGCCGGCTCCCTGCTGGTGACCGAAGCGGGCGGTATCGTGGGCACCTTCAAGGGTGACTCCGACTACCTGTACAAGGGCGATGTCATCGCCGCCAGCCCCAAGATCTTCGCGCAACAGGTCAACCTGCTGTCCGAATTCGCCTGATCCGACGTTATCGCGCGAAGACGTCTCCCGATCAGGCGCCGGCCGGCGGCACTGGCATTACTGCTATAGTGCCGCTACCGGCGATGACCGAGGAGACGACATGCACAACCCGCCCAGCGAGTCCATGCCCGCCATGGAGACTCACCAGCCCAGCCAGCCCTGCGCTTCCTGCGCGTTACCGGCCGGCTACCACAGCGTCACCCCCTACCTGATCGTCAATACCAGCGCCGAGGCCATTGCCTTCTACCGGCGCGCCTTCGATGCGGCCGAGATCATGCGGCTCGATGGCCCGCACGGCAAGATCTGGCATGCCGAGATCCAGATCGGCAATGCCCGCGTGATGCTGGCCGACGAACATCCCGAACTGGGCTTCCTGAGTCCGCAAACCCTGGGGGGCGCGGGCGTGAGCCTGCTGGTCTATGTGGCCGATGTGGATGCCGTGTTCAACCAGGCCATTGCCGCCGGTGCGGTGCAGCTGCGCCCGGTGCAGAACCAGTTCTACGGCGACCGCTCGGGCACGCTGCGCGACCCCTTCGGCCATGTCTGGTCGATCGCCACCCACGTCGAAGACCTCAGCACCGAGGAAATCTGCGCGCGCTCGCGTGAGATGCTGGCGCGCCGCTGCAAGAAACAGAGCGACACCCCCTGACCCGAGGACAAGGAAGAGCATGCCCTTTGCCATCAGCGACAATCGCCAAATCCACTACCAGGTCGAGGGCGATGGCCCGCCACTGTTGCTGCACCACGGTTTCACCAGCAGCCTGGAAGCCTGGCGCTTCTTCGGCTTCACGGCGGTGTTGCGCGAACGCTACCGCGTCATCCTCTTCGATGCCCTCGGCCATGGACAAAGCGACAAGCCACACGACAGCGCCGCCTACACGCAGCAACAGCGCTGCCGCGATGCCCTGGCCGTACTGGATGCGCTGCAGATCGAGCGCGCCCATTTCTTCGGCTATTCGCTGGGCGGCTGGGTCGGCTATGGGCTGGTGCGCCATGCGCCACAGCGGCTGTCCAGCCTGATCCTGGGTGCCGCCCACCCCTTCGAGGATCGCAGCTGGGACGGCTTTCGCGGCATCGATGGACACGACCCCGAGGCCTTCATCACCACCTTCGAGCAATTGCTTGACGAGCGCATCTCGCCCCAGGTGCAGATGCTCATCCGCGCCAACGACCTGGTGGCGCTGGCCGCCGCCGCCCAGCAAGCGCGCCCCTCGCAGGAAGACCTGCTGGCGCGCATGCACCTGCCCTGCCTGCTCTTCTGTGGCGACGCCGATGCCCGCCACGCCGCCGTCCAGCGCACTGCCGCCGCGCTGCCCCAGGGCGAATTCGTCAGCCTGCCCGGCGTCACCCATTTCGGCGGCCTGATGCAAAGCGCGCTGGTACTGCCTCCCGTGCAATCCTTCCTGGCCCGCCAGCACGGATGAGCTGCGCGCATCCGGATGCAAAATAAATCGCGTCGTCCGCAGACTGCGCTGTTATACTGCGGCCTGCGCGGCGTATAGCCAGTCAAGTCCGCGCCCTCCTCAAGTTCCAACCCGTTTGCCTGCGACTGGCGCCCGTACGGGGCCACAGGCCAAACCCATTTTCAGAGTCTCATGTCATTTTCCGCGCTCGGCTTGTCCGACGAAATCGTTCGTGCCGTTTCCGAACAAGGCTATACCTCCCCCACCCCGATCCAGGCCCAGGCTGTCCCCGCAGTGCTCTCCGGTGGTGACCTGCTGGCCGGCGCCCAGACCGGCACCGGCAAGACCGCCGGCTTCACCCTGCCACTGCTGCAACGCCTGTCGGCCATGCCGCGCAACAAGATCAATGGCCAACTGCCGATCCGCGCCCTGATCCTGGCGCCCACCCGCGAACTGGCAGCCCAGGTCGAAGAAAGCGTGCGCCAGTACGGCAAGTACCTGCCGCTGACCTCGGCCTGCATCTTCGGTGGTGTCGGCATCAATCCGCAGATCACCCTGTTGAAGCGTGGCGTCGATATCCTGGTGGCCACACCCGGCCGCCTGCTGGACCACATGCAGCAAGGCACCGTCAACCTGCAGCACATCCAGATCCTGGTGCTGGACGAAGCCGACCGCATGCTGGACATGGGCTTCATCCGCGACATCCGCAAGGTGCTGGCCGCACTGCCGCCCAAGCGCCAGAACCTGCTGTTCTCGGCCACCTTCGCCGACGAGATCAAGAAGCTGGCCGACAGCCTGCTGAACAACCCGGCCCTGATCGAAGTGGCGCGCCGCAACTCCACCGTGGAAGTGATCGCGCAAAAGCTGCACCCGGTCGACCGCGACAAGAAGCACCCGATGCTGGCGCACCTGATCAAGACCCACCAGTGGAAGCAGGTGCTGGTCTTCACCCGCACCAAGCACGGCGCCAACAAGCTGGTCGAGCAACTGGCGCGTGACGGCATCACCGCCATGGCGATCCACGGCAACAAGAGCCAGTCGGCACGCACCAAGGCGCTGGCCGAGTTCAAGGACGGCAAGCTGACCGCCCTGATCGCCACCGACATCGCCGCGCGCGGTATCGACATCGACCAGTTGCCTCACGTGGTCAACTATGACCTGCCCAACGTCCCCGAAGACTATGTCCACCGCATCGGCCGTACCGGCCGTGCCGGCGCCACCGGCGAAGCCGTGTCGCTGGTCTGCGTGGACGAGCGCGACCTGCTGCACGACATCGAACGCTTCATCAAGCGCGAGATTCCGGTGGAAGTGATCGCCGGCTTCGAACCCGATCCCACCGCCAAGCCGCAGCCGATCCAGCTGCGCAGCGGCCAGGGTCGCCACCAGAATGCTGGCGGCGGACGCGGCGGCCAGCGCAATGCACCGCGCAAGCCGGCTGCAACGGGCAATGGCAATGGTAACGGCGGCGCCAAGCCGGCCAATACCGGTGCCGGTGCGGCCCAGCAAGCCAAGCCGCGTGCGCCGGGCAATGGCAACGCACCGCGCGGCCAGGGTGGTCGTGGTCAAGGTGGTCAAGCCGGCCACGGTGGCAACGGCGGTGGCAATGGCGGCAACAACGCCAATCGCGCTCCCCGCCCGGCCAACGCCGCACAACCGCGCAGCCAGGGCCAGCAACGCCAGGGTGGTCCGCGTCCGTCCGCGCTGACGCATGGCGGTTCGCGCGCCAGCGGCAAGTAAGACCGTCGCACCGGCCTCGATTCAATTTCAATCGAAGGAAAGAGAAGACATGGGTGTTTCTATCGTCAAGGCTGATCTCGACAACGCCACCCACGCGGCGGCGCTCTTCGAGACCCTGAACGCCTACGCGTCAGACGCCATGGGCGGCGGGCAAGGCCTGTCCGACTACGTGCGCAAGAACCTGGCGACCGAGCTGAAGAAACGTCCCACCGCCCACGTCTTCCTGGCCTTCGACGGCGACACCCCGGCGGGCCTGGCGACCTGCATCGAAGGTTTCCCGACCTTCTCCTGCAAGCCGCTACTGAACCTGCACGACCTGGCGGTGATGCCGGCCTATCGCGGCCAGGGCGTGGCCAGGCAATTGCTGGCCAGCGTGGAACAGCAAGCCCGCACACTGGGCTGCTGCAAGCTGACGCTGGAAGTCCTGGAAGGCAATACGGTGGCACGTTCGCTATATCGCGCCAGCGGCTTCGCAGGCTATGAATTGAAGGCCGAGACCGGCAAGGCGATGTTCATGCAGAAACTGCTGGACTGAACCTGCGCCTGCTCTCACATGACAACGCCCGCATCATCGATGCGGGCGTTGTCTTTTGGGATACCGATGACGCGCTCAGCAGCGATACCCCGGCCCTGGCTCCTGCACCAGCCGCAAGGCCGCCTCCCAGGCCAGGTCGATGATGCCGCTGGCCTGGTCATTGTCGAACTGGCGCGCGGCGCGCAGGCGCACTTCCTCCGCCGGCAGGTGCAAGGCAGCCCCACCCGCCTGCGCCGCCACCTGGGCCTGGCAGGCCCGCTCCAGGAAATAGATTTCATGGAACGCCGCCGCCACCGACTCCCCCGCCGCCAGCAAGCCATGGTTGCGCAGGATCATGGCCTTGTGCGGTCCCAGTGCCGTCACCAGCCGTTCCCGCTCTTCGGTATCGAGGGCGATGCCTTCGTACTCGTGATAGGCCAGCTTGCCGTAGAACTTGAGCGCATGCTGGCTGATCGGCAGCAGCCCGTCACGCTGGGCCGAGACCGCAATCCCGGCCGTGGTATGCGTGTGGATCACGCAATGCAGGTCCGGCCGGGCCTGATGCACCGCCGAATGGATCACGAAGCCGGCGCGATTGACCCGCTGCGCCGGCGCGGCAGTGCTGCCCATCTGCACCGCCTGCCCCTGGGCATCCACCTTCACCAGGTCGGAAGCGCGCATCTCGTGGAACAGCACCCCATAGCGATTGATCAGGAACTGCCCCGGCTGCCCCGGCACCCGCGCGGAAATGTGCGTATCGATCAGGTCGGTCATGCGGAAGTGCGCCAGCAGCCGGTACAGCGCCGCCAGTTCGCAGCGCGCCTGCCACTCCACATCCTCGGCACCCGTCAGGCCCAGGCGATGGGCGGCAACCTGCTCGATCTCATGAAGCGCTAAGCCGCTCATGACTCACTTGCCCTGATTGAGCGCGGCCGGCATGGCGCTGCCCTGCAGCTTGTACTTGGCCAGCAGCTTGTCGTAGGTACCGTTGGCCTGCAGGCGCTTCAAGGCCTCCAGCACGGCGTCGCGCAGTCCGGGTTCGTTCTTGGAGACCGGAATGCCGGTCTCCTGCGCAAACAGCGGCTGCCCCAGCAAGACATAGGTATTGGCTTCCATGCCCTGGAAATACGGCAAGGTCTCGCTGCCCTGCACCGCCACGTCGATGCGGCCGGTCTTGAGCTGGGTGCGCGCATCCACCGAGCCTTCGGTACCGATCACGGTGATGGCCGGCTTGCCCTTGGCTTCGCAGTTATCCTTGCTCCAGCCGGCGATCTGGCCCGGCCAGTTGGTATTGCGGCTGGCACCGACCTTGGTGCCGCAGACGTCGGCGATACCCTTGATACGCGCCGCATTGGCCTGCAGGGTGAAGAATTGCGGGCCGGTCTTCATGTAGTCGATGAAGTCGGCCACCTTCTGGCGTTCGGCCGTGTCGCTGATGGCCACCATGGCGATGTCGGCACGGCCGGTGGTGAGCGAACTGAAGACCTGGGCGAAGGCGGTTTCCTGGTACTCCACCTTCAGGCCCAGTTCCTTGGCGATGGCCGCCCCGAGGTCGATGTCCAGCCCCATCAGCTCGCCCGTGGCCGGGTCCTTGTAGGCGATGGGCGGGTAGTTGGCCTGCGAGGCGATGACCAGCTTGCCGGCCTTCTTGATGCGATCCGGCAGGTCGGCCGCGTGCGCGGCGCTGGCGGCCAGGGTGACGGTGGCGGCCAACGTAGCCAGGCCCAACATGGTCTTGTGTTTCAGCTTCACGGGATTCCCCTTTCTGGTTGAGTTCTGCAATACCGCATCAGGCCAGGATGGCCGCGATGAATTCCTGCGTGCGCCGGTGCTGCGGGCGTGCCAGCACTTCGCCGGGGGTGCCGGCTTCGATCACCTGGCCGCCATCCATGAACACCACCCGGTTGGACACTTCACGTGCAAAGCCCAGTTCATGCGTGACCACGATCATGGTCATGCCGCTCCTGGCAAGATCCTTCATCACCGCCAGCACTTCGCCCACCAGCTCCGGGTCCAGTGCCGAGGTCGGCTCGTCGAACAGCATCAGCTTGGGCCGCATGGCCAATGCGCGGGCAATCGCCACGCGCTGCTGCTGGCCACCGGAAAGTTCAGACGGATAGGCATCGGCCTTGCCCGCCAGCCCCACCCGGGCCAGCAGGGCCAGTGCCTCTTCCTTCACATCGGCGCGACGGCGCTGCTGCACCACCACCGGGCCTTCCATGATGTTCTGCAGCGCCGTCATGTGGGCGAACAGGTTGAAGCGCTGGAACACCATGCCGCTGGCCAGGCGCTGGCGGGCGATCTCGCTGTCCGACAGTTCGATCAACTGGTCGCCACGCCGGCGATAGCCCAGCAATTCACCGCCGACCCAGATGGCACCGCCGTCGATGCTTTCCAGCTGGTTGATGCAGCGCAGGAAGGTACTCTTGCCCGAGCCGGAGGGACCGACGATGCAGGTCACCGCGCCGGCCTCGACCTCCAGGTTCACGCCCTTGAGCGCGTGGAAGCCGCCATAGTATTTATGGACCTCATGGGCCACGATCATGGGACTGTCCATCATTGCCCTCCTTGTACACCGGCCGCACGGGTACGTACCCTGGGCCGCCGTTCGCGGGCGAATAGCCGTTCCAGGAAATGCTGGCCGATGGAAAACACCGTCACCACCGCCAGGTACCAGACGGTTGCCACGATCAGCAGTTCGATCACGCGGGCATTGGCGAAATAGATGGTCTGGGCGTTGTGCAGGATTTCGGAAAACTGGATCACGCTGGCCACCGAGGTCAGCTTGATCATGCTGATCACCTCATTGCCCACCGGCGGGATGATCACCCGCATGGCCTGCGGCAGCACGATGCGGCGCAAGGCGGTCAGGCGCGTCATGCCAATCGCCTTGGCGGCCTCGGTCTGGCCATTGTCCACTGCCAGGATGCCGCCGCGCACCACCTCGGCGGTATAGGCCCCCTGCCCGATGCCCAGCCCCAGCAGGCTGGCCACGAAGGGCGTGATGATGTCTACCGTGCGCGCCTCGAACCAGCCAGGAATGCCCAGGGTCGGGAACACCAGCGCCAGGTTGAACCACAGCAGCATCTGCAGCAGCAGGGGCGTGCCCCGGAAGAACCAGATGTAGAAGGTCGCCACCGCCTTGAGCAGCTTGTTGGGCGACATCACCATCACCGCGAAGACCACGCCCAGCACGATGCCCACCACCATCGCATAGATGGTCATGAGGATGGTGTTCAGGAGCCCCTGCAGGATCACCTTGGCCGTCATGAACTTGGCCACCACCGCCCACTCGATCTGGCCGTGGGCGAAGGCATGTACCACGAAGCCCAGCGCCAGCAGGATCAGCGCGGCCGACAGCCAGCGTCCGTAGTAGCGGCGCGGCACCACCTTGAGATGGTCGATGGCATAGGGGGAGATGGTACTCATGCTGTCGCTCCCACTGCTGATGGCAACACCGCCTGCTGCGTCCACTGGCGCTGCTCAGCCACGGTAACCTGCAATCTTTCCAGTTGAACCTGCACCTGCAGCGGTGCGGTACCGCCATGGCCGCTACGCGCCGCCACAGCGGCCTCGGGCGTGAGAACCGTTCGTACTTCTGGCAATAGATGTGAACTAATGACTTTCAACTCCGCATCGCTCAACTGATGCAGCTCCACCCCGCGTTCTTCGCAGGCGCGCACCATGGCACCGGTGATCTCGTGCGCCTGGGCAAATGGCACACCGCGGCGCGACAGCCAGTCCGCCACTTCGGTGGCGAGGGTGAAGCCCTGGGTGGCATCGGCACGCATGCGCTCCTTGTTCACCTGCAGCGTACGCATCATGCCGGCCATGGCCGGCAAGACCATGTGCAGCACGTCGATGGCCTCGAAGGCACTGTACTTGTCTTCGGACAAGTCGCGATTGTAGGAAAACGGCAAACCCTTCAGCGCCACCAGCATGTCCATCAGCAGCGAGATCAGACGGGCCGAGCGGCCACGCGTAAGTTCGGCGATATCGGGGTTCTTCTTCTGCGGCATGATGGAACTGCCGGTGGAGAAGGCATCGTCCAGTTCCACCCAGCGGAACTGGCGCGACACCCACAGCGTGACTTCTTCCGACAGGCGCGACAGGTGGGTCCCCAGCATGGCACAGACGAACAGGAACTCGGCCACGTGATCGCGGCTGCCGACGGCATCGATGGAGTTTTCACAAGGGCCGTCATAGCCCAGCTCAGCGGCTGAGAGCGCCGGATGCAAGGCAATGGCCGAGCCCGCCATGGCCGCCGCGCCCAGGGGCGAATAGGCGGCACGCCTGTCCCAGTCGATCAGGCGCGAGATGTCGCGACTGAAGGTCTGCGCATGGGCCAGCAACTGGTGCGCGAACACCACCGGCTGCGCCGCCTGCAGATGCGTGAACCCGGGGACCAGCGTGTCGAGATGCTGGCCGGCCTGGTGCGTCAGGGCATCCTGCAGGTCCAGCAGCAAGGCGCCGATGAGACGCGCCTGCTCGCGCAGGTAGAGCTTGAGGTTGTTGGCCGCCTGGTCATTGCGCGAACGGCCGGCGCGTAGTTTGGCGCCGGTCGGGCCGAGCGCTTCCACCAGCACGCGTTCCATGAAGGTATGCACGTCTTCGTCACCCGCCGTAGGCCGCACCGCGCCGCTGGCGATGGCGGTATCAAGTTCGCCGAGCTTGGCGACGATGGCGCTGCATTCGGCCTCGGTCAGCAGCCCGGCCAGGCGCAACTGGCGTGCATGGGCCTGGGACGAGACGATGTCGAAACGGGTCAGCCGGAAATGATCCAGGCCGCCCCGCGAGAGCGTCATCAGGGCCGGGTCGGGTGGCGAACGGAAACGCGCGCCCCAGAGGCGGGTATCAGTCATGCTGCTTCCTTCTCATGCGGTAGTGGCGAGGTGATGCAATGGGTTGCAGTATCGGGCGCGCGATCAGGCACGATATTTCACACCCGGGAAGACACAGAGCATTTCGTATGCCAGGTTGGCCGCCACCAGCGCGGTAGTGCCGGCCTGGTCATAGGGCGGCGAAACCTCAACCACATCGGCCGAGACGATATCGAGCCCCTTGCAGCCACGGATGATCTCCATCCCCTGCTGCACCGTGAGTCCGCCGATTTCCGGGGTGCCGGTGCCGGGCGCGAAGGCCGGATCGAGGCCATCGATATCGAAAGTGAGATAGACCGGGCCATCGCCCATCTGTGCGCGCACCTCTTCCATCAGCGGCGCCAGCGAGCGATACCAGCACTCCTCGGCCTGCACCACCCGGAAACCCTGGGCGCGGCACCAGTCGAAGTCATCGGCGTGGTAGCCGGTACCGCGCAGGCCGATCTGCACCACCCGCTTGGGGTCCAGCAAGCCCTCTTCGAAGGCGCGGCGGAAGGGCGTGCCGTGGGCGATCTTCTCGCCGTTCATGGTGTCGTTGACGTCGGCATGGGCGTCCACGTGGATCAAGCCGACCGGGCCGCGATGACGCGCCATGGCCCGCAGGATGGGCAGGGTCAGGGTGTGGTCGCCGCCCAGGCTGATGGTCTTGCAGCCGGTGGCATAGATGGCGTCGTAAGCCTCTTCGATCATGCGTACCGAGTCCAGCAGGCTGTAGGGATTGAGCGCCACGTCACCCAGATCGGCCACCTTCAGCGAATCGAAGGGCGCGGCGCGGGTGGCCATGTTGTAGGGGCGCAGCAGCACCGATTCGGTGCGGATCTGGCGCGGACCGAAGCGCGTACCGGAACGGTTGGAAGTGCCGATATCGAGCGGCACGCCGACGAATCCCACGTCCAGACCGGCCGGATTTTCCACATGCGGCAGACGCATCATGGTGGCAATCCCCCCAAAACGGGGCATCACATTGCCCCCGAGGGGCTGATATAGTGCATGTTCCATCGATGCTTATCCTTGTATCGCCAATGAGCTTGAATGCATTCTAGCGAGCCAGGATTGACGAAAATATATCGATGTGGCGACGTTTACATCGATATCCATCGATGTAAAAATGCGGTTTCCATCCGCTACCGCTTCCTCATGCTCAACAATGTCTTCGATCTGGACCTGCGCCTGATCCGCGTCTTCCTGGCGGTGGTGGATTCGCACGGGGTATCGGCCGCGCAGGCCAAGCTCAATGTCGGCCAGTCCACCATCAGCGCCCAGTTGAACACGCTGGAAACACGCCTGGGTTTTCGCCTCTGCGAGCGCGGCCGGGCCGGATTCAAGCTCACCGCCAAGGGCGAGAAATTCGCCGATTCGGCGCGCCGCATGATGGATGCGCTCTCCGAATTCGGCATGGAAGCCCGCAATCTCGACAAGCGCCTGGTCGGCACCCTCTCCATCGGCCTGATCGGCCACACCCCGGCGCATCACAACACCCGGCTCTCGGACGTGATCCGCCAGTTCCGCCAACGCGACGAGGCGGTGCGCATCGAACTGCTGGTGCGCACCCCCAGCGAGCTGGAAGAGATGCTCTTGAACGGCAGTATCCAGATCGCCATCGGCTACTTCTGGCGCCGCGTCACCGCCCTGCAATACACGCAGCTGATGCTGGAGCGCCAGGTGGCCTACTGCGCCCCGCCCCACCCGCTGTTCGACCAGCCCGGCGAGATCGACCCGGAACAGGCCGCGCAGCACGCCTGGGCCTGGCGCGACTACCCGGTGCCACCGGGCCACGTGCCCATCCACCGACGCAACATCATGGCCGTGACCGGTAACATGGAAGCCATGTCCATCCTCATCCTCTCCGGCCAGCACCTGGGTTACCTGCCCGAGGAGATGGGCCGCGAATATGTCGCCCGCGGGCAGATGCGGGCCTTGAACCGGACCCAGCTGTCCTATGAGGTCGGCATCAGCGTGGTGACCAATCGCAACAGCGTCGACGAACCCATCGTGGCGGCCTTCCTGGACGACCTGAAGGCCGCCCAATGAAAAAGGGCAATGCCTGCGCATTGCCCTTGTGCGATGTTGATACGGAGTCTCTCCGAACCTGCCCTTCGATACGACGCTATCGCGTCTACTCAGGGCGAACGGAGTCGATGTGCAGCCGTCCCGCTACCACCGGCCGTTCGACCTGAGTAGCGCCGCAGGCGCGTATCGAAGGCGCTGCGGCGCCCCAGTGCTTGACACTGCACAGTGCAATCAAGCCGCCATCGCCATCCCGCGCGACTTGCCCGAGCTCAGGTAGCTGGCGATCGAATCCTGCGTCACCTCGCCCAGGTAGCCGCCATCGTTGCCGATGACCGGCATCCAGCTGGTGCTGTGTTTGTACATCTTGGAGAGCACCACGCGCAGGTTTTCATCCGGTGCGGCATTCATGGTGAAGGGCCGCACCATGTCCTCGGCCACGCCGGTATTGCCGCGCACATCGCGCCGGGTCAGGTAGCCCAGGGCGCGGTTCTCGGCATCGATGATGGTCAGATAGCGCGAATCCTGGTCATCCATCAGCGCCAGTGCCTGGTCGCAGGACACATCCGGCTGCGCCGTGGCCGGGGTGGTGGCGGCCTCGCCGGCACGCACCAGCAGCAGGCGCTTCAGGGTGTGATCCTGGCCCACGAAGGCGCCGACGAAATCATCCTTGGGACGGGCCAGCAAGGTATCCGGCGTATCGAACTGCACCAGCTTGCCAGCGCGGAAGACGGCCACCTTGTCGCCCAGCTTGATGGCTTCGTCGATGTCGTGGCTGACCATGATGACGGTCTTGTTCAACTGCCGCTGCATCTGGAAGAACTCGTTCTGGATCGATTCGCGGTTGATCGGATCAACCGCGCCGAAGGGTTCGTCCATCAGCAACACCGGGGCATCCGCCGCCAGCGCGCGAATGACGCCGATGCGCTGCTGTTGGCCGCCGGACAGTTCGCGCGGATAGCGCTTGAGGAATTTCTTCGGATCCAGCGCCACCATGGCCATCAGTTCGGTGGCACGTTCCTGGCAGCGCTTCTTGTCCCAGCCCAAGAGGCGCGGGACGACGGTGATGTTTTCCTCGATGGTCATGTTGGGGAACAGGCCGATCTGCTGGATCACGTAGCCGATATGGCGGCGCAGCTCCACTTCATCGATGCCGGAGGTGTCCTGGCCGTTGAGCAGCACGCGGCCCGAGGTCGGGTTGATCAAGCGGTTGATCATCTTCAGCGTGGTGGTCTTGCCGCACCCGGAAGGGCCGAGGAAGACGCAGATCTCGCCTTCGGCCACCTTCAGGCTGACGGCATCCACTGCCTTGACCTGGGCGCCATCCTTTTGGGTGTAGGTCTTGCTGAGTTGGTCTAGTGCTATCATTTTTGAACTCCTTTCGGTGTCAGGATTTTCTGCAGTCGTTGCAGCAGGGTATCGGCGATGATGGCGAGGACGCTGATCATCACGGCGCCGACCACGAGTTTTTGCATATTGCTCTGGCTGATGGCATGCAGGATCAGCACGCCCAGGCCGCCGGCGCCGATGACGGCGGCAATGGCCATCACGCCGATGTTCATCACCACGGCGGTACGCACCCCGCCCAGGATCACCGGCACCGCCAGCGGCAGGTCCACCATGCGCAGGCGCTGCCAGAAGGTCATGCCGATACCGATGCCGGCCTCCTTGACGCCGGCTTCGATGTTCTCCAGCGCCAGGTAGGTGTTGCGCATGATCGGCAACAGCGAATACAGGAACACGGCGGTGATCGCCGGCAAGGGGCCGATGCCCGCGCCGAATTTGGAGAACACCGGGATCATCAGCCCGAACAGGGCGATGGACGGCAAGGTCAGCACGATGGTCGCCAGGCCCATCAACGGACCGGCCAGCCAGCGCACGCGCACCACCAGGATGCCCAGCGGCACGCCCGCGACAATGGCCAGGCCGACGGCAATGCCTACCAGCTTGAGGTGTTGCAGGGTCAGCTCCAGGATGGTGGGCCAGTCCGATTGCAGGTATTGGAAGATGTTCATGGTGTCCTCCTCAGATCAGGCCGGCTTGCTTGAGGAAATCGGCCGCCACCTTGGCCACCGGTTCCTGGTCGATGTCGACGCGCTTGTTCAGTTCGGTCATGGTGGCCGTGTCGATCTTGGCGGCCAGCGCATTGAGTTGTCCGGCCAGCGCCGGGTTCTTGTCCAGGATGTCCTGGCGCACCACCGGGGTGGCCTTGTAGGCGGCGAAATAGCCCTTGTCATCGTCCAGCAGTTGCAGGTCGAAGCCCTTGATGCGACCGTCCGAGGCATAAGTCAGGCCGACGAAGAGCTGTTCGTTCTTCAGGGCCGTATAGACCAGGCCGGGATCCATCTGCTTGACCTCGCTACGCTCGAGCTTGAAGCCGTACAGCGCCTGCATCGGGCCCAGGCCATCGGGACGGGAGGCGAACTCGTAGTCCACGCCCATGAGGTGCGGCTTGCCGCCGTCGCGGTCGTCGGCGTTGATGCGATCGGCCAGGTCCTGCAGCGTATGGATGCCGTATTGCTCGGCCAGCTTGCGCGGCATGGCAAAGGCATAGGTGTTGTTGAGCCCGGACTCATCGAGCCAGGCCAGGCCACGCGGGGCGTCCAGCGCCTTGACCTTCTGGTAGATCTGCTCGGGATCGAGCTTGTCTTCGATGTGGTTGTAGACGATCAGCGCGGTGCCGGTGTAGTCCCAGACGATGTCGAGCTGGCCGCTCTCCAGCGCCGAGCGCATCAGGGTGGTACCGAGGCCGTTCTTCAATTCGGTGTCGTAGCCCTTGGCACGCAGGTATTGCGCGGTCATGTCCGAGAGCAGCAACTGCTCGGTGAAGTTCTTGCCGCCGATGACCAGGTTCTGCGCTTGCACGCGGGCCGCGCCGAACAGGGCCAGGCCCATGGCGAGGGCACACAGGGCGGTTTTGGCGATGGTCTTGGATGTCATGCTGTCCTCTCTGCCGCTGCGCCGTGATGACGGCATGCGGCCATTCTTGTGATGGAAACCTGCATCAGGTGCGCAGGCCGCGTCGCGCCAGGTAGCAGCTCGACAGGGTCGTCACCAGGGCGTCGAGCACCAGGGCCAGCAAGGCCGTGGCGGCAGCACCCAGCAACAGCTGGCCGTGGTTGTTGAGATAGATGCCGGGAAAGATCAGGCCACCCAGGCTCTCGCCGCCGATCAGCATCGACAGCGGTGCGGTGCCCACGTTGATGGCCAGCGCGGTACGCACGCCGCCCACGATGATGGGCAGCGCATTGGGCAATTCCACGCGCAGCAGGATCTGGTAGGGCTTCATGCCGATGCCGCGCGCCGCTTCCTTCATGGCGGCCGGCACGTTCTTCAGACCTTCGTAGGTATTGCGCACGATGGGCAAGAGCGAGGCCAGCCACAGGGCCAGGATGGTCGGGCCATTGCCGATGCCGAAGAAGGCCAGCGCCAGCGCCAGGACCGCAATCGACGGGATGGTGTTGCCGATATTGAAGATCTGGATGAATTTTTCTGCACTGCGCTGCATCGAAGGACGCGACAGCGCGATCCCGGCCGGAATGCCGGAGGCCAGCGCCAGCACCATGGAACAGAACACCAGTTCCAGATGCTTGCCGGTGTAGTAGACCAGGTCACCGCGATACTTCTGGATGACCTCCGGACCGATCCACCAGACCAGGCCTGCAAGGACCAGCGCAAAACCGATAGCGCCGGCGAAGACGTGACGAACACGTGTCATGTTACCCCCTGTTGGTATAGCCGGCACGACATGACGCCGCGACGACGGGTTGTAGAGTCAAGTTTTAAAGGGTTCGCTGCCCGCATGGGCGTATCGTTTGGATGCGAACCGAAAGCTGCAGGGCAGCGATGAAACCGAAGCGATGAAGCCAGCCTCGGCATGATGCATACCGGACAGGGATGGGAACGGCTTACCGTGGAGGACGGGGTTGCGTTCGCGCTGCCAGCCGGAAATTTGGACAACCCGCTAATGCGGATCGGACACTGCTGAGAGTCGTTGTTGAACAAGAAATGTCGCTAAGACAAACGATAGTTTAATGCAATCGCTTAATGCTGTCCAGCAATGTAGGAATTTGAATCCATAACTTGCAGATCTGAAGGATCTTGAAAAGTTCCCAACGGCATCGAAAATGTCGTTAAAAGACTGCAAAGTGTAAACACCCAATCCGCCGCCATCCCTTGCCCCAAGCGGCCCCTGCCGAGCTTTTCCGTCAGGAAACGGGCGCAAAAAAAATCGCCGCTCCCTGGTCGGAAGCGGCGATGTTCAGGTGGCCGATCTGGGCCAGAAGGTTCCCGGAATTCAGTGCAAGGCGCCGAACACCTTGCCGATGATGGCGCTACCGGTTCCCACCGGATCCTTGCGGATGGCCTTCTCTTCCTCGCCGATCATCAGGAACAGGCCATCCAGCGCGCGCTGGGTGACGTAGCCCTCGACGGTGCTCTGGTCGCCGCTGACCAGGCCGGTCTTGGCGACCTGGCCCATGACGGCGTTATAGCGGCCCGAGAGACCGTTCTTGTCGGTGATCTGCTTGACGATGGGCAGGAACTTCACGGCCAGCTCACCCGAGGTCTTCTGGCGGAAGAAATCGGTTACCGAGGTATCACCGCCACTGAGGATGTTCTTGGCATCGGTGACCGACATGGACTTGACCGCATTGACCAGCAGCGGCTTGGCCAGCGGTACGGCGGCTTCGGCGGCATGGTTCATGTCGGTCACCAGGGCATCGACCTGGGCACCCTGCCCGGTCATGCGGATGATGGGCATGGCCTGTTCCAGCGCGCTGGGCAGGCGGATCTTGACCTTGTCGTTGTCGAGGAAGCCGTTCTGCCGGCCCAGGTTGGCCACGGCGGTGTTGGCGCCCTTCTCCAGCGCCGCCTTCAGGCCGGCGGTGGCGTCCTGGTTGCTCAGGTCGGACAGGGAGAAAGCGAAGGCGCCACAACTGGCGAGCAGACAGCTGGCCGCCACCAGGCGACGCAGCGAAGAGGAAGGATGGGACATGTGCAGGGCTCCGGTCACTGGTAATGACCGGCATGATAGCAGCCCCTTATTTGCCCTGCGACAGTTCCAGTCCGGCGTTGCGCGGCAGCCTGCCGCTGATGGGGACCGAGGCCACCGAGAACAGGCCGATCACCAGGAAGACCGGCCAGAAGTCGGCCTCGACGATGGTCTCATGCCCTTGCACATGGTTGGACAGTTGCAGCGCGATACCCGCCACCGTCACACCCAGGCCCAGCGACAGTTGCTGGATCACGCTGGCCAGGCTGGTGACGCGGCCGGCGTCGCGGTTGTCGATGTCGGCGTAGGCGATGGAGTTCAGGCAGGTGAATTGCAGCGCCGGGAACACGCCGCCCATGAGCACGATGGACACGATCAGCAGGTAAGGCGTGTGCATGCTGAAGATGCCATAGGCCGCCAGGGCGAAACCGGCAAACACCGCATTGACCATCAGCACCGTGCGGAAACCATAGCGACGCAGCACGCGGCCGGCCAGCAAGCGGATGAAGAGAGACCCGAAGGCCGAGGCACAGGTGATGCTGCCAGCCTGGAAAGCGGTCATGCCCAGGCCTTCCTGCAAGGCCAGCGGCAGCAGGAAGGGCACGGCCCCCAGGCCGATGCGGAACAGCGAGCCACCCACCACGCTGGCATGCAACGTGGGAATGCGCAGCAGGCGGAAATCCAGCAAGGGATACTCGATCTGGGTCGAGTGGCGGTAGTACATCGCCAGCGCGATCGCGCCAATGGCACACATCGCCACCGGCGTGGCGCCATCGACCAGATGGCTGCCGAACAGCGACAGACCCAGCATGATCATGGCCGCGCCCACCGAGGTCAGCACGAAGCCCTTGGTATCCAGCGGTGCGGGATCGTCCTCGACGAAGTTCTGGATGAAGCGCTTGGCCAGGTAAAGCCCCAGGAAGCAGAACGGGATATTGATCAGGAACACCCAGCGCCAGTGGAAGTAGGTGGTGATGAAGCCCCCCAGCAGCGGCCCCACCACCGGCCCCAGCAGCGCCGGCAGGGTCAGGTAGCTGACCGCCTTGACCAGTTCGGACTTGTCCACCGAACGGGCGATGATGACCCGGCCCACCGGCACCATCATGGCCCCGCCTATGCCCTGCAGGAAGCGCGCTGCCACGAAGGTGACCAGCGAACCCGAGATCGAGCACAGGATGGAACCGGTCATGAAGACCAGCATGGCGGCGCTGAAGACCTTGCGCGCACCCAGCTTGTCGGCCATCCAGCCGGAGATCGGAATGAACACGCCCAGTGCCGCCACGTAGGACGTCATGGCCAGCTTGAGGGTGATCGGGTCCTGGTTGAGATCGCGCGCGAGCGCCGGGAGGGAGGTGGCCAGCACGGTGGCGTCCATGTTTTCCATGAACAGCGCACAGCCGACAATAAGCGGGATGAGCAGCGAAGGTCGCACGATTGCAACGGGTTGGCGAGTGAAGGGAATAGCGGAATCAAGGGAGGTTCTGCGCCTCCTGAAGCTTCACAGTTTATACCAGTTGAGCTTTTCTTGCGGGCAAGCGCGCCAAGTCCGTGCCGCTGGCGTGGCAAATGCGCATCGTTGCAGGCTAGCTGGCCGCCTCGTCGGCGTTGCGGAAGAAGCGGCTGGGTACGCTGCCGAAATGCTTGCGGAACATGGCCGCGAAGGCGCTCTGGCTGGTGTAGCCATGCGCCAGCGCGACGTCGATGACCTTGTCGCCACGTGCCAACTGCTCCAGCGCCAGCAGCAGCCGGGCCTGCTGGCGCCAGTGGGCGAAGCGCATGCCGGTGCCGGCGCGAAAACGACGGTGGAAGGTGCGCGTGGCGATGTGCAGTTGGTCCGCCAGTTGTTCCACGGTCAGTTGCAGGTCGGGTTCCTGCATCAGCGCCTCGCACTGGCGGCGCAGGCCGGGATCGGCCGGCAGCGGCAGGTAGAACGGCAAGACCGGCACCGAGTGCAACTCCATCACCAGCAGGTGCAGCAGATGCCAGGCGCGCGAGGCCGGTACCAGCTCAGTGCCCTGCCCCAGGCCGACGGCGGCCACGATCAGCTCGCGCAGCAGCGGCGGGATGTCCAGCACGCAGCTTTGCAGCGGCAGGCCCGGCAGGTGGCCGTCATGGATGAAGACGGTGCGCATCTTGACCGCGCCGCGCATGCGTACCTGGTGTTCCACGTCCGGCTGCAGCCACACGCCGCGCGTGGGTGGCACCACCCAGCGGCCATCGGCGGTCTCCACGCACAGCACGCCTTCGATGGCATACAGCAGCTGGGCATGCGGATGGCGATGCGGTGGGATCACATGCGCATGGGGATAGTCAATGGCCAGCGCCCCGCAGGGGGCATCGGCGGCGATCAGGTGCTGGTAGTCGGCGCTGTCCATGGATAAAAGAAGGGAGGATTGTCACTTCTACGCTAAGTGTCGGCATCTTAGCACGCGAATGACATCGCCGATCCGGGCAGGATGAGGCCCTCCCCTCCCAGATCCCTGAACAAGAACATCATGCCGATGACCGCCTATCTCTACCCTTTCCTTGCCATCGTCCTGTGGGCCGGCAACGTGATCGTCTCCAAGCTCGCCGCCAGTGCCATCTCGCCGGTGGCCATCACCTTCTACCGGCTGATCCTGCTGCTGGTGCTGATGAGCCCCTTCATCCTGGGACCGCTGTGGCGCAACCGCGCGCTGATCCGCCGTCACTGGTGGAAGCTGGCGCTGTCGGGCCTGCTGGCGATGGCGTTCTTCCAGAGCCTGTCCTATCGTGCCGCCGTCAGCACCACGGCCACCAACATGGCCATCGTCACCGCCCTGATCCCCTTGCTGACCGCCCTGCTGTCGGTGCTGGTGCTGGGTGAGGCGGTCACCGTCGGCATGGCTGCGGGCGGTGTACTGTCCTTCGCCGGGCTGCTCTACCTGGTGGGCCAGGGCGATGTCTCGCAGGCGCTGCGCGGTGGCATCCATCTGGGCGATGCGCTCATGCTGCTGGCGGCGCTGTCGTATTCGCTCTATGGCGTGCTGCTGAAGCACTGGAAGATGAACGTGCCGGCCTGGCAGGCCATCTATGTGCAAGCCATTGCCGCACTGGTATTCATGCTGCCGCAGTTCCTGCTGCTGGCGCCTGGCAGCGCCGCCCTGGATGCCCGCACGCTGCCGCTGATCGGCTACTCCGGCATCGGCTCCTCGATCCTGCTGTCCTATCTGTGGATCGAAGGCGTCAAGCGCCTGGGGCCCAATCGCTGCAGCATCTTCATCAACCTGCTGCCACTCCTGACAGCCTTGCTGGCCATCCTGCTGCTGCATGAAGAGATGCATGCCTACCACCTCATCGGCGGTGGCGTGAGCCTGGTCGGCGTGTTGCTGACGCAGGTCGTGCAACGGCCACTGACCGGTGCGCGCCGCCTGCCGGCCAAGGGGACCTGACGCAGAATCTCATCCCGTCGGCGCGCCACATGGATGAGCCGGAACGCCGCCCGCGCACTACAATGTGCGGGCGAATTACTTTTTCCTGCACTTTTCATGGAGCCTGCATGACCAACGACACCCACAGCAAAACCCTGGGCTATCTGCTCTGGATCTTCGGATTCACCGGTGCCCACCGCTTCTACTACGGCAAGCCCGTGACCGGCACGATCTGGTTCTTCACCTTTGGCCTGGCTGGCATCGGCTGGCTGGTCGATCTCTTCCTGATCCCGTCGATGGATCGCGAAGCCGACCGCCGCTTCGTCGGCGGTGACAACAACTACTCGGTGGCCTGGCTGCTGCTGACCTTCCTGGGCATCTTCGGCATCCACCGCATGTACATCGGCAAGTGGCTCTCGGGCATCCTCTACCTGCTTACCGGCGGCGTGTTCCTGCTGGGCGTGCTGTACGATTTCTGGACCCTCAACGCGCAAGTCTCCGAGCGTAACCACGGCGCGCAATTGCGCGGCTGAACCCCTCCCGCCGCCATCCCCGACGGCACAACAAAAAGCCCGCATCCTTGCGGATGCGGGCTCGCCCACGACTACCTCTGCTATGGTGATTACCGTTACAGCGGTTACTGCGGTTACTGCAGTTACTGCGATTACTACGGTGCTACTTGACTACCGCCGCCTGCTATCCCCGAGTACCAGTCTTGCAAACAGGCGACCGCTGAAGTATGTCCATTTCCCTGCCGCCTGGGCATAGGAAAACTCTCAAAATCGGCATCAGTTTGTCGCCGTATCCTTGTCGGCCTTCTCGTGCTTGTCCTGCTTGAAGCGCGTCACCAGCAACTGGTTGATGCGGTTGCCCTCGATGTCGACCACCTCGAACTTGAAATCCGAGAAGAGCACGAAGTCGGTCTTCTTGGGGATCTTGCGCAGCATGTACATGATGAAGCCGGACAGGGTCTCGTAGCCGACCGGGTTGGGGTATTCGTCGATGTCCAGCTCGTTCATCACATCGTTCAAGGGCGTGAGTCCATCCATGAGCCAGGAGTTCTCGTCGCGCCGCACGATCTGCTGCTCTTCCTCGGTGATGGCCAGCAGGTTGCCCATCAACACGCCGGTGACATCGGTGATGCTGATGATGCCCACCACCAGCGCATATTCGTTGACGACGATGGCCAGGTCCTCGTCCATGGCCTTCATGCGCTCCAGCACTTCCCACAGGTTCAGGCTGTCGGGAATGGACAGCGGACTATGCACCAGGCCCTTGTCGGTCAGCGAGAACTGCTCGCCCTTGAGCAGGCGCTTCAAGACGTCCTTGCTGTCGATGTAGCCCAGCACCGCATCGATATGACCATCGCAGACCAGGAAGCGCGAATGCGGATGGTCGATGATCTTCTGGCGTATCGTGGCCTCGCTGTCGGTGAGCAGGAAGTAGACGATGCTGTCGCGCGGCGTCATCGCCGAGGGCACGTAGCGGCTTTCCAGCTCGAACACGTTCTCGATCAGGTGATGCTCCTGGGTCAGCAGCACGCCGGCCTGGGCGCCGGCATCGACCATGGCGTGGATCTCGTTGGGGGTGATCACATCCTGGCGCACCTGCGGCAGGCCGAACAGCGTGAAGAGCCACTTCGAGAGACTGTTGAAGAACCACACCAGCGGCCTGAACAGCGTCTCCAACAGCAGCATGGGCTTGACCAGCGCCACGGCGGCGCGCTCCGGCGCGGCCATCGCCAGGCGCTTGGGCATGAGGTCGGCGAAGAGGATGAAGAAGGCCGTCACCACCAGGAAGGACATGGCGAAACTGGCGTTCTCCAGCCAGGGGCCGGTGTAGAAGGTGCTGATGATCTCGCGCATGTGCGGCGTCAGGGCTGGCTCGCCGACCACACCGCCCAGGATGGCGACCGCATTGAGACCGATCTGCACCACGGTGAAGAAATTGCCCGGCTGCGCCTGCAGCGCCAGGACCCGGTCGGCGTTGTGGACGCCCTCCTTGGACATCATCTCCAGGCGGATCTTGCGCGCGGCGGCGATGGAAATCTCGGCGCAGGAAAGAAAGGCACTGACCACCACCAGGAGCAGGATCAGCAGGAAACTGGTGAATATGCTCATGTTGTTCTTATCTCATTGATTTGACGTGACATTCTCTCGCGCAACGGGGAGAAAAGGCAAATCCGGGAGCAAGAGCCACAACAATCGGGCCGTCTGCCCGTGTTCAGTACACGTCGCGCCGGTAGCGCCCCTGTTCTGCCAGGGCGATCAGGGCATCTTGGCCCAGGATCTCTTCCAGCGCCGCCGCCACGCCCGCAGCCATGCCCTGCAGGCTGCCGCAGACATAGAGGCTGGCGCCCTGCCCGAGCCAGGTGCGCAATTCATCGGCGGCCTCGCGCAGCTTGTCCTGCACATAGATACGTTGCACCTGGTCGCGCGAGAAGGCCAGGTCCAGCCGTTGCAGCCAGCCCTGCGCCTGCCAGGCCTCGATCTCGTCGCCATGAAAGTAATCGTGCTGGCGCGAACGCTCGCCGAACACCAGCCAGTTGCGCCGCTGACCGGCCGCCATGCGTGCGCGCAGATGGGCGCGCAGGCCGGCCAGCCCGGTGCCGTTGCCCACCAGGATCAGGGGCAGGTCATCGGCGGGTGGGCGGAAGGCGCTGTTGCTGCGCACGCGCAGGGCGATCTCCTGCCCAGGCTGTGCATGCAGGCCCAGCCAGCCCGAGCCCAGCCCGGGACGGCCATCGGCCTGGTGCATCAGGCGCACCAGCAACTCCAGCGCGCCATCCTGTGGCAGCGAGGCGATCGAATAGGCGCGATGCGGCAGGGGCTTCAATTGCGCCAGCAGGGAGGCCGACGACAGGCCGCGCAAGGCGTCCATCTCAGCCGCCGCGTGCGGCAACTGGCAGCCTGCCAGTGTCTCAAGCAAGGCCGCGTCCTGCAGCCCCAGTGCCTGCATGAAGCGCCGGACTTCCCCCGCGCCATGACGCGGGCCGATCTCGGCGATATCGCCGGCCTGCCATATCGGGGCCGGCAGGTCCAGCGGCGTAAGCGCGAGATGGAACACCGGATCGCCCAGGCTGCCGGGATTCAACAGGCGCCGCTGCGCCAGGCGCCAGCGCCCATAGGTCGGGGCGCTCCAGTCGGCATCATCGCTGTGGCCGCTCAGTACGCTCAACTGGTGCTGCCAGTGACGCAAGGCGCCGGCGTCGCCATTGTCGACCTCGATGGCATCGAAGAGCGGCTGCGCATGAAGGCGTCGCAGCCAGGCTTGCAGGGCCAGTCCGAAGGCACAGTACTGCCGGTAGCTGCGGTCCCCCAGCGCCAGCACGCCGAAGCGCAACCCGGCCAGCGATGCATCCGGCGCCGTGCGCGCCATCCGTTGCGCAAAGCCCGCTGCGGCATCAGGCGCATCGCCCTCGCCCGTGGTGCTGGCGACGAACAGGGCCAATTGCGCGGCCTGCAGATCAGCCTCGGTGATGTCGCCCAGCGGCGCCATGCGCACCACCATGCCGGCCCGGCGCAGGCTGTCCAGGGTCTGCAGGGCGAGTTGCTCGGCCATCCCGGTCTGGCTGGCAAAGGCCACCAGCACGGCATCGGGCCGGCCTTCGCCCCACTGCGCCTGCTGTCGCTGCCGGGTGCGGCGATGCTTCAATGCCGTCAGCGCGCAGAACACCAGGTAGCTCAATGCGACCAGGGCTGCCACGAAGTAACGCATCTGCAAGTCCACGCTCACTCCAGCATGGCGGCCAGGGCCGGTGTCAGGGTTTCGCGATAGTCCTCTTCCTGGCCGGCGATGAACAGTGCGGCGATCCCGCGCTGACGGGCAAAGGCCAGTCCGGCGGACTCCCCCATCACGGTCAATACGGTCGCCAGCGCATCGGCCACCATGCATTGCCGATGCAGCACGGTCACCGACGCCAGGGCATGACGCACCGGCTCGCCGGTGCGGGGGTCCAGGGTGTGGGCATAGCGCCGGCCCTGATGATCGAAGTAGCGGCGATAGTCGCCCGAGGTGGCGATGGCCAGACCATGCAGGGCCACCGTCATCGCCGCGCCAGGATCGTGGGGCGGTCGTTCCAATGCGACCCAGTAAGGCTGCCCATCCTCCTTCACGCCCCAGCCGGACAATTCGCCTCCCACCTCAGCCAGCCAGCTCACGCAACCCGCCTCGCGCAAGGCCTGCGCCACCAGGTCCACGGCATGGCCCTTGGCGATCCCTGAGAAATCCAGGGTCAGCCCGCCGGGCTGGCGGATCTTGCCCGCCGCCCGATCGAACTCGATGCGCTGCCAGCCGCAGCGGGCGCGTGTGGCCTGCAGCAGCGCAGCGTCAGGCAGGCGCAAGCCCTCCTTGCGCGGTGCGCTGCCCGGGCCGAATCCCCACAGGTCGACCAGTGGACCGACGGTGGGATCGAAGGCCCCATCACTATCGATGGCCATGGTCAGGGCCGCATCGAGCACCGCGCAAAAGGCTGGCGGCAAGGCATGCCAGCTGCCCGCCGGGGCGCGGTTGAAGACGCTGATGACCGCGTCCGGCTGCCAGGTGCTCATCTCGTCGATGACCCGCTGCAATTGCGCAGTGATGGCCGCTTCGATGCGCTCACGCGGCACGCTGCGTGGGGCCAGCGCCTGCACGCTCCAGCGGGTACCCATGGTGGCGCCACCAAGGCGATGCGTGAGCGCGCCGGCAGGCACCCGGGGCGGCGCTTCCATGTCGAGGGGGATCAGTACGCGATGGGACATCGTCGGTATCCAAAACAAAAACGGCGCCTGCAATGCAGGCGCCAGGACTCCACTCAGCGGACGATCAGGGCAGCACTTCGACCGTGGCGATGTAGGTGGAACGACGCTGGCCGGCTTGCGGCAGCGTGGTCTTCTGGTCCGACACGCTGGCCTCCATCCAGTACATGCCGGGGCCGCTCCACTTCACGCTGAACTTGCCCTCGGCATCGGTCTTGAGCTTGCTGTCCTGCAGCTTGTCACGATAGCGGATGCCGCCCGGCACCAGCTCCACTTCCACGCCGGCCGCCGGCTTGCCATCGAGCAGCAGCTGGAAGCTGGCCGAGTCGCCCGCCACCAGGTCGGTGGGATGGGTGACGGGCTGCAACTCCAGGCCCACGCCGGTGGTCGCCAGCGCGGCCTTGGTCGGCTTGCCGGCCGTCACGAAGGTCTCCACGCGGCTGTTCATCTGGGTCACCTTCAGTTCGGTGGCATTGGCCGGCACTTCCTTGGCCAGGGCCTCGGCGCTGCCGCGCCAGCGCTTTTGCTGGCCATCGAGCTTGTAGCTGGCGAACACGCCATGATTGACCACGGCAATCTTGTAGGTGCCGGGCTGGCTCAGTTGCACATCGAAGGTGCTGCGGTACTTGCCGGTGGCGGCATTGACGGCCTGCACCGGCTTGCCGTCAGGGCCGGTCACCACCAGGCCATCCAGGCGCATGGGGAAGTGCTCGAAGTAGAACAGGTCGTTGGAGACGGCGGCATCCACCGTCACCCAGGCTTCACTGCCCGAGAGGACGGTGGCCGAGGGCAGCAGCCACTGGCGATGGGCGTGGGCCGACAGCGGCAGGCTGATGGCCAGGGCCAGCGCGGCGATCTTCATCGATCGGCCGGCCAGGCGCTTGAGGGAAATGGTCATGGCTAATCCTCCTTGTGGATGTTGTTGTGACGGGCTCAGGGTTTCAGGTCCAGGCTGACGGCGCCCAGTTCGCTGCCGCCTTGCGCACGGGCTTCCTGTGCGGCCTTGGGCGGCCACTGGAAGGGCAGCTTCACCAGTTCGCGGCCGCCGACTTCGCGCGCCGCCTCCACCATCAGCACGTAGTCGCCCGGAGCCAGACCGGCCAGCGGCCCCTTGGTACTGCCGAAGTTGAGTTTCTGCTCGCCCGGCGCGCGGGTGGCACCGCTGACGCCATCGACGGGCATCTGCAGTTCACGACCGCTGCGGCGCCACCACTGGCGCATGTCCTTGAGCCACTTCTCGCCTTCCTTGTCCTTCTTCTTGAGGTCGTACCAGACCGCCAGGTTGGCCGCCACGCTCTGGTCGGCGCGCTCGATCCAGGCCGCCAGGTAGGGACGGTGGTACTCGGCCACGTTCAGGGTCGGGATCTCGATCTTCAGGTTCATCTCGGCTGCCCCGGCCGGGATAGCCTGGGTAAACAGCGCCGCCATGGCCAGTGCCAGGGCGGTCGGTTTGAGCAGTGCGCGTTGACTACGCTTCATGTGACCTCGCTAAAGAGAAACGGGATGAATGGCTGCAGGCACCGCGGTACCTGACCGGCTCTAGGGAACAAATCAGTGAACAAGCACCAGCGCCAGCAACAGCGGCGCCACTAGCCCCAGCACCACCAGCGGCCAGGTCGCCGGGCGCTTGCCGGCATGCATCTGCAACAGGAACAGACCGGTCACGCAAAACACCAGGCAGGCCACCGCGAAGACATCGATGAACCAGCTCCAGGCGGTCCCGGTATTGCGGCCCTTGTGCAAGTCGTTGAAGTAGGAGATCCAGCCGCGATCGGTCTTCTCGTACTCGACCTGGCCCTGCTCCAGCCCCACGCGCAGCCAGGCGTCGCCCCCCGGACGGGGCAGCGCCACATAGACCTCGTCGGCCGACCACTCCGCCGCCTGCTCGCCCACGGTCACCGACAGCGCGCTGGCGATCCACTGGCGCAGGGCCGCTGGCAAGGGTTCCTTGCTACCGCCGCTCTTGCCGTCGGCGGCCTCGGCCTGCGCACGCAGCGGGGCCAGCAGTTTCTCGGGCAACTGCGTGGTGCGATGGCTGACCTGCGGCCGCGCCTCGATCTGGGCGGCATGGTTCAGCGTCAGCCCGGTCACGGCAAAGGCCAGCATGGCCACCAAGCAGAGGCCCGAACTGATCCAGTGCCACTGGTGCAATTGCTTGAGCCAGAAGGCGCGGCGCTGCTGGCCTGCAAGCGGATTGACGGGAATGGCGGCGTGATCCTTCATAGGGGCGACAAGAATGCTGAAACACTTCTCAAATAATAATAATTCTCAATTATATCGCCACCGCTGAACAAAACCACCTCCCCCATGGCTCTTTTACTTTGCGATACACACCGATACAAAAACGGCACCCTGCCCCATCCGAACGGGGGAGGATGCCGTCTGCCCGACGGGCGCGATCAGCTCAGCGCAGCAACTCGTAAGGGCCACCCTTTTCCAGCGCACGCTGGTAGGCCGGGCGCGCATGGATGCTTTCCAGGAACCTGAGCAGATTGGGATAACGCCCATCCAGCCCGCCGCGCGCGCGCAAGCCCTCCACCGGGAAGCTCATCTGGATATCGGCGCCACTGATCGCCTTGCCGGCAAACCAGCCGTCCTTGCCCAGCTCGGCCTCCATGTAGCGCAGTTGACGCTCCAGCTGCGGCGCCACCAGGCGGCTGCGCATCCCTTCGGAAAGCAATTTGGCGATCGGTCGGATCAATGCCGGCACGGCCTTGGGCATCTTGCTGAAGATCAGCCCCAGCAACAGCCAAGGCATGGCCGAGCCTTCGGCGAAGTGCAGCCAGTAACGGTAGCGCAGGCGCTCGGGCGTGCCGGCGGCGGGCAGCAGGCCGCTGTCGGCGCCATGGCATTCCAGCAGGTATTCGACGATGTTGCCCGATTCGGCCACCGTCACATCGCCATCGGTGATGACCGGGGACTTGCCCAGCGGATGCACCTGCAGCAGCTCCGGCGGGGCCAGCATGGTCTTGGGATCGCGCTGGTAGAACTTGATCTGGTATTCCAGGCCCAGCTCTTCCAGCAGCCACAGCACGCGCTGGGAGCGGGAGTTGTTCAGGTGATGCACGGTGATCATGGCGCCGTCCTTGTAAAATGCGAGGCAATCACTCTAACACCCTCCACATTCCCGCTCCATGGCCGTCACGCCTCTCTACAAAGAATTCGCCGAGCAGTTGGCCACCTCGATCCGCGAGGGCGTGCTGCGCCCGGGCGAACGCATCGCCTCGGTGCGTATCGCCAGCCAGCAGCACAAGGTCAGCGTCACCACCGTGGTACGCGCCTATGAACTACTGGAAAGCCGCGGCATCATCGAAAGCCATCCGCAATCGGGTTACTTCGTGCGCGAGCCGGCCGAGGCGGCCGACAAGCCGGCAGCCCGCCCCAAGGCGAGCGCCCCCGACGATCACCCGGCCTGGCAGGAATCCACCGAGGTCGACGTCAGCCGGCTGGTGCTGGCCACGCTCAAGACCATCCAGCAGGATGGCACGGTGCCGCTGGGTTCGCCCTACCCCAATCCGGCACTGTTTCCCTCGCAGCGGCTGGCGCAGTACGCCGGCCGCATCGCCCGCAGCGCCAGCCAGTCCAGCGTGTTCGATGACCTGCCGCCGGGCCATCCCGAACTGCTGCGCCAGATTGCCCGCCGCTACCTGGAAAATGGCCTGAAGGTCGATCCCGACGAGATCGTCGTCACCGTCGGTGCCACCGAGGCCATCAACCTCTGCCTGCAGGCGGTGGCCCGTCCTGGCGACACCATCGCGGTGGAGACTCCCACCTTCTACGCCATGCTGCACGCCATCGAGCGCCTGGGCATGCGGGCCCTGGAAATCCCCACCGATGCGCAACGCGGCATCGACGTGGGTGCGCTGGAAGAACGGATGAAGACCCAGCCAGTGGCGGCCTGCATGGTCATGCCCAACTTCCAGAATCCGCTGGGTTTTCGCATGCCCGACAGCGAAAAGGAAAGACTGGTGCGCCTGGCCGCGCAAACCCGGATGCCGCTGATCGAGAACGCCGTCTACAGCGAACTCTATTACGGCAACGCCCATCCCAGCTCGCTGAAGAACTACGACCGCGAAGGCCTGGTGCTGCACTGCTCGTCCTTCTCCAAGAGCCTGACCTCGGCCTACCGCATCGGCTGGGCCATGCCGGGCCGCTACCGTGACCAGGTCGAAAAACTCAAGTTCCTCAACACCCTGGCCACGCCCGCCGCACCCCAGCGCGCCATCGCCGAATACCTGACCCAGGGCGGCTACGAGCGCCACCTGCGGCGGGTGCGACGCAGCTTCGCCCAGCAGCGCGAGCTGATGCGGCATTTCGTCTTGCGCTTCTTCCCGGCCGGCACGCGGGTGTCGGAACCGGAAGGCGGCTATGTGCTCTGGGTGGAATTGCCCGGGGGCGTGGATGCGATGGAGCTGTATCGGCGCAGCCTGGCGCTGGGCATCACGGTGGCGCCGGGACGCATCTTTGCGGCGACCAACCGCTACAGCCATTTCATCCGGCTCAACTACAGTTATCCGTGGTCGCGGGAGATCGAGCAGGCCCTGAAACTGGTGGGCAAGCTGGTGCAGGAACTGGCGGTGTGAGGGAGATGCACCGGGCGCCGGAGCGTCGGGCGCCGGAGCGTCGGGCGCCGGAGCGCCTTCGATACGGCGCAAATGCGCCTACTCAGTCCGAACGGTGACTGGGGATGTGAGGCAACACAAAGAGAACCGTTCGGACTGAGTAGGTGCGGAGCACCGTATCGAAGCCTGTCCTGATCTCGCCGGAGGGGCGCTCCGCAGGTCAAGCCTACTGCGGCGGCAACAGCAAGCTGACGCTGCCGGTACCATCCTCATTCATTTCCACGCCCACCACGCCGGCCTCTTCCAGTGCCGAGAGAAAGCGTCGCAGCGTGCTCATGCGCAGCTGCGTACGCTTGGACAGCCGCGCCAGCGACAGCGCGCCACCCGCCTTCTCCTCGGCGTCAAGCTGCAGGGTCTCGACGATCAGCAGCACCTCGGGCGGCACGCCCATCTGCTGCGCCCTGGCCTGCAGGGCGGCGTCCTCTGTCGCGGGTGTCTCGATGTCCATGAGCGGCTCCCCCATTCAGGCCGCCGCGCGCTGCACCGCCGAACGCGACAGCAAGACCGGAATCGACTTGGAGGTCGGCGTACGGGCCTGGTCGGCAAAGCTTTCCAGCGGCACCAGCGGATTGGTTTCCGGGTAGTAGCTGCCGATGCAGCCACGTGGAATGTCGTACTCCACCAGCAGGAAACCGTCGGCACGGCGCTCCACGCCATCATCCCAGACGCTGGTGATATCGACCCACTCGCCATCCTTCAGGCCCAGCATCTGCAAATCCTGCGGATGGATGAAGACCACCCGGCGCTGGCCGAACACGCCGCGATAACGGTCGTCCATGCCATAGATGGTGGTGTTGTACTGGTCGTGCGAACGCGTGGTCATCAGGGTCAGCAGCTTCTCGCCATGGATGGCGCGGGCGCGATGAATGGGCGTGTCCTTGGGGATGGCATGCACGATGAAGTTGGCCTTGCCGCTGCCGGTCTTCCAGACGCGCTCGCGCGAGGCCACGCCGAGGTGGAAGCCGCCCGGATGGGTGATGCGCTCGTTGTAGCCCTTGAAGGCGTCATACACCTTCTCGATGGCATCGCGGATGCGCGAATAATCTTCGGCGTACCACAGCCAGTCGATCTTGGGGCCGTTGTTGCGCGACTTCATGGTGGCTTCGGCCAGATGCGCCACGATGGCCGTCTCCGACATCAGGTGTTCCGAAGCTGGCTTGTTGATGCCATAGGAGACGTGCACCATGCTCATCGAATCTTCCACCGTCACGCCTTGCGGACCGGACTTCTGCACGTCGATCTCGGTACGGCCCATGGTCGGCAGGATCAGGGCATCTTTTCCGTGTACCAGATGGCTGCGGTTGAGCTTGGTGGTGATGTGGACCGTCAGGTTGCAGGAGCGCATGGCCTCGAAGGTACGCGGGGTGTCAGGCGTGGCCATGGCGAAGTTGCCGCCCAGGCCGATGAAGACCTTGGTGCGGCCCTCCAGCATGGCCATGACCGAACCGACAGTGTCATTGCCGTGATGACGCGGCGCCTTGAAGCCGAACACCTGTTCCAGGCGATCGAGGAAGGCTGGAGTGGGCTTTTCGTCGATGCCCACGGTGCGGTCGCCCTGCACGTTGGAGTGGCCACGCACCGGGCACAGGCCGGCGCCGGGGCGTCCGATGTTCCCGCGCAGCATCATCATGTTCGACAGCAGCTGGATCGTCGCCACCGCATGCTTGTGCTGGGTCAGTCCCATGCCCCAGGTGGCAATGACGGCCTTGCCCTTGACGTAGACCTGGGCCAGCTTCTCGATATCGTCGCGGGAGACCCCCGATTCGCCAATGATGTCGTCCCAGCTTTCGGCCGATGCTGCGCTTGATGACGCCCTTGATCAGCGCCAGGTCACCGCCCAGCGTGGGATGGATGAACATGGAGCTGATCCGGGTGCTGCCCATGGTCAGCATCTCGACCTTGCTCTGCGGATCGGCGAAGCGTTCCAGGCCACGTTCCTTGAGCGGATTGATGGCCACGATGGTGGCGCCGCGCTTGGACGCATGGCGCAGCTCGCCCATCATGCGCGGGTGATTGGTGGCCGGATTCTGGCCGAACAGCAACATGGTGTCGCACAGGTCGAAGTCATCCAGCAGCACGGTGCCCTTGCCGATGCCGACCGTGCCCGGCAAGCCCACGCTGGTGGGCTCGTGGCACATGTTGGAGCAATCGGGGAAATTGTTGGTGCCGTACTGGCGCACGAACAGCTGGAACAGGAAGGCCGCCTCGTTGCTGGCGCGACCGGAGACATAGAAGTCGGCCATGTCCGGATCGGGCAAGGCATTGAGATGACGGCCCATGAGCGCAAACGCATCGGCCCATTCGATCGGCTGGTACTTGTCGGAGGCGGCGTCGTAGACCATGGGATGGGTCAGGCGGCCATGCTCTTCGAGTTCGTAGTCGGACTGCTGCATCAGCTCGGCCACCGTGTGCTGGGCGAAGAACTCGGGTGTGACGCGCTTCTTGGTGGCCTCGGCGGCCACCGCCTTGACGCCGTTTTCGCAGAATTCGAAGGTGGAGGTGTGCTCGCGATCCGGCCAGGCGCAACCGGGGCAATCGAAGCCGTCAGGCTGGTTCTGCGACAACAGGGTACGGATGCCCTTGCCGTCGGCGACGTGTGCCTTGACCAGGTTCAGCGCGACATATTTCAGCGCGCCCCAGCCGCCTGCGGGTTGATTGTATTGCTCGATTCTTGGTTTGGAAGGCATGATATGCGGATCGGAAGACTACGGAATGGTTCCAGTATCTGAAGTCTAGGACACGTGAACGCAATCCGGTATGCACAGGAACGCATGCCGAAATCCAGTACAGTCTCTTTCAAGCAACTTGCGCAAATCCCCGCTTCGCCCACCGGGCTTTATCTGCAGTCCGTTTGCGCTCAATCATCCAGCGGCAGGGCCAGGGTTTCCTTGATCTCTTCCATCACCACATAGCTCTTGGACTGGGCTGCCCCCGGCAACTGCAGCAGGATGTCGCCCAGCAGCTTGCGGTATTCGGCCATGCCACGGATGCGCGCCTTGATGAGGTAGTCGAAGTCGCCCGAGACCAGGTGACATTCCTGTACCTCGGGAATGCGCAATACCTCGCGCCGGAACTGCTCGAACATGTTGCCTGACTTGTGATTCAAGGTGATTTCGACGAACACCAGCAGGGTCGCCCCCAGCGTCTCGGGATTGACGCGCGCGTAATAGCCGGTGATGACGCCGTCGCGCTCCATGCGGCGCACCCGTTCGATGCAGGGCGTGACTGACAGGCCGACCTGCTCGCCCAGCTCCTTCATGGAAATCCGCCCATCCTTTTGCAGCACCGCCAGGATGCGGTGATCGAGCTTGTCGAGGGTACGGATCGATTGCTGCTGGGTGCGCATGGGTTTTTCCCGTTTCTGGAATATTGACGTGAATTATTAATGAAACAAGCGATAAATACACGAACAAACACTACTTATTCGCCAATATCATAGCTGAATCTTCTAATCCAGCGGCGCCTGCCAGCGCCATCGAACAAACGGGGGTTCTGCCATGCGAGTGGTCATTCTTGGAAGCGGCGTCATCGGTGTCACCAGCGCCTGGTATCTGGCCCGCGCCGGCCACGACGTCACGGTACTGGACCGCCAGCCGGGTCCGGCGCTGGAAACCTCCTTCGGCAACGCCGGCCAGATCTCCCCGGGCTATGCCTCGCCCTGGGCCGCCCCTGGCATCCCCCTGAAGGCCCTGAAGTGGATGTTCCAGGAACATGCCCCGCTGGCCATCCGTCCCGACGGCACGCTGAACCAGTTGCGCTGGATGTGGCAGATGCTGCGCAACTGCAATGCCGACAGCTATGCGGTCAACAAGGAACGCATGGTACGCCTGGCCGAATACAGCCGCGACTGCCTGCGCGACCTGCGCGCCGACGTCGGCATCCCCTATGAAGGCCGCCAGCAAGGCACGCTGCAACTGTTCCGCACCCAGGAGCAACTGGATGGCGCGGCCAAGGACATCGCCGTGCTGCAGGAAGCCGGCGTCCCCTTCGAACTGCTCTCCCCGGAACAACTCGGTGGCGCCGAACCGGCGCTGCACAAGGTGCGCGGCAAGCTCAGCGGCGGCCTGCGCCTGCCCAATGACGAAACCGGCGACTGCCAGCTCTTCACCACCCGCCTGGCCAAGATGGCCGAGCAGATCGGTGTGAAGTTCCGCTACGACGTGGCCATCGATGCCCTTGCCATGGCTGGCGGCGAGATCGCCGGTGTGGTCTGTGGCCGCGAACTGGTGCAGGCCGACCGCTACGTGGTGGCGCTGGGCTCCTACTCGCCGCAATTGCTGCGCGACGTGCCGGGCGTACCGGCCATCCCGGTCTATCCGTTGAAGGGTTACTCGATCACCGTGCCCATCATCGACGCCAAGGCCGCCCCGGTCTCGACCATCCTCGACGAGACCTACAAGATCGCCGTGACCCGTTTCGACGACCGCATCCGCGTGGGTGGCATGGCCGAAATCGTCGGCTACGACACTGCCCTGAAGGCCAAGCGCCGCGCCACCCTGGAACTGGTGGTCAATGACCTGTTCCCGGGCGCCGGCAATACCGCCCAGGCCAGCTTCTGGACCGGCCTGCGCCCGATGACCCCGGACGGTACTCCGGTGGTGGGTGCCACGCCGGTGCCCAACCTCTACATCAACACTGGCCATGGCACGCTGGGCTGGACCATGTCCTGCGGCTCGGGCCAGTTGCTGGCCGACCTGATCTCCGGCCGCCGCCCCGCCATCGCCCACGAAGACCTGTCGGTGGCACGCTACATGGCTTCGTCGGGACGCGCCCAGGCACCGCGCCTGGCGGGTGCCTGATCTGGCGGCAACTGAAGTCTGTCTCTTCTGCATCCCTCGCAGAATGGTTGGCCGGAGCGATATGCTCCGGCCTTTTTTATGCGCGAGCGTGGTTTTCCACCGCCCTGGCATCGCCCAGCGCCGCCGGATGCGCCGACGGCACATGCCCGGTCATCTTCCTGAACATCGTCGAAAAGGCCGCCGGCCGCTCATAGCCCAGGTCATAGGCAATCACCGTGACCGCATGGCCCAGCGCCAGTCGCGAGATCGCATTGACGATACAGGCGCGCAGGCGCCACTGCTGGAAGCCCATACCCGTCTGCGCCAGGAATTTGCGGTTGAAGGTGCGCTCGCTCATGTGCAGGCGCTCAGCCCATTGTCCGGGCCGTGACTGGATCGAGGGTTCCATCATGAAGACGCGGCACAATGCGCCCAGCCTGTCGTCCTGCGGTAGCGGCACATGCACCGGAATCTCGCGGGCGCGGCCGATCTCTTCCAGCAACAGCCGCATCAGATATTCCTCCCGGCTGTGCGGTGCATAGCGGGGATCGATGCGGGTCGCCTCGATGAGCAACTCGCGCAGCAAGGGCCCGACCTCCAGTACCTGGCAGCTCGCCGCATTGCGCGGCACATGGTCGGGCTCCACGAAGGCGCTGCAGGTGGTCACCGGCAAGAGCATACGACTCTGGTGCTCGCGCCCCGACGGGATCCAGACCGCGTGCTGCGGCGGCACCACCCAGGCGCCGTCCTGCGTCACCACTTGCATCAATCCCCCCAGGCCGAACAGCAGCTGCGCGCGGCGATGGCTATGCCAGGCCTGCAGCGAACCGCCGGGATAGTCGGCACCCGCCACCACCACCGGTCGGGCGATGTCATCGACCTGGTGGATCGGCAGCTTGGACGGAAGAGTCGAGGTCTTGGGCATGGTCGGCATGGCCTGGCGTCGTGATGGCGTAGATTCGAACATTATTGACCATTGATCGAAAGTCAGTCAAAGGCCCTTTGCTCTACTGTGCTGGCTTTGATGAAGGCTCTCACGATGAATCCACCGATACTTTCCGGCATCCTGGTCGCGCTGATCTGGGGCATCCAGCCCGTGATTTCGCGCTATGGTTTCCAGCAGGGCCTCACCCCCTACGATGCCACCCTGGTGCGCTACCTCACCAGCGGGCTGCTGATCCTGCCCTACGCCTGCCAGCGCGGTCTGGCCGATGCCTGCGGCGTCGGCTGGCCGCGTGGACTGGTGTTGTTCCTGCTGTCGGGCCCCTTGTTCAGCCTGGTCCTGGTGGCCGGGGTCAACTATGCACCGGCCTCGCACGGCGCCTTGATCCATCCGGCATTGACACCGCTGTTCGGCATGGCGATCAGCCGCTTCGTGTTCGGCCAGCGCGAGCGGTTTTCACTGTGGGGCGTGCTGCTCCTGCTGGCGGGCCTGGTACTGGTCGGGTCCAACGCCATCCTCGCCAGCGGCGGCCTGGCCCCGGCCGGCGCGTGGCGCGGCGACCTGCTGTTCGTGCTGTCGGCGTTCATGTGGGCGTGGTACCTGGTGCTCAACCGCAGCTGGAAGATCGCCCCGCTGGACGCCGTGGCCCTGACCCAGGTGCTGTCGCTGGGCGCCATGCTGCTGGCACTCCCCTGGCTGGCTGCTCAGACCTTCGCCAAGCCGCTGCCGACCTTGCTGTTGCAGAGCGCCTATCACGGCGTGCTGGTCAGCATTGTCAGCGTGGCCTTGTTCAACTGGGTGGTGGCGCGATTGGGGGTCAAGGCCTTGATGCTCAATGCCCTCTCGCCGCTGTTCGGCGTGATCGCCTCGGCCTGGGTGTTGCAGGAGCCCCTGTCGACGTCGATGGTGGTCGGTGCCCTGGCCATCGTGGGTGGCCTGGCGGTGGGACTGCGCGGAACGGGTGCTAGCCCGCGCGGCGGAACGTGAGGTTGTAGCGGCACGCGCCGGTCAGCGCATGTTCGCCCTCGGCCAAGGGATCGATACCATGGAAGGCCAGCCGCGCCGGTCCGCCCCAGACCACCACGTCGCCGCTTTCCAGCCGCATGCGGCGCGGCTTGTCGCTGCGGGCCATGCCGCCGAAGAGGAAGGTAGCCGGCAAGCCCAGCGAGACCGAGACGATGGGCTGGGTCATGTCGGTCTCGTTGCGGTCCTGGTGCAAGGACATGCGCGCACCAGGTTCATAGCGATTGACCAGGCAGGCATCGGGGACGAAATTGGCAAACCCGGCCGCGTCCGCCGCGCGCGTGGCCAGCGCCAGGAAAGCCTCGGGCATCGGCGGCCAGTGCTGCCCGCTCAGGGGATCCATGGGCTGGTAGCGATAGCCGCGCCGGTCCGTGACCCAGCCGAGCTCGCCACAATTGCTCATGGCCACCGACATACGGAAACCGCCCGGCGTCTGCATGTGGCGCTGGGGCGATGCATCCAGCACCAGGGCGATCCCCTGCAGCAGGCGTGTTTGCTCCTGCTCGTCGACGAAGGCACGCAGCAGCAGCGCACCATCGACAATGGGCTCCACACTGGGCTCGCGGGCCAGGCCGGCGAAGAGGTCACCAGTCATGGGGCTGGCGCCCGATCTGGCGGGGCGGTGATGAACTGGCTGACCTCGTCCAGCGTGGGGGCCAGCAGACGCAGTGGGCGTGCCAGGCTCCCTACCAGCGAGGCATGCGAGGTATTGTCGAAATAGCGTTCCACCACCGGCACCTGTTGGGCCCGCAGCAAGCGCGCCAGGCCGGCCGTATTGCGCTCGGCCGAGACCAGCTTGTCCTGGTGTGAGGCGATCAGCAGCGCCGGTGGCGCACCGGCCTGGACATGCCGCACCGGCTGGGAATCGGGCGGCGAGTCCGGGGCAAAGAAGACCGGCTTGACGTCGGCATTGTCGATGGGCAGGAAGTCATAGGGACCGGCCAGCCCGATCCAGCCACGCAAGTCGGCGGGCGAGCTGCCGGCCTGGCGCAGCCAGCGCCCATCCAGGGCCAGCATGGCGGCGTTGTAGGCACCGGCACTGTGCCCCATGACGAAGACGCGCTGCGGGTCGCCCCCCAGGGCCCGCGCCGAGCGTAGCGTCCAGGCCACGGCCTGGGCGCAGTCCGTCAAGAAGTCGGGATAGCGGACTTCAGGATAGAGGCGGTAATCCGGCAACACGGCGATGAAACCGCGCGAACTCAAGGCTTCGCCGACGAAGGCGTAGTCCTTGCGGCTGCCTTCGTTCCAGCTGCCGCCGTAGAAAAACACCACCACCGGCAAGCCCCGCGCCACATCGGCGGGCGGCCTGGCGGGCCGGTAGATGTCCAGCTTCTGACGTGGGTTGTCGCTGCTGCCATAGGCCACTCCCTCGATCTTGACATAGGTGGACGAGGGCGTCACGGCATTGATGGCCGCCAGTGGCGAACAGGCCATCAGCCCACCGATGACCAGGGCGACGCCGGCCAGGGTGAGACCGGCCTTGCCAAGAACATGCATGCGCGACTCCAGCAATGAATGAAAAGCCATTGTAGCCGCGTGTGCGGCCGTCTTCAGTCGCGCTCCTGTTTGCCGGGCCGGCGGGCTTCCCGTTCCAGCAAGGCCGCCTTGCGCGCCACACCCCAGCGATAGCCGGAGGGCGAGCCATCCAGGCGCACGATGCGGTGACAGGGGATCAGCACGGCAATCTCGTTATGCGCGCAGGCATTGGCAACGGCACGCGCCGCCGTCGGCTGGCCCAACCGTGCCGCCAGTTCGGCGTAGCTCAGCGTCACCCCGGGTGGTACCGCGCGCAGCGCCTGCCACACCCGCTGCTGGAAGGCCGTGCCGCGTACATCCAGCGGCAGTGCAGCCGCCCGTGACGGATCTTCCAGCGCGGCCAGCACCTGGGCCAGCGTCTGTTCAAAGGCGTCATCGCCGGGCGCCAGTTCGGCCCGGGGAAAGCGGTCCTGCAATTGCCGCACCAGCACATCGGCATCCTCGCCCAGCGCCACGCTACAGATGCCACGCCCGGTGGCCGCCACCAGCACGGCGCCCAGCCAGCATTGCGCCACCGCGAAGCGGATCTGCTCGCCCGGCCCGCCCTCGCGGTAGACGCCCGGTTTCATGCCCAGTTGCGCGGTACTGCTGGCATAGAAGCCCCCGCTGGAATTGAAGCCGGCGTCGTACATGGCGGTGGTGACGCTGTGACTGCCGGCCAGTTGCTCACGCAGGCGCCCCGCGCGGTGCGCCTCGGCATAGGCCCGGGGCGTGAGTCCGGTATGCCGCTTGAACAGACGGTGGAAATGGTAGCGGCTCAGGCCCACGGCCAGGGCCAGTTCCTCGGTCCCGGGCAACTGCGCGGCCTGCTCGATCAGGCGGCAGGCCTGCGCCACTGCCTGCGCCTGGCGCTGCGCCAAAGGGGGCTGGTCGGGCTTGCAGCGCTTGCAGGGGCGAAATCCGGCCGCCTCGGCATCGGCGCAACTGTCATGGAAGGCCACGTTCTTGCGTAGCGGCGTGCGCGCACCGCACGAAGGCCGGCAATAGACGCCGGTAGTACGCACCGAATACCAGAACCGGCCGTCGGCGCTGCCATCGCGATGCTGCACGGCGCGCCAGCGCGCATCGTCGCCGGCCATGGCTGGCAAGACTGGCGTCGCGGGGGCTTGGGATCTGGATGTCATGGTCGGCATGATGCACTCCTGGGATGGCAATGTCCCGATTCTAGGAGCCTCGCACAAGTGCCGCACTCCGGCGCTTGCTTTTGAATTCGTCCTGCCGCCCTGCCCGTTTGGCGCCTCTCGCTTATTGCGAGAAACGGATGCGCTGGCGCGACTTGACCGGCTGCATCACGTGTTCCAGCGGCAATTCATGGGATTGCTTGACCTTCTTCAAGGTGATGTTGGACTTGACGTTGGTCACGCCGGGCAGGCGCAGCAGGCGCGTCATCATGAACTCGGAAAAGCTCGCCAGGTCGGGGGCGACCACGCGCAGGATATAATCGGCCTCGCCCGTGATGGAAAAACATTCCGTCACCTCCGGCATGGTCTCCACCGACTTCTCGAACAGTTCGCCCCGGGTCTCGCCCTGGCGGTCCAGCGTCACGGTGGTGAAGGCGGTCACGCCCAGGCCGACCACGGCCGGGTCCAGCACGGCGGTATAGCGTTCGATGACGTGGGCCTCTTCCAGCCGCTGCACGCGGCGGCTGATCTGCGAGGTGGACAGGTGTACCTTCTGTCCCAGCGCACTATTGGTGATATGGCCGTCACGCTGCAACTCGGTCAGCAGGGCCAGGTCATAGCGGTCCACATTGATGATGCTCATTTATCTCTCCAATTTGCTTATTTAAGAATTATTTGTGCATAATAACCGGGTTAACGCGCAAATAACAATCACAAATTGCGGTCCTGACGCAATAAACTCCCTGCATGGCCGAATCCCGGCCGACCACATGACAAGGAGACACACCATGGGCCACGCAGACACCCACCTGAGCTCGGCTGGCAGCCGCGACCTGTTCGACAATCCCATGGGGACCGACGGTTTCGAGTTCGTCGAATACACCGCCGCCGACCCCACCGCCATTGCCAGCGTGCTGGAACTGATGGGCTTCACCGCCGTGGCGCGCCACCGTTCCAAGAACGTCACCCTGTATCGCCAGGGCCAGGTCAATTTCATCCTCAATGCCGAGCCCGACAGCACCGCGTCGGCCTTTGCCAAGGTACATGGTGCCTCGGTCAATGCCATGGCCTTCCGCGTCAAGGATGCCGCCCAGGTCTACAGGCGCGCGCTGGAACTGGGTGCCGAGGGTGTCGAAGCCAAGCTGGGGCCGATGGAGCTGAACATCCCCGCCATCCGCGGCATTGGTGGCTCCCTGCTCTATCTGGTGGACCGCTACGGCGACCATGGTTCGATCTATGACGTCGATTTCCAGTTCTATCCGGGTGTGGAGCGCCATCCGAAGGGCGTGGGCCTGACCTATATCGACCACCTGACCCACAACGTGGTGCGTGGCGCCATGGATACCTGGTCCTCGTTCTATACCCGCCTGTTCAATTTCCGCGAGATCAAGTATTTCGACATCGAAGGCAAGGTCACCGGCCTGCGCTCGCGCGCCATGACCAGCCCGTGCGGCAAGATCCGCATTCCCATCAACGAAAGTGCCGACGACAAGTCGCAGATCGAGGAATTCATCAAGCAGTACAACGGCGAGGGCATCCAGCATATCGCCCTGGGCACAGACGACATCTACCAGACCGTGCGCGCCCTGCAGGCGCGCGGGGTACCGCTGCAGGACACCATCGCCACCTACTACGACCTGGTGGAGCGTCGCGTCCCCGGCCATGGCGAAGACCTGGACGCCCTGCGCACGCTGAAGATCCTCATCGATGGCGCACCGACCGCCGGCCAGGGCCTGCTGCTGCAGATCTTTACCCAGAACCTGATCGGTCCGGTGTTCTATGAAATCATCCAGCGCAAGGGCAATGACGGCTTCGGCGAAGGGAATTTCAAAGCCCTGTTCGAATCGATCGAGCTGGACCAGATGCGCCGTGGCGTGATCTAAGTGACTGATCTGGCGGGATTTTCCTTCCCGCCTGAAGGAAAAAACAAGGCGGAGGCTCCCTGACGGGGGCTTCCGCTTTTTCTTGTCATGCGATATCGGGCTCAAGCTTTGCGGGAAACTGCCGTAACTCTTTGCAAGACAAATCCGAATCATTTGCGCCCCACTCGGGGCTGGAGTTCGCATGACAGTCGCATACGACCTGGACCTCCCCGCCACCACCGCCACCGACAGGCTCGACAGCGATTCGGCCGAACTGGTTGCGGAGCTGAGCAGCCGCATCCTGGTGCTGCAACAGCAGGCGCAGTCGCTGGGCCGCTTCCCGGGCAACAAGGATGGCAAGCAGCAACGCAATCTGCTGCAACAGCAGATCCGCGCGCTCTACCAGCAATTGTTCATGCTGGAACAGCAGGACGCCCGCCAGCGCATGCGTGGCGAGAACTACCTGGGCATGGCCCTGTCGATGGCCGCCCAGGCCGCCCACCAGCATGCCGATGGCGGCACGCTGGCGACAATTGGCTGACCCCTACTTCCCTGCCCTGGTCCTGGCTTCCGCGTAGCGCAGCCGCGAGAAGCTGACCAGGCAAGCCGCCCCGGCCAGCGCCGCCGCGCACCACAGCACCAGTCCATAGGGTGCGGCAAACAATTCCAGCATCATCGCCACCACCGACGCACCCACGGTCTGCCCGGTCAGTCGTGCCGTGCCCAGCATGCCGCTGGCGCCACCGGTACGCTCGCGTGGCGCAGCGCTGATCAGGGTACGGTTATTGGGCGACTGGAACAGTCCGAAACCCAGACCGCAGACCGCGAACATGGCCGCGATCACACCGTCCGGCGTGGCCGGCGTCACCGCCAGCAAGGACAACAATCCCAGACACATGATGCCCAGGCCGATGCCGCCCAGCAGGCCGGCGGAGAGGCGGTCCGACAGCTTGCCGGCGACTACGCCGGTGAGCGCCACTGCAATGGGCCAGGCCGTCAGCAGCAGGCCGGCACGGGCGGTTCCCATGCCCAGGTAGTTCTGCAGCATGAAGGGCAGCATCACGAACACCGACATCTGCGCCGCGAAGGAGCAGAACGAGGTCCCGATCGACAGTGCAAAGAGCGGAATCCGCAGCAGGTCCAGCGGCAGCATGGGTGCGCTGTGGGATTGCCATTTCAGCAGCAGCATCAGGCACAGCGCCGTCAGCAAGGCGCAGCCCGCTACCACCCAGCCCCCTTGCAGGTGGCCGATGGCATCGACGGTATAGAGCAGCAAGCCGATGAAGCCCATGCACAGCAAGGCGCTCTGGCGGTCGAACTTGCGTGCCGAGAGCGGATTGACCGGCAGCGCCTTCCAGCCGATCACCAGCGACAGCAGGCCCAGCGGGATATTGATCAGGAACAGCCAGTGCCACGACGCCAGGTGCAGGATGACGCCGGCCACGGTCGGTCCCAGGGCATTGGCGGTGCCGGCCACCAGGGCGTTGTAGCCGATGGCCCGGCCCAGCAGCCGGGTGGGATAGATGAAGCGGATCAGGGCGGTATTGACACTGAGGATGCCGGCCGCCCCCAGCCCCTGCAGCACACGCGCCAGGCTCAGTTGCAGCATGTCGCCACTGACGGCGCAGGCCAGCGAAGACAGGGTAAAGAGCAGCAAGCCGCCCAGATAGACCCGGCGATAGCCGACCACCTCGCCCAAGGACGCCAGCGGCAGCAGGCACACCGCCATGGCGATCTGGTAGCTGTTGATGATCCAGATGGCATCGGCGCCGCTGGCCTTGAAGTCGGCGGCAATGGCCGGCAGGGCCAGGTTGGCGATGGAGCCGTCCAGTACGGCGATGGAAACGGCCAGCACCACGGTGGCGATGGCGAGGAAACGCTGCCTGGCGGGCAGGCCATCGGCGTCATGCTGGGCGCCGCTGCGGGTGTGTACTTGCACTGTCTGCTTTCAAAGCTGGGGAATCGCAAAGGGCGCCGGGGCGCCCAAATGAGGCCGCTATGCTATCACCGCCCCGCCACCTGCATGCGATAGACCTCACGCGCCGTGCCGCCAAAGAGCGCTGCGCGCTCCTGCCCGGACAAGGCCACGGTCAGCCGCTTGAAGGCATTCCACAGGCTGACATAGCCGAACATGCCCTTGTCCACCGGGAAATTGCTTTCGAACATGCAGCGCTGCGGACCGAACAGGTCGATACAGGTCTCGATATAGGGTCGCCAGGCCTGCGCCAGCTGGATCGAATCCGGCGGTGCCGCCTGCCGATGGAAATCCCAGCCGCCCACCGCCATGCCCAGCCCGCCCAGCTTGAGCCAGACATTGGGCAAGGCAGCGATGGCCTGCATGCCGCGTTCCCACTCGCGCCGCGCCGCCTCGCGCTGGCCGGCGTACGGGCCGGCACCCAGCGGGCCGCCGCAGTGATCGAGGACCAGGCGGGTCTCCGGGCAAGCCTGTGCCAGCGCCAGCACTTCATCCAGCTGGGTGTGATAGGCCCAGACATCCAGCGACAGGTCGTAGCGGGCCAGCAGGCGTGCGCCTGCGCGGAAGTTCTCCTGGCCCAGCAGGCCCGGGGGTGGCGGTTGCGGATTGCTACGGATGGCCGCGTCGGCATGCCAGGCGGTAGTATTGCGGATGCCGCGCAGGCGGCCGTTGCCGGCCTGCTCCAAGGCTTCCAGCACGGCTTGCACCTCGGCGCCCAGCATCAGGTCGGCAAAGCCGACGATGGCTGCGCAGGCCCGCACCGGGCCATACAATCCGCTGGCCGATTGCGCCGCCACGCCATTGGCGAACTCCACCTCGCCCACCGGCTTCATGGCCAGTGGCCCCTCTTCCCGGTACATCGAGCGACATTGCACGAAGACCGTGTCGGTGATGCGATGGCCGCTGGAGAGGTCGGCCATCCACTGCTCGAACAGGTAGCGACCACCGGGACGATCCCAGAGGTGATGATGGGCGTCGACGATGGGCAGGTCCGGCTCCAGCACCGCTTCCTGCGTCAGCGCCAGCCAGTCCGGGCGAACCTGCAGGTGCGGTGACGCAGCGGCATCAGCCATGGCGCGGCCCGGCCGGGCCAGGCTGTTCGCAGCCCAGTCGTTTCAGCGCAGCATCGATCCAGCTACGATCGCTGCCGCCGTTCTGGATGGCGGCCATCTGCGCCACCTCGGCATCATTCTTCGCCTTGGCGGCGGCATAGACGGTGGCGATGTCGTCATAGGCCACGCACAGCAGGCCGTCGTTGTCACCCACCACCAGATCGCCCGGGGCGATCACCATGCCGTCGATGGCGATGGGCACGTTGATCTCGCCGGGGCCATCCTTGTAGGGGCCACGATGCGTCACGCCGGCGGCGAATACCGGGAAGCTGCCGGCCTGGATGGCATCCAGGTCGCGCACCGCACCGTGGATGACGATGCCGCCCAGGCCGCGCCGGATGGCATGCGCCACCATCAGCTCGCCGATGATGGCATTCGACAGGTCACCGCCGGCATCGACCACCACGATATCGCCGGGCTCGGCCAGGTCCAGCGCCTTGTGGACCATCAGGTTATCCCCCGGGCGCGATTTCACCGTGATGGCCGCACCGGCCAGCTTGCCGCCTCGGTGCAGCGGGCGCAGGCGCGCCCCACCCGCGCTCATGCGCGCCATCGAATCGCTGATGTTGGCCACCGGGATGGCGGCGAAGTGCTTGACATCCTGTTCGCTCACCTTGCGGGTGCGTTCAAGAATGCGAAATCCTGCAGACATGGGGTTCTCCTTGCAACGTGAATCGGGATCGAGATCGGTAAAAGTTCAGCGCAGCGTCGCGCAGAAACGCTGGACGCGCAGGCAAGCCTCGCGCAGGCGGTCGGTCGAATCGGCATAGGACAGGCGGAAGTTCGGCCCCTGCCCGAAGGCGCTGCCATGCACCAGGGCCACGCCCTCGGCCTGCAACAGGGCCGAGACGAAATCCTCGTCGCTGCCGATGACCTGGCCGTCTTCGGTACGCTTGCCGATCAGGCGTTCGCACGAAGGGAAGACATAGAAGGCGCCTTCCGGCACCGGGCAATCCACACCCTCGGCCTGGTTCAGCAGCGACACCACCAGGTCGCGGCGGCCCTGGAACACCTTGCGGCTCTCATGGATGTAATCCTGCGGACCGTTCAGGGCTTCCAGTGCGGCCCATTGCGAGACCGAGCTGGCGCCCGAGGTCAACTGGCCCTGGATCTTTTCCATGGCCTTCACCAGCGGCAGCGGACCGGCCGCATAGCCGATGCGCCAGCCGGTCATGGCATAGGCCTTGGAGACGCCGTTCATGGTCAGGGTGCGCTCGTAGAGTTCGGGCGCGATCTGGGCCGGGGTGGTGAATTCGAAGTCGCCGTAGGTCAGGTGTTCGTAGATGTCGTCGGAGAGGATCCAGACATGCGGATGGCGCTTGAGCACCTCGGCCAGCGCGCAGATCTCGGCGCGGCTGTAGGCGGCGCCGCTGGGGTTGCAGGGCGAGTTGAACATCAGCCACTTGGTGCGCGGGGTGATGGCAGCCTCCAGCGCTTCCGGGCGCAGCTTGTAGCCGGCTTCGCGGGTGGTCTTGGCATACACCACGTGGCCGCCGCACAGGGCCACCAGTTCGGGATAGGACACCCAGTAAGGAGCCGGCACGATCACCTCGTCGCCGGCATTGATGGTGGCCATCAGGGCGTTGGCGATGACCTGCTTGCCACCATTGGAGACGATGGTCTGGGCCACGCTGTAGTCGAGCTGGTTCTCGCGCTTGAACTTGGCCACCACGGCCTCACGCAACTCGGTGATGCCGGCCACGGCGGTGTAGCGGGTCTCGCCACGGGCGATGGCGGCGTAGGCGGCCTGCTTGATGTTGTCGGGGGTATCGAAGTCGGGCTGGCCCGAGCTCAGGGCGATCACGTTGCGGCCCTGGGCCGCCAGTTCGCGCGCCTTCTGGGTGACGGCGATGGTGGCCGAAGCCTTGATGCGGGAGAGTGAATCGGAAATGAATGCCATGGTGGTCTCGTCTTGGAAATCCAGGAAGTCTTGGGGAATTGTTGCGTTCAGGCGTGGCGGATGTCGGCCACGAACTTGCGGGCGCGCTCATGCTGCGGCCGCTCGAAGAAGTCCTGTGGCGTGGCGCGCTCCAGCACCTGGCCATCGGCCATGAAGATGAGGCGGTCGGCCACTTCGCGGGCAAAGCCCATCTCGTGGGTGACGCACACCATGGTCATGCCCTCGGCGGCCAGCTGCTTCATCACCTGCAGCACCTCGCCGACCATCTCCGGATCGAGTGCCGAGGTGGGTTCGTCGAACAGCATCACCGGCGGCTTCATGGCCAGCGCGCGGGCGATGGCCACACGCTGCTGCTGGCCGCCCGACAACTGGCCGGGATAGGACTGCGCCTTGTTGGCCAGGCCCACCTTCTCCAGCAGGGCCATGGCATTGTCGCGGGCCTCTTTCTCGGAGCGCTTGAGCACGCGCAGGGTGGCCAGCATCACATTGCGTTCCACGCTCATGTGCGGAAACAGGTTGAAGGACTGGAACACGAAGCCGATACGGCTGCGCAGCGTGTTGAGATCGACGCCGTTGCCGTGTACGTCCTTGCCATCCACGTAGATCTGGCCATCATTGATGGGTTCGAGCCGGTTGATGGTGCGAATCAGGGTCGACTTGCCCGAGCCCGACGGGCCACAGACGATGACCACCTCGCCGCGCTTGATTTCCTCGTTGACACCGCGCAGGGCGTGGTAGTCGCCATACCACTTGTTCACATTGTTGAATCGGATCATCAGAGGCTCCTGAATTGACGTTTATGCTTGATGCGGCGCTCGGCCAGCCCCACCAGCGAGCTGAGCACGTAGCACAGCACGAAGTAGGTCATGGCCAGCAGGAAGTACACCTGGAAGGGCTTGGTCAGCAGTTGCGCATTGACCTGGTAGGCCGCATAGGTGAGTTCGTTGACGCTGATGATGTAGGCCAGCGAGGTGTTCTTGATCAGCGAGATCAGCTGGTTGAGGATGCTGGGAATCATGTTGAACAGCGCCTGCGGCAGCACCACCTCGCGCAGCGTGGTGAAGTAGCTCATGCCCAGCGAGCGCGAGGCCTCGACCTGTCCCTGCGGGATGGCCTGGATGCCGGCCTTGATGACCTCGCCCAGGAAGGCGGTCTCATAGGCCACCAGCGCACAGATCACCGTGGTCGTGCCGGAGATCGATTTGCCGGTCAGCAGCGGCACGATGAAGTAAGCCCAGAAGATCAGCATCAGCACCGGCAAGCCACGCAAGGTATGCACGATGGCGCCGGCCGGCCAGGCCACCCAGCGCAGGGTGCTGGTGCGGGCGATGCCGAAGAGCACCGCCAGGGGAAAGGCGCAGACCAGTCCCGTGACCGCCAGGATCAGGGTCAGGGCAAGGCCGCCCAGCGGACCATGCGGGAATTCGCCGATCAGCAGCTGCAGGCCGTAGGTATGGAGGATGCCGAGGATATCGAGGATAGTGTGCATGTCAGCGCCCCTTCACGTTCAGATGGCGGCCGTTGTACCAGGCGCCCGCGGCCATGATCGACCACGACATCAGCAGGTAGAAAGCCGACGCCAGGGCGAAGGTCTCGAAGGTGCGGTAGGTTTCGTTTTCGATCTGGCGGCTGGCGTAGGTCATCTCGGCCACGCCGATGGCCATGGCCAGGCTGGTGGACTTGAACAGCGACAAAGACTGGTTCACCAGCGGCGGTATCGAGATGCGGATGGCCTGCGGCAAGAGCACGTCGCGCATCGATTGCAGGTAGGACAGGCCCAGCGCCCGTGCCGCCTCCATCTGCGTGGCCGCCACCGAGCGCATGCCGCTGCGCAGGTCTTCGGACATGTAGGCGGCACTGTTGAGCGACAAGGCGATCAGGGCAAAGATGAATTCGCCGTTATGGTCGTTGATGAAACCGGTGATGGCGGCCGGCAACAGCTCGGGAATGCCGAAGTACCAGACGAAGATCTGTACCAGCCCCGGCACGTTGCGGTGGTAGTTCACATAGGCGGCGATGAGCCACTCCAGCGGTGGCAGCGCCATCGCGCGCAGGGCCACCAGCACCACGGCCAGGAGGAAGGCGCAGACCCAGGCGGCGAGGAAGAGCCCCAGCGAGGTGAAGGCGCCGCCGATGAGCCAGTCCAGGTACTGGCCGTGCAGCACCGCGCCAAAATCGAGATTGAGCATGTAATCGCTTCCTTGCTAAGAGAGCCTGGCGCACATGCGCATGCGCAGCGCCAGGCGAAGGGCAAGCCGGTCCCGCACGCACCGGCGTGGCCGGTGCGCGTGATGCGTGATCATTGCGGCGGAAAAGAAAGGCTTACTGGAAGGCGGAGATCGGCGTGAGCTTCTTCTCGCGCGGGATGTTGAACTTGGTATTGGGACCGAACCACTTGGTCCACAGGGCATCGGTCTCGCCGCTCTTCTCCAGCTTTTCCAGGGCGTCGTTGACGGCCGCCAGCAGGGCCGGCTCGTCCTTCTTCACGCCCATGGCGGTGGGTTCCCAGGCCAGTTCGCCGTTGAGGAACTTGTACTTGCCTTCGGATTCGTTGACGAAGCGGATGCCAGAGGGCTGCGACAGGGCCAGACCCTGCACCTTGTTCTGGGCCAGTGCCAGGAAAGCGGCCGGCGTATCCTGGAAGGTCAGGATGGTGGCCTTGGGCAGGACGCGACGGGCATACAGCTCGGGCGTGGACCCCTTGTTGGCGCTGATGCGCTTCTCGGCCAGGTCCTCGATCTTGTTGAAGCCGCCATTGCTATGGGCGATCAGCTTGATCGGCGTCTGGTAGTGCGCGGCGGTGAAATCGATCTGCTGGGCGCGCTCCTTGGTATAGCCCAGCGCAGCCACCACCAGGTCGACACGGCCCAGCGTCAGCTCCGGAATGCGCGCCTCCACCGAGACCCCCTTGTGCTCCAGCTTCACACCCAACTGCTTGGCCACCGCACCGCACATGTCGACATCGAAGCCCACCACCTGGCGGGTAGCCGGGTCAGGAAAGCCCAGTGGTTCACTGCTGGTCAGCGTGGCACACACCAGGGTGCCGCGTGCCTTGATATCGGCCAGCCGGTCGGCATGCGCCGCCGTCGAAAACACCAGCGAAACGGCCGCAGCCGCGATGGCCATACAGGTCTTGTCAAAGCGCCCCAAAGTCATTTTCTATCCTTTCCCAGGTTGAACAACGAACATAGCGTTAATAAATCATAATTGCATTATGATTTTTAAACAAGCACAATTTACCCTTATTTTTCAGTCACTTAGCGCATGCATCGCGGCGGTGCAAAAAACCCTGCCAGCGGCAGCCAGGCTCCCGGACGAGGTGCAGGAGTACCGTGCCGACGGTATTTTTTGGTGCGCCGCGCCAATTGAAAAAGGTGATAACCTCGCCCCATTCCGAAATTCGAAATCGATTTATGAAAAAAGAGAATGAGCCCGACAAGAAAGAAAAGGATGCGGCGCCCGACCGCACCGTGCTCGGTGCCGAACGCAGCCTGGCGATCCTGAGTGCCTTCATCGATGCGCCCGAGCCGTTCGGCCTGACCGAGCTGGAAGCACGTACGGGGCTGTTCAAGAGCGTGATCCACCGCTACATGATGTCATTCATCAAGGCTGGATACGTAGTACAACGTGCTGACAATTCCTACCAGCTGGGGCCGCGCGCCTTCCAGCTGGGCAAGGCCTTCGAGGCCAGGTTCGACTATGCCGATTTCATCGTGCCCACACTGGAGAAGCTGGTGCGCGCGACAGGAGAAAGCACCGCCTTCTATATCCGCCAGCAGGAGCAGCGGCTGTGCCTGTATGCCGCCGAGACCCCGGCCTCGGTGAAGGCGACCGTCAAGGCGGGCAGTCTTTTTCCCATCGACCAGACCTCCAGCGCGCAGGTACTGCGTTTCTTCTCCGTGCCCGGCAATGCGGCCCGTTCGCGGGGACGTTATGTCTGTATTTCGGTGGGGATCAACAATCCGCTCTCCTCGTCCATGTCGGCCCCGGTGTTCGGTCCCGGCAACGTCCTGGTGGGTGCCCTGACCATTTTCGGCCTGACGCTGCGCTTCGATCCGGCGGCCAGCGAAGCCATGCGGGCGACCCTGCTGCAGATGGCGCAGGAGCTGTCGGTGCGGCTGGGGGCGTCACCCCAGATCTATCACGCACCGTGTGCCGAGATCTTCGACGAGGCGGCGGCGCAAGCTGAACAGGCCGCCCAGGCAGCGCCAGTGATCGCCGGCGACGGATGAAAAAAAACGATGCCTCGGCATCGTTTCTCCCTGGGCGCCCCGGCCAGGCCTAGCGCAGCTTGGCGATCGGCGTGAGCTTCTTGTCGCGGGGAATGTTGAACTTGGTCTTGGGGCCGAACCACTTGCTCCAGATGGCATCGAGTTCTCCCTCTTTTTCCAGCGCCGACAAGGCCTGGTTGACGGCTGCCAACAGCTTGTGTTCGCCCTTCTTCACCCCCAGCGCAGTCGGCTCCCAGGCCAGCGCCCCCTCGACGAAGCGGAAGCGCCCGGCCGACTCCGTGACGAAGCGGATACCCGAGGGCATCGAGATGGCCAGGCCATCCACCTTGCCCTGGGCCAATGCCAGGAAGGCTTGCGGCGTATCGGTGAAGGTTTGCACGGTGGCCTTGGGCAGGACACGATGCACGGATTCTTCGGGGGTCGAATTGCGGTTGGCACTGATGCGCTTGTCGGCCAGGTCGGTGACCATGTTCAGACCCGAATCGGACTGCACCACGATCTTGATCGGATTCTGGTAGTGCGAGGCGGTGAAGTCGATCAGCCGCGCACGCTCGCGGGTATAGCCCAGCGCCGCCGAGACCAGGTCGGCCTCGCCTTGTGCCAGCATGGGGATGCGCGCCTCCACGGTCACGCTCTTCTGCTCCATCTCCACACCCAGCTTGCGTGCCACGGCAGCGCAGATGTCGACATCGAAACCGACCACCTGACGCGTCTGTGGATCAGGAAAGCCCAGCGGCTCGTTGTTGGCCAGGGTGGCGCAGACCAGCGTACCACGCGCCTTGATATCGGCCAGCCGGTCGGCATGGGCCAGGTTGGCAATACAGAGCATGCACGACAACAGGGCGCCCCCTGCACCGATCTTCCCGATTCTCTGGATGTTCTGTGAAATCTTTTTCATGCGTCTCCTCGTCGAATGTCGAGGATAGCCCGAAACAAAGGCGGATGTCACTTACCGTTAACAATCCTCACTCTGCTGCCCGTCCAGCGGCATAAAAAAAGCGCATCCGCAGATGCGCTTTCCCTATGGCACGATATGCCCCGCAAGTCAGCCGGGGTCAGCCATGCCCCAGATAGGCCTTGCGCACATCGCTATTGGCCAGCAGGTTGGCCCCGGTATCGGACATGACCACATGACCGTTCTCCAGCACATAGCCGCGATCAGCCACGCCGAGTGCCTTGTTGGCATTCTGCTCGACCAGGAACACCGTCACGCCGCTTTGACGGATGGTGCGGATGATCTCGAAGATCTGCGCAATCACCAGCGGCGCCAGGCCCAGGGTGGGTTCGTCCAGCAGCAACAGGCGCGGCTTGCTCATCAGCGCACGGCCGATGGCCAGCATCTGCTGCTCACCGCCGGACATGGTGCCGGCGCGCTGGGCAGCGCGTTCCTTCAGGCGCGGGAACAGGCCGAAGACGTACTCGATGCCCTGCTCGATGGCCTCGTTGGTGGCGAAGAAAGCGCCCATCTTGAGATTCTCCAGCACGGTCAGGCTGGGGAAGACACGACGGCCTTCCGGCGAGATGGCCAGGCCGCGACGCATGATCTCGTGGGTAGGCAGGCTGGTGATGTCCTGGCCCTCGAAGATCACGCGGCCGCTGGAGGCGCGCGGACGACCGCACAGCGTCATCAGCAGCGTGGTCTTGCCAGCACCGTTGGCGCCGATCAGGGTGACGATCTCCCCCTTCTCCACGTTCAGCGACACGCCGTGCAGGGCCTCGATGGCACCGTAATGGGTATGCACCTTATCAAACTGCAACATCATTCTTCTCCCAGGTAAGCCTTGATCACGCGCTCGTCACTGCGCACCTGTTCCGGCGTGCCGGTGACGATGGGCTTGCCGTGCTCCATGACCAGGATGCGGTCGGAGATGCCCATGATGAGGCTCATGTCGTGTTCGATCAGCAGCACGGCCACGCCATGCTCGCGCCGCAGGCGGTCGATCAGCTGCGCCAGCTCCTGCTTCTCGTGCGGATTGAGGCCGGCCGCCGGTTCATCCAGCAGCAGCAGGCGCGGCTTGGTGATCATGCAGCGGGCGATTTCGACCCGGCGCTGCAGGCCGTAGGAGAGCGTGCCAGCCTCGCGGTTGGCCAGCGCGGTCAGGCCCAGCTGGTCCAGCCAGTAGGCGGCGCGTTGCAGTGCTTCCTGCTCGGAACGGCGATAGGCCGGGGTCTTCAGCAGGCCCCACAACAGGTTGGTGTTGACTTGGTGGTGTTGCGCCACCAGCAGGTTTTCCACCACCGTCATGGACTTGAACAGGCGGATGTTCTGGAAGGTCCGCACCAGGCCCTGCTGCGCCACCTGGTGGCTGGGCTGGCGGGCAATGGAGACGCCGTCCAGCGCGATCTCGCCCGAGGTCGGCTGGTAGAAGCCGCTGATGCAGTTGAAGACGGTGGTCTTGCCGGCGCCATTGGGGCCGATGATGGCGAAGACCTCCCGCTCCTTGACCGACAGCGACACGCCATCCACAGCCAGCAGGCCGCCAAAGCGCATCGACAGGCTGGAGACGTCCAGCATGGTTTTCAGGGATTGGTTCATTGCGGCAGCTCCACATGCGGACGGGTGGCAGGCAGCAATCCTTGCGGACGCCACATCATCATCAGCACCATCACCAGGCCGAAGATCAGCATGCGGTACTCGGCAAAGCTGCGCGCCAGTTCCGGCAGCACGGTCAAGAGGATGGCGGCCAGGATCACGCCCAGCTGCGAGCCCATGCCACCCAGCACGACAATGGCCAGGATCAGCGCGGATTCGATGAAGGTGAAGGATTCCGGTGTCACCAGGCCCTGGCGGGCGGCGAAGAAGGAACCCGCCAGGCCGGCGAAGGCGGCACCCAGGGTGAAGGCCGAGAGCTTGACCTTGGTCGGGTTGATGCCCAGCGAACGGCAGGCGATCTCGTCTTCGCGCAGCGCTTCCCAGGCACGGCCCATGGGCATGCGCAAGAGGCGGCTGGTGACGAAGTAGGTGAACAGCACCATCAGCAAGGCCAGGAAGTACAGGAAGATCACCATGTGGCCACCCTGGTAGGTCAGGCCAAACACCTGGTGGAAGGTGGTACCGCCTTCGGTGAGCGGATTGCGTGCCATCACCAGGCCGAACACGCTGGGCTTGGGGATGCCGGAGACGCCATCCGGGCCGCCGGTGAGGCTGGTCATGTTGTTGAGCAGCAGGCGGATGATCTCGCCGAAACCCAGGGTCACGATGGCCAGGTAGTCACCGCGCAGGCGCAGCACCGGGAAGCCCAGCAGGAAGCCGAACAGCGCCGAGGCGGCGGCCGCCAGCGGCACGCACTCCCAGAACGACAGGCCGAAGTACTGGTTCAGCAGCGCATAGGTATAGGCCCCCACGGCGTAGAAGCCCACATAGCCCAGGTCCAGCAGGCCGGCGAAGCCGACCACGATGTTCAGGCCCAGGCCCAGCACCACGTAGATCAGGGCCAGGGTCATCACGTCCACATAGCCGCGCGAACCGAAGAAGGGCCACACCAGCGCCACCACCAACAGGATCAGCACGACCACGCGTTGCTGACCGGCCTGCAGGCGCGGCAAGGCCGGCAACTTGATGGCGGCACTGCTGCGCGACAGCGCAGGCTTGGCCAACTGGAACAGGAACACGGCGATCACCGCCACCAGCACCGGCGTCCAGTGGGTGTTGAGCACCACGCGGTAGCCTTCCAGCTGCAGCTGCATGCCCAGCAGGGGGATGGTCAATATGGCGGTCACCAGCGCCGCCGCCACGGCATTCTTGAAAGTCTCAGGCATCACGCCTCCTTGAATAATTCGTTGTCCGTCAGGCGCTGCGCGCTCAGACCTTCTCCACGTCCGGCTTGCCCAGGAGGCCGGTCGGACGGAACAGCAGGATCAGCACCAGCAGGCCGAAGGACACCACGTCCTTGTACTCGGAAGGCAGGTAACCCGCAGCAAAGGTCTCGGCCAGGCCCAGCAGCACGCCACCCAGCATGGCGCCGGGGATGCTGCCGATGCCGCCCAGCACCGCCGCCGTGAAGGCCTTGATGCCGGCGATGAAGCCGATGTAGGGATTGAGCTTGCCGATGGTCAGCGCGATCAACACGCCGCCGACCGCCGCCAGCATCGCGCCCAATACGAAGGTGAAGGAAATCACCCGGTTGGTATCGATGCCCAGCAGATTGGCCATGCCCATGTCCTCGGCGCAGGCGCGGCAGGCACGGCCCATGCGCGAACGCGCGATGAACAGCGTCAGGGCCACCATCAGCAGCAGCGTGACACCGACGATGACCATGCGCGAATACGGCACGGTGACGGTGAAGTCGCTGCCCATCTGGAATTCCAGCGCGCCCGAGATCAGTACCGGCACCGACATGTCGCGGGCGCCCTGGCCGATCTGCACGTAGTTCTGCAGGAAGATGGACATGCCGATGGCCGAGATCAGCGGTACCAGGCGCGGGCCGCCTCGCAACGGGCGATAGGCCACGCGCTCGACGGTCCAGCCATAGAGACCGGTGACCAGCACCGAGACGATCAGTGCGCCACCCAGCAGCAGCGGCAAGGGATAGCCGGACTGCACGCCGATGGCGGTCAACGTCACCAGGCCCACGTAGGAGGCGATCATGTAGATCTCGCCATGGGCAAAGTTGATCATGCCGATGATGCCGTAGACCATCGTGTAGCCGATGGCGATCAGGGCGTAGATCGCGCCCAGCGAGAGCCCGTTGACGAGCTGCTGGGTCAGTTGTGGGAGTAAGTCATTCATGAGGGGGTACCAAATGTGGAAATGCCCCATCCGGACTGCAATGGGGCATTTCGTGGTTTGACGTCAGGTCAGACGATCACGCCAACGATTCGACTGCGAATCACTTGGCCTCGGTCTTGGTGGCGTCCTTGTGCCAGGTGAAGACGACGAACTTGAAGGCCTTCAGGTCGCCCTTCTTGTCGTACTCGACGTTGCCGATCGGGGTCTTGAAGCTGTTGGCGTGGATGTAGGCCGCGACCTTTTCCGGATCGGTGGACTTGGTACCGGTGATGGCGTCGGCAATGATCTTCACGCCCGAGTACGCCGGCATCTGGAACGGACCATTCGGATCACGCTTGGCCGCGCCGAAGGCCTTGACCAGGGCCGCGTTGGCCGGATCGGCAGCGAAGTCGGCCGGCAGGGTCACCAGCATGCCTTCGGAGGCAGGACCGGCGATGGCGGTGATGTCCTTGTTGCCCACGCCTTCCGGACCCATGAACACGGCCTTGACGCCTTGTTCACGTGCCTGGCGCATGATCAGGCCCATTTCCGGGTGGTAGCCGCCGAAGTAGACGAAGTCCACGCCTTGCGACTTGAGCTTGGTGATGATGGCGGAGTAGTCGCTGTCGCCGGCGTTGATGCCTTCAAACAGCACGACCGGCACCTTGGCGGCGTCCAGGGCCGACTTCACCGAGGTGGCCACGCCCTGGCCGTAGGATTGCTTGTCGTGCAGGACGGCAACCTTCTTGGGCTTGAGCTTCTCGATCACGTAACGGGCAGCGGCAGGACCTTGCTGGTCGTCGCGGCCGATGGTGCGGAAGATGAACTTGTGCGGCTTGGCTTCGGTCAGTTGCGGCGCGGTGGCCGACGGGGTGATCATCACCACGCCTTCGTTTTCATAGATATCGGAGGCCGGGATGGTGGAACCGGAGCAGACGTGACCGATCACGTACTTGATGCCCTGGCTGACGATCTTGTTGGCCACGGCCACGGCTTGCTTGGGTTCGCAGGCGTCGTCCATGAGCACGGCTTCGAACTTGTTGCCGTTGGCGCCGCCGGCGGCGTTGATCTGTTCGATGGCGGTCAGGGCACCGGCCTTGACCATGTCGCCGTACTGGGCCACGGCACCAGTGAGGGGACCGGCGATGGCGATCTTGACCGTTTCAGCGTGGGCAGCGCCGGACACGGCGGCGAAGGTGGCGGCGGCCAGGGCGATCTTGGTCAGACGGCTTGCGAATTTCATTGACGTTTCCTCCAGATATCTTCGATTCAAGGGGCGCCTGAACCCGGCTGGCGGGCCGACGCACGTTGGGCTCCGGTTCTCTGGCCCTGTTTATTTTCGGGGCCGGCCGTTGCATGGGGGCAGAGTGTAACACCACCGTCATAGAGGACAACTTTTTTTTGAGAACTCGCCATGCCCCGTCATTTTTGCGCTGCCAAATTCGATTTCTCGCACATTTCATGCCGTTTTTCTTTCTTTTTGAAAAATCGACCTCTCTTCGCAGCGCAACATGACAAAACTTTCCGCAATTCTCGCAAAACCTTGCCAGGACTGGCTTTGCGTCGGATCAAGGGAGATGGGTGGTGAGACGGCCCCGAGGGCATTTACAATAGTCGCCTGCTCACGCCCGCGCCTGCAGGCTGCCGCACCGCTCCCGCAGAACGAGATTGCCCTGATGCCCCTTTTGTCTTCCTGCCTGCCCCGGCCACTGGCCCTGCTGCGCGCCACCCTGGTCCTGGCGGCTGCCCTCGCCTGCCACCTGCCCGGCATGGCCGCCGAGCTGAAGCAATACCAGTACCACCAGGTCTTCATCAGCACCTGCCGCGCCGATCCGCGCACCGATACCATCCGCATGTACTGGAAGGATGCCAGCGGCGCCCCGCTGGGCAACTTTGCCCGGCTCGACGCCCAGTTGCGCGCCCAGGGCCAGGAAATGGTCTGCGCCACCAATGCCGGCATCTATGACAAGCAGTTGCAGCCACTGGGCCTGTATGTGGAAAACGGCACCCAGCTGCGCCGCCTCAACACGCGCAAGAACGCCTACGGTAATTTCTACCTGCAACCCAATGGGGTATTCGTGCTGGGCGAGCGCCAGGCCTATATCGTGGAGACCACCGACTATGAAGCCGAGATCGGCCTGTGGAATACGGTGGCACGGTATGCCACGCAGTCCGGGCCGCTGTTGATCGTGGACGGGCGCATCAATCCCCGCTTCGATCCCGACTCGGCCAACACCGTGGTGCGCAACGCCGCCTGCCTGGATGCGGCTGGCGTGGTGACCCTGGCCATCGCACGCAACCCGATCAGCTTCTACGACTTCGCCACCTTCCTGCGCGACACGCTCAAGTGCAGCGATGCGCTCTACCTGGACGGCAGCATCTCGCGCATGTATCCCACGCTGGAAGCCAATATGGGGCCGGCCTTCGGTGCCATGATCGCGGTCGTGAAGGCGCGCCCGGGCAAGTGAGGCAGGCCGGACGCCAAAAAAAAAGCCCGCAGTCAATACACTGCGGGCAAGTTCCCTGTCAAAAGGGAGGTTGAAGGAACAGTTCAACCACCGCTAGGAGTCAGGGCCTCCGGAAAAAGTTCTGAAAGAATTGCACAGATGTTCACACCGGACTCCACCCACCCCGCCCGCGCAAAAGAAAACGCCGCGACAGTCTCCTGGCGCGGCGCATGCAGTGCTGTTCCCACTGCGGGATGACGATGCGGCTATAGCCGTTCTTCTTGCTGCGGTAATGAACTGCGCCGGTCGGCTTACTTCTTCTCGCCGCCCGCCGTGTCGCCGCTGGCCGGCGGGGTGGCCGCTGGCGCGGCTGACGAATCGGCCGGGGCGGCCGGGGCGGCCGGCGTAGGCGCCGCCGGTGTGGCCGTCGAGCTACCCTGGTCGGCCGGGGCCGGGGCCGGGGTCGGTGGTGTCATGCCCGGTGTCGCCGGGGCGCTGGCCGGCGGGGTGGCAGCGGGACTGGCGGGTGCTTCGTCGCGCTGCTTGTTGCAACCGGCCAGGACGGCCGTCAAGACGGCGGCAGCCAAAAGGGTGTGGCGAATCTGCATGTTTTGCCTCCAAAGCTTGTTGATCGGATGGGCCGAAGATCATCGGTATGCCGAAATTCGACGATGTGGCTGATTACTGATTATTCCCGCTTCGGGGCTCCCCTACTGTCAGAAAACGACGCATCTTGATGTCAGCCATCGGCGGCAATCTTGCGCCAAAGACAAGACCCAGGCGGCAAAAAGGCCGTATCATCGCCTTCCATGACGACCACAACCACTCCCTTCCTGCGCCTGCTCGCCCCCCTGCTGGGCGGCCTGGCACTGGCTGGCGCCGCCCACGCCGACATCCGGCCGCTGAGCCCAGCCCAATGCGCCGAGATGACCACGCGCAAAGTCATCACGGCGGGCAACCCGGTGCCTTGCGCGCGCCTGTCCACGGTCAGCTTCGACTACAGCGACTTCGACGGCATGACCCGGCAGGGCTCGGTGGTGGTGCTCGATGCCGTGGCGCCGGAGGTCGAGTCGCTGTTCGGCGAACTGCTGCTGCGCTCCTTCCCGCTGGCTGGCGCCCAGCCGCTGGAAGCCTTCGAGGGCGACGACCAGAAATCCATGGCCGCCAACAACAGCTCGGCCTTCAATGGCCGGCCGATGACCGGTGGGGGTGGCTGGTCCAAGCATGCCTATGGCGCGGCCATCGACATCAATCCCCTGCACAATCCCTACGTCACCCATGCCGGCACGGCGCAGCAGGACGTCCTGCCGGCAGCCGGCACCGCCTACCTGGCGCGCACGCCGGTCCAGCCGGGCATGGCCGAGGACGTGGTCAGCGTGTTCTACGACCATGGCTTCCTGATCTGGGGCGGCAGCTGGAAAGAACCCATCGACTACCAGCACTTCGAGATCGGTAGCCGTGGCTTCATCACGCGCCTGGCCTCCCTGCCCAAGGCACAGGCGCGCGCCGAGTTCGCACGCTACGTGGCGCGCTATCGCCAGTGCGCCCACCCTGCTGGTGCCGCCGCCCCCTCGGAGGGAGACGACGATGTGCCTGAAGACACCGGCCTGCGCGATCAATGCGCGGCGCGCTTGCGCAAGTAAGCACGACTGTCAATTGCGGGCCTGCGGCCTGGCGCGCTAAAGCAGGTAAAGATCGGCAAGTCTGCGTTAGCGCGTGCGGCATCCCTGCGCCGCGCGCCTATACTTCCCCGGCAGTACGAGTCTGGGCCTGCTGCCCGGGGGGCAAAGCTTTCTTGAGGATCAAAACCATGTCGATCAATTCCGTCTCTTCCAGCTACAACAGCACCGCACACGCGACCATGCCGCCAACGCCCAAGAAGCCCGCGGTCAACTTCACCGACGTGCTCAATGCCACGAGCCAGCCGGCTCAGGCCAGCGCCACGTCGAGCACCAATACCAGCACCACGACGACCAGCCAGACCGGCAAGGCGTAAGTACCCGCACCACGCCACCGGCATGCAGAAGCCCGCTTCATCAAGCGGGCTTTTTTCATGGTGGAATCCGATGCGCACAGATGGATATACTGCGGCTTCCCCTCCCCTCAACCAAGGAGCATGGATGGACCAGCAGACAGAGATGACCGGCAAGGTCGAGATTCGCGGTATCGGGCCTGAGGATTTCGCGCAATGGAAAGTGCTGTGGGATGGCTATCACGCCTTCTACGGCCGCAGCGGTCCCACCGCCCTGGCCCCCCACATCACCGAGACCACCTGGGCTCGCCTGCATGACGCGGCCGAGCCGGTGCACGGCCTGGTGGCGGTGAGCGGCGAGCGCCTGCTGGGCATCGCCCACTACCTCTATCACCGCAGTACCAGCCTGGTCGGTCCGACCTGCTACCTGCAGGATCTCTTCACCGCCGAGGATGCGCGCGGCAAGGGGGTGGGACGCGCCCTGATCGATGAGCTCTACCGCCGCGCCGCCGCCGATGGCGCCGAGCGGGTCTACTGGCAGACCCACCACACCAATGCGACCGCGCGCCGGCTCTACGACACGGTAGCCGATGACTCCGGCTTCGTGGTCTATCGCAAGAACCTGTAGCGCACGCCCGACCTACTGCTGGGCGCTGGCCTCGTTGAGCGCGTTGACGATGTCGGCGCGCTTGAGATCCGGGGCGAACTGCTGGATGAAGTCGAACGCATAGCCACGCAGGTAGGCACCGCGCCGCACCGCCAGCCGGGCGATGTTGGCCTTGAAGAGATGCGAGGCGTTGATGGCCACCATCTCCTGGTGCTTGCCCTGGTCCACCGCCATCGAGGCCACCAGGCCTACGCCCATGCCCAGCGACACGTATTGCTGGATCACGTCCGAATCCATCGCGGTGAGCACGATGTCGGGTTCGATGCCAGCCTGGCGGAAGGCGTCGTCGATGTGGCCACGGCCGGTAAAGCCGACGTCATAGGTGATCAGCGGCCAGGTCGCCAGGTCTTCCAGGCTGACCTCCTCCAGCCCCAGCAGCGGATGGCCCTGCGGCACCACGATCACGTGGCTCCAGGTATAACAGGGGAAGGACACCAGCTCCTTGAACTGCGACAGGCCCTCGGTGGCGATGCCGATATCGGCCTTGCCCGAGATGACCCATTCAGCGATATGTTCCGGGGCGCTCTGCTGCAGGGCGATGCGCACCTGCGGGAAGGCATCGCGGAAGGCCTGCACCACGCGCGGCAGCACATAGCGCGCCTGCGTGTGGGTGGTGGCAATGGAGAGCGTACCGCTCTGCTCGCCGGCGTATTCCTTGCTGGCGCGGCGCAGGTTCTCGGCCTCCAGCAGCAGTCGTTCGACAATGCCCAGGATGCCCTTGCCGGGTTCGGTCAGGCCGGTCAGGCGCTTGCCGTTGCGCTCGAAGATTTCCACGCCCAGCTCTTCTTCCAGCTCGCGGATCTGGCGGCTCACGCCGGGTTGCGAGGTGAAGAGCACGTTGGCCACTTCGGTGAGATTGAAGCCGCAGCGCGCGGCTTCGCGGATGGACCGCAATTGCTGGAAATTCATCGTGCCTGTCCTCCGTCCTGCTGGGCAAAGACCTGCAGGCGGCGCGGACGCACGACCAGGGTCTCACCGTTCTTCAGGTTCAATTGTGCGAAACGTTCATTGGGGATCACCGCCTCGATCAGTTCGGCATTGTCGTCGCGCTCCAGCTCCAGCTGGGCCAGCGGTCCGATGGCATGGGAGCGGCGCAGCTGCACCACGATGCCTTCGGCACCGGGGGCGTAGCGCTCCACGTCCAGGTCATGCGGACGCACGAAACCGACGCCGGCGGCATTGCGGGTGTCATCATGGCCGGGCGCATCGAAGCGAGCGCCACCGGCATCGAGCACGCCTTCATGCAGGCGGCCATGGAACAGGTTGACGTTACCCAGGAAGCCATAGACGAAGGGCGATGCGGGATGGTTGTAGACCGCCTCGGGCGTGCCGATCTGCTCGACCTGCCCCTTGTTCATCAGCACTACCTGGTCGGCCACTTCCAGGGCTTCTTCCTGGTCGTGGGTGACGAAGATGCTGGTGACGTGCAGCTCGTCATGCAGGCGACGCAGCCAGCGGCGCAGTTCCTTGCGCACCTTGGCATCGAGGGCGCCGAAGGGTTCGTCCAGCAGCAGCACGCGCGGCTCCACCGCCAGCGCACGCGCCAGCGCGATACGCTGGCGCTGGCCACCGGAGAGTTGCGGCGGATAGCGGTCGGCCAGCCAGTCCAGCTGCACCAGCTCCAGCAGGCTCTTGACCTTCTCGCGGATGACCGCTTCCGACGGGCGCTGGCTGCGCGGCTTCACGCGCAGGCCGAAGGCGATGTTCTCGAACACGGTCATGTGCTTGAACAGCGCATAGTGCTGGAACACGAAGCCGACCTGGCGCTCGCGCACATGGCGCGCCGAGGCGTCTTCGCCATCGAGCAGCACCTGGCCGGCATCGGGCGACTCCAGCCCGGCGATGATGCGCAACAGCGTGGTCTTGCCGCAGCCCGAGGGGCCCAGCAAGGCGGTCAGTTCGCCCGCCGGGAAATTCAGCGAAACATCATTGAGCGCGGTGAAACTGCCGAAGCGCTTCTGGATGTGATGGACTTCGATGCTCATGTGCGACTCCTTATTCTTGCGCGCCGTGGCTGTGCTGCTGTTGCAGTCGCCATTCGATGAAACTCTTGATCGCCAGCGTGACCAGGGCCAGGAAAGCCAGCAGCGAGGCCACGGCGAAGGCGCCGGTGATGTTGAATTCGTTGTAGAGGATCTCGACCTGCAGCGGGATGGTGTTGGTCTCGCCACGGATATGGCCGGAGACCACCGACACCGCCCCGAACTCGCCCATGGCACGGGCATTGCAGAGGATCACGCCATACAGCAGGCCCCACTTGATGTTGGGCAGGGTCACATGCCAGAAGGTGCGCCAGCCGGAGGCGCCCAGCACCAGGGCGGCCTCTTCTTCCTCGCTGCCCTGCGCCTGCATCAGCGGGATCAGCTCGCGCGCCACGAACGGGAAGGTCACGAAGACGGTCGCCAGCACGATGCCCGGTACGGCGAAGAGGATCTTGATGTCATGCTCGCGCAGCCAGGGACCGAAGTAACCCTGCAGGCCGAACAGCAGCACATAGATCAGGCCCGAGATCACCGGCGAGACCGAGAACGGCAGGTCGATCAGGGTCAGCAACAGGTTCTTGCCACGGAACTCGAACTTGGCAATCGCCCACGCCGCCGCCACGCCGAAGACCAGGTTCAGCGGCACCGCGATGGCGGCCGTGAGCAGGGTCAGCTTGATGGCCGACCAGGCATCGGCTTCGGTGATCGACGCCACATAGACATCCCAGCCCTTGCGCAGCGCCTCGTAGAACACGGCCACCAGCGGCACGAACAGGAACAGGGTCAGGAACACCAGCGCCACGCCGATCAGCGATGCGCGCACCCAGGCGGGTTCGCCGGTGGCGCCGGGCGTGAGCGGTGGCTCGCCACGGGCGATGGCCTGGTTGGCGGCTGTATTGAGCACGGAGGAAGGAGCGCCACTCATGTCAGTTCCTCTCTGCCCGGCCGCGCTTGCGGGTCCAGGCTTGCAACAGGTTGATGGTCAGCAGCAGCACGAAGGACACGATCAGCATCACCATGGCAATGGCCGTGGCGCCGGCATAGTCGTATTGCTCCAGCTTGGTGACGATGAACAGCGGCGTGATCTCGGAGACCATCGGCATGTTGCCGGCGATGAAGACCACCGAGCCGTATTCGCCAGAGGCGCGCGCGAAGGCCAGCGCAAACCCGGTCAGCAGGGCCGGCAGGATGGTCGGGAAGATCACGCGGGTGAAGGTTTGCCAGCGGCTGGCGCCGAGGCTGGCGGCAGCTTCTTCGAGCTCGCGCTCGGCCTCTTCCAGCACCGGTTGCACGGTACGCACCACGAAGGGCAGGCCGATGAAGGTCAGCGCCACCAGCACGCCCAGGGGCGTGAAGGCGACCTTGATGCCCAGGGGCGCGAGCAGCTTGCCCAGCCAGCCGTTCTGCGAATACAGCGTGGTCAGCGCGATGCCGGCCACCGCCGTGGGCAGAGCAAAAGGCAGGTCCACCAGGGCATCGATGATGCGCTTGCCGGGGAAGCGGTAGCGCACCAGCACCCAGGCCACGATGCCGCCGAAGATGACATTGAGGAAGGCGCCGATCAGCGAGGCACCGAAGCTGAGCCGGTAGGAGGCCATCACGCGCGGCGAGGTCACCGCCTCCACGAAGCCCTCCCAGGTCAGGGTGAAGGTCTTGAGGAAGATCGCCGACAGCGGGATCAGCACGATCAGCGCCAGGTAGAAAATGGTGAAGCCCAGTGATAGCCGGAAACCCGGCAGTACACGCCGGCCCCGACCACTGGCGGCGGGCACGTCGGCGGCCCGGGGGGCGGCAATGGAGACAGGGGAAGCGGACATGTCGTTCTCTTTTTATTACAAATGCGACTATAGGTGAGCGATATTCGCACCCGCTAGTTATAAAGAGAACGAAGTTTTTTGCATTCCTTTAGAAGAAAAGCGCATAAGGCAGCCTCGATATTCAACGCCAACGAGGATTGACGTTGTCACGCAGGAAAGTGATCAGGCGATGCTATCCACCAGCTCCAGCAGCCATTGCTGGCCGGCGGTCCAGTCGCCCAGGCCGGACTCGGCATTGATATGCCCCTGCGCCCCGGCATTGTGGAAGCCTGCGCCCCAGGCCTCGGCCCAGTGGCGTGCGCGCGGCGCGCTCATCCAGGGATCGTCATCGCTGCCGATCACCAGCGCAGGAAACGACAGCCGCTGGCGCACCGCCGCGCTGACGCTGAACTTGACCGGATCGGCCGGCGCCACCAGCAAGGCGGCCACGATCGGCACGGCCGAACCGGCTGCAGCCTGCAAGGCAGCAGCCCGATGCACCGTCGCCAGGCAACCGAAACTATGCGCCACGATCACCGTGGGCCGGCCATCCTCGGCCAGCACCTGGCCCAGGCATTGCGACCAGCGCGGCAGGTCGGGCTGGCTCCAGTCCGGCTGCTCTACCCGCTGGAAGGCCGGATAGAGACGCTGCCAGCGCGATTGCCAGTGCTCCGGCCCGCTGCCATGCAGGCCAGGGGCGACCAGCACGCGATAGTCGCTCAACTGGTTGCGCGTACCGGCAGCTTGAAGTGAAGGATTCATCCTTGGCTCCCGCCATGCAGTAGTAAAGGCAGCCACGGCTCAGGCTGCGTTCTTCAGCCCGGTCACGGGCAGGCGCGCGCCCGGCACATCCCACAGGTAACCCTGGGCCTGGATGGGCTGGGCCAGCGCCTGCCCATACTGCATCAGCCGGTCGAAGACTTCCAGGCTTTCGACGCGCTTGAAGAAGATACGCACGCCCTGCTCGGCCGCGCGCAGCAACAGCAAGGCCACGCTATCGGGGTCGGCCAGTTCGCGGGCATCGACCTTGATCAGGTCGGGCTTGACCTTGTCCAGCAGACCCAGCGCTTCCAGCGGGCTGTTGGCCGATACGCCCAGGCGGAAGCCGTTGCGGCGGTAGTTGTCCAGCACATAGTTCAACAGCCAGCGCTGGTTGGGCGTGACCACCGGCAATTGCAGCACGATGCGCTCGTGCGGCAGTTCCAGCGCGGCCAGGATACGCCGGTAGGCCACGCCATGGTTGTTGTTGACCGCGGCCAGCAGGCGCGCATGCACCGACAGGTGCAGTTCGGGCGCGTCCTCGCCGGCCTGGCGGAAGTAATTGATGGCATGCAGCATGCGGCATAGCCGGTCCAGCTCGACCGATTCGTCGTCGCTGGCGGCCTGGTCCAGCAGCTTCCACAGATGCAGGCCGTCGTCGGCAGCCGAGTGGCTGCGGGCAAAGGCCTCGCAGGCGATGACCTGGCCGTCGTCGAAACTGCGCACCGGCTGGAAGGCCGATGTCAGTGACGTATTGAAGAAACGCCCCACGGCGCGACCCTGCTCGTCCAGCCAGACCTTGGAAGACGTCGCGTCGCCCGTATGCAGGCGTGCCAGATAAGTGTTCAGTGCCTGATAGCTCATCGGCCCTGCTCCTGAAAAAATACGCCGTCCGGGAGGGCTGGCCTCCCGGAACGGCCATGCGATCACAGCTTGGCGATCGAGACTTCGGTGGCCTTGACCAGCGCCACGACTTCACTACCGATGGTCAGGCCCAGGTCCTTGACCGAACGGGTGGTGATGACCGAGGTCACGATGCCGGCCGGGGTTTCGACGTCGACTTCCGAGACCACCGAACCTTCGATGATGGCCTTGACTTTGCCCTTGAACTGGTTACGGACGTTGATGGCTTGAATGGTCATGCTCTGCTCCTTGATGAGGCGGCGCCGGCACCTGCCGCGCCGCATGGGTTGAAATCGTCTAGATGGTGCAATCTATAAATCAATACGCGCTTTTTGCTGGATCCCTCACCCTACCGTTCGGACTGAGTAGGCCCGCCGGGCCGTATCGAAGGCGCCCAGGGAGGCAAAGACAGAGCGCCTTCGATACGCGGCGATGCCGCTACTCAGGACGAACGGTCAGGAGAATCGCTCCAGATGCAGCAACAAGCGCCAATTCATGTCAATCAGTTAGCCTGGTCCTGTGTCAGACCGCCCACTGCACCTGCTGCACACCGCGCGGTGCAAAGGCCGCCAGGGAGGCATCCTCTGCTTGCGCATCACTGCCGGGATGGCGCAGCACGCGGGCCAGGATCGCCTCCTCCAGCGCGGCAAACTGCGCCTGGCCGCGTGAGCGCGGACGGGCCAGTTCGATGCGCTGGTCCAGCGCCACACGGCCATCCTCGATGAGTAGCACGCGGTCGGCCAGGGCGATGGCTTCCTGCACGTCGTGCGTGACCAGCAAGGCGGTGAAACCACGTTCGCGCCAGAGCGACTCGATCAGGCTCTGCATCTCGATGCGGGTAAGCGCATCGAGCGCGCCCAGCGGTTCGTCCAGCAGCAGCAATTGCGGATCGTGTACCAGGGCGCGGGCCAGCGCCACGCGCTGCCGCTGGCCGCCCGAGAGCACCGCCGGCCACTCGCCGGCACGCTGCTCCAGGCCGACCTGGCGCAATGCCTGCAGCGCCAGTGGCGTAGCCTGCCGGGGCAATCCCAGGGCGACATTGGCTTGCACGCGCTTCCACGGCAGCAGGCGGGCATCCTGGAACATGATGCGGATCTCGGGCTCGCCGTTGCCAGCGTGTTCATAGGCCACCTCGCCGCCGCTGGCCGCATCCAGTTGCGCCACCAGGCGCAGCAGCGTGCTCTTGCCGCAACCGCTGCGACCGACGATGGCGACGAATTCGCCCGGTGCGATCTCCAGGTCGATGTCATGCAGTACGGTGCGTCCGCTGAAGGCCTTGCTCAAGGCGCGCAAGCGGATGCCCACGCCACGACCGGCGGCGCGGCTCAGTTCCTGGTTTTCCTGTGCGTCGTTGCGCATGCTGTTCTCCTGATCCCGTGTCATTGATAGCCCGGATGCCAGCGCAACCAGAAGCGTTCCAGCGCTCGCGCCGCGGTATCGGCCAGCTTGCCCAGCAAGGCATAGAGCAGGATGCCCACCAGCACCACATCGGTCTGCAGGAATTCGCGGGCATTCATGGTCATGTAGCCGATGCCGGCCTGGGCCGAGATGGTCTCGGCCACGATCAGCAGCACCCACACCAGGCCCAGCGCGAAGCGCAGGCCCACCAGGATGGACGGCAAGGCGCCCGGCAGGATCACGTCGCGATACAGCGGCCAGCCCGACAGGCCGTAGCTCCTGGCCATCTCGATCAAGCCCTGGTCCACCGAGCGGATGCCGTGGAAGGTATTGAGATAGACCGGGAAGAACACGCCCACCGAGACCAGGAACAGCTTGGCCGTCTCGTCGATGCCGAACCACAGGATCACCAGCGGGATCAGCGCCAGCGCAGGAATGTTGCGCACCATCTGCAGGGTGGTATCGAGCAGCAGCTCGGCCCAGCGCAGGCTGCCCGAGAGCAGGCCCAGCAGCAGCCCCAGCCCCGCACCGACGGCAAAGCCGGAGGCGGCGCGACCACTGGAAACCGCCAGGTGACGCCACAGCTCGCCCGAGGCCGACAGGTTCCAGGCGGCTTTCAGGACCGCAAAGGGTTCCGGCAGGATACGGCTGGACAGCCAGCCGGCCTGTGCGGCCAGCTCCCACCAGGCCAGCAGCGCCAGGGGCAGCAGCCAGCCTATCCAGGCGCCACCACGTGAACCCGACTTGCGACTGGCCGCCTTGGGCCGGCTGCCGGTCTGTTGGCTGGCCGGGGCCGGAGCCGGGGCCGTGCTGATAGTGGGATGGGATGCGCTCGTCATGCTCGCCTCAGCTGGCCGACACGCGCACCGGCGCGGCCTTGGGAATTTCAGTATTGCCGACGATCTCACCGAAGGGACCGGTCAGGTTGTGGCCCGGCAGATCCTTGCGCTGGGCGCGTGGCAGCAGCGGGAACACCAGTTCGGCAAAGCGATAGGCTTCTTCCAGGTGCGGGTAGCCGGACATGATGAAGGTATCGATGCCCAGGTCGGCATATTCCTTCATGCGCGCCGCCACGGTTGGGCCATCGCCCACCAGGGCGGTGCCGGCACCGCCGCGCACCAGGCCTACGCCGGCCCACAGGTTGGGGCTCACTTCGAGCTTGTCGCGTCGGCCGCCGTGCAGGGCCGACATGCGGCGCTGCCCTTCCGAATCCATGCGGGCGAAGTTGGCCTGGGCCTTGGCAATGGTCTCGTCGTCCAGGCGGCTGATGAGTTCATCGGCGGCGCGCCAGGCGGCCTCGTTGGTCTCGCGCACGATGGCCTGCAGGCGGATGCCGAAGCGCACCGTGCGACCGGCCTTGGCAGCGCGTTCGCGCACCCGGGCAATCTTGTCGGCCACGGCGGCCGGCGGCTCGCCCCAGGTCAGGTAGACATCCACCTGCTCGGCGGCCAGCGCGATGCCGTCATCGGAAGAGCCACCGAAGTACAGCGGCGGGTGCGGATTCTGCACCGGCGGATACAGCGCCTTGGCGCCCTTGACGCGCAGGTGCTTGCCCTCGAAATCGGTGGTGCCGCCGGTGTGCGTCTTGGCCAGCACGGAGCGCCAGATCTTGAGGAATTCGTCGGAAATCTCGTAGCGTTCGGCGTGGCTGCCGAAGATGCCATCGCTCTCCTGCTCGCCCGGATCGCCACCGGTGACGACGTTGATCAGCAGGCGTCCGTTGGAGAGACGGTCGAAGGTGGCGGCCATGCGCGCGGCCAGGGTCGGCGGCATCAGGCCGGGGCGCAGCGCCACCAGGAATTTCAGGCGACGGGTCGCGTCGATGAGGCTGGAGGCGGCCACCCAGGCATCCTCGCAAGAGCGGCCGGTCGGCAGCAGCACGCCGTCATAGCCCAGCGTATCGGCCGCCACGGCGACCTGCTTCATGTAATCGTGGCTGACCGCGCGCGCGCCTTCGGCGGTACCGAGATAGCGGCTGTCGCCGTGGGTAGGGATAAACCAGAACACATCCATCATTGACTCCTGTGGCGCGACGGGCGCGCGAATGTCTTATTTCAGTACGGCGTCGCTGACCTTCAGCGGCTTGGGAATGAGCTTGAGTTCGTAGAAGGTATCGGCGATCTTCTGCTGCTCGGCCAGCACCTGGGCATCGACCGGCTTGTAGATATGCGCATAGCGCTTCAGGCCGGTCTCGATGATGTCGGCATCCAGGCCCTGGATGGGCGCGAGCTGGGCAGCGGCCTGCGCGGTGTGGGTGCGTACCCATTCGCCTTCACGGGTGATTTCTTCCAGCAGGATCTTCTCGACCTGCGGGTTGGCGGCCGCGAAGGGGCGCGCACTCAGGAAGAACTGGTGATGGCTGACCGCCCCCACACCCGAGGCGAGGCGACGCGCGCCGACCTGCTTCTCGGCGGCGGCCTGGAACGGATCCCAGATCGCCCAGGCATCGATGGCGCCCTTCTCGAAGGCGGCGCGGGCATCGGCTGGCGCCAGGTAGACCGGCTGGATGTCGCTGTACTGCAGGCCGGCCTTCTTCAGCAGGGCCACCACCAGCCAGTGGACGTCGGAGCCCTTGTTGAAGGCCACCTTCTTGCCCTTGAGCTCGGCCACGCTCTTGATGGGCGAGTTCCTGGGTACCAGCAGGCCCTCGGCATCGGGGGTCGGGATCTCGTAGGCGGTGTAGACGAAATCGGCACCGGCAGCCTGGGCAAAGACCGGCGGTGCTTCGCCGACGTAGCCGAAATCGACCGAGCCCACATTGAGCGCTTCCAGCAATTGTGGACCGGCCGCGAACTCGGCCCACTTCACGTCCACGCCCAGCGGCTGCAGGCGTTTTTCCAGCGCGCCATGGGCCTTGAGCAGCACCAGCGTATTGGCGGCCTTCTGGTAACCGATGCGCAATACCTTGGCTTGCTGCGCTTGCGCGGGCGCACTGCCCAGGCTCAAGGCCAGCGCCCCCAGCGCGATGGCGGACAGGCGCGCCAGCGTATGACGGCGCGCTCGGAAGATGGTCTTGTTCTTGTTCGTGCTCACTTGGTTTCTCCAGATTCAGGCGTGCAGGGATCCATCCGCTGCACCAGCCGGTTCTCTTGTCGGGTCGGATTGTCGGTGTACGTACGCCGGACGCTACCGGCGTGCTTCAGTACGAGACGCTGTACTGCAGTTGCGAGAACGGGATCTCGCGGAATTCTTCAGGTGCCGCCTTGTGCAGCGCCAGGAGGCTGGCCGACAACTGGGCCACGCCTTCGTCCACGCGGGTGGCGATGGGAGCGTCGAGCACCAGGCCGTTTTCCTCGCTCCAGGTCACTTGCGCCTCGGTGGCGTAGATGCTGGGCAGCACATGCTTGGGGTTGAGCGAAGACAGCACCGGTCGCAGCGCGTAATCCAGCGCCAGCATGTGCGACTGGCTGCCACCGGTGGCCAGGGGCAGCACCAGCTTGTTGCTCAGGCCGAACTGCGGCAGCAGGTCCAGGAAGGCCTTGAGGATGCCGCTGTAAGCCGCCTTGTAGACGGGCGTCGCCACGACCACGGCCGAGGCTTCTTCCACGGTGGCCAATGCCGCCTTGATCTGGGCATCGTTCCAGTCGGCGCGCAGGATGGCCTGGCCCGGCAGGTCGCGTACATCCAGGCGCGCATAACGATGGCCGAGCTGCGCCAGCTTGTCGCCGACGTGGTGCAGCAGGCGGGTGGAGCGGGAAGGCGCCGAAGGGCTGCCGGCCAGTAACAGGATGGTCATGTCAGTCTGCTTTGCTTGCGGTGGCTGGGAAAGGGTGGACCGGCCTGGCCGGCCCACCCGGATGAATGACTTACTTCTTGTTGGGTGCGTAGAGCTGGTCGAAGGTACCGCCGTCGGCGAAGTGGGTCTTCTGGGCCTTTTGCCAGCCGCCGAAGTCCTTGTCGATGGTCACCAGGTTCAGCTTGGGGAACTGCGCAGCGTACTTGGCGGCGATCTTGGGATCAATGGGACGGTAGTAGTTCTTGGCGATGATTTCCTGGCCTTCGTCCGAATACAGGTGCTTCAGGTATTCCTCGGCCACCTTGCGGGTGCCGCGACGGTCGGCCACCTTGTCCACCACGGCCACCGGCGGTTCGGTCAGGATGGAGATGGACGGCGCGACGATGTCGAACTTGTCCGGGCCCCATTCCTTCAGGGAGATCAGGGCTTCGTTTTCCCAGGCCAGCAGCACGTCACCGATACCGCGTTCGACGAAGGTGATGGTGGCGCCACGGGCCCCCGAATCCAGCACCGGCACATTCTTGAAGAGCTTGGCGATGTAGTCGCGGGCAGCGTCGTCGCTACCGCCCTTCTGCTTGGCGTAGGCCCAGGCGGCCAGGTAGTTCCAGCGCGCGCCACCGGAGGTCTTGGGGTTGGGGGTGATCACGGAGACGCCCGGCTTGATCAGGTCACCCCAGTCCTTGATGCCCTTGGGGTTGCCCTTGCGTACCAGGAACACGATGGTGGAGGTATAGGGCGAGCTGTTGTGCGGCAGGCGCTTTTGCCAGTCGGCCGGCAGCAGCTTGGCCTTTTCGGAGATCTCGTCGATGTCGTAGGCCAGGGCCAGGGTCACCACATCGGCATCGATGCCATCGATGACCGAACGGCCCTGCTTGCCGGAACCACCATGGGATGCCTTGATGGTGACGTTGTCGCCGGTCTTGTCCTTCCAGTACTTGGCGAAGGCCTTGTTGTAGTCGGCGTAGAGTTCGCGCGTCGGGTCGTAAGAGACGTTGAGCAGCGAAAGATCGGCCGCGTGCGCCACGTGGGCGGCTTGCGCCAGCACCAGGGCGGCGGCGACCGATTTGATGATGTTCTTCAGCATATCCGTTTCCCGAAAATGTTCTGTTGTTATGGAGCACACAGGTTAATGAGGCCGCCATTGAAAAAGAACGAATACTTTCTTCTCTCGATATGCGGAAAACAGATATGCAAGATCAAGGCTTTGGAATAAGGCGGCGCGTCTTTATAACCAAAGCCTTGGTTGGGTTGACGACCGTGCGGAAAAACCCTTGCCCTGCCCTGGCGTGTTTGCGCGCGTCCAGCGAGCTGGCCAGCCGGTTCCGCAGAGCAATAAAAGCACGATCGGACTTTTTGTTCTTTTCACATTGTGGTATAACGCTGATATTGCAACGCACAAGGCTGCGCCATGAAAAAAGAAGCGGCAAGCGAGACGGAACACATCTCCATCCAGGTGATCGAGCGCATGGTGTCGCTGCTCGATGCCCTGGCGGCCTACCCTGACCCGGTCAGCCTGAAGGAATTGTCGGCGGCGACCGACCTGCACCCTTCCACGGCCCACCGCATCCTCAATGACCTGGTGGTCAAGCGCTTCGTCGATCGGGTGGAACCCGGCACCTATCGCCTGGGCATGCGCCTGCTGGAGCTGGGCAATATCGTCAAGAGCCGGCTATCGGTGCGTGAGGCGGCGCTGGACTTCATGCGCGCCCTGCATCGCAAGACCCACCAGACCATCAACCTGTCGGTGCGCCAGGCCGATGAAATCGTCTATATCGACCGCTCCTTCTCGGAGCGTTCTGGCATGCAGGTGGTGCGTGCCATCGGCGGCCGTGCGCCGCTGCACCTGACCTCCACCGGCAAGCTGTTCCTCTCGGTGGACGATCCCAAGAACGTACGCGCCTATGCCACCCGTACCGGGCTGGCCGGGCACAACAAGAACTCCATCACCGACCTGACCAAGCTGGAACGTGAACTGTCGATGGTGCGCGCGCTTGGCTATGCGCGTGACAACGAGGAACTGGAACTGGGCGTGCGCTGCATGGCCGCCGGCATCTGCGACGACAGCGGCAAGCTGGTCGCCGGCCTGTCGATCTCGGCGCCGGCCGACCGCCTGCAGGAAGAATGGGTCGATGACCTGGTTACCACGGCCAACCAGATCTCGTCGGCGCTGGGGTTTCGCAAGGAACGGGCCTGAATAGGCCGATCGCGTATTGCCTGCCGTTCGACCTGAGTAGCCGCGCAGCGGCATATCGAAGGCGTGGATGCCGCCGTACCGGTAAGTACGCCTTCGATACGGTCCTGACGGACCTACTCAGGTCGAACGGTGCATCGGTAAAAAAAATGCCGTTCATCACTGGACGGCATTTTTTATTCGGCGGTCCGCAACAACGCTATTCAACCTTCATCAGCCCGCACCATCTTCACCCGGGTGAGATTGCGCGACTGGTCATCCACCAGCCACTTGCGCATGCGCGCGGCATCGCCCACATGCGATAGACGGCCCTTGGAATCGAGGAAGACCATCACGATGGGACGACCTTCGATACGGGTGTACATCACCAGGCAATGGCCGGCCTCATTGATGAAACCGGTCTTCTGCAGGCCGATGTCCCATTCCTTGCTGGAGGTCAGGCGGTTGGAGCTGTTGTATTGCAGGGCATGGCCGCTGGGTTCCACCATGTACTTGGGATCGGTGGAGTACTGGCGGATGATCGGATAGTTGTAGGCCGCCACCACCAGCTTGGCCAGGTCACGGGCGCTGGCCACGTTCTGGCTGGACAGGCCGGTCGAGTCGACATAGCGGGTATCCATCATGCCCAGCGAGCGGGCCTTGGCGTTCATGGCCGCCACGAAGGCCGGCAGGCCGCCCGGATAGTTGCGCCCCAGCGCCGAGGCGGCGCGGTTCTCGGAACTCATCAGGGCGATGTGCAGCATGTCGTCGCGACTCAGCGTCGCACCCACGCGCAGGCGCGAGCTGCTGTGCTTCTCACGGTCCACATCGTCGTCGGTGACGCTGAGGACTTCTTCCATGTTCATGTGGGCCTCGACCACCACCAGCGCGGTCATCAGCTTGGTGACGGAGGCAATCGGCAGGGCCACTGCGGAATTCTTTTCAAACAGGACCTGGGAATTGGCCTGGTCGATCACCAGCGCCACATTGGAGTGCAGGGCCAGAGGATCAGGTGTGAGGTTCAGGCCGGCTATGTCGCCCGCAGTCATCACGGGCGGCACCACCGGAACGGCGGGCGCCACGGCCACGCGCTGGTAGCTGACCTGGCGCCGGCCCTTGACCACGGTGACCTTGCGCACCAGCTTTTCGCGGTTGTTCAGCGAACCCTTTACCACGGCCCGCTTGACGACGACCTTCTTGACCGGCTTCTTGGCGGTGGTGTTATCGACCGTCTGGGCTGCCGCGGGAGCCAAACCAGCGTGGATGAAAAGTAGCGATGTGAAAATAGCCAGCGCTGTTTTGAACATAGGTGGACCTCCCCCCAATTTACCCTGATAGTACACAAGAGAAACGTTGGCAGTGTAGCAAAAAGCAGAATTTTCGCAAGAGAATTAAGTAGTTAGCGCATTGTTTTAAACAGCTTTCTACTTGTTGATCCGGAAGGCGTCCCCCGCTTTTCCCGGCATTTTCCTGCGGACATCTGAATTTTTGCTCGATTTTCTTAGACTTTTATCTAGCAAAATCACCGTCGCCAACCGACGGATCATACCAGTCTAATGACCTTTACCGGGCTGTCATGTGAATGACAGCGGGCAATAACGGCCATAGATATTCGCTTTCGTGCGATCTGGAATGAAAGGATAACGACGAACCGGGGGCTGGGGTTGACCTTGGGGAGGCAGAATCCCCCGGTTCCGTGCCACTCAGGGCTTGCGCGCGTCCAGCATGGCGACGTCGATGGAGAAAGAATCATCCGGCTCCAGCGCAAAATAGGTTTTTACCTCTTGCGGCGCACTCTTCCACAGGGCCTTGATGGCGGTGATGTTGTCGGCCGGCGTGCGCATGCGGGCCACCCAGGTGGCGAATTCCAGCCGCAACTTCCAGGTCTTGTCGCTGGCGATCTCGAAGCCGGCCTGGCGCAGCAGCTTGCGCCAGGAATTGAGGCTGATGTTGCGCACATGCGAAGTATCGCGCAGCAGCTCGATGGCCTGGACATAGGTATCGGCCAGCACATCGGCCGGGGCGGCGGTGTCGATGACGATGAAGCGACCGCCCGGCTTGAGCACCCGCAGGATCTCGCGCAAGGCCTGCGGCACGTTGCGCCAGTGGTGTACGCTGAAGCGGGTGCAGACCAGGTCGACGCTGGCATCGGGGAAGTCCAGGCGATCGGCGCTGCCCTGGCGCACGGCCAGGTTGTCCAGGCCACGCTCACGGGCGGCGCGGGCGACCACGTCGAGCATCTCGGCCGAGAGGTCATAGGCGATCACCTTCTCCACCACCGGCGCCACGGCGAAGCTGGCGTGGCCGCCGCCGCAGCCCAGGTCCAGCACACGCGCCTGGGGGATGGTGGCGGCGATCTGCGCCAGTTCCTGCAGGTCGACGCCCTGGGCGTGAACGGCACTGGTGAGATAGGCGGCGGCGGTGCTGCCGAATTGTTCGGTGACGACTTGCTGGTGGCTGCGCATGGCGTTGGCTCCTGGAGTGCGGTGGGCAAAGGTGTGGCAAGGGATGAGGTGATCCAGTCTAGCGCTTTCCTATCCTGTTACAAGTTGGGTGTTTATACTATTACCCACACCAATACTCTCGATACCCTGACCGCCCATGGAAGCCGATCTCGCCCGCCGCGCCCTTGGTGACTTCATCAAGACCCAACGTGAACAGACCCCACCCTCGCAAGCCGGCCTGCCCCACCTGGCCCTGGGCGGACGCCGCCGCACGCCCGGCCTGCGGCGCGAGGAAGTGGCGCAGTTGTGCGGCATCAGCGTGACCTGGTACACCTGGATCGAACAGGGCCGCACCGACTCGGTCTCGCCCCAGGCGCTGGCGCGCATTGCCGAGGCGCTGCAACTGCCGCGCGCCAAGCGCGCCTACCTGTTCGAACTGGCGGGCAAGAAGGATCCCGTACTGCCCGAACAACAGGCCTCGGACCATATCGCTCCGGAAATCCTGGAGACGGTCCGGCACTTCCGCGCCCCCGCCTACCTGCTGGACCGCTACTGGAATGCCGTGACCTGGAATGCGCCGGCGCGCAAGCTCTTCAGCGGCTGGCTGGATGTGCGCAGCGGCCATCCCAACCTGTTGCGCTTCATGTTCGCCAGTGCCGCGGCACTGGCCCTGACGGTGGACTGGGAGCAGCGCGCGCGCCGCGTGGTGGCGGAATTCCGGGCCGACTGCGCCAGCCTCCTGGATGACCCGGAGGTGCAGGCGCTGGTGGAGGAGCTGTCGGCCGGCAACGCCCTCTTCAAGCGCGCCTGGCGCCTGCAGGACGTGGTCGAGCGCGAAGGCGGCGAGCGTCGCTTCCGCCATCCGCAACAAGGGGAACTGCGCTACCGGCAGGTCAATTTCCGTGTCGCCAATCGGCCGGACCTGAAGCTGGTGACCCTGATGCCGGACCACGACGACGATTGAGCGGCGGTGCGCCTACTTGCGCACCACGAAGGCCACGCCGATCACCCCCACCAGCATGCCCAGCGCACCGATGAGACTGAAGGCTTCGCCGAACATCAGCCAGGCCATCACGGCCGTGGTCGGCGGCGTCAGGTAAAGCAGGCTGGTGACGCTGGTGGCGGCGCTGCGGCGGATCAGGGCGAACAACAGGAAGATGGCACCGATGGACAGGGCCAGTATCGACCACAGCAGCGCGGCGACGAACTGCGGCGTCCATGCCACCTGGCTGAGATGCCAGTCCAGCCCCTCGAAGGCGATGGCCAACGGCAGGACCACCACGATGGAGGCCGAGAACTGGATGACGGTGCCGGTACGCAGGTCGAAGTGGGCGCAATAGCGTTTCTGGTACAGGGTTCCTGCCGTGATGCACAGGAGCGCAAACACGCACAGCGCGATGCTGGCCGAGGACAGGCCGATCAGCGAGATCTTGTTGGCCACCACCAGGCCCACACCACACAGGCCCAGCGCCAGCCCTATCCATTGCCGCCCGCGCACCGACTCGCCCAGCAAGGGGGCGGCGAAGGCGGTAAGAATGGGTTGCAGGCCCACGATCAGGGCCGACAGGCCGGCCGGCATGCCGATCTTGATGGCGCACCAGACACCGGCCAGGTAGCCGGCCTGCAACAGCACGCCCGCCACGGCGACATGGCGGATGCGGCCACGCGGCCAAGGGGCGCGAAACAGCAGCACCAGCGGCAGCAGGAACACCAGCACACCGGTAAAGCGCAACAGCAGGAAGGTCAGCGGCGGGGCGTAAGGGAGGCCGAACTTGGCGACGATGAAGCCGGTACTCCAGATCAATACGAACAACAGGGGCACCAGGCTCATCAGGAGCTGGCGCGGCCGGCCTGCGCCAGCGGGGGATTGCATCATGATTCTTTCCATCGGCGGGCCGGATGGCCCGGGTCATTTCGTCATGCGCTCCAGCGGGCAGCGTGGAGGCTGGCGAGTCTTATCGTTTGAATATGGACGGCCACGGTCTGTTCGATGTCCCGGCCGTAACCGCCCGCCATCGTAACCGCAACCGGGATTTCGTGCAGGCGCGCATGGGCAAACACCGCTTCGTCGCGCGCTGCCAGCCCGGCCAGGCTCAGCTTCATCTTGCCCAGGCGATCGCCCTCATGCGGATCGGCACCGGCCAGGTAGATCAGCAATTGCGGCGCGAAGCGCGCCTGCAGCGTCGCCAGCGCGCCCTGCAAGGCCTGCAGGTAGTCGGCGTCGCCAATGCCGTCGGGCAAGGCCACATCCAGGTCGCTGCGCTCTTTCTCGAAGGGATAGTTGTTTTCGCCATGCAGCGACAAGGTGAACACCGAATCATCCCGCGCCAGGATGGAGGCCGTACCGTTGCCCTGATGCACATCCAGGTCGACGATGGCGACGCGGCTGGCGCGGCGTTCGGCCTGCATCAGGCGCGCGGCGATGGCCGCATCGTTGAACACGCAGAAGCCAGCACCATGATCGGCATAGGCATGATGAGTACCGCCGGCCAGGTTGACGGCAATCCCCTCGCTGAAGGCGGCACGACAGGCAGCGATGGTGGCGCCGGAGGAACGGCGCGAACGCTCCACCATCTCCGGCGACCAGGGGAAACCGATCTCGCGTTGCTCGGCCGCCGTCAGCTCGCCCCGACTGGCGCGGGCGATGTAGTCGGGATGATGGGCCAGGGCCAGCTCGCCATCGCTGGCCGGCTGGGCTTCATGGAACTCAAGGTCGGCCACCGCCCGTGCCGCCCCCTCGCGGATCATGCGGTACTTGATCATGGGGAAGCGATGGCCGGGTGGCAGGGGCAGCACGAAGTGGTCGCTGTAGTAGGCTTTCAAACGTAACTTTCAATTAATCTTTTTATACATTTCTGCGTCGCAACAATTGCCATCATGACACTCGTCCGATGACCGATTTTCCAGGCTGAGTGCGAGAATGGATGAGGATATCCACCCCTCCCCTTCTGGCGTAAAATGCACGCAAGTCCTTGATTAGACGTGGATCAATTTTGCACAAGATTTTCCAATTCCCACACAATGAAATCATTGACTTTATGATCTTTTAATCTAGAATCGCCTTGTGCATCGCATCATATTCAAATAAGAAATTACATCGGAGATCCACTTTTTGCCAGATCGGTCCGTAAGCAATTCGCCGTAGTCGCTGCCTTGTTCTTCAACCCCATCAATGAGAAGGAAGTGTCAACATGACGACCTACACCGAGCAATTTTCCGCTGCAGCCAAGGCCAATGCCGAAGCGCAGATCGCCCTGTTCAGCCAACTGGTCAGCAAGACCTTTGAAGGCGTGGAAAAACTGGTGGACTTGAACCTGAAGGCAGCCAAGTCTTCGCTGGAAGAAAGCCAGGCGACGACCCAGAAGCTGTTCGCGGCCAAGGATCCCCAGGAGTTCTTCTCCCTCACCAGCGCCCAGGCCCAGCCGACGCTGGAAAAGTCGGTCGCCTATGGCCGTCACCTCAGTGGCATCTTCTCCAGCACCCAGGCTGAACTGACCAAGGCTGCCGAAGCCCAGATCGCCGAAGTGAACCGCAAGGTCGTGGCCATCATCGACGAAGTCTCCAAGAACGCCCCGGCCGGCTCCGAACAGGCGATCTCGCTGTTCAAGTCGACCGTCGGCAACCTCAGCGCCGGCTACGAGCAGTTCACCAAGAACGCCAAGCAAGCCGCCGAAGTGCTGGAAGCCAACGTCAGCAACGCCGTCGACCAGCTCTCGCAAGCCGGTACCAAGGTCACCCGCGCTGCCAAGAAGTAATCACGCTGCCTGGTCGTCGTGAATGGAAATGCCCCGGTCTTGCCGGGGCATTTTTTCGTCCATCGTTCGTGCCATCTTCTCAGGCAGCGATCTCGAATTCGGCATGCAGCTGGCGCAAGCCTTCCTGCATCATCTCGAAGGCCGGGCCGACCTGCTCCGGATCGCCCTTCACACCCAGGTCGATATGGCGGCGGATCTTCTCGTCACCCACGTGCGGCAGGCTGAATACCTTCACCAGCGGGTACTTGGCTTCGATGGCTTCCATCAGCGGCGTCAGCGTCGACTCCATCGCCTCGAACACCAGCATGGAGCGCTCGGCCCAGGCATGGCGATGGAACTGGTCGGCATACTGCGTCTCCAGCACCCACTCGAACATCGGCCAGGCCATCACCGGGAAGCCCGGCGCGAAGTGATGCGCGCCCGTGCCACTGGTATTGGCCAGCGAGAAGCCCGGGATCTTGTTGTAGGGATTGGGAATGATGGCGGCGCCCTGGGGGAATTCGCCCATCTTGAGGCGATGCAGGTTGTCCGGCGCCTCGAAATTGGGGGTGACGCCGGCTTCGCGGGCGGTGTCGGCGATGCGCTCCTGGATCTTGGCCTTGGCCTCGGGATGCAACACCAGTGGCACACCCAGGGCGGCGGCGGCGCACTGGCGGGTGTGATCGTCCGGTGTGGCGCCGATGCCCCCGGTGCAGAACACCACATCGTCGCTGGCCAGCGTGCGTTTGAGAGTGGCGGTAATACGCGCCGGGTCGTCGCCCACGTATTCGGCCCATGCCAGTTGCAGGCCGCGTTGCGACAGCAACTCCAAGACCTTGGGGAAATGCTTGTCAATGCGGCGTCCCGAGAGAATCTCGTCGCCGATGATGATGAGTCCGAATGCCATGAGTCTGCTCTGCCGGTAAAGTTGATCAAACTCCAGCGATTATGCCCGATCCGCCCGGGCTGCGTCCAAGCTCAACGCGGTGTCACGTCGACGATCTCGCCCACCGGCGGACCATCGGGCGGCTGGCCGCTGCGATGGCGCAACAGGGCTTCCAGGCTATAGAACTGGAACCACAAGCCGGTGAAGACAAACACCAGCACATACAACCAGATCGCCACGGCGGCCAGGAAAGGCAGCAGGATCACCGACAACACACCGCCCAGCCAGAGCAGCGTGGGTGCCGCCCCGAGGGCGCCGGCGATGGTGCCGATGGCCAGCAGCGGCCAGCGATGCAGGTGCAGCACGGCGCGCCGCTCCTCGGTACTGGCGTAGTCGGCCAGGGTGTCATAGGCCATGACCCGGTAGGTCAGCCAGCCCCACAACAGGGCGTGTACCACCAGCGCCAGGGGCGGCACCAGGAACACCCAGATCGTCAGCAGCCACAGGACGGTGAACACGGCAAAGCACCACAGCGAGGTCCACAGGCTGCCCAGGACGCTGCCGCCATGGCGTTTCTCCAGCATCGGATAATGGCGCGCACCGATGTGCCGGGCCACGGCCGGGATGGTGAACAGCCCCACGAACACCAGTGCCGTCAGGATCATCAGCGGCAGCAGCGCCCACATGGCCAGCATCGGCACCAGCACGGTCTTCAGGGCGCCCATGCCGAACCAGGCCAGCACGCTGCCGGCCTCGCCGAACATGTTGTTGGCCACGAAATAGCCCTGTAGCCAGTCGATCACCGACTGCAACCCCAGCCACAGGCACAGGCCCCACAAACCCAGCGAGACGACAAAAGGCAGCACCGTCAGCAACAGCATGCGGATGTGCAACTGCGCCAGCAGGGCGCGGCCGAAGGAAGCCAGGAACAGGCGCATCAGCGGGCCTTCCGGCGGGTGAATTCGCGGATGCGCTTCAAGCCCAGCCACTGCTGGCTCCAGAAGCCGCGGCCATAGTCGCGGCCCTTGCCGGCCGGCGGTGGCAGCTGGTCGCGCACGCCCGTCATGGCGAAGCCCTGGCTGAAATGGGCGGTCCGGAAGAGTACATCCCAGATCGGGAACAGCACGGCGAAGTTGTGTCCGCCCAGGGAATTGCGGCCCCGGCTTTCATGTCCCAGGCCGATGGCGTGATGGGTACGGTGGAAGCGCGGCGACACCAGCAGGTACTCGCCGAGGCGGCCGAAATGGATGCGCACATTGGCATGTTGCAGGCTCTGCAACATGCGCGAGACCGAGATCAGCAGGATGTACTGCGATGGTTCCACGCCGATGAGCACGGCGATCAGGCCGAAGATGAGGTCATGCACCAGGTTGTCGAGCATGTGGTTGCGGTCATCGCTCCACAAGTTCATGTTCTGCTGGCTGTGATGCAGGCTATGCAGTGCCCACATCCAGCGCACATTGTGCTGCGCCCAGTGGTAGAGGTATTCGCACAGGTCCAGCACCACCATGTAGAGCAGGAAGCTCACCAGCGCACGGTCGGTCACGCCGGGCCAGACCTGGTCCAGGTTGAAGGTCCCCCAACCTTCCAGGTGCAGTGCCTCGGAGAGATAGGACAGGGTCGGATCCAGCAGCAGGAAGGCGACGATGGGGATCACGCCCAGCCGCTGCAGCACGGTGTAGATGAAATCGTTCCAGCGGGCGCGCGGGTCGGTGATGGGATGGACCGGGATCATCGACTCCAGCGGGCGCAGGATCAGGAAGAGGATCACCAGCTCGCAGATGCCGACCAGGATGAACTCGGTACCGGTGAAGGCTTCTTCAACAAACTCGCCCATGCCCACGAAGAACACCAGCGGTTGCACCAGGGTCTGGAACAGCCAGCCCTGGACGGCGGCGAAGAGATCGGAAATGGTCTGGATCATGGATATCTTGTTCTTGGCTGAAGTCTTGCCACGGATCTTGCCCGGCAATGTGTGGGCGGGGGGGCCGCGGCCCGTGCGGCGGGAGCGCCGGGGCTTCCCCCGAAGCCCACTGCCCCGCTTCGACTGCCTTGCGGCGTCAGTGTTCCTGGCCGGCGGCAAACAGGTGTTGGTAGGCGGGATGCTCGCGCAGGGTGGCAAAGCAGAAACCCTTCTGCTCCAGGCCACTGATGAGCGGCTCCAGCACGGCGGGTGCCCAGGGATCCTGGCGCGACCAGATGCCCATGTGGGCCAGGAAGATGTCGCCATCCTTGAGTCCGTCCAGTGCCTTCTTCAGCAGTTCGGCATTGGGGAACTTGTCACTGGGCAATTCATCGCCCGAGAACCCGGCCGGCGCCCAGGCCACATGGGCATAGCCGCAGGCCTGCCCGGCCTTGAGCAGGTTGGGGGTGAGTCGTCCGCCCGGAGCGCGCCACAGCGGGTCAAGCTTGCGCCCGGTCAGCGCGAAGAAGCGCTGGTCGACCTGCTTCATTTCCTGGCAATACTGGGCCGGCGTCCATTGCAGCTTCTTGCCCGCCTGTGCGCCAAATTGCGGGCGCACCTCGATTTTTCCACCCGGCAGATCTCGCACCACGTAGACGTGGTCGAAGGTGTGGGTGCCAAAGGCATGGCCTTCCTGCGCCAGGCGCTTCCACAGCGGCTGCCAGCCCGGATCGAGCGAGTAGTCGCCGTGGATGGTCTTTTCGTTGGCCAGGAAGAAGGTGGCCTTGATATGGTGGCGCAGCAGGGTCTGCTCGATCAGCTCGGCCTGCGACTGGCTACCGGTATCGAAGGTCAGGTAGATCTTGCCCTTGCAGGCCGCCACTGGCGGTACAGATTGGGCAACGGCCTGGCCGGTGGCCAGGATGGCGCACAGGCTCAGGCCGCGCAGTTGTTTCATCGACAAGTACTGCTTCATGGGGGATCAGGAGCGGTCAGGGTCAGATATCGGGGGCACGATTGTAGAGATAGATGCCGTGCGGCGAGCGGCCCACCGGGATCACCTTGACCACCTCGCGGCGGGTCAGGTCGATCACGGCGACCTTCTTGACCCAGCGCAGCGTGGCCCACATGGTCTTGCCATCGGCAGTCACTTCCATGCAGTCGGGGCCGCCCGGGACCTTGATGGTGCCGACGTTTTCCAGCGTGGTCATGTCTACCACGCTGATGGTGTTGGCGATGCGGTTGGAGACGTAGATGAAGCGCTTGTCACCCTGTCCACGGAAATTGTGGGCGCCCACGCCGGTCTTGATCTGCTTGACCAGCTTCTGGGTGCGCCAGTCGATCACCTGGACGTAGTCGCTGCCCATGATGCCGACCAGCAAGTATTTATTGTCCGGCGTCATGACGATGCCGGCCGGCAGCTTGCCCACCGGGATGGTCCACTTGACCTGCTGGGTAGCCAGGTCGATGGCGCTGACCTGGTCGCTGCCCTGCTGGGTGATGAAGGCGGTGGTGCTGCCGTTGTCGAAGGCGATGTGGCTGGGCGTCCTGGCCAGCGGGATGCGCTTGGACAGCTTCAGGTCCTGGCCGTCATAGCTGTAGACGTCGACACGGTCCAGGCGCAGGCCGGTGGCCACGAACCACTTCTGGTCCGGGGTGAAGCCGATCTGGTAGGGGTCGATGATGTCGCGGATCTTGCGCTGCACTTCGCCGGTCTTGGGATCGAGGAAGAGCAACTGGTTGCCGGTGGCGCTAGCAACGATGAGCGACTTGTTGTCCGGCGTGGCCATGAGGTGGTGCGGCTCCTTGCCGACCGAGAAGGTCGAGAGCGGCTTTTCACCGGTGGGGTCCAGCAGCGACACGGAGGCATCACCCGAATTGAGGACCACGACCACATTGGCATGTGCCGACGCGGCCACGGTAGCCAGTACGGCAGAAGCGCACACGGCGCGCAGGGAAAGGGAAAAAAGTTGGCTGAATCGACGCAACATGACGAACTTTAAGCAAAAATACCTGATCTCATCGTGCACGGAGCACGTCCTGGGACATTAACGCCCGCCCGGGCGTTCCCGCTGACACGCGGCTGACGCATTGTGCAAATATTCCGGCATTTTGGTTTACACTGCCTGCCGTTCCGGTCGCATGCCGCTGCCGGAGCGGCCTGGCGCCCACCTGACCGGTCTGAAAACATGCTTTTTGTTGCCCGCCAGCATCTGCGGAGGTCAGCAACCGTCAGGGCGGACTGGCCGCGCCACCCTCATCCCCTACCGAAAGGAACACGATGTCCACGATCACGACAGCTTCCGGGCTGCAATACGAAGAAATCAACATTGGCGGCGGCGACGAAGCCAAGGCCGGCAGCCATGTCACGGTGCACTACACCGGCTGGCTGCAGAATGCAGACGGCAGCGCCGGCAGCAAGTTCGATTCCAGCAAGGACCGCAATGACCCGTTCGCCTTCCCGCTGGGTGCCGGCCACGTCATCAAGGGCTGGGACGAAGGCGTGCAAGGCATGAAGGTGGGTGGCGTGCGCAAGCTCATCATCCCGGCCGACCTGGGCTACGGTGCCCGCGGCGCCGGTGGCGTGATCCCGCCCAATGCGACCCTGATCTTCGAAGTCGAACTGCTGGCCGTCTGAGGCCCAGGGAGGAGAGTACCCATGAGCAGCCTGCAAGAACAATTCGACGCCGCCGTGGCTGAGTCCAAGAGCCTGCCCGAGCGTCCTGACAACATGACGCTGCTGAAGATGTATGGCCTCTACAAGCAGGGCAGCAACGGTGACGTCCAGGGCGATCGCCCCGGCATGACCGACTTCGTCGCCCGCGCCAAGTACGATGCCTGGGCCGCCGTCAAGGGCAAGCCACAGGCCGAGGCGCAGCAGGAATACATCGACATCTTCAATGACCTGAAGGGTTGATGCCGGCGCTGCCGCCGGCAACCGCCGACGGCAGCGTCAGCAAAACGGGCGCCCCCAGCCATGCCGGGGGCGCCCGTTTCATTTGGGATCACCGATTCAGGCCCGGATCACATCGGGATTGAGCAGGTTGGGCGGACGCTGGCCCGACAAGGCGGCAATCAGGTTGCCCGCCGCGCAATGGGCCATGGCCAGGCGGGTCGGGGTGGAGGCGCTGGCGATATGCGGTGTCAGCACCACGTTGGACAGGCCCAGGAACTCCGGCTTGAAGGCCGGTTCGTTCTCGAACACATCCACGCCGGCGGCGGCGATGCGCCCTTCGCGCAGGGCCGCGATCAGGGCAGCGTCATCGACGATGCCGCCCCGCGCGATGTTGGTCAGGGTGGCAGTCGGCTTCATCAGGGCCAGCTCGGTGGCGGTGATGGTGTGGTGGGTTTCCTTGGAATACGGCAGCACCAGCACGACGTGGTCGGCCCGTTGCAGCAGCTCTTCCTTGCCGACGTAGTGCGCGTTGTTGGCACGTGCCTCCAGCTCCGGCGCCAGGCGCGAGCGGTTGTGGTACAGCACCTGCATGTCGAAGCCCAGCGAGCGGCGCGCGATGGCCTGGCCGATACGACCCATGCCGATGATGCCCAGGGTGGCGCCGTGGATGTCGGGACCGACGAAGCTGTCATAGCTCCACTTCGTCCACTGGCCGGCGCGCAGGAAGTGCTCGGACTCGGTGATGCGGCGGGCGGCGGCCATCATCAGCGCCCAGCCGAAGTCGGCGGTGGTCTCGTTCAACACGTCGGGAGTGTTGGTGGCCATCACGCCGGCCGCAGTGGCGGCGGCCACGTCGATGTTGTTGTAGCCCACGGCCATGTTGCAGACCGCCTTCAGTTGCGGGTTGGCGGCAAAGAGCGCGGCCGTCACCGGCTCGCTGGGGGTGGTAAAGAGTCCATCCTTGCCCTTCGCTTTTTCCAGCAGTTCAGCGGCGGTGTAGATGCGGTCGTCCTGGTTGGACTCGACCTCGAAGTGCTGCTCCAGGCGGGCCAATACTTCAGGGAAGACGGCACGGGATACGAAGATCTTGGGTTGCATGATGGTCTCGTTATATCGGTTTCGTTGTCGGAAAAGTGCATCAGGAGATCAGAAGAAGATGAAGCGCATGGCCACGAACAGCGGCACCAGGATGCCGGCCGACCATGCCATGTAGCCGAAGAAGCTGGGCATGCGGACGCCGCGCTCCTCGGCGATGGCCTTGACCATCATGTTGGGCGCATTGCCGATGTAGCTATTGGCCCCCATGAAGACGGCGCCGGCAGAGATGGCCGCCAGCGTCGAGGCCAGCGGCCCCATCAGTTCACGCGCATCCCCCGAGGCGGTGTTGAAGAACACCAGGTAAGTCGGCGCGTTGTCGAGGAAGGAAGACAGCAGGCCCGTCATCCAGAAATACATGGCATCGTCAGGCCGTCCATCGGGGCCGGTGACAGCACGCACCACGGCGGCAAAGGCGCCCTGCTCGCCCGCGCGCAGCATGGCGATCACCGGGACAATGGTGAGGAAGATGGCCGCGAAGAGCTTGCCCACTTCCAGCATCGGTCCCCAGGCGAAGGCATTGCCCGTGCGCGCCGTGGCCGGCGTCAGCCACAGGGACAACAGGATCACCAGCAGCAAGGCGCCATCGCGCAGCAGGTTCTGCCATTCCAGCGCAGCCCCCATGACATGGGCCGCCACGCCGGGCGACCACAGCCCGCTCATCAGCACCAGGCCGACGATGGCCGCCAGCAGCAGGAAATTGATCCTGCCCTCCAGTTGCAGCGGCGAGTCGGGCGTAGGATCGACGGGGCGGCGCTCCTCGCGACGCAGATAGTAGTGCCGGTCCAGCAGGTAGAACACCAGCAGCAGCGCACCGCACAGGAAGGCCATCGGACCCAGCAGGTGGCGCGCGGTCCAGAAGAAATCCACGCCCTTCAGGAAGCCCAGGAACAGCGGCGGATCGCCCAGCGGCGTGAGCGAACCACCGGCATTGGCGACCAGGAAGATGAAGAACACCACCACATGCACCGTATGCCGGCGGTCGTCGTTGGCACGCAGCAGCGGCCGGATCAGCAGCATCGCTGCCCCGGTGGTGCCCATGAGGCTGGCCAGCAGCGTGCCCAGGGCCAGCAAGCCGGTATTGGTGGCGGGCGTGCCATGCAGGTTGCCACGCACGCAAATACCCCCGGCCACGGCGTAGAGCGCCGACAGCAGGATGATGAAAGGCAGGTATTCGGCGATGAGCGCATGCACGCTCACGGCCAGCGCTGCAGGGATGCCATGGCCGGCGGCAAACGGCACCAGGAAGGCCAATGCCCAGAGTGCGGCGATCTTGCCGAAATGGTGGTGCCACAAGGTCGGCGCCAGCAACGGCAGTACCGCGATGGAGAGCAGCACGCCGGCAAACGGCAAGGCCCAGAGTGGCGAGAGACCCGCGCCGTCAAGCTCGGCGGCAAAAGCCGGCAAGGGCAGGCACAGGGAAATGAAGGCGAGAAAGAAGGCGCTGGCTGGCAAATGTCGTCCTGCGAGATGGCATCTAGATGAGATCCCCGCCTGCGCACCAGACGATGACGGGGAGCCACACTATAGCAGCCGGGACGACGGCCACACGCAAAAAACGGCCAGTGGAAAAACTTTCAGGTATGGTTTAAATCAGGTCAAGCCTTGATCTGGAAAACCTGCCGCAGGTAGTTCACATAGGCGGGGTCGTCGCACATGTTCTTGGAGGGCGTATCGGAGAGCTTGGCCACCGGCTGGCCATTGCATCGCACCATCTTCATGACCACCTGCAGCGGCGTGTAGCCCAGGTCATTGGTGAGGTTGGTGCCCACGCCGAAGGCCACCTTGGCGCGATCCTTGAAGCGCAGGTAGAGGGCGCGCACCTTGTCGAAGTCCAGGCTGTCGGAGAACACCAGCACCTTGCCGGACGGATCGACGCGATTATCCCGATAATGCTGGATCAGGCGCTCGCCCCATTCGAACGGGTCGCCAGAGTCGTGGCGCGCACCGTCGAAGAGCTTGCAGAAATACATGTCGTAGTCGCGCAGGAAGGCATCCATCCCGTAGACGTCCGAGAGCGTGATGCCGAGGTCGCCACGATATTCACGCGCCCAGATCTCGAAGGCGAAGGTCTGCGAATCACGCAGGCGCGGGCCCAGCGCCTGACAGGCCTGCAGGTATTCGTGGGCCATGGTGCCCAGGGGCGTCAGGTCGTGTTGCATCGCGTACATCACATTGGACGTACCGGCGAAGTGCTCGCCCATGTGCTGCTTCATCTCGTCGATGACCTCGGCATGCCAGCTGCGCGAGAAGCGGCGACGGGTACCGTAGTCGGCGATCTTGCAACCGGCCAGCTCGGCATCGTCGGTGATGACCGACATCTTCCTGCGCAGGCGCGCGCGGCCCTCTTCCAGGTCCGGCGTGCGCTGGGTGGCACGGAAGTAGACCTCGTTGACGATGGCCAGTACCGGCACTTCGAACATGATGGTGTGCAGCCACGGTCCCTTGACGCTGATCTCGATCTCGCCATTGCCGGCTGGATCGGGTTGTACCGTGATGTACTTTTCGTTCAGGTGGAACAGGTCGAGGAAGTCGACGAAGTCACTCTTGATGAAGCGCAGGCTGCGCAGGTAGTTCAGTTCGTCTTCCTTGAAGCGCAGGCGGCACAGCGCGGCAATCTCGGCGCGGATCTCGTCCACGTAGGGGGTCAGGTCGATATCACCGTTGCGGCACTTGAAGCGGTATTCCACCTGCGCGCCGGGGAAATGATGCAGTACCACCTGCATCATCGTGAATTTGTACAGGTCGGTATCGAGTAAGGAAGTGATGATCATGAAATCCGGATGCGGCTGCGCCGCATGCTGCCTGGTTGATGGGCCACGTGGGCCACGTGCGCGACGGGGCGCTCCGGAGCAGCCCCGCGCATTGCATGGTCAGCGCCCGTGGACGCCGCGCCCGCTATCTTAACCGAGATCGGCAACGCGAAAGCCCCGGCTACCCAGGGGACTTTCGCTCAGCCATGGCCCCATGATCATTTCATGGCCGAGGCCGACCGACGGCCGCGCACGTAGTTCACCGGCGGCAGGTAGGCCGTGCCATCCAGGTAGTGCCAGTCACGCATGCTGCTGCGCCCCTCCTTTTGCGACACCAGCCCCACGAAGGCTCCCAGGCTGGCCTGCTGGTCCAGCGCGCGGAAGCTCACCGGGCCCAGCGGCGAGCTCAGGTGCAGGCCACGCAAGGCTTCCACCAGGGCCTCGCCATCGACGCCGTCGCTCTTCTTCAGGCCGCTGGCAATGGCCATCATGGTGGTATAGCCGAACACCGAAGCCAGTTGCGGACGCTCGCCGAAGCGCTTGAGATAGGCGTCCAGGAAGCGCTGGTGCTCGGGGGTATTGATCTGGTCCCAGGGATAGCCGATGGCCACCCAGTCGCGGATTGCCTCGCTCTGACTGGGATCCAGGCTCTGCGCCCCGGCCGAGGCCATGGAAACCACTTGCACGCCCTCGAAGAGTCGCTGGCGGTTGCCGGCCTGGACGAATTTCTGCAGGTCTTCGCCGAAGGTGGCGTTGAAGATGCCGTCCGGACGCGACTGGCGGATCGCCCGGGCGACATCATCGGCCTTGATCTTGCCCAGCGCCGGCCACTGGTCGGCGACGAATTCCACATCCGGGCGGGCCGCCTTGAGCAGCAGCTTGAAGCTGGACACCGCGCTCTGGCCATATTCATAGTTGGGCGCCACCACGGCCCAGCGCCGCCCCGGCATGCGGGCAGCCTGCTCGGCCAGCATGGCGGCCTGCATGTAGGTCGAGGGACGCACGCGGAAGGTATAGCGGTTGCCCTTGTCCAGCGTGATGGCGTCGGAGAGCGCATCGCCCACCACCAGCACGGTCTTGCTGCGGGCAGCCTCGCGCGCCACGGCCAGGGCCACATCGGAGAGCATGGTGCCGGTCAGGACCTGGACATGCTCACGCTCGACCAGCTCGCGGGCATTGCTGGCGGCCTGCCCGGTGTCGCCACCGTCGTCGCGCGTCACCAGTTGCAGGGGGCGGCCCGCCACACCACCGCCGGTATTGATCTGCTCCAAGGCCAGCAACAGGCCGTTGCGGTAGGCTTGACCTGCCGTGGAAAGACGATGCTGGCTATTGATCTCGCCGATGCGGATGGCGTCGGCAGCGGTCGCCTCCGGCATCCATGGCAGCGCCAGCATGGCGACCAGCCCCACCAGGGCAGGCAGCCGGGACAATCGGAAACGGGGGGGCTTGTTGGTGTCTTCAGCGTTCACGCCGGGACTTCCTTTTCTTGATGCGCGGGACCGGCCAGGCCGCGAATGGCCTTGCTCCGTGCGCGTTTGCGGCGATCCGGAAGACCCTGGCGGCGGCTGGTTCTATCGCTGGCTTGTTTATTTACTTATACGTAATCTGTATAAGCCTCATTTGTGAGAAAAATCGAATTACCTTAAAATACAAGGCTTTGCAGCGGGTCGCATCGCGCATTTCCGGGGCCGCCCACAAGGCGGGGGAAACCACGCAAGGTGTATGACGTCGAGCACATTGACCTGCTGCAACATGATTTTAACCGTGCCATATTGCCATCAATTGCGGCGCAGTTAGCCATCGGTTTGAAGAAATTTTAAAGATAGGACAGTTATGACCCACGTTGTCACCGATTCCTGCGTCCGTTGCCGCTACACGGATTGCGTGGATGTTTGCCCGGTGGATTGCTTCCGCGAAGGCCCCAATTTCCTCGCCATCGACCCCGACGAATGCATCGACTGCGCCGTGTGCGTGGCCGAATGCCCGGTCAATGCGATCTACGCGGAAGAAGACGTGCCCGGCGACCAGCAGCCCTACATCGCCCTGAATGCCGACCTGTCCCGCAACTGGCCCTCCATCACCAAGACCAAGGCCCCGCTGGCCGACGCCGAGGAATGGAAGGACAAGACTGACAAACTGCAATACCTGCAGCGCTGATCGCTGCGCAGAATCAAGTCGTACCGGGGCCAGTTCCCCCAGAATTGCGGTTGCGCATCCAGCCTGGCAGCACCATCGCCCAAGCCAGATGCGCAACCGTTTGTATTTGATCGGCAGGAAAAACCCTGCCGGCCACGCGGCCTCTAGTCCAGGCCGGCTTTGTCATCCCGGGCCTATCCACAGCAACACGGCGCGTGCCGTTAGCCGGTATCTGAGTGCGAGAAAGCCTCCCAACTGAAACAGGAATATCAAGAAATCATGGAAAACAATGTCCAGAGCGCGGCAGTCAACGGCATCATCGACGCCGATGCCGTCATCATCGGCGCCGGCCCGGTCGGCCTGTTCCAGGTGTTCGAGCTTGGCCTGCTGGAAATCAAGGCGCACGTGATCGATTCGCTGCCGGTGGTCGGCGGCCAGTGCGTGGAACTGTATCCGGACAAGCCCATCTATGACATCCCGGCCGTGCCCGTCTGCACCGGCCAGGAACTGACCGACAACCTGTTGAAGCAGATCGAGCCCTTCTCGCCGACCTTCCACCTGGGCCAGGAAGTGACCCTGGTCAACAAGCGCGAAGACGGTCGTTTCGACCTCGAGACCTCCACCGGCACCCGGTTCATCACCAAGACCATCTTCATCGCCGCCGGCGTGGGCTCGTTCCAGCCGCGTACCCTGAAGGTCGACGGCATCGAGCAGTTCGAAGGCTCGCAGGTGTTCTACCGCGTCAAGGATCCGGCGCAGTTCGAAGGCAAGAACATCGTCATCTGCGGCGGTGGCGACTCCGCCCTGGACTGGGCACTGAACTTCGTGGGCAAGGCTGAATCGGTGATCCTGCTGCACCGTCGCGAGGAATTCCGCGCCGCCCCGGCCTCGGTCGCCAAGATGAAGGAACTGTGCGAAGAGTACGAGATGCAACTGGTGACCGGCCAGGTCACCGGCACCGAGATCAAGGATGGCAAGCTGGCCGAAGTCAAGGTCACCGGCGCCGACGGCGTCACCCGCCGCCTGCCGCTGGACATGCTGCTGGTCTTCTTCGGCCTCTCGCCCAAGCTGGGCCCGATCGCCGAGTGGGGCCTGGACATCGAGCGCAAGCAGCTGAAGGTGGTCGATACCGAGAAGTTCGAGACCAATATCCCGGGCATCTTCGCCGTGGGCGACATCAACACCTATCCGGGCAAGAAGAAGCTGATCCTGTCGGGCTTCCACGAAGCCGCGCTGGCCGCCTTCGGCGCCGCCCCCTACATCTTCCCGGAAAAGAAGATCCACATGCAGTACACCACCACCTCGCCCAAGCTGCACAAGATCCTGGGCGTGGAAAGCCCGGTCTTCGACTAAGCCAGGCTCCCTGCTGTCGAGCCAGCGTGCCGGCCCCTGCCGCCGGCGCCCCGCCCCAAAGCCCCTGCCCATGCAGGGGCTTTGTGCTTTGCGGACCGGCGCGATGTGGCCCGGCTACTGCAGTTGCGGGGATTTTGGTGCGCTGGTCTTACCAGCGATGAGGTCGCACGACAAAGCATGCTATGCTACGGCGTCGCAACAAGGAAAATGTTGACAAACTGAACACATTGAGAATATCAAATTCGTCCAGTTCGTGTCAGCCCGATACCATCGCCAAACGTTTGTTGCACATGCTTGCTGCGTCCACGCTCTCGACGCCCGCACCTCATCCGGACGCCGGGCAGGCAGGCCAGCCAGTGCTTGTATAAAGGTCAGCTATGCTTTATCAGATGCATGAATTCAATCGCGCGTTCCTCAACCCGATGATGCAATGGGCGGAAACCTCCGCCAAATTATTCTCCGATCCCGTTTCCCCGCTGGCCCACACGCCTTTCTCGCAGCGCATCGCTGCTGGCTATGAATTGCTGTTCCGCTTGTCAAAGGAATATGAAAAGCCGGCCTTCCATATCGACACCGTCGAAGTCGAAGGCAAGCCCATCGGCATCGTCGAGGAAGTGGTCGACACCAAGCCCTTCTGCCGCCTGATCCACTTCAAGAAGGACCTCGGTGCGCGCCAGGCGGCCGCCCTGCAGCAGCCCACCGTGCTGGTGGTCGCGCCGCTGTCGGGCCACCACTCCACGCTGCTGCGCGAAACCGTGCGGGCGCTGCTCAAGGAACATGACGTCTACATCACCGACTGGACCGATGCCCGCATGGTGCCGGTCGAGCAAGGCAGCTTCCACCTGCATGACTACGTGTACTACGTCCAGGACTTCATCCGCTTCCTGGACACCGACGTCCACGTGATCTCGGTGTGTCAGCCCACCGTGCCGGTGCTGGCGGCGATCTCGCTCATGGCCAGCGCCAACGACCCCCACCTGCCCAAGACCATGACCATGATGGGTGGGCCCATCGACGCCCGCAAGTCGCCCACGGCGGTCAACGACCTGGCCACCGAGAAGCCATTCTCGTGGTTCGAGAACACGGTGATCTACAGCGTGCCGGCCAACTACCCCGGCTTTGGCCGCAAGGTCTACCCGGGCTTCCTGCAGCATGCCGGCTTCGTGGCCATGAACCCGCGCCGCCATGCCCAGAGCCACTGGGACTTCTACATGCACCTGCGTGACGGCGACGATGCCTCCGCCGAAGAACACCGCAAGTTCTACGACGAGTACAACGCCGTGCTGGACATGCCGGCCGAGTTCTACCTGGAGACCATCAAGGTGGTGTTCCAGGACTTCAACCTGGCACGCGGCACCTGGGAACTCGAAGGCAAGGCGGTACGTCCGCAGGACATCAAGTCGGTGGCATTGTTCACCATCGAAGGCGAACTCGACGACATCTCCGGCTCCGGCCAGACCGAAGCGGCGCAGGAACTGTGCAGCAGCATCCCGAAGTCGCGCAAGCAGCACTTCACGGTCCCCAAGGCCGGCCACTACGGCATCTTCTCGGGTCGCCGCTGGCGCGAGGTGGTCTGCCCCAAGATCGGCGAATTCATCCGCAGCCACGCCTGATCGGCCCATCGCCCGGCAACACGGCGCCCCGTCCTGACGGTGGCGCCGTTTTTCCTTGAGCTCGCGGGCATGACTTCACCCGCATTTGGCCGGATAATACCGCCTTTGCCTTATTGAACCGCTCCACCGCCCCACCGCCGTGCCGCCATCCGCCACCACATCCCTCAACGCTGCCGCATCGCTGGCCGATCGCATCGAAGACCTGCTGCCGCAAACCCAATGCACCAAGTGCTGCTACCCGGCGTGCCGCCCCTATGCGCAAGCCATCGCCGAGGGCCAGGCCAGCTACAACCAGTGTCCGCCCGGCGGCGCCGAAGGCGTGGCAAGGCTGGCGCAACTGCTGGGCCGTCCGGTGATCCCGCTGAACCCCGTCAACGGCAGCGAACAGGTGCGCCGCCTGGCAGTGATCGATGAACAGGCCTGCATCGGCTGCACGCTGTGCATCCAGGCTTGCCCGGTCGATGCGATTGCCGGCGCGGCCAAGCAGATGCATACCGTCATCAACGATCTCTGTACCGGTTGCGACCTGTGCGTGGCCCCCTGCCCGGTCGATTGCATCACGATGCAAGACATCACCCCCGGGCGCACCGGCTGGCAGGCCTGGAGCCAGGAGCAGGCTGACGCCGCCCGTGCCCGTCATGACTGGCGCACTGTGCGGCTGCGTCGCGACAAGGAAGAAAACGATGCCCGCCTGGCCGCCAAGGCCGCCGCCAAGCTCAAGGAAGTCGAGGCGGCCATGGGCGGCACGCCTGAAGAACAGGCCGAGCAGGCCCGCAAGAAAGCCATCATCCAGGCCGCCATGGAGCGCGCCCGCCTGAAGAAGCTGCAGGCCGCCGACGCCGCCACAGCCGCCGCCCCCTCCCCCAGCGACAAGCCACGCCCATGAACCCGACCAAACGCCGCGACATCTTCGAACGCCTGCGCCAGGCCAATCCGACGCCCACCACCGAGCTGGACTACACCACGCCCTTCGAGTTGCTGATCGCGGTGCTGCTCTCGGCCCAGGCCACCGATGTCTCGGTCAACAAGGCCACGCGCAAGCTCTATCCGGTGGCCAATACGCCGGAGCAGCTCTATCGCATGGGCGTGGACCAGCTCATGCCCTACATCCAGACCATCGGGCTGTATCGCACCAAGGCCAAGAACGTCATCGAGACCTGCCGCATCCTGATCGAACAGCATGGCGGTGAAGTGCCGCAGACGCGCGAGGAACTGGAAGCGCTGCCGGGCGTGGGCCGCAAGACCGCCAATGTGGTCTTGAACACTGCCTTCGGCCATCCCACCATCGCGGTGGACACGCACATCTTCCGCGTCTCCAACCGCACCGGCATCGCCCCGGGCAAGGACGTGGACGAGGTCGAGCGCAAGCTCATCAAGTTCGTGGCCCCCGAGTTCCGCCAGGATGCGCACCACTGGCTGATCCTGCATGGGCGCTACACCTGCATCGCCCGCAAGCCGCAGTGCTGGAACTGCATCATCGCCGACCTGTGCGAATTCAAGCAGAAGACCCCGCTGCCGGCCAAGGGCGTCTGATCGCGCCGACGGACCGATGCCCGCCGCCTGGAGCTAGCGCGGCAAGCCGTTGAAGCGGGCCACCGGCGTCCAGTGCTGGTCCTGCACCTCGTACATCGTATAGCTCGGATGCAGCAGGTCGCCTTCCTCGTTGAAGGCCACCACGCCACCTACCCCCTCGAAGCGCAAGCGGTGCATGGCCAGCGCGATGGCATCCGTATCGGTGCTGCCGGCCAGGCGGATGCCGTTGATGATGGCTTGCGCGGCATCGTAGGCAAACACGGCGTAGAGATCGATATTGGAATCGAAATGCTGGCTGTAGCGCTGGCGGAAGGATTTCCAGCCCGGCATCTTGTCCTGCGGCGGCCCCGGCTCCAACACCAGGGTGCCATTGCCGTCGGCGCCGGCGCGCATCAGGAAGGGCAAGCCCACCGTGCCCGCCGAGGCCATCAGCCGTGCATCGAGCTTGAGGCGCTTGATCGCCTTGGCCAGCACGCCGGCCTGCCAGTCCAAGCCACCGAAGAAGATCAGGTCCGGACGCAGCTTGCGCGCCTGTATCAGCGCCGCATTGAAATCCGAGGTCTTGTCGCTGACCGAATAGCGTCCGGCCATCTGCAGGCCCATCCGCTGCACCGTCTGGGCGAACTCATCGGCCAGCCCGGCCCCGAAGGGTGTGCGGTCGTCGATCGTCACCACGGTCTTGGCCCCCAGGCTGCCCACGGCATACTGGGCAGAGAGCCGCCCCACGCTTTCATTGTTGGGAATGGTGCGGAAGATGCGGGGATAGGACAGCAAGGTCAGCTGGCGGCTCATCGCCGATGGGGTGATCTGGATCACGCCGGCCGCATGGTAGACGGGCGCAGCCGCCAGGCTGGTGCCACTGGTCCAGTGGCCGACGACGGCGATGACATGCTGCTCGACCAGGTAACGGGCCACATATTCGGCCGCGGCCGGATCGGCACGGTCGTCTTGCGACAGCAGCTTGAGCTGCACCGGCTTGCCGGCCACGCGCAGGCCACGCCGGTTGGCCTCATCGAGTGCCAGTTGCACGGCGTTCTGCATGCTCCTGCCCACCCCGGCGGCAACACCGCTCAAGGGGCCGGCAAAGCCGATCAGCAGCGTGAGGGGTTCTGGCGTCTCGGACGGTTCGGCAGCCTTGGCCCGCGTGTCAGCGGCCCCGGCCCATGGCCAAGCCAGCAGCAGGCCCAGTACAAGCAGGCAATGCAGGAGGAAGACGCCCTGGCGTCGATGCGTGAATCGGCTGCCCGCAACAAGCATGTGCCATTCCCCCTTTTTGCTTTTCGCTCTGTGGTACCCGTACCAGGCCCCGCGTCGCAAGCGTCGCGGTCGACGTGGATCCGGATGGATCATTCAGACAATTGCCAATTGGAAAGAATATTACTGCAACATCGCGCCCCGTGGCACATTCACCTGCACGCCTGAAGCGCATGGCGTTGCAGCGTACAATAGCAGTTTGCCACCGATTCCTGCACCAGCATGTTCACGCCGTCCCAGCATGATGTCCGCCGCTTCTTCTGTGAAGCCTACCGCAAGCACCAGGGCCACGAGATCCTGACCCCGCTGGAAGCCATTGCCCGCGACTGGATCATCCAGCACCCCGAATACCAGGACGCGCTGCGCGACGTCGACGAAGCCCTGGCCGCCGACTACTCGGTCGAGCACGGCCAGAGCAATCCCTTCCTGCACCTGTCCATGCACCTGTCGATCACGGAGCAGATCTCCATCGACCAGCCGCCCGGCATCCGCGCGGCCTTCCAGCTGCTGGCGCAGCGCCGTGGCTCCGAGCACGATGCGCATCACGAGATCATGGAAGCCCTGGGCGAGATGATCTGGAATGCCCAACGCAATGGCTTGCCCCCCGATGGCGCAGCCTATATCGAGAACATCAAGCGCCGCGCACAGGGCTGAGGCCGCGCTGCACCAATGAAAAAGCCACGCCGGTGACGACGTGGCTTTTTTTCGGTACGTACCAGCGACGGGCTTACTTGCGCAGCACCAGCGACCCCGGCAAGCTATGCAGATAGGCCGCGATATCGTTGATGTCACGGTCCGTCAACGGCTTGGCCTGGGCTGACATGATGGCGTTGTTGCGGCCGTTCATGGCGGTGTCGCCGCGCCGGTAGGCGGTCAGGGCATGCTTGAGGTAATCGGCATGCTGGCCGGCCAGCTTGGGATAGCCCGGATCGATGGGGGAGTTGTAGTCCTTGCCGTGGCAGGAGGCGCAATTGTATTTCTCGACTAGCGCACGGCCATTGGCCAGGTCGGCGGCAGAGGCTACCTGCGGTGCTGTCCAGGCCGCTACCAGCAGTGCCGGGATCATCAGGATCTTCTTCATCTCGTGCATCCCCCTTACTTCTGCTGCGAATAATAGGCGGCCAGGTCAGCAATGTCCTGGTCCGACAGGCCACGGGCGATACCCATCATGGAGGGATGCTTGCGCTCCCCCTTCTGGTAGGCACGCAGCGCATTCTCGATGTACTTGGCGGATTGCCCGCCCAGCATCGGGACCTGGTAGACCTCGGGGAAGCTGGCTTTGTAGCCGGGGATGCCATGGCAACCGATGCACATGGAGACTTTGTTTTCAGCAGCCTTGGCATTGCCGACGATGTCCGCTGCGGACGCACTGCCGACGACGCCAAGCAAGGCAAGAAACACGAGGTGTTTTTTCATGTTAGCAGGGTAAGGTGAATGGGCTTGCAATCCGTCCCTCCGGGAAACGGATACTCGACAACACACATCTTTTGCTACCAGCAGCAAACTTTATCGTACTCGTTAGATTGTCCTGGTGTTGCAGGTTTGGCTGTTCTGCTTTGGCTCAACCGGTGTTTCGGCTCAAGCTTGTCTCTCCACTCCCCCTGCCTTACGCAAAAAACGATTTCGATTCTAACCAATAAAACCGGCATCGTCATCCCTGGGCAGCAAGCCCCACAATCGACCGCAACAGCCCACCCATGGCGGACTGCGGGCAGATTCCCTGCTTATATGCGCTGCAATATTAACGGTATTGCATGTTCCTGATGGCAAGTTCAGGCGGCATGGCGCTGGTGGCTGTCCTCATCGTCGCCGGGATCGTCCTCGTCGTCCTCGTCCCCGGACGATTCATCCCGCACTGCCGCACGCGGGCGTTCGGGCAGGATGAAGAACAACGGACGGACGACAAAACGACGCAGCACTGCGCGCATGGCCACATTGCGCGCGCGGCGCGGCAAGTCACGCGCACGCAAGGCCAGGGCCAGGGCGCAGGCGAACGCGGTCGCCACCGACAGCAGCGCGGTGATCGCCACGCCACCGGCGGCCAGCCAGAACGGCGGCGTCGCCAGCACCTGCCAGCCCAGGCTGAAGGCTGCCGCCGCCACGGTACCGGCGGCCAGTGTGACCTGGCGCACATCCAGCGGCAGGCTGAAGAAGGCTGCCACCACCGGCGCCATGCCCAGCATCAACGCCAGCGCCAGGCTGCCGGCGATGGTGGCGACGTTGCGCTCCAGCCAGGCGGCGCAGCGCTGGGCACGCATGGGCCCCAGGCCATGCACCAGGCGACGGTGGTTGGACACCACCTCCCCCACCCGGCGCAGCGCAAACCAGTTGTCGGCAAAGCCCGCCGCCAGGCTGGCCAGCCACAGCAGCACGCCGGTCATCGCTGCATACAAGGGCGTGGGGCCGACCAGGGACAAGGCCGCCAGGTCCTGGCGCGCCTGCTCCGGCGACATCGGTGGGCGACCCAGCACCAGCCAGCCCAGGGCGGCCAGGGCCACGGTGACCGGGATCACCGCCAGCAGGTTGCCGAAGATGCCCGCCGACTGCGAGCGCAACAACCGGCCGGATTCGGCGATCAGGTCGCGCATGCCCTCGGCATCGAGCTCACCCATGCGCGCGGCCAGCGCCGGCGCGGTCACGGCCGGCTGGCGCGTGGCCATCACGCCCCCCAGCGCGGCAATCACCAGGAAGCTGGCCGTATAGTTCAGCGAGGCCAGCACGCCATCGACGAAATGCGTTGCGCCCCAGCGCGACAGGCTGGACTGCACCAGCGCAGTCGCCGCCATCACCGCACCGCCCAGCAGGCCCGCGCGCAGCACCTTGCGATAGCCGGCCCGATCATGGGCAATGGCCTGCTCGCGGTGATCGGCATTGCGCTCGACCATCTTGCGCGCCAGCAGCGCAAAGCTGCGCCGCATCAGGCCACGTACCGAGTCGCGGTGGTGGTGCGCCGAGATCAGGTCGGCCAGCAGCAGTTGCATGCGCCCGGCACCGGCGGTGCCACCAGCGCCGGGCACACTCTGCACGCCCGGCACGCCCGCGCGCACATCGATCAGGCGACCGATGCGCTGCAGATGGGCGCGCATGCGCTCGACCCGATACACCAGGCTGACCGAGACACCATACTCATCCAGGTGGGCATAGATGCGATCGGTCTGCGCATGGCACACCGCCACCAGCATGCGCACGCTACGCAATGCACCGACATCGCCGGGCTGGGCGCGCAGCCAGCTTTCCATCTCGCGCCGCAGCGCCAGGAAAGGCGTGGCACGCATGGGCATCTTCGGTTCCAGGCGTTGGCGGAAGGCCGGGCTGATACCGTCGGCCACCACGGTCATGGTGAGATAGGTGATGGCTTCCTCGACCTGCTGCCAGTACATGTGGGAGATGCCGTCGTCGGCCATCAGCTTCCACAGGCGCACCAGCAGCTCATTGTCCAGTTCCAGCAGCCAAGCGGCATCGTCCGGATCGGGGAACATGGCGGTGAAGAGCGACGACAGGTCAGTCGGCGACAGGTGACGTGGCAGCAGCAGGCGCGCCAGCCGTTCGGCCAATTCACCAAAGAAGCCGGGTTCGTGCGGCAGGCCGGTGGTGGAAAACAGTTCGGGGCCGGTGGCCTCGCGCAGCGTCTTTTGCAGGGCATTCTGTACCGTGCGACGCACGTCGCGATGCTGGTCCAGCCAGTCGAGCATGATGGCCAGGCGCTGGCGCCGCACCTGGTGCCAGGACTGGCGGTCCAGCAGCGAGACCGCTGGACGATGGCGCAGCCACTCGGCCAGGTCGATCATCCAGTTGGCCCGCTCGTGCCAGCTGGCCGAGGGATCGATGCGGTGCATCAGGACTTCCAGCTGTCGTCCGACATCATGCCTGTCCATGTAACGCGCCTGCATGCCGTGACGCATTCGTCTCCACATCACCAGCATCTTGAAGAAAAGAAATTTCATGAGCAGTGAGCGCCTTGGGCGCTATCCGTTTGTTGCATGCGGAGCCCCTCATATAGGAACGATTTCGCCGATTTCAAGCGGTGCCGGGAAAGCCCGCGTTTTCCCTTATACTCGAACAAATCGACTGCCCCGGTGGTGCAGCGCCACAGGCGACCGGGCCGGCAGCTTCCAGAGCGAGACCTCACAAGGACCACATCCATGCCCGATCATTCCGCCACTTCTCCCGGCAAGACGAAATTTACCGGCAGCGAGCACTATGTCGCCACCGATGACCTCAAGCTGGCGGTCAATGCCGCGCTCACCCTGCAGCGGCCGCTGCTGATCAAGGGCGAGCCCGGCACCGGCAAGACCATGCTGGCCGAAGAGGTGGCCGCGGCACTGGGCCGGCCCCTGCTGCAATGGCATATCAAGTCCACCACCAAGGCCCAGCAGGGCCTCTACGAATACGATGCGGTCTCGCGCCTGCGCGATTCGCAGTTGGGTGACGAGCGCGTCAAGGACATCCACAACTACATCGTCAAGGGCGTGCTGTGGCAAGCCTTCACTTCCGAAGAACCGGTGGTGTTGCTCATCGACGAGATCGACAAGGCCGACATCGAGTTCCCCAACGACCTGCTGCGCGAGATCGACCGCATGGAGTTCTACGTCTACGAGACGCGCGAGCTGGTCCGGGCCAGGCACCGGCCGCTGGTGGTGATCACCTCCAACAACGAGAAGGAATTGCCGGACGCCTTCCTGCGCCGCTGCTTCTTCCACTATATCAAGTTCCCCGACAAGGCCACGATGCAGCAGATCGTCGACGTCCACTTCCCGCATATCAAGCGCGAGCTGCTGGCGCAGGCACTGGAAGCCTTCTACCAGGTGCGCGACGTGCCGGGCCTGAAGAAGAAGCCCTCGACCTCGGAACTGATCGACTGGCTCAAGCTGCTCATGGCCGAGGACATCCCGCCCGAAGCCCTGCACAGCCAGGACAACAAGGCCGTGGTGCCGCCGCTGCACGGCGCCCTGCTCAAGAACGAGCAAGACGTGCATCTGTTCGAGCGGCTGGTGTTCATGTCGCGCAACAATCGCTGAACTACCGCTGAACCATTGCTGACCTCATCCGGAGCCGCCATGCAATTCCTGTCGCCGATCACGCTCAAGGGCCAGTTCGCCAATATCGAGCCGCTGCACCCCGAGCACCACGATGCCCTCATCGCCGCCGTCTCCGATGGCAAGCTGTGGAAGCTCTGGTACACGGCCATCCCCAAGCCGGAAAACATGCGTGCCGAGATCGAGCGCCGTCTGCAGCTGCAGCAGCAGGGCAGCATGCTGCCCTTCGTGATCCGCCGCAACGACACCGGCGCGCTGTGCGGCATGACCACCTACATGAATGCCGATGCCGTCAACCGGCGCGTGGAGATCGGCTCCACCTGGTATGCCGCCAGCGCCCAGCGCACCGGCATCAATACCGAGTGCAAGCTGATGATGCTCAACCATGCCTTCGAGGACATGCACTGTATCGCCGTCGAATTCCGCACCCACTGGATGAACCAGCAATCGCGCGCGGCCATTGCCCGCCTGGGGGCCAAGCAGGATGGCATCCTGCGCAACCACCAGCGCATGCCTGATGGCTCGCTGCGCGATACGGTGGTGTTTTCCATCATCGAATCGGAGTGGCCGACCGTGCGCCGGCACCTGCAGTTCAAACTGGGCCGCTGATCGCTCTCCCCTGCCATGCTGATCGACTTCTTCTATACCGTGAAACAGGCCGGCGTGCCGGCCTCGATCAAGGAATTCCTGACCTTGCTGGAGGCGATGGACAAGCAGGTCATCGTCCCCTCGCTGGATGAGTTCTACTATCTCTCGCGGCTGACCCTGGTCAAGGACGAGGCCAACTTCGACAAGTTCGACCGCGCCTTCGGCGCCTACTTCAAGGGCGTGGAAACGATCTTCGAGAAGCGCCCCGATATCCCGCTGGAATGGCTGGTCAAGCAATTGCAGCGCGACCTGACGCCCGAGCAGAAGGCCGCCATCGAGAAGTTCGGCTACGACAAGCTGATGGAACGTCTCAAGCAATTGCTGGAAGAACAGAAGGAACGCCACGAAGGCGGCAGCAAGTGGATAGGCACGGGCGGGGTCTCGCCCTTCGGCCACGGCGGCTTCAATCCGGAAGGCATCCGCATCGGCGGCAAGGGTGGACAGCGCAGCGCCGTCAAGGTATGGGACGAACGCCAGTACCAGGACTACGACGGCGAGCGCGAACTGGGCACGCGCAACATCAAGGTGGCGCTACGCCGCCTGCGCCGCTTCGCCCGCGAAGGGCTGGAGGAAGAACTGGCGCTGGACGACACCATCCGCGCCACCGCCAGCAATGCCGGCTATCTCGACATCCGCATGCAGCCCGAGCGCAAGAACAAGATCAAGGTCTTGATGCTCTTCGATGTCGGCGGCTCGATGGACGATCACATCGCCCGCACCGAGGAATTGTTCTCGGCCGCACGCACCGAGTTCAAGAACATGGATTTCTTCTACTTCCACAACTGCGTCTACGACTACCTGTGGAAGAACAACCGGCGCCGCCATGCCGAGCGCTTCCCGACCTGGGACGTGCTGCGCAAGTACACGCCCGACACCAAGCTCATCTTCGTGGGCGACGCCACCATGAGCCCCTATGAGATCGTGCAGCCGGGCGGCTCGGTGGAATACAACAATGCCGAGGCCGGGGCCGACTGGCTGCAGCGCTTCACGGCCACCTTCCCGCATTTCGCCTGGCTGAACCCGGAGCCCGAAGGCCTGTGGCAATACCGCCAGTCGATCGCCCTGATCCGCCAACTGATGAATGGCCGCATGTTCCCGCTGACCATGGATGGGCTGGAAGGGGCGATGCGGCTGTTGAGCAAGTAAGCGGCCTTACGAACGGCCTTTTATTTGATCTACAAATACCGTTCGGACTGAGTAGCCGCTTGCGGCGTATCGAAGGCGCGCATGCGGCAGGGCGAACCAGGCACCAGGTACATCAGCACCCAGCGCCTTCGATACGCCGCGTTGCGGCTACTCAGTCCGAACGGGCGTGGATTGCGGTCAATGGCTCAAGCCGCAACTGGCGTATATCCCGCTTCCTCGATCGCCTCGGCAAAGGATTGCGCCGGCAGGCTGCTGTCGATGACCACGCGCTTGTCAGCCACGGCAATCTCGACGCGGGCGTTGGCGTCGACGTCCTTGACGGCCTTGGTGATGACGCCGGCGCAGTGGTTGCAGGTCATGTCGTTGACGGTGAAGGTGGTGCTCATTGGAATTCCTTTCATTCAGGTGGTAGTGGCAATACCGGAAGCTTAAACCTTCCCACCATAGCAAGGTCAACCACCGTCATTGTTCATTCGTGAGAAAATCGGGCTTGACCTTCCCATCATGGGAAGGATGAACATGATGCTGTCCGATTCATCCTTCCGGAGTATTCACCATGACCACCACCACTTCCGCCGTGAGCGAGATCAGCCTCGATATCGAAGGCATGAGCTGCGCCTCCTGCGTCACGCGGGTCGAAAAGGCCTTGAAGAAAGTCCCCGGCGTGACCGACGTCAGCGTCAACCTTGCCACCGAGCGCGCCAGCATCACCACCCAGGATGCCGCCTCGCCGGCCCCCCTGATCGCCGCCATCGAAAAGGCCGGCTACCATGCCCGACAGCACACCCCGCCTGAAGCCGCCGGCAAGGACGCCGGCCCCGGCGCCACCCTGCCCTCCTGGTGGCCGGTCGCGCTGGCGGCGGCGCTATCGCTGCCGCTGGTACTGCCCATGCTGCTGGCCCCGCTGGGCCTGCGCCTGGACCTGCCACCGCTGTGGCAATGGCTGCTGGCCACGCCCGTGCAGTTCTGGCTGGGCTGGCGCTTCTACCATGCCGGCTGGGGCGCGCTGCGGGCGCGTTCGGGCAATATGGACCTGCTGGTCGCGCTGGGCACCAGCGCTGCCTATGGGCTGTCGCTGTGGCAATGGCTGGCCGGCGGTGACATGCAGGCGCACGGCATGGCCGCGCCCCACTTGTACTTCGAAAGCTCGGCCGTGGTCATCACCCTGGTCTTGCTGGGCAAATGGCTGGAAGGCCGCGCCAAGCGCCAGACCGCCGACGCCATCGCGGCCTTGAATGCCCTGCGCCCGGACCGCGCCCGCGTGCGCCGCAACGGCCAGGAGTTCGAGGTGGCGCTGGCCGAGGTACGCGTGGGTGACATGGTGGTACTGCGTCCGGGTGAACGGGTGCCGGTCGATGGGGTGGTGCGCGAAGGCCGCAGCCACCTGGATGAATCCATGCTGACCGGCGAAAGCCACCCGCAAGCCAAACAGGCCGGCGACACGTTGGCCGCCGGCGCCGTCAATGCCGAGGGCGCCCTGCTCGTCGAGACCACGGCCATTGGCGCCGAGACCGTGCTGGCGCGCATCGTGCGCATGGTGGAGCAGGCCCAGGCCGCCAAGGCACCGATCCAGCGCCTGGTGGACAAGGTCAGCGCGGTGTTCGTGCCGACCGTGCTGCTGCTGTCGCTGGTGACGCTGCTGGGCTGGGGCCTGGCCGCTGGCGACTGGGCGCAGGCCTTGCTCAATGCGGTGGCGGTGATGGTGATCGCCTGCCCCTGCGCCCTGGGCCTGGCCACGCCCACGGCCATCATGGCCGGCACCGGCGTAGCGGCGCGCCACGGCATCCTGATCAAGGATGCGCAGGCGCTGGAAATCGCCCACCGCGTCAACGTGATCGCCTTCGACAAGACCGGCACCCTGACCGTGGGCCGGCCGCGCCTGACCGATCTGCAAGCCGCCACCGGCGTGCAGGCCGACAGCTTGCTGGCGCTGGCCGCGGCCTTGCAGGCAAGAAGCGAACACCCGCTGGGCCGCGCCGTACTCGATGCCGCTGCCCAGCGCCAGGACCTGGCTATCCCCACCGCCACCGAGGCCCGCAGCGTGGCCGGCCTGGGCATCGAGGGGCAGGTCGAAGGTCAGCTGCTGTACCTGGGCAGCAGTCGCTGGATGCAGCAATTGCAGGCGCCCACCGAGACCCTGGCGGCACAGGCGCAAGCCTTGCAGGAGCAGGGCCGCACCCTCTCCTGGCTGGCGCGGCGCAATGACGATGGCCATGGCGCCCAGGTGCTGGGCCTGCTGGCCTTCGGCGACCAGGTCAAGACCGGCGCCCGGGACGCCATCACCACCCTGCACGGGCTGGGCATTGCCACCGTCATGCTCAGCGGCGACAACCGGGGCGCTGCGCAACGCGTGGCCAGCGAACTGGGCATCAGCGACGTGCGCGCCGAGGTGCTGCCGGGCGACAAGGCCGCCGCCGTCAACGCGCTGCGTGCCGACGGCACGCGCGTGGTGGCGATGGTCGGCGACGGCGTCAACGATGCCCCGGCGCTGGCCGCCGCCGACGTCGGCATCGCCATGTCCACCGGCACCGATGTGGCCATGCAGGCGGCCGGCATCACCCTGATGCATGGCGACCCGGGGCTGGCCGCTGACGCCATCGACATCTCGCGCCGCACCTATGGCAAGATCCGCCAGAACCTGTTCTGGGCGTTCATCTACAACCTGGTCGGCATCCCGCTGGCGGCACTGGGCATGCTCAATCCCATGCTGGCAGGGGCGGCGATGGCCTTCTCCAGCGTCAGCGTGGTCAGCAATGCCCTGCTGCTGCGCCGCTGGCAGCCCCATGCGAAGGAGTGAAGACATGAACATCGGAGAAGCCGCCAGCGCCTCGGGCGTCTCGGCCAAGATGATCCGCCATTACGAAGAAACCGGCCTGATCCCCAAGGCCGGTCGTACCGATGCCGGCTACCGGGTCTATCGCGAGCGCGACGTACACCTGCTGCGCTTCATCCGCCAGGCAAGGCAGTTGGGCTTTTCCATGGTGCAGGTGAGTGACCTGATCGGTTTGTGGCTGGACCAGTCGCGCCCCAGCCGCAAGGTCAAGCAGCTGGCGCAAACCCACATCGGCGAGCTGGACCAGCGCATCGGTGAATTACAGGCCATGAAGACCACCCTGGAGCAACTGGTGCATGGCTGCCATGGCGACCATCGCCCCGACTGTCCCATTCTCGACGCCCTGGGCGGGGACGCCCACTGCTGTGCCACGCCGGCCGGAGATGCCGCATGACGCCGATCCGCTGGGGCATCATCGGCTGCGGCGCAGTCACCGAGAAAAAGAGTGGTCCCGCCTACCAAAGCACGCCCGGCTTCGAACTGGTCGCGGTCATGCGACGCGACCCGGCCCTGGCGGCCGACTACGCACGACGTCACGGCGTACCGCGCTGGTTCAGCGATGCCGATGCACTGATCAACGATGCCGACATCGACGCCCTCTATATCGCCACCCCGCCCGACACCCACCTGCACTACGCCCTGAAGGTCGCTGCCGCTGGCAAACCCTGCTGCGTCGAAAAGCCCATGGCCCCCAGCCACGAGCAGTGCGTGCAGATGCTGGACGCCTTCGAGGCCGCCGGGCAGCCGCTGTTCGTGGCCTACTACCGGCGCTCGCTGCCGCGCTTCGAGCAGGTGCGGCAATGGCTGGTCGAGGGCCGCATCGGCACGCCACGCCACGTCCACTGGCAACTGGCCCGCACACCCGGACCGGACGACCTGCAAGGTCGCTATCGCTGGCGCACCGATGCGCGCATCGCGCCCGGTGGCTATTTCGATGACTTGGCCAGCCACGGCCTGGACCTGTTCTCGCATTTTTTTGGCGAGGTGGCGCAGGCTGCCGGCAGCAGCACCAACCAGCAGGGTCTCTACAGCGCGCGTGACGCGGTAACGGCCAGCTGGCGCTATCACAGTGGCGTCACCGGCAGCGGCAGCTGGCATTTCGGCAGTTTCGAACGCGCCGACCGGGTCGAGATCACCGGCAGCGCCGGCAAGATCGTCTTCTCGGTATTCGAGGAACAGCCTCTGGTGCTTAGCACGGCGCACGAACGACTGGAACTGGACATCCCCAACCCCGCGCACATCCAGCAATACCATGTGGCCCGGCTGCACGAGCACCTGCGCGGTGGTGCGCGCCATCCGTCGTGTGGCGCCAGCGCCGCGCAGACCGCCTGGATGATGGATGCGATCCTGCAGCATCGGTGAGGGTTGCTCGCCTGGAGGCCGCTTTTCGGGATTGCTGCGCACGTCCGTTGCTGAGATGATAATCTTCAGCTTTCGGATAGCCCCTTCTTTGACCAAGTCTGTGTGCAACAACAGGGAGAAAACCCGCCATGCCCCAGTCCAATCATCTGAACTTCATCGATACTGACAAGCTGCGTATCGGCTACGAAGTCAGCGGTCCGCCCGATGCCCCCCCGGTGGTGCTGGTGCATGGCTGGCCCGATGATGTCAGGACCTGGGATACCCTCCTCAAGCCCCTGCGCACGGCCGGCTACCAGGTCATCCGCCCGTTCCTGCGCGGCTACGGCCCGACCCGCTTTCTCTCGGAAGACACGCCACGCAGCGGCCAGCTGGCCGCGCTGGGGGCCGACCTGATGGCCTTCACCGATGCCCTGGGCCTGCAGCGCTACGCCGTCGTCGGCCACGACTGGGGCGCGCGGGCGGCCTATATCGCCGCCTCCCAGACGCCTGAGCGCATCTCCCATTGCATCACCCTGTCGGTGGGCTGGGGGACCAATACACCAGACCAGAAGCTGTCGCTGCAGCAATCGCGCAACTACTGGTACCACTGGTTCTTCGCCACCCCGCGAGGCGAAACCGAACTGCGCGACGACCGGCGCGCCTTCACCCGCTTCATGTGGAATAGCTGGTCGCCCTCGTGGAAGTTTGCCGAGAGCGAATTCGGCAATACCGCCGCCTCCTTCGACAATCCCGACTGGGCCGAGATCTGCCTGCACTCCTATCGCCATCGCTGGGGCTTCGCCGAGGGCGACCCTGACTATGCGGAACTGGATGCCAGGCTGGCGCAGACCCCGCGCATCATGGTGCCCACGCTGCTGCTGCATGGTGCCGAGGATGGCGCCAACCATCCCTCCACCTCGGAGGGCAAGGAAAGACTCTTCGGCAACGGCTACCGGCGCGTGCTCATCCCGGGCGCCGGCCACTTCCCCCAGCGCGAGAAATCCGATGAGGTGATCGAGGAAGTGATGGCCTGGCTGGCACGCTGAGCCGGCGCCCTTGGCTCAATGGCAGCCGCCGCCGTGGCTGCCCAGGTTGGCCGGCTTGGCATCGTCGGGCAGGTTGGCCAGGCCCTGCAGGATGCCGCAATCGCGCGCCGGCTGTTCGGCCTCGCACTGGGCGCGCAATTGCAGCAACTGCAACTGCAAGCCCTGCAACTGGGCGATGCGCTCGGCCACGTGGCCGATGTGCTTGTCCAGCAAGGCATTGACCCCGCCACAATCCTGTTCGGGCGCATCGCGCAGGCGCAACAGTTCCCGCACCTCCTCCAGCGTCATGTCCAGCGAGCGGCAATGGCGGATGAATTGCAGCCGCTCCACATGCCGCTCCCCATATAACCGGTAATTGGCCTGCGAGCGCGTGGGCTCGGGCAGCAGCGCCTCCTTCTCGTAGTAACGGATGGTTTCCACGGGGCAATCAGCCCTTCCGGCCAGCTCACCGATCTTCAACGTATCCATGCCAACTCCTTGCTTGACCTTGTAGTTACTTCAGGGTTTTTAATATACCCCTGAAACCTGTTGTCTGCACAAGGAGCATCACATGGCTGGACAAGAACACGTACATTCGCACCCCCATCCGCATGACCATGACCACGATCATGACCGGCATGCGCACGACCACGGACCTACCCACGACCATGCCCCCACCTGCTGCGGCAGCCATGCCTGCGACGATACCCTGGTCGTGGCCGCCCCGGCCGCCCGTCGCCTGGAAGGCAGCACGGAGCAAGCCGTGTTCTTCATCCAGAAGATGGATTGCCCCACCGAGGAAAAGCTGATCCGCGAGCGGCTCTCCCAGATGGCGGGCGTGGGCCTGCTCGAATTCAACCTGATCCAGCGCGAACTGACCGTGCAACACCAGTTGCCCTCGATCGCGCCGCTGGTGTCCACCCTCAAGGCGCTGGACATGCTGCCGGCGGTGAAGTCCGATTCGCTGGACGCCGAGGCCGCCCGCAACGCCCCCGACCAGGCTGCGGCCTACCGCATCCCGCTGCGCCGCTGGCTACTGCTGGGCGCGGCCGCGGCCGCTGCGCTGGGCGCCGAGGTGCTGGCCTGGAGCAGCGGCGACGACCGCTCCCTGCCGGTGATCGCGCTGGCGCTGCTGGCCATCCTGCTGGGGGGCCTGGGCACCCTGAAAAAAGGCTGGATCGCGCTGCGCAATTTCTCGCTGAACATGAACTTCCTCATGTCGCTGGCCGTCATCGGCGCGGCCGTGATCGGCCAGTGGCCCGAGGCGGCGGTGGTGATCGTGCTCTTCACCCTGGCCGAGATGATCGAGGCACTCTCGCTGGACCGCGCCCGCAACGCCATCGCCGGCCTGATGGCGATGACGCCCGACCTGGCCACGGTGCGCGACGCCGACGGCCAGTGGCGCAGCATGCCGGCCCGGGAAGTGGCGCTGGCAGCGACCGTGCGCGTGGCGCCCGGCGAGCGCGTACCGCTTGATGGCGAGGTCAGCGCCGGCAGTACCAGCATCAATCAGGCCCCCATCACCGGCGAGAGCATCCCGGTCGCCAAGCAGGTGGGCGATGCCGTCTTCGCCGGCACCATCAATGAACATGGCGCCTTCGAACTGCGCGTGACCGCCGTGCAGGGCGACTCCACCCTCTCGCGCATCGTCAAGAGCGTGCAACAGGCGCAAGGCCAGCGCGCCCCGACCCAGCGCTTCGTCGACAACTTCGCGCGCTACTACATCCCCGCCGTGGTCGCCATGGCGGTGCTGGTGGCACTGCTGCCGCCGCTGCTGGCAGGCGCGGCCTTCACGCCCTGGCTCTACAAGGCGCTGGTGCTGCTGGTGATCGCCTGCCCCTGCGCGCTGGTCATCTCGACCCCGGTGACCATCGTCAGCGCACTGGCCTCGGCAGCGCGCCATGGCATCCTGATCAAGGGCGGCGTCTATCTGGAACAGGGCCGCAAGCTGCGTGCGCTGGCGCTGGACAAGACCGGCACCCTCACCTTCGGCCGGCCGCAGGTCACCGATGTGGTCTCGCTCAATACCGACAGCGAACAGGCAGCGCTGCTGCAGCTGGCCATCTCGCTGGCGGCCCGCTCCGACCATCCGGTCTCGCGCGCCATTGCCGCCCAGGAAAGCGGCGCCCCGCTGGAGGTGGAGCAATTCGCCGCACTGGCCGGGCGTGGCGTGCAAGGGCGCATCGGCGGCCAGCTGTTCCATCTCGGCAATCACCGCCTGGTGCATGAACTGGGCCAATGCAGCCCGGCGCTGGAAGCCCGCCTGCAGGAATTCGAAAAACAGGGCAAGACCACCACCCTGCTGTGCCGCGCCAATCGCCCCGAACTGCTCATCGCCGTAGCCGATACCGTGCGCCCCGGCAGCAGGCAGGCCGTGGCCGAGCTACGCGCGCTGGGTGTAGACGTCATCATGCTGACCGGCGACAACCCGCACACCGCACAGGCGATTGCCGCCCAGACCGGCATCGCCGATGCACGCGGCGACCAGCTGCCCGACGACAAGCTGGCCGCCATCGAAGCGCTGGCGCGGCGCCACGGCGAGCAAGGCGTGGGCATGGTGGGCGACGGTATCAACGACGCCCCGGCACTGGCTCGCGCCGGTACCGGCTTCGCCATGGGCGCGGCCGGCACCGATACTGCGCTGGAAACCGCCGACGTCGCCCTGATGGATGACGACCTGCGCAAGATCCCCGACTTCATCCGTCTGAGTCGCCGCGCCCATGCGGTACTGACACAGAACATCAGCATCGCGCTGGGCATCAAGGCGGTGTTCCTGGCGCTGGCGCTGGCGGGGATGAGTTCCCTGTGGATGGCGGTCTTTGCCGACATGGGGGCCAGCCTGATCGTGGTCTTCAACGGCCTGCGCCTGGTCCGCGGCCTGCCGCAACGCAGCGACCAGCAGGCCGGTTGATCGCGGACCGGCAGCCGGTCTATACTGGCGCCCATGATGCTGCGCGCAAAAATCCTCCTGCTCTGGCTGCTGGCGCTGGCGATTCCCGTCCAGGGTTTCGCCGCCGTGCTGCAGGCCTGCACGCCTGCCATGGCGCAGGCGGCGCAGGTGCTGCCCGTACAGCCGCATCGCGTGGAGACCATGGCACACATGGACCACGGCCTGAGTGCCGATGCACATGCGCATCATGGTCATCACGATGCGGCCCCGATGTCGGCGGCCGCTGGCGATGAGGGTGGCCCCGCGCATCACCACCAGCACCACGCCAACCTCAGCTGCAGTTTCTGCGCCGCCTGCACGGTGGGCGCCCTCCTCCCCCTGGCGCTGGCGACCCCGCCGGTACCTGAGCTTCCCTCGCGCGAATACCTCGTGCAGCCGACCGCAGGCTTCGTCGGCTTCCTGCCGGAAAACCCCGACCGCCCGCCTGCCCTGGCCTGATCGACGACACCGCACGCCTGCGTGCGCCTGAACTGCTGCGCCCCTCACCCGGAGCGCGGCAGACGACGTTCATCATCAGACGAGGATGCCATGATCCCCCCCGTATTACGTCCCCTGCGCGGCGTGGCCGCGACAGCGGTCGCCTGTGCGCTGCTGGCCGGCTGCGCACAGCTCACGCCCGACGCCGGTTTCAGCCAGGTCGAGCAGTTGAGCCAGCAGCGTCTGGGCCAGGCTCCGACCTGGAACCGCACACCCGAACAAGACCAGGCCAGCCGCGAGCGCGTGGCCCGACTGCTGCAAGCCGATGGCCAGCAGCGCGCGCGCCTGGCCGATGCCGATACTGCCGTACAGATCGCCCTGATCAACAATCCCGACCTGCAAGCAGCCTTCAGCGAACTGGGCGTGGCCGACGCCGACCTGGTACAGGCCGGTCGCCTGCCCAACCCCGGGTTTTCGTTTGCGCGCACCCATGCCGGTGACGACATCAAGATCGAACGCAGCCTGTCGCTGGGCCTGATGCGCCTAGTCACGCTGCCAGCCGCCGCGCGCATCGAGGCGCGCCGCTTCGACCAGGTGCGACGGTCACTGGCCGCCCGCGTGCTGGCCACGGCGGCGCAGACCCGGCAGGCCTACTACCAGGCCGTGGCGGCACAACAGGGATTGCGCTACCAGCAACAGGTGGCCGATGCCGCCGAGGCCGCCCACGAACTGGCCGCGCAGATGGCCCGGCGTGGCAACATCAGCGCACTCGATGCCGCCCGCGAGCAGTTCTTCTACGGCCAGGCCCGCGCCGACCTGCAGCGGGCCCGCCGGCTGGCCATGCAAGACCAGGAAGCCCTGGCCCGCCTGCTCGGCATGGCGCCCGGCTTTGCCCTGCCCGAACGCCTGCCCGATCTGCCGGCCAAACTGGAAGAGGCTGGCGACATCGAACAGCAGGCGCTGCAACAGCGGCTGGATGTGCAGGCCGCCCGCAGCGAACTCGATGGCCTGCAAGCCTCGCTGGGCCTGACCCGCGCCACCCGCTTCGTCAATGTGCTGGACCTGGGCGCGCTGCGCACCTCCGAGAGCGCCAAGCCACCCGAGATCGGTTACCAGATCTCGCTGGAGATCCCGCTCTTCGATTGGGGCCAGGCCCGCGTGGCCAAGGCCGAGGCGATCTACCTGCAAGGCGCCCACAAGCTGGCCGGCGCCGTGCTGGACGCGCGCGCGCAGGCACGCCAGGCCTGGCGCGCGCGCCTGGATGCCTTTGTGCTGGCGCGCCAGTACCGCGACGAATTGCTGCCGCTGCGCCAGCGCATCGCCGACGAAAACCTGCTGCGCTACAACGGCATGCTCATCAGCGTCTTCACCCTGCTGGCCGACGCCCGCGAACAAGCCACCACCGTCACCGCCGCCATCAACGCCCAGCGCGACTTCTGGATCGCCGACGCCAGCCTGCAACTGGCCCTGGGTGGCCGCCCCACACAAGGAACACAACCATGAATCCCCCCGATCCCGATACCCGTCGCCGCGCCTTCCTGCGGGGTGCGGCCCTGGCCGTCTCCGCCGGTGCCGTCAGCCGGGTCGGCGCCGCCGCGCTGCCCGAGGCCCCGCTGCAAGCCAGCGCCGCCACCCAGCCACCACTGCAACCAGCCCAGGGCCGGCCCTACCAGCCGGTGGTCACGCTCAACGGCTGGAGCCTGCCCTGGCGCATGAAGAATGGCGTCAAGGAATTCCACCTCGTGGCCGAACCGGTGGTGCGTGAAATCGCCCCCGGCATGAAAGCCAACCTGTGGGGCTACAACGGCCAGAGCCCCGGACCCACCATCGAGGTGGTGGAAGGAGACCGGGTGCGCATCTTCGTCACCAACAAGCTGCCCGAAGCCACCTCGGTCCACTGGCACGGCCAGCGCCTGCCCAATGGCATGGATGGCGTCTCCGGCCTGACCCAGCCGGCCATCCCGCCGGGCAAGACCTATGTCTACGAATTCACCGCGCGACGCGCCGGCACCTTCATGTACCACCCGCATGCCGACGAGATGGTACAGATGGCCATGGGCATGATGGGTTTCTGGGTGACCCACCCCAAGGACCCCGGCGTCATGCGCGTGGATCGTGATTTCGTGTTCCTGATGAACGCCTACGACATCGCCCCCGGCGCGGCCACGCCCAAGGTCAGCACCATGCTGGACTTCAACCTCTGGACCTGGAACAGCCGCGCCTTCCCCGGCATCGACCCGCTGGTGGTGCGGCAGAACGACCGGGTACGCATCCGCGTGGGCAACCTCACCATGACCAACCATCCGCTGCACCTGCATGGCCATGAATTCGCTGTGACCGGCACCGACGGTGGCTGGGTGCCACCGGCGGCACGCTGGCCCGAAGTCACCACCGACATCGCCGTGGGCCAGATGCGCGCCATCGAGTTCGACGCCACCGAGGAAGGCGACTGGGCGCTGCACTGTCACAAGGCCCATCACACCATGAATGCCATGGGCCATGACCTGCCCACCATGATCGGCGTGGACCAGTCCAAGGTGGCCAGCAAGATCGCCCGGCTCATCCCCGACTACATGGCCATGGGCGAGACGGGAGGCGCCATGGGCGACATGGAAATGCCCCTGCCCGAGAACACCCTGCCGATGATGACCGGGCGCGGCCCGCATGGCGCCATCGAGATGGGCGGCATGTTCAGTACCGTCAAGGTGCGCCGGCAACTGGCGCGCGACGACTACCGCGACCCCGGCTGGTACCGCGCCCCGGCCGGCACGGTCGCGCGCGAATGGACCGGCGACGCCAGCCCCCCTACCGCACCGCGTGCCCCCGGCAGTGACAGCGGCAAGGCCGGGCTCGATGTAGTCAAGCCGGGTTCACAAGGCGGCCATCAGGGTCACCACTGAGCGTTTTTTTAAGACTTCTCCCTCACCTCATAGAAAGCCAGACCGATGAAAACACTCATGCGCTCCCTGCCGCTGCTGGCGGCCCTGACACTGACACTGGCGACGCTGAACGCCCACGCCCAGGCCGACGCCCCCAAGGTGGATGGCGAGATCCGCAAGATCGACGCCGGCGCCGGCAAGCTCACCATCCGTCATGGCGACATCCCCAACCTGCAGATGCCGGGCATGACCATGGTCTTCAAGGCCAGCCCGGACATCGTCGGCCGCCTGCGTGAAGGCGAGAAGATCCGCTTCACCGCCGACCGCGTCGAGGGTGCGCTGACAGTGACCTCGGTCGAAGAAAGACCGTAAGCGACGGCATGCCGTGATGCACCGGGGGCGACGAATTGCCACATGTAAATTTCGTCGTCCTGGCGACCATCCTGGATGGCACTTGGCGGTATCATCGGGCTTCATTCGAACAACGGACGGCCCCGCCGCCACAGAGGAGACCCGGTATGCCCCAACCCATCAGCCAGACGCCCTCCGCCTATGGATATCCGCTGCTGATCAAGCAATTGCTGCACAGTGCGCTGGCCACCGCACCGGACCAGGAAATCGTCTTCGGCGAGCGTCGCCACAGCTATGCCGAGTTCTACCGGCGCGTGCAGCGCCTGGCCAACGTACTCAAGGAAATGGGCCTGCAGGCCGGCAACACGGTGGCCGTGATGGATTGGGACAGCCATCGTTACCTGGAGTGTTTCTTTGCCGTCCCGATGATGGGTTGCGTGCTGCAGACCGTGAACGTGCGGCTCTCGCCGGAGCAGATCGCCTACACGCTCAACCATGCGCAGGCCGACGTGTTGCTGGTCAATTCCGACTTCATGCCGGTGTTGAAGCAGATCCGTGGCGAGCTCAACACGCTCACCCGCTGCGTGGTGATCACCGACGACGGCACGCCCTGCCCGCAAGGGCCGGGCTTTGCCGGTGAATACGAGGACTTGCTGTCCAAGGCCGAAGCCGCCTACGACTTCCCCGACTTCGACGAAAACGCCCGCGCCACCACCTTCTACACCACCGGCACCACCGGCCTGCCCAAGGGCGTCTACTTCAGCCACCGGCAGCTGGTGCTGCACACCCTGGGCACCACCGCCGGCCTGGCGCTGGCGCCGCAGCAGGGACGTCTGCACCGCGATGACGTCTACATGCCGCTCACGCCCATGTTCCACGTCCACGCCTGGGGCCTGCCCTATGTGGCGACGATGGCCGGCGTCAAGCAGGTCTATCCGGGACGCTATGTGCCCGACACCATCTGCAAGCTGATCCAGCGCGAGAAGGTGAGCTTCTCGCATTGCGTGCCGACCATCCTGCAGATGGTGCTCAGTTGCGAGATGGCGCGCGAGGTCGACCTGTCGGGCTGGAAGATGATCATCGGCGGCTCGGCCATGACGGGCAGCCTGGCGCGTGCCGCACGCGAGCGGGGCATCGATGTCTTCACCGGCTACGGCATGTCGGAGACCTGCCCGATCTTGACGCTGGCGCAAGTGCCTACCGAGGAGCTGGGCGGCGAGAACGAAGCCGCCATCCGCGTCAAGACCGGACGACCTCTGCCGCTGGTGGCGATCCGCACGGTCGATGGCGACATGAACGACTGTCCCCGTGATGGCCAGAGCACCGGCGAAGTGGTGGTACGCGCACCCTGGCTGACCCAGGGCTACCTGCACCAGCCCGAGGCCTCCGAAGACCTGTGGCACGGCGGCTGGCTGCATACCCAGGATATCGGGCATATCGATGCCAAGGGCTACCTGCAAGTGACCGACCGCATCAAGGATGTCATCAAGACCGGCGGCGAATGGGTCTCCTCCCTGCAGATCGAGGACATCATCGCGCGCCATCCCGCCGTGGCCGAAACCGCTGTCATCGGGATCCAGGACGGTAAATGGGGCGAGCGGCCGTTGGCGCTGGTGGTGCTCAAGAAGGATGCCGCTGCCTCGGGTGTGACGGAGCAGGAGATCCGGCAGCATGTGATGGCGGCGGCTGATTCTGGGCAGATTTCACGTTATGGCGTGCCGGACCAGGTGCGCTTCGTTCCCGAACTGGCGCGCACCAGCGTGGGCAAGCTCAACAAGCGGGTCATGCGGGAGCAGTTTCCGCCTGCTGCGTCCTGATTGTCTGCTTTCTTTGGTCTTATTGCGATTTGGTTATGGTTGGCTGCTTCTGGGTAGTCTGCACGGAATGCTTGTGTACGCTCTAGCTTAATCCCTATCTTTCTCCGGTCGGAACGGAGCGCCGGGGGCGGCCCGGCAGCCGCTCACTTTTCTTGTCTCGCCAAGAAAAGTAAGCCAAAGAAGGCGACCGCTACTGCCTCCGCCCTCCTTC